>Ga0194053_10000001_pt1 | contig 413557 bp, 375 predicted proteins | sample SepL228m_MetaG_FD_161684 | JGI IMG/M metagenome (GOLD analysis project Ga0194053, IMG submission 161684) | Anoxic zone freshwater microbial communities from boreal shield lake in IISD Experimental Lakes Area, Ontario, Canada - Sep2016-L227-8m | ecosystem: Environmental > Aquatic > Freshwater...
TGCAAGTCGCCAAGAAATATTTAATCGACGAGAGAATGGCGCTTAGCTTCGTAGGGCCAAAAATTGATAAAAAAATGCTAAATAAAGTATTTAAGATATAGGAGAAATATGGACAAAAAGGTAAATCCTGCGCTTGAAAGAACATTCGTCATGGTCAAGCCAGACGGCGTTGAGCGTGGTATCATTGGTCAAGTAATTTCCCGAATAGAGCAGAGAGGGTTGAAGATTATTGCGATGAAAATGGTCAAGCCTACTCTCGAGCACATCGACAAGCATTATCCAACTGATGAAGCTTGGATCGCACGTCTAGGCGACAAGGGTTTCAATGTATTCAAAGAACTTGGCTTAGATCCAATGGAAGTGATGGGAACGGATAATAATTTAGAGGCTGGTAAGATGGTTCGTGGTTGGCTTGTAAGCTACATGGTAGAGGCACCAGTTGTTGCTATGGTAGTCGAAGGATTCCACGCCCGTGACATGGTCCGCAAGATCGCTGGTCACACTCTTCCTAGCAAGGCTGAAATTGGCACTGTAAGAGGCGATTTCTCCGTTGACTCACCGGCAGCTGCCAATACCCAAATGCGCGCAATTAAGAACATTATGCATGCTTCAGAAACTGTCGAAGAAGCCAAAAACGAGATCGCTCATTGGTTTGCCGAAGAGGAAATCTTCGACGACTATGCTCGTTCAGATCATTCTGCAATGTACTAAATTGTTTAGATTAGAAATATGCAAATCAGCTTCCAGAAGGGAGCTGATTTTCAATAACTCAATTTTTCGGTATAATAGAACAATGAATTATATTCTACCTTTCCTAAGCGCTTTAGCTATCTCAGCTGTTCTGACAGGCTTTTTGCGACAAATCGGCTTGAAAAAAGGAATCGTCAGTCGTCCTAGAGCACGTGATATCCACAAGGAGGCGATTCCGCGTATCGGGGGTGTTGCGATAGCGAGCTCATTTATCTTTGTTACGATTATCGTTTTTTCTTTTATTTATCCAAATTTACATTTTACAGGGCTGAAGATCTTCGGAATAGATCGTCATCTTTCTGGTATTCTGCTTGGTGGTTTGCTGATCTCGGCAACAATGCTTTACGATGACATAGTTGGACTGAAGTCCTATAAGAAGCTGGTAATTCAGATAATAATTTCCTTGGTTGTGATCGCATCTGGGATCGGGATCGATCACCTCGCAAATCCTTTTGGCAACGCTCTTGATCTAAATTCAGTTTATGTTCCGATTTTTACACTTCACGGGATTGTTTATCACTTCTCCCTTTGGTCCGATCTCCTAACTCTTCTCTGGCTTGTCATGATGATGAACGTGATCAATTTTGTGGACGGCGTTGACGGTCTTGCTGGTGGCTTATCTAGTATCGCTGCTTTCGTAATATTTCTACTCTCAATCACACTTCTCGTAAATCAGCCAGCCACTGCCATGATCTCGATTATCCTTTGTGGCTCTGCACTTGGCTTCCTGATATGGAACTTCCCTCCAGCAAAAATATTTATGGGCGATTCCGGTAGTATGTTCTTGGGCCTTATGCTTGGTATTTTGCCGTTACTTTCAGGCGGCAAGCTCGCAACCAGTTTTTTGGTACTTGGTTTTCCTATTGTTGATGGCATCTTTGTTGCTCTTAGCCGGCTACTTCGAGGCAAGAATCCTATTACCACGCCGGACAAGACGCATCTTCATCATCGGTTCCTTCTGGCTGGCTTCTCTCCTCGCCAAGCTGTCCTCTCGATTTATCTTATTGCAGCTCTTTTTGGCTGGGTTGCCCTTAGATCAACTACCTATGACAAGATGATTGCCTCGATCGTCTTAATAATTTCGCTTTTGATTTTGATTCTGGTTCTAAATTTAGTTTCGAAATACAAGAAAAACACCAAACTTTGACTAATAACATATAATATCAACATGGAAAAAGAATTTACGTTCAAAGGGCAGCACACCGATGAAAAGGTAATAGAAGTCGTGAATAGCCACCCATATGTGGTTTATCCAGCGGGGTTCAGAATGATGCTGATGCTTGTTGCCGCGGTTGGCTTGCTTTTATTTCCGCCACACATTGCTACGTGGTCAGTCACACTCGCAATTGCGATTACCGTTTTTGCTGTACTTTATTTTATAAATGCTTACTATTCTTTCAAAGAATCGCTTTTTATTGTGACAAATCAACGATTGGTTGCGATAACACAAAAGGGCTTTTTCGCGAAGAAGACAGTTGAAACTGATATTCGCAATATTATTGACATTTCTAGCGAGATGCACGGTTTTTTCAAGACGATGCTTTGTTATGGTGATCTGATCATTCGTACCGCCGGCGCGAAGGAAAAGGGCGATATTATCGTTGAGAATATTCCAGACCCACAATATATTCAGGACAAAATAAGCTCCATGCGCCCTCAAATACAAGAAGAAATCGTTACATAGAACTTGTCATCCTGAACTTGCTGTGCCACTTCCGTAGCCTTGGCGAAGGGTGGTTTCAGAATCCCTTTGCTATGTAAGCGGTCATAATCACTAGTTGCTCTCAACTTTGTCTTTACCTACGAGGTCTTTTGTTTTATGAATTAGCACTGGGTCAATATTCACTTTGTTCTTGATTTTGATCTCTTTAGTCCCGCGAAGCCCATCGGGCGAAGTGGGGTCGGTTCCAATAAGAAGCACGACTGACGATTCGCCAGGGTGCTCGACGAGTATATCTTTGAGATCGACTAAATGCTCCTTGCTCCAGCCGGCAGGAATAGTGATTCTCAAAGTTTTCGGTCCAACGTTATAAACAGGCACATTGTTAGCGTTTGATGTCGCGCCAGAAGACGCTCCGCTGCCATTTCCGCCATTATTTCCACCTGACTGCCCATTCTTGTTGCCCCAGCCACCAAATCGGTTAGCGCGGCGCTTGTCCTTCGCGACGAAGGCCGGTATCTCAGCGGTATCAGTGATCTCATATAGTGCCTCAGAGACGATCTTGAGTGCGCCATCTTTGTAGCTGACGAAGCCATCTACGCAAATGATCTTGTCAGGAGCGAGCCAAGTACAGTTTTCAAGTATTTTCGGAAAAACGAGTACCTCGGCTTTGCCCTGAAGGTCTTCAATCTTGGCGAAAACCATATTTTGATTCGCTTTTGTCATAATTTTTTGCAAAGTAGTAATAACACCAGCGACACGAATATATTGGTTTTCATGCTCAGTATGGATTTCATTTATCTTGATTGAACGATATTTCTCAAGCAAATTGCCAATATCAGCCAAAGGATGCTCAGAGATGTACATACCGAGAAGCTCGCGCTCCCACGAGAGAATTTGCTTTTTATCGGCGGGCTTCACTTCATCGAGTGTGATTGTCGCATGTTCAATTGTATTATCGTCGCCAAAAAGCGAATCCTGATTATTTTGTAGCATCTTGTGCATCGTGCTAGCAAAATTTAGTATTTTTTCACTGTTAAATATTACTGCGTTCCGCTCGACGAAGTCAGAAAGAGCGCCAGCCATTGCGAGGGACTCGAGTGCCTTTTTATTGATGACTTTGCTAGATAAACGAAGTAGAAAATCACGGAAATCCTTGAACGGTCCATTTATTTTCCGATCCTCGACGATCTCTTCTGCGACCGCCGTACCCACATTTTTAATAGCAGAAAGGCCAAAGCGAATATTCCCAGTCTCTTTCACTACACCGAAGTCGACAAATGATTCATTGATCGACGGGGCCATAACCTCGATTTTCATACGATTACACTCATCAATCTCGATTGCGAGCTTGTCCAAATCATCTTTGTTCGAAGTCATAAGCGCGGCCATAAACTCAGATGGGTAATGCGCCTTAAGGTAGGCAGTTTGATAAGCGATAAGTGCGTAGCAGGCAGCATGTGATTTATTGAAAGCGTATTGTGCGAAATCTTGCATTGCGCTGTAGAGATCCTCGGCGATTTTCTGACTAACGCCATTTTTGATACAGCCTTCGACAAACTCGCGCCCCATCTTCTCCATGAGCTCTTTGATCTTCTTACCCATTGCCTTACGCAGAGTATCAGCTTGGCCTCCTGTGAAACCCGCCATATCCTTACTCATTTGCATAACCTGCTCCTGATAGACAATAATACCATATGTATTGCCGAGAGCGGCTTCCATCTTCGGGTGGGCAAAAGTTACTGCTTCGCGACCGTGTTTTCTGGCAACAAAAGAATCTATCCATTGCATAGGACCTGGACGATAGAGGGCTACCATCGCGATAATGTCTTCAAATACAGTTGGTTTGAGCTCTTTTAGATATCGTCGCATGCCATCACTTTCCAACTGAAAGATGCCAGTTGTGAAGCCTTTTGTTAGAAGCTGATATGAAGGCTTGTCGTCCATTGGGATCTTGGCAATATCAATATCAATTCCGCGTGTTTTCTTGATAATTGATAGGGCGTTCTGAATAATGGTTAAGTTTGAAAGCCCCAGAAAGTCCATTTTCAATAGGCCGAGGTGCTCGATAGGATTCATTGAATACTGCGTCACAGTCGAAATATCGCCTTTTTGTGCTTCTTGTACGGGACAGTATTGAACTATTGGTTCTTTGGAGATCACGACACCAGCCGCGTGTGTTGAAGCGTGGCGAACAACGCCTTCAAGCTTCTTTGCGATGTCGATACACTGCTTCACGTTTGCATCAGAATCGTAGAGCGATTTGAGCTCAGCAATATTATCAAGCGACTCCTGCAGGCCCATGCCCTGAGGAATTAGTTTCGCGATCGTATCCACTTCAGAATATGTAAGTCCAAGAACACGACCGACGTCCCGAACAGCCATTCTAGCTGCCATCGTACCAAAGGTAATAATCTGAGCAACGCGATCCTTGCCGTATTTCTCCGTCACGTATTGAATTACCTCACTTCTACGAGAGTCAGCGAAGTCCATATCAATATCAGGCATTGAAATACGATCTGGATTCAAGAAACGTTCGAAAAGGAGGCCAAAGGGGAGCGGATCGAGCTCAGTAATATTAAATGCATAGCAGATGATTGAGCCGGCTCCTGAGCCACGACCAGGTCCTACCGCGATTCCCTGATCTTTTGCCCACTGTACATAGTCAGCCACGATTAGAAGATAGCCCTGATAGCCCATTTTTTCGATCACGCTAAATTCATATTTGTAGCGTTCCCAAAGCTCAGGGGTGAGATAGAGTTCCTCGGGTGTAGGTTCTTTGCCTTTTGTAATATCGTCGATAGTAATTTTTTGGGTACCATAGCGGTTGTTCAGGCCAAGATAACACTTTGTTCGAAACCAGCTTTCGAGATTATAGCCCTCTGGTACCTCAAAATCAGGAATCAGAATTCCGCCAAGCTCGATCTTTACGTTGCATTTTTCGGCAATTTCCAGTGTATTGGCCATCACCTCTGGATGATCTGGAAAATTATTGAACATTTGTTCTCGAGTGAGAAGAGAATAGTCGTCGCCCATCATGCCCATTCGGTTCGTATCAGAGACCTGTTTGCCGATCTGCAGGCAGAGAAGCGCATCTTGTGCAATAGCGTCATCGGTATTTACATAATGTGGGTCGTTGGTGGCAATAACCTTGAGATCAAATTCTTTTGCAAGTTTGAAAATATTTTCATTCGCAATTTTCTGTTCTGGCACGGTATTTGGATGATGTTGGACTTCAAGATAGAAATCTTCTTTTGGGAAAATTTCCAAATACTCCATCAAAGCCGCTCTTCCAGACTCGTAGCTCTCAAGCGACTTGCGAGTTACTTCTCCTTGGATACAAGCGGTCGAGGCGATCAAGCCCTCAGAATGTTTTTTCAATAATTCTTTGTCAATTCTTGGTTTATAATAATATCCCTCGAGATTTGCCTTTGTTACTAGCTGAAGTAGGTTTCTGTAGCCAACCTCGTTTTTGGCTAGCAAGATTAAATGGTAGGCTTTTTGATCAATCGAGGGCTGTTTGTCAGTCATTTTTCGAGGCGAAACGTATGCTTCAACGCCTAGAATCGGTTTGATTCCCTCTTTCAGGCAAGTTTCGTAAAATTCGATAATGCCGTACATTGCGCCATGGTCCGTGAGGGCGAGTGCTGTCATTCCGTCGCTCTTGGCCTTTTTTATAAGATCAGGAACTTTGCCCATGCCGTCGAGCATAGAATAGTGTGAGTGAACGTGTAGATGGACGAATTGTGGAAATTCTTTTTCTGGCATAGTGACTTAGTGAGCTGATTGTGTTATGATAAAAAAATGGAAAACGTGAATACAAATCAAAATAAATTGGCGATCACCGAAGGGCAATATGTTGTTGTCCTTGGTCGCGAGATAGAACTATGTTTCAACGAGTTTCTAGCAACTATGAAGCGGTTTTGTTTTGATTTTGATAACTATACTCTATCGGACAATTTGCTTTTCTTCAACTCTAAAAATTCCGTTTCCGAAATTGCCGGCCTTATGCCACTTCTTGGCGGAACAACGAAGATTTATGAGCTTCTTTTCGACACAACTTATGATAAATTCCAGAAAGATACACTCATTTACATTCGTGATATTGCTTATAACGATCGTAAAAACAAAGAAAGTTCCCGAATCGACTTTGGCATTTCTTCCTATGATCGAAAAATCAGCACTTTGAAGACAAACCAAACTGGCTTTTCTATCAAGAAGGATCTGAAAAAGTCTGGCATTTCTGCTCGTTATAATGAGCTGAAAAATGAATCAGAGGTCCCTACAATTATTTCTTCTGGGCAGTTAATGAAGGGCAATTCGCTTGAGATCGGTCTTTTTTGGCAGCCACGCGGAGTTGTCGTTGTCGGCAAGATGATTGCTTCAACAAATCCACGAGGTTGGGCTGAGCGCGATTTCGAGAAGCCCGCTGGAGATAAGGTTTCTGGAATGCTTCCACCAAAACTCGCCAGAATCATGCTAAATCTGGCCCTCGACAGACCCTCTTCTGAAATTAAAACCTTGGTTATTGATCCTTTTTGCGGCTCAGGCAATATGTTGATGGAGGCTTACGATCTCGGTATCGACTTTTTGGGCAGTGATTTATCGCCTCGCGCAGTCCAAGACTCGATTGATAATATCGAGTGGCTTGCGGCCAGATCAAAAAGTGATATGAAGCCAACCTTCGAGATTATCGAAGCTGATGCCACAACAGCTGATTTTGCTACGTTAATTGAAAATTCCAAGCTCAAGATCGATGATTATAACCAAATTTTAATCGTGGCCGAGCCTTATTTGGGTGAACCGAAGAAATATACCCCAAATTCCAACGCTGTGCGCGGAGAATATCGAAAAGTCAAAGAAATTTACCTGAAATTCCTAGAGAATATTGCAAAATTAGAGAAAATCAAGCCAGTTATTTGCCTAGTTTTTCCGCTTGTGGAAACAGTAGACAAGGGACAATTCAGTTTATACAATGATAGTGTTGACGAAATTGGAAAAATTGGTTATACTCTCCTTCAGTCACCCCTTATTTATGGGCGTGATTATCAAGTTGTAAAACGAGAGATCGTTTTATTGTCGTTCAATTCATAAATTATAAATCGTTTTTCACTTCTCGATTGCCAACTATTTCTCAGCTAAAAGGCTGAAAATGAGCTGAAAATTGAGAACTGTTAAATTTAAAATTATTCCGAAGGAATCGTTATGGCACATAAAAAAGCTGCCGGTAGTACCCGGTTAGGTCGAGATTCACAATCCAAGAGACTTGGAGTGAAAATTTTTGGTGGCGCCAAGGCAATCTCTGGCAACATCATCATTCGTCAAACTGGTACAAAGTTTCACCCAGGTGAAAACGTTGGTATCGGCGATGACTATACAATCTACGCTGCAAAAGATGGCGTTGTTAAGTTTCAACAGAAGCGCGTAGTCGCTTTTAACGGAAACAAAGCAAAGCGAACTTTTGTTCACGTTGTAGATGCTCTGAAATAAGTAAGAATAGACTAGGAAAACAATGTTAAAACTATTAGAAAAATACTTCAAGAAAAACGTTCCAGACGTTCGAAGCGGTGACACAGTCAAGGTACACATCATCGTCAAGGAAGGTGTCAAAGAGCGTGTACAGATCTTTGAAGGCCTAGTAATTGCAGTCAAACATGGCAAAGGCCTTGATGGCACATTTACTGTTCGAAAAGAATCTTTTGGCATCGGCGTAGAGCGTGTATTTCCTTTGCACTCACCTCGAGTTGTAAAGATTGAGCGCATCAAGCAGTCAAAAGTTCGAAGAAGCAAACTTTACTACATGCGTGAACTTCATGGCAAAAATGCTCGTCTCAAAGACGTAAATCGTGATCATGCTGTTTGGGAAGAAAAAGGCGCCGAAGAAGAGCTAGAGAAAATTGCTGCTGAAACAGCTGCTGCCGCTGAAGCTGCTGCAGAAGAGAAGGCCGCAGAAGAAGCTGAGATTAATGCAAAAGTTGAAGCAGTTGCAGGTGACCGAATCGTCGACGACAAAAAAGAATAATAACTTACCAAGTTATACATAGTGCTCCCAAAAATGCTCAGTCGAAAGATAATGGGCATTTTTGTTATAAAAAATGGAAGTTTGCTATTGCAAACTTCCAAATTATTTAATTTCTGCCAAAGGCAGCGGACACTACTTCTGGCAGTGTCAGAATTTCATTCTTGATTACAGACACATTTGCGCCTGCTTGAAGCATCTTTTTGTTGCTCTCTGTTTCGCCACTGTGAGCGATAATATGGAGTTTGTCTCCAAATTCCATGCTCCGCAGGTGGCGGACGACTTCATGGCCTAAGCGATAAAAACCACTATCAAGACTTAGGTTGCCATCGATTATTACGATGGTTGGGACTAGCGTTTCATTCCTTGAGCGCTCTTGGAGTTCATTTACTGCAGCTTCGGCAGTGTTAAATAGTGTTATGTCACAATCTGTGCAGTCTCTATTCAACAATTTCTTAGCAAGCCGTAAGATACACTCCTCGTCGTCAATTACGATAACTTGTTGCAGGCTCAATCCCGCGGCATTAATTATAGGCATCTTCTTAACCTCTGACTAGTATTATACCACTTACGAATAAATAAGTCAATCTAGCAGCCGTATAAAATCGTTTGTCATCCAACGATAATAGCGATATTATTAGACAGGAATTAATATTTTTTTAAATTATGTTTGATAAATCAAAAAATAAGCAGACAGGGAATCTTGGCGAAGACACTGCTACCGATTTCTTGATCAGCAAAGGCTATAAGATTCTTGCAAGAAATCTGTTTTTTGCGTTTGGCGAGATCGATATTTTGGCGGAGAAGGACAGATCGATCGTGATTGTAGAGGTCAAGACTGTGCGTGGATCTGGCTTTGGTCTTGCACAGGACTTAGTTCGTTTTGCAAAGCAAAATAAGCTGAGAATGCTTGCGCGGGCGGTCGAGCAGCAATATCCAGGAAAGACGATTCGTATCGACGTTATTGCAATCGATTTTAGTGGAAGTGAGCCAAAAATAGAACACATTGAGAGCGCGGTAGAAGGGTAATTTTTCTGTCATCCTGAACTTGTTTCAGGATCTTGTAACCGTTTAAATATCGACGGGATCCTGAAACAAGTTCAGGATGACAAGGCGCATTTGAGATCTTTCTGGATTTGTGCTAATTTATAATCATGAATACACAAGAACCAATCATCACACGTTTTGCACCAAGTCCAACTGGCGAGCTTCATATCGGAAGTGCCCGTACGGCTCTTTTTGCTTATTTGGCTGCCAAGAATACTGGCGGGAAATTTTATCTTCGTATCGAAGATACTGACCGCACACGCTATGTTGAAGGCTCTGAGTTTCGTGTTATCGAATCTCTTGATTGGCTCGGTTTCGCTATCGAAAACAGAGACAATATCGTTTTCCAGTCAAAGCGACTCCCAATATACAAAAAACATGCTTTTGATCTCGTGAAAGCAGGCAAAGCTTATGTTTGCACCTGCACAAAGGAGCATTTGACTGAGGCTCGCGCCACTCAGGAGGCAGCAGGCAAATTACCTCGTTATGATGGCCACTGCCGTGAGCTTGGCCTTGATCCAGAGAAACAAGAAGAAGGAACCTTTGTAATTCGCTTGAAAATGCCAGAAAATGGCAAAGTTGTGGTAAATGATCTTGTTCGAGGGGATGTTGAGTTCGATTTATCCTTATTTGACGATCAAATATTATTCAAATCTGATGGCTATCCAACATATCATTTGTGCTCAATCATCGATGATCACGAGATGGAAATCACATATGTCCTTCGAGCTGAGGAGTGGCTCTCATCGACGCCAAAACATCTCGTTTTGTACGAGGCTTTCGGCTGGAAACCACCAAAGTTTGGTCACTTTTCGATGATTCTCGCGACTGATCATAGCAAGCTTTCAAAACGTCATGGTGCAGTTAGCATTGAAGAATTTCGTCGTCTTGGCTACTTGAAGGAAGCGATTATAAATTTTACTGCACTGCTCGGTTGGAATCCGAAGACTGAGCGTGAATTATTCACGCTGGATGAGCTTGTAGAGGAATTTAAGATCGTAAATCTAAATAAAGCACCGGCGATATTTGACATAAACAAATTGAACTCGTTTAACGAGCATTATATTGTTGAAAAGGTTAAAGAAGCACCTGCTGAAATGGTGGAGCTCCTAAAAGAATATAGTTTGGATACAATCTCTGATACAGAGCTAGACTTGATCGGTCGTGGTGGACACACAACGCTGAAAGAAGCTGCAGACTACATCCTAAAACTTAGAAAGACACCAGAATATGACAGTTCAATCCTAGTCTTCAAAAAATCCGACAAAGACAAGACATTGACGGGACTCACTGCGTCACTAGACAAATTATCCAAAATAGATAAATGGGAAACAGATACTTTACAAGAAGCGCTGAGCTCGGTTGTTGCGGATAACGCGCTCACAAATGGTGACGTCTTCTGGCCAGTAAGAGTCGCTCTATCTGGCGCGGAGAAGTCGCCGTCTCCTGTAGAGCTCTTGCTTGCACTTGGCAAAAATGAATCGATAAAAAGAATCGAAACTGCTCTCGAAAAAGTCAAACAGATCGCGATCTAGTCCTAATCACTTCTGCGAAATCTCGTAGAGTTTCAAATATAGTTCTTTGTTGGCGGTAAAAAAGCCCTCAGCATATTTTCCTGCATCGTACATGCCAGCTCGATACTTATTTAGCCCAAGAATTGCTTCAAGGTAGGAGCGATCTTCGAGCTGAGATTTGTGTGCAGCTATGGCTGTAGACTTTTGTGTGACTGCATCATCAATCGTGACTAAGCGATTCGCATAGAGTGGCTGCCAAACTTCGTATTGCCAAATCTCGCCACGATAATCGATTGATTCCAAAGCTTTGGCCAGAATCTCGCATGTAGCATTGTGGTCAGGATGAGGGTCGGAGAGTGAGGGTACAAAGATAATATTTGGTTGAGTTTTTTCAATTATTTCTTTGATGATAGAGATTGATTTTGATTCTGCAACTAGATTTCCGTCGCTATAATCAAGAAAGTTTGTGATACTAGAACCCAAAATCTTTGAGGCCTGTTCTGCCTCATGTTTTCTCGTAATGTTTTTCCCGTTAGTCAGATGTAAGGTCGTGACATTTTGTGAGTTTTTAGCCGCCTTAGAGATTATGCCCCCGCAACCAAAGATATCATCATCAGGATGTGGCGAGAGTACTAAATAACTTCCCAAGGGGGCATCCTTCAATATCTCGAGCTTGATCTCAGACTTGATAGCCGCTGAGATCATAAGATGTCCGAATGATTTTCGAAGGTTGTTGAGGTGTAGCAAAATTTTTAGATATTTTTTCATAGATAAATATTACCATAAACTATTACTGATTTGTACTGTCCTTTGTCCGCTTCAATAGGCTGCCCTCTTTTCTTATCAGATAATTTAATGCTAAAATATTGGAGATGAAAAATGCACGAAATAAGCTAGTTTTAGTGATTGCAGATTCGGGATTGGGCGGAGGCACAAGCCACGTTTTGAGTTTGCTGAAAAACGTTGATAAGGACAAATTTGAGACTCACCTGATCTGCCCCGCAGGATATTTATCTAAGACAGCTAAAGCGCTCCGTGATGTTGAGGTTTACAATATCTCAATGCACTCAAAGTTTGACCTGATCTCCTTTTTGCAGCTTCGCGAGACGATTGCAAAGATCCAATCAGAGGGAAATCCCTTTGGTCCGATGATTGTTCACGCTCATGGCCAAAGAGCCGGTCTTTTTACAGCTTTTGCTGCTAGAAAATATGTACGGAAAATCTATACCGAGCACAACTTTGACGACACCTATCAGCTAAAAAATCCAATAAATAATTTTATTCAGAAGCAGATTTTGAGGGCAGTATGTCGCAGATACGATCTGATTATTGCAGTGTCTGAAGCAGTAAAAAAATATTTAGTAGGTCATCGTTTTGCCGAAAACGATGAGGTGGTTGTTATGCCAAACGGTATTGATCTGACTCATTGGCTTGATCTCAAGAAAAAGCACAAGATCGAGACTGTAAATCGTCATCCAGTTATTGGCACGGTTGGGTCTTTGGTAGTTCCGAAAGGCCAGAAATACCTGATTCAAGCATTTGCACAGTTTACGAAGAAATACCCACTTGCTCGGCTTGAGATAGTTGGTGACGGTCCAGAGAAGACGAGCTTGCAGGAGCTTGCCACAGGAATGTTACTAAACAAAAATGTCAGTTTTCTTGGCGTACAGAAGGACGTAGCTCCTATTATTTCAAAGTGGGATATGTTTGTTTTACCTTCAGTATCTGAAACATTTGGTATAGTTATATTAGAAGCCATGGCGCTTGGTCTTCCTGTAGTTGCTACCAAGGTTGGCGGTGTGCCAGATATAATCGACAATGGTAAAAACGGAATACTCGTTGAGAGCAAGGATTCGATTGCGCTCTGCAAGGCAATGGAGAAAATCCTAGATCATCCTGCACTTGCGGCAGAGCTAAAGAGAGGTGGCGAGAAGAGGATTGCTGACTTTGACATTACAAAAATTGTAGAAAAAATTGAAAATATTTATTTAAGGTTAATAGGGTAGGGTTTCTGAAATGAAAAAAATTTTAGTCAAGATTGGTCCAGACGGCGTCGAGGTTTATAAGGATAATGAGACAAACAAAGAGTTGATAATCCAAAAAGAGATCGCCTTTAGCGATAATTTTAACGAAATACGAGGATTGAATTTTAACGATGAAGAAGCGCTAGTTCGTCTTCTCGAGCGTGTTTCCGCTAATTATTTTGACTGTAAGATTGAGGCCGAGGCTAGCGAGTTTTTTCGCCGTATTAAGCCAAGCTTTCTTGTCGACCTGAAAAAAGAGATCAAAAAGAGAGCCAAAATTGAGATAGCATTTGACTAATAATCGATTAAATATATAAAAACTATTTTGGAGGGAAGATGACAGATATAAATCAATCAGATGAGACGAAAAACACTGTAGCGGGTAACCTTTTTGAAGAGATCGGAATGGGAGACCTTAGCGACATTGAAAAAGGTGCCGTTCTAGCAGATCTTCTTGAGTCGATTCAAACTCGGGCATTGCAGAGGACAGTAGAAGGACTTACGGATGCTCAGATTGAAAGTCTTGCTGAGGTAATAAAAACTGATGATCCAACGAAACTCGAGGATTTTTTGCTCGAAAATGCTCCAAATTTTCCTACAATATATGAAGAAGAGGCTAAGAAGTTGCGAGAAGAGTTGATTATTAAGTTTTCAGGCGACCAAAAGCAGAAAGAGTAGCAATGAGTACTGAAAAAAGCAGTGGTTATGTCGACCCATCTTCTTCTTACGAAGCAGAAGTCGCTTCAGAAGATTCAAAATATGAATCATCTGGATATGAAGGTAGTACTTATGAAGCTGACCCAACTCTAAAAACGTCTGAATATGAAGCTGATAAAGATAAAAGCGAGGCAGAAAAAAGACGAGATGAGGTTCTTAGCTATACTCGTGATCGTACTGAACGCGATCGCGAAAAAATTGAGAAAAGAGCCGAAGGATTGCCAGGGTTATTTGATAAATTCCGCCGCAACTCGTCTGCGAGGATGGTCACCGGAATTGCTCTCGCCGTCGTCTCGAACGGAATTCCAGGAGCTAGTTTGCCATTTCAGCTCGCACGAACCGCTTTAGCTGCTGTTGGTGGCGGTACTTCAGGTGAGGCGATGTATCTAAACAAAACAGAAAATTCATTTTTGAATAAATTTACGACAAAAGACAGCGCCGGCAAGATTGAAGTAAATGAAGGGGCCCTTAGCAAATTGACTCCAGAGGAGCTCGCTGAGCTCTTGGGTGGCTTATCGCAAATAGCAACGCTGAAAGGTCTAAAGGTTGACCTTGAAGCGCTCAAGGCTGATGAGGCGATGATCGCGAAGATAAAAGAAGATGAGAGCAAAAACGCGGTAAAGAAAAACATTGAGGCCATGAGAGAGTGGTTTGCAAAAATGCCTTGGTATATGAAAATCGGTTTGCCACTGGCCGCAGCATCTCTCGGGTTTGCTGGCGGAGCTTTTGCGGTTGCTGGCGCGGCAGTGAGCTATGGCTTAGGTTTTCTCGGTACGAAAAGAATGTATGCTCAGACAGCCTATGAAAACACAGGAGTTTTGAAGGCTGTCGAGGAAGAAATATTGAACAGAGCTGGAAAAGGTGAGATTACTGCAGAGCAGCTTCGTTTGGAAATGGATAAAAGCAGCGACAAAGTTGAGGCTGGCAGAAAGAAGTGGCTGGTCGGCGGAGCAGCAATTGGTGGAGGCGTTTCAGCACTGCTTTATGGTGTTACTAAGAGCGGCATGCTGCATCAAGCTGATAAACATGCGCCAGGTTTTATTTCCGACAAAGATGGAGATCAGCCTCAAACATTGACTAGCGGCCATACTTTAGACGCTTCGCATAACAACGCTCCGAGCATCGTGCCAGGAGAAGAAGACAAACCTCTCATTGCGCAGGGTGTTGATCATGCTTCGATGCCTCACGCTCCAGTGAGTGCAGAGCATCATCTTGCTACACCGCCTGCTACGCCTGCTTCAGAACAGGGAGAACCAACATTACATCTCAAAAATCAGGACCATCTTTATCATGAAGGGCCTGGTGCTGCGCACAATCTAGCGAAAGAAGTTCTTAAGGCGACAGATTCTAAGCTTAGCCCAGAACAACTAGAGAAGGCACAGGATCATTTGGCAGCTGATTGGGAAAAGAGAGGTCTCTTCAAGTCAGATGGTTCACTCGCGGTACCTGTAAAAGAGCTTATCCATGAGATAAATGGCCCTGCTGAAGGGCATGAAGCTGCTCTGTTAGCGAGAGCACAAACTCCAGAAATTCACCATGCTACAGACCAAACTAATAGTACTGAAGTCGTGGGGCCAGAAGTCAAAAAAGGAGAACCTGACTATGATCCTAGGGCTCATTTGCTAAAGAATGAGATGGACTCCCCAACCACAGAATCCGGTATTGGTACACCAAAAGTAGAAGGTGCTGAGGGAGTAATTGCCCATAATCCGAGCGCTCTTGTTGATCATGCAGAAAATAAATTTGAGAGCGGCGATCATGATAATTATGACGATACAGACGTTCGTACAGTTGACGGCGGAATAGGTGTGCCAAGCTCGCCAGACTCTCATATAGCTGTTGACGCGCCAAATATTCACAATGAGGTCGTTGCCCCACATGTAGAAAGTATTCCGACCATGAGCTTCATTTCTGAGCTTGGCCCAGATGAAAAAGCGATAGGTAGCCATTTGTATCAAATCGCGGAGCGTGGTGATGTTGATAAACTCAGGCATCTGTCTGAGCACGTTCATGATGGAGGATTCTGGCGCTCAATCCCTCGTGAAACTGAGTGGAAGTGGCTTTTACCAGATCCTAAGACCGCTCCTGATGTGATGCCTGCCAAAGAAGGTGAGATCAACGGAGAGTGGATCGGTCACCGTCCTGGATTTATTTTCCGTGGTAAGCTAAATTGGGAGCCACGAATTGAGCATGATAAATCTTTCCTAAATCATATTGCAAAAGCAAACGAAATCATTTTGAATAAATTCGATCATTCCAAATTGCCTGACGAGGTTCCTATGGCAAAGGGTGTTGAACTTCCTCATGCTGTTAAGGAGACAGGCCCAGATAGCTATGAGACGCCAGAGAGTAGCAAACCGACTGCAGAAGAGATAGCGGCGGCCGCGCGAAAGCCGATGCCAGATGACTCGATTCTAGATGGCGGTAGATCAACTATTCGTCACGAGGAAGTCATATTACAACCATCCGGGGCCGAAGAGCACATAGGCAAACCTTCAACAGCTTCAGCTTTTGAACAAAAGCAGATTGATGCAGCGATTGCCGACGAAAAGAAGCTCAACGAGATTCAGAATAATGTTGATTTTTTTAGAACAACGCCTGAGGAGATCGACAAAATGAAGGCTACGCTTTTCACACCAGATATGAGTGATCCAGTGTCTAAGCTTACCGAGCCAGTTTATCATGGCATTAAGATCCCGAGGATTGAGGATGCTTTGGTGGACATGTGGAAACATGACGGAAACACGGCGAAAATTGTCGAATTACAAAACTCTGTCGGACCGAACAGAGTTCCTTCGCAAGCAGAGTGGTCTATACTCTGGCCAAAGTCAGATTCTATGCCAAAAGAAGTGCCTACTGAAGTCGGATCAAAAGTGGGTGAGTGGATCTCTATCAAGAATTTGCAGAATAAATTTGTCTGGGAACCTAGAGTTGAATACGATGCATCGTTTCGTGGTGCGATAGTTGATCGTGCTTGGCACATCATTCGGACGAATCTTAAATAACAATTTCTGATTTCAATAATAATAAAAACACCTCGAGAAAAGGTGTTTTTATTATGGTTCCGAGACTAGGATCTCGAGCGGTCGCAACCCTCCCTTATGACAACCCAAGGTTTTCATTACTTTCCTCTACGGGAAACTTCCGTTTCCCGACCCCTTCCCCGTTCGAATCCACAAACCATAAAAAAAAGACCAAAAATAATGGTCTTCTTTTTATGGTTCCGAGACTAGGATTCGAACCTAGGTAAGCAGATCCAGAATCTGCTGTCCTGCCACTAGACGATCTCGGAATACAAAAGTGATAATAACATTTTCATTGGAATTTCTCAAGTCGTAGGCTAGAGGCGTTTTGAGCAAAAAAATAGGACGTTGACAACTTTTATAGTTGAAAACGTCCATTTGGGTTATTTGGTTTTTTTCTTGACGATTATCGCCGGCGGCAATTCATCATCAGGTAGCATCGCTGCAATCTGATTTCTCATCGCCATTCGATTCAGAATCTGGAATCCAGCATCGAGCGCTTTTTGCCGCTCTTCTGCATTGCCTGACTTCATTAGCCGAAATTTTGCCATATCAGCCCGGTCAAGTGGTCGCCATTCAAGCTCCAGCACATCAAGGCCTTCTCGGATTTGAGTCGTAGTCATGCCGAGACTGATCACATTCAGGCCATATGTTTGGCCGACAAATAGTGCTTCGGCATACTGTTTTTTACCAATTAACGCTTTGATCAAGCCTTTTAACTGATAATTTACAGCGTTGCGTGCTCGATATTCGATCGAGCTGTCAGACCTGGTTGCTTGTACAGATGGTGTCGTTTTTACGGCATCAACGGTAACAGCGACAGCTGCGTCTGCAGCAAAGGTGGACAAACTGAGTGTGATTACAACTGCAATTAGGATAAGAAATTTCTGCATGTTGCCCTCCAGAAACGTTTTGGTTTGAATTTCTCACATGTGAGTTACCAAAACATAATACTATATCACCAATCAACTATTGTGTCAATATAGTGCGCTCCGTCATCCTGAACTTGTTTCAGTATCCCGTCGCTATTTAAACGGTTACAAGATCCTGAAACCACCCTTCGCCAAGGCTACGGAAGTGGCACGGCAAGTTCAGGATGACAATATTGTTGAGAATGAGCTACAATGTATTTGTTCGGCTTTTCATTTTTACTATTTTAAAGTTTTTTAAATTATAAATTATAAATTGTAAATTAATTACCATGTGTTTAACCATTCCCGGTAAAATTGAATCAATAGACAAGGGCATCGCCACTGTAATATCCGCCCGTGAAAGGGCTCAGATTGACTTGTCCCTTGTTTTTCAGGCGCAGGTGGGCGATTGGATATTGTATGCAACAAACAGGGCTGTGAAGGTCATTTCGGAGGAAGATGCGAAAGAGATTATCTCTTTGCTAGAAGACAAGTATCACCCCGTCGATGTGAGTAAATTACCTCTCAAATTTAAGAAAATAATTTTTAAAGTCAGAAGTGGCAATTCCAATCTCACTAAAGATGAAATTTTGTATTTATTGAGTCTGAAGGGTCAGAACAACCTCGAAACACTTTTTGCTGAGGCAAACACTCTCAGGAAAGAAAGAATTAAGGACTTTATCTGCATTCATGGCATTATTGAATTTTCAAATTATTGCAAAAATAGCTGTCTCTATTGCGGAATTCGTAAGGAAAACAAGGTTCCTCGTTATCGATTAAATAGCGAGGAGATTATAGATACGGCGTTTGACGCAGTCGAAAATGAGGGCTACAAATTGCTCGTATTACAGAGTGGCGAAGATGATTCATATTCTGACGCAGATCTGATCGATCTGATCGTGAAAATCAAGCAGAAAATGAAGGTTTTTGTATTTATTTCTGTTGGCGAGAGATCTGAGAAATTTTATCAAGAGGCCTATGAAGCTGGGGCGACTGGCTCACTGATTCGCTTCGAAACATCAAATTCAGAATTGTATACAAAATTACGACCAAATAAGCTTCTTAAAGATCGGATCAAGCTCGTCAAAGCCATGATAAAAATGGGGTATTACGTCGCTTCGGGCAGTATGGTCGGCCTTCCCGGGCAGTCTCTTGAAGATTTGGCTGACGATCTTCTCACGATTAAGAGTTTGGGTGTGCCGATGATCTCGGCCGGACCATGGCTAGCCGCAGAAGGAACGCCGCTAGCAAGCTCAAATGTTATGCACAATAATGCTAAAACACAGCTAGAGCTGATGCTTAAGTTTGTCGCCGTGGCGAGATTTATGATGCCAGACGTGAAGATTCCAGTCACGACGGCGCTCGAAACCCTTGATCCAGAAAATGGCCGGCACAAAGGGCTTCTTGCGGGAGCAAACGCGCTCATGTTTAACCTGACCCCAGAGAAATTTGCGGAAAACTACTCAATTTATGATAATAAATATCGTGAAAGAGAGAAAGTATGGCAAAAATACGGTTTGTTCAAGGGCGAAGAGAGCTGGGAGATGCTTGAAGAAAAATTAATGTTGGATAAATAAGGAGACCTATGTCAAACGAAAAAAGAGTTTTGATGGTGATTGCACCCCGTGACTTTCAGGATCATGAGTACTTTGATACTAAGGTGAGTCTGGCAAACATCGGTATAAATGCTGATACCGCTTCAACCCGTGCGGGGTATTGCGTGAGCACACATGGCAAAACAGCAGCTGTGAGCCTTAGCTTAGAGGCGGTTGATCAGCACCTTTATGACGGAATTGTTTTTGTGGGTGGGTCTGGAGTTGAAGAGCTATTCCACAATCAAGAAGCGCTTGACTTGGCTTCAGACTTTTATAAATCAGAAAAAATAGTAGCTGCAATTTGTTGGGCACCAGTCGTTTTGGTGAAGGCAGGTGTTTTGGGTGCGGGTAAGAAGGCAACATGTTGGGAGGGCGCAAAGCAAGATCTGATCGATGCAGGCGTCGAATACTTGGAACAAGATGTCGTAACTGACGGCAAGATTATCACTGCTGAGGGTCCGACAGTGGCCCATCAATTTGGCCAAGCCATCGCAGATGCAATTCTCAAAGGATTACGCTAGACATGAAAACATTGACGTAAATGGCGTAATGTGATATAAATTTCACAGCGAAAACATGGCTGAATTTTCAGCAAAAGGAGAATAGCATGCATTTCGATTATACAGAGATTGATAGATATCACTCTGAGTTTGAGGAGTCCTTGCGCAGAATCATTCCGATTTGTAGCGATCCATTAAGGACTGGGGCATTTTGTTCGATCGGCAACGAAAAAGGTTTAGTTCTTGTTACTTTTCCATTGTTGCTTCCACCTGTAGAAAAGTGGGAAAAGTACCATCGTCTGGCTGGCAAAAAAGTTTGGTGTCTTGGCCAGCACCCTGATCACATGTTTGGTCGGGAGAGTATGAATTCTTCTCTTGAAGAATTCGGCGGAGCTTTCCGCACAGCGCCATATGGTGCAAATGGTCTGATTATCGCCGTTTCTGGTCTCCCTTTGGTTGAAGAAGATGAGGCTGTTGGGATGTACGGTTTTTGGCAGATCAACGATGTATTCTTGATGTCTGAACCTCTTCGCCAAAACATGAGAACAAACATAATCTGTAATCAACTGTGCAAACAGTATCATGGCTTTGCCTAAATCCAGAATCCGATTCGATATAGAAATATGTCTGATCGGATTTTTTTTAATCCTAATCCTGTCGGCTTGTCTAAAATCAATTTTTTTGTTACTATATCTGTGCTTTCTATGGCGTCATCGTATAACGGTTAGTACGCCGCCCTCTCACGGCGGTAATTGGGGTTCGATTCCCCATGACGCTACCATAAAAAAACTACAACTCAGGTTGTAGTTTTTTTTGTAGAAATTTACTTACTCTTTTTGATAAAAAGCAGTGCGCTATAGCCGTTTTTGTTTTTTGTAAATTTATTAACAATTATGTCCCTAGCAATTTGTTTGTCTGATTTGGCTTTCAGCTTGCAAGGCAAAGCTTCGGATGGTGCTTCTAATATGGCTTTTGCGAGGGTCATTTTGCCGTCAAATTCTAGGGCGACGGTGTGTTCGAAGCTAAGGCCAATTAGTTCTTTGTTCATATATCCAAGATCTTCCGAAAGACTGTCGGAAATTAATGCAATTTTATGATCTGCATCAAGCAAAACTAAGCCATCTTTCGAGTGTTCAAACAGGTCTTGCAGTATGGAAGTGTTGTCCTCAGCCTTAATGTTTTCTGTGAGAATAGTCTCAACAAATTCGGTCTGTGATTGAAATAGATTCCGATAGACAAAGTAGCCACATGCACAGAAGAAAAGTGCGATCAGTGCGATGATTTTGATGGCGTCAGAGAGGACAGAGCGGGGAAGAAAAAAGTAGGCAAATATCATAATTATGATTACGCCGATCCAGATGATCGTTTCTAGAAGATGAAATTTTTTCAGGTCAATTTTGTTCATTAGCTATATTATAACATGGCTTTTGAATATTGAAAATGTATTTTTTGTCATCCTCCGGGAGGACGAGCTGCTAAATATTGAATCTAATAGAAAGGCGAGCCATAACCTGGGGATCCAGGCTGATATATAGATTCCCGGCTTCGTGGGAATGACAGAATATTTGTTTTTGCAAATGACAAATAATTAAACTATAATTGAATCAATCTAAATATTTCCAAATATGATGAAAAAGCAGAGGGGTACTGCCCTAATTATTGCAATCCTTTTAATCTCAGCGGTCGGCGCTGTGGGATTTTCTTTTGGACGTGTTTTCCTATCTGAGTATATCAACGCCAAGCTACACGAAAGCAGCATAGTTGCGTACTATGCTGCAGAGTCAGGTATCGAAGAGGGTTTCTTGCGTTATCGTTACTCTAGAAATGCTGAGGTGCCGTTTGTAAACTGGAAGATGGATAGTGTAAACAGGACACGATACAATCGAGTTAATATTACCACTCCAACGATACCTATCGGAGCAGGTGTTGATAAGACAACAGACACTCCACCTGCTGGTGGCGATCAGGTGTACTATCTGCGCATGGGCTATGCCGGGACTGCGAACAAGCTACCTTTTTTTGGCCAGGACATGAATTCAGACACAAATTTAAACGCCCTTGATATTGCTGACCAAAATTATGGAGTCGGAGACGCTAGCTTGACTATTCTGCGGGATGATTCATACAAAATTGACCTATCAAACATGTTGTCTGCTACAGACAAGGATATAAATCTGTATACAAAGTTTGTTGGCACTACGCTTGACTCCGCTAGTGATGCTAAATCTTTTTTTCAGGCCAAGCTAGTGATAGATATCGATGGCACTGGCTCAACAGTAAAGGAATACAAGACGATCATATCAAAGAATCCGACAGCTACCTGCGCAATTTTGAGCCCAGTGCGAATCAGCTCATGCAGCGATAGTGTGATTCCGGCAACGCAGATAAATCTTGTTCAGTCTCTACCAAAAGATTACGGCTGGGGGATCAATAATCTTCTCGCAACTTGGAGGGCTAGAGACGGTTTTCCAAACGTCAACTCAAATTCTAAAGTTACATTGACTTTGAAACCGTCTTACTATGACACTAAAATCGGTATTGTTTCGACAGATTGTTCCGTGTCTAGTAGCAGTACATGTCATTACGACTCCAAAACAGTTATCCCGGGTCCCTATACCATCGTTTCCTCTGTCGGGTATTATAAAGGTGTTTATCGGACGATCGAGGCAAACATTGACCGCCAATCTGGTTCTTTGTATGATTTGTATGACTACGTTATTTATAAAGCAAAATAATAATATTTTTAGGAGGCGATGATGGCAACACCTGCAACAATTTTACTTGCTGACGACGACACAACTCTTCACGGAATGTATTCTGAGAGACTACATGCTGAGGGATACACGATAGTCGATGCATTTGATGGCGAAGAGGCACTAGAGAAAGTAGCTGCTGGCAAGCCAGACCTTATCTTACTCGACATTATGATGCCAAAGCTAAATGGTATCGATGTAATGAAAAAATTACGGGAGGATTCTGCAACTGCTGATATTCCAATCATCCTGTTGACAGCACTTGTTCAAGAGATCAACAAGCTGAAAGATATGATGAAGCCAGCTGACCATTATTTGGTAAAAAGCGAAGTAGTTCCAGCCGACATTGTGAAAACGATTGAAGAAAGCCTCGCTGAAGCAAAGAAATAACAATTTGTAGTACATTCTATATAAAATAAGGCATCGAGATGATGTCTTATTTTAGTAACTCAAATGGGCTTTTTATAGTGTTTGTTGTGGTTGCGTTGTTTGTAGCAGAGAGACTCGGATTCACTATCTCGTAGTAATTATTTTGGTCGAGAAGCTTATCTTGGTCAGCTGAGCTGATAGAGCTTCGAGAAGGCTCGTTAGCGATTGCTTGAAAAAAGACAATTCCGGCCCAAAATATCTCAATTACGATCAAGATGATGAAGAAAACTTCGACAGGATTGATTTTTGGCTTATTCTCCATAGTAAATCTCTCCCAATATCTTGAAGCTTAATTTTTGATTTTCGTTGTTCGCTATAGTTAGTAGCGGAATCGTGTTGAACCGATCTATTTTTTCTATTGATTCTACAAAATTAAAAATATCGCTATAACTGCCAGTTCCTTCGAGGCTATATTCTGCTTTGCCTTCAGTCGGTACAGAGAAGCTAAAGCTAGAAATGCTGATGCCATTACTCTTGGCCGCACTCTTCAGCTTGACCGAAAATATATCCGTGCTACTCTCTGCCGGCCAAAGATGATCAACATTTGCAACCATGACATCAAGAATATTTTTGTTTTTTTCCCATTTCTCTAGCTCTGTCTTCACGCCCTGAAGCTGTGAAATGTTTGAATAGCCATTTTCCAATTTCTTCTGGCTATCGTGAATCCCTGTGATTGTTGGAGAAACAACAAAAAAGATGAGAGCGCAGTAGGTTAACGCAATGATAGAGAGCAACATGATTAGATTTTTTGTATAATGCTTCATTTGTTACTCAGTGTCACTATGGTTGTAAAAATGTATCGTTCACTTGTGCTTGACTCATCTATTTTGAGGCTCACTTCCTTAACCATCTCATCGGTTTGTAAGGCCGACTGCATCAAGCTCAGGCTATCTGTCGATTTGGCGACCCCAGAAATCGTCAGCTGATCATTTATGGTATCGGAGCTTATGGATTGTATCTGGATCGAGTCTGAAACAGCGTGATTGATGACAGCCAGTATCTGACTCTGCGGTGCAGGATTATTTTTGAGACTGACCATTTCTGAAGATTTGGTTTGAACTCTTGTGAGATCTTTCTGTATCTGGCTGAACTTAGAGATTTCCGTCGTTAGTTTGGTGATCTCGTTGGAAGCGTCATTTACCTTTTTTGTCAAAGTCGTGTTGTAGGTATAAAAAAGAATCTCAGCGATTATAATGAAAATAAATATCGCAAATACACCGACAAATATTTCGTTCACGAATAGTACGAAACGTCTCTCCTCTTTATGTTTTTGTGGCAATAGATTTATCATAAGTGTTTTTTAAGCTTCGTTTCTGAGGGCGAGACCATAGGCAGTGATGAATTCTGGCCCAATTTTGTAGTTGTTTGTGAATTTTACGGTTTTAATGATAGTAGGAATCCTAAATTCTTTCTCAAAAATCCGATCAATTTTTGGCAAATATGCGCCTGGGCCAGAAAGAAATATTTTGCTAATTGGTAGCTTCTCTGACTCTGCTGACCTTGGCTTTGCTAGTATGCAAACTACACTATCAACAATCTTCCGTATAGAATCCATAAACTTCTCCGTCTCTAGGTTCAGCTTGCTAATTTCTTCATAGCTAAGCATTTGACTGCCAATATTATTTTTATCTAGGATGTCGTTTAGTCCAAGATTTCGAAGATCGTCAAGTGCGATAAGCTGGCCTTTGTCCCACAGCGCCACAAAAGTATTGCTGTGGTCGATACAGATCGAAATTGTTAGAGCATTTTGTAGGGGATAGCTGAGGCGAACCCGTCCATTGGCGACCGCTGCTGGCTCGATCGCTATTGGCGTAATATTTAGCAGTCTCGAAAGCTTGATAATCTCCTGAACATTTTCGATACTCGCAGCCGCCGCCATCACCTCAAAGCCAATGTTTTTGTGCTCGACCGTAAGCTGGGTGTCGATATAGTAATCATCCTCGTTAAGCTTTTTTAATTTTGCAAAAGCAGAAGATGCAACCGCTTTTATCTCATTTTTTGATACGATCGGTATGGAAACATGGCCAACATCCAATATTTTGTCAGGAAAAGAAATGCTAAATGAAGTTGCAGAGATCTGACTTGGTTCTGCTTTCAGTCGAGCTTCAGTGATGTGATTCGCAATACCTGCAATATTTTTTAGCTTACCTTGACGAATGATTGGATCAGAAAACGGCAACTCAATTGCACCGACTAGAGCTACCCCGTTGGCTTCGAAAGATGCCTCGACTAGACGTAGACAGTTCTCTGTAATTTCTAGGCCGAATCTCTTAACTGATTTTTTTAATATGTTTATTGGCATGCTACTTATTTGTGGAGTTTAAGACCTCATCAATAGTCGTCAGTCCAAGGCTTGCTTTCAGAATGCCGTCTTGGAGCAAGTCCATCGTGTGAGCATAAACTAGGCTTTTTAACTTTGCTCTATCGAGCTTTGCAAAAGCATCCTTTTTTGTGGTTTTCGGAAGTTTGTATAGCTCAAAGAGTCCCATCAGCCCTTTATATCCAGTATGATGACAGCGAGAGCAGCCTTTGCCATGATAAAATCTTAGGCCATTTTTTCTAAGAATTTCTTTCTCAACTGATGGCATCTTCTCGATCTCGGCTCTGACCAATTTCTTTTCTTGTTCTGTAAGCTCAATTTCCTCTTTGCAGTGATTACAAAGTTTCTTTACTAATCTTTGGTTTATAATCAGATTTATCGCGGAAAATACGAGAGTCGGGTCGAGATCATTTGAGAGAAGAAACGAAAGCGCTTCGTCAAGACTCCCTGACTTCATAGTCGCGACGACCATTCGTCCGTTTGTGCTAGCTTTGAGTAGCTTGCCGGCGATTTTTTTGGTTGTGATCTCGCTTACAGCAAGTACATCAGGGTCTTGGCGTAAAACGGAATCGATTCCAGTGTTGAAATCATATCCGAGTACATCGTCAATCTCGCTTTGATCGATTCTTTTGATTTTGCACTCAATCGGGTCTTCAAGGCTGGTAATGTTTATTCCCTCAAAATATGTAGCATCTAGTATCGAGTAAAATGTAGTCGACTTGCCAGAATTTTCTGGTCCAGTGAGCAGGATCAAGCCGTGAAGTTTTTGACAAGCCGTGGTGGCTGTTTGTAAGTCATTTCCGAGCAAGCCTAGCTCCTCAAGCTTCTTTAGTTCGAGTAGTTTATTGGTAATTTTGATTACAATTTTTTCACCGTCTGAGATAGGCAGAGTCGAAATATTGAATCTGAGCGTATATCCATTATATTTCTGCTTGAAATAGCCTGTTTGAGGCAGACTTTTGATATTTGGGTCCATCTGACCGATATTTTTGATCGCCCCAATAATTTCTGTTGCAATATCTTTTGGAAAAACTGTAATGTTTTTTAGAGCGTGGTCAAGACGGTATATCATCGCAACTTCTGACCCTTGTGGTTCGAAATGGATTTCTGAGGCTTCTTCTCGTATCGCTCTGGTAATTATCATGTTTACGAGCCTGATTATAGGTGAGCTAGAGTTAGACAGCGTGAGAAAGGCAGTGGTAGGTGATTGATCCGCTGGAATCTGAATCTCTGGCAACTGCTGATCTTCAGTCGGCTCAAATTTCTTCAAATATTTTTCAATATCACTAGTAGAACTAAGCTTTGGCAAGATTTTCTTTTTCAGGAACCCCTCGATAAGTTTGATCGTATCTTGGTCATCTGGGTGAGTCATGGCGACGACGATATGATCAGGCTCAACGCTTAGTGGCAGTACTCGAAAATTCCGGATTATCTCTTTTGGAAGCAACGAAAACGATTCTTCCGGTATTTCAATTCCCTCAAGATCTATATAAGAAATATCTTTTTTACCCGACTGGGTGATCTCGCGAAATAAATTTTCTAAGCTCAGAGAGCTGTTTTGTATATCTTCACCCTCGATGCGATCCACTGAGTTCGCTTCAACATTTTCAAAATCAAGAATCTCAGTTGGCGCTTGCTCTTGAACAATTTGCGTCCGCACAATTTTGATCGGAATTGTGTATTCCTCATCTTCAATTTCTGCCTGTTGCTTCTTCATTTCTTCCTGTACAGAAACTTCGTCATCAGTCAGCTCTCTGGCTTTGATCTCAGCAATTCCTGCTTTGCGATTTTCCTCTTTGTGCTTCTTGGTCGCGCCAAAAGCAGTCGCACTTTCGACTTCTTGGCTAGTCTGAACAAGCTCTTTGATATTGCCAGAGGGCATCCACTTCACAGCATCAGTTGGCAGCATGACCATTTGCTTCTTCTTGCCGAGAACAGGGTGATATATGACTTTGGAAGGGTAGTGAACAGTATAAAATGTTCCAAAGTTGGAATAAATAACTTTTTCTTTTTTTTGTAGAACTTCGGCAATCGTATCGCCAAAAGAGACTATCAGTTTTTCTGCATCGTCTAAGCTCAGCTTTGCCTGCTTTGCAAGCGCTTTTGCCAAATCGTTTCTATTCATACCCACTCCTTTTATAAATAAATTATAAACTACTGGTTTCGACAAATCAACCGAAAAAAGCGGAAATATAAGCATTTCCTTAAAAATATTTTAAATAATATATTCTCAGTTGTTCACATCCCTGTGGACTGTCTGGGGATAAGATCAGTCGATTCAGAAAGAGTTGTCTCTGGTACTTATAAAAAGTACTCCACTTTTCGAGCCATGGCTTATCTTCCTGTAAACGAATTATAATGGTTAGGCCGAAAGTTTCCTTCTCGGTATTAGCTAAACACAAAGAGTATAAATTTTATGGCTTTTTATCAAAAATATAGAGCAAAGAACTTCAGCGAGATGATCGGTCAGGAGCATGTGATCGGGACTATTTTGCAGAGCATCAAGGCGGACAAGCTCGTTCATGCATATTTGCTGACAGGGCCTCGTGGTATCGGCAAGACTTCGACAGCGAGATTACTTGCGAAGGCGATCAACTGTGAAACCATCGCTGCTGATATGAAGGCCGGCAAAGACACCACTGGCGAGCCATGCAACACGTGTGACTCATGCTTAGAGATTGCAAGCGGGCGATCTATCGATGTTTTGGAGATCGATGCTGCATCACACACTGGCGTTGAGGATATTCGTGATCTGATTGAGAAAGCGAGAATGGCGCCGACCAAGAGTGCGAAGAAAGTCTACATCATCGATGAGGTTCATATGCTCTCGAAAAGCGCTTTCAACGCATTGCTAAAAACGCTTGAAGAGCCACCAGCCCATGTAGTCTTCATTATGGCGACGACTGAAGTGCACAAGATTCCTGCCACCATCCTCTCTCGAGCTCAGCGTTTTGATTTCAAGCGTGCTGAGAAGAAGGACGTGATTGCGAACCTAGCCAATATTGTAAAGAGCGAGAAAATTGATATTGACGCTGAGTCGCTTGAGCTTATTGCCGTCGCGGCAAATGGCGGACATCGAGATGCCGTCGGCCTTTTGGAGCAGGTTTCATCCGTCGAAAACAAGATCACCATAGATATTACCAAGAAAATTCTTGGAATCGCTGAGTCGGTCGAAGTTTACAAGTTTGTGGGGGCGATTTTTAATAACTTTCCGGAGGAGGGATTAAAAATCGCCCACGAGCTGTTCGACAAGGGCTATGATCTTGGCGAATTCTTGAAAAGCATTATCGAAAAGACAAGACAGGTGATCCTGATGCAAGTTTCAGGAGAAATGTTTATTGAGGATACGGCTGAAAATATAAACAAGATCAAGGAGCTCAGCAAATCCGTTTCACAGACAGAGGCTCTTGAGGTCCTAATGATCTTCATTGGTTCGCTGTCGCTCATGAAGGAGACAAATAATCCTTTGCTACCTATCGAAATAGCCGTTGTAAAGGCCTGCAAGGCCCTAGGTGGCACGATTTCGCCTGAAACCAACAAAGTACCAGAGGTTAAAGTTGCTCCTGTAGAGAAGCCTGCTAGCGCCCCTGAGAAGATTGTTGAGGTGAAAACTGAGCCGATGATAGCGCAGAAGCCTGTCCCGGAGATCAAAAATGAAGAAATATCGATTGATGATATAGTTCTTGACGAAGAGGTTGAAATCGCGCCAGCTAAGGTTACTGAAAAGGCAGCGGTCAAAGCTGCAGAGGAGACTGATGACGTTCCTGTGCCTGTGCTTGAGATGACCAAGGACATCTGGCAGCAGATTGTCGATACGACCAAGCGTGAGAATTCTACGCTTGCTGCACTCCTTCGAGACGCGCGCCCAGCACAGGTGACGAAGAATCGCCTGACTTTAGGAGTTAAGTTCAAATTTCACAAAGATAAGATATCAGAAGCACAAAATACGGCAATTTTAGAAAAAATTGTCTGTGATGTGACAGGCTGTACCTATACGATCGGTTGCGAGATTGATAGCGAGAAGAAGCCAGCCCTTTCTACCGCACCAGCAGGCGATCTCGAAAAAGCAGTAACAGAGGTATTTGAGGTTTAACACTATGGCACGACAAACAGAAAAATTTAAGAACGATAAACCGGAGAGAGCGCCAAGCCCTTTCGGTTTGCGGATGCCTCCTCAAAACATAGATGCCGAGAGAAGTATTCTTGGCGCAATTTTGCTGGACAAGGATGCGATCATCAAGATGGCAGATATTGTGACTGCAGAGGACTTTTACGACAACCGTCACGGTATGATTTACGCGGCTATAGCCAACTTATTTGAAAAACGTATGCCGATTGATATCGTTACATTATCCGAGATTTTGGAGAGTGCGGGCCAGATCAAAGAGGTTGGCGGCTCAGGCTACTTGGCTGAGCTCGTAAATAGCACCCCGTCAGCTGCCAATATCGTTTACTACGCCCAAATCGTTCGAGATAAGGCGATTCTTCGCCGTTTGGCTTCGGCCGGTGCAGATATTTCTGAGTGTAGCTACGACGAAGATGGCGAAGTCTCCGAAACTCTCGATCGAGCCGAGCAGGCACTTTTTGCTGTCTCTCAGAAATCATTGAAAAATAAGTTTGCTCCGATCAAAGATGTGCTCACAGAAGCTTTTGATCGTATTGATAAGATTCACAAGGATAAGGACAAGGGCGCGATTCGTGGTGTGCCAAGTGGCTTTCGTGATCTTGATACGATGACGGCCGGCTTCAATAAATCTGACTTGATCATTCTCGCTGCTCGTCCTTCGATGGGTAAGACCTCATTTGCGCTCAATTTGGCAGAGAATGCTGCTATCAATGAGAAGCTGCCAATTGCTGTTTTCTCCCTCGAGATGAGCAAGGATCAGCTCGTTGATAGACTTCTTGCTTCTCAGGCTGGCGTTGATTCGTGGAAATTTCGTACAGGAAACCTGACAGATGAGGATTTTCCGAAGATCGGCTATGCGATGGGTGTGCTCTCAGAAGCGCCGATATTTATTGACGATTCTGCTTCTGGCAATATTATGGAGATCAGAGCCAAGGCTAGACGACTTCAGATGGAGCATGGCCTCTCGATGATCATCATCGACTACTTGCAGCTGATGTCTGGCCACTCTCGAAATAGTGAGGGCAATCGTGTTCAGGAGATCTCAGAAATTTCTCGTGGCCTCAAGGGATTAGCACGTGAGCTTGATGTACCTGTGATTGCGCTTTCCCAGCTCTCTCGTGCGGTTGAGCACAGGGACGATAAGAGACCTCAGCTCTCTGACCTTCGTGAATCTGGCTCTATCGAGCAAGATGCTGATATTGTAATGTTCCTATATCGAGATGAGTACTACCATCCAGACACAGATCGCAAAGGCATTACCGAAGTTCTCATTCGCAAACATAGAAACGGCGCTATCGGCAACGTTGAGCTCTTTTTCAATCCTGCACAGATGCGCTTCACTGATCTCGACAAAAACCATGTAAAGCACGACAGCGGCGAATAACGCCACTAACTGATATTTAATTTGACCTCAAAATCCGTTCTTCTCCGTTGCATAAACGGGTCTTTTTTGGTATGAATATCGCAGATTATCGGAGGAGGAAAGAGTAGCGGCAGAAGAAAAGGGCGGCACAAGTGTCGCGAGAACGAAGTCCAGTCGGTCTGATAAGGCCAAAAACAGGCATTCGACTTTCAACCAAATCGAACTTCGCCTAAGAACAGGCGATGGGAAAGTCGACTCCAAGCTCATTCATGATTCATTCAGAGGTGAGCTGATCAATGAGGAACAAGCGTATCTGCTTATGCGGAGATATGCTGAAAAGATTGAGGTTCACACCATTGAGGTGTTTACCGACTTGCTGACTGGAGTCGGTACAAGCAAGGTTATGTCGAGAGCGCTTGAGTTGCTATATCGAGATTTTCGGCTCAAGCGGCCGCAAAAGCCAAATGACCCGACCTGTGCACGGCTCATTTTCTTTGACATGGATGGCCTTAGTTATTTAAACAACAAGTATGGCCATGCAGTCGGTGACCTTGCCCTCAAGACATTGGCGGAGGGGATCCGAAACTCTCTAAGGGGCGCGGATTTGGTAACCAGAGAGACCAAGGGCGGAGATGAATTTAGAGCACTGATCAAGGCTCTGTCACCAGATATTCTTGATCTGGCCTATGAACGACTTGAACGGAATGTTCATCAGGGCTTCAAGATGACCTTCAGTTATGTTGATCCCACAGATGGCATCACAAAAACCGAAAGCTATCTCGTGACCGCTGGCATCGGGTATGCCGATGTCTCAAGGGAGACAGTGGACACCATTACGGCCAGAGAGCTGACACACTTTGCAGACATGGCCTGTAATCAAGACAAAGAAGACAGAGGCAAGCGCAGAAAACCATGACAATAGTCCGACCGCCCTAGTGTTTCGACACTTCGGCGGTTTTTTATTATAGATATTGCAGATAAATGTTAGTCTTTGGCAAGCTCCCAGAGCATCTCGAAGAGCTGTTTTTCACCATTTGCGAGGGTTGAGCTCTCGATGACGGTGGCGAATGGCTCTTTCACAGAGTGAGCAAGGTAGACTATCATATCGCCAAATATCATCATTTCATGTGCTGCGAACTCGTATTTGTCTTGTGGTAAAAACTTTGTGGTAATACTCTGCTTTGACAGCTCGCGGTTCAGAAAATCACGACATTCCGGTGTGTCTGGGTAGAGAAGCCGAGTTGGAATACCATGCTTGACTCTATTCGCGGCAAATTCGTTTAGAAATTCCTCATATTCTTTTTCCATAATCAAACTCGCATAGACCTTGAGCTCAGTTCCTCTCGGTTGAAGCAAGACAAGATTGCAGGCCTCTTTTACCCCTTCAACGCCAGAATACTGGCGTATATTTGGCTTCTCGGTCGATTTGCTCGCTATAGCTTCGAGTTCAGTGGCAACTTGCAGAGCACGCTTGTGTCTGCGCTCCTCATATTGCATCAGCTGCTTCGTGGAAGCGACGGTGTAGAGCACACGTTTGCCGTCATTTGTGCTCGAAGCAAGGCCACGCCACATTAGCTCTTCGAGGAGAACATAGCAGGTTGGCCGCTTCACACCGCTCTTTTTGCTTATATCCCAAATCGAAGAAGCCCCTAGCTCCAGGTTGGCTAGGTAGACAGCTGCTTGGTTTTCGGAGAGCCCCATACTCTCCAAAGCCCTCAAGATTTCATCGTTTTGTGTAGTCATAATTATTGACAGTAATATATCGCACATTTAGATAATTGTCAAATCTGAGATCAAAAATGCAAAGAAACGCACAAAATTTACGTAAAAACATTGTCATAATTGTTGACGTTTTGGTCGCGACGTGTTAGAATATGCTTGTCACAGTGAGAGACCGATAAGGCGACTTACAGTGAAGACGAGGTGCAGATGCAAAATGGCATCGACCTCAGGAGAAAGAAATGGCAAAGATAGAGACAATCAAAATACAGGGAAAAAAACCAGAAGTATACAAGAATATCGTTTCCATCGTTGATACTGAGTATGACTTTTGGCAAATTATCCCAACAAAAGAAATCGACGACCTCGATTTGTGCGCAATAGTGCGTCTCATGCCCGCTGGAAGTGATAGGAAGGGCAAGCTCGACGTGATTAGATTGGATGCGGCTAAGGAACTGGCTAGGCGCTTAGGACACGAATTAGTCTTGTCCGAAACCTATGCTACAGAAGAAGAGCGTAGCGCAAATTACCGAGCACTGGGATCGAGAGAGACTCTCGAGTGGTCAGACTTCAGGCATGGTACGCCTTGGTATAGGAACGCAAATTTTGCTCGATAATGAGCATTCACCCTCGCACCCTAAAAAGTGCGAGGCAACCTCGAGTCATTAATTACAAATTGATGACTAGAGCGTTGAAAAACGCAATGAGGTGCAGGTACAGAATGGTACCGGCCTCAGGAGAAAGAAATGATTAATTGGCTGAAAAAGGTCCTTGGCGTCAAAGAAAACAAAATCGTCGTTCAGGAAGAGATTGTTATCGAAGAAATCGAAATAATAAGTGAAGAAAAGCAGGAAGCAATCAATTTCTTCACACTCATTTTTGAGCAAGCAGCTTCAAAAGCGACTGATCCTAGCGATCAGGAATACTGCAAAGATGTTGCAAAGCTATTGATGAGAATCTATGGCCTTTTAAAGGCAAGGAGAGAAGGAGTCATAGAAATCTGGGGCAATCCTAGCACAACGCTAGGTGGGTTCTACTGGGCAAGGCTGATGGAGGAGCAGCAGCATGTTGCGCTTAGTTCATATGCCAGAATGGTTACTGACAAAGAGATGAGCATAGTGTGTGAAGGGATTCAACCAGCCTTAATCAGAGTAGTAAAACATAATCAAACCCCCGCTCAAGAATGAGCGGGGCAACCTCGAGTCATTAATTACAAAATTGATGGCTAGAGCGTTGAGAAAATTTAATATAGGCGCTTGACCTAAAGAAAAACGAGCCGTGTCACCCGTAAGGTGAGCCATGGAAGCAGATCCACAGGTAATTTCGAGATTACCAATAAGGTGCAGGCATAAATTGATGCCGGCCTAAGGAGTCAGAAATGACTAACGAAAACATCATCACCATTACATATAGAACCGAACATGGTTGTAGAATGGAATGGTCTGACATGGCGGGACCGCAGAGAGTCGCCCCCAAACATTCAGGCGAAAAAGTTGAGATCATCGGCAATGAAGTTCGACTTATCGACTGGCAATACGCCGGAGGCCCAGACAAAGGCTGGTCGCCTATAAACATGGGCGAATTGACTACTTATAAAGCTGAGAGCGTAAATTGCGGAGACAATTCTGTGTATTTCGTTCGCAACGGAGTTAGCTACGCGATAACTGGCCTTCGAAAAATTTGAGCTCATCGTCCCTCACTATTAATTTGGTGGGGGATTTTTGTATTCACTTGTTTGCGATCTGCCAGAGCATCTCGAAGCGCTGCCTCTCAGCGAGTGCAAATGCGCGTGATTCGATCAAGAGTGCATACGGCTCACTCTCGCCAGGAGCAGTAAAGGTGAGGATATTGCCGAAAATGCACGTTTCTGAGTGAATGTCCTGATAATCAGTCTCGGGCAAGAAACGGATGTCTCTGATCTCGTCGGCGTTATCGCGCGCCAAGATTTTTCGATGCTCAGGCGTGTCGCTATATAGTAAACGTATATGTATATTATGTTTTTTTCTTTTCTCAGTGAACTCTTGGTAGAAAATCGGGTCTGCGAAGAAGATCGTGCTGCCATAAACCAAGATCTCGGTGCCTTTTGGCTCTAGAAATACTAGATTGAGCGCTTCTTCTATACCCTTTTTGCCTATGAATTGACGGACAGAAGGCTTGCTCACCTCAGAATTTGCCAGCGCTTCGAGCTCGTTGAACGTGCCAACCACCTTCTTATGTCGGCGCTCTTCGATCTGCATAAGCTGTTTCGGGGAAGCGACTGAATAAATGATGCGTTTGCCATCGTTTGAGCTCGAGGCGAATCCTCTGATTGAGAGAACTTCGAGAATATCATAACAAGTCGGCCGTTTGATGCCGCTCTTTTGGCTTATATCCCAGATAGACGTGGCACCTAGTTCTAGGTTTGCCAAATAGACCTTCACCTCATTGTTTGTGAGGCCAAGGCTCTGGAGGGCCAAGGATAAATTTTCGTTGTTTAGTGTAGTCGCCATTACCGACACATCATATAAAATATTGTACAAAAAGTCAATACATATGCATATTTTGATCTCAAATATAACTCTTTTCGTATAGCAAGCAAGGACAATGCTACTGTCGGTAGTATTGACAAAATAGGTAGGAAGTGTTACAATGGCTAGTCACGATGAGAGACCGATAAGGCGACTCAAAGTGAAGATGAGGTGCAGGTACAAAATGGTACCGACCTTGGAGACAACAAATGAATACTTATAGACCAATGAATGATGAGAACAAAGAATTTCTCAACTATGTCATCGCGATGTACAAAGGCCAAGAGGACGATTCTTGCTTTGATGCAACAGGCGAAATCGTTGTTGATTTGCCGGGCTTGCCTGGCTTCATAGTTAAAAAATTCGTCTATAGCCCACCACATGTAAATGTGGCTATGGCTCATCCCAAAACCATCGCAGCTCGGCTGCAGGGGAAATCATTTCTTGAGATTGGCACTGGAACCGGAATCTGTGGTGTATATGTTGCTCTTCATGGGCAGCCGTCACATGTCACAGTGACAGATATCAGTCCATTAGCTGTCGCAAATGCGCAAGCAAATGCAGTTCGTTATGAGCTCAGTGAGCCAAACTTTCGAGTGATCGAAAGCGACGTTTATTCGGCGCTTACGGCAGGACAGAAATTTGATTGTATGTTTTGGAATTTCCCTTGGAATGCACAGGATAAGTCTGTAGAAGACACCTTGATTGAAAAAGGTATTGAAGTCACTCCAGAACGTGTCTGGCAATTACGAGCGGGGCTCGACCAACAGTACAAAGGGCTTTGCACCTTCATTCGTGAAGGGAAAGAGCACTTAAATGCTGATGGCGAAATTCTGCTCGGTGCTGGGACTCCGTCTCGGCACGACATCATCTTTGGCGAAGCCAAAAGATGGGGTTATAACATCGAGGTAATTTCTCGCCAGGCTATGGAAATAGACAAAATTGGCAACATGCTGTGTGAGACGATCCTCTACCGTCTCACCGTAAAATAAGAAAACTCTGGATCAAACATGAGGTTTGATCCACCTTTCCTTGCTTCGCAATAGTGCGGAGCAAAGACGAGGTCCTTAGGAGATCGAAATGAGAACATTAATTTTAGCCGCTGCGCTTCTCATCGCAGCATTCACCGCATCAGCTTTCGGCACCGTCGAAGTTGAAGCTGGACTCGCCAATGGTGGCGAAACAATCCGTTTCTATCAGGCGACACCGCCGAATAAGAATGGGTTCGGGACTTTCGGTTTCGCCGTGATTAGCAAATTCTATTCACAGGCATACGCAGGCGCAACCTATAGCCCAAACCAGCACATCTGGCTGGAACTGGGGTACGGATTAGAATCAGTTCCAGGCAACAGTGGAAGAATCGGCGGAACAGCCATTCTATCCTCAGGCCAATTCAGTTTAGTCCACTGCCAAGAGAGTGGCGGGTCAGGTAATTTCAACAAGACAGTTCTTAATTACCAAATCAGCCCAAAAGTCACCCTCGGTGTCGTTGACGACAAATTCAACGGCACCGGCCCAAAAGTCGAGTATAAGCTCGATGGGTACGTTATCCGCTTTGTTGCTTTCCCTGACAAACCATGCTTGTCAGTTATAAAAAGCTTCTAAGCACATCTAGGACCGTCTGATTCATTTCAGCGGTCCTTTTTCTATTTCAAAATCTCAGACAGCTTATCTCTACCTATCACATGCAGCTCTTTGATTGCGCGAGTGAGGGCGACATAGATCAGATCTTTGTTTATTTTAATATTTTCTTCTACAAGCCCTGCTGGCAGATCATCACTATCAGTATCTGCATAATCTTTGCGAGAAACATCGGCGAGGACAACGATGTCAAACTCTACCCCCTGCGCCTCTCTGATGGTCATTACATGCACTTTTTCATCATCTTCAAACTCTTCATCAAACAGAGCTAACTTCTCGTCATCCTTGAGCAGGACACCCATCGTGCCGAAGTGCTTTGTAGCTATCAAATTTCGAATATATTTGAACTCAAGAAATGTGTCGAGATCGCCAACTTCAGAGACTGGCTCACCGACAGCAATTTCCTTGGGAATTGTGATCTTGTAGTCGAGATTTTCGATAAAATGTAATATATTTTGGGTATTTCTATAAACTTTGTGCATAATGACTTTGCGCTCAGCAGAGATGTTTTCGTTGATATCAGCAAAGTCGCGTAGTGTGCCAATTCGTACCTGCTGAGCGAGATCACCGACATAGATCATCGACTTCAGTTGCTGGTTTAGGCAAAATTTCATGAGCTTCAGCTGTTCTGGCAGATAGTTTTGAAATTCATCGACTAGAATCAGAGAGTATTTGAGAGCAATCGGTCCACGTTTCTTCTTATACTGACCGTTTTTCTGCTCGATGTAGTAATCTTGGACAATCTGCAAGATGCCGTCTTGCTGTTTCTTCGCCATCAACAAGATAGTGAGATCAATCCGATCATAGATATTATTCTTTTTTTGATCCTGAAAAATCTTCTTTTGATAGTGATTCAAAAAAGGAGAGTAGATCAATTCTAGAAGTTCAAAGCCAGATTTTGCCGGTAATTCACTCTTGATTTCCCGCAAGGCCTCGATCTTCGCATATTCATAATGATCTTTTTCGATCTCAGAGTGTCCAATTCTCGCCGAAAAGCTCCCCCTGAGCTCAAGGATAGAGAAAGCCCAGTCAGAATAAGTTGTGATCAGGACGTCGTCGATACCAAGTGAGGGCAGGAGGCTCGAGAAATATTCTTTTGTGCCAGTATCTTGGACAAATACAATTATTTTCTCGCTGCTATATGTGTCGATGAGGTCGGGAGATTGGAGAAGAAAGGCGATGCGGTGCAGAGCAAGCGTGGTCTTGCCACTTCCAGCTGGTCCTGAGATCAAGAAAGGCCCTAAGTGATTGGCACGGATTACGACGTCCTGGCTTTTTTCCATCTCAGCAACAATCTCTGGCAGCATGAAGCCAGACTTTCGATCAGAAAAGTATTCCTGATATATTAGCTCACGAGGAGAACCTATGCTCTCAGTCGAGAGGAACTTGATCTCCTTATTTGAGATTAGGTATTGGTCCTTTTCTTCGAGATCGAGATATTCCATCTCGCCGTCTGGGCGCAAGTATGAGACTGGGCCTGGATCGTCAAATCTGATCTCGGCAGCTGGCGTTACCCAAGAGTATATACCATCTTCGCTGCTGCCAAATTTGCCAAACTTCAAGACACTTTTTTCCTTTGTCTGGATATTTGTGACTTCGCAACGGATAAAAAATGGTGAATTTTTCAGATACTCGAGCTCGGAGAAGCGTTTGAGATTTTGTTTCGTAATCTCGTTTTGGAACATTTTGCCTTCGCTGTCCTTCTTTTTGAAGGTTTCCTTGCTCTTCTCGATTTGAATCTCGACAAGATCCTGCTTCTTTTCTAGGACATCGCAAACTCGAGCGACTTGCTCTTTCGCTTTGTTGAGGATTTCATCTTTTTGTGCTTGATTCATAAGAATATTTTAACGATTAATACGCAAAAAATAAAGCTCGCTCCCAGTAAGTTTATTGGCTAATTGGGTCAGCGAACTTCTTCAATATTTCATTGTGCAACATGTAACAAATTTATTATGATACTGAGGAGAATAGATGTCAAGAGAGGCATTGAACGATGATTATATTCTGTCATTCCGGACTCGATCCGGAATCCAGGAAGACTTTTTCCGAATTGTATTCTGGATCCTCGGGTTATGGCTCGCTTTTCTATTAGATTTAATATGTGATAGCTCGTCCTCCCCAAGGATGACAAAAAAACGAATAATGACAGCTTGTAGTGGTCAAAACAGGACTTTTTTGCTATAGTCATATGACTATGAACGATTTTTATCAATATCTCGAGACTATGACTCCTCTCCGCCAGAAACAAATGAAGGCGGCGGTTTTCGTGAATCTCATCGATAAGGTTGAAAATATTACGACTCTCTCCAAGTTTGAACGCGAAAAAATCGCAAGCGAGTTGAAGCTTGTGCCTTTCGAAGTTCGGGATGAGCAAGTGTCAAAAGATGGCTCGACGAAGTGGGCCTTTGTCTGTGAGGGTGGCAGCGTGATCGAGACTGTTCTGCTCGAGTTTCGTGACGGTCGCAACACGGTCTGCATCTCTTCTCAGGTCGGCTGCGCCTCTGGCTGTCTTTTTTGTGCGACTGGTCAGCTTGGCTTCAAGCGCAACTTAAGCGCATGGGAGATTGTCTCACAAGTCCTTTTCGCGGCTCGAAAGCTGAAGGAAAAAGGCAAGAAGCTGACAAATGTAGTCTTCATGGGCATGGGCGAGCCATTATTAAACCTAGGTAATGTATTGCAAGCGATCAAAGAGCTAAATGATCCAGCATATTTCAATCTCGGCCGTCGTCATATGACCGTCTCGACTTGCGGCGTGATCGAAAATTTGAAGAAGTTTATCGAAGCTGATACTGGCACGACGCTAGCAATAAGTCTCCATGCGCCAAATCAAGCACTTCGAGAAAAGCTGATGCCCGTTGCTAAGGCTCATCCGCTCGATCAGCTTATCAAAGTGCTCGACGATTTTGTGCGCAAAAACAAGAAACGTGTTAGCTATGAATATTTGCTGCTTGATGGTATCAACGATAGTGAGAAAGAAGCTCTTGAGCTCGTAAAGCTTTTCCGCGGACGTCTCGCATTTATCAATCTGATCACATTTAATCCGATAGATGGCTCTACTTTCCGCTCAAGCTCAAGAGAAAAAGCAAATGAGTTCCGCGCGATATTAGAGAAAAATGGACTAGAAGTTACGATCCGAGTTAGTCTTGGAGACGAAATTTCCGCTGCCTGCGGTCAGCTTGCAGGGAAACAGTAAAATTTCGCTTGCAGTTTTGGGCAAGTTTCTCCTATAATAACTTGGTAAGCTCTAACAAGGAGAAATATGCTTGAGGAAAACAAGAATCAGCTAGAAAATCTGATGAATAGCTATGAGACTGATCTACAAGGGATGATGTCAAAGAAGCAGGCGGAGAAGGCAGCTCAGGACGAGTTTGCAAAGCAATTCGAGGCCATAAAAACCGAAATTATTTGGCCTGTCATTGTCGATGTAGGCAATCAGCTAAATCAATATGGTCACGATTATCATGTTTCTGAACAGACAGAGTATCTCGACGCCACGGCAGTTTTTCACGCTGGCAGCATCACACTAAACATTTATCCCGCAATCCTTCCTGAAGCACTTCATAAGCCTGAGAGTACGCCGTACATCTCTTTTGTGGCTGACCGATATGCACAGAAGGTGGGCGTAATGGTTTCGACGATGATGCCTGGGCAGGGTGGCTCCGTCGGCTCGCATGGATACTATCCAATCTCGGACATCACGAAGGATTTCGTAGAGAAGGAAATGGTGGACGTTCTCAAGAATGCTTTTATTTTTCGTAAAGCCAGCTAGGGAATAGATATTTAGCTTGAATCAATCTTCTTTGTCATCCTCGGGACCAGTGATGCCCTCGAGAATGGTGCCCGGGGATCTTGAGCGATTGTATTAGATACAAGATTCCCGCCTTCGCGGGAATGACAAAAGAGGTGCGGGAGTGACAATTAATTTTTATATTATTATGGAGGCATATGGATTTATCAACAGTACAGAAGAGAATCGAGCAGCTCGAGAAGTTGCAAGAGGAAGTCAAGATTTCGAGAGAGATGCTCAAGGGTGAGCTTGAAAATGAGCCAGAATTTGTCGAAGCATCCGATGAGGCAAAGGCTGTAACTCAGAAGAGAAAACAGATCAAGGATGAGATTCTTGCTCGAGGTCCAAACCAACAAATTCTTGCTACTATCAAGGAAAATCAGGAAGAGATAAACACTACCAAAGAGATTCTTTCAGCTGAGCTCATGGAGTACTACGAAGAGTCGAAAACTGATGAATTTGCCGATCGCAAGTTCAAAGTTGAGGCAACGCTACTTCCAAAGAAATTTTCTTACGACAAATACGAAAAGAAAGACTAGTCCAGAATACTTTTGTCATCCTGAGCGTCAGCGAAGGATCTCCCTGCGCTGTCATCCCGTACTGTAAGCTTGAGATACGGGATCTTGAGCTGGTATATTCGCTACAAGATTCCCGCCTTCGCGGGAATGACAGATGAACGCTTACTAGGCCGAATAAAACAAATACCCTGCATGAAAATTGCAGGGTATTTGTTTGTGTTTCTTGACAAATTTGGAAAAAGTGGTATCCTCAGGCTGTATCGACATCTACAAATATATTCTGTGTCGATAAGTGGAGGTGCGCTATGGTCATGTTTGCTGATGCAGTAAAGAACCCACTTGGGTTTATAGTTGAAAGCTTGAAGAAGCTTTGCCTGTTTCACGCTGTGAAGCTGGAAATTTCTCCGGAAGAATTATCTGAAGAGAAAATCATCGCGGTCAAAAATATTTGCCGCGAAACACTTTTGTCTAATCCGGAGAATACCGGCCCACCAGCCGACTATCTCTTCGACATACTGGTGACAGTATTTCGAGCCGGAAAAGACTTCAACAAACTTTCTTACTTGATTCCGAAATACACTTCTGAAGAAGCAGAATTCGCAGAATCTTTTCTCATTATACAAAAGTATAAAGAGTAACCCTAAGCCACAAGGCGGACACGGATGTCCGCTTTTTTTTATTGTAAAAATATGAAATAATATAATCAGGGACTATATATTTACATATTATACAACTGTTCTCCCTCTATAAGTGTTGACAAGTCGTGTTGTAGTTGATATAATTGCTTAATTTAGTACATTGAAAATTCAATAGAAAGAGCGTCTGGAGGGACAAAGCAGCAAATTATGCATTCCTCCGTGGAATGCTTTTTTTAGCTAGAATGAGATGGGATTACTGGAGGGTTTTACCGGCCTTTCAAGAGAGGAGATCAATAACTGATAAAATATCTGGTTATAATCTTGTACAAAGTCAACGCCATGTGAATTGGTACAAGACTTCTCCTCCCCAGCTCATTCTTGCTAAATTAAAAACAAGCAAGAAGCCACTTTCGAACAATGTAAATTGTTTGAAGGTAAAAAACAAAAAGGATGAACATACAACAAAGCAGAGTTTAAAATAAATAAACAATAGACTCTATAAGCTATAATGTTGAATCTAATCCGACAAAAGACATGAGAGGTTGTGACTCTTTCTCTTACTCGATGTAAATCAGGTAGGGGATCCCAAAGTCCATACCTCTCAATGAGGGCATAAGATGAAGCAGCCGAGGTAATATTTAAAAACTATATCTCGATTAGTCTGCAAATCATTTTTTGCCCAACCCAAAACATCCAAATGGAGGGAAATCATATTGGATTTTTTGGTGTTAATAGTTCTGATCACTAGCACATAGTCTCGAAACAATTCGAGGCTATTTTTGTTTTTTGGCTTGACAGTGGGGCTAGGGTTTAGGACTTCATTATTTTTCATCCTGAACACAGCATCGTCATCCTGAACTTGCCGTGCCACTTCCGTAGCCTTGGCGAAGGGTGGATTCAGGATGACGATGCTGTCTAAATGGTGACGGGATGCTGAAATGAATTCAGCATGACAGGATGTAAAGTTGCGGAGATCAATCTTGCCTCAATCAATTTTTTGTGGTACAGTATCGCACGAATTGTAGCAAGGCTACATTTCGAATTTTGACGAGGAGGGAAAGCCAATGCTTACCCCAAAAAAACCTGGAGAATCGAAAAAAATTGTGTACGATGTCGGCGAGGTAATCGCCGAAGGCAAGACCAAGACGATCAGCGCTATCGTCGATCAGCCAGATCTCGTGATGATCACGAATAAGGACGCTATTACTGCGCATGATAACGCGCAGTTTACCAGAACGTTCGACAGCAAAGCTGCGTCAGCAACTGCGACTACAGTCAATGTGTTCAAGTTTCTCAAAGATTGTAGTATGAACGTTGCTTTCGTTGAGCAAGTTGGCCCAACTCAGTTTGTGGCAAATAAGGGTGAAATGATCCCTCTCGAAGTCGTTGCCCGGCGCCATGCTGTTGGCTCAATGCTAAAGCGTGATCCGGAGTTGGCGAGAGAAGGTGATATTCCTTATCGCTTTACAAATGTGCGGGTTGAATTTTTCCTGAAGACTAAAGACGGAAAATTTACCGACCGGCATGGCGAAGTTCACGATCTGCATCTTGATCCGCTGAAGGGCGAAGAAGACCCAATCATTGCCAATCCTGGCGATGAGACTTGGGTGCTTCATCATCCGAAGATGCCGATATCTGCAGAAACCATTCTCGGTTTTGTTCAGGCTGATCTTGTCGTTTGTACCTCCGAAGAGATCAAGATTATGAGAGATATGACAAAGCAAGCATTTCTCTTACTTGAAAAAGCTTGGGAGGTTCTCCATCATACTTTGATCGATTTCAAAATTGAATTCGCTTGGGGTGCCGAAAACGGTTTGATGATTGCAGATGTGATCGACAATGATAGCTGGCGTCTTCGCGATGGAGATTGGCAGGAGCAGAGCAAGGAAGTTTTCCGGCAAAATGGCTTGACCGACGAAGTCGTTGCGAAGTATGCGCGAATCGCTACTCTCTCCGAGCTTCTTCGCCTGCCAAAGCAAGCCCTGGTGCTCTGGGGTGAGCCGACTGAGCAAGACGAAACACTTGCGACAATGTGTGCCTTCATCGATGGTTTGAACATCTTGTGCGAAGAAGAAGTCGAAGGCGATAAGACTGAGCAAGTGAATAATTTGCTTTCGGAATATCGTGGCGGTGGCGTGATACTCTACTGCGGTCCAGAAAACGAAGGTTCAGTCATTGACGATATTCTTTGGCCAATCTTTGTTGGCCTTGGTGAAGATCCTGAAGAAAACGCAGCGTCAGACAAGTTTTCTGGGATTGTCACCGTGTTAGCGATAAATAATCCAGCTGCTTATGCATGGATGGAAATGATCAACGATCCGGACATCGACTATGCTGACGGAGATCCGGTATATGATCTCGAAGAGATCGAGGAAGCGAAGAATGACGAAGTCCTCGACCATGGCATGACAAAGAAAGAAATTGTTGAGGAAGCTGGTAACCGAGGCTGAGCGCTCGAAAAACCCTACCCGGTGCGACTAGAAATAGTTTCATCGGGTTTTTTTTATTGTTCTTTTTGTCATTCCAAATTTTGTCATCCTGAACTTGTTTCAGGATCTCGCAATAGTCTAAATGACAACGGGATCCTGAAACAAGTTCAGGATGACAAAGCTTATGTGCTGAATCGACAAAACTCCCCTTTATTGTCAGAAAATCATCGCTGTGTTATGTTATTTTGCAATGGTGGCAAGGCTACCAAATATTGCAAAGGAGGTAGGCCGATGCTTACTTCAAAAAATGGCGAGACAGCTGCCCATTGTCCTATTGCCGCCGCGGTTATCCGTGGAATGAAGTCTGATCCTGATCAAGAAAAAGCACGGGTGCCTTCCAATGCACCATTTCAGGTCGGGACTGATGCTATCACTCGTGAAGTCATGAGAAGTATGAGTCCATCTCGAAAGAATATTCGGCCTTCTGTTCAATTAGATGGCAACAAATCATCTCAATTTCTGATGTGTGATTACCTTAGGTAACTATCCTTGCCGGCTTATCAAATATGATAGGGCCGGCTTTTTTGTTGCCAAAAATACATTTTTCTGGTATAAACATTCCGACCGCGCAAGTAGAGTTTGCGCACATTTTTATTACCCTAAGGAGGTAAGAAGATGCACGAGAGATATGATAAACCAGAGATCAACGAGATTTTTGGAAACGAGAGTTTGCTCGCGAGCTGGTGGGAAGTCGAGAAAGCGGTGATGAGAGCCAGAGTGGGCTTGAATCTGATGCCAATCGAAGATTTTCGCACAATTTGTCGGTGTCTCGAAGAGAATCCTGCAAGTATAGCGGAGTGGAAGGATCGCGATAGCAAAATGCACCATGATCTGAACGCGTTTATCAGTGAAAGAATGCGATTTATTCCGGAAAATCTGCAGAGTTGGTTTCATCGTGAGATGACCAGCTACGACACAGAAGAAGCAGCATTTTCTGAAAAAATTCTGCATTCACTCTTTTTCTATGAAAAAGCGATCATGGAGCTGATGGAAATCATCAAAGTGCAAGCGTTCAAATACCGGTATACGCCAATGATGGCTGATACTCATGGACAGTGGGCTGACCCACAATCATTTGGCAAGCGACTGGCTGGCTGGTATCGAGAGCTGTACGAAGGTCTTTTAGGGCTGAGAGAACTCAAGAATAAGCTTCGCTTCTCCAAGCTTTCGGGCTTTGTTGGTAACTATACCGGCATCACCCCAGAGATTGAGAAAGCCGCTTTGCAAAACCTTGGCTTTGAGCCTTACTATGGTGCGACGCAAATCGTCCCAAGAACGCTTTTTGCGCCAATCGCCTCATCGATAGCAACATTATCCAAAAGTATTTTCAATATTGCGATGTCGATTAGGCTCGGAGCGAGAAGTGCCTCTACATTGTTCCAAGAACCGTTTGGCAAACTGCAAAAGGGATCATCGGCTGGTCCGCAAAAGAGGAATCCAATCAATTGCGAAAAAGCTTGCGGAATGGATATCTTGATCTCCGGCTACGCTGGTATGATCCTGCGCTGTTGCGAGACGTGGGAGGAGCGAGATATTGCCCACTCATGCGTCGAACGAGTAGCTTGGCGTGATATATTTCATGCCTCCATTCATCAGGCGGAGGTCATGGCCAAAGTCATAAAGGGCTTGGTCGTCTATCCAAATCGAATGGTGATGGAGATTGCAGCCACAAACGGTTGCTACGCAGCCAATGTAGCAAAAGAACAGCTGAAAGAGTGGGGAGCCTCGTATGGGTTGACAGCAGAAAATTGTTACAGAATCGTACAATTAGCCGCTTTCAACCTGACTCAGTTGCAACACGATCAGTGCAAAAGTGATAGTTTCGCAGAAGCTGATGACCTGTTGTTTGCAGCAAAGCTACATAAGCCCGATCATGAGATGACAATCCAGCGAGTGATCAGGTTCGGCTTGCTCAAACACTGCCATACGCTCGATACAAGCGAAGAAACGATCAAGGATTGGAATATAAAGCTTAGCGCGATATTTGATAACGAAGATGTCGTGAGCCGCTGGAATGAAGTTTTCTCACTCGAATACCTTCTCCGCAACGAAGATGTGATCTTCGAAAAAGTGTTCGATGAGACGAAGCCGGGCTCGGCCAAAATCGAAAATACAGAAAAGGGCAATAGAAATTACCCTCATTAGAATCCTTGCCGGTGTTATCAGAAATGATAATGCCGGCTTTTTTTAATCCAAAATAAAAAGCCCGTGACTACTTTGTGAGTAGAAACGGGACTTAGGGTTCTCAGATTGCGCCGATATAGCGCAGTGCGCCGATGAAGGCGTCTTCGTCTTGGAACTTGCCTTTGTAAGCAAGTATGGGTATGAATTCCGCTTGTTCCTGCAAGGCAGGCATTAGCTGCGACACAGCAGTGTTTCTGATGAGCTGAATCAGACCCTTTCTTTCAAGCATGTTTACGCCGAAAGATCCTTTGATGATCCAAGCGTCGATGTCAAAGCTTGTAATCATTATTGCGAGGTTGCAACCTAATGCATAGGCTACCCTTGCGTACAGCTCGTATGCCCAGTCTTCATCTGCGTCGAATTGTTCATCAAGGAATTTGCTTGGATTATCTCCACAATCAAGTCCAAGGTGTTCGCACAGGAAACGGACGTTTCGAGCGACTGCTCTTCCGGAGAAAATTGCCTCAGCATGTCCTCGTTTGCCGCACGCACAAATTGGGGCATTCATAGAGTGGTCGATCGTGACATGGCCAAACTCTTTGGCAAGAACAATTTTTCCTGCTTGGATGATCACCGTGTTTGTGCCACTGCTGTTTGTCGTACAGGCGACATTTCTAAATTGGCGGTGAAATTGTTCATTCATGCCGATTGCCGCGGTCACCATGTCGTTAACGATGAAGAAGTTGATACCAGGGTATCTTATCTCCAGCTCATCGACGATTGCGAATTTGTCCAGCCAGGGGATATTTGGCGACTGGATGATCGTTCTGCCGTCGTTTTTACCAGCAACGCTTATCACGACGTGGCTGACTTCTGCAGGTAGGTTAGCCCCGATCAGACCAACGATTTCAGCTGGTGATTTCGACACATAGTCGTACTTTTCTGGTAATTCTGTCAGGAAACCACAAACAGGAATCCAGTCAAGTTTTCTTGCTCCTGTGCCACCTAATTCCCAGATGCGGACGCCAGTAATTTCTCGTTCTTTTGTACTCAAGGTAGCATTCCTCCTTTTAGATTTTTGCGTGGATACTTTTCACCTTGCTGCCTAGATATAGCACCGATATCGTACGAGGTCAAGAAGCATATGAGCTTCCAAAATCGATCCCTAGCTGTTAGAATGTCACTGATGCATAATATACTAGAAAATTTGAATAATGAGCAGAAACGGGCCGTAGAGGCTACTGAAGGGCCTGTTTTGGTGTTGGCAGGGGCCGGAAGTGGCAAGACAAAGGCTCTTACGCACAGAATCGCTTATCTGATCAAGGAAAAGCATATTTCGCCATACAATCTGCTGGCGGTGACTTTTACGAACAAAGCAGCAGCTGAGATTACATCTCGAATAGCCAAGCTGCTTGGATTTACAGACGGTCAGGTATATAAGCTCCCTTGGGCGGGTACATTTCACAGCATTTGTGCTAAGATTCTGCGTCGAGAAGCTGATTTTGTCGGCTATACTCGCAGCTTTACGATTTATGACTCTCAGGACTCGCTCTCGGTGATCAAGAAGATCATGCGTGAGCAGGGTATTGATACTAAGAATTTCAATCCAAATTCGATCTCATACTTCATCTCAGGAGCTAAGAATGAGCTCATCGATGCGACTGAATACAAGAAATATACAAATTCACCTCTCGAAGCTGTCACTTCTAAAGTTTATTTGAGCTACGAGAAGTATATGCGAGAGTACAATGCCATGGATTTTGACGATCTGATCATGCAGTGCGTTTTTCTCTTTCAGCGCAATCCGAGTGTCTTGGACAAATATCAGACATTGTATAAATACATTTTGGTGGACGAGTATCAGGATACGAATCAGGCTCAGTATTTGTGGGTGAAGCTGCTTGCCGAGAAGCACAAGAATATTATGGTCGTAGGTGACGATTATCAGAGTATCTACTCTTGGAGAGGTGCAAACTACCGTAATATTCTAAATTTTGAGCGTGACTACAAGGACGCAACAGTCATCAAGCTTGAGCAAAATTATCGTTCGAGCAAGACAATTCTTGAAGCAGCGAATGATGTGATCAAATACAATAAAAACAAGACTGATAAGAAGCTCTGGACGGAGAATGTACAAGGCTTACCAATCACGATTTATGAGGCGATGAATGAGAAAGATGAGGCGGAGTTTACTGCAATGGAGATCAAAAGCCTCTACAGCCGAGGCTATTCTTACGACGACTGCGCTGTACTTTATCGAACGAATGCCCAGTCTCGAGCCGTGGAGGAAACGATGCTTCGTTTCAAGATCCCGTACCGAGTAGTTGGCGGCTTGCGCTTCTACGAGCGCAAAGAGGTTAAGGACGTGATCGCTTATCTCCGCTTGATGTCGAATTCCTCGGACTATGAGGCGATGGCGCGGATAGTTTCTTCTCCGCCTCGCGGGATAGGCGATAAAACTCTTGATCTCATGAGAGGGTATAAATATGACGATTCAGATGAGAAACTCTTGGCTTTGCCTGTGAAAGTACAAGCATTTTTTGAGATGCTAAAAGGTTTGTCTCTGCTTAGCCTGACCTTGCCGCTAGATCAGCTGATCTTGAAAATTGTTGAGCGTGTTGGCTATAAGCAATTTCTTCTTGATGGCTCGCCTGAGGGTGAAGCAAGATGGGAAAATGTGCAGGAGCTTGCAACTGTTGCTGAGGATATTGAAGCTCGAATTCATATGGAGAAGTCAAAAGAAAAAGATGAAGACGACATTGAGCTCACTCCACTTGAAATGTTCCTCCAACAAGTGGCACTTGTCCAAGATACTGATCAGATCCCAGCTGAGGGTGGCGTGGTCACCCTTATGACCTTGCACTCAGCCAAAGGCCTCGAATTTCGCGCTGTCTTCATCGTCGGTGTAGAGGAAGGACTTTTTCCACACTCTCGAGCACTTATGGATCAGACCGAGATGGAGGAGGAGAGACGTCTTGCCTATGTCGGCATCACTCGAGCCAAGGAGCGCCTTTACCTACTCTACGCAGGCGAGCGCAGTCTCTATGGCCGTTTTCAATCAAATCCAAAGTCACGCTTCATCGAAAACATTCCCGAACATTTACTCGATATATTATAAAAACAACCCTCGATCCGTAGGTCGAGGGTTCTGCTAATTATTTCTTTTGTGCTGCTCTGCTCGCGCAGGTCGGACATTTTCCTGTATGGATTGTTCCGCAGGTATTGCAGATGTCTTCGTTTTCTACTAAGAAAACTTTTAGCTTGAACAATTTTTTGTTCTCTGTGATCCCGAGAATACGAACTTTTTGATTTGCTATGTTTGCTAGCAAATTTTTTCGATCGATCCCTTTTACCAGAACACGACATGAAACACTCCTGATCAAGGTGTGAGGTTTTGGATATCGTTCCTCGCACTGATCCACCAGATTGGCGATTTGGTCAGTAGCAGCAGTAAACTTTGCGAGATTGCTTGCCATCTCAGCTCTCGTGTTCTCGCAAGCTTTTCTGATTTCAGCGATTATTGATCTTGGTTTGCAGCGGTAACGATGAATCAATGTATCGAGATCTGTCCAAGCAAAGTGGATTTTTTTCGCTCTATTTGTCTGTTCGAGTGAATGGTAGCAGTGACTTTCTATTTCTACTACGAACCAACGCTCGTCTTGCGTTAGACCCCAAGCAAGCCATCTCCCATTTTCACGTAGATTACCCATCCCTATGATTGCCTTAATTCCAAGAATCCAGTCACAATTATAGAGATCAGTATCGAACTCGATTGTAAAGTCGATTTTGCAATCTGCATAAGGAACGGAGATGTTTCCATCTTGAACCAGAGCAGGAAATTGTATCTCGCGAAGCCATGGTTTCAAATTTTCAATTACCCCGCTAAGAATTGCTATTTCTTCAATTTCGTTCAGCTCCTGTTCGAGCGCTTCTGCAATAGCCATAGCTATCACCCCCTTATAGTTCTAGATGCGTTCACCTAGTAGTATTTCTATACCACTATTTCATGTTTTTCGCAATGATTTTAGATAAAAAAATAACCCTCGATCTGTGTGATCGAGGGTTCTGTTAATTTTTTATTCTTTGCAACATTCTTTGCCAGTATAGATTCGTCCACACCCTCGGCAGATACTTTCGCCTTCGCGTAGTGCTACATCAATATTTAGGCACTCGTCCGTCATCCACCAAACCGTGATGCTTCCGTTAAGGATGCTGGTAGCCAGTGACCCTGTATCGAGTTGGGCCATCGGAATTAGTACATTTACAAGTGTGGTTTCTGTGTAGGGTTTCCAGCTTTCGGCTTTTGACCAGAGGCCACAGACCGGGGTCAGAACTTGAAGCTCGAAATCTTGAAGTTCGGTTGTAAGCTGGTGCCAAATACTCTGCACGAGACTTCGAATTTTCTCGATTATCACCATGGGATGAATGTTCGCAATAACTTCATCTATTGTCGAGTCGTCAAGAGCGAAACTTACAATTTGATGGCATTCTTCATCGTCTGGGGAATTGGAGATTGCTCTCACTTCGCCGAGGTACCATTTATTTGTCTCCGGAGAAAATCCCCAGATCTTTCGCATGTCGGCTTTACAGTTCCGCTCATCAGCAAGTTCCTTGTCAAATTCAGGCTTGCCAGGGCCAAATAACCCTATTGTCTTTGAGCCGAAGTTTTTCGTTGAAGAATCCGAAAGAATTGTTCGGCCATTCAGTCGGCTGGAGATCGTTGTTTTGCCCTCTGTCGATTCAGGGTAAATTTTTGATTTTGCCAATGTAGGCAGGTCAAGCTTCTTTGAGTAGCGCATGAGGAATTCGATTTGAGCGAGAAGAAGTATCTTCCACGCGGCCAAATCGCGATCCTCTTGGGTCCATTGTTTAGCAGTCATCCTGCTACCCCCTTAAAATTTTTTCTAAACGGCATCCGTCTAGTTGTCTTTTCTATATCACTATTTCACTCTTTTCGCAATGATTCGTGTTGTTGCAATTGCCTGCTTTGTGTATTATGAAATCAATATGGAAGACAAAGAGAAGAAAACTGGGGAGATCGCTATCTACGGCGCTGGCAGCAAGAAGGTTGAAGTCAGAGTAAAAGGCGAGACTATTTGGCTAAATCAGAAACAAATGGCCGAACTTTTTGACGTCAATGTTCCTGCAGTTAACAAGCACCTTAATAATATTTACGACGATGGTGAACTAGAAAAAAAATCAACTGTTTCCAAAATGGAAATAGTTCGAAATGAGGGAGCGAGGCAAGTCCGTCGTAATATTGAACATTATAATCTCGATGCAATTATCTCTGTCGGTTACAGAGTAAATTCGAAGAAGGCGACCGCTTTTCGTGTGTGGTCGACCAAAACGCTAAAGAAATATTTACTCGATGGCTATGTCGTAAATCAAAATTTGCTTACCAAATATCGTGAGAAATTATCAGAAGCGCAGAAAACTCTCACGCTAATCACCGAAAAGGCCGGATTTGGCCTTCTAAAGGGTCGTGAGATCGAATTTATCGACCTGATCTCTGAATATGCGAAGTCGTGGAAGGTTCTTGAAGCTTTTGATGAAAATAAAATAGAAGTTGGCAAGTTAACAAAGCAGGTCAAGTTTGAAATTTCATACGATGGCGTTCTTGAGATCATAAACGACATCAAGGACAAGCTTGCCCGTCTAAGGGTCAATGTCTATATGTTTGGTGAAAATAGCAATGCAGACTTTGCTTCGATCAATGAAATATTTGAGCGGCTAGAAAAATATTCTAGCGTTGAGGAAAAAGCGGCGAATTTGCTTTACTTGATCATCAAGGAGAGACCTTTTACAGATGGAAACAAACGCATCGCGTCGATGCTATTTATTTATTTTCTGGAAAGTAACGATTTTCTATATCGAAAAAATAATGAAAAAAAGATCTCAGATAACACTCTTATCGCGCTTGCACTTCTCGTCGCCACAAGCGATCCGAAAGAGAAGGACAATATTGTGAAGCTAATTATTAATCTGATTCAGAAATAATATTATCCTTAATTTTGTCATTCCTGGCAGAAACTAGAGACCAGGAATCTTAGATGTTAAGGTGCAAGATCCCGTATCTCCAGCTTTCAGTACGGGATGACAGTATGAAGGGAGAACTGTTACGCCTTGACTTCTCACTTCGAGTACATCATTCGAAGAATATAACCGAGCTCAACAATTGACATATTCAGCAAATATGCTATAGTTTGTTGTCATGAAGAAATCGGCGAATAGCCAATCTTGTGATGCGTTTGCTCTCGTTGAGCAGATATCTGGCCAAAGGGCCAAGGGAGAACAGAATGAAGTCATTCTTAGTAATTGTATCGATTGTGTCGCTTTTATTCACGGGCTGTCTAATCAAAGAACACACGAAGGTCACCAACAATATCCATCGAATCGCAGTAATCACACAAAAGATTGCGCTCTCACCAGCTGAGAAAGCAGCTTATGACGATGCGCTTGGGGAGTGTTTATACGGTAAAAATGCGAAGATGGACGCCTGGATCGCTGGCCTTGTTAAGGCTGAAAGGTTTGGTGTTTTGCCAGGCCTACCTGAGGAATATACAAACCCTTGCGTGGTCTCTTCGGAGAGAACGAAGATTCTGGTCAAGCCGGAGCCACCCGTTACCAATGAAGAGTAGCAAATATTTCAGTAGATCCTTTGTCATGTATTTGGCAGAGGATTTTTTTATTGTCTACTTGTTGCAAGATATATTTCGGGGGTATAATGCTTGCATAGCATCTACGGAGGGGTTGCCTGCCTCAAGATGGTCGCAAAGTAAAGTACGAACAAGTTTATTTTACTGTTTGCACAAGTACATCACTGGATTACTTATTAAATTTACCCGATCTGCTGGTATGCATTTCGGCGGGTATCTAGTGATAGGAGTGTAAATAGTCAGTTTTGGGATGCTCTGGTTCTTGCGTTCATATTTTGTTAGTCCCAAATGCTATTCACAGCCCACCTCTTTTGGTGGACGAGCTTATTCACTTTATTTTGTTGAACTGTCATACGGTTAACATCCTATTTTAATTATGTTAACAATCGCAGGAAACTTATTTTGTCTTGCCCAAGTTATCCACAGTTTATGAACAGGGTGTGCACATCTTTTTTATTCAAGAGACATCACAAAAAAAATTTATAATTTATAATTTTCAATTTACAATTAATTTAACAATTTTATAATTTCTTGTGTCATCCTTGGGGAGGACGAGCTATCACATATTAAATCTAATAGAAAAGCGAGCCATAACCCGAGGATCCAGAATATAATTCGGAAGAGGCCTTCTGGATTCCCGATCAGGTCGGGAATGACAGAATTAATAGTTTTTGCAATTGCTAATTCTGTGGTAAAATAATCTAGATAGCATCTATTGGAGGGTTGTCTGCCTCAAGATGGTAGCAAATAGAGAAAAAGTTGGACTGATGTAAGTATGATTATCTCTTCGAAAGCACATTTAAAGGTGAGTTTCGATGTTTTGGTTCGACGGTAATAATCGTTCGAGAGATGAGAGTGTTTACACTGTCGGCTTGCCTGATCTAATTTATGGTGCGGACGTGCTGGAGGGCATAGCTGATTCTATATCACAAGCTGTGATTTCAACTTGGACTATTTTGTGTAACTGTCTTATGGAATACTTCATATTTTAATGAAATATTCACTGGCCGATTTCTCATTTTGTGTTTAATATTATTATTTCTTTGATCTCAAATTTTCTGTCTCACCTTGTGGACAAGCCGCATTTATCGGTGTATAAATGATAAATATCTTTTCGTTTGGAGGGGCAGCGAAATGGAAAATAAGTTATTGATCACGTCAGATGACGAGCGCACCGGAGAAGCTGATTCTCTGGCGCCATGGTGGAGAAGATGCCTGCAAGCTATTGTAGGCTTTCTTATCAGTCCATGGCCTTTTGGAAACATTGAACAGAAGCCAGACCCAATCTGGCCAGCACCTGAGAGTACGCTCGAAAGAGCAGCTCACATCGATCACGAATAGTCTTTTGGACTAACAAACTACTCGAGCGGAAGCTAATAAACTGGCCTCCGCTTTTTTTGTGGGATTGACTTCGTGCACAGATAATCTAAAATAATATATGGATCTCGTATCCAACATATGAAAATCAATTATAAAAAATTACTTGCTGGTATAATCTTACCAGTAAGTTTCGTCTCGTTTCTGAACACCAATCAAGGGATTGATAAGAAAGAGACAAATATTGAGGAGAGAACGCGACCTTACGTGCTGGAGATCTACCCAGCCGATGGCGGAGCGTCAGAAACTATATCGGGTATCAGCCAAGCGACCGATCCTTTTGTTATTGCAGAAGATCTTGGCGCCAAGCCAGTGAAGTCAGATAAATTCTCGGCATTCCCAGATATCGAGATGGGAATAGGTAGCAAGATTGTTATCTATCGAACGCCTGATTACTTGATCATAGATGGCAAAAAGAAAATTCCAGTCCGAAGCTGGACAAGCACAGTTAGAGACCTTTTCGTGGAGCAAAATATTGAAATGCTAGATGATGATAAAGTAGTCCCAAAAATCGATGCTGAGATCAAAACAGGCGATCAGATCAAGATTACACGTGTAGCAATCAGCAATGTGAAAAAGACGAAAGTGATCGAATTTACGACCAAGAGAAAAGATGACAATACGCTCGACAAAGGGAAAACAAAGACTGAGCAAAAAGGTGTAAATGGTGAAAAAACTCTTACTTATGAAGTTCGCCGAGAAGATGGTGTCGAAGTTTCACGAAAGCTGATCAACACAGAAACAACGCTCAAACCAATCGACGAAATCTTGATTATTGGCACTAAGCCAGTGATCACAGGCTGGTGTAAGTTTAATGATCTTGTACTTGAAGCTTCGATCAAGAATGGTCTCGATCCGGATCGACTTTGTGCACTTATGCACAAAGAAAGTAATGGCAATGTCGGCTCAATCTCCGGTGGTGGCCATCTTGGTCTTTTCCAATACACAGAGGGTTTCTGGGCAGAAGCGTCAGCTAAGGCTGGCTACTCAGGTTCAAGCTGGAACGACGCGAAGGCGCAGATTTTTACTACGGCTTGGGCTGTCACTCACGGCTATGCGGGCAGATGGTCAGGGACTTTCAAATAGAGCAGGTGACAAAACCCGTAAAAAAGTGTAGTATAACAAAATTATGATCGATCTTACTGATAAATCACAACTTCTTGATTATTTGAAGGCAAATAATCTCTGGGCCAAGCATGGTCTTGGGCAGAATTTTTTGGTGAATAAAGAAGTCCTAAACAGCATTGTCGAATCAGCTGATATCGATCCTGACGACCTAATCATCGAGGTCGGTCCTGGCCTTGGTACGCTCACTCAAGAGCTTGTTGCAAAGGCGGAAAAAGTGATCGGTATCGAAAAAGATGAGAAACTGGCCGGACTTTTGCCAGGCTTTATTGGCAACGAAAAGCTAGATGTTGTTATTGGCGATATTCTTGATGTGAACATTCCTGAGCTTGTAAAAGATCAAATGTACAAAGTTGTGGCAAATATCCCTTACTACATCACTTCTCGCATTATTCGCTTATTTTTGGAGCTGCCTTCACAGCCGGCTACTATCGTCATGCTCGTGCAGAAGGAAGTCGCCGAGCGTATCTGTGCGAAACCCGGCGAAATGTCAGTGCTTGCCCTCTCGGTGCAGGTCTACGGCAAGCCAGAAATTATTGAAATTGTGAAGAAAGAATCATTTTTTCCAGCTCCTGCGGTCGACTCCGCAATCCTGCGTATCAGCTATATCGAATATCAATATCCAAAAATTCCTGAAAAAGATTTATTTCGCACGATTAACATTGGTTTCGCCGCGAAGCGAAAAACTCTCGTAAATAATCTACAATCGGACTTTCATGTTGAAAAAATACAAGCCGAAGCTTATATCGAAGAGATCGGTTTGAAACCAAGCGCTCGCGCTCAAGAGCTCACTCTCGACAATTGGGCTGCTCTCACAAAAGTACTCAACGAACACAAAAAGGATCTATAACGTAAAGATTGACATTTTGAACTCAATATGTTATAATACACATGTCACCTTAAATCGGGGTGTAAATACCTAGTTTGGGGTGACAACGCGGTTGGAGCAGACGAATCTGCCGACTGAGGAGGAGAACATGTCAATAAAAGCGATTTTGAGCCATAAGAATACACCAGCAGTCACGCTGTTCGTGTTCATAATAGCCGCATCTGCGGCGATTGGTCTCATCGTTTGGCTCAATTTCGAGCCTTACACCGTAAATGCCAAGTTGTTTGGCGGGCTGAGCTGCTTTGTAAGCTTAGCCGCTCTGACAATCCTGCTTGATAGAGTAAAAATTACCGAATAGGAGTATCGAAGGCCTGCACTTTATGTGTAGGTCTTTTTCTTATCTTGATAATTGGTGGGTACTCTATATAATTATATTCAAGCACTTATTCAAGTGAAATTTTATAAAATTTATTTAATATCCTGTGAGGGGAACATGAACACTGAGCCAGAAGAGATCAAACCAAGAGAAGAAACTGCCGATGGGCATCACTATTTCACTATCTCAGAGTTTCGACATGAGCTCAAACTTCCGCTAGTTATTGCTTCAAAATTTCTAAACAGTGGGATTATTGAGATCGAACGGACATCCGATGGTCTAATCCATATCACAGAGGATGAGCTAAACGAGGCCAAGGACATACTTAAGCATCCTTGGACTAAAGCAAAAATATTTTTTAAAGTACTCGGGCCTGGCATCATTACGGGTGCTGCTGACGATGATCCTTCTGGCATCGGTACATACTCGACCGTAGGTGCGCAGTTTGGTTTCGGCCTGATTTGGCTTGCACCTTGGCTTTTGCCTTTGATGACTGCTGTTCAGGAAGCATGTGCTCGTATCGGTATTGTCACTAACAAGGGCTTGTCTGGCGTGCTTTTGAAGCACTATAAGCGCTGGATTGTCTTTGGTATCGTCGGACTTCTTATCATCGCAAATGTTGCAAACATCGGTGCTGATATATCGGCAATGACTGCTGCTATCCGATTGCTTGCGCCAGTGAATTTCACCATCACAGCTATCGTTCTAACTGCCGTCATCATTTTATTGGAAATTTTTGTTCCATATCGTTTGTACGCCAAAATATTGAAGTGGCTTGCGCTCTCGCTCTTTGCCTATATCATCACTGGCTTCATCATTCACCCCGACTGGATGAGAATTTTCCGAGAAGCTCTCGTTCCACAGATGGAGTTCAACAAGACTTATTTGTTTGCGATTATTGCAGTTTTTGGTACTACTATCTCGCCTTATTTATTTTTCTGGCAGACTTCAGAGGAAGTTGAAGAGAAAAAATCCGAGGATAAACTGGATTCTTTTGGCCACAAAATTAAGAACAAATTGGTTGACCGTATTACCCACATGCGAACGGATGTCAGGACTGGCATGGTTTTTGCGAATGTCACTTTTTTCTTCATCGTTCTGACCACAGCCAAGGTGTTAAACGGAAATGGAGTGTTTGGCATCGAATCTGCTGAGCAAGCAGCTCTCGCGCTCAAGCCACTTGCAGGGGATCAAGCCTTTCTTCTTTTTACTCTCGGAATTCTTGGCACTGGTCTTTTGGCTATCCCTGTACTCGCCGGATCTGGTGCATACGCGCTCTCTGAGCTAATGCACTGGAGAGAGGGGCTAAATAATAAGTTTACCCGTGCCAAGGCTTTCTATATGGTTATTACACTCTCAATAATTGTTGGACTGCTGATAAATTTCATCGGCATCAATCCGATGAAAGCACTTTACTACTCAGCTTGGCTAAATGGTGTGATCTCGATTCCTCTACTTTTTGTAATCATGGTCATTGGTAATAACAAAGGGATTATGGGACGAGAGACTCATCCAATGTGGGTGAAAATATTTGGTTGGGCGGCGTTTGCCTTTGCCGCAACTTGTATTCTTGCGACTATTTATCTTGGATTTGCAAAATAAAAATTAACTGGGCAAAACGTATGGTGAATAAAAAAGAAGAGGGCTTCGGAGATGCTTTTCAGCAGTCTTTCGAAGAAACAAAAAATTCAGTTTCGATCTCAGAATTTCGTCGTTCGCTTGGGATTCCGCTGGTACTTGCGAGAAAAATGATCGTTTGGGGCATTGTCGAAGCTTCAACTGCTGCTGATGGAACTCTCCGCATCACAGTTGATGAGCTTGAAGAAACAAGAGCGTTTTTGAAGCATCCGTGGACCAAAACCAGGCTGTATTTTCGTTCGCTTGGGCCTGGCCTTATTACTGGCGCATCAGATGATGATCCTTCTGGGATTGCTACGTATTCATCTGTCGGAGCTCAGTTTGGATTGTCCCTGCTCTGGCTTTGTCTATGGACGACGCCGATGATGCTAGCAATTCAGGAAACCTGTGCTCGTATCGGCGTAGTGACAAACAGGGGACTTTCAAACGTTCTGCAGTCTCATTATAAGAAGAGTATTGTTGGCGGCGCAGTTGTGCTTCTTATCATAGCGAATGTTGCAAATATTGGTGCCGACATCGGTGCGATGACTGCCTCGTTGCAGTTACTAGTGAATTTACCATTTACTCTTGTTGCGATTGGTTTTGCACTTCTTACAATTTTGTTGGAGATTTTTGTGCCATATCACCGCTATGTGAAAGTTTTGAAATGGCTAACTGTTTCCGTTCTTGCATATATTGTAACTGGCTTCATCGTCCAGCCAGACTGGCATGAAGTTCTTCGAAAAACATTCTCGCCTGAGGTTCGTCTCACGAAGGAGTACATTTTTGCTATCGTCGCGTTTCTAGGTACGACGATCACCCCATATCTTTTCTTCTGGCAAACTTCAGAAGAGGTAGAGGAAAATCATCTTACTCATACGAAGATGACTCCTGAGCGTCGAGATCGGCGCATCACCTCGATGAGATCTGACGTGAAGTTTGGTATGGTTTTATCAAATCTTATTGCTTTCTTCATCGTGCTTACTACTGCATCAGTTTTGTATAAGCATGGCGTGACCAATATTCAGTCTGCGGAGCAGGCGGCATCTGCGCTTGAGCCACTTGTGGCGACTGGCGGAGTGCTCGCAAACTTTCTCGCACATTTCGGCGTAACAGGTGGGATGTTTGCTAAGTTTCTATTCGCAGCAGGTATTATCGGCGTCGGATTTTTGGCTATTCCAATCTTGGCTGGAGCTAGCTCCTACGCACTGTCCGAGCTTATGGGTTGGAAAGAGGGACTGGAGAAAAACTTCAAGCAAGCTAGAGGCTTTTATATAATAATTACATTATCTATTATCGTCGGTCTTTTGCTCAATTTCATTGGCATCAATCCAATGAAAGCGCTCTACTACGCAGCATTTCTAAATGGTGCAATCGCTGTTCCCCTCATGGCGGTGATCATGGTCGTGGGTAACGACAAGAAGATCATGGGTGATGAAACTCATCCAGGCTGGGTCAAATTTTTTGGTTGGATGGCTGTCTATGCGATGGGTGCGGCAGTGATTTTGACTTTTGTCTTGAATAAGATTCAATAGCATTTTCTGAAATATAAATAAGCCGTCCCAGTAAATGCTGGGGCGGCTATTGTGATTTGCTCACTCGAGAATCATATTCGATTTCTCGAAAATCATATCCGACTACGTCGAAAGTGAGGTATTCGTTGTTTGTGGCAACGTGTATCTGCCGACTGGCAAAAAATACGTCCTCAGTACAACTGTCCTCCCAACAAGCTTCCGAATCTGAAAGCTCTGCAGGAAGACCAACGATCTTAATATTGCCAACTTCGTCTGTGAAGATGGCTCGGAATAGATAATGTCTGCTCTCTCTCGAGCAAACGATGGTGAAACTAGAAATTTCAGTCATGATTGCTCTCCCTCGACTTTGATAAATATGATTGTAGCATAATTATTCAATTTCTGGTATATTTTTGATCAAAGATATGGAAAAAGAAATTTCAGATAATTTGATCGGTACACTCTATGTCGTGGCTACGCCGATAGGGAATCTCAAAGACATCACCTTGAGAGCACTTGAGATTTTCAAATCAGTCGACATGGTGGCCTGCGAAGACACTCGTGTTGGCGGTTTTTTGTTGCATCATTTCGAGATCAAGAAACCTTTAGTTTCTTATTTCCAGCACTCCAAAATGACCAAAATAGATTACATAATTGATGAATTGAAAGCTGGTAAAAATATTGCGTTGATTACTGATGCTGGCACTCCGGGGATTTCTGATCCTGGGCAGCAGCTAGTTTCTCAAGTTCATCTTGCCGATGCTTCAATCAAGGTAATCCCTATTCCTGGCGTGACCGCACTTGCTGCCGCTGTTTCTGTTTCTGGCATGGTGGAGAAGTCTTTTTACTTTGCTGGTTTTTTGCCAAAGAAAAAAGGTCGCCAAACTGAGTTCAAATTTTACAAAACTTTAGATTGTCCGATTATCATCTACGAATCTGCGATGCGCCTAGAGAAAACTCTCCTTGACGTCCAAAATTTTCTTGGAAGTGAGACGGAAGTATTTATTTCTCGTGAAATTACGAAAATGCATGAAGAATACTGGGGCGGAAATGTTTCCGAGATTATCTCTGATCTCAAAAGTCATCAAATGAAGGGTGAACTTGTGCTTATTATCAAACAAATCAAAGCGAAAAAAGCTAAGAAAGAAATGTCAGATAGATAATATTCTGTGTTGTCATCCCTGACTTGATCAGGGATCTTAAGCGATTAAAATAAGATTCCTGCTTTTGCAGGAATGACAAAAGGACGCGATGATGACAAAAACAGCAGTTTTCATTTATAAATCAGTAAAAATTTGTTAGGATTAGGATATGAATAAGAAATTTTACATCACAACTCCAATTTACTATATCAACGATGTACCACACATCGGGCATGCTTACGCCTCTGTTGCGACGGATGCGATAGCGCGATATCATCGCAAGCAAGGTGAGGACGTCTTTTTTCTGACTGGCACTGATGAGCACGGCGCGAAGATTGCAGAGGCAGCTGCAAAGCTTCAAGAAACTCCTCAAGAATTTGTCGATAATCTCGATCTCAAATTTCGCGCGGCATGGAAGCTTCTAGATATTTCGAATGATGAGTACATCAGAACCACCGATCCTTTACACAGTAAGATTGTAAGCAAACTTGTACAAGAACTTGTTGACCGTGGGTTTGTCGAAAAACGCTCGTATGAAGGCTTGTATTGCGTTGGTTGCGAGAAATATATGAAAGAATCTGAGCTTGTAAATGGTTGCTGTCCAGATCATTTGAAAAAGCCAGTTGTCCAGAGCGAGGAAAATTACTTTTTCAAGCTTTCTGCTTTTGCCGATCAGCTCAAATCGAAGATTGAGAGTGACGAGATTATGATTCGACCAGAGTCCAAAAAGAACGAAATTTTGGGCAAAATAAATCTTGGTTTAGACGATATTAGCATATCCAGAGCGAGTGTTGAGTGGGGAATTCCATTTCCAGGTGACCCAGAACAAACGATTTATGTCTGGATTGATGCCTTGATCAATTACTATTCTGCGACCAAGATGTATGATCGCGAAGATTTTTGGCCGGCCGATCTGCATATCATTGGCAAGGACATCTTCTGGTTCCACGGCGTGATCTGGCCTGCAGTGCTTCTAGCACTTGATCTGCCTGTTTACAAAAAACTATTTGTTCATGGATATTTCACTGTTGACGGCCAGAAGATGAGTAAAACCATAGGTAACGTCATTAAACCAGAAGACTTAGTCGCGAAGTACGGCACGGATGCCGTTCGTTACTATGTTCTTTCTGCTTTCCCTTTCGGTGCGGATGGCGACGTCTCGCTTGAGAAGATGAATCAAGCATATCTGAAGCTTGCAAATGAGATTGGCAATCTTTTCCAACGTACGATCGCGATGATAAATAAATATGAGATTAGTGTCGTTGATAATAAAGTTGAGAAGTCTGAATATATTGATATTGAGCACGAAATGGCCGAACTACAACTTATGGAAGCTTTGCGCAAGATCATGCTATTTGCCGAAGATCAGAATAAGGCAATTGCCTCAACTCAGCCTTGGGCGCTTGCGAAAGAGGGCAAGAATGAAGAGCTCGCTAGCTTCCTCACGAAGACTCACGCGAATTTGCTCATTCTTGCAGATGCACTAGTTCCATTTATGCCTGAGACGGCCAAGAAGATGAATCACCAGCTTGCTACTCTTGATCTCGAACCACTTTTTCCTCGGATTGAGGAATAATCTCTACTAGGCGGGGAATGAATAAAACGAAAAACAACGTATCTGGAATATTTGCACTTATTTTTGCACTAGCCGCTTTGGCGAATCTTTTTCTGACGGCTGTGCTTGTCCGTTACTTTTTCATAAATACAGGCATTTTTGATTCGTCACAGGGACCTTTTGCGGTAATGATGCTGTTTGCGGTTTTTATTTTTTGTCTTATCTCCGTTTTTCTCACTCGGACATACTGGCAGTCATATATCGGCGTGTCGCCATTACGTTGGCCAGCTTATGCAAGCTCAGTACTTGTTCTTATTGAATTATTTTTTTTGCTTGCTGGTCTCCGACTTATCTGATCAAATTTATAAACTCATTAGAGGGAAAATAATATGATTGCAGCAATTTTATCCTCAATCGGCTATGCGGGAAGCGTAATTCTCGATAAATTTGTGCTATCTATTTCTCGGATGCCGATCAAGATATACGTTGCGCTCATATTTATTATTTTGGCCATTTTGTCCCTGATTTTTCTACCTTTCTTTGGGCACGTTGATTTTGCGCAGATGAACATAAGCTATATCGGCATTTTCGTAGCCATGATCGCGATTGCAGTAATCTGGAATATTCTTTACTGCCAGAGTATGCAAAAGGAAAATTTGCATGAATACGAGCTAATCATGCTAATTTCTCCTCTTGCTACTATCATTTTTGCCGAAATATTCTTCCCTTCTGAGCGAAATCTTGGCGTTTCTGTTGCAGCTGGCATTGCTTCTATTACCTTTGTTCTCAGTCGCCTACGGGGCCATCATATCGCTCTCAGCATGACAGCCAAGAGAACTGTGCTGGCAATGCTCTTGATGTCCTTCGAATCGATCTTATTCAAAGAGCTTCTAAATGTATTTTCACCTGTTGCACTGTATTTCGCTCGTACCGCGGTCATCGCTCTTGTCTTCGCCTTCATGTACAAACCAAACTTTGGCGAGCTTCATGTAAAACCATTTCTCTTGGTTCTTGGCTCTGGTCTCTTTGCCTTTGCAAATATGGTCTTAAAGCTTTATGGTTTTGACAAGCTTGGTATTGTCGAGACAACCATGCTTTTGCTCTTGGGACCGCTCATGGTTTATGGGTTTTCCTACTTCTATTTTCGCGAGAGACAGCACTACAAATACGATATGGCTTGCGCAATCGTCGTTGTTTTGTGCATAATATACACTGTGGTTATAAAATAGAGCGTTACTGAATTATTAAACATCCAAATAAAATATTGTGTTCATAGATACTCATGCACATCTCGATTTCCCTGATTTCAAGACCGAAGTACCGGCCGTGATTGGTCGTGCTCATGAGGCGCATGTATCCAACATCATCAACGTTGGTGTTGACTATGAGAGCTCGAAGCATTCACTTGATCTCGCACGCAAGTATCCAGAAATCTACGCTACAGTAGGAATGCATCCGCACTGTGCGAAGGATCTTGATATTGAGACACGGGGCAAGCTGGCGACACTCTGTGGACACCAAAAAGTCGTTGCGATTGGCGAGATCGGACTTGATTATTACTACCTCAAACGTTCATCCAAATACGCTCACTATCCAAATAGGGAAGAGCAGATCTTTTGCTTCGAGCAAATGCTAGATCTCGCTCTTGAGACCAATCTTCCAGCCATCATTCACAGCCGCGAAGCAGATGCAGATATGCTCGGCATTCTCAAATCTTATCACGGTCAGCTGAGAGCGGTGATTCACTGTTTCTCGAGTGATTGGGAATACGCACAGAAGATTCTTGATCTTGGCTTTGCCATCTCGTTTACAGGAAATGTGACATACAAAAATTCTGAACTCGTCGAGGCTATCAAGAAAATTCCTCTCGGCTCAATCATGATCGAGACTGATTCGCCATATCTAACCCCAGAGCCATATCGCGGTAAGCGAAATGAGCCGGCCTATGTGATCGAAACTGCTCGTAAAATCGCCGAAATCAAGGGAATCTCTCTCGCTGAAGTCGAAATGGAGACGACGAAGAAGGCTCAGAAGTTTTTTCGACTGGTATAAATCTTTTGTCATTCCTGGCAGTGGCTTGAGAACAGGAATCTTATTTTAATATGCTCAAGATCCCGCATCTCACGCTTTCAGTGCGGGATGACAGATAAAAGTGGCTTAATCAGATAATATTTGAACTCATATATTGACAAAATAGCTTCGCTATGCTATAGTGTATTGTTTTGGTGACTCGCGAATCGAGTTAAAACAAGCCAAAACATGTTCAGGGGGATATTATGACGAATATGAATGACGATTACCATCACCGCGCGGATGTTGAAGCCGCTGGAACGCTAAAAGGCTGTTTCAAAAACGCATTGATAGGAATCATAGCTGTGTTGGTAGTTGCTGTCATTGTATGGCTGCTCGTAGGTAATCGGCCGAAGACACCACTTTTGGTGCAAGATGGGGTGGCCTATCATCTCTTTTCATACGACTTGAATGTCGGAAGTGATGGTCAATCGTTATATCTCGTTACCTTCGGGTATCTGGATGAGTACGAGAAAGCCTCGAAAAAGGGAGATATCTCCAAAATCCGTCGCGGGACCATCCTTATCCCTAAAGCCTGTTGTACTTTCGATGACACATTGCCTCCGCGCAGTGTAAAGTGGGAGAGTTCCGAGGTGGAGGGGAAGGAATACCGCATCGTTCGGATGCACCCACTCGTAAGAGTGAAATCTGACGGCGGTGTCCCGATCAAAGAAGAAGCGCCACTTCTTAAGCCTTAGAGATATCGGCGCAAAACCTAATAGCCAAATGCATTTTACATGCAGGAGGCTATTTTTTTATTTGTCTTTTTTGTCATCCCAGCCTGCGGCTTGAGAGGTGGGATCCAGGCTGAATATATAGATTCCCGCCTTCGCGGGAATGACAGAGAGGATCTTGACAATAAATAGTTGAAAATGTTACATTACATCCTATAGAACAAGAGCTCAATGCGAAAACTCAACGAGCAGAAAGTCAACAAATGAAACAAATTACAACAAATGATCTGCAATCTCAACTTTCGAAGGTGATTCGTGACGTTGAAGCTGGAGAAGTTTACCAAGTTAACCGATATTCTAAGTCGGTGGCTTATTTGATCTCGAAAGAAGACTTCGAGAAGCTAGTTGGTGGCTCTGATTGCAAGAAATGTGTTCAGGATCTCCGTAAAATCGCAAACACGATCAATAAATAATATTTATTAGGACGAATATGGAAAAAATATATTTAGACAATGCTGCAACTACGAGAGTAGCACCAGAAGTTCGAGAGATTATGAATGATGTTTATGATCATCATTTTGGTAATCCTTCGTCTATTCACTCAGTTGGTCAAGACGCGAAGCGAATTGTCGACGATGGTCGTCGACTTGCGAGCTTTTTTGTTGGCTGCAAACCAGACGAAATCATCTTCACCTCTGGCGGATCAGAATCTGACAACTTAGCAATTCGTGGAGTTGTTGGAGCTCATCAAGGCAAAGCTATTCCTCACATTATCACCTCCGCGACCGAGCATCACGCTGTGCTTCACACAGTAGAGGAGCTTGAGAAAGAGGGCAAAGTTACGGCAACATATTTGAGACCAGATAGCGAGGGAGTCATCTCCCCTGATCAAGTCAAAGAAGCAATTACTCCAAACACGATCCTTGTCTCGATTATTTATGTGAATAACGAAACTGGCGTTGTCTTACCAATCCGTGAAATCGGCCTCATGCTAGAGAAGCTTGATCAAAAAATATATTTTCATACTGACGCAGTTCAGGCTGCAGAATTTTTCCAGATTGCTCCTGAATATCTAAAAGTTGACCTCCTTACCTTCACCGCGCACAAGATCCACGGTCCGAAGGGAATCGGCGTTCTGTACGCGAAGAAGGGGACGCCGCTCAAGCATCAAATCACTGGTGGCGATCAGGAATTTCGGCTTAGAGCCGGCACCGAGAATGTTGCAGCCATCGCTGGACTCTCAAAGGCAATTGATCTCATTCTCCATGAACGTGGAGATAGCGGCAATCTTGGTCTCGAAGCAAATCTGCCTGAGCTTATGACGACAAATGAAGCTGTGCGGATCATGAAGCTTAGGGACAAGCTGATTGAAGGTACTATTAACTCGATCCCAGACTCGATCTTGAACGGATCACAAATCAGACGAGCACCAGGGATAGCAAATATCAGCTTTATGAATGCTGAGGGTGAGGCTGTGATATTAAACCTCGACTTTCTAGGTATACAGGTTTCCTCAGGCTCAGCTTGCACTTCAAGATCGCTCGATCCAAGCCATGTTTTGTCTGCGATGGGGATTCCACCTGAGAAAGCGCATGGATCGATCCGTTTCTCACTCTCGAAAGAGACAACTGAGGCAGAGATTGATAAAGTCTTGGAAGCATTACCGAAGATTATTACAAAATTAAGAGATATGAGCCCATTCAACTAATTATAAATGTTTGTCATCCTGAGGAATCGAAGGATCTCCGAATTTAATAGTGCAGGGAGATTCTTCACTTACGTTCAGAATGATAAAATGAATAAATTAATAACAAAATTATCAAATATTAGAATAATTAAATTTGCGAAGTAACCATGGAAGAATATAGCGAAGCAGTTTTAGATCATTTTTATAACCCACGAAACGTGGGCGAGATTGAAGATGCCGATGGAGTCGGTGAGGTCGGTAACATGAAGTGTGGTGATGTGATGCACATTTATATCAAAGTGGCAGAGAAAGATGGCAAAGAGATTATCGAAGATGTGAAGTTCAAGACTCTTGGCTGTGCTGCGGCAATCGCAACTTCAAGCATGATGACTGAGCTTGTAAAGGGCAAAACACTTGAAGAAGCAGCTAAAGTTTCTAAGGACGATATCAACGTCGCACTTGGAATCTTGCCAAAGCAGAAATATCACTGCTCAATGCTTTCCGCAGACGGAATTCAGCGTGCGATTGCAGACTATCGAAGTAAAAAGGAACACAAAGATGAGTAATATGTTTGACGGCAAAGCGATTCGAGATGAAATCTTGAAAGACTTGGCGGATAAAGTCGTAGAGATGGAAGAAAAGCCAGTTATGGCTGTTTTGCTGATCGGAAATGACCCTATTTGCGCCAAATATGTCGAACTAAAGCAGAAACTCGCCGAGAAGATTGGTGTGCAGTTTAATCTTTATAAGTTTGACGAACAAAACACCGAAGACGAAATATTTGAATGCATCAAATTTCTAAATAGTGACCCAGAAACTCGCGGTATCATGATGCAGATCCCGATTTTGGAGAAGTTCGATCGAGACAAGCTTATTGCGGCTATCTCGAAAGAGAAAGATATCGACGGTTTACGATTTTGTGTTGGGCTTGAGTCAAACTTCCGTCCGCCAGTCGTACTTGCAGTGCTTGAAGCAATCATGCGATCGGGCAAGAAGATTGATGATAAGACTAAGGTTGTCATGCTCGGCCGTGGTTTTCTTGTTGGCGCACCGCTACTTAAAACTTTCAAGGAAAATGGGATAGATCCTGTCGTGATCGGAAGCGAAGGCAATAAAGCTGAAGATGTCAAGATTCCCGCTGGAGTTCATCCCGCACCACGATGCGGGACCTTAATGACAGAAAAAGCTGAGGATGATATCAAAAAAGCCGACATTGTTATCTCTGCTGTTGGCAAGGCTGGCATGATTAAAGAACGCATGGTGAAAGAGGGTGTGATTTTGATCGATGCAGGTACCGCTGAGCAAAATGGTGCGCTTGTTGGTGATATCGACCCAGAAGCATACAAAAAATCTCTTTACTATACACCGGTGCCTGGCGGAATTGGTCCAGTGACGGTCTCAATGCTATTTCGCAATTTGCTGAAATAAAAAAACTCTCCCAGAAAACTGAGAGAGTCGCGATAATTTTTGGTCTAAAACCAGTTTAGGCCGAGATAGTTGTGCCAGAACACTGCTCCGCCAATAACGGAGAAAATTATTCCTGCACGGAGAAATTCGCTGCCAGGGAATTCGATTTCATTGATCCCCTTGGACATCATCATGCCAGTGGCAAGAACGGCGATGCCGATATTTAGTGGGACCAAGAATTCGCTTTGAATAATACTGCCGAGAAGTATCATGCAGATGATCGCAACGTACAGCGAGATACCAATCCAGACATGGATGACGTCCTCGTCTTTATGATCGGGATCCTGCTCGAGAATGCGATGCATCTCAAAGCCGAGGATTGTTGCGCCGACGATGAAGAACAAACACAAGAATATTCCAAGTACATGAGGAACATCAGCGCCTATTCTGTTTACAAGGTCGTTTAAATCGAAACCGAAAATAAAAAGAAACAGCGAGGGACAAAAAAGCATTTTTGCTTGCATTCTTCTTTTCCAGACCATTACGGAATGTTTTTCGCGGTCTTTTTCGTAGGGCATCTCTACCCAAAGTTGAATGGCTTTTCCAAAGCCAAGTATGCTCGCAAGAATAGCGAGCACGATGACGACGATAAGTGCTATTAGCATAGCATTTCTCCTTTACCAAATTTTCTAAATTGTGGTGAGTGCGATTTGTTTGATATTATAAGCAAAATTTGATAATATGTCAATAATGACTGAGAACAAAAAAATAAAAGTCGCGCTCGGTATGTCCGGCGGCGTCGATTCGTCTGTAGCAGCACTGCTCCTTAAAGAGCAGGGTTTTGACGTTGTCGGCTTGTTCATGAAGTTATGGAATGATCCAACTTGCAGCACGTCGAGAGAAAACAGCTGCTGTGATGAGAAGGCGCAAATGGACGCGAAAATGGTGGCTGATAGGCTTGGTATTCCTTTTTACGTTGTCGACGCGCGAGAGTATTTCAAGCAGGAAGTTACGGATTATTATCTCGACGAATACAAGCATTTTCGTACTCCAAATCCATGTGCTATTTGCAATAAGAAGATCAAATTTGGCTGGATGCTCGACTTTGCGAAGAAAATTGGCTGTAATAAGGTCGCAACTGGGCACTATTGCCAAATTGAAGAAGCTAACGGAGCACTTCATCTCAAAAAGGGTGCCGACGAGAAGAAAGATCAAACATATTTCCTTTATCAACTCGATCAGGATCAGCTTGGTCAAATCATTTTTCCTGTTGGTCACCTTGCTAAGGACAAAGTGAGGGAGCTTGCAAAAAAAGCTGATCTGCCGGTTTTTGAGAAGGCAGAGAGTCAGGAAGTTTGCTTCATTCACGATAAGAGCTATACAGAATTTCTAAAAAGATATCTGCCAGAAGATTACTTCAAATCTGGACGAATTGTTGATCTTGACGGCTACACTGTTGGCAAGCACAAAGGCCTCGTGAACTACACTGTCGGCCAGCGAAAGGGAATAGATCAAACGGGCATATTTAATAACGGCAAAGATCCTATTTACGTAACCGGCTTCGATAAAGAGAAGAATGAGCTCATTGTCGGGAAAAACACTGATACATTTAAGTCGGAAATGACGATCGACAATCTCACTTGGATCGATCCAAAAACAATATTGTCCGATCTCAAATCCACCGATTTAGCTGTGAAAATTCGTTATGGTGCTTCTGCTGTTGCTTGCGAAGTAGCTGATATGAAGAAGGATCAGATTACTCTCAAATTTGCTGAGCCTCAGCGTGCGGTCACGCCTGGACAGTGTGCCGTTTTCTATATTCACGATCAAGTACTTGGCGGCGGCACGATTTTGCGATAATCTCTATACATGGATCTTGATATTCAATTGAAAAATCTACCATCAGTCGGCCCAAAGACAGCCGATCTTTTGGCGAAGCTGGGACTCACTAAGATCTCGGATCTTTTTACCTATTATCCTCGTAGATATGAAGACTATACTACTCCAACTAGGATTTCAGATATACCAAGCCTTGTGGCCGACGACTGGGCTTCTACGCCGACTTTTACTGTGAAAGGTAATCTTCTGGCTATCGCTAACAAAACGACCCGCAGACGCGGTTTTACGGTCACTGAGGGGGTATTGGTAGACGAGACAGGGTCTATAAAGGTAGTTTGGTTCAATCAGCCGTTTTTGGCTAAGATGCTGAAGCCGGGGAGTGTACTTATTCTCCACGGCAGAGTGAATTATGATCGCTACTCTCAGGGCTATGTGATGGAATCGCCAAATCGTGCGATGATACCAAAAATTGTGCCTGTTTATGGCGAAACTGCAGGGATTACCACTTTTTTCATCTCAAGATTAGTGAATAAGGTGCTAAAGATGACTTCTGAGATCAAGGAGCACTTACCAGCTGAAATCATTGAAAAATACAAACTACTCTCGATCTCAGATGCACTTACCAATATCCACGAACCAAAATCAAATGAACTCCTAAATGAAGCTCGCCGCAGGCTCGCTTTTGACGAGCTTTTCCTAATTTCGCTTCGTGCGAATCTGTCAAAGCAGGAAGTGAGTTCGAAAAAAGCATTAGAAATTCATATTGATCAAGACAAAATCAAAGAATTACTCGATAAGCTTCCGTATGAGCTCACTGGAGATCAGAAAAAAGCACTCGACGATATTATTTCCGACATGGCAAAGGATGTTCCGATGAATCGTCTCTTGAATGGCGATGTCGGTAGCGGCAAGACCGCAGTGGCGGCAATGGCAGCAGCAGTTGCGCATGAGGCTGGATTCAAGACTCTGATCATGGCGCCGACAGAAATCTTGGCAAATCAGCACTATCAGACACTCACAAAGATCTTTTCTACCGGAATCGGCATCTACACTGCATCTAGAAAAGAAGCGTCGAAAGACGATTGGATTATTGTCGGCACACACGCGCTGATCCAGAAGGGCGTAGAATTTGATGATATTGGCCTCGTTGTTGTCGATGAGCAGCACAGATTTGGTGTCAAGCAGCGTGCTGCGCTTCAGCAATTTACTGATGGCGAGACTCGTCCGCACTTCCTCTCAATGACTGCGACGCCGATTCCTCGTACGCTTCACCTTGCATTGTTCGGTGATCTTGAGCTTTCGGTAATTTCTGAAAAACCTGCTGATCGCAAGGAGATCAAAACTAGATTTGTGGAAGCGCACAATCGAGAAAAGGCCTATGAATTCATTCGTGCCCAGATCAATCATGGTCGTCAGGCATTTGTGATTTGCCCGCTCATCCAGGAAAAAGACGATAAGAAGACGGATCTGTTTGATGAAGATCGCAAATCGGTGATCAAGGAATATGAAAAGCTTAACACGGAGATCTTCCCAGAGCTAAAAATCTTAATGCTGCATGGTAAAATGAAGGCGAAGGAAAAAGATGAGGTTATGAGCGAATTTGCGAGTGGGAAAGCTGATATTTTGGTCAGTACATCGGTAGTCGAGGTAGGGGTAGATATCCCAAATGCAAGCGTGATGATGATCGAGGATGCCGAGAGATTTGGCTTATCTCAGATTCATCAGTTTCGAGGTCGAGTTGGCCGTGCAGAGCACCAATCCTTTTGTTTTCTCTTTTCCAATTCGCAGAGTCCGAAGTCTCTGCAACGATTGAATGCGCTTGAGGCGACTTCTGATGGATTCAAGCTCGCCGAAATTGATCTCGAGACAAGGGGACCAGGAGCAATCTTTGGCACCCAACAGTCTGGACTTCTCGATCTCAAGATGGCTTCGCTCTCTGATCGAGTTCTGATTGAGCATGCCGCTAGCGCTGCAAAAGAAATAGTACTAAGATTAAACGAATATCCTTTGTTGAAGGCAAAAGTTGATCAGTTCGCGGTCAATAATCATATGGAGTAGTTTTGATCAAAGAAACGAAACTAGGCTTAGGCGATTATATTGAGAAATATAGACTTCTTATCGGTGTCACCTTATTAATTTTGGTTTGTGCCGGTATTGGCTTCCTTATCTATCGAGAAAATTACTGGAAGCCTGGTATTGAGGCGAGATTGTCAACTCAGGAGACCAAAATCGCGGAGCTTGAGACAAAGCTGAGCGGGACTAAATCTGAGCCTGTCGCTGTCGATCCTGCTGCTATAGCAGCAGCGAGCACTCAGCCCGCTGCCGTGAGCGTATCAAAGCCAGCCGAAGCCGTCTCTGCTCCTACTTCTTCGACAGCTGTCCCAGCCCCGGCCACTCAGAGTAAGATTGTCCATATCAACACCGCGACACTGGCCGACTTTGACTCTTTGCCTGGGATTGGGCCTGTACTCTCCAAACGAATTTTGGATTATCGTGAGAAGAACGGCCCGTTTGCCTCGGTTGAGGGACTAAAAAAGGTTTCGGGAATAGGCGATAAGACTTATCTCAAATTCAAGGACTTGCTTGCATTATAAAAAGCCTCACGATCGTGAGGCTTTTTATAATGCAGATGTCTATATTTTCTTAGAAGAGGCCGTTAGCTTTCTCCATTAGGCTGGCTTCCTGGGCTTGTAGCTCTTTGATTCCGGTCTCAATTTCGGCGATCTTATCGAGTTCAGCCTGAGTTTTTTTGATTGTTTCTTCAAGCTCTGCTTTCTTCGCAGAAGATTTCTCTGCAAGCTCGGCTAAAGAACCCTTGGTTTCAGCTATGATCTCTGGAACTTTCTCGACTTCGCTAAATGGATCTGACTTCATCGCTGTGTCCTTGAATGCATTTGGGTCTGCACTCTTGTCTCCGTAGCTGCCGAAAGAAATGTCTGCGTCTGGCTCACCTGTGGGCGGAGTAGGAAGAGAAGGTTTGCTGACGATCTCGTCAATAGAAGCAGAGTCTTTTTTCTCATCTTCTTTGATTTGTTCGTCAATAAAAGAAATATCAGCCGAGACAGCGTCCTCATCAGTTTCGTTCAAACTGGCAGGCTTGGAATGTTCGAAATTAGTGCCCAAATCTGTAGTCATTGGCTCACCAACCTTTTTCAGAGCATCATCAGCACTTTCGTCTAATGATTTTTCAGCTGTACCGCCAATAGGTAGATCCCATTTTGTATCTTTGTCATCGCCCATATTTCCCTCCATTTTATCTTTTATAAATTATAAAAGTAACTCGAAAAAATTGCAAGTTCTTGCTGAAGATTGCATAAATTTGTCCAGCGCCATATAATATAATTAGTCAAAATTATTACAGCTAATTCACTTATAAATTTCTGGCTGAGAAATCAACCCATGTATTATATTGCAGCAATTTATGCCTTATTTCTGATTGTTTTCGGATATTTTAGTGTTATCGGAATTGTGTATCTGAAAGCTGGCGGACGTGGCACTAAAGCATCTCAGCGTGTAATCTTTTGGTACCTATTAATTTCAATTTTGGTCATTGTTTCGACTATTGTTGCTCTTGCCTTAGAATATTGGCTTATTCCATGAAGAAATACTTTCCCAATCAAAAACCCGAAGAAAAAGTACTATACGTGATACGCCATCACTGGTTTTCATTTGTCCCGAATGTTTTCTTCACTTTTTTGATTGTGCTTGGCTTAGCAATAGTCAGTGTTATCGCTTTGGCGAATTTGATATCGATTAGTGGCTTGAATGTGGAAATATTTACCATCGTGTTATCCATGATTTTACTTGCTGCGATGGTGCTAACTCTGCATGGTTTTGTGGATCAATACCTTGATCTTTTTATTATTACCGACGAGCGTGTAATTGATATCAAGCAGAACGGTTTTTTTCATCAGACGACAAATGAGCTTCATCTCGTTGATATTAACGATGTAGAAACAGATATTTCTGGGGCATTTGGAGTGTCGATGAAGTTTGGCAGACTGACCATCAAGACCGGGGCGGAGAATGAGGAAATGATTATCGAATCTGTACCACGTGCCGCAAAAGTCGCCAGAATGCTTATGGATCTACACACAAAAATGGTCTCTGACGATAAGAAGATTGATTTTGATACGCTTCTGATAGAGGGAATTCCAAACTGTGTCTTGGAAACTACCGACGATGATTTTGATGAGGCGAAGCATAGTGATGAAATGCAAAAAGATGATGCAGGGTATTATTTTTGGACGAGATTAAAATAAATTTTTTGATAAACGAGGGAGAAACTAGTGGGCAAAAGAATTAGCGAAAAATCGCTCAAGTCGCTCGAGCGTCTAGAGAATAACTACCGGATGATTTACATCATCATCATGAGTGCACCTTTGATCTTGGCTATGGAGATTTTGGTAACTCAGCAAAATACGATAACTGGAATTCTTCATTTCAAATCTCTTGGCTTGTTCAGCTGGACTGATGCGGTCATGTTATTCATTTTTCTATCTCTTTATATTCGCTTCTTCCTTGGAGATTTGCGCTATTTGGATATGAAGTATTTGGAAAAGCAAAATGCGGATACATTCATGAAAAGATACCATCCCTTTTCTCGAATGATGGAGTTTTTCGCAGACATATTACATGCAATTTCATTTTACGTTCTTGCAGCGACTATCACAGATTTTCATTTATTTTACATCGTGATCGTTTGCCTTCTTGTCCTAAATGCACTGTGGCTCTTCATTACTCATCTTACATCTGATCGTTTTGATGCTTCGCGTACGGAATCAAAAAGCAGAATGATTTGGATGATTAACAACGCAGCAACCGCTTTTGTTTTGCTGCTCTGCGATCGTTATATTGCACAAACCGATCAGAATCTTCTTTTGATTTCATTCGTAGCGATAATGATTATCAATTCATTGGTTGATTTTTATTTTTCGCGTCACCTATACTTTCCAAAAATCGAAGAGATAGAAGAGTAAATTATCATTAATTAATGTAAATTATGACAGACTCAAACGCTGAAGACATCAAACAAAAATCAAAAAAAGTTGATGAAATTTTTGATAATTACCGTGCGAAATTCAAAGAATTTCAAAAGAAAAAAATTGAAATTCTTACGATTTTTGGCAGAAAGACCGATGCCCACAAGATGGATAAACTTAGAAAAGAAATCGAGGGTCTATGAACGAACTTAAGCAGGGTCCCGAAGAAACGAAGCAGCTTGAGAATTCAGAACCCTCAAAGAATATTGAGACGAGTAGGCCCGTTGAGACCTCTGACGAATTGAATCTCCTTGTAAAAACTCGAAGCGAACAAGTTCAAAGTCTCTTCGATAGCGCCCATGAAGATATTGTGGCTAAATCGAGATTAGTCGGCGAAGCAACAGACGCTTCACCTGATGATATCGTTGAGGCGCAAAGCGGGCTTAGCGAAATAGATCAAGCATCGGCACGTGAACTTCTTAACACTCTGTCAGATTTTAGAAATATATCCGCAAACGAAGCATCAAATGTTTCTTCTGATGTAATTGAGGCTGTTTCTGTGACTGAAACTCCAGCAGCAATTGACTTAGCAGAAAGGGAAGTCAAGCCAGATGCTACTCTGAAAGAGAAGGTTGAGCAGCGCAAAGGTAGAGCTGAAGCACTAAGCAAGGCTATTTCTGCTTTGCGCAAAGAGAATCCGCAAGATTATATTGAAAAATTTAACAATACCGTAACGCCTGAAGAGGTTAGCGGCTTGCAACTCTCGCTCATAAAGACCAGCGGAGAAAAGCTACTAATTGTAGATCAGTCTGGTCGACTGACTGAAATCACATGTACGGCTAAAAATGCAAAAGAAGTCCTGAAATCTGTTAAGGAAGCTGATGAGGTTGTTCGTGGCAATAGCAATGATCTTAGAAGCGAAATATTGCGAATCAGCGAAGGCAGGATCAAAACCCCAGAGGCTTATACATATGGTGATATTGATAGTATGAAAGGACCAGACCTAAAGAAATTCTTGAACGAGAAGTCAAATTGGACTGACGACAGACGGTTGCTTCACGATCAGATAGTCGCAAGGGAGCTCGAAAAGGCAGCCGCACTTTCTGGCAGAATGGGCGATTCAGAACCAACAATTTATGCCTTGAGAGGCAATACTGCCGCAGGCAAGACCACACGAGTCAAGAGCGACCCAACTTTCCAGCGCGCAATTGATCTCAACGGTGAACCCACAGGGGCAATAAATCCAGATATTTACAAGGAACAGCTCAAGTCAGAGGAGATAGTTTTTGGACGTCAAAAGATTACTCATTTTCAATCTCATAATGAGGGCTCAATGCTTGCGCGACGAATAAAGAGTCAGATCACAGAATCAGACTCATCGATGATTATTGATCAGCGCTTAAATGAAGCCAAAGACATCGAAGATTTGATTGCAGAATCTGAGAAGACCGGCAAAAAACTTAAATTTCTTGATGTTGAGTCGCCGATGGAGAATTCGTTGATCCGTATCTTAGGAAGAAGACCGGGCGGTGTGGATCCTTTGCCTCCTTTTATTGCCGTCGCTGAGGGCTACGAAGGCGTCCGAAAGAATCGCGCCGCGCTTCTGGAGGCTGCGAGAAGTAACCCTGCAATTGAAAATTATGTCCTATATGTTGCTGATGAAAAAGGGCAATCGGTGAAAGTGGCTGAGAAAGTTGGCGATCAGATTATTATCCCTGACGAATGTCAAAAACTTTATGATCAAGCCTTGAATGGAGACACAGAATCTACTGTTGAGCAACTAAGAACTCAGGTGATTGATGATGCTTATATCGCAAGAGCAAAAAACGAGCTTGATATCCCTAGCTTTCAGATAAAGGCTTTGGAAAAGTATAAAGGCATGACCTTCGAAGGTGCACTTGCTGAGCATTCTAGGCAGATTGATAGTGAAGCTCCGAGCTATGATATATATTTAGCCGAGGCTATGAGGAATCTTGACAACACAAGCAGAACTGCAAAAGGAACAGTAAACGTTTCTGCCTCACCTGATAAGGCAGCAAAAATGCAGGAAGGATTGACAGGAGAATCAGCTGCGGAGTTAGCTAAAAATAATTTTCAAGAAGCGATTCGAACTGCGTATGAAAACAAGCAAAGCCAATTTGAGAGTCCTGATGAGCTAAGGCAATTTGTAGAGTCTATCGCTGCTACAGTAAATAAGGGCATTATCAAAGAAGGCACCTTGATCAGAAGTGGTGAAGATTCACCTAAATATCCGTATACACGAATAGCTGACCTTCCAAACCGTATGGAAAAATTTTACGAAGAATTTGAAGATCGTTTGAAAAATCCGAAGGAAGATCCGAAGTCTTTGGCAGCTTGGGTTGAGTATAAGATTGATCTTTCAGATCACTTCTTTGGTGATGGATGCGGAAAGACCGCCAAGCTCATTAGTTCATGGGTAATGATGAGGGCTGAAAAGAATTTGCCTGACTATACTATGGGTGGTAAAATACCAAGTGAACAGGCTCGCGAAAATTATTACAAAAATGCGCCGAGTACAATCCCAGGGACAAACCCGGAGCGAGAAGCAGAAGAGTTACGAAACTGGACTAATTATTACAAGCAATTATAATGGGAATCTTTCAACAAGAAAAAGTAAAAGATATGCTTCAGCTCGTTCAGCAATATCATGCCGAACAGTTTAGAAACAATGGTAAAGTGCCATATTGGCATCACTGTTTGAGTGTGGCCGAGATTGTGATAGTAGCCTTTGAGCAAACAGGAGAGCTCGAAAATAATAACGACTTGCTTGTGTCGATCGCTTGTAGCGCGCTTGGCCACGATTTGCTCGAGGATACTGCCGTCACACGACTGGCAATTCGTGATAGATTCGGTCCACGGGTTGAAGAAATGATTATTTCTCTTACGAACGAAGAAGATGACGCGCATCGAGACAAATATATGCGGAAAATCGCAGCTTCTTCAGAAGAGCTGGCACTTATTAAATATGCCGACCTGATAGAAAACACGATAAGCTGTGCTTACGGAATCAATGATCTTGGCGTGGACTGGATTAAGTCTTTTTATCTGCCGATCAAGGACGAAACTGAGAAGATTCTTGCTTCGAAAAAGTTTAGTATTTATGCTGAAACTGCTAATTTACTTCGCATTCAGTACAGATTCGCCGCAGAGAGACTTGATAATAATTTTATAAAATATCGGAAGGTAGGAATATGAACGAAATTTATTCAGATGGGGACGAAAATATGACATTTCAGCAGAAGGTCCAGGCCAGGGAGCTCGATAGAGTTGATCGCACGAGAAGCCAATTGGAAATCGCGAAGGAACAGTGCCCTGAGGACAAAGAAAGGTTCTCAATTGATGAATTCCAAAAAATTTATGACCTAACGAATGATAATGGCGAATCGATTATAACTCCAGCAGTCATTGAAGATTTAGAAACTCAATACTACCTGACATACGGTAACGTCAAATCCATGAAAGAATTTGCTGAACTCCGTGAAATACTAGATGGCAATAAAGTCAACTAGAATTTTGAAATAATATCAATAGTTAAGATTTGTGGCACAGAGTAGATAATCTCGTTGGTTGATTTTTATTTTTCGCGTCACCTATACTTTCCAAAAATCGAAGAGATAGAAGAGTAAATTATCATTAATTAATGTAAATTATGACAGACTCAAACGCTGAAGACATCAAACAAAAATCAAAAAAAGTTGATGAAATTTTTGATAATTATAAAACTGAATTAAAAGAGCTCAAAAAGAAAAAAATTGCAGCCATTAGTATGTTTAGACAAAAAACTGATCTCCGGAAGATGGATAAAATTAGAAAAGAAATAGAGGCTATATGAGCGGCGGAGAGTTTAAAAATCCTGATAATGGGCAATCTGAGCAGCAAGCACCAGTTGAGGCTGTTGAGATGCCAGCGAGCCAGCTGACCGAGGCTGATCTGAACAATAAAGTCGAGGAATCTGCGAAAGAAGTTACTTCTGAGGCTAGTAAGCTTCATGAACAACTTGATATTTTGTCACAAGAGATTGCAAGTGATCCAGATGCGGATCCGGCCGATATCGAAGAGGCAAAAGCTAAGCTTGCTGAGATTGATCTCCAAAACAAGGCAAACGCAGACAAGACAGTGGACGAAGCACGTCGAACTGCTGGTGCTTCTCCGCTCGAGTTTGCGTCTGCACCGGCTGAGCTTGACCCGAGGTCTGATCCTGAGATACTTCAGATTGAGCAACAAATTACTGAAATGACAAATATGCGGATGAAGGACTACGTCGAGAAGCCTTCTGCAAATGGACAGCCAAGTGGTGAATATGGTCGCCAATGGAACAGAAACAACAGATATGTTGAGATGTCTCAGTGGGATAGCTATGTTACGCAAAATCCAGAGAAGGCAGCACTATATGCAGACAAGTACCCAGATATAAAAGAAGCGCTCGAGCGTACAAATGAAAGATATAAGACTCAGCGTGAAGCAGCCAAAGTTCACTCCTTTAAGCCAGAAGCAGGTAAATACTCGATTAGTGCCAATCCAGAAAGGGCTCTAATATTTGATAAGCCTGGCGCTACTAGCACAGAAGCAGATCCATCTGTTGTTGACGGTGCTGAAGTGCCTACAGATTTGTTGGCAGGTGCTGATAAGGCAGTGGCCGCTGCAATGCAAGCAGAATATGTGAACAATCATGGCAGTGTGAAGACGCCAGAAGAAATCGCTGATGCGTTGAAAATGAATGAAGAGATGGCATCCGGAAAAGATTGGCAGAAGCTCGCTGATGCGGCGAAGAATAGTGCAAATGTAATCCGATATAAAATGGCGACTGAGGGCAAGACAGAGGATCTCGCAAAAGAATTGGCGCAAGTTGAATACAATGCAGATGCCTATCAGCGATACGCGGAAATCAAGGCTCGATACATCAAAGATCATGAATTTGCAGATGCTAGTAAAGATAGAGTTGACACAGAGAGCCGAGAAGATGAGCCGACAGATGCGGACGTTTTTGACTCTATCAGCAATCAAGAAACTTTGTCTGGCGTGGCTAATGCTCTTCGCGAAGCAAAGGCGAATGGGTGGGAGGGTATTTCAACTGAAATCGGCTACTATGATGCAGATCGTCTGATTTCGACGCTCGCCAAAGCCGAAGAAGTAAAGAAAAACATAGCTCAAGTGCCAGAAGGTGAGCTTGACTCTACGCTCGCAAAAGTTGATCTTCCTCGCGGATCAGTAGATTTTCCATTTCGCGAGGCGATAAAGAAAGTTATGGAACGAGCCGCATAAGTTCAAGACCAAAAAAAGACAGTCATGTGACTGTCTTTTTTAATATTTTGAGTAATCTGATAATTTATTGTTCTTCGTAATAAACAATTTCTTCGGTTTTTACCTTGAACAACTCAGCTAGTTTCCAAACAAGTAAGAAAGATGGGGAGAACTCACCTTTTTCTAGACTGTTGATCGTATTTCGCGAAACGCCAACCTTATCAGCAAGCTGTTGCTGGGTCAGACCATCCATCGCACGAAAGACTTTTAGTTTTGTAATGAGTTTGAGCATAAACTAATTGTAGAAAATAGTTTACAAATTGTCAATTTATTTGTGCAAAGGAATAATAAAAAGACTATCCTTTCGGATAATCATTTTATTATGGTGCCCGGGACGGACGTCGAACGCGGCTCGCGCTCTGAGATGTTATCTCTGGCTCGCCATGAAAACCCACGGTTTTCATTACTTTCCCACACAGGAAACTTTCGTTTCCCGACCCCTTCCATGTTTCGAGCCCTCTATATCCTGACACAAACAAAAAATACCACTTTACAGTAGCATTTTTTGTTTGGTGCCCGGGAGAGGACTCGAACCTCCATGTCTCGCGACACCAGTTCCTAAGACTGGCGTGTATACCATTTCACCACCCGGGCGGATGGACTTAATTGATCATAGCGAAAAAGGCATATTTTTTCAAGTGTAGTCATTTGATTTTGCGTCAGGACGTATTGACAAATTAAGCTGTTGAGGGTATAATTCCGTTGGTAGTCATCACATAGTATCACTATAGTAGATTGTCTGATAGCTGATGGCTATTGTAAAAAGTTTGGGAAAAAATTTTGTTCAAGATGGGGTCAAGCATTCGGTGCACAGAAAGCATGATCTCATGCACGCTGACAAACTGGCGTGAAAGTCTCCCAAAATTGGGACACGGCTTTGTTATACGGCTTGGTCGTGAGAACGGAGGGAATGATGAACACCTAAGTCTTAGAGTTTCTTTTTGAAACAACGTCTCAGCACGTCGAGAGTGGTCGAGGAAGCCTAGATGGTTTCTTGATCATTACTATCAAATCAGTTTTAGATTTTGAGCAATGCTCGATCTTCCCGCTAAAATTGGTTGCAGATAGTCGACAAAATAGCCACAGCTCCCGAGAGGGAGCATCTAAGCCGATGACGCAAACATAGAGTTTGCGTCATTGTTTTTTTTAAAAGCAAAAAACCACTCTAGAAAGAGTGGTTTTTATTATGTCCAGAATGAATTATTTTTTGTCGGTAGATCTTTTTGCTTCTTTCCAAGCTAGCTCAAAGAGCAACTTCATATTTTGGGCAAGCTCTTTGCTCTCGATGACAACACCGTGAGGTTTTGAAGGGTCAAAGTAATAGAGTTTCATTCCCCAGTTTGGATAAATTCCAATAGTACCAGTAATTGGGAATTTATCGCGAGGGAGGAATACGCCTTCTCGAAGTTCCTCGGCGTTTGTTGCGGAAGGAATCTCGCCATTCTTATGAGTGTATATAGTTCTAGATTTGATTCCTCTTGCTGCTCTTTCTTTCACTGACTCTTTGCGTCGGCTACCAAAGTGTTCTTCGATGATATCGATAGGAGTAATAGACATAATTTCGCTGTCTTTCTCCATTTTGTCCTGACCATAGCCGTATCGATCCATTGCTAACAGGCCGTCAGCGCCTTCAAAATAGCGCACAACAGGTTTTTCGCTGTTTGCATTGTAGATTGCATGTAACTGACTCATTACGCTCTCTAGCTCTGATTTGCGGTGTTCTATCTCGGAGACTTGCTCTTTCAAGATATTTTCAAGCTCACTTGGGCTCTGCGCAACAAAATAAGTCTTTTTGCCTTTTTGCAGTGTGCTCGCAAGGCCAAGACCCATCAATTTTTCTAGAATAACATAGGCAGTCGGTCTGTTGACCCCTGCTTTTTTGGCAATATTTTGTACAGATGACTCTGCAAGCTCGAGCGTTGCCAAATACACTTTTGCTTCTTTTTCACTTAGACCGATTCTTTGTAATACAATTTCCAACATAATTCCCACTTAAAAAATTAATTTGTTAACTGTTCTTTTCGAATGCACTATACCACGATTACAAAGAAATATAAAGAGCTGAGGGGATCACCATCCTCCGCCTCCTCCACCACCGCCTCCTCCACCACCAAATCCGCCTCCGCCAGAGCCTGAGGAAGATGGTGAAGAAGAAAGTGTTTGCGACATTGTGCTCGAGAGCTCATTCATTGATTTTGTAAACGTATCAGGATTGAAAGTTGTGAACGTGCCATAGTACCAATATGGGTGATAGGTATTGAAATACTCCTCACCATAAATCTTTTTCATATTATTAATCCAGATTGCGGTAATCCCGAAGACCATAGCATAGGGGAGGAATTTCTCAAACATGCCCTCTTTCTCGAAGAATTGCTGACGATATTTCTCGGCCATTGTCATGTAGAGTTTGAAGCCTTGAATTTGCCAGAGAACCTCAGCTCCTTCGGGCGTACGACGGCGCATCAAGAAAGAGAAAATGATGAAGATCAGGGCACTGATAGTGAGCATGCCACTGAGTAGAAAACTGGCTGCAATAGACACAAAAGCGAGTATGATAAGCCCAAAGCCAGCGACGATAAAGGCGATCTGCCAGGCGAAGCCAGCTTTTGAGATCAAATTTTTCTCGATCAAGCTCGTTCTGACCTGGCTTTTGACAGTGCTGACGGTGGTATAAAATTTGTCCTTGAGCGAAGAAATGCTGACAGAATCACCGCCAGAGAATAGGCCGGTAACAAGTGTTTTCTCTGCGGTTGGTAATGCATCGATCTTTGTGCGAGAGAGAAGGGTCAGAGTGTAGTCTTTCTTACCAAAAAGACCTTTTTTCTCCACCTCTTCGATCTTGATAATCTTCGAGACGGCGAGATCCACGATAGCGGCTGAGAGAAATTCATTTTTGAAAGTTCCGTTATTGAAAAGCGTGCCCATTTCCATCGGCGTCAAGCCTTTTGGCGCTTCGTATTGCGCCATTTCGGGCTTATTTAGCTTCGGATCACGGCCATATTTATTCCAGAGAAGCAAGCAAAGGAGGAGAGCAATAAGTGGAATCATGAAGATGAAGTAGCCGCCATATTTTTCCCAGAAGCTCTGCGTATAGGTCACGATATTTTTTGGGAAAGTCACTGAGGTTGTAACACCCTCTTTTGAGAGAAAAGGTTTTGTCGAAGTGATTAGCAGAGTATTTGCATCCGTCCAAGCTGAAGTCGCAAGAGTATTGTCCTTGGCTCCAAAAGCTCCAGAATACATGCTGAGCGCAGTATTATCCTTGGTTATCTCCGTCGGGAAGTGGATCGTGGCTTGGAAATTGTCAGTTTCGATATCCCAGAAGTAGCCGCCAACGTTCCAGTAAAATTCATCAAAGGCAGTGTTATCAAACCGAATAGTATTTCTGACATGGTACTTTATCACATAAGTATTTACGCTAGTCACGACTTTATTGGCATCGCCAATTTTCCAGGTGAGCGTGTTGTCAGTATAGCTTTTGCTCGTCGAATAATCGTAGCTTACACCTGATTCGTTGGTGATACTTTTGAGACTGATTGGCGTATTCACCCAAGTGTTGGCAGTCTTTTGATAGCCAGTTGGTAGAACGCGAAAAATACCATGCTTGTCTGGTAGGCTTCCACAATCGGCCACAATCGTCTCGCTGATATCGAGACTGGCATCTTTGTTGACGACTGTGTCTGACTTGAAATCCTTGATGTACCAATCAGTGATTTGTGAGCTGTCCCGTGCTGTTACCGAAGGCGCAAAAAGGAAAATGCTAATAACTGAAAGCATTAGCGAACAAAATATTTTTTTCATTATACTTCCTTGCCCTGATCCCAGAGCAGATTAAAGTAATTCATATAAGCTTTGGCCTGTAGCGCGTTTTTGATTTCAATGACGGAATATGGCTCAGCGAGAGTTTGAAGAGCAATACAATCATCCCAGATCAGGACATTGGCTGGGCTAGCGATATTATTTGGCAAGATTCGGATAATGTATGTTTTGTCTTTTGCTGCACGCTCCTGATCAATTCGTGATTCTCCATATTCTACCATCTTGAATTTGATATTTTTCTTGCTACGGATCTTCTCATATTTCTTCGCTTTGTCTGCCATGAGCTCATACCAAAGGTCGCCTGTTGCCCCCAAGACATAGAGTGTAGAGTTTTCTTTCATCTTTTCGATAAGTGCCATGCTAAATGTCTGGAAACCTTCTAGGCCTTCATAGATTACAATTTCTTGTTTGATCTTGGCCTTTGCGACGAGGGAGGGGACTATCTTGCTTGCGATATTTAGCTTGCTCTTTTGATCTTCAAGAATCCTATCAGGATCGGTGACTACAAACTGCGCCACCTTCTTGCGAGTGACTTTGCTGGCGAGCTTCTTTGTCACTAGCTTATCTAGTGTTTCGTAGACAATGTTGCGGTGCAGAGAAGTCTTCTTGATGATTTCGCCTGCGCCGGTCTCACCGAGCTCGATCATGGCAAGATAAATCTCTGCCTCGTTGTTGCTGAATCCAAGTTTTATTAAATCTTCTTTCATATATAAACAGCATACTATCAATGTCTATTTTTGGGTAGAGCAGTACAACAAAATTTGCAAAATCGAGCTTAAAAACGTGATTAAATGCATTTTGTCATCCAAAAGGGTTGACAAATGCAAAACGGTATGCTATAATGTTCTGTCACGATGAGAAACGGCATAGACCGCCTCGGAGTGAAGCAAACAAAAACCTTCTGGAGGAAATTATGATAAAGCTACTTCTGATCTTCTGCATTGCAGTAGCATGCAATTTTACAGTAAACATCCTCGAGCCGTTTTCGGAAGAATACGATTTGGAGGAGTCAGTAGTCATAAGTGCTTCTTTCGAAGCACGCAAGCCTGACGTAGGGGCGGGCACCGACACAGAAAATATCTTGACTGGGATCAAGCAGGTTCTGGCAAGACTATGGAGGTTTATCACGGGTAAATATTAGAGTAACTTGTCTCTCACCATTAAGTTGGTGAGAGACTCAATCTCGAGTCATTAATTACAAATTGATGACTAGAGCGTTGAAAAAACGCAATGAGGTGCAGATGCAATATGGCGTCGACCTCTGGAGAACATTATGAACTTATTAGAAACAGCTATAGCGATTATCTTAGCTCTTACCGCGATGTCACTCTGGGTGATTGGCTTCATCTGTTGGATGGCCAGCTCAGTAATGGCATTTATTCAGACAATTCGTGGGCTTGCGATTAGTCCTGCAACAAAGAAGCTTGAAAATACCGCAAATGCAATAATCCTAGGAGGATTAGTCCCAGCAGCTGTAGTAATGTTTATGCTCTGGCAGCACTTAGGCAAATAGTTGCCATCGACTTTCCCCGCACAATGTTGTGCGGGGATCAATCTCGAGTTATTAAGCGTAAATCTTGATAACTAGAGTATTGAAAAATGAATATAGGCGCTTGACCTAAAGAAAAACAAGCCGTGTCACCCGTAAGGTGAGCCAGGGAAGCAGATCCCCAGGTAATTTCGAGATTACCAACGAGGTGCAGATACGAAAGGTATCGACCTCTGGAGAACGATATGAAGAATATTATTACCGTCGCTATTATAGCGGCTATCACTTTACTCGGTGTTGGCGTAGAGGCGAACAATGTTCGTTTTGACTCGCTTAACGGTGAGAAAAGTATCGAGGTTAACGTTGAAAACAGTCGCACCTTCGCATACGTCTGTATGTCGAAGGGCTGGTCGGAGGCCTACGTTGGCCCGACCATCCAGATCAACAAATACGCCGAAGTCGGCGTTGGCGCCGGTATTGAATCCGGTCGCGAGAATGTCCGCTTCGGCAGTTTCCTTTGGGCCTCGAAAGGCAAGACTTCAGTCTTCTGCGTCCTTGAAGAGGGCGGTTCCGGCCAGTGGCACAAAGTTTCGGCAGACTACCAAGTAGCCAAAAACTTGAAGGCCGGGCTGGTTGAGCAGTCAAATTTGGGTTTCGGAGTTAGCTCCGAAGTTAAATTGACCGATCAGTACTCATTTCGAGCGACTGAATTCCTTCACGGAAAGGAGCTGAAGCTCGTCTTCACCGTCGCTCTGTAATGAGCGAATGACAATGTCCCTCATCGTAATCACGGTGAGGGACTCAATCTTGAGTCATACAGCATATTGCTTTATGATTAGAGTGTTGAGAAAACACAAAATAGGAGAAATCATGAATACAAATGATCGTTTTACAAAGATTTCTGATGATTACGCGCTGATCTGGAATGAGATCTATGCGAGTCAGGGGCTCAGCTATGAAGAGTTCCAACAGTCTATCTTTGACCAGGTGTCCAAGATTGCAAATTTCAAAAATCTGCCGATCTTAGACCTTGGCTGTGGCGATGGTGAAACATCTGCCAAGTTCATCGAAGCTGGCTGCAAAAGCATCGTCGGGGTTGATCTAAATCAGACAATGCTGGATCAGTGTGCGGCTCGTTTTGGAAACAAAATGACCTTGGTCCGAGGAGACGTAACTGACTTATCTCAGTTTGCTCCTGGCCAATTCCCAGTGATTATCACTGGGGCAACGATTCATAACTTGCCTCGCGCGCTTCGCCCGAAGTTTTGGGTGGAGATCATAAGGCTTAGACCTGAAATCTTCGTAATAGGCGATAAGATTGCCGATCCAGATCCAGTGAAACATGCTGAGTATCTGGCAAACGAAGTTGCCGCAGTGAAGAAAGCGTATATAGAAAAACGCGGACTAATTGAGGCTGGCAAAGAGTGGGTCGAGCACTATGCGACCGACGAGCGTGAGCGTCTCGAATTTGCTGAAATCCAAGAGGGATTAGGCGAGTTCTACAATATTAGTATTGTTCTTGAGATGGGAATGATCAAAACCATCTCATGTCAGTTGAAATAACATTTCAGTCCCTTGCTATAAGGAAAGCAGGGGACTTTTTTATTTGTACTGGATATTGCCGACTTCATCAAATTTGAACGAGACTCCGAGTGGGTCGACTGGTATTTCTTTTAGAATTGTTGCATCGACGAGATCCTGAACTTCCGTCGGGTATTTGCCATAAACTTTTTGGTAAACAAGCTTTGCTTGGTCGAGTAAATCAAGGATATCCAGGTGGGTGAGATAGTCTTTTGCTCTTTGTTTCACAACGTCGTCCTTACTGTTGTTATAAACGCCTTCCCAGATCGATCTTGTCTCAGCTCTTTGACTACCGCGAGTCCCAAAATTTGCTGCTATTTTTGCAATGTTTGCAGGCGCTCCAGGAGTGCGAGCGGCGATGTCAAAATACTTGGCCGCGTTTGTTCGGTCATTTTTTTGTGAAAAATAAGTTGTAGCGAGATAATAGGAGATGCGCCAGTCTGGCTCGGCGTCACGTAGACCTTTTTCTGCAAGCTTGATGGCTTCATCTGTTTTGCCAAAGTACGGCATGACAAGCGTGCCAAAAGCATATGGATAAGAGAATTTTGGATCTAGCTCTGTCGCAAGTGTTAGAAAATCATTTAGTTTCTCGTAGTTTGTGCTATTGCCACTGCCGAAATACTGGATCATCAGTAACCAGGTAAGATCAGATGAGGCATTGTGAAGGCCAGAATCTGCTGCCTTCACTACTTTTGGATTCAGTACATACGGCTCAGGGGTTTGTGCTTTCACAACAGACTTGTCTTGCATGAATTGAAGAGTTGGGATGCATGCGAAAATAAGCAAAAATATTGCGAGTAGAAACGTTCTACGAATTATTTGCGATCTTCTATCCGTTCGCATTACAAATCCTTTTTCTTGAGTGCAAAGCCAGATATCCATAGGAGGACGGTAGTGAAGAGGATTGAGTAAAATATTGGGTAAACGATTTGGGCAGTTGTCACACTTGTGCCATATACGACGAGATTGCGGATATTGAACTTCTCTAGATTCGGAAATCCATAATAAACAATGTTGGTCATGATCTGAGCAAATTTGCTAGATTGGATAGCCGCTTCCTTTAGCAGTGAGAGCGAGTGGCCAATGTAGAGAACGATCACAGAGTAAATCATTCCAGCAAGGGGAGTTGTGATGGTCGAGAAGAGTATTGCAAGTGCGATAAATATCGACATTTCGAAGACGAGCAGAAGAATAGACCAAAGGGAGAGATAGTCGAAGCCACCACCCTTATATGCTACAATTCCAAGGTAAATTATGCTCATAATTGCAACATTTAGTATCACACTTGCAAAAAGCCCAAAGTATTTTCCGATTATGAATTGTACAGAAGAAACTGGCTTTGAGAGGAGAATGTATAACGTTTTTTTTTCAATCTCTTTGTAGATAAGCGAAGTTCCGAGAAAAATTGCGATGATGATACTGAAAATATAAATTCCTGCAAGACCAAAATCTTTTATGACTTTGACGTCTTCGCCAAGGGATATCGAGCCGAAGATGACAGTTGAGAGGAGAAAAAGAACAGCGAAAGCAAGAATCGCATATAGAATCTTGTCTCTGATAGTTTCTTTAAAGGTGTTTTTGGCAATAATAAATATATTATTCATGGAATTTGTTGCCTTCCTCGGTGAATTTATGAATGGTTTCAACGAATTTCTTCTCGAGGCTATCTCCTTTGCAGAACTTTTCAATATTTCCTGCATAGATTAGTTTGCCATAGCAGATGATACCAATCTCATCGCAGATTTCCTCCACGTCAGAGAGTATGTGCGAGTTGAAAAAGATTGTTTTGCCCTCGTTCTTCAGCTTGAGAAAAATCTTCTTGAACTCAAGCCGGCCGATTGGATCGAGGCCGTCAAGTGGCTCATCCATGAATATGTAATCTGGATCGTTGATAATCGTTTGTGCTAGACCAAGTCGTTGCTTCATCCCTTTAGAAAAAGTCCCAACTTTTTGGTCTGAAGCATGCTTCAGTCCTACCAGCTCAAGTGTTTCATCAATATTTCTTGTTTTACCCTTGAACAGCCCTGCCATGAAAGCAAGGAATTCTGTTGCTGTTAGCTGGTCGTAGAAATATGGATCTTCTGGCATGTAGCCAATATTTTCGCGGCTGGAGATATTGCTAAGATCTTTTCCATCAATCTCAACGTTGCCAGCGTTTTTTTGGCTAAGACCAATGATCATCTTGATCGTGGTTGTCTTGCCAGCGCCGTTTGGTCCAAGAAATCCAAAAATGCTTCCTTTTTTGATAGATAAATTGAGATTGTCTACTACTACTGTGTTGCCATACTTTTTTACTAAATCGGTGATTTTGATCATATGAATAGAATTAATCCACGAAATGTGGTAAATAATGAAGTAAGAACTGATTCATTTACATAATAATGCAAAAAGTAAAATAATGTCAAAGATAAAGAAAAAAGTTGTTGCTATCGTCGGTCCGACTGCCTCAGGCAAGACTGCTTTTGGCGTACGCCTGGCCAAAGAATTCAACGGTGAGATCATCTCGGCCGACTCACGCCAAGTTTATCGTGGTCTCGATCTGGGAACCGGTAAAGACTTAGGTGAATATGATGGTGTCCCATATCACTTGATCGACATTGCTGATCCTGAAGAGAAAATGACGCTTTTCGATTATTTACCTCTCGCTCGAGCTGCGATTGCAGACGTGCTTTCTCGTGGGAAACTGCCGATCATTGTCGGTGGAACTGGGCTCTATGTGCAGGGGATTGTTGAGGGGTTTGAGTTGCAAGTGGCGGAGAGGCAGAGCGTCGGAGTGGCAGAGTATTCAAGACAGGAACTCGACGGGAAAACAGTTAAAGAACTAAATGATATTTTAGATAAGATTGATCCAGATAAGAATCTAAAAGTCGATCGGAAAAATGCCCATCGTCTGATCAGAGCGATCGAGATGGCGCAAGAGGGTCTAACCCCAGTCAAGATCAAACCTGATTTTGAGGTGTTACAAATCGGTATTGATCTGCCGAGAAATCTTCTGCATGAAAAAATCGATAAACGCGTCGATGCGCGTTTTGCCGAGGGAATGCTAGAAGAAGTGCAAGTTTTGATCGATCGTGGTGTGAGTACAGACTGGCTGATCGGGCTTGGGCTTGAATATAGGATCATGACTGAATTTCTCCAAAAAATTGCTAAATTGTCAAACTGTGAAATTGCTGAATTGCCTAAAAATAACAGTGCAACAATGAAACAGTATAACAATGAATTTTTGGAGGTGAGTCAGGATTTGAAGTTTAAGAGTCATCAGTTTGCTCGTCGGCAAATGACCTGGTTTCGTCGTTTTCCTGAGATCAATTGGCTCTCGGAGTACGATCAGATCAAGCGTTTTGTAAAAATATTCATTACGCACTAAATAAAAAAATGTGGGCAGCATCTCTGCTGCCCACGGTTTTAAGTTGATTTTTTCCCTAGTGCATCCGCTAGGGTTTGTGGTCTCTTTTGTTTCTGCTTGCCAAGATCGATTCTGCTCAGAGCAATTAGAAATTCATCGTCGGTGTAGTCGTTGCTGACCATACTTTCCATGATAGTTTCTCGGAGACAGCCAAGGATGGGTGATGAGCCGATCTTGCCATTCTTTGTGTCGGCCAGAAATCTGGTCAATGCGAGCCACTTCTGGATCTCTTCATAGTGACGAATTGATCTAAAATTTGTGGCGATAAACAGAGCTTTCCAGATGACATCTGAAAAGTCCCCAACATATGGACTAAGTGATCTTCCGAGCATGATGGTTTCTGCCCCATCAGTAAATGTAGTTTCGATCTCTCTGGCGCTGGGGACATATGGTTTAGCTTGCATACGCCATTGAGGGCAGCCAGGCCAGTGTTTCGAATTATCGAAACCAAAGTATACCTTTCCTTCGGAAGCGATGCGAATAGTGAACTTCGTAGGTGCGTTCGTTGTTCTATCTGAACTGCGTTCAGTCACCCATTCTACAAAGTTTGGTAGCCATTTCCGTAGATGAATGTAGTTTTCCCAAATTCTGGCTAAGGACGTGGCCTTTTCTTTTGGCTCAAGCCAGAAGATGGACATGTCGTCAGCACGGACGAGGGTTTCCATAGAAATGCGAGCCAATGCAGGACATTTCGCCACGAGCCAGCGCTTGATCGGCAAAACCTTGTTTAGCTCTTTTACCTTGTTGGCCATAGTTTCATAGCTTGTCATGCAGTACCAAAAAGCGATGAGAAGTACTATCCAAGCCAAGATAAACCAAAGATCTGGTAGGGTTGGGTAAACTTTTGACAACAACCCTTGCGTGAAGATAATTCGCACGCTGATGACACCTATGGCAAGCCATAGCATCGATTTCGACCATACGATCGCTTTCAGATATGAGAAAAATATCATATCTTGCTCCTTTTCAGCCGTCTGTAGAAGAGATTCTGATTTCTCATGTAGAAATCCTCGATCAATGCGCAACAGCTCTCAGCAATACCACATTCCGTGGCCGATTGCTGATTTACAATAACAGAAAAGGCAAATTTGTCAATATTTGGTGCATTGGCTTGCATAATTCTTGCAATGTTATAAAATATAATAAATATAACGTTTGGAGGGAATGATGGCTGAGCCTGGAGTATCAAGTACTATGGTGAAAAAAGAGGACGAACTAGTTCCTCAGCTTTTGGTTGCGCAGCGCACCCAGCTGAAAAATGAGATTAGTGGAATTAGTAATCGTCTTGAGGCAGCCAGTCAGACACTAAGCCCTGAACAGGCTGAGCAGCTAGAACACTTGCGTGAGACGCGAGATAATCTTATGACGCAGGTTGATAAGATTGATGTATTACTTGCGAAGGAGAATCCAGATGTTCTAAGTAAACAGACAGCTGGCTTACCGACTGAGAAAGAAGCCGAAAATGATACCCTTTTTGGAGGGGCTCTTCCTGCAGTTCCTGCCGACGAGCCGCTTGATCAAGATTCGCCACTCGCAAAAATTGACCCAAGTGTGATTGACGGGTCAAAAACTCCTGAAGCATCCAGAGCTTTGGAGAATGAGGGTGATCCAACCGCAAAATTAGATGAAAAATTACGATCTCTATATGAACAAAAAAGTGAAGTATTGGATTTATACGAATCAGAAATGCTGGCAGCAACAAAGAAGCGGGATGAAAGTCTCGCGCCAATCAACGTGGGAATCGAAGAATCCCTGAAAAAGAAACTTGCTTATATCCAAGCTAAGCGTCACCTAGAGGACTTACAGAAATCTTTATAGAGGCCTAATGTTGACACATAGTCGACTAAGTGTTATAGTTTTGTTGACCAAATTTCTGGAGGTAGACGCAATGTTACCAATTAGATTTACCACTGGTTTCCCTTACGATATAAATCTCGACGGGATTCCCTTGATTGCAAAGCACCTCTTGTACGGGCCATCTGTGAACGAATGGCTTGATACAAGAAAGGTTAGGATCCGTCTGGTCGCGCAAATGATTATTGCTTGTTACGACACAGATATGGATATTCGCATGACTGCCGCATTTATACTCGGCGCAGTAAAGGATAATCGGGCAGATACGGTTTTGCTCAGATTGCTGCAAGATTCAAATGACAACCTGCGAGCTATTGCTGCATGGGCACTTGGAAACATTCCAAGTGAAAAAGTTTACGATGAGCTATGTCAATTTGTGAAGAGCGAGCAATATCCGCCTGCACTTCAGTTTGCGCAGAATTCACTTGCAAATGTCGAACTATTCCTCGCTTTAAGCGAAGACACAGAGGAGACTTCATGACGGAGCCTCTTTTTTTATATGAAAAAAGACGATGATGGCGAATCGTTCGCATGGAAAATTTCCATCATCGTCTCCGGTGGGGAGAAGTTTTGAGCTAAAACTCTCTCTGGTTTCGGTAGACCTCCTTGTGCAACAAAGGAGTCGAAAAATAACATTATGAGTGATTGGAACCGGGAACAACCGATTGCCTTATCTCCCCTCCAAGTCCGTGATTACCTCCTATTAATAGAGATTTTCGCTTGGCCTCATTTAGTCTAGTCTAAGAAAACTGATTATGCAATCTCTGATTGTGGATATCGCAAAAAAACCGCCAGACTCTGGCGGTTTTTTATTCTCTAGGACAGGATAGCCTATTTGTGATATTTTTTCTTACGTTTAGTCAAGAAATTGAGCTTGGCAATTTGTTTCTCGAGGGCGGCAGCGGCGTCGGCAAATTCAACATCGTCCTTGGCAGCAGCAAGTCTATGCTCAGCAGCTCTCTTCGCCTCGACGATCTTTAGCTCGTCTAAGCTTTGTGCGTCTTCGGCGGTGTCAGCTAGAATTTTTATCTCAGTGCCAGTGATCTCGGCAACTCCACCTTCTGTGGCAAGCTCGTGCGTCTTGCCGCCATTATCGATTATGATCTCACCAGGCTTCAGAAGGGTGATTAGCGCGACGTGACCGGGCAAAACGGTAATTTGCCCGTCTCTTGTCGGCAAAGAGACTGAAGAGGCGTCCTCTTCGTACTTGATGCCATCTGGCGCGATAAGTTTTAGTTTAAAAGTCTTCATATTATTTTCCGACTGTTTCGATATTGCCCTTCATGTAGAAATCTTGTTCGCTCTTGTCGTCATGCTTGCCTTCGAGGATTTCTTTGAAACCTTTGATCGTATCAGCAAGTGAAACGTAAGTTCCTGGGATACCCGAGAAGACCTCTGCAACGTGAAATGGCTGAGAGAGGAAGCGCTGGATTTTTCGAGCGCGAGTCACGGTCATCTTGTCATCGTCAGAGAGCTCTTCCATGCCCAAAACGGCGATAATATCCTGAAGATCCTTGTAGCGTTGTAGAATTCTCTGAATTTCACGGGCCACGAAGTAATGCTCTTCTCCGACAATGTTTGGATCAAGAATGTTTGAATTTGAGGAAAGGGGATCGACAGCTGGGTAAATACCAAGCTCAGCAAGTGAGCGCTCGAGCACGATTGTTGAGTCAAGATGAGCGAAAGTCGTGGCTGGTGCTGGGTCAGTCAGGTCATCGGCAGGAACATAGACAGCTTGAACTGAAGTAATAGAGCCCTTCTTGGTCGAAGTGATGCGTTCTTGGAGATTGCCCATCTCCTCAGCCAAAGTCGGCTGGTAGCCTACGGCTGAAGGCATACGTCCAAGGAGAGTGGATACTTCTGAGCCAGCTTGAGTGAAACGGAAAATATTATCAATAAATAAGAGAACATCTTTGCCGTTGTCTCGGAAATACTCAGCTTGAGCAAGACCTGTAAGGGCGATTCTCATACGAGCTCCAGGTGGTTCGTTCATCTGACCAAAAACGAGAGCAGTTTTCTCCAAAACGCCTGATTCTTTCATCTCGTTGTAAAGATCATTACCCTCACGAGTACGCTCACCGACGCCAGCAAAAACGGAGAGGCCAGCGTGCTCAGAAGCGATATTGCGAATGAGCTCAGTAATAAGAACAGTTTTGCCGACACCTGCGCCACCAAAGAGGCCAACCTTGCCACCTTTTGTGATCGGAGCGATCAGGTCGATGACTTTGATACCAGTCTCAAAGATCTCAACTTTGGTATTTTGCTCATCAAAGGCAGGCGCAGCACGGTGAATTGGATAAAAATCCTCATTTTTGGCTGCTGGTTTGCCGTCGATCGGTTCGCCGATCACGTTGTACATCCTACCGAGCGAAGATTCACCGACAGGAACGGTGATTGGTTTGCCAGTGGCTGTGATTTCGATACCACGTTGGAGACCGTCGGTTGAAGCCATTGCAACAGCACGAACGGTCGAGCCGTCTAAGTGTTGCTGGACCTCGAAAACGAGTCTATTTCCATCTAGTTTGCACTCGAGTGCTTCATAAATTTCTGGAATCTTTTCAGTAAATTGTGCGTCGATAACGGCGCCGATGATCTGAGTGATTTTGCCTTTGTTCATTGTATCTCCTAAATATATGTAAATTATTACTTCATTGCATCTGCGGCGCCACTGATCTCAGCGATTTCTCGGGTGATGCCGTCTTGTCGGACTGAATTGTACAGCAGCTTGAGCTCATCTACCAAGTCCTCAGCATTGTCCGTTGCATTTTTCATCGCGATCATCCTGGCCGAGTGTTCAGAAGCGTTTGCCTCCAAGATTGAGCCGTATATCTGCGTGCGAAGAACTTGTTTCAAGATTCCATCCATTACTTCTTCTGCAGATGGCTCGATGATAAAGTCAGAGTTATTCTCGGCTTGATCTTCCCAAATCTCTGGCTTATCAACGTGTTCTCTGATGATTGGAAGCAACTGTTTCGCAACCGGAATTTGCTTGAGTGATGAAGCAAAGTGAGAGTAAATGATCACAACTCGATCGTAATTTCCAGCTAAATATTCGCCGACGGACAGCTTCGAGATAGGAATGACATTTTCTATGTCAATATTGCTCTCAAAAGCAGGGAATTCGGCGATAAGTCGGCCAACATTGTACCGTTTGCTGAAGTCAGCACCCTTTTTCCCAAGTGCGATGATATCGCAGCCGCCCTGATAAGCTTTGCAAGTTTCATCGTTGCAAGCACAGAGATCCTTTTCAAATTGAAGAAATTTTTTCAGAACTTCAGAATTGTACGAGCCGCAAAGTCCACGATCGGAGGTGACAAGGATGATCGCCATCTTTTTTACTGGACGTTGCTTGATAAGCGGATGATCTTCTGGCAGAGAAGTATGGGCAAGGCGAGCAAGCATGTTCCAAGCGTTCTGAATATACGTTCTGGCTGTCTGCGCTGCTCTGACTGATTTCTGCATTTTGATACTAGAAATCATCTCCATCGCTTTGGTGATTTGTTTCGTATTGTTTACCGATTTGATTCGGCGTCTAAATTCTTGTGTTGAAGCCATGAGGCAAAACTCCGTGTGGCAATTTAAAATTTATAATTTAATATTCAGCGAGGCAAAACTGCCTAGATCCCAGCCTGCGCTGGAATGACAGCGGAAATGCTATTTCTTTTCTTTTTTCTCGTTGTCTTTAATTGCTTCAGAGACTTTTTTGGTGTTCTTTGCCAAGAAATCTTTTAGCTTCTCTTCATCTTTGTCATCCAAGAGACCAGTTTTGACGATGTTGGACATGACATCATTGATCGCGGTTTTGGCCTTGGACAAGATTGAAATTTCAATATCCTTGATCTCTTCGATCGTGTAGCTATCAAGATAACCGTTGATCGCAGCGTAGAGTGAGACAACTTGCTCTTCTACTGGCATCGGCGAGTACTGTGGCTGTTTTAGCAGCTCAGTAACGCGTTTGCCACGCTCGATTGTCTTCTTTGTCTCTGGATCGAGATCAGAAGCAAACTGAGCGAAGGCAGCAAGCTCACGGTATTGGGCCATCTCAAGCTTGAGGCGACCAGCAACTTTTTTCATTGCTTTGATCTGGGCGGCGCCACCAACACGAGATACGGAAATACCAATATTAAGCGCAGGACGAATACCTTGATAGAAGAGATCGGACTCGAGAAAGATTTGACCATCGGTGATTGAGATCACATTTGTTGGAATATATGCTGAGACGTCGCCAGCCTGAGTTTCGATGATTGGGAGAGCAGTCATACTTCCGCCACCAAATTCTTTGTTCAGACGTGCAGCACGCTCGAGTAGGCGAGAGTGGAGGTAAAAAACATCGCCAGGATAAGCTTCGCGTCCTGGTGGGCGGCGAAGAAGTAGGGAGACTTGGCGATAAGCCCAAGCTTGCTTCGTCAGGTCATCAAAGATGATCAAGACGTCTAAACCCTGCTCCATGAAGTACTCACCAATAGCGCAGCCTGAGTATGGGGCAATGAAGGAGAGTGCGGCAGGATCAGAAGCACCAGCGAGGACGATAGTCGTATATTCCATAGCTCCTGCTTCTTCAAGACGGGCTTGGATACGAGCGATTTTGGACTTTTTCTGACCGATTGCAACATATATACAGATTGGCCGTTGATCTTTTGGTAGATTTTGCTGATTTATGATGGTATCGATCGCGATAGCCGTCTTACCCGTGCCGCGGTCGCCGATAATAAGCTCACGTTGACCTCGTCCAATCGGGATAAGGGCGTCGATCGCCTTGATACCTGTCTGAAGAGGGACAGTCACGCCCTGACGAGTAATAACACCTGGGGCGACCTTCTCGATAGGCATTGATTTGGTCGTCTTGATTGCACCTTTACCATCAATCGGCTGGCCAAGCGGATCGACGACGCGGCCGATAATGGCCTCGCCAACATCGATTTTTGCCACATTACCCGTGCATTTTACCTTATTTCCAGCCTCGATGACTTTGTAGTCGCCAAGCACAACGGCACCGATCGAGGATTCCTCGAGGTTTAGCACCATCGCATTAATATCGCCGGCTTTGGTCTCGATAAGCAGAAGCTCACCAGATTTGGCGTCCTTCAGGCCATAAATCTTGGCAATGCCATCGCCAATCTCAGCAACTTCGCCAGATTCTTCTTCTTTGACAGAAGCGTCAAATTTCAAAATCTCTTTTTTCAGCTCATCAATAATGTTTGTGGTCATATAGTTTCCTTTTTGTTAGCTAAGTTTGTATATATTTGAAAGGTGATGATGGCTGGCAGGATTGAGCCGTAGATTATTGAAACTTGTGCCTTATAATTGTCGAAGAAGGTGACGAAAGCGGCGAAGACAACCCAAGTTGCATAATTAATAAGTAATATATTTTTGGCTTTTTCTGAAATGATTGCTCTGATCCCGAAATACACTTCGCCTAAGCCTAGTAGAAAGAGGAGATAGGCGGATGGACGCATAATTTTTTCATTTAATAGCACGGATCGTTGAGCATCACCGGCACAGTTTCCGAAGAAGAGAATAGAATAGCCGACCATCATCAAACCGAAGATGATCATGAGCGTTCCAGCTGTTTTATTACTCTTTTTCTTCACTATTTGCTCTCTCTCAGTGATTTCTTTAATTTTTCTACTTTTTCTTCGACGCTCAGGTCGATGATTTTTCCGTCAAACTTGGCGATGATGCCAGTAATATTTGGCTTCTCTGTGAACTGAATAAGTGGCTTCTTGCTGATCTTCTTTTCGATCTTGTCTGCTAGAGTTTTTAGCTCAGCCTCCGTCAAAGATTTGCTAGAAGAAACTTTTACCAATACTTTATTATCCGCGGCGGCGGATTCGACATCAAGCAGCTCAAGAATCTTTGGCAGATCCTTGTACTGCTTATTTTTTTGCAAAAGTAGCCAGAAATTTTTGGCGATATCCTTAGCCTTGCCGCTTTTGGCGGACTCGGCAAGCAGCTTAGCGGATTGTTCAGGCTTGATTTTCATAATTACAATTCCATAATTGCTTTAGCGGTTAGGTTCTTCTTCTGATCTTCAGAAAGTTCTTTGCCGACGATCTTGTCCAAGGCCATAACGATGACACTCGAGAGCTCTTTTCTAGCCTCAGAGATCACGTTATCCTTCGCTGACTTCGCTTCGGATTCGGCATTTTTGGTCGTTCTTTCGGCTTGATCTGAAGCTTTTTTGATCAGCTCAGCTGCTTCGACTTTTGCGGCAGCTTTTGCATTATTCATGATTTGGTCAGCGTCTTTCGATGTTTTTTCCATCAGCTTGGCTGTCTCTGTCTCAACGTCGGCTAGTTTCTTGGCAGATGCCTCGGCATCAGCAAGGCCTTGCTCGATTTTCTTCTGTCTCTCGTCAAGCATGTTCATGATTGGCTTGTAGGCAAACTTCGAGAGCAAGAAAAAGAGAATACCAAAGTTGATAAGCTGTGCGATGATAAGTTTTAAGTCAATTCCTAAAGATTCCATATATCTCCTTTGGAGAATTTTACAATTTTATTATTTTTCATTTTACAATTGATTGATTCGTTGAAAATGTCTAGCAACCGCGGAGACCGCGATTGTATAGTCAGTCTCAATTAGACAAATTTGACGATTAGGGCAATGACCAAAGCATAAATAGCAACAGCTTCAGCGAAGGCAGCGGTCAAGATCATAGGACCTTGGATTTTGCCTGCAGCTTCAGGGTTTCGGCCGATTGCCTCGACAGCTTTTGCGCCGATCATACCGATACCGATAGCTGGTCCGATTGCACCAAGGCCGATAGCGATGGCGGCGGCCAATGTTTTCATTGTCTCTGCATCCATAGTAACTCCATAATTTAATTGTTATATTGTTGCATTGTTATATCGCTTTTGTATTCAGCAATATAGCAATATATCAATTTAGCAAATTTAATGTGCAGCTGCTTCTTCGTGTTCGCTGTGATCAGTGATCGCCATTTTGATGAAAACCATCGCTAGCATTGTGAAAACTAAAGCTTGGATGAAGCCAACGAAGATTTCAAGAAAATAGAATGGGACTGGGCCGACATATGGCAAAAGCCAGGTGATAACAGCAAGAAGAACCTCGCCGGCGAAGATGTTGCCAAAAAGTCGAAAAGAGAATGAAATAACGCGGGAAAATTCGCCGATGATCTCGAGAATACCGACGAAGAAGTCGATGGGGCTTTTGAAATTGACAAATCTGCCAACATATTTGAAAAAGCCAATCGCGATCATGCCAAATATTTGAACGAGAAGCATAGTCAAGATTGCGAGGCCGAGTGTAGTATTTAGGTCGGCATTACCGCCACGAAGAAGCGGGACGAAGAGCTCTTTGCCGTTGTCGATCTCATGGAATCCTATTGAACCAACCCCTGGGAAGAGGCCAAGCCAGTTGTTGGTGATAATGAAGAGGAAAATGGTCGCGAGAAAAGGGAAATATCTCTTTGTTTGCTTCATGTCGTTGAACACGCTGTTGACCAAGCCGAGAAGCGATTCAACGATGAATTCCATGACTTTTTGTGCGCCTTTTGGGATCAAGGTCATCTTTCTGGTCGCACAAATAGCAAAGACAACAAGAAGGATCGTCGCAATCCAGCTTGTAAACATCGAGTTGGTGATTGGGAGTGAGCCAATGTGTGCAATTTTTTCTGCAGCTAAGCTTATTTCCATAATTGAAAAATGCTAAATGTTAAGAAGTCTATTTTTCGTCGTTCATCTTTTCAAATATCTTCATTGCTTTTTCTACAGTTCTTTTGACTGCGAAAAAGACGAAAAAGGTAGCAACTACAAGGCCCAAAAGAAATAAATACGGATCAGTGCCAAGTTTGTGATCAAAAAAACGGCCTAGCAAGGCAAAAAAGACCAGCGGAATCGCCGTAACTAAGCCGATTTGTCCAATCAGGCCGAATGAATAAATCAGGCTTTTGTTCATATCTAAATATCTTTTTAACTTAATATTAAGATTACTCTGCTTCGTCTTCGTCCGTCAAGGGAGATAACCGTTGACGGAAAATTCGAATTGTGGTACCAGAGCTAGGACGCAAGATCCTCCCATAAATTTTGACTACATGCTTAACCGTTGTAATTGACAGATTCTTGGCTCATAATTAGCTCATGACACAAAAAGTTGCCAAAATATTGTCAGCTGGTACTTTTGGACTAGATTGCTTCTTGGTAGAAGTTGAAGTTGATCTTGGTGCGGGACTTCCTTCGTTCACTATTGTCGGCCTCCCTGATAAGGCAATCGATGAGAGCAAGGAGCGAATTCGTGCTGCGATCAAGAACTCCGGCGTATTTTTTCCTCAGCATCGTCTCACGATAAATTTGGCGCCTGCAGACGTGAAGAAAGAGGGGCCTTCTTTTGATCTCCCAATGGCCGTGGGGACGCTTCTCTCGGGAGATCAGTTTGATAAAAGTGTGGAATTCGACGAAGCAATATTTGTCGGCGAGCTATCGCTAGATGGCAAGCTTCGTGGTGTAAATGGTGCTCTACCGATCACGATGTTTGCCGTTGAAAAAGGCTACGAAAGAATATATTTACCAGAAGCAAATGCCGAAGAGGCGAGTTTGGTGAAAGGGATAGAGATCATACCTGTGAAGAGTCTGCTTGATCTTATTAAGCATCTACGTGGCGAGATCATGATCAAGCCGCATAAGGCGGTAAAAATTGAACGTGTAAAATCTGAGGCGAGTACTGAGAGAGACTTTGCCTATGTTGCTGGTCAGGAACAGTCGAAGCGAGCGCTAGAGATCGCAGCGGCTGGCAATCACAACATTTTGCTCTCCGGGCCTCCTGGCTCCGGTAAGACGTTGCTTGCGCGAAGCCTGCCAACTATTTTGCCTGATATGGATGAAGATGAGATTTTGGAAGTTATGAAGATATATTCGGTTGCAGGATTCCTCAGCCATGAAGATGGGGTGATGATGGACCGACCTTTTCGGTCACCGCATCATACAACCTCGAGCGTAGCAATCGTCGGTGGAGGTGCTTGGCCGAGGCCAGGAGAGATAAGTCTCTCCCATCGAGGTATACTATTTCTTGATGAATTTCCTGAATTTCCACGCTCTGTTTTGGAGGCCCTGCGCCAGCCACTTGAGGATGGGATAATCACCGTTTCTCGTGCAGCAGGATCAATCACTTTTCCGGCTGAGTTTATGCTTGTTGCAGCGCAGAACCCTTGTCCCTGTGGCTTTCTTAGCGATCCCGACAAGCACTGCATCTGCACGCCGACCCAGATCATTCGTTATCAGAAGAAAATCTCTGGTCCGATCCTAGACCGTATCGATATCCATATAGAAGTTCCGAGAATAAAATTTGAAAAATTGTCTGAGGACAAGGTTGCCGAGGAGTCGTCGAAGATTAAAGAAAGAGTACAGAAAGCGCGTGATATTCAGCTGAAAAGATTTAAGGGCAAGAAGATCAAGTCAAACTCTGAACTGAGTGCTAGAAATATCAAAGAATTTTGTAAGCTGGATGATGAGGCAACCAAGATCATTGCAGGCGCTGTCGATATGCTCAAGCTCTCGGCTCGTGTGTATCATCGAATATTGAAGCTATCACGAACGATCGCAGATCTTGAGAACTCTGAGAACATCAAGGCAAGTCATGTTGCAGAAGCGCTGCAGTATCGACCAAAAGAAAAAACGTACTAAATAGAGTAAAAAATACAAATGAAAAAGGCAAAAAAATACCCGAGGTCATAAATGATCTCGGGATTTCGGTTTTGAATTATTCGGTTAGGGTCTCTTGCGGAATAGGAATTCCCAGCGTTCTGTGTGGCGAGAAGATCGCCTCGAACTGATAGAATACGCCTTTTCTATCAATATCATATGTGTCAAAGCATGTTTCAGACTCTCTGAGAAGAATCATCACCTTGCCATTATTAGCGTTTAGCTCCGCCATAAGCGAGAGCTCACCGCCTTGGCGGTATGCTCTGGCTAAAGTTTCTGCAATCTGTTGCAGTAGTTCCCCAGTCATTTTGGATGCGTTTTCTTCTTCGATTTTAGATAGAACGTTGCAGAGATTCGAGAAATTCCCTTGTCTGGAAATAGCTGCGATGAGTAGATCTACGCTGTTCCACATAATCGCACCCTTTTTGGTTTTCTTCAAATGATCTTGCCTTGCGCAAGGCTCATCAGGCAGACGTAGCGGCGTAAAAATTTGTTGAATTTGTGCGTAATGATGACCGCCACGGATGCGGTTGTATGCTCGAATGCAATCAGTGTCTTGCAAAATGAGGTTCATTATCTCCATGTTCTCGACACTTCTATTATATTCGTCGTGAATTGAAGCTTCTCCACCTTGGCTATACATTCTGGCAAGGATTTCTGCAAGCGCCCTCTTTTCTGTATCGGAAATAAACTTATGCCTATTCCCAATAATAATTTTGTCCATGAACTCTACGAGCTCAAGAAAACGTGGCTGTGCTGTGATTTCTTCGAGCAGATGCCCGATAAGTGGTTGTTGTTCCATGTTTTTCTCCTTTGCTCTAGGGATTTTGCATCTCTAGCAAAGAAAAAATACCACTTTCATGGTATTTTATCAAGAATCTAGTTTAGAATTAGTTAAATTTGGAAATTTCCAATCTTATAAAGCCAGTTTCCGAGATCGGCTAAAATTGAAGTTTGTGAATTGAGAACATAAAAACCGATAAATAGTAAAACCAGAATAGAGAATGTCAGGCCAAGCTTTCTCACGTCCTTTCGGACATAAGCATATCTGCTGAGCATCTCGTTGTGTTCTTTTTCCTCTTTCGTCTCGATTAGTTCGTTTGCTAGATCGATGACGTCGCCTTCTTGAATATCTGTTGCGTCAGAAATGCCTACGCTTGAAGTTGTTTTGACCGGGCTCTTAATTCCAGCGCGAAATTTCTTTGTCTTCTTTTTTGACATATTTCTCCTTCAGATTTTCTATTACATAAACTAAAATTACTGTAAAAAAATAATTAAATCAATGCCCTCGAGCGTGGGATAAATTGCGCGAATTCTTATTATTGATTTAGTAGGCACTTTTGTGCTAATATTTCTTTGTTCTAGTTGATACTTGCAAGCCGATGTAGCTCAGTGGTAGAGCAGGGGACTGAAAATCCCTGTGTCGTCAGTTCAATTCTGACCATCGGCACCATCCTTCGCTCCTTCGGAGCTACGGATGGCAAGCCGTTTTGAAATATGTTGGCCTGGTGGCCGAGAGGTTAGGCAGCGGTCTGCAAAACCGCGTAGCTGGGTTCAATTCCCAGCCAGGCCTCCAAAATATTTCATTGATTGGTTGAAAAATGTGTTCCAATTTGTTACTTTAATTGGAAATCGATAGCGAAATTTGCGCGGGTATCGTATAGCGGCTATTATACGTCCTTGCCAAGGATGAGATACGGGTTCGACTCCCGTTACCCGCTCCATAATAAAAACATCACGAAAGTGGTGTTTTTATTATGGAATAAATAGTGAGGGAGTTGAATAGACTACCGCCTGCTACCCGCCGTGCAGTCCGTAGCTTAAGCGTAGGATTGTAGCTCCGAAGGAGCGAAGGGTGGTTACCTGCTCCATTAAAAAATCCTCAACTTATGTTGGGGATTTTTTAAAAGAAATTATCTTTTCACACTTCGTGTATAGTACTGTCCGCCCAGAGGAACGTGCTTAAGATATTTCTCGAGAAATAGCATCTTCTTAAATAATCCGTTGCGAGGGAAGAAAATGGTGTAGCTTATTTTGTTTTTCAGAAACCCACATTCCGAGAGTAGGTTTTTTAGATCATTTGCCTTTATTAAATGAGCACAGCGATCGAAGATACAGTCTTTCACGATTTTTTGCGTAAGTGGATTATGCGGATTGTGCTCAAATATGTATAAACGGCCGCCCGGTTTTAGGATATTTTGAAGCTTTGACAAAATTTTCTTGTGATCGGTAGTATCAATATGATGAAAGACTGTTGAGCAAAAAATGATATCAAAAGTATTATTCTGAACGCTTTGCTTGCGAATGTCGCCAAGCATAAAGTTAACATTTTCAAATTGCTTCTTGGCTTTGTCAATACTCTTTTCGGAAACGTCGATACCCGTGAGATTGGCTTTCCTAAAATATTTTTGGAAAAATCTGAGCGAAGTGCCATCTCCACAGCCAAAATCAAGTATATTCATGCTTCTGCCACTGTTGCCGTGCTCGCATGCTAAAACTTCTGCGACTTTGTATTCGCTAAAATATTCACTATCAGCGCCGCTGACCTTTATATTTTTGTTGTGGATTTGCCGGTAGTCGCTGGAGAACTCATCGAACTCGGCCTTGGTTGGTTTGTTACTCATGAAATATAGTATGCCAGCTCACGTCTGTCTTGAAAAGGGGTGGAAAGTATAGTAGTATTGTTCTGAAGCTGGCAACTTGAGTAATTAAATCAGCTTCGAAGGCTAGACTTATGATTGACGCATTGAAAATCATCCAAATCATTTTTGCTATCATCTTGACGGTGTTTGTCTTGATGCAGCAAAGAGGCTCCGGCCTAGGTATGGCTTTTGGCGGAGAAGGAAATGTTTATCGCTCACGTCGTGGAGTTGAGAAATTCCTTTTTTATGCTACTATCGCTGTCGCAGTGCTTTTTTGTCTTAGCGCACTGGCAACGGTCTTTTTTGCCTAAATATGAAATTCAAATTTAGAAATACGGCTCCAAAATATAAAGTTACTACTGAGGGTTTGAAAAAACCTTTTTTGCATATTGCACTTTTTTTCAAAAATATTAAAAAAAGCTACTCTTTGATGCCTAAGTTTGAGCGTGTGATCGCAGCAACTCTCATGATTGCTGCTCTTTTGTTGCTACTCTTCAAATTTTATCAAACATATATTGCTGAAACGAAGATTGTTGCCTCTGATGACGGTGAATACACAGAAGCAGTTGTTGGCGAAGTGAAATACCTGAGTCCAGTATTTGCTCAAACTGATGCAGAGAAGAGCGTTTCGAAGCTAATATTTACTGGCTTAATCAAAATCGTCGACAAGGGCACTGTTACAGCCGACTTAGCTGAAAGCTGGCAAGTCTCTGAGGATGGTAAGAGATATACCTTCAAAATTCGTCCAAGCGCTACATTTAGCGATGGAACACCTGTGACAGCAGATGATATTGCCTACACGATTAGCCTAATCAAGGCGCCAGAATCCAAGAGTCCGCTCCAAACAAGCTGGAGCAATGTTGGTGTCACCACTGTTGACCAATCAACCGTTGAGCTCGACTTGCCAAATGCTTATGGCCCTTTTATTTATAATTGTAATTTCGGTATTGTTCCAGCTCATTTATCTTCTGATGAATTTTCGAAAAAACTAATTGGTAGTGGCCCATATAAATTTGTAAAAACACTTCAAGAGGGTGGAAAAATAAAGCAGATAGATCTTGCTCGAAATGACGGTTACTATGAGACAAGACCCCACTTTGAGGCGATGAAAATCAAATTATTTGTTCAAAAAGAAGATGCTGTAAAAGATTACGAGGAAGCTGATGCTACAAATGCACTTTTTGGTGCGGATTCTAGCATAGGTACAAAACTGAGCTATGAATCGTCGAAACGGCTCGGTCTTGTTTTCAACCTTCGTAACGACAAGCTGAAGGACAAAGATGTTCGTCTAAAACTTCTGAATGGAACTTCTTTTGAGGCGCCAGCGTCCTTCACTCTAACAACGCTTGACTCAGCAATTCAAAGACAAAAGGCTGAAGAGATAAAAACAAAATTTGCAACACAAAATGTTCAGCTTAATATATTGTATTTCAACCCATCTAAGCTTCAAGATGCACTTGTAGCCCGAAATTATGAGCTTTTACTTTATGGCTTCGACTTTGGTTTTGATCGTGATCCGTACACTTTCTGGCATTCAAGCCAAATCGACATTTTGAATTTTGCTGGTTGGTCTGATAAGGCGAGCGATATTTTACTCGAAGATGCCCGAATGATTACTGACGAAGCTAAGAGAAATGAAAAATATGATCAATTCTACCAGACTATTGCAGTGCAGGGATTGGCCCAGTTTTTCGAGCCGATCCAATATAGTTTCTATGTCAAGGACAGTGTAAAAAATGTCTCAGCTATCCTCGGAACACAGGTTTACTCTCGATACCAAAATCTTGCAGATTGGTATACAAAGGAGAAGAGAGTCAGAGGAGAGTAGCTCGTTAAGTAAGGGCGAATGGTGAAATGGCAGACACGCAGCGTTCAGAGCGCTGTGGGAGTAATCCCGTGGAGGTTCAAGTCCTCTTTCGCCCACCAAATAAAAATATCTAGCAAAAGCTAGATATTTTTTGTTTTTACTTGTTCTCTAGACTATTAGACCATTTTTTGCTAGGCTCTGGGCGGGCGAAAGCCTGTATGAAAGTACAATGAAAGAAAAAGGGGGTGTTCCAATGGGACGCATAATCGGAATAACTGCTGAAAGTGGCAAGGATGTATCTCTTGATACGATCTTAGGCATGGGCACGATGGGCTATGCAGGTCCAAGAGGCTTTGGCATGGGATCGCTAACAGAGGAAGGGCTAAAGACTTTTACCTCGAATCTGGTTGCAACCCAAGCATTTGCCAGAATGTCAAAAGAAGAAATCGCGGCTCTCGGTGGCAGTGTTTGTATTGGCTACAATTCGACAAATGGTGTAGCGATGCCGATAGAGATTCGGACTACTCTACCATATAATTCTCCAATTTTGGTCGCTATCGATGCAAGCCAAGAGACTTCTGACGAAGTAATAAAATGGATGCAGTACGGCAAAGTCCTCATACAATCGGTTCGCTTAGCAATGCAGCAAGTCAAAGGACATTTTGCACTCGTCGCTATGTCTCATGATGGTGAGCTCATTGCTGCACGAAGTAGCGGACTCATGCCGCTGTCTGTTGGTATGATCAGCGGTGAGAATTGGGTAAGCGCAATGTACGTCTCTTCTTCGAGCGCCGTCTTGGACGGAGGTGCTACTTTTGTAAGAAGTGTCTTGCCAGGTGAAATAATCACTTTGAGTTGTTATGGATACAAGAGTGAGTATACTCCTTGTCCAGATAATACCGGTTGCCCGTTCGAAGCGATGTTTCTTCAGGGCCCTAACAATAAATTTGGTGGGCGCTGGGTGCAAGCCATTCGCGAAAGCGTGGGCAAGGCAGTCGGGAAAAATGTTGCCAAACTTCATCCGGATATAAATCCTGAAGAGTGGGTCTTACTGGCAATTCCTGATGGTGGCAATATGTTTGCTGAAGGTGCTTCACAGGAGCTAAATGCAGAATTTCTGAGAAGTACTATTGTAAAAAACCGTTATCCTGTGAATTCAGGTGTCGGACATTTGACAGTTGACGGTAGAATTATCACCAGCAAGTACACACTTGCAGGGGCGGTTCCGCTAACTGCGCCTGACTATGATCCAGACTTCGATGTAAGTCTCGATGGGTCTGTTCCTTCTCTCGAAGGCATGGTAGGTAGTCTTAACGGGTTGATCAAAGGGAAGAAAGTCATTCTTATTGATGACTCGCTTTTCACTGGAGACTCATTTCGGCGAGGTGCGGAAATGCTTCGAGAAGCAGGTGCTATTGAGGTGCATGCTGCGACTCCTACTATAACAGAGCATCGTTGCCCGCACGGTAAAGACGCTCATCGTATTGGTGTAGTGCCGAAGAGCTATGCGGGTCGGATCGACCAAATCGCAGTAGACCTTGGCCTTGACAGCTTCACAACCTTGTCGCTGGATGAGCTGACTGATGCGATTGGAACATCTCAAAAAATCCTGTGCACAGATTGTCTGTGCTTCTAAATGTCTTGCCTCTGGCCCTTAAAAGTCAGAGGCATTTTTTTAATTTTTTGCCCTTTGACAATGGCGCAAATATTTGGTAATATATTCCTGTTTCAAATAAATTAAACTAGCTTGAATATTGGGGGAATCGAAAACAGAAAACTGTTTTTGGTAATATCTCGGGCTAGGTCTCGAGATTTTTTGTATAAGAGACCAATTTAATAGATGGCAATTTAGTTTATGCGCGCTTAGCTCAGCTCCGACGCTTACGGTCGGAGAGCCGACAGGATCGTCGGCTTTGGTTAGAGCATCGCTGCAAGTTTGACAATTTAGTTTATGCGCGCTTAGCTCAGCTCCGACGCTTACGGTCGGAGAGCCGACAGGATCGTCGGCTTTGGTTAGAGCATCGCTGCAAGTTTGACAATTTAGTTTATGCGCGCTTAGCTCAGTTGGTTAGAGCATCTCGTTTACACCGAGAGGGTCGGGGGTTCGAATCCCTCAGCGCGCACCATCCTTCGCTAAAGCTACGGATGGCAGGCCTTTTTGATAGCTGTCAGATGTGTGTTAGTTCAGGTTCAATATATAGATTGAGAATGGGCGGATGGTGAAATTGGTATACACGCTACCTTGAGGTGGTAGTGGGAGCAATCCCGTGGAGGTTCAAGTCCTCTTTCGCCCACCAATTATAAGTCTTGGAAAATATTATGAGTTTCGCGACAATCTTTTCACAACATTTCTTATTTACAGTTCCTGCTAATGGATTTTCAGTGCTTTTCATTGCTTATGTGGTGATCTTCGCACTTCTGATCCTTGGCGCAACTGCAATCTTAACTTTTGTGAAGGGTGCTGATCGCAAAATTTTTATAAAGTATGTCTATCCTTTCTATACATTCGGTATTTTGGGCTTCTTGCACCTTGCCGCTAGATATGAAGGACTGGCTTGGCTTTCGACCAGATTTACAATTGTACTTATCTTTGCCTTACTGATTATTTGGGTTGCAATCATCTTCATTAAGATGGTGCGAAACATGCCAAAGGTTTCAAAGCAAAGACGAGCAGAAGAAAAGTTTAATAAATATTTACCAAAAAAGAAAAAATAATTTCAGATAGAACATCCAGTAAAACTGGATTCGAGTCTGACGTGGACACCACGCAGACAAAGAAAGGATATTGATCAAATGACAGAAGAGAAGACAGAGGAAGTAGAAGAAGTTGAGGGAAAAGTTGAAGCGACAGAAGAAACAGAAGTAGTCGAGAAGAAGAAGCCAGGTAAAGATACCATGGCTAGCTTGATTGAGGAGCTCGGCGACAATCTTTTACCATTCGCTGAAGGCGATATGGTAGAATCAACCATTCTCGCAATTTCTGGTAACAGAATCTGGGTTGACGTAGCTGGTCAGTCACTTGGTTTCATTCCTGAGAAGGAAATCACATCCAAGGCTGGACTCAAAGTCGGCGATACTACATTCTCCACAGTACTTTCAATGGAAGACGAAGACGGAAACGTTGTTCTTTCAATGAAAAGAGCTGATCGTGAGAAGTATTGGCACGATATGGAAGCTGCATTCAAATCTGGCGAACCTGTTACTGCTAAGATTACAGACGCAAACAAGGGTGGCTTGATGACTGACATTGGTGGGATCATGGGCTTCTTGCCAGTATCTCAGCTTGCTCCAGTTCACTATCCACGTGTTACCGGTGGTGACAAGGACGAGATTTTGAACAGACTTCGTCGATTTATCGGTCAGGACTTCTTGGTCAAGGTTATCACTTGTGAAAAAGATACAAACAAACTTATCTTCTCTGAAAAAGCTGTCAAAGCACAGGAAGTTAAGCAAAAAATTGATAAATTCCAGGTCAACGATCAGGTTAAGGGTAGAATCACTGGTATCGTGGACTTCGGTCTATTTGTCAGCATCGATCCTGAGATTGAAGCATTGGTTCATATTTCTGAAATCTCTTGGACTCGTGTTTCTGATCTTCACAAACTGTTCAAAGTTGGTGATGAAGTCGAAACTATGGTTATTTCTATCGATGACGGACGCGTTTCTCTCTCGACCAAGAGATTGCTTCCTGATCCTTGGGTCAAGGCTGCTTCAAAATACAAAGTTGGCGATGTAGTCGAAGGCGAAGTCACTAAGATCACTCCATTCGGCGCATTTGTCTCACTTGACGAAGAGATTGACGGTCTAGTTCACATTTCTGAGCTTTCAAGCGAAAGAATTGTTGATCCAGGTCAGATCGTTCAGCTTGGCAAAAATTACAAATTCAAAATCATCTCTATTGAGGCTGAAAATCATCGCTTAGGTTTGTCGATGAAAGTCGATGAGAAGAAAAAAGCTGATAAGGCTGAAGAAGAAGAGATCAAAGTTGTCAAAGAGCCAAAAAAGGCAAAGAAGAACGTCAAAACTACTGAAGTAGATGCGATTATTCGTGATGCTGCCGAAGAGACAATTGCTGAAAATGACGCTGAGCCTGTCAAAGAGAAAAAACCTCGCAAAGCAAAAAAAGCTGAATAATTACGTGTTTAATTCATTTGAGATCAGAAAATGGTCTCGGTGAGGATGGAGGATTATGCAGATAAAATATAAGGGCGGTAATAAATTTGAGGTCAAATGCAAAGATCTAGATGTGACCTTTGCAGATCAACTAACAGTCAACGGCTTCGTATTTCCAGGACCTGGTGAGTATGAGAAGAGTGGCGCGATCATCAACGGTATCGCTGATGGTTCAAATACAATCTATATTGTAAACGCTGAAGATATGAATCTTTGCTACTTGGGTGAGCTCACTCATGAGCTGACTGAAGACGAAGTGAAGCAAATCGGCGATGTCGACATTCTCTTCCTGCCACTCGGCGAAAAGGGAACTGTAAACGTCAAATCTGCGCTCAAGGTCTTGACTAAGATTGATCCAAGAGTTTCTATTCCGATGCTATACACTGACTTGGGCGAGTTCAAAAAAGGCGAGGGCCTAGTCGATGGTAACGAGATCGATATCTTGAAAATAAAGAAATCTGAGCTTCCAGAAGAAGAGCGAAAAACTTACCTTCTGACCGCAACAGAGTAAATATAGCACAAGATTCCCGCCTTCGCGGGAATGACAAAAAGGGTGGGGACGACAAAAAGTAATCTAAATCTACGCATATGGGTGCTTTTCTCAAATTAAAACAAATTTTGGAGGAAAAGCACTCTTTTGCTTTAATTTGTCATGTCGAGCCTGATGGCGATGCGATTGGCTCTATATTGGCCCTTGGCGAAGCTTTAGAAAAAAGAGCAAAAGATGTCCGGTTTGTGTCCAAAGACCCGGCACCGGGCATCTTGCACTACTTGAAGGGTGGTGAAAAGATTAGCCATGAGTTGCCCGAAGATCAGGAGGTTACTATTTTGCTGGATAACGGTGATTTTCGTCGTACTGGCTTCATGGATGAGCTAACGGAGATGAAAAAGAAGGGGATGACGATCATAAATATTGATCATCACCCAAAAAATGATCTTTGGAAGTTCGTGAGTGTGAATTATGTTGATCCAGCAGCCTCATCGACTTCGGAAATTCTTTACAGAATATTTACCGGTTGTGATTTTGAGATTACGCCTTCGATCGCGACGGCTCTTCTTACTGGCATATTTTACGATACTGGCGGTTTCCAGCATTCAAATACAACGGATGAGGTGTTAAATATTGCTTCTGATCTTATGAAAAAAGGCGCAAAACTTCGCAAAATTTCCGAAAATATCGCAAATAGTCGACCAATCTCACTTTTTAAACTCTGGGGTATCGCCCTCAGTCGCCTTTCATTTCGAGAGGAGTGGGGATTGTCTGTTTCTGTGATTACTCAAGAGGATATTCGAAAAGCTGGAGCGACTGAGGAGGATGTTTCAGGGTTGATTGGTCTGCTAAATTCTACGCCAGAATCCAAGGCGGCTTTGTTGCTTTACGAGACCAAAGATGCTAAAATCAAGGGTAGTTTACGCACAGATCGAGATGATGTGGATGTTTCGAAACTCGCTGCCTTGTTTGGCGGCGGTGGTCACAAAAAGGCCTCTGGTTTCTCGGTAAATGGGCGGATTGAGGTGAACGGAAGCGAGTGGAAGGTTGTAAATTAGAATAATTATGCCCGAGTGGTGGAATGGTATACACGAAGGACTTAAAATCCTTTGCCGTAAGGCTTGCCGGTTCGAGTCCGGCCTCGGGTACCATAAAAAAGAACTTAAAATATTTAAGTTCTTTTTTATATAATGATCTTTTCAACTCTTTTATAATTTGGTATTATAGTTCTAATGAAATTTCAACTCAACTACAAAATAGCCTGTATGTGTATCGATAAATATCTGTCGAGTTGCTTTGTTGTAGTTTAGGAGAGTTCTCTCCAGAAAATAATAAGCAGCCCGAGAGGCTGTATTTTTAATATAAGGGGAAAACAATGTGCGATTCAGGTTATTATGATCACTTAGTGGATCAACCAGTTGGCGGTCAGCAAACCAGTGAGGAAAAACCTCAAGCTGACCATGTTGAATCAAAGTAGCAGATACAAGTCTGCACAGACCGTGCCCTGCGATTTTGCGGGGCACAATTTAAATTGACATTACATACAAAAGAAGACTCCCTTTCGGGAGTCTTCTTTCAAATATACTTTTTCAACTATTTTGTAGATGGAATTAGTATCTTCGGTTGTTTGAGTATCCGCCGCTTGGTCTCTCTCTTTTTTCTTGAGGTTTGGCAACGTTTACAACGATTTTTCGTCCGAGAACTTCTGTGTCATTTAGAGCAGCGATAGCGATTTGAGCCATCTCAGGAGTCTTTACGGTTACGAAACCGAATCCACGTGGTCTGTTAGTCTCTCTGTCCATGATTAGATTTGCTTCTAATACTTCAACACCTTCTACTTCAGCGAAAAGCTGTGTAAGAGCTTCCTGATCGATGTCGAAAGAAAGATTGCCAACAAACATTTTGTTTTCTTCGTTTTGCATTTTTCCTTTATCTTAAATTAATCAACTTATTAAATGTTGATTATGTCTAGCGGTAGCTGTATGCCGTCGCTTTTTCTCTTCAACAACACTATGATACTACATTTTTTAGAAAAAAGATAGTACCCAGAACATTATTAATTTTAATTTACAATTTTAAATTTATAATGAATGATTAAGTTCCAATTCTAATGTTTAAATAGAGCCTAACGTTCATTATTGCTGGACAGCTAGATGATAAAGTGATATGGTGAGCGCAATCACTCTCAGGGAGAGTGAAATATACCATAGCCGATGGGAGAAAAACCCTAGGCAATTGGAGGGAAAAATGTCCGAGAACCGAAAGAAAGTCAATCTCAGTGGAATTATCAATTTCACTGACACCCGTCTTGTCGTGAGGGCGCGATACTTCGGTGAAAAAATCGCCCCAACGTGCACAACCTATCTGCCTGTGTACGAAATCCAGCTTCTTGCTCAGACAAGTATTGAAGTTGAGAAAAAGGAGCATAAACTGTTAGCTCATCTTGTTTACACGAACATAATGAGCTACAAGCACAAGGATTTATGGGCGCTTTATCCTTTTGACGGCGCTGGAGTAGCCTATTCGGTTTATTCTGAACCTCAAATCAATCAGCAGTTTGACGTAATTTTCAAGAGCTGGGAAAACCGCTCTGCGGATCTTCTCCGCGCTGATCCGTGGTTAACAAATGCTGAGACTCATTTCTTTAAGTCAACTGCTTATTACGAAAACAGAGAAGACGGCAGATGTGCTGATCAACAACTGTTACAGCAGCTGTCCAGAATCAGCATGTGGCTTGACTGCAAGATAGCAGACCCAAGTCGAATGACGCCCTTTGAGGCCAGAGGCATAAATCTTCTGTCCTTTCGACTGAGTAGTTTTATTTCTGATCGAAACAGGGAATGGGTCGATGTCAAACAATCCGCCGAAACGCTGGTAGAGCTCCTGTCCTTAATGTGATCGAATTATTACTTACAGCTCCGTGTATCAAGAAATTGGTGCACGGACTTTTTTATTTAAAATCAAAATAGTCTGGATTCCGGATCGAGTCCGGAATGACAGAAGAGCAAAGCGCCACTAGCCAAAGGATATACCATCTGATATTCTATAAATGTGCCTTGGAATTGAAGGCGAATACTACAATTCATAACACACTGAGCAGGCGATGGACCATACGGTTCGTGGGGCTGGGCCTTGAACAAAGGCAGCGGGTTATCAGAAACCTGTGGGACAGAATAGTTCTTCAGGCTTTTTTTATATCAAAAATTTTAATAGAGCATCACTTTATGGCATACAACAACCAAAAATTAGAAGGTTTGACCTCAGCTGAAGTTGAGAAGCTGACTCTCGAATACGGCAAAAATATTCTTGTTCCCGAGAAAAAGGAAACATTTTTCCATAAAATTTTGCATGTTCTTTCTGAGCCGATGTTTATTTTACTTATCGTGGCCGCTCTTATTTACTTCATTCTCGGTGAGCCACGGGATGGCGCTATTATGCTTGTCTTTGTTCTTGCAATCATCAGCATCGAGGTGATCCAAGAGTGGAAGACGGATCAGACACTCAAGGCCTTGAAAGATCTCTCCGCGCCTCAAATAAAGGTAATTCGTGATGGGATTGAAATAACGATTCATAGTGAAAATTTGGTGCCAGGGGATTTGATGATCATCTCGGAGGGGACCAAAATTCCAGCGGATGGCTTGGTCGTCAAGGCAAGCGACCTCTGTGTTGACGAGTCCTCTCTAACTGGCGAAGCCGAGGGAGTTTGGAAGATTGTTACTGACAAAATCGAGCCGAACAATGATGTGTGGCGCAAGGATTATTGCTACGCAGGAACGCTGGCGATCAACGGTAGCGCATATATAAGTGTTGAAAAGACTGGTTCTGCGACTGAATATGGCAAGATTGGGTCGGACGTTGCTGCCGCACCTGATGAGCCGACTCCTTTGCAAAATCAGGTTGGTAAATTGGTCAAACTCTCTGCTGGTATCGCTGGCGTTCTTTTTGCGCTAGTCTCGGCTATTACATATTTTCATTTACCAGATCATGTCTTTCGTGCACGAATCATAGAAAGCATTTTATCTGGAATTACTCTGGCGATGGCGATGATTCCTGAAGAATTCCCTGTCATCTTGACAGTTTTTCTCTCGATGGGAGCATGGCGTTTGGCCAAAAAGCAGTCTATCGTGCATCGTTTGCCCTCAGTTGAGACGCTTGGAGCAATCTCAGTTCTGTGCGTGGACAAGACTGGTACGATCACGATGAACAAAATGAAAGTTGAAGATACTTGGGCGCTTGATGCTGATACGAAGGCTTTGGCGCATACTCTGGGCCTCGGCTGTGAGATTGAAGCTTATGATCCGATGGAGAAGGCGATGCACGATCACTGTGAATCGCTCGGGCTTTCTCGCGGTCATCTCTATAGCGGAGAACTGCTTTACGAATATCCCTTTACTAGCGAGAACAAAATGATGGGTCACGTTTGGCATCATGATGAGAAAATTATTATCGCTGCGAAGGGCTCGCCAGAGAGCATATTTGAGCTCTGCGAGATTCCTGCTCATCACAAGAAAGCGGCCGAAAAAAAGCTTCTTGAGATGTCTCTGCTTGGCCTTCGAGTGATTGCAGTCGCAAAAATGGAGCTAAAAGATCAGAAGTCAATTCCAAAGGATCTCAGCGATTGTAAGCTGAAACTATGTGGGCTAATCGGCCTAGCTGATCCGCCACGGGCTTCTGTCAAATCTGATATCGCTCAGTGCATTAGTGCTGGGATTCGTGTGGTCATGATTACTGGTGACAGCGCGGTTACTGCGAGCTCAATCGCTCGTCAAATTGGCATGCCTTTTTCGGATCACATCATTATGGGCGATGATCTCAACAATATGTCAGATGAGGCACTGCAAGAAAGAGTCAAGGATGTCAGTATTTTTGCACGTGTGATACCTGAGCACAAGATGCGGATTGTTCGAGCGTTCAAGGCAAACGGCGAGATCGTGGCAATGACCGGAGACGGAGTAAATGACGCCCCTGCGCTCAAATATGCTGATATTGGCATCGCCATGGGGATGCGTGGCTCAGAAGTCTCGAGAGAAGCCGCTGATTTGATCTTGATGGATGATAATTTCTCTACAATCGTGACGACGATTCGAGATGGCAGACGGATCTATGACAATATTCGCAAGGCTATTGGCTATGTGTTCACGATTCATATCCCGATCGCGCTTGCTTCGCTTTTGGCACCACTACTCGGGATCGTCCCTGCTGCCGCGATGCTTCTCCCTCTCCATATTGTTCTTCTCGAGCTCGTGATCGACCCAACGTGCTCAATCGTGCTCGAACGCCAACACGCCGAGCCTGATATCATGAAACGAAAGCCAAGAAATCCAAAAGAGCAGATCATCACGGCTGGCATGCTCGTAAAAAGCTTCACGCAGGGCTTGGTTGTGTTTGCAGCATCGTTCGGCACATATCTATATTTCCTTCATCAAAACGCGGAAAATGCCCCTCTGGCTCGGGGTCTTGGTCTGTCTGTAATTCTCTTAGCCAATATCATGCTCGTCCACGTCAGCAGCTCAAACACAATCTCGGCAGCACGGACATTTTCAAATCTTGCAAAAGATAAGGTGATGGCCGCGGTTACTATCGCTACAGTGATCGGCTTGCTTGTAATTTTGTATTCACCGCTCAATCATTTCTTGAAAATTGCAGCCCCTACCGTCTGGCAGCTCCTACTCGTTGTTTTCATCGCCTTTATTAGTGTATTTTGGTATGAATTTGTGAAATACGGCAAGAGATTGCGTCTCCGCAAAGTAGCGTAGAGTTTTTTTGAAAAGACTGTTTGTGTTTACCAGCAGTCTTTTTTGTGTTATAAATGAGCCACGCAACTTGGTTGCGAATGCATTCCAAAAGGGGATTGGAGATGAAAAAGAAAACTGAGATAGCAAGAATAGCATTATTTGTTGTTGGATCTATCGTTTGTGCTATTGTGGCAATAAGCCAAGTGCAAGCGATGATATATGACTATAAGACTCTAGGCTGGTTTGGGCTTTTAGTCGATATCATATTTTGCGGCATTGGAGTTCTTGCTTACTTTGCAGCCAGACAATTCGCTGGTAGGCAATCATTGACCGCAGCAAGTAGCGCGCTGAAAGATCTTCTTGCGCGAGTTTATACGATGGTAGCCTATTTGCCAGAGGGTAAATACCCGATTACGCTGATCGAAATGAGCGATGAAGACGTTGTTCTTTATGCCCACAGAGTGATTATCAATGAAGAGTTCTGGGCAGACGTGCCAGAAAAAATCACAATCTTTGCGAAAAGCTATGTGACAGGGCGATATATTATGGCTCGGCACGAACCTTTTCAAAAGAAAGAATGGTTTATGGAATCCATAACGAATGCGATCGTCCTTGGTGCACAAGGCATACCTCGTTCAAAGAAAAAGAAACAAAGCCAGTCTCCATTACTTCGGTAGTGGGGATTTTTTATATAGAATTATGATACAATTAGACAAATTGATAATACTAAAGAATGGAGTGGAGATGATCAAGCTTGTAGGATTCCAGGCGGCGATAGAAGGCGTGTTGCAAAAGATAATCGATGAGAAAAATATTGAAACAGGGGATAGGGAAGTCGAAATAGTCTCGGCAGAGGGTGAAGGCATTAGCTCAGAATTTACTGGTCTTGATTATGTTTTTGCGGAAGCAGCTGCTAATCCTGATAAGGCGATCGTGCTATGCTCGATCACTGGACCTTTTCTCGCGAACGAAGGGCGTTTTCAGGCGGCTATGGGATATCCAAATGTTTCGTATTGCGACATGATCACTCTAACAAAGGATGTTGAGGCTAAAGTTGCAGAAGCAATCGGCGCCAAAAGGCCAAAAGATGAGCTGGCTATAGAGCTCTCCAACGCCAAAATGGAGCAAACTATGATTGCAAGCCTGAAACATGGTCTGGATAACGTTCGTAGAGCTGGATCTGGCCCAGAAGCAAAAACAAAATGGGTTGCTGATGCGATGAAGTACTATGAGACTATTAATAAAGCGAATAATGTTCCAGAAATCCCAACCGAAGGCGGCAGCGAAGCTATTTTTGAAGATTTGGCATATAAGGTAGACAGTGCTGATAAGGCCAATGTCGAGTCAAAATTTGTAGGCAAAGAATTGCCAGGCGTATTTGTTGATGTCGAGGGCACATTGCTTGCAAAAGATGAAGGTGGAAATGAAGTTGTGAACATGCCTTTGGTTGAGAAGCTGCAAGAGCGAGCGCTGACTTCGCCAATAACCATTTGGACAGATACCAAGATCGACTATATCAAAGGGCCTCTTCGAAAAGCAGGAATTCTTTGGAAAATCGTGCCAAAAGAGTACTTTAAAGGCTGTATTCCCGAAGAAGTTGTAGACGATTTATCCGAAGCTGAGTTTGAAGCAAAATACGAGATCAAACCAAGGAAATTTACTAGTCCTGCTGATTTTATCTCAGGAGAAGAGAAGCCACTTGTTGAGGCCGCAGTATCAAACGAAATTCAAGCTATTACTGAGCCTACACAGGAAGAAGCAGCTCCAGCACCAATTCCAAGTGCTCCAGGCACAAGTGCCTGATAGATATTGCACAAAATATGCTACATATTAAATAAGACCCGCACTTCGCGGGTCTTATTAAAATTAAGTCTATTTAAGATCGAATTAGTAAACGATTGGCATGTTGTTCACTGTACTTGAATCAGCTTTTCCGCTAGCAACAAGAGCGATGATTGCGCCCCATGATAGGATTATCAGGAGAATATTTATGCCAAGAATTACCAAGCCCCAAGTTGTCCAAGCTTTTTGAACTGCCTTGAACTGTGCAACAGATTCAAATTTGCGATGTGTCCAAGCCCATTCGTTGCCCTTCGCGCCAAGAATAAAGACCATAATAACATTTACAAACGGGATAAAGCACAAAAATGCGAGGTAGCTGCTATTTGCAATTCCCCAAATCCAAGTCAAACAAAATGCGCCCCAGTTCCAGCCATGTAATTCTGCTGGCATTGGCCCATTTACTCCAGAAATTCCTCCGGCTGCTGGTACGCCTGTTGGCTGTGCTGCCGATGTAGGAATTGCTTCCTCTTTCTTCACGCCTGCTGGTACCTCTGGTGTAGGTGCTGCTTCCTCGACTTTTTCTTTTTCGTCCATGAAACTCCTAAATTACTATTGACGCTAATAATTAATTTGTTAAAAAATGGTGTGGTGCGACTAAGCTACATATCTATGACATTCGGGAAAGGAATATGATTAGAATCACCAAAAGAAGTAACTGCAAGGTGGTGGTTAGAACAAAAAATATGATACCCCAAATTGCCCACGACTTTTGTACTGCCCTAAATTGTGCGACTGATTCAAATTTGCGATGTGTCCAAGCCCATTCGTTGCCCTTGACGCCAAGGACAAAAATCATGACAAGATTTACATATGGTATGAGACACAAAAGCGCGAGATAGCTGTTGTTTGCTATACCCCAAATCCAAGACAACCCAAATGCGCCCCAGTTCCAGCCATGCAGCTCTGCCGGCATCGGTCCGTTTACACCCGAAACTGTGTCAGCTGTTGGTACACCCGGTGGTGTTCCTGAAATAGGTGCAACTTCTTCTATCTTTATCTTTTCGTCCATGAAACTCCTAAAATTACAATTCAATCTTCTGGATCAAATTATTATAAAATATTTTGCTATTTCTTCTTGGCGGCCAAATAACTAAGCGCACGATATGAAATGGTCCAATAAGATGAGAGGAAAGTATTGAAAATGCTGAGCGCCAAGTAGACCCCACCAAGCATGACAACAGCAAGTATGCAGCCGACAACAACGCCAGCGACAGGGGAGGCAATCGCAGCAATGATTCCGGCTAATATCATTATAATTACAACGACAAATACAAAAAGCATCATAATGAATGAGACAACTATCGCGATGCCAACTTGGATTAGCCAAAGTACGATCGAGTTGCCAAGATTTTTGCGAACCATAGTGTGAACATGGGATAGAGAGTCGAAAATCCCCATCTTGTCGATCACAATTGCTCGAGATGAAACCTTGATTAGGATACTTATGTAGAGCGATGCGACAATAGCCGGAAGAACTAGGATGACGCCAAGCAGAATCCCGTATAAGATAGAACTCTCAGTGTGTGACAGCAGCCACGGCAGGAAACAAAGGAAAACGAGGGCAGATACTCCGAGCATAACGGAAAGGCCAATAATCAAATCCTGACCGAAGAGCTTCCAGACAAATTCACGACCTTCGTGATATGCTTTTTTGAAACCAAGTTCCTTATTAGACGTTTCGAGACTTTTGACCGACAGGATCAGGCCAGCTTTGGCAGAGTAGCTCACATAGAGGATCACTAGCCAGATAATGAGCATCACAAGGAGAATCGCGACCCCGGTCCAAATGTGGTCTAACAGAAATTGCCCTGCCCATTTCATGTCATCTGGGATTTGGTATTTTGATAAAACATCGCTTGACGAAGCATGAATTTTGGGAAAAATGTTGAAAATTGAAGCAGACTTGTCTCCGCTGACTGGTGTCGCAGGCAAAAATCGTTGAAATAAATCACCATTCGTACCTTGATCTGTGCTGGAGCCACCGTTGCCAGAACCAAAAAAACTTCCAGGAGAGCTCATTGAGCCTTCAGCGCAGAGTGCCAGAAGCCCGAGCCACCAAAGCCAACGATATTTCTTCGTGATTTCCCACGCTCGCCCGATAATTTTTCCATAATCCATAATAAGCTCCTTATTTAGATGCTAGTTCTATTATATTCAATACAAAAATAATTTGCTAGACTATAAAGTCATAATTTAAAAAAGAGCCGCCGGAAAGTCCGGACAGCTCAAACGGTTTAGAAACCAATCATGTTGGGATTCTCTCGAGCGCAGCAATCAGCCTCGAGTTTTGGATAGGCAATCTGCCATTGTCTTAGGCAGCGCTCTGGTACGCCGAAGCTTTTGACAAATTCGAAGTATTCGGCAGTTGCGCCAAGTGGCATACCGCTGGCTTCGGCTTCGCGATGCATCTCAAGCGCAGCAGTAATTGCTTTGTTGAGATGTTGCATGCAATTTGGAATTAGATTTCCAAATGCTTCGAGACGGAAGCCGAGATGCACTATGTGATAGTACTTCTCGTTCAGACAGCGATATAGGACGAGATGATGCCGTGCATCACCGATGAAATAAGCTTCTGCGAGTTTTCCTCCTAAGTGGCTAAACAATTCAGGGATACTCGCGAAGTAACTACCGATAGCTGCTACAGCTTCAGCAGGACACGGGGTCTCAAGAATATTTTTCATGATTCTAGCCTCCTCATCGTTTTTATACCACATTCGGCTTACTGGAGCAATGGTCTTGAGTTGCAATTACCGAGATCTCTGCTAAGATGGAGCAGTCCGAAAGGACGTACACAAAATCTGAATTGGAGGGGAAAATAGATGGTGCAAGAGTTGAAGAGACTACTTCTCATTCTAAAAATTGTTCTGACTGGCGGTCCTTGTGCCGGGAAGACGACTATTCTGAACGCGATTATCGCTGAGTTTTCGAAGGCGAAAGTTCTTATTGCAGCAGAAGTTGCAACCGCGATTTTCGAAATGGGATACCCGTTAGCTGGCCGTGATATCAGCTATTCTGAACGTTGGTTGGAAGAATTGCAGCGGACCATCATTCCGCTACAGAAGTATCTGGAATCTCAGCTGGTTGAGTCCGCTCGTGAAAACGGGCAAAGCCTAATCATCTGTGATCGTGGAAAGATGGATCCTGCAGCATATTTGCTCGGTGGACAGAAGGAGCTCTCGGAAAGATTTCAGATTGAAGCAGAGCCGACGTTCAAAGAATATGAGATGGTCATTCATCTCGAATCTCTGGCGACTGCTAATCCCGCTCTTTATGATCAATTAAAATCTACCAATCCGCATCGTCGCGAAACGCTCGAACAGGCACAAGCTCTTGAGATGCGAACTCGCGAAGCGTGGAAAGGTCATCCAAATTGGCACTTTGTTTCTGGCAAGCTGAGCATGGAGGAGAAGATTTCTGAAGTCATCAATCTACTCTCGGTCTACCTCGACAAAGAGGTTGAAAGACGCTGGATCTTACCTGAAGTCCCTAAAATCAAGCTGCCACAAGCCAAAAGGATCCGCCAGGGCTATCTATATGTAGATGGTCGCGGAGAACTTCGTATTCGTGAGACTGACAATCAGCACACGATGGCCGTAAAGGGCAAAGATGGCGTTGGCGGAATTCTCCGTCGTGAGTTTGATCGGCCAATTCCGGCTTGGGTATTCGATCATCTTTGGGCAGGGACCGAAGGACGTCGAATATTTAAAGATCGTTACCCGATCCCTTATCGCAAGCATTTAATTGAGCTTGATATTTATCATGAAAGAAATCAGGGGCACGTTAAGCTCGAATGTGAGTTCCAGCCGAATGAAGATCCAGACGACTTCACTCTGCCAAATTGGGCTCACGGCGCTCGTGAAGTCACGGATGATTCACGATTCAACGACCAATCGGTTGCCTTACATGGCGCACCGATAAAATAGTTACAAATTTACTTGTCCTGCTGAATATAATGTTCAGCAGGATTTTATTTTGCTTAAAAAATTGGTGTAAATGGTGTATTTTAGAAAAAATGATTAATAATTAATTGGAAATATTATGGAAAAAATTGATTACAAAAAGAAAGATAAAGAGCTTTTCAACCCTTCTGCGAAGGAAATTTCTGAAGTCGAAGTGCCTGCATTTAATTTTATCATGATCGATGGCAAGGGCGATCCTGGAAAGCCAGGGGAGTACACAGAAGCTATCGAGGCGCTCTATCCGGTCGCATATGGGATCAAATTTCACATTAAGAAAACGCAGGGAGTCGACTACGGCGTGATGCCACTAGAGGGCTTGTGGTGGGCAGAAGATTTTGGAGATTACGATCCCGAGAAGGGGAACAGAGACAATTGGCTTTGGACTGCGATGATACGGCAGCCAGAGTTTGTGACCAAAGAAATTTTTGAGGAACTGTTAGCGGAAACTAAGAAAAAGAAAAATCTTCCAGCGCTCGAGAAAATGAGATTCGAGAGCTACAAAGAGGGTAAAGTGGCTCAGCTGATGCATATCGGCCCATACTCAGCTGAAGGACCAAATATCATGAAAATTCACGAGTATATAAAATCTAAGGGTCATAAGCTGTCTGGCAAACATCATGAGATCTATCTCGGCGACCCTCGTAAGTCGGCCCCAGAAAAGCTCAAAACAGTGCTTCGCCAGCCATACGCTTAAAAGACAAACAAAAAACGCTCTCTATGAGCGTTTTTTGTCCAAAATGGGGGATGAATTGGTTATTTGACTGTAGAAATCTTGCCGTCCTTGATTTGAATCATGCGAGTGGCATATTTCTTGACATAATCGCCGTGGGTGATCAGGATAACGGTCTGTTTGTTTTTCTCATTTAGCTTTTTCAGAATATCCAGAATTTCTTCACCTGTGTTTGAATCGAGGTTGCCTGTTGGCTCATCGGCTAGGATGATCGCTGGTTTGTTGATCAGCGCTCTGGCGATAGCAACTCGTTGTTGCTCACCACCAGAGAGAAGGCTAGGCAGGTGATTTGCACGTTCCTCGAGGCCGACTTGTTTCAGCGCCGCTTTGACCCGGTCGCCATCACTTTTTCCTCGCTTGGCAATTGCTGCTTCGACATTTTGAGCAGCAGTAAGTGTCGGAATCAGGTTAAAATTTTGGAAGATGAAGCCGATATTGTCTCGGCGAAGCTTTGAGAGATTTGCGTCGCTGATCTTGGCGATGTTTGTGCCGTTTATCTCGATGATACCTGATGTCGGGCGGTCAAGGCCGCCGATTAGTTGGAGGAGCGTACTCTTGCCTGAGCCAGACGGTCCGATGATGACGAGGAAGTCACCTTTCTCGATCGCGAGATTCGTGCCATTTACGGCATGGATGACTCTTGCGCCTTGTTTGTAGTTTTTTATTACGTTTTTTGCTTCTACTATAGCCATGGGGTCCTTATGTTGTTAATTATTCCAAATTTCTCAGCGCCTCTTGTGGCTTCATGCTTGCTGACTTCACTGCTGCAAGTGCACCAGCGAGGATAGAGCCGAGGAAGGCGACACCTGCGCCAAGTAGTAGGATCATAGAATTGTAAGCGACTTTGAGCTCAACTGAAGTTGTAATTCCTGTTGATTGTGCTGAAGTATCTGCACCTCTGCCTCTACCCATAAATCTCTGTGCCATTCCCTGGAAAGAGCTGCTGGTGTTCGCGACTGTAGCCGAAAGCGAAATATTATAGTGATTCAATATCGCGATTGCGAGGATACCCATGCCGACACCGAGCGCTGCCCCCAAGATGCCCAAGACAATATTTTCCATGATAATCTGGCGAATGATGGCAGCATTGCTCCAGCCAAGCGCCTTGAGTGTACCGATTTCACGAATTCTTTTGTTGACCGAGAGAATCGTGAGAAGGCTGACGATGACGAAAGCGGCAAGAACGATGATGATGCTGACGATGCCAATAAATTTGTTCGTCAGGTTTGTTGCACTGACCAAGCTTCCGGAAACTTGTTTTGCTGTATCTTGCGCACTGGTAATGCTTGCGCCGGTGAACAGAGTTTTTAGGGAGGTTCCAGTCGCATCAACATTTTTCGCATTTGTCGACTTCACTAGCAAGATATTGATACGATCAGTCTTGCCTGATAGTTTCTGCAGATCGGCGAGAGGCAAATACATGTCAGCGGTGTTTGTATAGAGCTTTGGATCAACAATACCGATTACCGTGAGCTCAGTCTTTGCAAGAGTGATCTTGTCTCCGAGCTTTGTGCTGTTTTTGTCGGCATAAGATTTGTTGACGATAACGCTGTTAGCACTTCCATCGAAATATACGCCTGAGGTGATCTGACTTGGCAAGATTAGGCCGATATTTGTCTTCGTCGTGTCAACTCCAGCAACGGTGAACGAAGTAGTCTTGATATCGGTTGAGATTGGTCCAACATTTTGAGTGAAAGACTGATCTTGCGTCTGATATTTGAAAGTTGATTTCTTCAATCTCTCTGGCATAGCGGCATTTTCTGCGGTACGCATATATGTGCGACCTTCTTCTGAGCGATCATCGATTCCCTGTGCTTTTAGCTCGTCCATGGCCTTAGTGCGAGCAGCATCTACAACTGTTCGCTCGGCATCGGTCATCGGCTCGATATCTTGACTCAACTCGACAGTTTGACCTGTAACTTTGAAAGTTGAGGTCACGACTGGAATTTTTCCCTCTTGGTGCTGAACAGTGAGGATCAAACCTGCTGCAGAGTCAGCAACCAAGTTTTTGTCCAAATTTGCTGTTACGGCAGTCTCAAATGTCAGCTGAGTTCCAGACATGAAAGTGTCGTTTGTAAATGAATCACCAGCGTTTCCGAGCTTTGACAAATCGGTCGAAATTCTGTTTTGCGACATCATCTCGGTACGAGTGGTCTCGTCGAGGGTGCTAGATTGATCCATGCTGACTGAACGAGAGACCATGATGTCGGTGCCGACATTTTGTAGCGGATTGAGCACCTTGTCCTGAGCAGCCGATAGGGACTGCGAAATTGAAATGATTGCGATGATGATCGCGCTTGCGATAGATAAACCGAGAGAGATCGTGAGTGTCTTGCCCCAACGTCGGAACAGCTCCGAGCCGAGATAGCGTAAATGAAACATTTTTGCCTTCTATTTTAATTAATTTTTCGTTGTCTATATAGTAAATCTTTTATTCTAAGAATTCGCTGAGAAAATCATTGCAAAAATATATTTAAGATCTTATGATTAAATAAATAGCGTATTAAATATAAGGAGAATATGAAGAGGTCAAAAGTTCGATTGATTGTGATCATTATATGCGTTTTGCTTATAGTTTGGTTTTTGCGGCCGTTTTTTCATCCATTTGTAATGAGCTTCGTGGTCAGTCCGCTGAAGGGGATTTTGATCTTGGCGATTATCGCCGGCATTGTGATGTTTATGAAAAAATTTGGTAAATTGTCGGTCGTTCCTGCTGGCCCGCAGAATTACACTATTCATCCATCAAATCAAGTTGGCCCAAAGATTGTATTTGGCTATATTGGACTTTTAATCTTGCTTTTTGTTGCATTGAATTTCGAGAGTGAAATTCGCTATCTGATCACAGCGAAGCAGATTGACTATACGGACAAGGCCGATTTGCCAACTTTTGATCCGATAAGATTGACACCGAAGCAGGTCGCGAAGAGATATGCCGACGACACTTTCCAAAATCCTCAGGAGAAGTTGGGTGACTCACAGATTGTGCTGATGGATGGGAAGCTGGAGAGAGTTTTCCCTCGAAATCCAGATGGTGGCTTACTATACCTGCTAAACAAAATGAACGGCTTCGTCACTGTCGAGGTTGATACGCTGGATCGCAAAGTCTCCATCGAAGATCAGCAGTTTAAATATGCCGACGGTATCGGAATTTTTGACAATCTGTACTATCGATTAGCGCTGAAAAAATATGCGGTTACTTATTCCTCGGAACCAATTTATCTGAAGGATGGCACTGGCAAATGGGTTACCGTCGTGCCTTACGTTGGCTATAAAGGCCTAATCTTCCGTGTGCCTTACTGGGCAGGTGTGATGGTCGTCCAATCTGACGGTACGATTACAGACTATACTCCCGAGCAAGCACAAGAGCTAGCGTATATGAAAGGAAATAGAATTTATCCAAAAGAGCTCGTCTACTACTATACTGACTCTTACTCATACAAGGGTGGACTTCTAAACAAATGGTTTTTGCATAAAAACCAGATTGAGACCGTCAGTCTCTCCGGAAGCGAAGAAATCTTACACGCATCGACCACCGAGGGTTTGAAGCAAATGGTGGTAGCAGAGCCATATGGTAGCTCATATGGAATTTACAAAATATTTCTTTTTGACGCGACCACTGGTAAAAGAGAAGTGATTCAGTATGATCAAAATTCACAGCTTACCGGTCCAATCGCTGCGGCGGACTATATCAAACGTGAGTTTCCGACTTATAGCTGGGACGCCTTTAGTCTCGCTGAGCCACGACCGATCAAGGTCAATGGTGACCTAAACTGGCTACTCTCGATCATTCCAAATGATGCAGCTGGCATCGCTAAAACCGTCCTTTTTGATGCGAAGACAAATAAAGTCGTCGGTGTAGATACAGAGGCACAGTTCAACGCTTATGTGACGCAGGGAATCGTCACAACCGGTTCAACCGTCGCTCCTACTACCGCGACAACGACAGGTGATACTGCTGCGATCAAAGCGAAGATAGATGAAATCCAGAAACAAGTTGACGAGTTAAAGGCGCTGGTAAAATAGTTCCAAGTCAACTCAAATAAAAAAAGCAGCCAGTCGGCTGCTTTTTTTATATTGTCTATTGAGTATTTAGGCTTTTGGTTTGCCGAGTAGCTCAAACATCTTGCCCTTGTACGCTTCGACACCTGGTTGATCGAACGGATTAACGTCGAGAACATATGCGCTGAGGGCACAGGAAATTTCAAAGAAGTAAAAAAGTTGCCCCATGTAGTAGGCTGACATTTCTGGAACTTGAATAACGAGATTCGGTACACCACCTTGCGTATGGGCAGTCACTGTAGCTTCTAGCGCCTTGCCATTGATGTAATCCATGCTTTTGCCTGTCAGATAGTTTAGACCATCTAAATTAGCTGCATCTGTGGGGATTGTGATGTCTTTCTTCTCACCGTCAATCTTGATTACTGTTTCGAACATATGGCGCTCACCATCTTGAAGGTATTGGCCAAGTGAATGAAGATCGGTGGTGAAGTCAACTGAGGCTGGGTACAAACCTTTGTTCTCTTTGCCTTCGCTTTCACCGAAGAGCTGTTTCCACCACTCCGCGAAGTAATGCATGTTTGGCTCATAGTTGGCCATAATTTCGATTTTCTTGTTCTTCTGGTAGAGAATGTTACGTGCTCCAACATAAAGCCAAGCAGGATTGATTGAAAGGTCTTTGATCAGGAGATCAGGCATTATTTCTGCAGCGCCTTGGCGCATCTCATCGATACTGATCCCAGCAACGGCGATAGGCAAGAGTGCGACAGGAGTTAGAATTGAGAATCGTCCGCCAACGTTGTCGGGAATGACAAATGTTTCATAACCCTCAGCGTCAGCCATGGTTTTGAGCGCGCCTTTGCTTGCATCAGTCGTAACGTAAATTCTTTTGGCCGCAGCCTCTTTGCCATATTTTTTTTCTAGATATTCTTTCATTAGTCGAAAGGCGATTGCTGGCTCTGTCGTCGTGCCCGATTTGGAGATAACATTTACGCTGACATCTTTGCCTTCAATGATTTCCATAAGATCTTGGACATAGCCGCCAGAGAGATTGTCTCCCAAAAAGTAAATTTCTGGGCAGCCTCGTTGAGCTTTCTCTTGCTTGTTGTAGAAGTTTGATTTTAGCGCTTCAATGGCAGCTCTTGCTCCCAAATACGAGCCACCAATACCGATGACGATGAAAACGTCAGAGTCTGATCTAATCTTTTCTGCGGCTTGTTTCATTTTAGCGGTCTCAGTCATGTCGAAGCTCCTTGGGAGGTTGAACCAGCCGAGAGATTCGGCACCTTCGCCAGTTTGATCAACAATTTTCTCCTGAGCAGCAGCTAAGTGCTCCTCCATATTTTCAATTTCAGTAAAGTTTAAGAATTCAGAAAGTTGTTCAAATTCAACAGCGATTTTTTCCATCTTGATCCTTGTTTAATTAATTCCATTATATCGTGATTGCTGAATAATAAAAGCCTCTTCTGGTTTTAATGAAGAGGCTTTGCTCGAGTAAAATTATAATTAAATATGGTTTAGGAAAAGTTTGACTCTGAACTCCGACCCTTTGCCTGGTTGGCTAATTACGTCAATTTTTCCATTGTGCGCATCAATAATTTTTTTGGCTATTGAAAGTCCAAGTCCATAGCCTGGAATATCGTGTTTTGAGCGAGAAAGGTCCGCGCGGTAGAAACGGTTGAAGATATATGGAACGTCAGAAGCTTTAATGCCTAGGCCGTGATCTTTGACTGAGATTGTGACGCTTTTATTCTGTATTTCTGAGGTTATTTCGATTTTTGATTTGTCATGGCTATACTTTATCGCGTTATCCAGAAGAATCGTGAATAACTCAGTCAGACTTTGGCAATCACCTGTGACTGCAGCTTTGTCTATATCAGAGATTATCTTGATGTTTCTTTGCTCGGCAATTTTATCTAATTTAATTTTGGATTCTTCGATTATCTCTCTTAGATCACAGACGCCAGAGACAGACTGTTTTTCATTGTTTTGGTATTGCGCAAGCCTGAGCAGGCTGTTTGATAATGATTTAAGTTTCTCGATTTCCTCCAGATTGCTTCTTAGCAATTCTTTCGCTTCAGCAAGAGTCATTTTTTTGTCACGAAGCGCAACCTCAATCTCAGTTTCCATCGCTGTGAGGGGAGTGCGAAGTTCATGAGAAGCATCGCCGGTAAAGCGACTTTGGACTTCTGCCATTTCTTCAATTGGCTGGAGGGTTTTTTTAGCCAAAAAATAGCTAGCAAATGCTGCAAGTAGTAGGACGATTAGATTTAGGTAGAAAAGGTACGATTTGATGCTCTGATCGATCTCGCTCATCCGATCAATTCTTTTTTGCTCCAGATTGTCTGACTGCATTCCGAGGCCGTCGCCATTTGGGAATATTTGCATGACGACTGGTTGTCTGCGGAAACCTCTGTCGAGCTCGTTGAAGGAGACCTTGTAGATAGCAACACTAAAGACTAGGCTTATCGCCATGACGATCAGCATGTACCAGAGAGTGAGCTTGATGTAGCTTGGAAATTTGTTTATTTGCATATTTTGTAGCCAAATCCTCGGACAGTTTCGATTATTGGCTCTCCCTTAAATGGTTTATCAATTTTATTGCGTAAGTATCCGATATAGACCTCGACGGTGTTTGGAAGGATATCAGCGTCATAGTCCCAGACATGAGCAATTAGATTATCCTTTGTCAGTACTCGATCCTGATTTCTCATCATATATTCGAGCAAAGCAAATTCTTTTGAGGACAGCGTTATGTTTTTGCCTGCTCTCACGACTAAGAATTTGAGGGTATTCAATTCGATGTCTCGAACCTTTAGGACATTTTCAACTTTTGTTCTTGGTCTCGTCAGAAGCGCTCTGATCCTGGCAAGCAGCTCCTCAAAGGCAAATGGCTTGATCAGGTAGTCGTCTGCTCCTGAGTTCAGGCCTTCGACACGATCAGAAACTTTGTCTTTCGCGGTCAGCATTAGAACAGGAGTGTGGATAGTTTTATCTCTCATCGCCTTGCAAATATTTAATCCGTCAATATCGCCTGGGAGCATACGATCGAGAATAACAATATCGTAATCTTCAGTTAGCGCAGAGCCGAGACCATCTTTGCCTTCATAAGCCACGTCAACAGCATAGGACTCTTGTTCTAAGCCCTTTTTGATCGCGTTTGCTATTTTGTGGTCGTCCTCAACTATTAAAATTCTCATATTTATACTATATAACATAAATTCTTAGAAATTGCTGAAAAGTCCCGAAGCAGTTCATGAGAGTTATTGTACTTTCTCGGTAGCCATAATATCTTTATTAGAACTTGTTTTTTTGATAATTTCATCTCGTGGAAAACTTTTCAGAACGATCTTTTTCTGTTATTCTAGAGCTAACGAAAGGGACAAATATGAGAAAAAGAGCCAAGATTATGACCGTAAGTATCGCAACGCTATTGGTAGCGGCTGCTGTTTTGATCTATTTCTTTTTGCCCGGAATGGTGGCAGATGAAGTCTATCCGCTAAAATATACTGATTTTATAGTAAAATATTCAACCAAGTACGATGTTGACCCTGCTTTGGTTGCCGCCGTTATCTTGCAAGAAAGCAGATTCAACCCGAAGGCTGCATCTCCAGTCGGCGCTCAGGGATTGATGCAGTTCATGCCTGGCACCGCCGCGACGATGGCGAAGGAGACTGGTCGCTGGCCAAATTATGATATTTTTGACGCAGAAACATCAGTCGAGTTTGGTGCAGCACATATCCACGATCTTCTTGTGAAGTATAATGGAAACGTCGAGCAGGCACTGGTCGGCTATAACGCCGGTACAGGCACGGCTGACCGCTGGATCAGCGCAAATATTTTTGATAAAGTCATAGACAGTAATTCTGGCAGCGAGACCGTAAACTATGTTAAAAAAGTCACGCATTATCAGCAGGTTTATACGGAGATGTACGGAACAGAGCTCGGGCTAAATATCAGCGCAGAGCTTCGTAAGGCTGATCAGGAGCCTCAGAGCGCAAAAGTTCGTGGGTTTGTCTGGTCAAGAATTTTCGACAATATTTTTAATCTAGGTGCAAAATAATGAACTCAAAGGTGCTCCGTCAAAAGTTTCTAAGCTACTTCGAATCCAAAGGTCACAAAATTATCCCGTCAGCGTCACTTGTACCTGAAAATGATCCGACGGTTCTTTTTACGACAGCTGGTATGCACCCTTTGGTGCCTAATTTGATGGGCGAAAAACATCCAAGTGGGGCAAAGCTTTGCAATATTCAAAGATGCGTCCGGACTGGTGATATTGATGAGGTTGGTGATAAAACACACTGCACATTTTTCGAGATGCTTGGCTATTGGTCACTAGGAGACTATTTCAAGGCTGACGCGATCAAGTTTATTTTTGGATTTTTGACCGAAGAGTTGGACATTGATCCTAAAAATTTGGCAGTAACTTGTTTCGAAGGTGATGAAAAAAACGGTATCCCAAAAGATGATGAAGCTGCCGATGTCTGGAAGTCCTTGGGGATTTCAAGCGAGAGAATAGCTTTTCTTGGTCGTGAAGATAATTGGTGGGGTCCGGCAGGAACAACTGGCCCATGCGGTCCCGATACCGAAGTTTTTGTCTGGACTGGTGGCGGAGACGCTCCAGATAAATACGATCCAACGGATAAAAATTGGGTCGAAATATGCAACGATGTCTTTATGCAATACAACAAGACGAAAGATGGAAAATTTGATCTTTTGGCTCAGAAAAACGTCGACTTCGGCGGAGGAATGGAAAGAATATTAGCATACCTAGATGGTCGAGACAACGTCTTCCAATCAGACTTATTCAATCTTATTTTAAGCGAAATTGAGCGTTTGTCTGGCAAAAAATATGAGAATTATATTAAAGAATTTCGGATTGTGGCTGACCACTTGAAGGCAGCGACATTTATGATCAGTGATGGTGTTGTCCCGCTGAATAAAGATCAAGGCTATGTCTTGCGTCGCTTGATTCGCCGCGCGATCGTAAAAGCTCATCAGATTGGCATCTCTGAAAATTTCACTCACAAAATTGCTGAAAAAGTTTTTGAAACATACGATGGTGACTATCCTTTCAACAATCAGCTAGTCCTATCTGAGCTTGAAAAGGAAGAGACGAAGTTTCGAAAAACATTGAAGGACGGCCTGAAAGTCCTAGATTCATTTAAGGAGATAGATAGCAAATCCTTGTTTGACCTTTATCAATCATTTGGCATACCGCTCGAGATTAGTCTTGAGGAAGCGAACATTCGTGGGCTCAATATCAAAGCTGAAACAATTCAACAATTTGAAGAACTTGTTCGTGAGCATCAGGCGCTGTCGCGTACCGCTTCGGCTGGCATGTTCAAGGGTGGCTTGGCCGATGATGGTGTTGCCACAAGACGGCTGCACACAGCAGCACACTTGATGCTTGCAGCACTTCGAAAAGTACTTGGCGATCATGTATATCAAAAAGGTTCAAATATCACTGCTGAGCGACTACGCTTCGACTTTTCGCATCCAGATAAGATGACGCCAGAGCAGATCGAAGAAGTAGAGAAGCTTGTAAATGAGCAGATCGAGCTTGATTTGCCCGTCATTATGGCTGAAATGTCGCTCGACGAGGCGAAGAAGTTCGGCGCTATGGGCGTATTTGATTCTAAATATGGCGAAAAGGTAAAAGTCTTCGAGATCGGTGGTTTTTCGAAGGAAATATGTGGCGGTCCTCATGCTAGCTACACGAGCGAACTTCATCATTTCAAAATACAAAAAGAAGAGAGCTCAAGCTCAGGCATTCGTCGCATCAAGGCGATACTGGACTAGATATTGGCGCGTTCTAACTATTTAAATTTGTCATCCCGTACTGGGGCTGGAGATACGGGATCTTGTGCTATTTCAATTAAGATTCCTGCTTTCGCAGGAATAACAAAGAATACGGGCATGGCAGAGTAGCGATTTATTGCATTTTTAGACCATTTGGACTATATTTCTCGTTGGAGAGGCTGGACTATATTTATATAGTTTGGCCAATTTGTAGTAGTCTAGCCAAAAGCTAGCAACAATTTGTTCTCACACAAATGAGGACGGCACCCGTGAAAACGGAAGGGGAGTAGAAAGGTATGAACGTAATACCGCCAAACGTAGAAAACCCAAGGAACAGTCTTATTGTTCCGCTTGACGTCAATCCTGACGTTGCAATGAAGCTCATTGATAGGATGTGTGCCGCTGGCGTTGATTATTTCAAAGTCGGCTACAACACGCTGGCGCAGCTTGATAAAGCTGCAATCGTGATGAGCCACATCTACGAGCGTAAAGGTTGCAGAATTTTCTTGGACGGAAAGTTTCATGATATTCCACAGACCGTGGAAAACGCAGTGAGACAATCTATCCTGACAGGCCTACGATACGGGTACGCTATAGAGATGATGAATGTTCATGCTCTTGGCGGCAGAAAGATGATGGTTGCGGCTGCAAATGCAGCAACAAACACAGCCGAAGATCTTCATATCCCGCGGCCAAAAATGATTGCCGTGACGATCTTGACCAGCCTAAACATGGACGATATTCATGAGATGGGGCTCTATCATCAAGCACGGTTTCATGGTGATGGCTTGATGTCAGAGATGGTCTTGTGTCTCGCTGAGCTTGCAAAATCGTCTGGTATGGATGGAGTTGTTGCATCCGCGCAACATGCTTCCAAGATTAAGGAAAAGTGCGGTGAAGACTTTCTTGTGGTTTCTCCTGGTATTAGACGGGAAACAGATAAGAAAGATGATCAGCAGCAGATCGTCACGCCAAGAAAGGCTATCGAAAACGGCTCAAATCAGCTCGTTGTCGGTCGTCCAATTCTTGAAGCAGAAGACCCTGCTGAGGCATTTGAATATTTCTGTATGGAAATTGCAGCGGGGCAACTTGCGCGACAAGTTGCGAAGGGGAAATAGCTATGGCTATATCAAAGGAACAGATTCTGGCAATGGCCAGCGTCAATCAGCTTCGCCAACTAAATTGGCAAGATGCGAAGGAACGGCTTATCTCAATCGAAGAGTTTATTCACATCTATGTTGTATTTGAATCATGGTGGAAGCACAGTGGTAAGCCCGAAGATCCGCATGCGGAGCTAAAGAGCAAAAATCACTCCGACGGCTATATAAACAGCCGAATCCCTCTGTCTTATGCAAACATTTGTGAGTTTCTGGCTTATCAGATGTGGCTGTATTTTAGCACCCGCCACAGAGACACTAAGATTGATGTCATCGTTTCGCCAAGCTTTGGGGCGATGGGTATCGGCATGTTCTTAGCCAAGTTTTTCCGTGCTCAGTACTTCTACACTGAAAAAGCAACAGCAGGCCAGACTTGGAATTTCAATGTAAGCGAAGACAAAGTTGTTCTCGCGATTGATGAATTACTGACTCGCGGAGTCAGCTCAGGTGCGACTATTCGCGCGATCAGAGATGGCAATTTTGGGAAAGTGAATTTCTATCCTGAGATGCTTGTTCTCGTAAACCGTTCGAATACCCAGTCGGTAGAAGGTCTGGCCGTCTCAGCAGTTTTCAACGTTGAGATGCAGGACTACGCGCCCTCTGAGTGCGTTCCTTGCAAAAATGGCTCGGTTGCACTTCCTCCAAAGAAGGATGGCAATTGGAAGCATTTTCAGAGACAAATGAAACCGTAAGCAGATAAACCGAAGAGTCGGTCTAGCGCTAAGCTGGATCGGCTCTATTTTTTTTACTTTTGTCATCCTGAGGCACCGAAGGATCTCCGGAGATTCTTCACTCACATTCAGAATGACAGACGCGAATACACCCATGAGATCGATATAATTGAGCTCATCGCATTGACAACATTCAGCATTTATGTTAGAAATACATTGCGAGCAACCACCGAGGTGGTATCGCAAAAAACTGCTGCGTAGCACGGCGGGCATGCTCTATATGAGATGCCAATGTGTGAGTAGGCAGTGAAGGAGCAAGGTATGTTTAAGACATATCTGAAGGCTTGGGTGCTGTCATGGTTTGCAGTTGGCATGGCGATGACGGCGATACTTGGCACAGTTGCGTGCTTTGGAAAATGGAAGACTGGTGGCTTTGAGCTTGGTCAGCTTTCTGCTGTTGTGGCCTCTGCCTGCTTGGTTGTTTCTTTGGCCCCATTCTGCGATACGTTGAAGCGGGTCAAGAAGCTTAGTAAGGCAAAGATTCTGAAAGATTGGCTTGATTTCAATTGCAAAACGATTGACCTACCAGTAGAGCAGCTTGCAAAGGCAGAAATCGCAGAGGTATGTTGGCTCAAGGGCGCTTCTGACCTTTCTGAGTATTTGTTCAATCCGCATTATTATCGTGCGGGCGATTGCGAGTATCTTCAAATGTTTATCGATGCGACGCCACTAAGGGAAAGAAAGCCCAGCGCTTTCATCGTAAATATCCAGATTGGCGATACAGCGTTTACTGGCCAATCAAACTATTTCAAAGGTTCCTGGAAGCTCATGTCTTCTCGACAAGAAGGGTCGCTAAAGTGGGTGCTCTTTGATGGCATAAGAAGTCGAGAAATTGAATCCATTCATAAGCTGACGAATCGGAAAGATCCAAAACTTGTGAAAGCTTTGTCGATAATGGAGTATTTCGACAATTGGGCTCATTACGAGAGAACCTTGACGTTGGCTGCTGTGGTGATGGAGCTTGATAGCACAAAAGGAGACAAGGCTACAAGGTCTCCAAAGATCAGAGATCTCAAGGAAGCGATCAAATACTTCCTTCTCTGTACCAATTATCAGAATGAGAATTTCGAGAATATTCTCATAAATATTCGCAAGAAGAGCGAAGCGGCAGACGCAGAAAAAAACGAGGTAAAATCTCAACCAACCGGACCAGTTCCGCTAATGTAGAATGAACTGGTGGGCAGTATGAAAAATACTGCCCTTTTTTTTACCCAAAAAACGGTTACTTGTACAAATTTTGGTTATTAATTATAATGTAATTAACCTTAGTAAAGAGGGCTTTTTGTCCTACTTCGTGAAGAAAGCGGTTATAACAAGGGAGCGGGAGTTCATGGCACTATTTAAGAAATCAAAAAAACACTACGCGATCGCGCTAGACATCGGCACAGAATTTGTAAAAGTGCTTGTTTTTTCGATTGAAAACGATACTGCTCATGTTATTGGCGTTGGCCGACAGAAGCAGGCGCTTTCGGATATGCAGGGTGGGCGAGTGACCGATATTTATGGCGTGATCAAAAATTGTGATATTGCCCTCGAGCAAGCTTTTGAGGAGGCCAAAGTCACACCAAAGCAGTGCATCATCGGTATCGCTGGCGAGCTCGTCAAGGGTGCAACAACTACAATTCACTATAAAAGAGACAAAGTTTCAGAGAAGATTACGGTCAAAGAGCTAAAAGAGATTATTGAGCAAGTTCAAGATCGCGCTTTTGACAAAACACGAAGTGAATTGGCTTGGGAGAGTGGCCAGACTGAGGTTGACGTCAAATTAGTTAATTCGGCAGTTGTCGATGTCCGAATAGACGGTTACAAGGTCACAAATCCGATCGGTTTCCAAGGTCGCGATGTTCAGGTCGGTATATTTAATGCTTTTGCGCCAATAGTTCACATCGGCGCACTTCAGACTGTTGCTGAAGAGCTAAAACTTGATCTTCTTTCTATTGCTGCAGAGCCATATGCGGTGGCTCGTTGCGTTGGCATGGAAGATTCAGCTGAGTTTTCATCTATCTTTATCGATGTTGGCGGTGGCACGACGGATATCGCCGTGGTTCGTGCTGGTGGAATCGATGGGACGAAGATGTTTGCGATCGGTGGACGAGTATTTACCAAATCCATCGCCGATGCTTTTGATAAGCCATTTCACGAGGCAGAGAAGCTTAAGCTAGACTACTCATCTGGTAAGATCGCGAAGGATTCGGAGATATACCGCAAGATCAGAAAAGCGATTGAAAACGATTGCGAAGTCTGGCTCTCTGGCGTAGAATTAGCCCTAGAAGAGTTTACGAACATCGAGCTCTTGCCATCAAAGATCATGCTTTGTGGCGGTGGCTCATTACTTCCTGAAATTCAGGAATATCTGTCCAAGACTGGTTGGGTGAAGAATCTGCCATTTGCAAAAATGCCAAAGATAGACTTTATTAAGCCAAGCCAAGTTGCGACAGTCATCGACGATACTGGCAAGCTTCAGAGCACACAGGACATCACCCCTATGGGCTTAGCTAATCTCGCGATTGATCTTGCAGGCGACGAAAAAGTTGTAGATAATATTTTAGACAAAATAGTAGATGGACTGAGATCATAAATCATGAATCAAGTATTTTACCTCGAAGCTGACGAAGAAATTACAAAGGTAATCAACCGAATCCGAAATTGTAAGGAGGACGGGGCTGTTTTGGTGATCCCGCGAGGGGGTACGATCGGTCAAAGCATTATCAATCTGAAAATACTTCGCAGAAACGCCTTCGAACATGGTAAGGGTATCGCCTTGGTGACCAACGATTCGGTGACAAACAATCTTTCTGATCAGCTTGGAATCTCAGTTTTCTCTAAAGTTAGCGAGGCAGAAAAAGCCAATTTGGCTGTAGCTGTCGAGGTTGAGAAAGCAAAGCCTCTATCGAACGATGAGGAAGAGAAGATCAAATCATACAAAAAATATGACCTAAGTCGTTTGAATGAAAACGGTGAAGAGGCTGATGTGAAAGAGGTTCCAGCGAAGAAAGAAATACTCGATCAGGGCGAAGATATCGAAGAAGACGAAGATTTGGATGAAGTTGGTGAGGGGGTGATGGCTGAAGAAGCCGAGGATGCCCCTGAAATTAAACACCATAGTATCGATGAGATGGCTGACGAGGATGAATCTCACGACGAGGCACCAAAACAAAAACCTGAAGACAAGAAAGAGAAGGATGCGCCAAAAGCTGAATCAAAAAATGAAGAGAAAAAATCAGATGATTTTAATTATGTAGACAGAGATCGGAGAGGTCAGAAGTCAGAAGTGAACGCTGATGATAAAATTGGGCGAAGTCGCGAAGAGAAATCTGATATGCCGAAGAAACCAATGAAGCGGCTGACAAAAGTTTTAATCGTCACATTTAGTGTTCTTTTTGTTGCGCTTCTTGCTGGTGCCTACGTCTTCTTGCCTACCGCGAAAGCTTCATTAGTGCTGAAAACTAGTCCGATTGAGAAAAGCTTCAATGTCGTGGTTGATAAAAACCAAGCAGAAAGCGATCTAGCAAACATGAAGTTAAATGGCCAAATTGTAACTGCCGAGAAGGAGCTGACCGGCCAGTATCCCTCAACAGGGGTGAAAAATGTTGGCGAAAAAGCGATTGGTAAAGTAACTGTCTCGAATTCATATGATACAAGCAAAACTATTCCAATAGAAAAAGGTGCTGTGATTGTTCGCGGTGACAAGCAGTTCGTCGTCCAGAAAGGCGTTTTTGTCCCAATCGCAACTGCATCACTCGCGGTTGTCGATGGCGTTAGCGTAGTTAGCATCACTCCAGGTAAAATCGACGTTGATGTTGCTGCAATTGACCCTGGTGAAGCGTTTAACCTTGAGCCAGGTGTCTTTAGCTTTGTTGCATTTACGGGCACAAAAAAGGAAAAGGTAACGGCGGCAAATGCAGTTGCTTTTGCTGGTGGTAGTACGAAAGAGCAGAAATTTGTGACAGCCGATGACTTGAAGAAGGCAGAAACAGATATGAAGAAAAAGGTTTATGATGCAACAAATGCTGACTTGCTTTTGAAAATAGATGAGTCGAAGCTAAAAGTCTTAGAGGGTTGCACATCTGAAAACGTGATTGCTTCAGAGTCCAGCAAAAAGGCAGATGACACTGTAGATACCTTTGACTATAAAGTGAAAACAAACATTTCAGCACTTGGTTTTGTTGAGGCTGACTTCAAACAATTCGTCCTAGACGGTGCCATCAGTCAACTCGCATCAGATCAGATGATTATCAATCCTGAGAATATGACGATCGATTATAAGCTGAATGTTGCAAATCTTGATCAGGGAAATATCACGCTAAAAGCTGACTACAAGGGCCAGGTTGGCAAGAGGATTTCAACTGACATAGTGAGAAATGCTATTACAAACAAAAGCCTTGGAACCGCTCAGAACTACCTCATTGGAATAGATGGAGTTGAATCAGTGACCTTAGAAGTCTGGCCTAAATTTGTTCCAAGAACGCCAATTCTTCCTGAAAAAATTCAAGTGAATTTTGATTACGTACAATAATAGAGCTCTTTCAATAACATTAATTCTTCGATATTATAGACTTATATGTATTTAGCTATTGATTTTGGTTTGAAAAGAATAGGCTTGGCGCTAGGAACTATGTATCCACGTGGTGCGGGTGTTCTTGACGGTGCCAAAAATATCGAGATTATTCTCTCGGAATTAGCGCAGATCGTCAAAGAAAACGATGTCGAGGCGATTGTGATCGGTATGCCGATCAGAAGTGCCGGTGAAGAGGGGACAATAGCGGACAAGATTCGTGATTTTGCCGAGAAATTAGCCAAATTTACTCATTTAGCAGTATATTTTGAGCCCGAGCAATTTTCTTCAGCGGAGGCGAAGAGAATGCTCGTTGAGAACAAGAAGAGCCACACTCGAGAAGGCGGGGAAGTTGACGAAATGTCCGCAGTTCTTATTCTCGAACAATTCTTAAACCAAGTTGAGCGAGTTGGACTGAATACAATCGAGCCAGACTATAAGCCATAGAGGGATTGTTGATGAATGAAGAGAAGCCAAAACCAAAGATAACAGCTGGAACTATTATAAAACTTACGATAGTTTTTTTGTTATTAATCGTGATCGCATTGTCGATTTTTTTCTTCAACAAAGAAACGACTCAAAAGTCTAATTTGCTGATTGATAATAAAGTTGTCGAGGTGCTTGATGGCTCCACGCCGAAGCAAGTCTCAGCAATGCTGTCTGAGCAAGGAGTATTAAAAAAGGGATCTCTCGATCTGTATTACTTGCTCGAGCGTGTAAGCCATAAAAATATTATTCCTGGTTTCTACGAAATTACGCCTACGATGTCGATGAAGGACATCATTGCTCTTTTCGGTAGCGGCGAATTTAAACAGACGAAAATCACATTTCCTGAAGGCTGGCGAATGGAGCAGATGGCGATTCGCTTGGACGCAAATGGTATCGTTGATTATGCTGAGTTCACAGCTTTAGCTCGTGAATATGAAGGCAAGCTTTTTCCTGACACATACTATTTCAAGCCAAAAATGACCGCGACTGAGATTGTGAAAATGATGACGGACGACTATTCTTGGCGTACAGAGAATCTCGCAATTTCTGATTCTGACCTTATAATAGCCTCGATTGTCGAGCGCGAGGCGGCAAATGATGCTGACCGTGCACTAATCGCGGGTATTTACAAAAATCGTGTTAAAGCAGGTATGAAGCTACAGTCTGATCCAACAGTTGAGTATGGACGAGATACAAATAACTTGGCGAAGCTTAGCGTTGAGAAACAGAAAGAATATTCTTTTTGGCAACCAGCACATACAGTGGAATTCACAAGCGTTGTTTCTCCCTACAATACTTATCAGGTCAGCGGCTTACCAGCAGGACCTCTTTGTAGCCCTGGGATCGCAAGTATCAAAGCGACGCTTTCGCCTACAGCAAGCCAATATTATTATTTCCTTTATGGCAGAGACAAAAAGATTCATACAGCGAAGACACAAGCCGAACATGAGACGAATGTTCAGAAGTATATGTAGGAAATGTACAAAAACGAAAAATGTAGAAATATCGAAAATCAGATCTCTGGAAATATCGTGCTTGACCGTCGTCTCTATTTACACTAGACTAAAAAATGTCTTACGATTTTGGCTCTCTGATTCGCTGTTGTCGTATCATTACTAAATATAAAATACGTGAAAAATCCTTTCAACAAATTGCTAAGCCGTTTTTCTCAAGATATTGGGATCGATTTGGGTACGGCAAATACACTCATTTACGTGCGCGGAAAAGGCATTGTCATTCGTGAGCCTTCTGTGGTTGCGATCAACAAGCGAACAAAAGAAGTTTTGTCAGTTGGCGAAGAAGCGAAGAGAATGGTTGGTCGGACGCCAGCCCACATTGTGGCAATTAGGCCTCTCGTAGATGGCGTTATTTCTGACTTCGAAATTACCGAAACAATGCTCAAATATTTCTTCGATCGAGTACATCGAGAAAGATTTACTCTTATTCCTCGTCCTCGCGTTGTGATTGGCATTCCGCACAGTGTTACTGAAGTAGAAAGACGTGCTGTAGAAGAGGCAGCGATAAATGCTGGGGCTCGTGAAGTTTATTTGATCGAAGAGCCGATCGCTTCTGCTGTTGGGGCAAGGCTGCCTATTCAAGACGCTTCTGGCAGCATGATTATCGATATTGGCGGAGGCACGACTGAGGTTGCCGTGATTTCTCTCGGTGGCGTCGTTGCATCTAGATCTCTTCGCATCGCTGGAGATGAATTAAACGACGATATAATTCAATATGCTCGAGATAAGTTCAATTTACTTTTGGGAGAGAGAACAGCTGAAGACATTAAAATTCGGGTGGGTTCGGCAATTGAGCTAAAAGAGAAGCTTGAGACGCCAATGCGTGGTAGAGATTTGGTGACAGGTCTGCCAAAAGAGATTATGGTAAATGACACTCAAATTCGCGAGGCAACACGAAAATCTATCAACACGATTATTGAAAGTATACGGGCGACCATGGAAGAAACTCCGCCTGAGCTCTTGGCCGACATTATGGATCGTGGAATTGTGCTTGCAGGCGGTGGCGCTCTCCTGCGTGGTCTCGATCGTCGAATTGCAATGGAGACTCAAACTAAGGTTCAGGTCACTGACGATCCACTTACGGCAGTCGTTCGTGGAGCGGGTATGGTACTTGAAGATCTGGATCTTTTGGCTGACATTCTTTTACCGAAAGAATTTCGCCGTTAATCTTACATGACTAATGAAAAAACATAACAATAAATTGAGGATATTTGCGGCGATTTTTATCATTCTGATCGTGCTTGTTGGGGTCTTTCCAGCCGCTAAGGTCACCGCTAGGTCTTCTTTGTATAGCTTCACTGGAAGGATCTCTGGCGGATTGTTCTCCTTCGGGACAAATATACGTCAAAAATTTTCTTTTATTGGGAATATCGGTCGCCTCAGGTCTGAAAACGAACGATTAGCTGATATGCTGAACGAATTTCAGGTTGACTCTAGTCGCATTGCTGAGCTAGAAAATGAAAACAAACTGCTAAAGCAGGAATTGGGCTTCTTTCAATTGGATCAGCAGGAAGTTTTAGTGCCAGCGAAGATTATTCAGCGCGAGCCAGTTTCTTTTCTTGATAATTTCCTGATTGATAAGGGCTCTTCGGAAGGAATAGTCAAAAATATGGCTGTAATTTCACACAGCATTTTGGTTGGACAAATCGATGAGGTGTATGAACACTCATCTCGCGTTGTTCTGATCACGAGCAAAGATTCTGTTATCCAGGCGATGCTCCAGGATTCGCGCGCGAAAGGGATTCTTCGCGGCGGTTTATCCGGGCTATTTCTTGAAAACATCGTCTCCGACGCTGAATACAAAGATGGCGAAAACATCATCACCTCTGGTCTTGGCGGTGAGCTGAAGCAGGGGATCCTCATTGGTAAGGCCGACAAGGCTGGAAGCTCTGGAACTGGACTTTTTAAGACTGTTGCAGTGGAACCTTTGGTCGATCTTACAAAATTAGAAATAGTCTTCGTACAAAAATGAATATATTTAAAAAAATATTATTAGTTTGTTTGGCTCTCGCAACTGTTCTCTTGGATGTGTCTTTTTTTAGTGCATTCGAAATATATGGTGCAACGATAATTTCTTCATTGGCCGTGCTTCTTACAATGGCAATTACAGATCGAAGTCGTAATTATCTGATCTATGTGTTTTCTTTGATTCTTTTTTTCACCATATTTTCATCTTTACCTCTTTTGGTTATCGCACTTGAGTTTCTTGCTCTTCCTGTCGGACTGAATTATGTTATGACGAGATACTTCCCGAGGCCAAAGGCGGTGACCTCTCCAGTATATTATCTTTTTGGAAATTTCATTTTTGAACTTGTCTTGCTAGTATACTCAAAAGAGTACAATCAGGCTGGACTACTCACGCTCTCATATTTTGTAGTACTCAATAGTATCCTTGGGGTAATTTTTTACATTTTGCAGGAAAAAGTGAAAAATGATTTTAATATTGAAGAGATCAAAGCCTAGGCATTATGGATATATTTGGTAATTTTTCATTTCTTCGTGGAGATAAGGAGAAACGGGTAATACAGGAAACTGAAGACCTAGAATTTTCGTATTCGGATGTAACAAACGAGGCAATCTGCAAGATTGAAGACCGTAGCGGACCGAAATCTGTTACAGCATTGAAAGTTATTGTAGTCCTTATCTTCTGTGCGGCAGTTCTTCGATTATTTTTTATTCAGGTTGTAGAGGGTGAGGCGAATCAACAGCTTGCAGAAGGAAATAGAATCAGACCTAGAATAATTGAAGCAAATCGAGGCCAAATTTACGATGCAAATGGCGTCTGGCTAGCAAGAAATCAGCCTTCATTTGCACTTGCTGTCTATCCTTCGGATATGCCACGAAATAAAAATGAGCGACTAGCCACTTATCAAAAAATCGCCGACGTAGCCGGGATGAGCTTTGCCGAGGTTCAGCTTGAAGCCGAGAAAAATGGCTTATCTTCTCTCGACGAAACTTTGATAAAAGAAAATATTTCTCATGACGATGCGCTCCTGCTCGAAGAGAAGATTGCGGGCATTACTGGATTTTTTATTGCAGAGAAGCCGATCAGGGAGTACAAAGTTTCCCCAGGTTTATCCCATTTGATTGGCTACACGGGTATTGTCTCTGAAGACGATCTCAAAAAGACCGTTGGCTACTACCTTTCAGACAGGATTGGTAAAACTGCGCTCGAGCTCCAATACGAAGAATATTTGAAAGGTAATCACGGTGTTGAGCAGATCGAGGTTGATTCTAAGGGTAATATTGTTAAGGTTTTGGTGAAGGACGAAAACAAAGAGTCAACTCCTGGCGATGATCTGATGCTGAACATTGACCTTGGTCTTCAGCAGAAAACTGCTGAAGCATTGAAGGCAGGTATGGAGAGTGGTAAAACATTGACTGGCCAAGAGGTGACTGGTGGCGCGGCGATTGTTATGAATGTAAATACGGGGGCAATCATTTCGATGGTTTCCCTGCCAGACTATAACAACAATCTATTCGCTTCAAAAATTTCTACAGCTGACTATCAAACTCTAATAAACGATCCAAGCTTGCCGATGTTTAATCGATCGTTGAAAGGTACCTATCCGCCTGGTTCGGTTTCCAAAATTATATTGGCTTCGGGCGCTTTACAAGAGGGGACAATCGACAAAAACACAACGCTGGTCACACCTGCGGCAATTGTGATCGGCCAATATACTTTTCCTGACTGGAAGGACCATAGCTACGAATCCACCAACGTTGAGCGGGCTCTCGCAGAGTCAAACAATGTTTTTTTCTATTCACTTGGTGGCGGTTTTGACAAAATTCAAGGTCTCGGCATCGATAAAATCAAAAAGTATTGGCAGCTATTTGGACTCGGTAGGAAGACAGGTATCGACTTGCCAGCTGAAGCATCTGGGTTCCTTCCTGATGGTGCTTGGAAACTAGCGGTCAAGGGTGAGCCATGGTATATCGGTGACACTTACCATGCTTCCATCGGCCAGGGTGATCTACTCGTTACACCTTTGCAAATGGTCAGGGCGACGGCGGTGATTGCTAACGGTGGCAAACTTTTGCAGCCACAGTTGGTAAAGAAAATTGTTAATAACAATGGCGATGTTGTCAAACAATTTGAGCCAGTCGTTCAGAGCGAGAATTTTCTCAATCCAAGTGTCATAAAGACCGTTGCTGAGGGTATGCGACTCACAATCACTGATGGCTCGGCTCGAAATCTCAACGATTTGCCATTTACAGTTGCGGGAAAGACTGGTACTGCGCAGTTTCTTAATAACGAAAAGACCCATGCTTGGTTCGAGTGCTATGCACCATACGAGAGCCCTGAGATAGCAGTCGTTGTCCTTGTGGACGGCGGTGGCGGTGGTCATGAAATTGCAGCCCCTGTGGCCAAAGAGATTATGTCCTATTACTTTGCGAACAAAAAATAGTCAGCAACTTTTTACAAATATATTTATTATTAACTCCCTGAGCTTCAAATGTCACTTTAGGAAACTGTTTGGCCTTAGTGACGAACTCAGCGACAGTGCTTTTTGCATTGACAAAAGCCACCAAATTTGAGAGAATTCACGAGTAAAAAGCAAACCAACACACTAAATAAGGCGTGTTTAATTTTTTTAGAATAAAGGAAAATATGAGTAACTATATTACAAAAGATGGTCTACAGAAATTACGAGACCAACTTGCAACAATCAAACTAAAACTCAAAGAAGTCAGCTTCAAAATCAAAGAAGCGCGTGAGATGGGTGATCTTTCAGAAAACGCTGAATATCATGAAGCCAAAAATGAGCAATCTTTTCTCATGGGCAAAGAAGCTGAGCTTGAGAGCAAGATCAAGAACGCTCAAATTATCGAGAAGAAAGCAGCAACCGATGTCGTTGTGGCTGGTTCAACTGTTGTTATCGACGATGATGGCGAGAAGCTTGAGTACACAATCGTCGGCTCAGACGAATCTGATCCACTTTCAGGCAAGATTTCTATTGATTCTCCAATCGGCGCTTCGCTGATCGGCCACAAAAAGGGCGAAAAGATCGAAGTCAGAACTCCAGCCGGTGTCTCAGTCTGCAAGATCATAAGCGTTAGCTAATAATCGACATTGTTTCTATATTTGACTCGCTTCTGATCCACTCGAAGCGAGTCGTTTTATTATTGAAAAAATTATGATATAAGTAAAAAGTAACTAAAATACATTTGAAAAAAATAATACCCAGTGAGAGGTTAAACCATGTCAAGTGAACTCGGAACAACGGAAAAAGAACTAATCGAAAATCGACTCAAGAAACTAGAAGAGTTGAAGCAGCTTGGCGTGAATCCGTATCCATCAAAATCTAATCGAAATCATATGGCCGCCGATGTTCATGCGAAGCAAGAACAGCTAATCAAATCTGCGGAGGAGATCACGGTCGCTGGTAAGATTATGGCTCGTCGTGGACATGGCAAGCTCTCTTTTGTTGACCTGTTTGATGAAACTGGCAAAATCCAGATTGTGGTCAAAGAAGGCCTAGTTGAGGAGAAAAGCATGCAGATTTTTGCCGAAGTTGAAGTCGGCGATTTCATCGATGCGACAGGCAAGGTGTTTTTGACTAATGCAGGGGAGCTCTCGATCGAAAGTCATTCAATAAGAGTCCTTGCAAAAGCGCTTCGTCCGATGCCTGATAAATGGAATGGTTTGAAGGATGAAGAGCTTCGTTTCCGTAAAAGATATCTAGAGTTTATGACAAGCCCTGAGACGCGCGAACTTTTTGTCAAAAAGGCGAAATTTTGGCAGGCAACTAGAAACTTCATGATTGATCACGGTTTCTTGGAGGTTGAAACACCGGTGCTTGAAAACTGCGCTGGCGGCGCCGACGCAAATCCATTTGTAACTCATCATGATGCGCTCGATATTGACGTATATCTTCGAATCTCGACTGGCGAGCTCTGGCAGAAACGCCTCATGGTTGGTGGCTTTGATAAGACTTTTGAGATCGGCCGACAGTTTCGCAACGAAGGTATATCTCGTGAACATTTTCAAGATTACTCACAAATGGAATTTTATTGGGGATATCACAACTATCAGGATTCGATGAAGCTCGTGCAATCCCTTTATCAACACATTGCAGAGAAGGCTTTTGGTACACAGAAGTTCAAGATTGCTGAGTTTGATGTTGACCTCTCTGGCACTTGGCCAACTCTCGACTATGTTTCAGCTATTGAGGATAAGATGGGGATAAATGTCCTAACCGCTGACGAGAATGTTTTGCGCGCTAAACTAAAAGAGCTTCACGTTCATTTCGACGCTGCTGATCGCAAAGGTCGTCTGACAGATCTTCTCTGGAAGCAAATTCGCAAAACTATTGCAGGTCCGGTATTTCTCATCAATCATCCAGTCGAAGTATCACCACTTGCAAAGCGAAAAGAAGATGATCCAAGACTTGTTGAGAGATTTCAGCCAATTATTGCAGGTTCTGAGATGGGCAACGGCTACTCTGAGCTGAATGATCCGCAGGATCAAGCCGAACGCTTCCTTGAGCAGGCAGAGCTACGCGAGGCAGGCGATGCTGAAGCCCAGATGCATGACAAGGATTTCGTTGAGGCGCTTGAGTATGGTATGCCGCCAACTTCTGGCTTTGGCTTTTCCGAAAGACTATTTTCTTTCCTTGCAGATATCCCGGCACGTGAGTCTCAAATGTTCCCACTAATGCGTCCAGAAGAAAAGAAACCAGTCGAAAAGAAATAATAAACTATTATCAATATTCAATAATCAACCGTTCGAATAGCGGTGGGATGCTGAAATAAATTCAGCGGAACAGATCCGATGTCTTGGTTATTGCTTCAAAGGAGCCTATGTTAGATATAAAAGTAATTCGTGAAAATCCTGAAGAAATAAAGCGCAAAATCGTCCGCAAAGGTGCAGATGGCGAGCTTATCGATAAAATAATCTCTCTCGATGAACGTCGACGTGAGCTGATTTTGAAGATCGAAGAAAGCCAAAGTGAGCTAAATAAGCGCTCGAAAGATATCGCGATGCTTCATGGTCAGCAAAAGATTGACGCAATCAATGAAGCTGGCAACATCTCTGAGAAGATCAAGGATCTAAAGCCTGAGCTTGACAAGATCATTGAAGATTACAAGAAGACGATGCTTCAGATTCCAAATCCGCCTTCCGATGATGTCGAAGACGGTGCTTCTGACAAGGAGAACACGACCAATCGACTTTGGGGAAAGCCAACAGAATTTGATTTCAAAATTCTTGACAATGTTGAGCTTGGCGAGAAGCTTGATGTTGTTGATATCGAACGTGCCGTTAAAATCTCTGGTTCACGATTCTTTTTTATCAAGGGCGACCTTGCAATACTCGAAATGTCTCTCTTTCGCTACGCTGTTGATCTTTTGGTTGCCGAAGGCTTCACTCTCATGATTCCGCCTGTTATGCTAAACAGAACGATTATGGAGGGTGCAGGCTATATTCCTGGTGGTGAGGACGAGATTTATCGCACACAGGATGATCAATACTTAGCTGCAACTGCAGAGCAGCCTCTTGCTGGCTATCACATGGATGAAACTTTGAACGAAAAAGATCTACCGCTTCGCTATGTTGGTGTCTCCACTTGTTTCCGTCGTGAAGCTGGTAGCCACGGCAAGGATGTAAGGGGAATTCTTCGTGGTCATCAGTTCAACAAAGTAGAAATGTTTGTTTATACTACACCGGAAAAATCAGCAGAAGAGCACGAATATCTTGTTTCGCTTGAAGAGAAGCTGATGCAAGGCCTTGGTCTGCCATATGAAGTTTCAAACATTTGTGCTGGCGATCTCGGCGCACCTGCTTCAAAGAAATTTGACATCCAAGCATGGATACCTAGCGAGGGCAAATATCGTGAAACTCACTCATGCTCAAACTGCACTGACTATCAGGCTCGAAGACTTAATATCCGCTATAAGAACAAAGAGGGCAAGACTGATTTTGTCCACACTTTGAACGGCACAGGTTTTTCAGAGCGTCCACTCATCGCGATCATGGAAAACTATCAGCAAAAAGATGGCACGATCAAAGTCCCTGAGATTCTTCAGAAATATACCGGTTTCAAAGTCATGAAGCCAAAGAAATAGAAAATTGCACTCATTTATATAAAATTGCCTCGAGAAATCGGAGGCAATTTTATAAAAGTCGAAAGATAATTGATTGTTTTAGCTTTGCTGTAATTGACAATTACGTGGATTGTGATATAATGTTTGCAACCTGAAGGTCAGGAAAATTTTTGTGCGAGGTGAAGAAAAATGTATGGTTTACATGGGGTGATTCCACTTTTGCTAATTTGGGTAGGCGCTGTTGTCGTAATCTACGGACTTTTGAATCTGACATCAGAGAACGAGGTCTATCACCGTGGCGGTGGATTTGGATTCGGAGTAGGGGTGCTTATCTTGATGGCAGGATGCATGATGAACGGAAATGGTAATCCGATCAATGTCATGCCATCTTCTGGGACTTACCGAGTTCTCGAGCCAGAGAGCAAGATAATCGTTTTGCAGGAGCTTGGAACGCGAAAAGGATTCGCTATCGGCACTCCACCAGTCCCTATGTGTTTCGAAGTCCCAAAAGAAAAGTTTGCCATTATCAAAGTCAGCCCGAGCGCTCCAAATGCTGGGATGGCGGTCGTAGATAACTATGACTACAATCAGATGGTGACTTACTATGAGATTGATCAGACTTTGGCTGATCCGCTGCCAGAAGTTAAAAAGCCGACACAGCCGGTCGCCGGTCCTTTCAAGGAAAGTCTGCCAGTGAGGCCGGTTCAGAAAAGTCCATAAATTTAGACTCCTAAATCGTTAGAGTCACTTGTCATTGTTCGGGTGGCTTCTTTTTTATTTATTTTAACTCTCCAGATTTATCTGTAAACAGTAGATTATGCTTATTGAATTTATCCCAATTAGTACGCTATAGCGTACTAATTGGGATAAATAACTTAAAAATATGATCTAGAGCATTGATCGAGGGCGCTGGCGATGCTATGCGTTGTTTTATCAATCATAATCCGTGGACAACACTCTATCTTTGTGGTAAAAGAAGATTGGTCTTACTCAAAAAATCTGGGTAGGACGGAGGAGAAAGAGATGAAGAAAGAAATTGGTGAGGTGTGGCTTCCGCCATCATTTAACCGAGGGGTTCTTATCGTGCTTGCGCTGATTGGGATCGTACCAGCAGCGTGTTTATTGCTACACCATGCGATTCTGTATGCTGTGATAATGCTTCTGGTGTCTGCGGTAGCAATCTGGTACGTCTCTACGCCATTTCGGCGTTTTGGCTCCAAACAGCTTAAGGCTGATGCTGTCCATTTCGATAACAATTTTGTTGAGATGAACCTCGACGAAAGTGAATATTGGAATGATGATCCTGCTATCAAAGATTATGCTGGATCGCTTGATCTCGCTGAATTCCAGTGGTCTCAAATCTCCGATCGCACTGTCAGAATTGGTGATCTTGTCCAGCGTCTGGCAGTATGCATTAGAATCAGCTTCAACGGTACCTCTCGAACAAGAGTCCTAAATCTATTCAAATCTATCAGAGTGCTCGATCCGGAGGCTTCGACTGATTGGAGAAGATGGCTGAAAGATAGGTTGCCCTTGAAAACATGGAATGTGGTCACGGCACTCGCGATAGAAGGGAAACTGTCTCGATTTTTCCATGAGAATATGGATGGCGAGCTGCTCGAACTAATACAACGAGCGATGAAGCCTGAGCTTGATTTGATTGGTGGTGATTTCTCTGTAAGCGCCAGCTACCAGCTACTTGACTCGAATGAGGAGATTGATGAGTTCTATCTTTATGAAGCAGCTGATAATGCTTTTGCATCTCAAGTGAAGCATGTTTATGGGACTTCTCCCTGTGTTCCAGAAAAATAGTTTAGAAACTCTGACCGCTGTGTTAACTCACGGCGGTTTTTTTGTGGTAGAGTGGACAATATTCCCAGCTTGTGGTATAAGAAGACTGGTCTTGCACAGAAAAACTTGGGTAAGACAGAGGAGAAAAAAGTTGAATAAAATTTTAGAGAATTATTTCACTCGTCGTCTGAAACCAATGGAGAACGATTGGCTAAAGTGGCTCCTTTCGTTGGTGGTGATACTACTAACATTCTGGTTCCTGCTTGTCACGTGTTCGTGGTGGCTGGTCGTCCCAGGGATCTTAGTGGTCGCATATCATGTTGTAGAGCGCTATTATCAAGAAAGCGTCGGCTCTTCGTATTTTGGTCGGAATGATAAAATTCATCTTGATCATGATGGGAATGAGATAGAGTTGGAAGGCTGGTATTGGGACAACGATCCAGCGCTGGCCAATCTTGCGATGTCCGTCAATATTGATAATACCTCGTTTGATCTCAGACAAACGGTCCCTACGAAATTTGGTGCTCTTGTGAGCATTTTATTTTTCACAATGAATATCAGTATGGACGGGGCATCAAGAGAAGAAATCCTTGCGACGTTTAAGATCATTCGTGGAATATATCCCAACGCCAGCGCAAGATATTGGTTCCAAGAATATTTTACTCCAGTGTTCATGCACGCACTTGCTGATCTTGCGGCGTCTGGCAAATTTAGTCCTTTTGCGAGTCGGATCAACAGCAGTAATACTACACTCGAGCTGATGATCATGGATTACTTGGCAGAGAAGCTCAAAGTATTTCCAAAAGTTCAAATAAGCCTTAAGTGCGAAATTCAGCGGTTTGAAGATACCTCGCTCTTTCCGCCGAAAATTGAATTCAATGAATAAGAGAAATTTATTTGTTTCAGAATGATGCCAATTTGCATCAAAATTGTTCGATAATACTCGACCGCTGTGTTAAATCACAGCGGTTTTTTTGTCCGATATTTCACAAATTATCTGCATAGTGTAATATAAATATAGGAGCATTAATCAAGGGGAGGAAAGGAATTGTATGAAAATTGAATTCCACATCAAGGACGTGGTGCTGACCGCGAGTCAGAAATCCATGATTGAAAAGAAGCTTCAGAAGCTAAAGAGATATGTAAAAGACGAAACGTTGATTTTGGATGTATATTTGAGTGATGAAACGAGTGTTGAGAAGGGTGGAGTAGATCAATCGGTTGAGCTTTCGGCGACATTTTCCAACGAAAGATTCTTTGTTCGCGAGGTTGATAGCCGACTTCTACGTGCATTTGCTTTTGCTTACAAAAAACTTGAACGTAATCTATATGATTTTCATGAGAAACAGCTTGACCGAACCCAGAAAGGGGACAATCATTTCGATCGTTTCCTGAAGGCGATCAGAGTCAAGAAATCTTACGACGAAGAGCTATAGTACTATCTGGCGGTCACGCAGCGTGACCGCCAGAGCTGTCTCAAACATATTCTGATCTCAGCTGCCTTGCAATTCATGAGGTTTGAGGCTAAGATTTAGCTACCGAATCATATGGATGATGGCTTTTTCTAGATAGAAATAATATTATAAGTGTCATTCTGAACTTGTTTCAGGATCCCGTTGCTGTTTAATTAGTTGTAAGATCCTGAATCAAGTTCAGGATGACAGCCTGCGAAGCTGGGATGACAGAAGAAATTTAAGGAACAAATATGGGTTTTCTGGATAAGATTTACAATCCGAGCAAGAAGGTCTTGAATTCACTTCAGCGCAAAGTTGATGAGATTAACGCTGCCGAAGAAGATATCAAAAAACTTTCCGATGATGAGCTCAAGGCAAAGACCTTTGAATTCAAGGCAGAAATCGCCAAAGCTGAGGGAAATTACGAGGAAGAGCAGAGTCTGATTGAGAAGCTCGCGCCTCAAGCTTTTGCTATACTTCGAGAGGCGATGCGTCGAACTTGGGGCGAGCGTCATTTTGATGTTCAGCTAATTGGCGGCTTGGTACTTCATGAGGGTAAAATTGCTGAGATGAGAACTGGTGAGGGCAAGACGATCGTGGCAACACTTTCTCTATATCTAAATTCACTCTCAGGCCACGGCGTTCATCTTATTACGGTAAATGATTATCTTTCCAAACATCAGGGTGAGGGGATGGGGCAAGTATTTGGTCTTCTTGGCCTCTCAACCGGCATCATCCAGAGCAACCAAGAAACTTATAAATTTGCGAAAAATGTAGACTACAAACACTACTCAGAGTGCGATGGCTCTAATCTCATTCCTTGCAGTCGCAAAGAGGCTTACGCCTGTGATATCACTTATGGCACGAACAACGAGTTTGGCTTCGATTATCTGCGTGATAATATGGCGCCAAGTGTTGAGCAGTGCTCTCAACGAGAGCTTTATTTTGCGATTGTTGATGAGGTGGACTCGATCTTGATCGATGAAGCTCGTACCCCTCTTATCATTTCCGCACAAGCAGAAGAGTCTGGTGCAATGTATCAGCAGTTCGCTGCTCTCGTGCCACGGCTGAAAGAAGTCGAGGACTATACGATCGACGAGAAGGATCGTGCTGTAACTCTGACTGACAAGGGTATGAAAGAGATGGAGACGATGCTTCACATCGATAATATCTATGGTACAGGTGGCCTCTCGATGGTTCATCATCTCGAGCAGGCGCTCAAGGCTCATGCACTATTCAAAAAAGATCGAGATTACGTCGTACGTGATGGCGAAATTTTGATTGTTGATGAGTTTACTGGCCGTATGATGGTCGGACGACGTTTCTCTGAAGGTTTGCACCAAGCGATTGAGGCGAAAGAGCAGGTTGAGGTCAAGCGTGAATCTCAGACTTTGGCTACGATTTCATTCCAAAATTTATTCCGAATGTACAAGAAACTTGCTGGTATGACAGGTACAGCGGCGACTGAAGCAGAGGAATTTTACAAAATATACAAGCTCGATGTCGTCGAGATTCCAACCAATAAACCAGTCAAAAGACTTGATTCGCCAGATAGAATCTACAAGAGCGAAGATGCGAAGCTAAATGCGATCGTCGAGTCTGTGCGCGAGCGACATGAAAAGGGTCAGCCGATCTTGATCGGTACTGTTTCTGTGTCCAAGAATGAGCTTTTATCAAAGAAGCTGAAGCAAGCCGGGATCAAGCACGAAGTGCTAAACGCGAAACATCATGAAAAGGAAGCAAAGATCATCACTCGAGCCGGACTTCTTGGCTCCGTGACGGTAGCTACAAATATGGCCGGCCGTGGAACCGACATTAAGCTCGGCGAGGGTGTCCGCGAAGTGGGTGGCTTACACGTTCTGGGTACTGAGCGACACGAGGCGCGTAGAATCGATAATCAGCTCCGTGGCCGTGCTGGTCGCCAGGGCGATCCAGGCTCATCGCAATTTTTTGTCTCGATGGATGACGATCTAATGCGTATTTTTGGTGGCGATAAATTGAAAAGTCTGATGGAGAGACTTGGCCTTCCGGATGATATGCCGATCGAGAACAAGATGATCTCTGGCTCGATTGAGTCGGCTCAGAAGCGTGTTGAAGGTTATAATTTTGATACTCGCAAACATTTAGTCGAATATGATGATGTGATGAATAAACATCGTGAAGTGATTTATCGAAAGCGTCGCCGAATTCTCGAAATGAACGAGGATAATAAACTTACCGTCAAAAAGAAAAATGAATTTGATGAAGAAGTCACTGAGGAATCGACGCTAAAAGAGGAAATTCTTGACATCATTGATGAGGAAATCGAATCAATAATCAACACGAACATTGAGGACAAAGATAAGGCGGAGCAGGAGATCAGAGCGATTCTTGGCGATCAGAAGGATCTGCCTCTGGATGCTGAAGTGTTGAAGAAGTTGGTCGCAGAGATGTATGAGGAGCGCGAGAAGAAAATCGGCGTACCTGTCATGCGTCAGATTGAAGTCATGGTGTATCTCCGTACAATCGATATGCTTTGGGTGGAGCATCTGACAACGATGGATGAGCTCCGTACTGGTATTGGTCTTCGCGGCTATGGTCAGCGCGATCCTCTTGTTGAATATAAGCAGGAAGCTTATGCATTATTCACAAATTTATTGAGAAATATTGAATCATCTGTCGCTCGCACGATATTCCGTGTCGAAGTTCAAGTAAGTCAGTCAGCGCCTATTGCTTCAACAAAAAATGTTGAGTACACAAAACCTGATCCTGATTCGATCGGTGGTTTTGAGGCTGATCAAGATGCTGGCAAAAATATGCCGAATCAGATGTCCGGGAAAGAGGATGACGCAGTGGCTCAGAGGATGTATTCTGAATCAGAAGAAGCGAAAAATTCAGTGACTACAAAAGTTTTGCAAAAAGGTAAAACGGTCTTCGATCGGATGAAAGAGTCATCAGCAACAGGGCCTGCGTCTCAGGTGAAAAATGTGAAGAAAGTGGGTCGGAATGATCCATGCCCATGCGGAGCGAAGCATGCAGATGGAAGACCGATGAAGTACAAACACTGTTGCGGTAAATAGCATCACAATACGCAAACTAACGGAGTCCCTGCGAAGCCTTGCTGTGCCGTCCGTAATTTTAATGAAGGATGGGCGTAGGGGGACGGTTCTGGCAAGAAATATAAGAAGTGTTGTGGTAAATAAAAAATGATATAATGATGACTGAACATATAGTGTAAATGCGCTCTCGGAGGGGCAAATGAAAAGCAAAAAAAAAGTATTACTTGTTATACTTGATGGCTGGGGCCTTTCACCTGAAAAAAGGGGGAATGCGCCTTTTTTGGCGAAGACGCCAACGCTTGATTATGTTTATACGAACTATCCGAAAACTTCGCTTTCTGCATCAGGGGCCGAAGTTGGCTTGATCGAGGGCGAGCCGGGAAACTCTGAAGTCGGACACATGAATATTGGCTTAGGACGCGTCGCAATGCAAAATTTGCCAAGGATCGACCAAGCAATTGCAAATCAGGAATTTTTTGAAAATCCTGTCATAAATGCTTCTATGAACAGAGTGATACAGAAGAAGACTACACTACATTTGGTTGGTCTTGTTTCTGATGGTGGGGTGCACTCGCATATCCGTCATCTGATCTCGTTTCTTGAGATGGCAAGAAACAAGAATGTGAAAAATATTTGTATTCACGCCATAACCGATGGACGAGATACACCGCCCGAAAAGGCCAAAATTTTTATGCAACAGGTCCAATCCGCTTGCGATTATCTTAAAGTCGGAAGGATCGCAACGATTATTGGTCGTTTCTATGCGATGGATCGAGACAAAAACTGGGATCGCGAGAAAAAAGCGTTTGACCTTTTTATTTCAAATGTTGGGAGCCGTTATCTGACTGCTGACGAGGCAATCGAGGCTAATTATAAAGCCAAAAGGAGCGACGAGATCATTGACCCATGCGTCATTGGTGAAGGAGGCATGATCTCCGCAGGTGATTCAGTGATTATTTTCAATCATCGCAGTGACCGAAGCAAGCAGCTACTTGAGCTTTTTGAAGGTAAAAAAGCTGGCTTCTCGATGCCAAAAGATGTGAATTTGCTTACAATGACGCAGTACGGTGAGGATCAGAAGACGCCAGTAATTTTTCTACCTCAAAGCATGATGAATAATCTCTCCGAAGTGATATCAAAAAAGGGCCTTACCCAATTTCATACGGCAGAAACAGAAAAGTTTGCTCACGTTACTTACTTTTTCAAGGCAGGCGTTTACAAATTATATCCTGGAGAGAAGGATGTCGTGGCGCCTTCGAAAAAAGTTGCTTCCTATGCGAAACTTCCAGAAATGTCGGCAGGAGAGGTGACAAAGCAAGTTGAGATTGCAATCAAGGCAGATTACGATTTCATCGTGGTGAACTACGCAAATGGTGACATGGTTGGGCACACGGGCATTTTGAACGCCGGCATAAAGGCCTGCGAATTTGTTGATAGCTGTCTTGGGCAGATTCTAAGCAGTTCATCAGCAGCAGGATATAAGGTATTTATTACTGCCGATCATGGAAACTGTGAAGGTATGATCAACGAGACAACCAAATCGATGAGTAAGGAGCACTCGACAAATCCTGTGCCATTTGTGTATCTAGATTTTATTAAAAAGCCTTATTCATTTACTCAGACTGAGTACAAAGAGCAGGAATATATGCAGTATGCGATGTCGACTCCGATCGGAGTGCTGGCTGATGTCGCACCGTCAGTCCTAGCAAATCTGAACGTTAGCGCACCAAAAGAAATGACCGGCATGGATTTAAGTATCGCAATGCTATAAAATAAGTTTAGGACATTAATTATACAAAATATGACAGAAGATATTGCGCAAAAAACAAAGATAAAAAAAGCTGTAGCCGAGGAGCAGAGTGGCAAGCCAAAGCAGAAAGACAGTGGCGATGTAGTTATCGAATTTCACAACGTATATAAGACGTATCAAGGCAAGATAAATGCTGTTGTTGATGCGACTTGTAATTTTTCGATTGGTGAGTTTATTTCATTAGTAGGCCCATCTGGCGCTGGTAAATCAACCCTGATCAAGCTCCTTACCTGTGAAGAGCGTCCTACTAGTGGCAAGATTTTAGTAGCCGGCCGCGATATTACACAGCTAAAGAAGAAGGAGCTGCCTTATTATCGACGCAAAGTCGGCGTGATTTTTCAGGACTTTAAGCTGCTACCACGCAAGACAGTTTATGAAAATATTGCTTATGCACTTGAGGTCTCTGACGCTACAAACGAAGAAATCCATGATCGCGTACCAAAAATAATTGAATTAGTCGGTCTGAGTAACCGTGCTTTTGCTTTCACAGAAGAGCTGTCTGGTGGTGAGAAACAGCGTGTTTCTATTGCTCGAGCGCTTGTTCATAATCCAAAATTATTGATTGCGGATGAGCCGACAGGTAATCTTGATCCTGTTTCGACTTGGGAGATCATCGAGTTGCTTTTCAAGATCAACAAGCAGGGGACAATAGTTCTCTTGGCGACGCATGACAAGGAAGTTGTTGATACCGTCGAGCGTCGTGTTATCACGATGCGTGATGGTAAAATCGTCTCAGATCAGGAAAAGGGCAAATATTTATTTTAATCACTTTGTGACTAGATTAGGAAGTTAAATAACATTTAATTGAGTATATTCACTATGATGTTTCTTGTATCAGTCTATAGAATATTTAAGACAGCTATGGTATCGCTCTGGCGCAATCGGCTTTTGTCATTAGCAGCCACGCTTATCATGGTGATGACGCTTTTTACGATTTCATTTTTTGCCAGCGTCCTTTTTGTGACGAATAAGACTGCAGCTTATCTTCAAGATAAGGCAGACATTTCGGTGTATTTCAATGAGGATGTAACCAAAGATCAGATTTTCACTTTGCAAAACACTCTTCTTGCTCGGTCTGATATCAAAAATGTCGATTATATTTCAAAAGAGAAAGCTTTGGAGCGCTGGAAGGATTGGCAGGGCAAAAAGTACACTGATTCGGAGAATGGTTTGCAGGACGTGATCAATGAAACCTCAAATCCATTGCCACGAAGCCTAGACGTAAAGGCTGACAAGCCTGAGGATTTGGATAAGATTAACGCATTTTTAAGTTCCGATGAGATTAAGCCAATCGTTCGTCATGTCAGTTATGAGCAGAATAAAATTGTGATCGATAAATTGATCAAAATGACAGATTTCTTGAAAAATATTGGTTGGAGTCTATCTGTATTATTTCTTTTGATATCAATTTTGATCATTTACAATACAATTCGCTTGACGATTTATGCTCGCTCAGATGAGATTGAGATTATGAAACTAGTTGGCGCCTCTGACTGGTACGTCCAAGGACCATTTTTCATCGAAGGGACGATGTATGGCCTCCTTTCCTCTATTATTTCTTCATTTATCTTGTACGCTGCGATCAAATACTCCCTGCCAGGGGTTGAGAGCTACCTCGGCGCTGCAGGCGCACAGTCGATTTTCTCTGGGATCAATCTTGGAGCCATCATCGGTATTCAGCTGGCCGTCGGCCTGGTTCTTGGCACACTTTGCTCTGGTTTCGCAGTTCGTAAATATCTAAAAGTGTAAAATGAAGAATTTACATAAAAATCTGATTGTGGTGATAGTGTGCCTAATATCTTTCAATCTGGCTTTTAGTCCGACTTTTTTCGCATATGCAGCGACTTCATCAGTTATTAATGACTTGAATGCAAAGAAAAAAGCTCAAGAGGAGATTCTGAAAAAGGCAGCTGCTGAGCAAGCACAAAAAGAGAAAGAAGCCGCAGCCCTGAGCGCTCAAATTTCATATGTTGGCAATCAAATTACTCAAACGCAAAATGCCATCATCAGCACAGACAATCAGGTTACGGCAACTCAAAATAAAATTGCCGAGCTCGGTAATAATATTACGACCCAAGAGGCAAATCTTGCAACTGAGCAGAAGACGATGGACAAAGTAATCGCGTCTCTCTATATGGAGGGAGACTCTGGTCTTCTTGAATCTCTTCTCAGCTCAAATAGCATTACTGAAGCAATCACGAACCAGCAGTATTATGAATCTATTCAACAGCAAGTTGAAGGATCGATCCAGCGGATTACCAAGATCAAGACCGATTTGAATGCTCAGAAAGATCAAAAAGATAAGCAGCTAGCTGACTTGACCGAGCTAAAAACTTCACAAGTCACGCAAAAGAACTTTTTAGAGGGTCGTAAAACATTGAAATCAGAGCTGCTTTCTGACAATAAAGTCGCCGTTCAGTCGCTCGAGGCCGAAAAAGCTGCAGCCGCCGTTGAAATAGCAAATCTTACAAAAAAAATACAAGACGCATATAAGGCGGCTGGTGGTGGCGGAAAGTCAAAGGGCCCGAATATTCATGGTCCGACCGCAATGTCGCTGACCTATTATTCTCAAAATGACTCTCGTTGGGCGAGCAAGACACTTGGGCCAGATGGCCCAGACTTGGATTCATATGGCTGCCTAATGACTTCTCTTGCGATGGTTGCCACCTCTTTTGGCTTGAGCTATGATCCTGGCAGTCTTACTGACGCATCTAGTTTCTATGATAGCTCGAATAGCTCATCGGCGAGCTGGGGAAACTTTCGCTACTTCAACAGCACAATCACTGGTCTATCTAATTATCAGCAACGCGAAGGTTTGGATTATAATAAGATTGATTCCGAACTGAGTAAAGGATATCCAGTCATAGTCGGTGTCAACATTGCGATCGGCCACTGGATCGTTCTGACCGGCGGAAGCAAAGGCAACTACTCTTGGTATGATCCTTATACGAAATGGGGTTCTAACCCTGATTATAATAATTATTCATTCTTCGCAATGAGAACTTTCGATTGATCGTTGCCCAGCTATTTATTAAATGGTAAGATTGTTTCATGAAAAAAATATTTACAAAAGAAACTCAGAAATTTTGGTACAAGGTTGCATCCTTTTTATTGATTGGTCTTGCTGCGCTTTATTTCGTATTTACGATCGGCTACACGACGGGTCAGAAGGGTAAGGCGGTTCCGGCGCTTGGCCTCAGCCCATCTATCACAGTCGTAAATAAAGAGACAGGCAAACCGACTACTGTCGATTTTTCATTATTTTGGGAAGCATGGAATAAGCTTCAGGATAAGTCAGTACTCAATCCTGAGCCACAGAAAATGTTGGATGGAGCGATCTCTGGCATGCTCGGCTCGATCGGCGACCCGTATACAGTTTACTTTACGCCAGAGGACAACAAGAGATTCAAAGAGGACATTCAAGGTGAATTTGATGGCATCGGTGTAGAGCTGATAGTAAAGAACGGTTTGCCTACAGTTGTGGCACCCCTGTCGCAGACGCCTGCTGAAAAAGCGGGGATGAAAGCTGGCGACGTCATCATGGAAGTTGATGGGACGAAAACTTCTGACCTTGGTTTTAACGCAATCGTTGACAAGATTAGAGGCAAGAAGGGGACAAAAGTTACTTTGAAAATTGCTAGAGAAGGTAAGGATGAACCTTTGACTCTCGAAGTTGAGAGAGACACGATCGTGGTCAAAAGCGTGACCTGGGAGACCAAAACTGTAAGTGGCAAAAAAATTGGCTACGTAAAAGTCCGTCAATTTGGTGATGATACAGACACACTATTTAATCAATTTATTGACGAAATGTTGGCAGCTAAGGTTGATGGCATCGTCGTCGATCTCCGAAATGATCCGGGCGGATATCTTGATACGGCGGTAAGTCTTTCTAGCTATTTCCTTGATGGTGGCGTCGTAGTATCCGAAAAGGGTAAGGGCGGAGCAATTCATGATTATAAAGTGACTCGCAAAGCAAGATTGAAAGGCATTCAAACTGCGGTCTTGGTAAACAAAGGCTCAGCTTCAGCCTCAGAGATATTTGCTGGCGCACTTCAGGATACGAAAACAGGCAAAATTATTGGTGATCAATCATTTGGCAAGGGCAGCGTTCAAGAGCTCCTTGAGCTATCAAACGGTTCGTCGGTGAAGATAACAGTTGCGAAATGGTTGACTCCTAAGGGACGAGCGATCAATGGCGAAGGCATTACGCCCGATATTATCATCGCAAACGACGAGACAAAGACGGACGATCTTCAGCTAAATAGAGCGCTCGATTATATTGTGAAAGGTGAATAGTACTCTATTTACAATTTTGGAGAAGAGCTATATTATAAAATTAAATTAGTTTAATTAAAAAGGAGAAAATATGAGCATGACATTGTGGATTGTTGTCGGGATCATTTTACTTTTTGCAATCATAATCATGGCAATGTACAACAAATTTGTGCAGCTAAACATTCGTACTGACGAAGCATGGAGCGATATTGATGTACAGATGAAGAGAAGATATGACCTTATCCCAAATCTGATCGAGACTGTGAAAGGATATGCCAAGCACGAAAAAAGTGTTTTTGAGGAGGTTACTGAAGCTCGTGCAAATGCACTTTCTGCACAATCAGTTCCTGATAAAGCAAAAGCAGAAAATCAATTTGAAGGTGCGCTTAAGTCAATGTTTGCAGTAGCTGAAGCTTATCCTGAGCTCAAGGCAAATGAAAACTTCTCACAGCTACAAGCTGAATTGACGGACACTGAAGACAAAATTCAAGCATCAAGACGTTTCTACAATTCAAACGTACGTGAGATGAACATTGCAGTTCAGTCCTTTCCTGCAAATATGTTCGTGAAAATGTTCGGCTTCAAGAAGAGAGATCTTTTCGAGCTCGAGGAAGTGGCTGCAAAGAATCCTGTCAAAGTCGACTTTAATAATTAATCAGAAATGAGTACAATGCCTACAAACAACTCTGTCAAAAAAATACCAAAGATAAAGATAGCTAAGCTCGATTGGTCTAAGCTTAATCTTAGAAAAGTCAATTCTATGACAATCTTAGCGATCCTTTCTTACCTTTATATTCTTGTCATTATTCCAATTATTTTTGGTAGCAAGAAACCTTTCATCCAATATCATACAAGACAGGGAATGGCGCTTCTGATCGTTTGGGTCTTGTTTGCATTTTCATTTTACCTACCCGTCGCCCCTTGGATCTTCGCTCTTTTTATCGTTGTCTGCATTATCGTCGGCATTATCAACGTGGTCACCGGTCACGAGCGTCCTTTGCCACTTATCGGCAAGCTTGCGATCAAGTAGCCGGTTTCGCTCACGCCTTGTAATCTCTCTTTTGTCATCCCGCACTGTAAGCGCGAGATGCGGGATCTTGCTGCAAAATTATAAGATTCCTGCTCTCAAGCCTCTGGCAGGAATGACAGAATAAAATAAGTTGAATAGTCATTTTAATTATAGTCATTTATGAACCTTTGGACTCAGGTAGACAGTAATAAAAGAAAAAGCATCAGCTTCATGCTGATATTCATACTGGTCGTCGTCGGCCTCGGTTTTTTGTTTTCTTATGTGTATAATTCCTACGCGATATTAGTCATTGCAGTCATTATTGCTCTCGTTCAGCCTCTTGTGAGCTACTATTCTGGCGACAAGATTGTCCTTTCTATGTCTGGCGCTTCAGAGATCAAGAAATCAGATAATCCAGATCTTTGGAATATTGTCGAGAATCTGGCGATCACAGCAGGTTTGCCAATGCCAAAGGTCTATATAATTCAAGATCCAATGCCAAACGCATTCGCAACCGGTCGCGATCCAGAGCATGCCTCTGTGGCTGTTACAGCTGGCTTGATGCAACGCCTTGATAAAAATGAATTGCAGGGCGTGGTGGCACATGAAATGTCCCATGTCGGTAATTATGATATTCGTCTTATGATGATTGTCGCGATCTTGGTCAGTGTGATCGCTCTTATTTCTGACATCTTCATACGCTCGCGTTGGTTTGGCTTCGGCCGAAGCAGAGATAACAGCAATGGTGGAGACCAACTCCAGGGCTTGCTCATGATTGTGGCACTCATTGCGGCAATTCTCGCACCATTTATTGCGATGATTATCCAGCTCGCTATTTCTCGAAAGCGTGAGTTCTTGGCTGATGCATCTGGTGCGCTCCTTACCCGTTATCCCGAGGGTCTGGCTTCTGCACTTGAGAAAATTTCTGCATACAGTGAACCAATGCAGAAGGTTAGCTCTGCGACGGAGCATTTATTCATCGCCAATCCACTAGGTGATGGCAAAAAAGGCCGAAAACAATCTTATTTTTCAAAATTATTTTCTACTCATCCACCAATCGAAGAGCGCATCAAGGCACTAAGGGGCTCGGGCGTTTAGCTCTGTTTTGTCTTAAACATTTCTCCATGCCCAGGAATTACATAGTCGGCTAGTTCGAGTATTTTTGCTCTCTCAACAGCCAAAACGTCATTGTTCTCGGCTACTTTGTCGAACTCTGGAAAGTTCTCTTGCCACCAGAGATCGCCGACGATGGCTACTTTGCCAAGATCAGTTTTCACGATTAGACTTAGGGAATCGATACTATGGCCAGGTGTTTTCGCGATTTCAATATTGTCCGAGAAGAATTTTTGTTTACGACTTGAGATTTTGTCGCCATCCCACGCTCCCCAGTATTCAATGATTTTTGCATTTGGGAAAATTCCAATATTTTTGAAATGATCATAGTGAGAGTGGGTGAGGAAAACAAAATCGATGTCGCTCAAGCTCAAGTTTTCATCCTTGAGTGTTTTTTCTATTTCATTTTCAGTCTTTGTTGTTCCTGGATCAACAATTATATATTTATCCTCATCTTGAACTAAGGTTATCGTGCAACCAATGCCACCTTCTGATTCGTGCATGAGATAGCCAGTGCTTAATATTTTTATTTTTGTCATTTTGCTCCTTCAGATTTATACCTAGATTCTTATAATAGTAAATTTGAGCGCGAAGATAAAGGGGGGACGAGTCAACGTCATTTGACAAGCAGTTTTGATCGGGCTTTACTAGAAAAGAACGACCCAATGGAGGTAGCATAAATGACAAAAGATATTGAAATGATCCAATCTCAGCGCTGTGCAATTGTTGTTGTGTGCGGATCGCGTGACAAACCAGAGTGGATCACGCATTTACTTATGGAGACTGGAGATTTATCGGATCATCAGTCTCACGGCGCAACAATTGTAGCGCTTGACCACTCACGGCAGGACATTTGCACGCTCACGCAAATTCAGCAAATTGCTGATCAGAATTTTGCAAATTGCAAAGTTGGCAAAATCTGGCTCGCAGTCGTAAACGGCCGTCGAGATATCTTGGAGCCGAATGGTCGGCTCACTCCTATTTCTGGTATTACACCAGAGCTGATTTGCCTTTATTCGACGGAGCAACGCCCGCTGATAAAGACATGAGAAAATAATTTCTCGAATTTACGATGTCGCGTTGCACCACCCTCCACAGAAGTATTCGTATTTCTGTGGAGCTTTTTTGTTTATCAGCTATTGACAACTCTATCCTGATAGTGTACCATTGTGTTAACACAGTGAGACTTAATCAAACTGTGTCAAATATATTTCGAACGGGAGTGAGAAGTTTAAATAAGTTAATTAGTTCTCGGTGAAAACCTCGAACAATAATAAAAGAAAATCATGAAAAGAGAATTAGAAAATACGTTAGTAACACCTGCAGCCATGAAGCTTTATGAAGTTTTGGCTCAGATTGATAAGCCCGAAGAGATGGCTCTCTTTTTGCGCGATTTACTGACACTTGAAGAGATCGAAGAGGCAAGCAGAAGATTTCTAGCTGCAAAGCTACTCAAGGAAGGCAAAAGTATTCGTGTAATCGCGAAGGAAATTGGTATTTCCACGACTACGGTGACTCGTATTAATTATTGGTTAAATCACGGAATGGGCGGATATAAGTTGGCTTTAGACAAGCTGAAGTAAATTGTCGTAACCAAAAATATCTGCCCCTCTCGCAAATCCGCCGCATGGTGGATTTTTTGGTATCAAATAATAATAAGGAAAAATATGAAAATGGATTTTAGCAAAATGAATGGCAAGATTATGGCCGTCGTACAGGACTATAAAACAAAAGAAGTCTTGATGGTCGGAGTGATGAATAAAAAAGCTTTAGAGAAGACTCTAGAGACAGGCAAGGTGACTTTTTGGTCTAGAACAAGGCGAAAGCTTTGGACCAAGGGGGAGACATCTGGAAATTGGCTTATCGCCAAAAAAATATTAGTCGATTGCGATGTAGATACGGTGCTAATAATGGCAAAGCCGCAAGGGCCGACCTGCCACACTGGCGATCGTAGCTGCTTTTTGGACAAGGGGATAGAGAGAATATTAACAAAGGAAATATATGAATAAATTGAAGATTGCCGTACCTGATGGTTCAATGGAGAAAAGAATTTTAGATCTCTTTGAGTCGGCAGGGATAGCGATAAAAATTGAAAATGAGAGGCAAAAAATTGGAACTGTAGATAACCCGATGATCGAGAGCGTGACCTTCATGCGTCCACAAGAAATCCCGATTTATTTGGAAAAAGGTTATTTTGACATGGCCATTGTCGGCGAAGATTGGCTCGCAAATTGGCAAAGCAGCGCAAAAATATTGACGCGTTTGCCAGTTGCACGTAAGACCTTGCAGCCAGTCAGAGTCGTGCTTGTAGCGGAGGAGTCAAGCGATTGCACTTCTGTCGAAACGTTAAAAAAGAATGCCAAGATCGCAACAGAATACGTCGAATTAGCGGAAGCAATTGTTGCTGAGCGTGGTCGTAAGGATATTGAGATTATTCGATCCTATGGCGGCACAGAGCGAAAAGTGAAGTTTGGGGCTGATGCGGTGATCGACATTACAGAGACAGGCGAATCGTTGGTTGCAAACAAGCTGAAGATTGTTGAAGAGCTGATGCAGTCTTACACGGTAATCGTGTTGCGGAAAGATCTGTGCGACAACACCGAGAAAAGAATGCTCGCGATCAAAATCGCAAGTTTACTCGAGAATGCTTTTTGGTCCGATGCTTCAGATCAGGCTGTATAGAATATGTTTGGCTTCGGAGAAATTAAATAAATTAATTTCTCCAAGTCGGTCGTATCTGTCGAACAGCGTTTCGATAAATTTTCAGCGATCGCAAATAGAGGTACGCGATGAATACGTACATTAACAATCTACAAAACGAAAATGGAGTATTGCTCAATTTTGAGAAATTCTCATCTTCTACCATTCCTGTTGTCTTCCAAAAAGAAGATGACAGTCAAGTCATGGCTATAGAGCTCATGACTGCCACACAAATTGAGGAATTACTCTTTTTGTGTGATACTGGCCGATGCTGGCGAAGCAACACAACAATGTTTGAGCTTTGGCGAATCTCTAGCATTAGTCCAAACTGTTCGATGGATTCTATCTTATGTCGGATTGTCCTTGCAGACAACATCAACCCAGCGATAGTGATGCGTCGCCTGAGCCTTAAATCAGAAACAAACAATCCGTGGTTTGGGCTTGGCAAAGTTGTTATTCCTTTTGCATTGCAAGATGCTGGTGATCGTAAGGTGATACGTTGTGGCATGATGAATCGAGAAGCTTATGAGGAAACACTGGTATCGGAGAAAATAGTCGTCTGGAGTTTGAGAGAGAAGGACATTTGGACCCTAAAGGATTCGGATTATAATCCTTTTAAAATTAAAGAAATTTTTGTCGATCGGCAGAATAACAATTTACTTTTTAGCATAGCGTCATACTCGCACTCCTGCCGCAAGTGCTATGACAGTTGTTTTGAAGATTTAGAGTTGGTTCCCCGTATACTATACCGAGAAGCTCCTGAAGATTAGTAAAACGCTCTGAAACTATTGGTAATCTACCCGCGCTCCCCTAAAAAGGAGCGCTTTTTTGTATTACATTTTACTTTTCGCTGTTATAATATATATAGACAATCAAAGGAGGGTACGACCGCAATAGTGAAACAAGGGGTTCATAAAAGCGTTCACCACCAGTGGTGGCCTAAGAGGCTCTATGTCACGGAGTTGGAAATTACATTTCGTAATTTACCAATCTACAAAGTTCCCATCGATCATGGCGCTCATGCGGATCTGCATTATTTTACGGATCCACCAAGAAAGCCATCGGTTGAGTTTATGCAACAGAGAGTAGACGAGTACATTGCTCTCAAGATGCGCGAGGCTGCCAGAAGGCGTCTCGAAAGAAAAGGAGGTAGCAGAAGGCACCGATAAACAGAATGCTCCGAAATTCACCGGAGCATTTTTCTATTTTTCTTGTACAAATATTTGAAAAGTGTTATAGAATACGTAGTATCTGCTCAAAATTTTGAGCAAAGGGAGGGTAACTATGTACTGCGATATAGATTTTAGTACATATGAAGGTAGCTTAGAGGATGTTCTTTTTGAGTATGGCAGCCATCATGAGCTGTATTCTATACTTGACAGGTTCTTTTCCAACCGTATGCGGTCTGAAGAAGCTCTGGTTCGCATAATTTCGACCGTGCTGGATGAGTTTCAGCCTATGCGATTGGCTCCAAAGGTTAATCTTCTAAACCTTGTGGATGTTGACGATAGTTTTGAAGATGTGCGATACGATGAAGTCTTGAATGAGCTGACGAGAGATATCCGTTACTGTCGACTTGCTCTATCTGGCCCTGCCCGAAGAGAACAAGTCGTCTATAAGCTGGTAGAATGCTCGGTTCGTTCAACTTGTTGTCGGGCGCTGAGACTGCTGATTGAATTGCGATATTACGATAACAATATGCCTTTCAATTGCAATACATTTTCTGCATATCATCTTTTTGATGAGATGTGGGGGATTATCCGCCCAGTTATTGCGCGGCTTGATGAGCTGATCAGCGTTGTTGAATTCCCAGAGAAGTATGCATCTGTTGCGGTATGTTATGCCCATCCATCAAGTCATCTTCGTTGCTACGAAACGAGCGGAACGGGCAGATTTCATATTTGCACAGGTCAAGTACATGGCGCACGGAATTTATGCGAATGTCTCAGACGTTATGACGAGGCCACCGCCAAGGGCAAAATTACGGATCATAATTGTTCGGAGACTAAGTAAGGAAGATAACTTCATCCGAAGGGTCAGCTTTTGTCAGCTGGCCTTTTTCTATTGAATTACATATTAGTTGAGGGTAAAATCAAGCTATGAATATAGAAAAACTCTCCAAAAATGAAGCTAAGCTAAGAATCGATAAACTTCGTGTTTATGTCGATGATTTGCGTTATCGATATCATGTTCTTGATGATCCTTCGGTCACCGATGAAAACTACGACTCGCTCATGCGCGAGCTAGTCGCCTTGGAGCGCGAATTTCCGGAGTTCTATGATCACAATTCGCCATCGCAAAAAGTCGGCGGTGAGCCACTAAAAAAGTTTGAAAACCGAGCGCACCAATATCCGATGATCTCGCTAAACGACGCTTTTGATGAGCAGGAGATGCAAGATTGGTATGATCGCATGGCGCGAATCGTCGGAAATAAAGCGATTGATCAATCTGGCTATTATTGTGAGATCAAGATGGACGGTTTGGCTATTTCCCTTGTTTATGAAAATGGCGAGCTTGCATATGCGCTTACGCGAGGCGACGGCAAGATTGGCGAAGAGATTACAAACAATGTGAAGATGATCGATGCAATACCTCTCAAGCTGCGTCCTGATTCCAAATATTATTCTGCAGCGATGGAGAAAAGAGTTGAAATTCGCGGTGAGATCTATATGCCGATCAAGAGCTTCACTGATCTAAACAAAGATCGCGTCGCCAAAGGTGAGGCACCGTTTGCAAATCCACGAAATGCAGCCGCTGGCAGTGTTCGTCAGCTCGATCCAAATATTGTTTCCGGTCGAAATCTTAGCTTTATGGCTTATGGCCTGATCGGTTTTGATACAAAGAAGCACGAAGAAGAGCATGAGATAATCAAAGACCTTGGCTTGCCAGTTAATAAATTTAATCATTTTTGTCCTGACTTGAAGTGCGTTTTTACCCTTTGGCAAGGTTGGGAAAAAGAACGACCAAAGCTGCCTTATCAGATTGATGGCATGGTCGTAAATATAAACGATTCGGAGCTGTATCGTGAGCTTGGTACAGTTGGCAAATCGCCAAGAGCGGCGATTGCTTACAAATGGCCAGCCGAGGAAGTTTCCACTATCTTGGAAGATATTGAAGTCCACGTTGGTCGCACTGGTGTGCTCACGCCAATCGCGATTTTGCGCTCAGTTGAAGTCGCCGGATCGGTCGTTTCGAGAGCAACGCTACATAACGAAGATGAAATATACAAGAAAGATGTAAGAATAGGCGACACGGTCATCGTCCGTAAGGCAGGGGATGTAATTCCTGAAGTGGTGAAGCCAATCATCGAGCTACGCACCGGTAAAGAGAAGAAGTTCAAGATGCCGGAGAAATGTCCAATGTGTGGTGGCGAAGTTTATCGCAAAGAGGGTGAAGTGGCTTATCGCTGTGCAAACAAAAGCTGTTTTGCGATGGAATTTCGCGCTCTAGAGCACTTTGTCTCGAAATCAGCATTTGATATCGATGGCATGGGACCAAAAATACTTGAAAAGTTGATTGACGAGGGTCTGATCAAGGATTCGGCAGACATATTCTCAATCAAAATCGGAGATCTAGAGCCACTCGAACGTTTTGCTGAGAAGTCAGCTCAGAATTTGATTGAGTCAGTACACAATGCGAAAAAAGTTGATTTTGCACGCTTCATCTTTGCCCTCGGTATTCGAAATGTCGGTCAGGAAACGGCGATTGATTTGGCTGACCGTTTTGATTCGATTGAGAAGTTGTCCAACGCGACAAAAGAGGAAATTAACAGTGTTCGCGATATTGGGCCAGTTGTCACGGAGAGTATTTATGAATATTTTCATGAACAAAAGAATCTGCATTTAATAGAGAGATTATTTGAAAACGGTGTCACCTTCAAACCTCGTGCGAAGGCCGAGACAAAAGAGGGCATTACGGGCAAAACACTCGTATTTACTGGTAGTATGGAAACTATTACTCGTGACGAAGCGAAGAATATGGTTCGCAAATTTGGTGGCAACGCTTCAGAATCGGTCAGCAAGAAAACCGATTACGTTGTCGCTGGCGAGGAAGCAGGGAGCAAGCTTGAGAAGGCAAAGAGCCTTGGCGTCAAAGTGATGACTGAGCAAGAATTTCTAAAAATGGTAAGCTAGTTTAATATTTAATTTCTACTAAAATATGGAAAAAAACGGGACTCACAAAATCGAAAAATCTCGACATCTTGGACGAGCCGATTTGCATATTCATAGTAAATATTCTGATGGACGGCCAAGCATTGAGGAAATTTTGGATTATGTTGAGGAGCATACTAGGCTAGATGTAATCGCAATCACCGACCACGATACGATCGAAGGAGCTCTCATAGCACAAGCGATCATGAAAACGAAAAAATACCGTTTTGAGCTTATTGTCGGCGAGGAAATTACCTCAAATGAGGGTCATATTCTTGGTTTATATCTAAAAGAAAAAATCCCAGCAGGTTTATCTGCTCATACAGTATTGAAAAAGATCCACGAACAGGACGGAATCGCGATAGCCTCACACCCGTTTATGCATACTCGCTGGCGTAATCCGTCGATTCGGCTAATGGATGGTGTTGGTCTCTTTACCTTGATCAAGGAAAAGGCTGGTTTCAATGCTATTGAGATCGTAAACGCCACGCCAACTCTACAGAAAGTGAATCTTCAGGCCTCGTTTGTGAATCACACATTACTTTTTCGCGGAGAGACTGGTTCGAGCGATGCTCATATCGTTGAAGCGATTGGTCGCGGCTACACACTATTTGAAGGTAAAACTACTATCGACTTGAAGCACGCACTTCGCTATCATCAGACCAAGGCTGAATATGGCAAATGGTCCTTCTTGGCGCTGTATGACTATCTCTTTTTCTTCATTCCGAAGGGCTTCAGAATGGCGATTCACACACTTTTGCACGGTCGCACTCCCGAGAGACCACAAATTGTAAACATTCCTGAAAAATAGGTCTAGCTAGTCACTTTAACCGAACGACATGCGCGCTTATTCTTAGTTGATCGAAGTCAAAAGACGTGCTAGTATAAGGCTGTAATTATTATCACAAAAACATGTCAAAACTGAGTATTGAACAAATTGAACATATCGCCAGACTTTCTCGTCTCGAGCTAAGTGGCGATGAGAAGAAACTCTATAGTGAGCAGCTTTCAAGTGTGCTTGATTATGTTGACCAACTTTCCGAAGTCGACACTGAGGGTATCGAGCCAACAGCGAATATCACAGGATTGAAAAATATATGGCGTGAGGACAAAGTTGAAGAATCTGGAGTCACTCACGAGATGATCGGTCAAAATGCACCAAAATTTGAGAAGGACAGCTTCGTCGTTCCCGGAGTTTTTGAATAACTTTAATATTGAAAAAATGATGAACTTATATTCACTTACAATCAAAGAAGCGTCCGATTTGCTCGCAAAAGGCGAAATAACATCAGTCGAACTGACTGAAGCAATTTTTGCGCGGATTAAGGATATTGAGCCAAAAGTTGGCGCATACATCACGCTTTGCGAGGAGAAGGCGCTAGAGATGGCGAAGGCATCTGACGACAGACGTAAAGAGGGCAAAGTTTTGAGCGAGATTGATGGCGTGCCATTTGCAGTCAAAGATTTGTTCCTGACAAAGGGTGTGAAAACTACCGCCGCCTCAAATATACTTAATGATTTTATTCCTGTCTACGAATCTACGGTCACTACAAAGCTATGGGAAGCCGGTTCTGTTCTTATTGGAAAAACCAATCTAGATCAGTTTGCTATGGGCTCTTCTACTGAAACCTCTGCTTATAATACTTCGGAAGAATACGATTCGACGACAAGAAACCCTTGGGACCTTGAGCGCATTCCTGGCGGCTCATCTGGTGGCTCTGCAGCTGCTGTCGCTGCCGATCTTTGTGTCGCCGCAGTTGGCACCGATACCGGTGGATCCATTCGCCAGCCTGCTAGTCACTGCTCGATCACTGGCCTCAAACCAACATACGGTCGTGTCTCTCGTTATGGTACCATTGCTATGGCTTCATCACTCGATCAAGCAGGTCCGATGACCAAAACAGTTGAAGACGCAGCTATAGTTTTGAAGGTCATCTCTGGACACGACAAATATGACTCGACTAGTTCGAAGAGTGAAGTGCCTGATTATTCTGGCAAGCTTCAAGCTGACATGACAGGGATTAAGATAGGAATTCCGCAAGAATTCTTCAGCGAGGGGCTTGATGATGACGTAAAAGAGACAATTTTGAAGTCGATAGAAGAGTATAAAAAGCTTGGTGCTACGACCGTCGAGGTATCATTACCTATGGCTCATTATGCCTTGGCAATATATTACATTTTGATGCCCGCAGAAGTGAGCTCAAACCTTGCTCGTTTTGATGGTATAAGATACGGACTATCTGCTATCAAAGATGAAGCTTTGTCAGCAAAAAGCCTAGAAGAGGTCTATACGAAATCTCGAGCACTTGGATTCGGCCCTGAGGCAAAGCGCAGAATCATGCTTGGCAGCTACGTTTTGTCAGCTGGCTACTATGACGCGTATTACAAAAAAGCTCAAAAAGTTCGAACATTGTTAAAAAAAGAGTTTGAAAAAATATTTGAAACTGTTGATCTGCTGATTGCACCAGTATCTCCGATGCCAGCCTTCAAATTTGGTGAAAAATCAGAAGATCCGCTCTCAATGTATCTTTCTGATGTTCTGACGGTGCCAGCAAACCCTGCTGGAATTCCAGCTATGAGCATTCCTGCCGGATTCGTCGAGAGAGATGGCAAGTCTCTGCCAGTCGGTCTCCAAATCATTGGTCCAGCTTGGAGTGAGCAGATGATTCTAAATGCAGGTTTTGCATATCAGCAAGCGACAGACTGGCACAAGAAGAAGCCAGATATCAAGTAATAAATTGTAAATGCGACTGTAAGGAGCGAAATGGGTAAAAAATCTCAAATACGACGAGAAAAAAAAGAGCAATACGACAAAGAACGTAAGCAATTTCGTAAGCTAATGGAGGCTGAGAAAAGTCCTTGGCTGAATTTTTGGAAGAGAATAAACTTCTGGGTCTACGTTGTTTGTTTTTTTGCAGTTGTCGCATATCCTTTTATTCATCCCGAGGCATTTACTGCCAAAAACGATTATCTCATCAAAACTAGTCAGGGCGACATTACTGTTGAGCTATATCCAGACGCGGCACCAAATACAGTAAGTAACTTTGAACAGCTAGTCACAAATAAGTACTACGACGGCTTGCTTTGGCATCGTGTGATCAAGGGCTTCATGATTCAGTCTGGCGATCCATCAGGTGACGGCACAGGCGGTGAGAGCGCTTCGGGCGCAGACTTTGCGGATGAGATCAATCCACAGAGCCTAGATCTTACATCAAAAGCAATAAGCGACTTAGTCGGACAGGGATACAAATATAATTACGCACTTAAGTCGCACAAAATGGAAGTTGGTTCTCTTGCGATGGCCAATCGTGGACCAAACACAAACGCAAGTCAATTCTTTATCGTTACTGAAAAAGATCAGGCATACCTAAATGGCAAGCACACGGTCTTTGGTAAAGTTATCAAAGACCTGGATGTCGCAGTTGCGATTTCCGCCGTGCCCGTTGACGCAAACGATAAGCCACTCGATCCTGTTTATGTAATCTCAATAACGAAAGTCACGGAATAACATGGCAAAAAGACGAAGAGAATACGAACCTACTGTGCTGGAAACAATCATCGCTGGCTTATTCAAGGCGATTTGGTGGCTTCTGACTTTACCGTTCAAGGGCTTTCAGCGTGGCAAACGTGGCGGAATTAGCGTTCAAGATAGAAACAATATTGCGGCAAAAAGAAACGAGATAGCTTCTATTCTGCAAGGAAGTCAGTCTTCAATCGAGCTTCGTCATGCAGTTTCAGAAGCAGATAAGCTTGTTGACTATGCGCTTCAGCTCAAGGGCTATGAAGGCAATACGATGGCAGATCGTTTGAAAAATGCTCGTGATTACATTGACAGAGATATGTATAATGAAATCTGGGATGGACATATTGTCCGCAACAAAATTGCTCACCAACATGATTTCGAACTTCAAAATACTGAGTATAAGGAAGCGGCAAATAAATTACTTAAATATTTGAAAACACTATGAGTGAAAATAAACTAAAAACTACGATTGGCTTGGAAATACATGTTCAGCTCAAAACCAAGAGCAAGATGTTTTGTCGCTGCGACAACAATGCCGAAGGTAAGAAGCCAAATACAGTAGTCTGCCCAATTTGTCTAGGACTCCCAGGTGCGCTTCCGGTCGCTAATCATCAAGCGATCGAGTGGACTATCAAAACGGGCCTTGCTTTTGGTTGCAGGATTCCAGCAACAGCGAAGTTTGATCGAAAACATTATTTTTATCCTGACCTCCCAAAAGGTTATCAGATCAGCCAGTATGATGAGCCATTTTGTGTTGGCGGTTTTCTTGAAATAGACGGCGAAAAGATTCGTTTAAACAGAATTCATCTTGAGGAAGACGCAGGTAAACTAAATCATGTTGGCAATGCAAGCCTGGTTGACCTTAATCGTGCTGGCACTCCACTCATGGAGATTGTGACGGAACCAGATTTGACCTCTCCGAAACAGGCTGGCGAATTTTTGCGTAAATTGCAAAAAATCGTTCGTGACGTTGTCCAGGTCTCTGAGGCGAGTATGGAAAAAGGACATATGCGTTGTGACGCGAATATCTCAGTTTCCGATGAAAATGGCTTCATGTCACCGATCGTCGAGCTCAAAAATATCAATTCATTCAAATTTGTCGAAAAGGCACTTACTCTTGTTGATGCTCAGATTCGTGATGAGTATGAGACTTGGCCGAAGAAGCCAAGTAAAGAGACTTGGGGCTATGATAGTGTTCAAAATAAAGTTTATCTGCAGCGTCGCAAGGAAGAAGCGGCTGATTATAGATATTTCCCTTGTCCAGATCTTCCGCCATTTCATTCCGATCAGTTTGATCTCGAAAAAATGAAGAGCGAGACAGCTGAAAATGAAGAAACAAAAGTCAAAAATTTAGTCGACCTTGGAATCTCTGAAGCCGATGCAAAGGTTTTGGCTGGCGATCAGAATAAGGTCAAATTCTACGAATCTATTCTCAGCCATTTATCAGAAAATGATGAGAAAATAATGGCTGCAAAAGCTGTTGTGCATAATTATTTTGGATTTACCCTCGACGCTGAAGATTCGGAATTAGCGGGAGAGTACGCAAAAGCTCTGAAATCGTTGGCCGCCGGAAAAATCCAGAAGAATATATTCGCAAATATTGTCGCTCGTATCAAGAAAGACAAAGTTGAGTACGCCAAAATCGAAAATGAATTTATCGGTGGAGAAGAGATAAATCTAGAAGAAATTGTTGGAAATATTTTATCTGCGAACGCAACGGAAGTTACCCGCTACCAAGCAGGTGAAAAACAGCTAATAGGCTTCTTTGTCGGTCTTGTGATGAAAGAGTGCAAAGGCAAAGGCAATCCACAAATTATTAACAAATTATTAAGAGAGAAATTGGGGGAATAAATGGCGTTCATAGAAAAGTTTTACCAGCTATTTTTGAATCTTGGACCGAAGTTGCCAGGTGTAATCACTGCTTTAGTGCTTGGCTATATCTTTATACGTATCATGATGGCGATTGTTCGAAGAATCTTGAGAATTAGTAAAGCACACAAAGCGCTTATCGAGATTGTTACATCTCTTGCTAACATTTTGCTTTGGATCTTGCTCTTGTCTGAAGTCGCTCGACAACTTGGTCTTGCTAGTCTTGCCCTCACAATTTCTGGCTCTGTTGTAGCTCTCGGTTTTGCCATGGCAAACGGTCTGTCTACTCTGACTGCCGACATTATTTCTGGAGTATTTTTGTCTAAGGATCAGGATTTTGAGGTCGGGTATAGAATTAAATCAGGCGACATAGAGGGCATAGTTGAGAAGATTGACATGCGAAAGATCAGAATCAGAGACGACGCTGGAAAACTTTTTATTTTGCCTAGCTCAAAGATCGACTCAATTGGCTGGGTAGTACTCGAAAAGAAGTAGGCGCAGGTCTCGTTTCTTGCGAATTTTTGATCCTCGGAATATAATAATAATTGCTAATAAATTCAAAGGAGGAATATGTTAACAGAAACGTTGTTTCAGATTTTACTTATAGTTGGCATTGTCGCAGGAGTTCTCTTTATTATTGTATTCTGCCGTTTCTATGACGTGCTTGCTGACATTAAATCAGTCACCAAAGTCGTTTCAAAACGGGTGAATGAGATTGATGCGCAGATCGCCGAAATTCAAATTATGGTCAGAAACTGTATTGACGTGGTCAAAGGTTTCGCGGCTTCTTTTGATTTTATTAAGACAATAAAAAACAAATTAAGTGGTTTTGCTACTCGGAGATCTGAGGGCAAGGAAGGAGTTGAAGATGAAGACTAATGCGGGCAAAGTTATATTGGGCGTTACGATTGGTGCTCTAGCTGGTGCTATTGCTGGTGTTCTTTTTGCTCCACAGAGCGGAAAAGATACTCGAAAATTGATCTCAAAGAAATCGAAAGAATATGTTGAGAAGGGTAAAAAGATGGTCGAAAAGGTAACAGATGCGGCTAAAGACAAAATCAAAGACGTCGCAGATGATATTTCAAAAAAGTTAGAAAGTTAATAGAGGACTTATGGAGAATCAAGAATTAAAAGATCAGTCGTCTGATCAGCTAGTTTTGAAGCAACCACGAAAACATAAGGTTGCTCATCTTGTTTTTATTATATTGGCAGCGGTACTGATATTTGTTGTCGGCGGAATTGGTGGTATTGGTACGATTTTGCTTTTTTCAGCAAATAACGGACAGATTGCCTCGAAGCTAGGGATTAAGGATTTTTCTGATATCGCGATACCTACGAAGCAAAAAATTGTTATTGAGGAATCGAGCGCTATAATAGATGCCTCGAATAAGGTCTCGTCATCTGTCGTATCAATCACCCAGAAGAAGACAGTTCAGAGCGTCTTCGGAGCTTATACGTCCGAAGGAGCAGGCACTGGCTTTATTATCACTAGCGACGGCCTTGTTCTCACGAACAAACACGTGGTTGCAGATGCGACTGCGACTTATCAGGTTATTACAAACGATGGTAAGGTTTACGATGCAACTGTTCAATCTCTTGACTCGGTAAATGACTTGGCTGTCATGAAGATAGATGCGCGAGGTCTCACCGCCGTTGAGCTTGGCGACTCTGACGAGCTCAAAGTCGGTCAATGGGTGATCGCAGTCGGAAACTCGCTTGGTAAATTTCAAAACTCAGTTACTGCTGGTGTTGTTTCGGCCAAAGACCGTAAGATTCAAGCTTCTGATTCGAGTGGTGGTAGCTCTGAGACACTTAGCGATTTGCTCCAGACAGACGCAGCCATAAACCCTGGTAATTCAGGTGGTCCGCTTGTGAACCTAGCTGGTCAAGTGGTTGGCATCAATACTGCTGTCGCTGCAGACGCACAGGGAATTGGCTTTGCGATTCCAATCAATGCTGCAAAATCCGCGATTGATAGTATTAAAAAAACTGGCCGGATCATCCGACCATATCTCGGGGTTCGTTACTTTGAAATTACTCCTGCTATAGCAAAACAGAGTAATCTCGCCGTAGACCATGGTGCTCTTGTACAGCGAGGCACAAACTTGACTGACTTCGCCGTTGTTCCTGGCTCTCCTGCAGACAAGGCGGGCGTAGTCGAAAATGATATTATTACTCAGATAAATGGTGACAAGATTGACGAAAACAATTCGTTGATTAGTTTGGTCCAAAAGTACCAGGTAGGGGACGAGATCAAGCTGAAGGTTTTCTCTAAGGGTGTTGAGAAGGAAGTGACGATCAAGCTCGAAGAGAGTAAAAGCTAACACATAGTTACTCTATAAAAATAACCCGCAGAGTTCTGCAGGTTATTTTATTTCCAGATAGCGATCGTGACCGGCGTAGTCTTTTATTAATTCAATTTTTTTCCTTTGATAAGTTTCCCTTGCGAATGATTCGATTTGTTTGGCGTTTCTCGGGTCGAGCTCGATGATGATTAGTCCGTCATTGTTTAATCTTGATTTTGCTTGGATTAGAAACTCATTTATGATTGATGAGCCGTTATCCTTGGCAAAAATAGCATTCTTGGGCTCAAATTTTAGATTTTCTTCCTCTTTAACATTGTGAGGAACATAGGGGAGATTGGTGAGAATCAAATCAAATTCATCTGGCAGTAGCGGGTTTGAGAAGAGATCAGATTCTAAAAAATTTACATCTGTCTCGTACGCTTTGGCGTTTTTCTTGGCAATCTTTAGCGCCTCACTGTTGATATCAGTCGCATAGAACTCACATTTTAGGCTACTCTTTTTTGTCAATTCTAGAGCTAGCGATATGGCGATGCAGCCAGAGCCGGTACCGAGGTCGAGAACGACATTTTGAGATTTAGCAATTTTACTATTTCTAAATTTAAGAAATTCGAGGCCTCTTTCGACCAAATGTTCTGTCTCTGGTCGGGGGACCAGAACGTTTTTATTCACAAAAAAGTCATAGCCGTAAAATTCCTTCTTGCCGGTTAGGTAGGCGACTGGCTCGCCAGATACTCGTCTCTTCGCCAGAGAATCGATTTCTAGGCATTCTTCTTTGCTGACTGGTGTATTCGGATGTGAGAACAAAAAAACGCGATCTTTATCCAGAACATGTGCAATAATTATTTGCGCATCAAGATCCGCCGACTCAATATTATTCGTCGAGAAAAGTTCGCGAGTGCAATGTAGGATTGTGCAGATCGTTTTAGATTTCATTCGTTGCAGCGAGTTTTCTGGACTGATCTTCGGTCATGAGGGCGCTGACTACTGGTTCGATATCGCCGTCCATAATATTCGGTAAGCTGTGCCACGACTGATTGATACGGTGATCGGTGAGGCGGTCTTGAGGGAAATTATAAGTTCTGATTTTTTCTGATCTGTCGCCAGTGCCAACTTGAGAACGACGGATATCACCACGTTCCTGTGCGGCTTTCTCTTCACGAACTGCCATAATACGAGATCGCAAAATGCTCATCGCTTTTTCTCGATTTTTTAGCTGACTTCGTTCATCTTGGCATTGAACAACAGTGCCTGTTGGCATATGAGTGATTCTGACTGCGGAGTAGGTTGTGTTTACAGACTGTCCGCCAGCTCCACCAGAACAGAAGGTGTCGATACGGAGATCTTCTGGTCGAATTTCGATATCTGCTTCTTCTGCTTCAGCCAAAACTGCTACAGTAATTGTAGAAGTGTGGACGCGGCCTTGTTTCTCGGTCTCAGGAACACGCTGAACGCGATGAACACCAGATTCGTATTTCATCTTTGAATAGACTTTTTCTCCGCTGATTTCGAAGGAGATTTCCTTAATTCCACCGATTCCAGTAGTTTGGCTGGATAAGATATTGGTCTTCCAGCCTTTTCGCTCGGCATATCTTGTATACATGCGAAAAACTTCAGCAGCAAAAAGCTCTGATTCGTCTCCGCCAGCCCCTGGCCTGATTTCGATAATAACGTTTTTTTCATCATTTGGATCTGTCGGAAGAAGCGCCAGCTCCAATTTTTTCTCATACTCAAGTTTTTGTGGTGTAAGAATTGCAAGCTCTTCCTTCGCCATCTCTGTGAGCTCGGCATCATCAGTCTCAAGAAGCTCTTGGTTATCGCCGATGTTTTGGATTACAGCAAAATACTGCTTGATCAGTCCGACCAGCTCTTCTAGACTTGATTTCTCTTTCGCTAGCTTTGTGAAGTCGGCTTGATTTTTCATTGTCTCTGGATCTTCAAGCATTTTTCGCAAATCGTTATAGTGATCGAGAATAGATTGTAGTTTTTCTTGGTTCACAATTCTCCTAAATGGATAAAATTATAAGAAAAAATCGGCCTCTGCCAAGATTATATCCTGTTTTCAGCCGATTTAGTATATTGGATCGAAGTTATTTCTCTTTTGATTCAGTCTTTTCAACTTTTTCAACAACTGGCTTTGCAGTAGCTTTTTTGAAAGCTTCATCTTTCATCTTGTTTGATGCTTCAACTCTTGCTTTGAATTTATCAACTCTACCTGCAGTGTCGATCAATTTTTGTTTGCCTGTGAAGAATGGATGGCAAGCAGAGCAAAGCTCAACTTTGATTTCATCCGTAGTAGAGCCAGTCAAAAACTGTGCGCCACAAGCGCAAGTGGAAACTACATCTTTGTTGTAAATTGGGTGGATATCTTTTTTCATAACGAGAATCACAATAATATTACTAATACGACGTTTATAATTTATTTACTATGTGATTCTAGCACACTCTTGAATTCAAGTCAAGATTGTGATAGAGTCTGTGAAGACGATTAAGAAAGATCCCACTTCGCTACGTTAGCCAAGCGGGACAAAAAAGAATCGACACGCTCATCTCTGGTTTCTCTCCATTGCAAATGGAGTTGGTTGAGCGGATGAATTTAACAAGGAACCAAAAACTAGTCAAAAAACTCATAAACAGGATAATTTTTTGTTATCCAAGAAAGGCTCACTCATGGTAGAACTTCCATCGCTTCGAGATTTGCTCGACGCTGGCGTACATTTTGGTCACAAGACTTCAAGATGGTACCCAAAAATGGCTCCTTACATTTTCACATCGAAATCAGGAGTTCATGTTATCAATTTAGAGAAAACTGCTGAAAAAACAGCAGAAGCTGTCGCCTTCATCCGTAAAGAAGCTGAAGCTGGCAAGATCATGGTATTTGTTGGTACGAAGAAACAGTCTGGTGAGATCATCAAGCAAGCTGCAATCAAATGTGGCATGCCATATGTAAACAATCGTTGGCTTGGTGGCGCGATCACAAACTTCGAGATGATCAAATCTGCTGCGAAGAAGCTCAAGAAACAAAAAGAAGAGCTTGAGAATGAAGAAAATTCTGAGCTAAACAAATCTGAACTTTCAAAAATGCGTAAAGACGCAATTCGTGGCGAGAAATTTCTTGGTGGCCTAGTCGGTCTAGAGCGAAAACCTGATATCTTGGTTCTGTTTGACGCTCATGATGAGACAAATGCACTCAAAGAGGCGATTGTGGCCAATATGCCAATCGTTGCTCTCGTTGACACAAACGCAAATCCAGAGCTTATCACTTACCCAATTCCTGCAAATGATGATGCAACAAAATCTGTTTCTTTATTTGCAAATCTATTTGCTGATGTAATCATCGAAGCTCGAGCCAAGTCAGCCAAAGTTGCTGCAAAATAAATTTTACGAAATCTATATTAAAAGAAGAGGAGACTTATGTCAGTTACAGCAAAAGACATTGCTGATCTTCGTGCGAAAACCGGTATCGGCATGATGGAGTGCAAAAAGGCGCTCGTTGAGGCTGAAGGTAACGAAGAAAAGGCAATTGAGATATTACGCAAAAAGGGTGGTGCAAAAGCTGCAAAAAAAGCTGAGCGTGAGACAAACAACGGTATCGTTGAGGCATATATTCATGGTAACGGCAAAATCGGCGTTCTCGTCGAAGTTCTAGCCGAAACTGATTTCGTCGCAAAAAACGACGAGTTCAAAGAGTTCGCTCATGATGTTGCTCTTCACATCGCTGCTATGGCACCAAAATACATCTCTAAGGACGAAGTTCCTCCTGATGAGGTTGCTAAGGAGAAAGAAATCCTGCTTGAAGAGGTAAAAGCTTCTGGCAAGCCTGCCGAGATCGCTGAAAAAATTGTTGAAGGTAGACTAAACAAATATTTTGAAGAATATTGCCTGCTTTATCAGCCATTTGTGAAGGATCCAAGCAAGACAATCGAAGATTTGCTAAACGAGAAAATTTCGAAGATTGGTGAGAAAATAGTCATCGCTCGAATGTCTCGATTCCAAATCGGAAACTAAATACAATTCAAAGTTATATAAAAAATGGGCTGCAGAAATGCAGTTCATTTTTATTATTTATGTCAAAGGACAAGGGGATTCATTCCGATTTCCAAGATCAAACGGCATCAGCGAATTTAATAAAAAAATCACCGCCAACATAATTGACGGTGATCTATTGTTCGAACTATTTTTCGACAGTTTCGGTGTCGCTGACAAATGTTTTGTTTTCAATTGTTAGGCCAACTCCGACAACCGCTTCAATCGCTGCCCAAGCAAGCAATTGCCAGTCATGCATGAAGTAGCCAACCCCAGCCAAAAGAAAAGATACAACGTAGTGCCAGTGTTTAGCCGATTTTTTCATTTTAACGCCTCCAAATTCGTATTTCTATATACATTATACTACAAAAACTTAATTTAGTCAATAGAGACAAAATTGCAACTTTACGATATTATGAAAACATGAAATACAAACGCATACTTCTAAAACTTTCAGGCGAGATGTTGCTTGGCAACAATCATAATATTGACCCTGAAATGTGCGATTACATCGCAAAAGAGATCAAGACGGTGACTGAGGACGGGACCGAAGTGGTCGTGGTGCTTGGTGGCGGAAATATTTTTCGTGGTAAAGCTGCAGAGGATCATGGGATGAAGCGAACGACCGGTGACTATATTGGTATGCTGGCGACCGTGATGAATTCATTGGCCCTGCGAAGTGCGTTGTCAAAAATTAAGGTCGAGAGTCGCGTGGCTTCTGCCTTGGATATGCCAAAAGTTTGCGAGCCATACATCCGAGACAAGGCAATCAGACATTTGGAAAAGGGGAGAGTCGTTATCGCCGCAGCGGGAAGTGGAAATCCATTTTTTTCTACTGACACGGCAGCAGCCATTCGTGCCTGTGAGCTCGATTGTGAGATTGTGTTTAAAGCAACAAAAGTTGACGGCATCTACGATGCCGATCCAGTCAAGCACCCTTCAGCGAAGAAATTTGACACACTTACCTACTTGGATATAATCAATAATCAATACGAGGTTATGGACAGCACCGCAATCACGCTCTGCATGGACAACGACATTCCGATCGCAGTATTCAAGATGAGCGAAGCTGGCAATCTGAAAAAAGCTGTTTCTGGCGAGAAAATTGGCACAATAGTATCAGCATAATAAACAGGAGAAATATGATAGAACAAATTATCAAAGATGTTAAGCCAAAAATGAAGTTGGCGATAGAGAATCTAGTCACTGAGCTTTCTAGAATCCGAACTGGTCGGGCAAATCCAAGTGTTCTTGATGGGATTGTCGTATCTTACTATGGCGCAAAAAATGCGATTCGCGAACTCGCGACTGTGACAGTGCCAGAAGCAAATCAGATTGTAGTCAAGCCATGGGATCGAAATGCACTCGGTGATATTGAGACAGCGATCAGAGCTTCCGAGATTGGGCTTTCGCCAATCAACGATGGTGCTCAGATCCGTTTGATTTTGCCTCCAATGACTGAAGAGAGAAGAAAAGAAATCTCAACATTGGTCAAGAAAAATGGCGAAGAAGCCAAAGTAGTTCTTCGTAATATTCGTCGTGAAGTTTGGGACAAGGTTCAGAGTGCCGAGAAGAACAAAGAGGCCACAGAAGATGATCGTCGCTGGGCCGAAGATGAGCTCAACAAGATCGTAAATGAGATGAACAGGGAAGTTGAGACAGTTGTCGCAGAAAAAGAACAAGAAATAATGAAGATCTAAATACATGTTTATTACAATTCTCGCATTTCTGCTGGTTATAGGTATCTTAGTCATGGTTCATGAGCTTGGTCACTTTACTGCGGCCAAGCTACTTGGCGTGAAGGTTCTCGAATTTGCAATCGGTTTTCCACCTCGAATTTTTTCAAAAACATACCATAGTACCAAGTATTCGATTGGTGCACTGCTTTTTGGTGGCTATGTTCGAATGCTTGGAGAAGAAGAGAAATCAAAGGATCCTGCAGCGTTTAACAATCAGCGACCAAGATCACGCTTTATCATTTCTATTGCTGGTGTTTTTATGAATATTGTCTTGGCTTGGGTTCTTATCACCATCGGATTTTCCGTTGGAATGACGCCAATAGCCACACCATCTTCTGATTTGCCAGGTCAGCAGATCAAGCCGCAGATATTTATTGCTGATATTATGAAAAACACGGCCGCTGAGAAGGCTGGGCTGAAAGTTGGTGACGAGATTATTAGTGCAACTTTCGAAGGCGCGACAACAACATTTGCGGCTGCGGATGATGTGACAATTTTCTCTGGTTCGCATCTCGGAAAAGATATTATTTTGCAGATTAAGAGCGATAATACTCTCGTTGATGAGAAAGTCGCGCTGTCTTCGGATATGCTAGCACCGATGGGTATAGCGATGATTGATCAGGCGATCGTACGCTTGCCTTGGTACAAGGCGCCAGGCTACGCTGCTAGAGAGGTTTATAGAACAGTTGTCGGCACTTGGGATGTCTTGGCTGGTATGTTTGCAAAGTTATTCTCAACTGGTAAGGTTTCTGATCAGGTTGGCGGACCAGTTGCGATTTTCAATCTAAGTGGCTCTGCTGCTCGAGGTGGCTTCGCGGTGCTTATTAGCTTCATCGCGATGCTTTCGATCAATCTGGCGATTATCAACATTCTCCCTTTTCCTGCATTGGATGGCGGACGAGCGTTGTTCATCATTTTCGAGAGAGTTCTTAGAAAAAAAGTTGTCAAAGAAGAAGTTGAAAACATGATTCACGCTATCGGCTTCATCCTGCTGATCCTGCTGATACTAGCGATTACTTATAAAGACATCGTCAAAATATTTCACAATTAATCATACAAAAAGAAATATATGAAACAATCACAACTATTTATCAAAACTCGAAAAGAAGTACCTGCTGATGCAGATTCGATAAACGCGTCATATTTGGTGCGCGGTGGCTATGTCCACAAACATATGGCTGGAGCATACGCTCTCTTGCCACTTGGTATGCGCGTTTATAAAAAGATCGAAAACATTATTCGCGAAGAGATGAATGCAATCTCTGGTCAGGAGATTCTTATGAATGTCTTGCAACCTCGTGAGCTATGGGAAGAGACGGGGCGTTGGGAGTCGGCGATTGATGTCTTCTACAAACTCACTGACAGCCGAGGTAAAGATCTCAATCTGGCACCTACTCACGAAGAAGAGGTGACTGACATCGTTCGTAAGAATATTCGTTCATACAAAGATTTGCCTTTCGCTCTCTATCAAATCCAGACAAAGTTTCGTAACGAGCCAAGAGTGAAGTCTGGCTTGCTTCGCGGACGCGAATTTATCATGAAAGATATGTATAGCTTTTCGACAGATGATGAGCAGCACGAGAAATTTTATCAATCATCAATTCCTGCATATTTCAACATTTTCAAACGTTGCGGACTCGATGCAAAGCTAGTTGAGGCTTCTGGTGGTATATTCTCCAAGTTCTCCCACGAATTTCAGGTCTTGACAGCAGTTGGCGAAGACACAATCTATTATTGTGATAAATGTGATTTTGCTCAGAACAAGGAAATCGCCGAAGTTTTCGAGGGCAACAAGTGTCCAAAATGTGGCGGCACGATCAAAGTCGATAAAGGTATCGAGGTTGGCAATATTTTTCCACTAAAGAACAAGTTTTCTGGTCCGATGAAGGCGACCTACCTAGACAAAGACGGCAAGGAAAATGATTTGGTCATGGGCTGCTATGGTATTGGCCTCACTCGTGCGCTAGCCACAGTCGTTGAAGTTCATTATGACGTTGCAAAGAACAAGATGTTTTGGCCAAAAGAGCTCGCACCGTTTGCAGTTCATTTGATCTCGCTAAATCAAAACGAAAATGCGGATAAAATTTATGCAGAACTGCTCAAAAAGAAGATTGAAGTTATATACGATGACCGCGATCTCTCGGCTGGCGAGAAATTTGCAGAGGCTGATCTGATCGGCAGTCCGATTCGTGTCGTTGTGAGCAAAAAGACGCTTGCAGATGACTCTGTCGAGCTGCAAAAAGATGGTGAGACATACATGGTAAAAAATGAAGACCTGATCAAAGAACTAGAATAAATCTATACAAAAAAACCCGATGATTCTCAGATCTCGGGTTTTTTGATTTATGAGCTTTTAGTTTACGTTTTGAAACTGGCTTAGCCAGTTGTTCAGCACTTTTGAGGTGGCTGTTCTGATTTCTCCCGTCATATCCTTATTTTCCATGGTCTTTTCAGTGATTTTCCAGATTCTAGCCAAGTCTTCTTTATTATCAGGGTTTAGCTCGGAAAGTGAATATGTTTTGCCATCCATCTCAACATCTTCTATTTGATTTGTTTGTTTTAGATTGTTGAAAATTTCTAGTGAGACAATATGTAGCAAGTCCTCGGTAATTTCTTTTTTTTGACTTTCTGTGAGCTCGACCGCGTTGAGAAACTCTTCGATTTCTCCCCTGATTACACCTTCTCTATTTTCGTTGTTTCCTCCATGAAACATTTTCTCGATATTAGAAACTTCCTTTTCGTTCTGTTGCCCTTTTGCGATCCGTTCTTCCATCGTCTCATCAGTATTTGACTCGTCTTTGTTTTGGCGCATTTCGCTAACTAAGTTTGCTGAAATTCGTGATCCTTCGCTAAGATAGTTGCCAAAATCCTTTATGTTGCTCGAATTGTACTCCATGGATCGGTTATTTTCCTTTGCCATTGCAAATTTGCCTTGAAAACCTGAGATAGCCTGTGTTAGCGCTAGCCCCTCAATCAGGCCTTTCTTGCCCTCATCTGTCTCCAGCGCTGCAATATTTAGTCCGGTCGTTGCAAATACCATAAAAGAAGAAGCCATCTCGACTGGGGTGAGGGGTGTATTTTTGGCATAAGTGTCGTCGCGCCAACGTTTGTGTTCAGACATTAGGAATTTTCTTTTTTGTTCGTTTTCTGGGATTATCGCTAGCTCCGGTACTTGGCCGTCGGTCTCAGCGGAAAGGTCTGTAGTGCTATATATTTCTTGTTCAAAATTTGTCATACCATCTCCGAATTACTTTTTTATATGATAACGTAATTAATCTGAAACGCCAAATACGCGTTCATAATATTGACAAAAGAGGATAAATAGGTTAGAATCTGGTGTCCTTTATAAATCTTTATGTAAGGGAAGTATCGCAGTAGAGGGGAAACCAAAATGACAGACAAATACAGACAGATGAGAGACCGTAGCGCATCTCGAAACAGTGAGTTTATCAACAGAATTGTTTCAGTCGGTGTGATGGTCGCTCGGGTTCAAAAAGAGATTGGTGAGATCGCAGCGAGAAGCGATGATGATAATTTTTCGATTATTTTGACAGATTATCAAAGCTTCAAGCTGACTACTAACGAAAACTTGGCAAACGAATATCATTTCAGACATAGAAATGATGAGGGCCATCCGGCAATGCAGGTGCATAATTTGTTGAAGCTTAAACTCACAAATGATGAATGGGAGTGTCGACAATTTTGGCTGAGAAAGGTTGACGCACAAAAGCTAAGGGCGCTGAATGAAAAAAAATCAGCTCAGCAAGCCGCAGCAGAAAAGCGACAATCACAGCTCGAAAAGCCAGCCAAATTACCGCCAGAGTATACACCTTCACCGGAGTTGCTGGCATTTGTCCGCAACGAGATGATAAGCTATGAAGCTGGGTTGATAGACAAAGTGAGCTCCTACGAGACACTTGCGAATCAATTTGGTATGGCGGTCTGTGGCATCGAGAAGGCTCTAAAAGCTGGTCTCGATGAATCAGAAAAGACAACTCTTTTTTCTTATTCGAAGAGACATGCAAATCCGCGTGTTCGTCAGAGGGAGTGCTTAGCAGCTGTTCGAGATGATCTCAGTCTTGGTCGGATCTTGACTATCGCTGAATTGCAAAAGAGACATGGCTTAGGCTATGAAAACGTAGCTGCTGCAATCTCCGAACTCAATTCGAAAGAAAGCCAGCTTCGTGAGAAGCTCAGTCTGATCTTAAGGGCAGAAAGAGTATCTTTACAAAAAGATTGTCGGCCGACTACCCCGAGGGAGTATGCAAAGAAGCATGGTTTAGGAGAGCGCATTGTCTCGCAAATGTTACAGACGATGTTGACCGAAGACCAAATGACGTTTCGAAGACAGAGACTTAGAAACTCTAAGTCAAAGCCTGTCTTGAAGCCAAACAGTGCATTATCTGGCAAGCAATCGAAGAAGCCCACGGGCTATATGCGTTTCTCGGCAAAAGTGAGAAGCGGCATCCTTCGACAGGTGAGAGCTGAGCTGATCAAGGGTAAAGCCTCGTCAAACAGAATTCTTACTGAAAAGTGGGGAATGGACAAAAATGATCTTTATGATTTCTTTGTTGCCAATCTTACTCCTGAGCAACGTGAACTTCGCCGAACACTTGTTGCTGGTCGTCCCGCAGTTATTATGACGGACCAAAATGCGAAGTTGCTGATTAAAGAGGTTCGAGCTGAGATAGTTGCAGATAAGTATGCAACAGGTTCAGAGAAGTTCGTAGCTAAATATGGCGGAAACGAGAGATCGATACTCAAACTTATCAAGTCAGAATTGACTACAGATGAGTTTAAGAAGCGTCTTCTTCTGCTCCGAAAGCGTGAGACTTCGGATCCTCCTCAGCTCGTGGCTCATCGCTGTGAGCAAAAGGCTACAACTGCCATCAATGAACTTCTCAAGATCAAGGATGGCATATCACCCAAGTACAAAAAATCAATTTTTTCAAGATTGACGCAGATGCTAGATCTGCTCAAATAGCACAAAATGACTTTCCCTGCTGGATAAAACCAGCGGGGAATTTTTTTATTTGAAAAATTCTGAACTCAGAGTATAATCAAAAAACATGAAAAGCGATATAAAAAGCAAAATCAAAGATATTCCGCTAAGCCCAGGCGTTTACCATTTTCTAGATGAAAATGGCTTAGTTTTGTATGTAGGTAAGGCTAAGAATCTTCGCAATCGTATCAAGCAGTACTATATGAAGGAGCTTGGACGCGGACCTGGGATTGAAAATATGGTCCGTCTTGCTGCCGATATTCGTTTTGTTGAGACTGAGTCGGAGATCGAAGCGGTCTTGCTCGAGGCCGACATCATCAAAAAATTGAAGCCAAAGTATAATATTCGCTTGAAGGACGATAAATCATTTTATCTGATCAAGATTATAAAAGAGGATTTTCCCTCTGTTGAGCTCGTGCGTTTTCGAAATGTTGATCGCAAAGACAAATCAGCCGTTTTCTTTGGTCCATATCCAGCTGGCGAAGCGCTAAAAACATCACTCAAATTTTTGCGTAAAATTTTCCCATATCGCGATTGCTCGAAAACTAAATTCAATATGGCAAAAAAGAAAAAGCGCACATGCATTTATGGAGATATCCGTGTTTGTTCTGGTCCATGTGCCGAGTGGGTGAACAAATCACAGTACAATAAGAATATTCTGATGCTAAAGAGCTTCTTGAAGGGGCGAAAAGGGGAGATAGTGAAGAAGCTTGAGCGTGAGATGAATCAGTTATCCAAGACGCACAGATTTGAGGAAGCAGCACTTGTTAGAAATAAATTGTCAGCACTCGGACATTTGAAAGATGTCGCGGTCGGAATTCGTGACGATGTTTTTAACGCTGAAAACATTTTGTTTAAACGAATCGAATGTTATGATATTTCGAATATTTCTGGCAAATTTCCAGTTGGCTCTATGGTCGTCTTCACAAATGGCAAGCCGGATACGGATGAATATCGTAAATTCAAGATCCCAGAGAATCTTGTCGGTGAAAGTGGCGATAGCGATCTATCTCGAATCAAAAATGTTCTTGAGCGAAGATTTGGGAATGATTGGCCGAAACCCGATCTTCTGGTGATTGACGGGGGAGAGATGCATCTGCGGGTGGCCAAAGATCTTCTTAAAAATATTAATCTAAGCATTCCAGTTATCTCAATTTCTAAGGGACCAGCACGCAAAAAGAATGATTTTCACTTCTCAAATCGTGATATAGCGCAATATTTTATGAACGACCAGGCACTCACGAATATCACTATTGCATCGAGGGACGAGGCACATAGATTTGCGATTGGTTTCTATCGCAAGCTACATCTCAAGGATATGTTTGCAGAATAAATTTGATCGCACAAAGATGAACTCATATATTAAAAATTGGTGGAACTGGCTACGTTATGAGCCAAATGACCCGCTTTTCAAATCTGGTGGGGTGATTCGCATTGCCGTTATTGGTGGAGGTACGGGACTTGCAAATCTATTACGTGGCTTGAAACAATACTCGACACATATATCGGCAATCGTAACTGTGGCCGACGAGGGTGGCTCAACTGGTCAGCTTCGCGAGGACTTCGACATGCTTGCCCCTGGTGATATCCGTAAATGTATCGGCGCGCTTGCAAGTGATGAGTCTCTGCTCTCTAATCTATTTGAGCACCGTTTTTCAAAAGAGAAGAAGCTGTTTGGTGGCCATACTCTCGGAAATATTTGGATTACGGCACTTACTGATTATTTCGGTTCGTTCGAGAAGGCAGTGGAGGTAACGTCTGAGATTTTTCAAACTGCTGGCAGAGTTCTTCCTGCTACTCTCTCAAATATTGATTTGGTCATCAAATATGAGGATGGTAAGACGCTCAAGGGCGAACACTATCTGGATGAAATTTTGAAAAAAATTGTGAAAGTTACGCTCACAAAGCCAAGCGCGGCGGCTTATGACAAAGCAGCTTCAGCAATCTTGAACGCTGATTTAGTAATCGTTGGCCCTGGAAGTTTGTACGGCAGCATTATTCCTAATCTTTTGATTAAAGGCATTCGTGATGCAGTTATACAGAATAAAAAGGCGGTCAAGGTCTATATCGCAAACTGTTCGACCGAGCGAACTCAAACGCGGAATTTTAGTATCGAAGATCATATCAAAGAGATAAAAAAATACGGGGGAAAGAAAATAGTTGAATACTGTCTCGTGAATAGCAAAATATTGAGAAGCACAGAAGATGAGACCGTGCTTGGTGAAATTCATAATATTACTACAAACAAAAAAGAGTCAGAAGGAGTCAAAATTGTACTCTCAGACGTGATTGATGATAAAAATCCGCTCTTTCATGATTCGGATAAATTGGCAAAGTCGCTAATAGAGCTGTATAATAAGGTTAAATAGAATCAAGCTAATTCATCGGAGGGTCCATGAAGAATTCTCTAATTGTCGGTAATTGGAAAATGTATGTAACAAGCACCGCTGATGCTCATATTCTTGCCACTTCGATCAGAAATGGTGTTGCTGATGTGCCTTGGATTGAGGCGGTGATCTGTCCGCCAGCGCTCTGGCTTTCTGAAGTTGCGGAGATCGTGAAAAAAGGTGCTAAGACGAAAATCGGTATTCAGAATATTTCTTACGAAACTGAGGGCGCGTTTACCGGAGAAATTTCGCCAATAATGGCCAAGGAGATGGCAGAGTACGTAATCATTGGCCACTCTGAGCGGCGTGCTTATTGTGGCGAAACTGATGTTGATGTAAATGAGAAAGTGCTGGCCGCGCTAAAAGTAGGTCTCACACCGATCATCTGCGTTGGCAAGAAAAAAAAGGATGCAGCACCTACTGAGCCTTTCAAGCAGCTCGAGGAAGCATTGAAAAACGTGCCAAAAAATGCGTTGAAAAATATCGTTGTGGCTTATGAGCCGATTTGGGCAATTGGCACAAGTTTGAATGCTGACGCTGAGTACGTTGCGAAAGTAGTAACGAAGCTGCGTGAGCTTGTCCATACTGATACAGCGATCCTATATGGTGGTAGTGTCAAGGTCGACAATGCCCTGAGCTATGCCAAGAAACGCGAAATCGGAGGACTTTTAATTGGCGGTGCAAGCGCCAAAGCAAATGATTTTATTAAAATTTGCAAAATTTGGAGTGAGGCAAGAGATATTAAATAAATAGGAGGAAGCATGAAGATTGCAATTAACGGATTTGGTAGAATCGGCCGTGCTGTGGCCAAAATTATAATTGATCGACCTGGCATGGAGCTTGTGGCCATCAATGATCTGACAGACGTGGAGACGCTCGCACACTTGATGAAGTATGATACGTCTTATGGCATATGGGAGCACGAAGTTGGCCATGATGACGGAGATATTATTATCGATAAGCAGAGAGTTCATTCTTATGCTGAGAAAGATCCAAGCAATTTACCTTGGAAAGAGCTCGAGATAGATATAGTTGTAGAATCGACTGGTCACTTTTTGACTACTGAAGATGCGAATTTACACATCAAAGCTGGCGCAAAAAAAGTTGTCTTGTCTGCGCCACCGAAGGATGAAACCCCAATGTACCTTGTCGGCGTCAATGCTGATGGCTACAAAGGTGAAGCGATTGTTTCAAATGCGTCTTGCACAACAAATTGTATCGCCCCGGTGATGAAAGTCCTCGAAGAAACTTTTGGTGTCGAGAAGTCCTTGATGACAACAATCCATTCGTACACTGCTGACCAAAATCTAGTTGACGGTCCACACAAAGATTTACGTCGAGCTCGAGCTGCTGCTTGTAATATCGTCCCGACTTCAACAGGTGCGGCTAAGGCTGTTTATAAAACTGTCCCTGCGCTCAAGGGCATATTTGACGGTCTCGCTGTTCGAGTCCCTACGCCAGTTGTTTCTCTTTCTGATATTACCTCTGTCTTGAAAAAGGATGTGACGATTGAAGAGGTGAACAAGGCTTTCAAAAAAGCAGAGGACGGGGCAATGGCTGGAATTTTGGGCACGACCGAAGAGCCGATTGTTTCTTCTGATATGATTAAAAACAAAATTTCCTCGGTTGTAGATCTCGGCCTAACGCAAGTTGTCGGAGGCAATCTTGTCAAGGTAATTTCATGGTATGACAATGAATGGGGCTACTCAGAGAGATTAGTTGATCTTGTTCAGCTAGTATCAAAGAAGCATTAAGAATTTTAAATAAGATGGTGCAATTATGCTTTCGAAAGACGAATTAGAAAAAATATCGTCTGCTGATTTCGCGAAGTTTGGAGAAGCCCAGGTTTATAAGGCTCTCTCTACTTCGCGTCATGGGCTTGGCGAGGATGAGGTTCTCTCGCGTCACCGTCTTTTTGGTACCAACAAATTCGCTAATCGCAAAAAGCATATACTTATAGAATTCTTGATACGTTTTACAAATCCATTGGTTATTACATTATTCGCAGTCGCTCTTATTTCATACTACTTTGGTGAAAAGATAAATTCGATTATCGTGATCGCTATGGCGGCGCTTAGTATGGTTCTTTCATTTATCCAAGAAACTCGTGCAAGCAAAAACGCTGAGAAGCTGGCTGAAATGGTAAAAGTTCGTGCCACCGTAATTCGTGGCGGAAAAAACCGAGAAGTGGAAATAGCCGATCTCGTGCCAGGTGACTTGGTTCGCCTCTCTTCAGGTGAAATGGTGCCTGCCGATATACGATTAGTTTCGGACAAAGATTTATATGTTAATCAGTCATCGCTAAATGGTGAGTCATTCCCAACTCAAAAAAAGGCGGTTGCGGATACCGGAGATACCTCGGAAATTTATCAAATCCCAAATTTGCTTTTCATGGGTTCGAGCGTCGCCAGTGGCGCTGGTCTCGGGGTAGTCGTCTCGATCGGCGAGAAGACTGAGTTTGGTCGATTAGGTGTCGAACTAGTCTCGGTCAGTTCAACGACCGCTTTTGACAAAGGGATTCGCGGATATATCTGGCTGATGATCCGCTTCATCATAATTCTTGGTGCCTCCATCTTCTTTATCAATGCGATTATGAAGGGAAACGTTGTTGAGGCACTGCTTTTCTCACTTGCAGTTGCCGTCGGCTTGGCTCCCGAGATGTTGCCAATGATTGTGACGGTAAACTTGTCTAAAGGTGCGATCGCGATGTCAAAGAAGAAGGTCATTGTAAAGAAGCTTGATTCTATCCAAAATTTTGGCGCGATGAACGTTCTTTGCACAGACAAGACTGGCACTTTGACACTTGATGATATTGCCTTGGTCAAGCATTGCAATCCTGTCGGTATTGAGGACGAAAGAGTACTTGGACTCGCGCATATAAACAGTTTTTACCAAACTGGGCTGAAAAATGTACTTGATCAAGCGATCTTGAAGCACGAGAAGTTTATTCGTACTGATATTAAGAAAGTTGATGAGGTCCCTTATGATTTCAACCGAAAGCTAATGTCAGTAATCGTTTCAGTCAAAAAGAATGTCCAGTTGATCTCTAAAGGCGCTCCAGAGGAAATTTTACACCGTTGTATTGCTTATGAGGTTGACGGAAAAGTACATTTACTTACGCCACGTAGTCGTGCAGAAATATTGGAAGTTTTCAATCAAATGAGCTCGGATGGATTTCGTGTCTTGGGCGTTGCCTACAAGAAAGATTTGAAGAGTACCTCATATTCACGTGCAGATGAGAAGGAGATGATTTTTCGTGGTTTTGTGGCTTTTCTTGATCCGCCAAAGTCAGATGTCGAAAAGACGATCGGTGAGCTTGAAAAGCTTGGAATCAAGTTGAAAATTCTCTCTGGTGATAATGAGCTTGTCACTCGCAAGGTGTGCGAGGAGGTTAATCTAAAAATAGATGGTTTGCTTACTGGCGCCCAGGTTGCTGAAATGGGTGAGGTAGAGCTTGAGCGCGCTGTCGTCAAGGTAAACATTTTCGTTCGCCTAACTCCGTTTCAGAAAGAGAAAATAATCCGTGCGCTTCAGCGGGGTAAAAATATCGTTGGTTTTCTAGGTGATGGAGTAAATGATGCGCCAGCGCTAAAAGTCGCTGACGTTGGCATCTCTGTTGATACTGCGATGGATATAGCGAAGGAAACAGCAGGTATTATCTTGCTTGAGAAAAATCTTGGTGTGCTTTGCTCTTGCGTGGTGGAAGGACGAAAAACCTTTGCAAATGTGCTCAAATATATAAAAATGGGTGCAAGCTCGAATCTTGGCAACATGATCAGTATGACTGGCGCTAGTATTTTTCTACCATTTTTGCCGATGTTACCAACTCAGGTTTTGCTAAACAATTTTCTCTATGACATTTCTCAAATTTCGATTCCAATGGATCAGGTTGACGAGGAGGATCTAGCTAAGCCAAGGCCATGGAATATTAAATTTATCAAAGAATTTATGCTTGTAATCGGTCCGGTCAGCTCTATCTTCGACTTCGCAACCTTTGGTTTGATGTGGTTTTTCTTTCATGCTTCGCCTGATCTCTTTCGAACTGGTTGGTTTGTTGAATCTCTAGCCACACAAACGTTAGTTGTCTTGATAATACGTACAAAAAAGATCCCATTCATTGAGAGTATGCCAAGCAAATTTTTGCTTTATACTACTTTGGGCGTTGTCGCTCTAGGGGCACTGCTGCCGTACACAATTATTGGCAAGTGGTTTGGCTTCGCGCCTCTTCCTGCTATTTTCTTCTTATTCTTGTTGGCGTTTGTGATATTGTATCTATTGATGGTTCAAGCAGTAAAAAATTGGTTTACAAAAAAATATGGTTATGAATAAAGGAGATTTATGTGCCTAGCGATACCCGGTAAAGTAAAAAAAATTGAAGAAAATCTCGCTTATTTTGATTATGATGGTATCGAATACAAGACCGATATTTCGCTGCTTACTGATGTTGAAGTCGGCAGCAACGTGCTGATGCACGACGGCAGAGCGCTGTCCAAAATATCGGATCAGGAATATGACGAACAGCTCGAGTTTATTGCAACACACGAAGAGATGGCTTGTCACAGTCACGAATAATTGTACTAATTGATATAAAAAATACACGAAATATTTCGTGTATTTTTTAAAATTAGATCTTAGTGTGTCGCACAGGTGATACATGGATCGTATGATCTGATCAGCATTTCGATAGTACTATTTCTTTCTTCGGGCTTCATATCCTTTATTATTGGCTCAATATTTTTCATGTCTGCCTCAAGAGCTGTGAGATATTGAACAGTCGGTGTGATGATGTCGCATTTCGTTATAAAACCTTCGCTGTCAAGCTCGTAGTGGTGAAAAAGAGTACCTCGTGGTGCTTCGCAAGAACCGGTGCCTATACCGAAACTATTTGGAATTATTATCTGCTCTTCTTCGGTGCCATTCTTAATAAATTTCTTGATCATCTCAACAGATTCTAAGACAAAAAGATAGTTCTCGAGTGCTTGTGCCAAAATATTGTCAAACGGATTGCTCAGCGGGATTTTGATTCCAAGATCTTTTGCTAGCGCATCAACCTTTTCGTTATGAAAGCTCTTATTGATATTGGCCCGAGCGATTGAGCCAACCATCATGGTCTCGCCATTTAGGGAGCCAAACTTGGCTTGGGTGTATGGCTTGAGCTTTTCTTGAATGTACTTCGTATAATCTTGTGCTTTAAACTTAACTTTTGATGTAGTTTTTATGACGCCGTCGTAGATAGCATAATCATTTTCTTGGAAAAGGGAGCTATAGATCATCTCTCGCTCAACCTTCGGATATTTGAGGCCTGCAAAAAGACGCACGGTATACTCAGCGATATCTTCGATTGGTTCGGACATCTCAAGCAGCTCCTTGAGGGCTGAGGTTTTTGGCAAATTTTTGAAGCCACCAGGGACATTTGAGACAGGATGAACAGCTCGACCGCCAATTGTTTCGATGATTCTGTCAGCATAACGTTTTAGCTCAATCGCATTTTTGAAAATTTCTGGATGATTTTTCTGAAGTTCAAAAGAGGAGCTGGCGCCAACAAAATCAGGCAGGACGAGTAAGTATAAGTGAAGTGAGTGGCTTTGTACCATTTGAGCGCTGAGCATCAGCTTGCGTAGATTTTGTGTTTGTATACTTGGCGTGATGCCACAGGCAGCCTCTATTGCGCGCGTCGACGTCACATTATGAATAGTGGGACAAATACCACAGATCCGAGAGGTGATTATTGGCGCTTCCCAATATTTTCGGCCGACCAAAATTTTCTCGACAAAGCGATCGTTCTCAAGACCAATGATTCGGGCCTCGTCGACATGCCCATTTTTCAAATGTGTATAAAAAGCGGCATGCCCTTCAATTTTTGGTACTGCTTCCATTATTTTTTCTCCAGGTTGCCATAAATTGTTAATAAATTCTTAGTTTCTTTTTCACTGACTATGCCTGCTAAGGTTTCCTTCATTTTCAGTATATTTGGCACAGGAATCGTACCACGACAGCCGAGACAAGCTTCGCCGCCGTTGCGGCAGACAGAGTTGCAGCCCATGCGGGTGATCGGCCCAAGGCAAGGCTTACCTTCTCGAAGGATGCATTCATTCTGATTTTGACGACACTCGAAGCAAACAGCAAGGTCGGGAAGTGTGAAGATTTTACCCCAATAAACGTCCATTAGACATTTGTAGAGCTCTCGGTGATTGATTGGACATCCAGGGACGATGTAATCGACTTTGATTACATCTGGCACCGGCTTAATATTCTCTTTGTCTATCAAAACTTTCTTAATCTGATTTCGTTCAGACTGGATTCCGCCGAGATGCGCACAAGCACCAATTGCAACAATTATTTTTGAATTCGCGCGAATATTTTTCAATAATTTAATTTGCTTTGCGCCATCGGGGCAGCCTTCAACAATTGAAACGTCAAATTTTCCAGGTAGATTAATCTCTTGGCCGAGACGAAAGTTTTGCAAATCATAGAATTCGAGCAGCTGATTGAAGCCTTTATAACTATTCAACATTTCAAATTGGCAACCTTCGCAACTGGTCAGACTAAACACTGCAAGTGATTTTTTCATTTTCCCACCTCGTCTTTGATTTGATCAAGTCGAAAAACCGGTCCATCTTTGCAGACCAAGTATTTGCCGACGCTGCAGTGTTGGCAAACGCCGATCCCGCACTCCATCCGTCGCTCATAAGAGATATATATCTGGTCTTCTTTTAATTTTTTCTGGAGTAAAACGTTGTTGCAAAATGGACACATAATTTCTGGTCCGCACATGAGAGCAACAGTTTTTTTTGGATCAATTTTTGTCGTTTCAAGCGCTTCGGTAATCAGCCCCTTTTGTCCCCAAAATTTACTTGTGGCCTGCTCGGCAGCAACAGTTACTTTCGTTAGTTTTTTCTGCCATGATTTTAGCTCGTCCTCAAAAAGAATATGATCGGCTGTTCTAAATCCTGCAAAAAGATAAATTTTATCGAAATTGATCCGATTTCTGATCATCTCAAATATAAGAGGGCGGAGTGGTACTAGCCCCATGCCACCTGCGAGAAGCACAACATCCTTATACCAGAGCTGTTTGACTGGCCAACCATTGCCATATGGCCCACGAATTTTTACCTTGTCTTCTATAAGCAATTTGTTTAGTCCATCAGAAGTATTGCCACAGCCACGTATGCATAGTTCGAAGTAACTTTTTTCATGTGGATCAGAGCAGATTGCGAAGGTCGCCTCGCCGATATGATCTAGAGCGACTTGGACAAACTGACCAGGATTAAAATCCATTCTACCTTCTAGCCGAATCAAGTTTATACCAGGAGCAATCTCTTCTCGGCGAATGATTGAATATTCCTTGTATTTTAGGTCTAGCTTTTTATTCATGTCGTACCTCTTTATTCGTCTCTATAGCTTCGAGAATGTTGTGCTGATTTAGGTGAGCTGGGCAAGCCTTTATGCAACGGCCACAGCCTGTGCAGAGAAAGTGTTTTTTATCTTTGTAGGCACGTACAAATTTGTGATGATACCAATTATAAAGTCGGTCAACATTTTCTGGTCGAAGATCATAATGATTTTGAATTTCAGAGAAGCTTTTTGCAAAACACGAGTCCCACTCCAAGCAAATCTTGCTGGTGCCATCGGTCTTGTTTGAAAAATCTTGTCGTGTGCAAAAACAGAGCGGACATACAGCCGTGCAAGCGCCACAACCAAAACAGTTGTTAGCAACGCCCTGCCAAATTAGCTCGTGGTCTTTGCGATTATTTATTTCTTCTGAGAGTTTTTTATCATTAAATTTATCGATTGAATCAAGTTTGATATCTTTTAGGAATGAGCCAAGCTTTCTCGAATTCAGCCCGTTTTCTTTCAAAATTTTGTTACCAATTTTGCTGCCAGAGTATATCGAGTATCCGGCCTGATCTTTTTGTATATGCAGGTCAAACCCAGTAATTTTGTTATGTCCGAAAGCGGTACAGAAGCAGTGATCGTCCGGTTTGCACTCAGTGCTTATAATCAGGATATCTTCGCGCTTTGGTAAAAAATCATAGGCCGACATTTCTTTGAGCAGTATGTCGAGCGCTAAGACATCGCAATTTACGATGCCAACAAAGGCGAACTTTATTTTTGGATTGAGTGGAAGCTCGTCGATAGCTTGATGGTTTGCCCAGAGAATTTTTTTGAAGGGGATTCGTGTTTTTGGCGTTGGTATTATGAGCTCACTAAATTTCCCAGTTTTAGCAAAAGTCAATTTGCCATTGCTGGAGATCGTGCCGTAAATATCAAAACTCTTCGCAATATTAGCGATAATTTGACTGAGCTGATGACTGTTGATTGAAATTCCCTGCACTTTCCCTCCGTATATATTTATATTTTATATGAAAAAAACATTGTCAGCAAATTATTTGATTTAAATATAGTCTCGATGTAAAATTAGGCTAAATAATATTAGTAATTGCAGGACGCAAGGTTATGAAAATAGTTCAAGATGCACAGTTAGCTAACAAAACAGTTTTTTTGAGAGTAGATTTCAATGTCCCAATGGAGGATGGCGAAATCACAGATAATAATCGGATCAAGGCTGCGATGCCGACCATTCGTTTTTTGGTCGAAAGTCGAGCCAAAATCATTATCGGCACCCATCTCGGACGACCTGACGGAAAGAAAAGTGCTGAGACTTCTATTGCGCCGGTCGCAAAAGCTTTACAAAGAATTGTCAATTTACGTGTGGCAATGGCACCTGAAATTGTCGGGCCAGAGGTGCAGAAAATGGTTAATTCCTTGCAGCCAGGCGGTATCTTGGTCTTGGAAAATTTGCGTTGGGATAAACGGGAAGAAGAGAATGATGCTACCTTTGCCAAAGAGCTAGCGAGCTACGCCGATCTTTATGTCAACGATGCTTTTGCAGTATCGCATCGTGCTAACGCTTCGGTCGAAGCGATTACGAAGTTTTTACCAAGCTACGCTGGTCTTTTGATTCAGTCTGAAATCGAGCATTTGTCGCATTTAATGGAAAAACCAGAATCACCATTTGTTTTGGTCATTGGTGGTGTCAAAGTCAAGGACAAGGCCGGCATGATAAAGTATCTGGCTCCAAAAGTTGATAAAATTTTAATCGGTGGTGGCGTTGCGAATACTTTTTTGAAAGCCTCAGGTGTTGATATTAGTCAATCTGTCTATGATGAGGAAATGGTTGATGACTGTGCAAAAATGCTAAAAAATTACAAAGATAAGATAATTTTGCCAGTTGATTATGCTGAGGAAGCGGCGGCTAATGGACAGTTCAAGATTATGGACATCGGCGAGAAGACCTGTCAGCTATTCGCAAGTACTGTTAAGTCGGCCAAGACAGTCCTCTGGAATGGTAATCTCGGCTACACAGAGGAAAAGAAGTTTCAGGAGGGGACAAAAGCAGTTGCTAAAACTATGTCTCAGATAAATGGTAAAACAGTGATTGCGGGTGGTGATACAGCTGGCTTCGTTATTGAGGCGGGACTTAGCAAGGGAATTTCATTTATCTCTACTGGCGGTGGCGCTGCGCTTGAGTTTCTTGCTGGCGAGAAATTGCCAGGAATCGAAGCATTAAAATAATCTATTTGAAATGGGGTGGGAATGTCTATAAATGTCGCGAATGAATTAAAAAAAGCTCGGGCTGGTGGCTATGCTATCGGTGCTTTCAACACAAGCAATCTTGAGGTGACGAAGGCGATTTGTAAAGCCGCTAGTAACTTTGATGTGCCAATCTTGATTCAGACCACGCCAAGTGCGATCGAGTATGCAGGGCTCAAGCAAATATTTGATATTGTGACGACTGAAATCAAAGCAAATAATATTAAGGCTGCGATTCATCTTGATCACGGCAAAGATTTCGATATTGTTAAAAAAGCGATCGATATTGGCTATACCTCAGTCATGTTTGATGGCTCAACTTTTCCGTATGACGAAAATGTGTTACTGACGAGTAAAGTCGTAAACTATGCTCATGCGCGTGGCGTTTCGGTGGAAGCAGAAATTGGCGTGATTGGCCACGAGGAGGGCGGTGCTGTGTCTGGGCAATCGGTGATGTCGATGCCCGATCAGGTGAAAAATTTTATTGATCTTACCGGTATTGATTCTGTCGCTGTTTCGGTTGGCAACCAGCATGGGGCACCAAGTGGTGAAAAAGTTGACTTCAAAATATTAGAATCGATTTCAAACGTTGTGAATATCCCCTTGGTAATGCATGGCTCGTCTGGCTTGTCGGATGGCGATATTCGGGGCGCGATTGGTCTGGGCGTTGCTAAGTTTAACATTGATACAAATATCAAAGTCGCTTTCTCCTCTGCAATCGAAGAATCTAAAGAAGCTGACTATCGCAAGGCAAACGCAGAGGGTATGGAAGAAGTCGAAAAAGTTGTAGCCAAATATATTGAGCTGCTTAGCTGTGGCAAAAAGTAATATTAACCTGATACTCACTTATGAAGTATGACATTATCACAATCGGAGACGCGACTGAGGACGTTTTTGTTCAACCGCAGCTCGAAATCACCCATAGCCGGACTGCAGTTTCAGGTAAGTCTATTTGTTTCGAATTTGGCGAAAAAATTCCGCTTGATTCTGTCCAATACGAAGTTGGCGGTTCGGCTTGCAATGCGGCAGTTGGTTTAGCGCGATTGGGTAATAAAGTTGCAATTGTTTGTGCCCTTGGCGAGGACACGCCAAAACAGCGCGTTCTCCAAGTCCTTTCGGATGAAAATGTTGATCTGCGACTTGTGACAGTAGATAAGAATTTAAAAACGAGCTTCTCAGTTATCTTTTCAATGGAAGGGGAGCGCACCATATTCATTTATCATGGGGTAAAAGACTATTCGAAGCTAAAAATTGCTAAAACCCTTGAAGCAAAATGGATTTTTGTAACGCCTCTTGGTGAAAACACAGATGAGATTGAGAAACGAGTTATCGAAGCAGTTTCTGAGAAAGGTGCACACTTTGCCTGGAACCCGGGTTCACTGCAGATCGGCAAAGGCATCAATCACTATAAGCATTTGCTCAAATGTACTTCTGTCTTATTCTTGAATCGTGAGGAGGCAATTAAATTCCTAAATTTTTCTAGTCGTCCCGAAATTAAAGATGCGATGCGCAAGATCGCAATGTATGGACCAAAAATTGTTGTGGTTACTAATGGAAAAGAAATGACGACGGTGTATGACGGCAAAGATTTCTATGAAATGAAGGCGCGACAGATCACCAAAAGAGTCGATTCGACTGGTGCTGGCGACTCCTTTGCGACTGGTTTTCTCGGCCGTATAATTGCCGAAAATTCTAAAACTATTGATGAAGACCTGATACGCAGTGCTCTTGAGTGGGGGATGGCGAACTCAAACTCCGTGATCCAATATATCGGTGCACAAAAGGGGCTTCTGACGAAAAGCGAGATCGATGAATCTGCCAAGAAGCTTTTCGACTAGTTGACTTAAGCCGTGAATTATAGTATAATTACTATTGTCTATTTTTATAGACAAATTTTTCTGTTGGGGGAAATAAAATGGCAAAATTGACAACTTGTATAGCAGAGATGCGAGACAAAGGTCATGTAGCACTCAATCGCAAAGATATCGAGGACATTGTACCTCATCGTGGATCGGCGTTGCTGGCTGACTCAATCTTCCGGTTCGAAGACCGTATGTACGGTACTTGGTTACCGGAAATGGCTCGTTTTGAAGGGCATTTCTATCGACAGCCAGTTCTGCCGGCACATTACTTGATGGAGTCAGGTGCGATTTTGGGACTTTGTGCCGCAGTTCGTCACTTCAGAGGTGACGATAGCAACGAATACATATATAAAAAGGCGGAAGTGTTCGCGAGCACAATGTCGGTTCAGATGAAGAAGCCAGTAATGCCAGGTAAAGAAGTCTTCTTCGCTTTCGAAGACTTTGGTGAGCCTAAGCACATCAGGGGGCTAATCTTCTTTATAGGAAAGATAAGCGCTTGGGTTGACGGTGAACTTGTCGGCATCATTGAGGTGTCAGGCACCGTAAAATTCGTTTAGACAACTTTAGCAGAGCGGCGATCGTACAATAGTATGGTTGCCGTTTTTTTAATTGAAATAATCTGTATTTGGTGATATATTTGCACGGTAAAAATAAATTAAACAAAGGTTATATGGAAGTCAAAGTAGAGAAACTGAAAGAAAGCAAAGTTAAATTTAATATTACACTTGAGCCAAAAGAGCTTGTGAAATATATCGAGCACGCCTTTGATCACGCTGGAAAAGATGTGAAGCTACCAGGATTTCGTCCAGGTAAAGCACCTCGTGCGATGATCGAGAGCTCAGTAGGAATATCTAGAATTCTATCCGAGGCGATTGATATGGCGATCAATGAGAGCTATATGAAAGCAATGGCTGAGCACAAGATCAACCCTATGACTTCGCCAAATGTCGTGATCAATAAATACCCAAACTATGGCACGACTGCTGATGAGATCGAAAAACCACTCGAATTTGAGCTTACAGTTACTACTTTTCCCGAGGTTGAAATCGGCGATTTGTCAAAGGCCAAAGTTGAGAAACCTACTCGAGAGAGCGCTTCCAAAGAAGATGTCGACAAAGTCGTTGATAGTCTTCGAAAGAGAAAAGCGACTTTCAAAGAAATTGATCGAGCAGCAGAAAAAGGCGACTTCGCAGAGCTGACTTATGAAGGCTCAATCAAACATGTAAAAATCGATCAAATGTGCTCAAAAAATCACCCACTCGTGCTCGGCGAAAATACCCTGATTCCTGGCTTTGAAGACGGTATTATTGGTATGAAAAAGGGTGAGAAAAAAGAGATTAAGCTAAAATTTCCGAAGGATTATCATAGCAAAGAGTATGCTGGCAAAGATGCAGTGTTCAATGTTGAGCTCGTAAATTTGCAAGAAGTGATTTTACCTGAGATTGATGAGAAATTTGCCGCTGATTTCGGTCAGAAGGACGAGAAAGAGCTTCGTGAAGCTATTAAGAAAAATTTATCTCTTGAATATGATAAAAAGTATGAAGAGGAGCTAGAGCACCGCATTCTTGATGCTGTTTTGCCTCTAGTGAAGTCTGACATTCCGGCTGAAATGATCGACAAAGAAGTTGAGCGCTTGGTTACTTCATATCAAGGCCAGATCAAATCGATGGGTCTTGGTTTCGAAGAGTATTTAACAAGCGTGAAAAAAACTCTCGATGATTTGAAAAAAGATATGCGTCAGGCTGCCGAGAAGAATATCAAGATTGGCCTAATGCTCGGCAAAATCGCTGTTGACCAAAAATTTGGTGGTCATGATGAAGAAGCTGGCAAGAAAGCAATTGATTTCTTGGTGAAAACAGTCGTCAAATAGCTTTGACTTCGACCCTATAAAGATGTATAAAAAAACTAGCTGGTTATTTACTAGCTAGTTTTTTATTAAAGATTTTAATTAGATTTAGGAGAATATGGGCTATTTGGTACCGATGGTAATTGAAAAAACATTGAACGGCGAGCGTTCATACGATATTTATTCACGAATGCTGAAGGATAGGGTCATCTTTTTGACTGGTCCAATTGATGATGACGTGGCAAACCTGATCATCGCACAGCTACTTTTTCTTGAAGCAGAGGACAACAAGAAGGATATTCAGATGTACATAAACTCACCTGGAGGTGAAGTTTACTCTGGTATGGCGATTTATGACACGATGCAATACATCAAGCCAAATGTTTCAACGATTTGTGTTGGATTGGCTGCAAGCATGGCCTCTTTTCTTCTTGCTGGTGGCGAAAAGGGCAAGAGATTTTCTCTACCAAATTCCAGAATTCTCATTCATCAGCCACTCGGTGGAACTCAGGGCCAGGCTTCTGACATCAAGATTCAGGCCGAGGAGATATTGAAAATTCGTGAGGAGATGAATGCAATTCTCGCGAAAAATACAGGGCAAACAACGGCGAAAATTGATAAAGATACTGATCGCGATTTTTATATGCGTGCTGATGAGGCGCTTAAATATGGGATAATCGATAAAGTCATCAAGTAGACAGCTGATCTTTTTTGAGTTGAAGCGAGCTCAGCAAATCAGCTCGCTTCACTCAGAACGGCATGTTCTGAAAAGGGGTAAGAAATGAAAGCAAATATTCTTATAGAACCAATTCTTCCGGTTATGAGTTTATTCGCTGCAGGGCGTGAGCTTGTCGCGCTTATCGATTTGAAGGAGATACAGGACGAGCTTTATCGTGGGACCGAGCGGCAAATAAAAAAGTGCGACCTCGGCCAAGTCTATATCGCATTTGATCATGATGCGATGAACAAGATGGTCGCTGGTTATCAGCGATACGTTGGCTTTGCTTATCTGACGTACTACAGATCAGAGTGGGCCGATCCAAACTTTTTCACAAAAGAAAAAGTTGAAGATCTTTTCGGCTGGCAAATTCCATTTGAGCTAAAGAAAATTTATTGGAATATAATTCGCTCTCACAGAGAGGATTATTACATTGAGAATCGCGAGATTACTCATGATCGTATCGTGCAGCTCGAAGCTCGAGCAAGACAGAATTGTCTATCATGCAAGGCGGACCTCGGTCTGCAGTACCATCAAGACCTCAAAGCGTTTTTGCATCCAGGCTGGAACGGTCATGAGTATTCATGGCACACGCCGGTTACATGCGATCAAACGCCCATTCGGATAAGGCAAGCGGCGCTAAAAGTGCAGTATGAGAAACTCCTTGCTAAACAGGGATGAAAATGTCGGTGGCGGAACTCTATGTTTCGTCACTTTTTTATTATTTATGTACATTTATATTTTTTCTGGTAAGTTTAAGTAGTTAATAACAAGGAGACTTATGAAAACAAAAGAAATTTTTGAGTTGGCTACTCAAGTTGGTATCGATCATGATCCAAGAGGCCGGAAGAAAATAGAGAAAATATTGGCGAAAATCGCCTCAGATTATAAAGAAATGTCGAAGAAGAAAAAAGAAGATTTTGATATTGAAAAATTGACCAATCCATATTCTGACAGCGGAATACATTATAGCGATGAGAAACGTGAAGTAAAGAGAGTGCTAGTCGGCATCGACATTACTTCTGCCGAGGTTTTACTTGCAAAGGAGCTCGAGCGACAGGGCAAGAAGATCGATCTGATCATCGCTCATCATCCAGAGGGAAAGGCGTTGACCAATATTCATGAAGTTATGGATATCCAGATCGAGGTTTTGGAACAAGCAGGCGTTCCTGCAAATGTTGCCGAGAAGATCCTCGAAGATAGGCTTCGCCAGGTTTTTCAGGCGCTTGCACCGATAAATCACTATCAGGCAATTGATACCGCGAAGATTCTTGATATTCAGATGATGAATATTCACACCCCCGCTGATAATTGTGTCTGGAAGTTTGTGGATGAGTTTATCTCCAAGAAGAAGCCAGAAAATGTTGGCGAGATTGTAGAAGTGCTTAAGGAAATTCCGGAGTACAAAGCGGCGGCGAAGCTAAATGCAGGCCCTGTGATCTTCGCTGGTAGCGAAAAGTCGCGCGCTGGCAAGATTGTTGTTTCTGGCATGACCGGTGGAACTTCTGGCTCAGAAAAGATTTATGAAAAGATGAGCCAATACGGTATTGGTACCGAGATCGGTATGCATATTTCCGAAAAACATCGCGAAGAAGCGGTGAAACATTATCTAAATATTGTAATAGCTGGTCATATCGCGTCTGACTCGCTTGGACTCAACATTATCTGTGACGAATTAGAGAAGAAGGGGATCGAGATCGTGCCTTGTTCTGGCTTCATTCGTGTTTCGAGAGTGAAAAAATAGGCTATATTAGTATGAGTAGCGTTGTTTAGGGGCTAAAAGAAATGGGTCAGAAATAAAATTCTGATCCATTTTTGTAGTCAGAATCAGACTTTTGACAGCATATATCGCTATATATCGAAGAAAATACTTATTATCTCTCAATAAGTGTTGACAATAAGATCTTTTTTCGCTAGTATTGTCCTTAGTTGCAAAAAGACATATAGACATAAATCAGGGGTGATTGTTTCTATGTCGCAATTTTATTCGTTCATCACGAGCAACCGTTCTTTAACAACTAAATAGTGATAGATATGTTGAACTAGCCCTTTAAACCCGGGCTAGACAATTCTTTTGAGATAATATGATTTAACTTTTTTATAAAGAGCTAAATCAAACTCATACAAGCTCCATGATTTCTTAATTGATTTTGTGGGGTTTACTTGGAGAGTTTGATCCTGGCTCAGGATTAATGTTGGCAGTGTGCCTAATACATGCAAGTCGCGCGATATAGCGGCGGACGAGAGAGTAATAGGAAGGAACTTGCCCCTAAGTGAAGGATAGCCACCCGAAAGGGTGGGTAATCCTGCATAATACCGCAAGGTTAAAGCCGCAAGGCGCTTAGGGAGAGGCCTTCCCCCTATCAGCTAGTTGGTGAGGTAACTGCTCACCAAGGCGATGACGGGTAGCTGGTCTGAGAGGATGACCAGCCTCGATGGGACTGAGACACGGCCCATACTCCTACGGGAGGCAGCAGTAGGGAATTTTGCACAATGGACGCAAGTCTGATGCAGCAACACTGCGTGAAGGATGAAGGTTTTCGGATCGTAAACTTCTTTTATTAGGGAATAATTATGAAGGTACCTAATGAATAAGCACCGGCTAACTACGTGCCAGCAGCCGCGGTAATACGTAGGGTGCGAACATTATCCGGATTCACTGGGCGTAAAGAGCTCGTAGGTGGTTTTGTAAGTTGGATATTAAAGCTCCCGGCTCAACTGGGAAAAAGTATCCAAAACTGCATAACTTGAGGTATACAGGGGAAGATGGAACTCACGGTGTAGCAGTGAAATGCGTAGATATCGTGAGGAACGCCAATGGTGAAGACAGTCTTCTGGGTATATCCTGACACTGAGGAGCGAAAGCGTGGGGAGCGAACGGGATTAGATACCCCGGTAGTCCACGCCGTAAACGATGCATACTAGGAATGCGGAGAATCGACCCTCTGCGTTTCGAAGCTAACGCGTTAAGTATGCCGCCTGGGTAGTACGGCCGCAAGGCTAAAACTCAAAGGAATTGACGGGGACCCGCACAAGCGGTGGAACATGTGGTTTAATTCGTCGACAAGCGAAGAACCTTACCAGGGCTTGACATCTAAGGAACCCGCCGGAAACGGTGGGGTGCCGCAAGGAGCCTTAAGACAGGTGTTGCACGGTCGTCGTCAGCTCGTGCTGTGAAGTGTCCCGTTAAGTCGGTAAACGAGCGCAACCCCTATTGTATGTTAAATTTTCATACAAGACTGCCGGTGTTAAATCGGAGGAAGGTGGGGATGACGTCAGATCAGCGTGGCCCTTACGCCCTGGGCGACACACGTGTTACAATGGGTAGAAACAATGGGTTGCCAAACTGCGAAGTGGAGCTAATCCCACCAAACCTACCCTCAGTTCGGATTGGAGGCTGAAACTCGCCTCCATGAAGTCGGAATCGCTAGTAACCGTAGGTCAGCCATACTACGGTGAATACGTTCTCGGGTCTTGTACACACCGCCCGTCAAGTCAGGAAAGTCGGTAACGCCCGAAGCACCCAACAGGGTACCACGGTGAGATCGGTAATCAGGACTAAGTCGTAACAAGGTATCCCTATCGGAAGGTGGGGATGGATCACCTCCTTTCTAAGGAGCATCTCCTGTGCTTAGGCACAGTGGGAGATGGTCGATTCTTAAACTTTGTTTACAAAGATTTAAGAAAAATCCTTTAGCGGAACCTCTGCTAAAGGTGCATACTCTATCACTATTTAGTTGCAAAAGAACTCTTTTGTAGAAAAGACTGCCGAAAGGCAGTCTTTTCTTGTATATATATAAAAAAACCACTGGTTTTTGGCCAGTGGTTTTGTTCTTCTGTTTTTACTCTTCGAGCTCTTCTGTCTCGAGAAGTTCTTTAACAATTTTAATCACGTCTTGCGGGGATGGTGGCTTCTGGATAAAGGCATTTGCACCAGCTTCGAGAGCAGGCACTAATATTCCTTCGAAACCGCTTGTGACGATGATCTTGACCTTCTTATCTGACAATCTAATATTTTTTGTCAGATCTATGCCGGTCATTCTCGGCATCTGGTGGTCCGTAAAGATCAAGGAAATGCCTGGGTTAGCGATGAAAAGGTCAAGTGCCTCTTTGCCATTGCAGGCTTCGAGGATTCGTGAGGAAGGGAATCCAAACTTTAATAAGTATGAAAATCCGCATCTCGCGCCTTCGTTGTCATCGACAACCAAAAAAATATCACTCATGTTGCTTCGTCTCCTTTGTTTCTGTATTTTGCGCTGAGTGTGGCTATACTATATCATATTGAGTACAATAAGTCAATGCTCTGAGCGTGATTTGTGTCTAAAATTAGTTTAGGCGTTTGATGTTGAAAAATATCTGTTTTTTTGTTATGATTTTTACGTTCAATTGGTTTAGGGGCATGTAGCTCAGTTGGTTAGAGCACGTCACTGATAATGACGGGGTCGGAGATTCGAGTTCTCCCATGCCCACCAAAAAATCATCACGAAAGTGGTGATTTTTTTATGGGGGAGCTCGAATCTTGGAAGGGGTCGGGAAACGAAAGTTTCCCGTGTAGGAAAGTAATGAAAACCGTGGGTTGTCATGGCGAGCCAGAGATAGCATCTCAGAGTGCAAGCCGCATTCTATGTTCGACTAAGGAATATTCATTATTTTCACCACGCAAGTGGCGCTTTTTTTGTAGCCATATATATAGTATTATTAAACTACAATAAATATTATGAGGGAAATATGGACTTATTTGTAGGAATTAGTTTGACTTTGGTAGTGGCAGCAGTACTCGCAGGTATTTTGCAGAAACTTAAGCAGCCAGTTATTATCGGACATATCTTGACCGGCTTGATCGTTGGGCCATATTTGTTTCACAACGCTCAATTCCAAGACATTTTTGATTCTCTTTCTCAAATCGGTATTGCCCTACTTCTTTTTATTATTGGTCTAAACTTGAGTCCGCGCGTGATCAAGGAAGTCGGGAAGGCGTCATTTATTACTGGTTTTGGTCAGATAATACTTACTTCACTCGCTGGCTTTGGTGTTTCCCGCTGGCTCGGTTTCTCGACTGTATCTTCAATCTATCTTGGTCTCGCACTAACTTTTTCAAGTACAATCATTATTATGAAGCTGCTTTCCGATAAGAAAGACTTGTCGAAGTTCTATAGCAAATTTTCAATTGGTATTCTCTTGTTCCAAGACATATTGGTTGCTATTTTGCTCATCGCCGTCTCAGCGCTGAGTGGCGGAGCAACTGACTGGGGTCATCTGATCGTGACTCTATTGAAGGGAATTGTCGTTTTTGATCTTATTATCCTTGCTGTTATGTATGTAATTCCGCGTTTATCAGCCTTTTTTGCCCAATCTCAGGAGTTTTTGTTCCTTTTCGCAATTGGTTGGGGCCTTGGGCTTGCAACACTTTTCCATGTTCTCGGCTTTCCGATGGAGATCGGCGCCTTAGTCGCTGGTGTAGCTCTTTCGACAACACCTTTTCATTTTGAGATGAGCTCAAGACTTCGACCGATCAGAGATTTTTTTGTTATTCTCTTTTTCATTCTTCTTGGTTCAAGGATAACTCCAGCTGCAATCGTAGATCTTTGGAGACCAGCCCTGCTTTTATCACTCTTCATTATTATCGTGAAGCCGCTTCTTGTCTCAGTCATGGTCTCTCTCTTTGGCTATCGTAAGAAAGTAAGCTTCATGACGGCGATAAATTTTACCCAGGTAAGTGAATTTTCGATAATATTCTTGATTCTCGGTGAAAAGGTTGGGCATATTCCATCTTCTTTTATCTCATTGATCACGCTTGTAAGCTTGATTACTATTATGATTTCGTCATACCTTGTGATCTACTCAAACAGGATTTTTCCGTTTTTCCAAAAGTTTATGTTTGAGCGAACTGCGACGAAGAGTGGCCAAGTGCGCGGTGGCAATTTTGAGGTAATCTTGTTCGGCTTCAATCGCGTTGGTCACGATCTCGTAAATGATTTCAAAGACTTGGGCGACAAATTCCTTGTTGTTGACTTCGATCCTGAAGCAATCAAGAAGCTGACAGAGCTTGGTATCAACTGTCGTTATGGTGATGCGGATGATAACGAATTTCTCGAGGAGCTAAACTTGAGTAAAGTAAAAATGATTATCTCTACAATCCCTGATTTTGACACGAACGAACTACTGGTGGGTAAAATTCGTCTTGTGAATGAAAAAGCAGTCATTATCGTGCTTTCACAGGAAGCAGAAGAGGCGATTGATTTGTATGAAATTGGTGCAACATATGTCATTACCCCGCACTTCTTGGGCGGTAAGTTTGCGTCGATGCTAATCTCAAAATATGGTTTCGATATTGAAAAATTTGTTACCGAGAAGCAGAAACATTTACGTGATCTCGAGAAGCAAACTGAGTTTATGCAAACTGCTATCACGCCAGAGGTATATAAGTAATATCTAATTATGATAATATCTGTACATTTTTTGGCTGGTGGGGTAGCCGGCGAGGCGATAGGAAATCCTATTTATGCTTTTTTGTTGGGGATTATCTTGCATTTCGTTCTCGACGCCATTCCGCATTTTGATAATGTCCTAAAGAATGGGAAGTGGAACTATAAACAGGTGATATTTACCGCCCTTGATGTGCTCGCTACTGCTTGGATGCTTTTCGGATATCTGAAGCCAGATTTAAATTTCTCAAATCCGTTGCTCTGGGGCGCGTTTGGCGGAGTTTTACCTGATTTACTCGACAATATTCCTTTTTTTACTATACGCAATACCAAATTTGGTAGATTGTTTCATCGATTCCATTTGCGAATACATGCCAAAACTCCTGGTTGGCCAGTTGGCGCCTTGACGCAGATTGTTGTTGTGATTTTGTTTGTTATTTGGCATAATCTAATTAAATAATTTTTGAGGGTAATATGAATTTCTTTACACTACTTTTGGTTGTCGGCCTTGGTTTTGTTTTTATTCTATATAGCAAATGGATTACTGATAATACGATGCGCTTCGATTGGGCGGAAAGTTTTCTTGGGGCGACCGGCACTTATACTGTTTGGAAGTTACTTGGCGTCGCCACAATCATTGGTGGTTTTTATTTCTATTTGAACTATTAGAGACATTATTGCTTAGCTTCTTGAAAAAGTTTCAATTTTCAGGTATTATTACAACGTTGAAAATATCGGGCCCTTAGCTTAGCCCCGACGCTTACGGTCGGGGAGCCGACAGAATCGTCGGCTTTGGTAGAGCTTGTCCGAATATCGAGATTAAAATTTATTTTGGGCCCTTAGCTTAGTTGGTAGAGCGCCTCATTTGCACTGAGGAGGTCAGGAGTTCGAATCCCCTAGGGTCCACCAAAAAAAGATCACCATTTGCTTGTCATGGTGGTCTTTTTGAATAGTAATAATTGACGGACAGACAAGATTGTTATTGAAAAAACGTTTATTTATAGTCGGCATGCGCTAAATTTGTCATTTAAAAAGTATAATTGTTGTATTTTCTAGCTGTAGGAATATAATGATTTCAAATATAATAGTTTAATTCCGGGGGGAAAATGAAATTATTTAATAGCAAGCACTCTCAGTCAAATTGTAAGGATCAAGAAGAGGGGTGCCAGCCCACTAAACGAGCATCCTCGAGCAACTCTACGCTCCTCGCCAGAACTCGTGTTCCGATTTTAATATTGAGTTTTGTTGTACTTACTTTATTTGCTTTATCTTTTCTGGTTGATATTCCTCGAGTCCATGCCCTTGCCATCACCTCGAACGGTACTGGCGGCGGCAATTGGAATGCTGCCGCAACGTGGTCTGGAGGGGTAATTCCTGGCGCTGGCGACACTGTGACACTTGCAAACGGTGATACGGTTACAGTCACCGATAGCCGCTCTGCTACATCAGTCTCCCTTGCAGCAATTACAGCTGGTGCTGGTACCTCAACAGGTACACTGACTATTACATCGCCTGGATCGCTGACATTGTCGGGAACTCTTGCCTTACCTACAAGCAAAAAGAACTCGACGTTTAATATCGGAGGAACTGGCTCAATCAGCTGTGCCAATATTACGATTGGCAATGCTACTGTGCCATCGGGAAATCCAACCAATTTGGAATCGCTTAATTTGACGATTGCTAGTTTGTCAGTCTCAAATAATGTCACATTGGTTTCGACCGACTCTGGGACAAAGGTCAACAATGCTGTTTTTAGTTTACAATCTGGTGTGGCAACTGTTGGCGGTCAGATGATAACAAACAATCAGGCTTGCACTGATACTTCGCTCGTAACTCTGGCACAAGGGGCCCAAACCGGTACCTTGAAGATTGCTGGCGCCACCCCATGGAGCTTGTCGGCAAATGGGACGAATACGATCACGCTCAATGGTACCTCGGCAATTGTAAATTATAATGGTACGTCTGCTCAGACAACTGGTAATCTTCCGGCTGCACAAGCCTATACTACGCTCCAAATCAATAATTCTGCTGGTCTGACGCTTAGCAACACCGCTACTGCTGCGACTGTGACGATCGGCAACAGTACTTCGAACAGTATATTAAGCGACGGAGGACATCAGCTAACCTCGGCTGGCACGCTAAATCTTACCTCTGGAACTTTTAAGCTTGGTGCTGCCGCCGCAACAGCCTGGCCGTCTTTTGCAACGGCTAATATCTCATCTGGTACAACTGTGGAATATGCGGCAGCCGTAGCCCAAAATGTATCTGCGACTCCTTTATATCAAAACCTGACTTTTTCTGGACTTGGAACTAAGACTACTGCAACCGGCACTATAACAGTTGGTGGTAATTGGACCACAAGCGGAGGTGCAGCCACACTTAGTACAAATAATTCAAATATAACTGTTACTGGCGATGTTGCCGGAAGTGGGGCAATCACATCGGGTTCCGGGACAATTTCGTTGCGTGGAAACTGGACCAACAATGGTACATTTACCAAGGATTCTGGAACAGTGACTTACAATGGTACCTCAGCTCAAACCATGGGTGCTCTTGTCTACAACAATTTAATCATTAATAAATCTGCAGGCACGGCATATCTCGGCGGAGCAGGCACCAGAGTTGATGGAGCGCTAACCTTTACTTCAGGCAATATTATTACTAGCACAGATGATCTCTATGTGAGTTCAACTGGTAGCGTTTCGCACACCAGCGGACATATTGTTGGAAACTTAAGAAAGTATATTGCTACAGGGGCTACGAGCAAAAACTTTGAAATTGGCGATGGTCTAAACTACGCGCCGGTCAGTATTTCCTTTGGCAACGTGACTGCGGCTGGAGATCTGACCTTGACTACGGCTTCTGGCGATCATCCAAATATCGGTACTTCGACTATAACTGCAAGCAAGACTGCTAATCGATATTGGACAACGACGAACTCTGGAATTACCTTTAACAATTATAGCGCAGTATTTAATTTCATAAATCCTGGAGATTTGGATGTCGGTGCAAATACAGCAAATTTCATCGTTGGTAAATACTCTACAGGTACCTGGTCTTATCCAACAGTTGGGACAAGAAATTCGACAAATACCCAAGCGACCGGTCTCACATCTTTTAGTGACTTTCAGCTTGGTGAGTCCAGTGATACTGCTCCAAATGTGCCTGTTTTGGTCTCTCCTGGTGGCGGATCGCTAACGAACGATAATACGCCGACACTATCAGCTAATTACTCTGATCCCGATCCAGGGGACGTTGGAACGACGAACTATCGGATTGCCACAAGTGCTCCAAACTGCTTGGCTGGGACGACAGTCGCAAGCGGCACATCGGCTGTAACAGCTACAAACAATGAAAATACCACTTGGACACCTGGCTCCTCAATTGGCGTTGACGCTACTTATTATTGGTGTGCACAAAATGACGATGGGGTGGCTCTGTCCGCTTGGACTAGTATGGGTAACTTCATCTTGGATACTGCCGCGCCAACTTTCACCATGCAGTATTATTCTGACTCAGGCTTGACTACACCAATCGCCGACAATGCCAAGCTCAAGGCTGGAACATATTATGTAAAAATTACTTCGAATGAAGCGCTTTCTGCAACGCCTACAGTTAGCATTGCTGCAGAGGGGACTGCGAACGATATTACAAACGGTGCCACAGCACTAGTCTCTGGTAATAATTATAAATACACCCGAGTGATTGCTGTAGACGCCGCTGCAGTTGGCACTGTTCTTGAAGACTGGTCTGTGAGCGGAACTGATCTTGCTTCTAACCCTGCGACCAATGTCAATCCGACCAATGAAGCTTCGAAGGCTATTTATACCGATACGACTAGCCCAGTTATTTCCTTGACTGCCCCAGCGACTGGTGCATTTATCAAGAGCATAACCTCGTCTTCCTCGGTCAGCTACACTTTGAGCGAAGCAATCTCTGGCGGAACGATTACTATGGCTCAGACCAGTGGCACTCCTGATGGCTCCTCTCCACACACTTGTACTTTGGTTGGCGCAGCCTTAAATAGCGGTGCTCATACTGCTTTTGATATGTCGAATACATCTAATAGTTGTACAGTAGCACAATCTTTGGTTGATGGCGCAGTCTACACCTTCAGATTCGACGGTACGGATCTCGCAGGAAATGTTGCAACTCAAATAGTGAACACAAGCATCACTTTTGATACGACTGGTCCAACAGTTACCGTCAATCAAGCCGTTGGACAGGCTGATCCGACAAATATTCCAGCGATCAATTTCACGATTGTCTTCTCGGAGCCAATCGATCCTACTACTTTTACATCGGCCGATATTACTAACAGTGGGTCTGCAACTGGTGTGACCTGGGCAGCACCTTCTACCTCCGATAATATTACTTGGACTCTCTCCTCAACTGGAATTGTGACTAATGGCTCGGTGATCCCATCGCTCAATGCGGCGAAAGTGACTGATCGCGCTGGAAATGATAACGCAGCATCGACTTCGACTGATAATTCGGTCGTATACGATACTGCCGCGCCAACTTTCACCATGCAGTATTATTCTGACTCAGGCTTGACTACACCAATCGCCGACAATGCCAAGCTCAAGGCTGGAACATATTATGTAAAAATTACTTCGAATGAAGCGCTTTCTGCAACGCCTACAGTTAGCATTGCTGCAGAGGGGACTGCGAACGATATTACAAACGGTGCCACAGCACTAGTCTCTGGTAATAATTATAAATACACCCGAGTGATTGCTGTAGACGCCGCTGCAGTTGGCACTGTTCTTGAAGACTGGTCTGTGAGCGGAACTGATCTTGCTTCTAACCCTGCGACCAATGTCAATCCGACCAATGAAGCTTCGAAGGCTATTTATACCGATACGGTCGCTCCAACAACCCCAGGGAGCTTGACTTTGGGCGGAAAGACTACAAATACCATTACTTTAAATTTTGGCGCAGCGACATCAGAGGTAAATTTCAGCACTTATAAAATATTTTACAAACAAGCAGCGTCTGGTGTGACTGAATCGGATACTGAGCAAGTCGATTCTGACTTAGGCTTTATTAATTATAATAGTACGACAAATACTGTTGTCGGAAGTCTTTTGTCTGGTACCCAGTATGTCTTCAACATTTGGGCTTATGATACCGCGGGCAACAAGGTAAACGCTACTGAGATCACCATCACTACAGTCTTCGCCAACAACGCTCCAAATGTTCCTATCCTTGTCTCTCCTGGCAGTGGCTCTCTCATAAATGACAACACACCAACATTATCGGCGAACTACTCAGATCCAGATGCCGGAGATGTTGGCACCACGAATTACCGGATTGCCACAAGTGTTCCAAACTGCTTAGCTGGGACGACGGTCGCTAGTGGTACTTCTGCTACTACTTCGACAAACAACGAAAGCACCACTTGGACACCTGGCTCCTCAATTGGCGTTGACACTACTTATTATTGGTGTGCACAAAATGACGATGGGGTGGCTCAGTCTGCTTGGACGAGTATGGGAAACTTCATCCTTGATACTTCTAATCCAACTGTAACTGTCAATCAAGCTGCTGGTCAGGCTGATCCGACTAACAATCCAGCAATCAACTTCACAGTTATCTTCTCTGAGCCAATTAATCCTGCCACATTTACCTCGGCAGATATTACAAATAGTGGTAGCGCTTCAGGTATTACTTGGTCTGCTCCTTCAACCTCGGACAATATAACTTGGACGATAGCCACTTCTGCAATTACTGCTGACGGCACCGTGATCCCATCTCTTGATGCAGCGAAAGTTACTGATACCGCTGGAAATGATAATCTGGCTTCGACTTCGACCGATCATTCTGTCCTATATGACTCGCAGGATCCAACTTTCACAATGCAGTATTATTATGACTCGTCTTTGACTTTACCTATTGCTGATAATGCTAAGCTAAGTGCTGGAACATATTATGTAAAGATTACTTCAAACGAAGCTTTATTCAGTAATCCGACTGTTTCGATACTCGCCGAGGGTACTGCTAACGACGTGACTCATGGGGCGACAATTTTGGTCTCTGGCAATATTTACAAATATACGCGAACAATTGTGACAGATGCCGCTGCTATTGGGTTAGTCATGGAAAACTGGTCTGTCCTGGGCACGGACTTGGCAGGCAATACGGCAACGGACGTAAACCCAACCAATGAGCTAACTAAAGATATCTATACCGATACCGTGAGCCCAACTGCACCTGGCAACTTGACGCTTGGTGGTAAGAGCAGTAGCAGTATCACTTTGAATTTTGGGGCGGCAACGTCTGAAGTAAACTTTGATCAATATAAGGTTTTCTATAAACAGGCGGCAACCGGCGTGACTGAATCGGATAGTCAACAGTTGGATTCAAATCTCGGATATATCAATTATAATGGTGTAACGAGTACAGCTGTTAGTGGACTTTCGGCTGGTACCCAGTATGTCTTCAACATTTGGGCTTATGATACCGTCGGTAATAAGGCAAATGCGAGCGAAATTGCTATCTCAACAAACCCAGGTAATAATACTCCAAATGTACCAACGATTGTCTCGCCAGCTAATGGCTCCTTGACCAGAGATACTACGCCAACTTTATCAGCCAATTATACTGATCCAGATCTTGCTGACATTGGCACAACTGACTACAGAATTGCAACTAGTCCTGCTGGCTGCTTGGCAGGTGTCGTTGTTGCAAGCGGGACGTCAGCCGTTACATCGACTAACAGCGAAGATACTGTCTGGACTCCGGCTAGCCCGATCTCTTTAGATGCAACTTATTATTGGTGTGCTAGAAATGATGACGGTGTAGCGCAATCAGCTTGGACAAATATGGGTAATTTCATATTGGATACGACCGCTCCTGCGATCCTCATTACCGCTCCTACTAAAGCTTCAAATGCGACAATTACTGACACAACAGTCCATGCAACTGATAGTAACGGACTATTGGCGGCAAACGTTACGATTAATCCTTCAACAACAGCGGGAGTTACTAATTACAACTGTACACAGACTGATGCCAATACTGTTGATTGCACAATCGACATAGTCTCATCGGGATCCCTGGCTATCAAGGCGATCGATAATGTTGCAAATCAGTTTGTTCAAACAGAGAGTGGCTATATTATTAATACTGCAGCACCAGTCATCGTTATTTCCGCTCCAACAAAAGTTTCAAATTCAAATATTTCTAATTCAACCATCCATGTGACTGATGTAGACGGAGTTCTGGCCTCTAATGTGGTGATTGATGCCTTGAATACAGTTTCCTATACAAGTTTCATTTGTACCCAAATCAACACAAGCACTGTTGACTGTACTGTTGTAATAACTTCAAGTGGCAGATTGGTGATTAAGGCTACGGATAGTCTCACAAATTCGGCGACTCAACCTGAAGACAGCTATGTGATCGAAACTATTTTACCTGTCGCTATAGTCTCTGCCCCGACTAAAACATCTACAACAACAATTACAGACACAAAGATTAGCATTACAGATAACAATGCAATTCTAGTTGCAAATGTAACAGTCGATGCCTCTTCGACTGCCGGCCAAACAAATTTTGTCTGCACACAAGCTGATACACGGACAGTAAATTGTAGGATCGATATCACTGCAAGCGGTGATTTGGTGATTCGCGCAGTCGATAGTGCAGGAAATGTTTCAACTACAAAGGAAAGTGGCTATTCTATCGCAGCTGCAGTAGCTCCTGTTATAGCTCCGACTCCTACACCAGCCCCAGCTGCACCTGTCGCCGCTCCGGCAACAACAACCCCAACGACGCCTGCCGCTGCTGCCACCGTCCCAACCGTTATTCCTCCGACAGTAGCCGCCGCAGCAGCTGGTTCGACGCCTGCAGCAGCAACACCGGCCCTGTTCGATGTGGTGGCAAACTTGTCTAAGACTGCACAGGAAAATCCAATTCCATTTACTTTGATTTCTATCATTATCGTGACCTCTGTCGCGCTACTTTGGATATTTATCGCCGGTCGTGTCAGAAGACGTTCTATAGAGAAAAGGCTGAAGGAATTGGCGAAGTCATCCTAGACGAAAAAGTTGAATAATTAGCAGAGGGGATATATAATTATGATCACTATGAAATTACTCAAATTTATCAGTAACAGCGCACTGGCAGCGTTGATCGGCCTGATTTTGCTCGCACCTACTTCTTATCTAGAGGCCGCATCTTCTAGCAAGGTAGCACCAGATGAATTGCTGCCTATTTCAGTGCAACTGTCTAACTTTGGCGGTACTGCTCGGGTGGATGTGTCGGTCAAATATTCATTGCTGAATAGTACTGGTGTTGAAATTTACGCTGCTGTCGAAACAGTAGCTGTCGAAACAAGTGCGAGCTATGTAAAAACTATCCAAATTCCCGCTAATGCATCCTCCGGATCATATACTGAGGTGACTGCAGTGACCTATCCTGGACAAGTAGCTCCAGCTACAACGAGAGTCCCTTTTACTGTTGAAAAAAAGATTTTTGGAGTTTTTTTGAGCGATTTTTATCTTTACAGTGGCATTGCTGTTGTCATGAGTCTTTTATTGATTTTAATTGGCCGCATGCTGATCAAGCGTCGTCGTGTTTCGAGATTCTCAGATCTTGATTATGATAATATTCCGAGTGATCAGCGTCCTTTTTATGAAATTTTGAGCGACACTATTATGCAAATGCGTGCTCGAGTTGGAGATGATGCGATATTTATCGCGCAAAACATCAGCGGTCTCAAAATTGATGCTAAAACTGGTCGAGTACTTTCAGTCACAGAATCTCCTGCGAAGATTATTGCTAATCTTGTTTCTGCATATGAGGTTACGCTTGGCAAGAAGGTCAGTTTTTCTCTTCGAAGAGATGTGTCGACGAAATAATCTCTAATTACACTATATGATATTGAATAAGATATACCTCAAATAATTTGGAGAAAAATATGAAACCTCAAAAAAAAATTCTGATAGTAGAGGATGATCAAAGCTTACGAGACGCAATTGCTGAAGTACTTAGATCAAAAGCGTTCCTCCCAATCGAAGCCGTAAATGGCAAAGAGGGAGTCGAGAAAGCTCTATCCGAGCACCCTGACCTCATTTTGCTTGACCTTGTAATGCCAGTAATGAGCGGAATGGAAGCTCTCACTAAAATTCGCGAGGACAAGTGGGGTAAGAACGTTCCCGTTATTATTTTGACGAATTTGGACGCATCAGACGACCGGCTTACTGAGGATGTCGTCAAGGGAATGCCAATTTATTACTTGGTTAAATCAGATATCAAGATTTACGATGTAGTTGATAAGATTGAAAAGCTTATTCATTGAGGCATAATCGCATATTTACCATAAAGGAGAAAACTATGAAGCAGCACAAAATTTTAGTAGTAGAAGATGAACAAACTTTGAGGGATGCAATTGTCACTGTTCTTAGCGCAAAAAATTTTTTAGCGATTGAGGCTGTTAATGGAAAAGATGGCGTAGAAAAAGCTTTGTCTGAGCATCCCGACCTCATTTTGCTCGATCTCGTCATGCCAGTAATGGATGGGATGACTGCACTGAAGGAGATACGAAAAGATAAATGGGGCGCAGATGTTCCTGTGGTGATTCTTACTAATCTAAGTGCTACCGACGAAAATTTGGTGACTGATATTGTGACTCATAAGCCATTGGAGTATTTAGTCAAGGCTGATTGGAAGATTCATGATGTTGTTGATAAGGTTGAGAAAATTCTGAAAAAATAGCAGGGAGCAAAATGGCAAAACCAGCAAAGAATGTGAAAAGATCCATGTGGGTCGGGCTTTCAACATTATTAGTTATGCCACTCTTGGGCATATTCGCCGCGGTTGGTCGCCCAGCCCTTGATCATGTGATGAGCGAAAACTCTAGCGCACTTGTTGGCGCAGTATTAGCGATTTTGGTGCTAGCTTATGTTATTTACGCAATAGTTGTAAACATCCGTACTTTCAGGACGGGGGATCGGTCTGCCCAGATGTGGCTTGGATTCATCCCAGCTGTCTTCATTGGTGGGATGTTTGTGATCATGGCTATTGCTGACCTTTTTACGTCAGACTAAGGATTTACATTTAGCGTTAAATATGGTATTATATATTGTTTTGGTGGTCTATACTTAGATCAAACTAAGCCAAGGCATTTTTGGAGGTTCTATGTCCAAGATATGTGATCCACACGCAAAATGCGACTTATTGTTAATGTCTGTTGCTGGAATGACAGAGGATTTTAAGCCGGATGAAGCTGGAATTGATCGAATTACTGCCGCTTCTGTAATTCTTTTACGCGGTAATTGCAATTCGATCGCGGTAATTGGTGGCAAGACTAATAGATATTCTATCGGCTACGCCGGAGCATATCGAAATTTTATGAGTCAGCCAACGAAGGTGACCGACGGCAAAGTGGTTTTTTATGATGCGAGTGCTACGAACTCACAGCGGGATATTGAAGCGGCTTTGCCAAAGATCGATGAATTCCTCAAAACTATTCACCTTGATCGGAAGATTGCTAAGATCGGCGTTGTCAGCTATCCACTGCATCGGCGTAGAATGATGGTAATCCTGAAGCATTTCGGATTCGAAAATCTTGTCGAGTACGAAAGCTGCGAAAAGCCAGCGTTCAATCCGATCTTAGATCGACTGCTGCTCTGGCTTACGGTGCTCGATCCGACCTGGCGATGGCTTGGCGCACCACTTGATTGGTGGTCAAAGAAACTGATTGAAAAGCCGTCGAAAAAATAAACACATTTGCTCCTTTGAATTTAATTCATCGGAGCATTTTTTTGATTATTTTTCTTTTTTTCGGTAAACTTATACTATACAAAATCGGAGGGATTTTCATGTCGGTCGTAAATGTCTTATTGTTGCTTAGTTTTTGCATGAGTATAATCGTGGGTTTTTGGTTACTCTTCTTTGCAAGGCACAACAGAAGCTATACCTATCTTGGACTTGCAGTCTTTAGCTCGGCTTTTTGGGCTGCAGCCATTTTTTTGACTATTCGAACTGGCAGTCCTTTTGTCGGCGGATTTTCTTTTATCTTTGCGGGATTGATTTTTGCTTTCCTGATATTCTTCCTTCTGTCTTTTCTCAATAAATTAACTGCGAAGCTCTCTCTGGCTATCGGAATACCGACACTCATAATGATCAGTATTTGTATGATTCCAAACGCGGTTTCCGGTCAAATCGATGTTTCGAAGGGTTATATCGATATGACAAGCATTGGGGCTTGGCTTCCACTATTTTATCTTTATATCCTTCTTTGTATCGCAGCATTAGTCTATTATTTTTTGATTGCTCTAAATAAGCTTGTTGGAATCCGACGCAGCCAACTTATTTACATTGTCGGCGGATTTATTGTTGCAATGCTTTTTGGCATCACCTTCAATCTTATTATGCCAGCGTTTCATTATTTTCGGTTTAACCATTTCGGCCCAGTTTTTATTCTAATTCTTATAGGTGTAAGCGTGATTGCCGGCACGAAACACTATATTTATGGTTCAAGGGTTGTGCTGTCAGAGCTTTATTCAGTGCTTCTGATTTTTATCTCATTCGTAAAGTTGGCAATGGCGCCGTCACTTTCTAGCTCTATTCTTACTGCTGCGGTTGTGGGCATCTGTTATCTTTTTATTCATTCTGTTATCTCGGAGGCGGAAAAAAATATCAAGCTGGAAAAGGATAAAGAGGAGCTGAAGAAGCTTGATAAAATGAAGGACGAATTTCTTATGGTTGCAACTCATGAGCTAAATACACCCGTGACGGTGCTTCGTGGCAAGATGTCGATGATTCTAGACGAAGGTTTCGGTAATTTTACAAAAGAGGAGAAGGAGTACTTGCAGCCAATATTTGTAAATATTGAGAAGCTTGGCAAGATGTTTCGTGAAGTACTTGAGGTTATCAAGATCGACCAGAAGAAGATGTTGCTTTCTCGTGAGCAGACTAACCTTAACAAATTGATTACTGAGATAATAAAAGAAGCCAAGAAAAGTGATCGCCACTTTGATCTGGAAGCTGATTTGTCCAAAGAGCCATTATTCTTGAAGATAGATCGCTCGAAGATTAAGGAAGTTCTGGCCGACATCTTGGACAATGCGATCAAATACAGCACCGTAAATGGGGCGAAAGGTCAAATAAAAATATCGGCAAAATCGGAAAAAGGGGAAACGATTGTTTCTATTCAGGACAACGGAGTTGGGCTTAGCGGTGAAGACAAGGCACATTTGGCTGAGAAGTTTTTTCAATCCAAGCGATTTGACAGTTTTTCACCGATGGAGCAGCAGGGAACAGGCCTTAGTCTCTATATTACTAAGAAAATTATTGAGATGCACCGTGGTAAAATCTGGGTTGAGTCAAAAGAAGGCGTCGGAAGCACTTTTTATGTCTCTTTTAAGAATTCTTGACGTTGTCAAATTATCTAGTCTAGGACTATGTAAAACAGCATATTTATAATTTATAATTTAGAATTCCAAATTTATATCAGAAAATTACCGTTTGAGAGCGAATAAGTGTTGACAATCCTAAATCAAATATGCTAAGCTCCTATTTAGCGATTGATAAATGCTAAATGATAAACACTACATGGGGGGTGCGCGGGTATAATATTCCAATAAAGGAAAAATTACCTGCGAGATTGATTTTTTTGTCTCGTTCAGACGCGGCAAGATTATAGTTGTGAGGCTTAGGGTTCACATGTTGTAATCTTAGAGTTCGCACTTTAACAATTTGTGCAGAAATTACATATATAGGTATGTATACATCTGCAAAAAAGTAAAAAAGAGTAATAGAAACATCTTTAAAAACTGTAATACAATAATTATCTTCCGATAATAAAAATTTCTCAAAACTAAGTAATCATGAAGTGCAAAGCAATTTGTCTCCAGAAATTACTAGTCAAGAACAACTTATGTCGGGCGATTGGGATAGAAGTCCTTGCTTGCAAGGATGATTGTCCCAATTTGTTCGACCTCTAATTAAATTTCGTTGCAATTAAAGGCGTATGGTGGATGCCTTGGCAGAAGATGCCGAAGAAGGACGTAGTAGGCTGCGATAAGCCTCGGGGAGCTGTCAAACAAGCTTTGATCCGGGGATTTCCGAATGGGGAAACCCTATAGACCACACGACTCAGTCGTGGAGGTAGGCAAGCCGCTGAACTGAAACATCTTAGTAGGCGGAGGAAAATAAATCGAATGAGATTCCCTTAGTAGTGGCGAGCGAACAGGGAAAAGTCCAAACCTAGCATCACTTTCCGCAAGGAAAGCGCTGGGGGTTGTGGGACTCACATAATCACAATGAAACGATAGGAGAATGAGCCTGGAAAGGACGACCATAGAGCGTGAAAGTCGCGTATCTTAAATCCTAGTAGTTGTGAGGTGAGACTCCCGAGTAGCACCAGGCACGTGAAATCTGGTGTGAATCCGGGCCGTTCACGGTCCAAGACTAAATACATCTTCTGACCGATAGTGAACTAGTACTGTGAAGGAAAGGTAAAAAGAACCCCTTTTAGGGGAGTGAAATAGAACCTGAAACCATATGCTTACAAGGAGTTAGAGCCTGTCAAATTTATTTGGTGGGTGATAGCGTGCCTTTTGTAGAATGACCCAACGAGTTAGCTGTGTTTTGCAAGCTTAAGTGATATTACACGTAGGCGTAGTGAAAGCGAGGTCTAAATGACCGATTAGTAGAACACACTAGACCCGAAACCAGGTGATCTACCCATGGACAGGCTGAAGGTCGAGTAAAATCGACTGGAGGGCCGAACCACTCAATGTGTCAAAATTGATGGATGAGCTGTGGGTAGCGGAGAAATTCCAATCGAACCTGGAAATAGCTGGTTCTCCTCGAAATATATATAGGTATAGCCTGGTATTTTGTTGCAGGAAGAGGTAGAGCACTGACTGAATTTCGGCTGCTTCGGCGGTCGACTTCAAACAAACTCCGAATTCTTCTTGATTCATACCAGAGTCAGAAAACGCGGGCTAAGCTGCGCTTTCGAAAGGGAAACAGCCCAGACCGACGTCTAAGGTCCCTAACTATAGTCTAAGTGGGAAAGGTGGTGAAATCTCCAAAACAACCAGGATGTTGGCTTAGAAGCAGCCATGCATTTAAAGAGTGCGTAATAGCTCACTGGTCTATTTAAGAGGTTTTGCGCCGAAAATTTAACGGGGCTCAAGACTATGACCGAAGACACGGATTTGCAATTTATTGCAAGTGGTAGAGGAGCGTTCTTGGTGCGGTGAAGATTACGCCGCGAGGCGGGTTGGAGCGCCAAGAAGTGAGAATGTTGGGATGAGTAACGAATAAGCCATGCGAGAAACATGGCCACCAAATATCCAAGGTTTCCTGGGCAACGGTAATCGTCCCAGGGTTAGTCGATCCTAAGTTGAGGCCGTTGTAGTGGCGGCGTAGACGATGGACATCATGTTAATATTCATGAACTTTTACACATATAACCGATGACGCCTTGCCGTAGTCATACAAAAATAATGGTTTATTTTGTATGGTGTAGGTGGGGACTAGAAAAGTTCGGCTCAAAAGTGTGTAAAAATCGTACCGCAAACCGACTCAGGTGGATGAGGCGAGAAGCCTCAGGTGATCGGAAGAACTTACGTTAAGGAACTCTGCAAAAAAGCGTCCGTAACTTCGGGATAAGGACTGCCTACAGCAATGTAGGCCGCAGCTAATGAGCCCAGGCGACTGTTTACCAAAAACACAGGTCTCTGCTAAATCGTAAGATGATGTATAGGGGCTGATGCCTGCCCAATGCTCGAAGGTCAAACCGACCCCTGATCGCACTTGTTGCGCTAGGGGGGCGACTAAGCCCGAGTGAATGGCGGCCGTAACTATAACGGTCCTATGGTAGCGAAATTCCTTGTCGGGTAAGTTCCGACCCGCACGAATGGCATAACGATCTGGGCACTGTCTCAACGTAAGGTCCGGTGAAATTACAGAACCGGTAAAGATGCCGGTTACTCACAGCAAGACGGAAAGACCCCGTGGAGCTTTACTATAGCTTGGTATTGAATTGGGGAAATTCATGCGTAGAATAGGTGGGAGACTTTGATGTCATGGCTTTGGTCGTGACGGAGTCGTCGGTGAAATACCACCCTTGAATTTTTCTGGTTCTAACCCTTCTTTGTGATACAAGAAAGGGACAGTGCTAGGTGGGTAGTTTAACTGGGGCGGTTGCCTCCTAAATTGTAACGGAGGCGTTCAAAGGTACGCTTAGCCCGGATGGAAATCGGGCCTCGAAGTATAAAAGCATAAGCGTGCTTAACTGTGAGACCTACAAGTCGAACAGACGCGAAAGCGGGATTTAATGATCCGATATCATCTCGTGATAGAGATATCGCTCAACGGATAAAAGTTACCCCGGGGATAACAGGCTGATCGTATCCAATAGTCCACATAGACGATACGGTTTGGCACCTCGATGTCGGCTCATCCTATCCTGGGGCTGAAGCAGGTCCCAAGGGTCTGGCTGTTCGCCAGTTAAAAGGGTACGCGAGCTGGGTTCAGAACGTCGTGAGACAGTTCGGTCCTAATCTGCTGTGAGCGTAGGAAACTTGAGTGGGTGTTCCCCTAGTACGAGAGGACCGGGGAGCGTGAACCTCTGGTGTATCTGTTGCACTAACCTAGTGCATTGCAGAGTAGCTATGTTCAAACGGATAAGCGCTGAAAGCATATAAGCGCGAAGCTGGCCACAAGATTAGGTATCCATATAGACCCCTCAAAGATTATGAGGTTGATAGGCTTTAGGTGTACGTTCCGTGAGGAATTGAGCCAAGAAGTACTAATAGGTCAAAAGCAATGAAATCTTGACTAGTAATTTCTGGATTTATCCAGTTTATCGAGCGTTTAAGATACTTGTTGGGTGGTTTTGTTCCTAGTTTTAGCGGATTTATCCACTAAACGGTAGGTGCATTACTGCTCACTAGATCGAGCTCACGTTGATTTTCACATGGGGGTAAGATAATTTTTGTCTTATCCCATGTGGGAATCAAAAAGTTAAAATACAACTCGAAATAATTTTGAGTTAGAGCAAGCCAATTTATGGTTTAAGTGTTGGTGCTTATGGCGAGATGGGTACACCTCTTCCCATTCCGAACAGAGAAGTTAAGCATCTTTGCGTCGATGGTACTTGGACCGCAAGGTCCCGGGAGAGTAGAGCGGCGCCAACACTAAGATCGTAAGTTGGCTTTTTTAGTACAAAAAAATACCATCAATTTCTTGATGGTATTTTTTTGTTTTGGTTTACGATTAGTTACCGCAGCATCCGCCGTTGCAACCTTCGCATGAACCTTCTTCTCCGCCGATCATATTGACTCCTATATTTTTAGCTAATCACAAATTTATCTTAACAAATAATCATAAATACGCAAGACTTATAACAGGATTGACTCTCTTAGCAACGGGATTATTTCGCCATATGACTTTGCTGCTGCTCTGTATGCTGCTCGACCCTTTTCGGTAAGTGAGTAGAGGATGCGAGTTCGAGAGCCGACAGATAGTTCGCGTGTTGTGGCGTAGCCATCTTTGTGAAGCTGCTCAAGCGCTGGGTAAACAGTTGATTCTGTTGGTCTGCACGTGCCGTCTGACAGCTCTTCTATACGCTTAACGATGCGATAGCCATATGTTTCTTTGTCTTTGTATATAACCTTGAGCAAAAAAAATTTAATCAGCCCCTGATTAATCAATTTTCGCCAATATCCTTCGTTCGTTAGATCCATATGGTCACCTTCGCTGAATTTGTAATTTTTAATTGTCTTAACCCTCGTTCGTCTCGGTATATTTAACTTATAGCAAAGAGCATAAATTGTCAAATCAAATACGTAGTGCTATGATTCATTTAGAATTTAATAAAATTTTTGGAGACTTATGCCAGAACTACCCGAAGTCGAGACGATTCGTCGTGGATTGCAGGAAAAGATAGTCGGTAAAAAAATTACTGATCTCTCTTTTGATTGGCTAAAATCTTTTCAGGGTGACTCCGCTGATGTCATTGGCAAAAAAGTTGTTTCTGTCCAGCGTCGCGCAAAAACGATTCAAGTAGAGTTAATTGATGATACAAATTTACTTTTTCACTTGAAGATGACAGGACAACTGATTTATCGCGATGCACTTGCGATAAAGAGTAATGAAAAATCTGGCGATTTCTTTGCGGGCGGCCATCCTGATCATGACTGGCATTTACCTCTGCCAAATAAACACACACGCATCGTTTTTACCTTTGAGGACGATTCTAAGCTCTTTTTTAACGATTTGCGTAAGTTTGGTTGGTGTAAGGTGCTTTCTGGCAGAGAGCTTATGGCGATTCATGATGAAAAGTATGGCTTAGAGCCTTTTGCGAAAGAATTTAACGTTGAATATCTGATTAAATTTGCCAAGAAATATCCGAATCGCAAAATTAAGCAATTTCTGCTCGATCAGACAATAATTGCTGGTATTGGTAATATTTATGCAGATGAAGCGCTTTTTGCTGCTAAGATTTCTCCATATCGATTGGCTAGAGATATTGATGAATCAGAGTGGGCAGAATTAATCAAAGTGATTGTCGAAATTCTTGATTTAGCGATCAAAAAGGGTGGTACGACCGATAGTGACTATGTAAATGTCGAGGGCAAAAAAGGCGGTATGCAAGATTTTTTGAAGGTCTACCACAAAGAAGGGGAGCCCTGCGCAAACAAGTGCGGCGACTTCGTCCACCGGACTACTATTGCTGGTCGAGGAACGCATTATTGTCCAACTTGCCAGAAGTAATAACTTTTTGCGTTTTTAAGGATTTTACTGTTATAATATAAAAAAGAATATTCTAAATTGAATCTACGGAGGGGTCAGATGAACAATAGGAGAGGTTTTACGCTCGTGGAGCTTTTGGTCGTCATTGCCGTGATCGGGATACTGTCAGCGGTGGTTGTTTTGAATACAAACGTCGCAAAGTCGAAAGCGAGAGATGCAATCAGAAAAAATGATGTCGCTTCAATTTCGCAGGCAATGCAGCTGTACTATACTGCAAACGGCAAAATTCCTTATATCGATCAAACGGCCGGGGTCAACGACTATGTGTCATACGGCTTGCAAACTTACGGTACTGGCAGTTGCAACAGTTCGTGGTTTTATATAGAGGGAGACGCAACAAAAGGCTGCAATTCAGATGGTTCCACTATGGGGACGCCGAATGCAAACACAATTTTCAAAGATGCAATCGCTGAGTTTATGCCGACGATACCTATTGATCCAACAAATCGAAAGATATTAACAGGAGCTGGTGCGTGGACTGATAATATCTACGGCTATTTACTCTTGGGTAAGAGTGGTCAATCAGACGCTTTTCAGGTAAAAGCATTGCTCGAAAACGCGTCTGGGAATGTCGGAACCTCAAAAAGATGCCAAGGCGTTCTTTGGTCTGGAACTGGAACAGTGCCGACTACACTTCAATGGACTGATCCGCTCTATGGTTCGAAAGCTTATACTGCGCTTTGTGCAACTCCTTAGCGTCTCTTGATTAATTTTTATATTGGGCTAAATTATATGGGTAGACAAAAAGTCTATCCATATTTGTGTTTAGGAGGTTACAAATGACTGAACACCCATGGAAACCGGTTCCATATAATTGCCCTTCGAAGTATACTCGAGGCAACACAGACAGGGCGAAAAGATGTCCAAAGTGCGGTGTGGTTCACAGAAAAGGGCGTTGTCCCAGGCATCCGAATCACCAGTAGAACCGTAGGGAACACAAACTCGTATAGTGTTCCCTTAAATTTGTAAAAAATAGCGCTTGTCTCAAATTGAGACAAGCGCATTGCTTATTTAAGCGGGTATTTGGCAAATTCTGCCATGATGGCGGAATTTATGTCATTTTCGATAGCGCGGAAAGCCGCGTCGATCAGGGAGCAACAGGCTTCGGCGTCGGACTTGCCGTGGCCCTTTAGACATATTCCGAGAAGCCCGAGCAGAACAGCGCCATTATTGGCTTCGTAGCCGATCTTTTTGTTAATGGCATTTAGCAGAGCTATTTGTGATTCAGTGTTTGCTATGCTTGCCATTTGTGTGAGCAAAAATCTCGTAGTGGCTTCGATCCACTTGAGTCCGAGATTTCCGTCAAAGCCGGAGGCGACAATGACATCGAAATTACCATCAAGTACGTCCTGCGGTTCTGCATTTCCCTGAAAATAGGGATAGTTTATGAGCAGTTTAAATGCCGCCTTTGTTAGCTCGTTGCCCTTAGATTCTTCAGAGCCATTTGAGAGAAGTCCCAGTATTGGTTTTGCTCGTTTTAAGATTTTCTCAGTATATACCTTGCCCATTAGACCAAGATAATACAAATCAACATCAGAGCAGTCTGGTCTAGCGCCAAGATCCAAGACTAAAGATGGTAGAGAGTTGGATGGAAAAGTCGTGGCCAATGCCGGTGAAATTTTCCCACTGGGTGTAGACAGTCGTTGCAATTTTGTTGAGGCAAAAGCCACCAGTGCGGCAGTATTGCCACAGCTCACGACTGCATCAGCTTTGCCCGTTGCAACTTGATCGATGGCAACGGCCATGGAAGAATTTTTCCGATCAAGTATTCTTCTGGAAAAAGGCTCGTTCATTCCGATTACATCGGATGCATGAACGATTTCGAAACGACTGTTTGGTTCGGCAGGAAAGTGATCTTCAAGAATTTTCTTATCACCGACCATGATGATGTGCGCTTCTCGAAAATCTTCAAGATAATCACGAACCGCCTTGATTTGTGGGGTTGGAGCGTGGTCGCCACCGAACATGTCGATCGCAACCGTTTTAATTTCATTCATATTATTCTCCTTGGGGTGTATTTACCTTACGGCTACATTATTGTAAACTAATTTGTAGATTTGTCAATGTAGCATTGTGTATTTTGCTATTATCATGCGTCAAGTAATGTTGACAGAAAGAGCAGATAGTGTTATGTTTAGATTAATCATGAAAAATATTGCAGCTAAAACTTGGTTTTACTTTTTTACCCTGACCCCAAAGCCAGCTCTTATTTAGTATCTGATTAATTCATAAATCTAAAATCATCTGGCTCACGGCCAGGTTTTTTGTTTTTATGAGCCTAAAATCATTGTTAGGCTGGTACAAAGCAAAAAAAAGGGGGGGAACATGAATAATGTAGTTATTCGGTCTGCTGATCTGCGCAGATATTACAACAAACCAATTTCAGGTGAAATCAAAAAATTGGTAGATCTCAGTCTTGCCGAAGGTGCAAAAGTGGTGACTTTCGAAGTCGGTTGTCTTTTGCAATTATCTCATGAGGGTGCAAACATATCTGAGATTGAATTGTTAGTAAATTTAATCAAAGATAAATGTATGCGTATTTACTGGGCAAATGTTCGGTCGTTCCTGATCTTGCACATTGACCCGCGCTATCACGATGTTGTTCCGTTGTAGCGGACAAAACAGGGATCCTAGCCAAAAAAGCTAGGATCCACAATTCACTATTATTTATTAATACATATATAGAAGAAGGTTATTATGGACGGCTATGCTTATCAATTGTTAGAAATAAAATAGCGCCTCTAGAAATAGGGGTACTATTTTTGTTATGCTTGGTGCGTCATAAATAATCGGAGAATTTAGCAATGGAAAAGTATGCTGCAATAATCTTGGCTGCTGGTAAGGGAACTCGAATGGGGGATGTAAATGGTTCGCCAATTCCAAAAGTTATGTTTCGTTTAAATGAAAAACCAATTATTGAATATAGCGTAAACTGCATTAAAAATGCTGGGATCAATAAAGTTGTGTTGGTTGTTGGCTATAAGCGTGAAATGGTCCAGGAATACTTTGGCGATAAAGTTCTCTATGCAGTTCAAGAGGAGCAGCTTGGTACTGGTCATGCTGTCTCGATGGCCAAGGATGTGTTGGATGGCGAAGCTGAGTCGCTAATAGTTTTTGGAGGAGACAATCCGCTGATCAAGCCTGAGACGGTTTGTAGTCTGATTAATTTGTATGAAAAAGAAAGGCCAACTATCGCGATGCTCTCGGTTGTCTCTGATTCCTTGATGGATTGGGCTTTTGGCCGAATAATTCGTGATGAAAATGGCGAGGTTGATACGATTGTTGAACAAAAAGATTGCACAGATGAGCAGCTAAAGGTAAAAGAGGGGAATCCAGCTTTTTATATCTTTGATGCAGCTTGGCTCTGGGGAAATATTACAAAGCTAAAAACTGAAAATGTTCAGCACGAACTATATTTGACTGATATGATTCACCTAGCTCGTGAGCAGGGGAAGAGAATCGTTGCCATGCCTGTTTCTGAAGAAAATGAGGCATTGGGCATTAATACGCAGGATCAGCTGAAAGAAGCTGAAGAGATATTGAATAATCGAAGATAAGCAAGTTTATTATATATTTATTAGAGGACAGAGGGACTCATTCCGAAGTCGTCCCCCTATCCTCTAAAACTCCAACCTCCTACACGGAAAGTGGTCGCCACTTCTCATAAAAAATTCAACTCGTTTCGCTCAAACAATAATTTTTTATGAAGAAGTGGCATTAATCAGTTATTATTTAAATTGGTTCCAGATGCATTCTATCAAGACCAGAGGAATAGTTATTCGGGGGACTAATTTTGGTGAAGCCGATAAGATTTTGACGGTGATGACTGAGCGTTTTGGCAAGGTAAAGGTTATGGCGAAAGGGATAAAAAAGATCAAGTCTCATATGGCTGGCGCGCTTGAGCCGTTTATTATCTCTGACCTTATGTTGTATGAAGGCAAGACTTTTTATCTTGTGACTGGAGCCTCTATTGTTTATGACTTTCCGAAGCTCCACGTTGACCTGCTAAAAACAAGCACAGCTTTTTATGTTGGTGAACTCATCGATCGTTTTCTTGAAGAACATCAGCGGGCGCCAGAAATTTTTTCATTATTTGTCGAAGTTCTAGATAGTATCGAATCCGAAGAAAAATCTCTCCTTGTCTCTGCTTTTGAGCTCAAAATTGTAGAGCATTCTGGCTATAAGCCCGAGTTATTTGAATGTGTTCACTGTCAGGAAAAAATACGTGAAGAGAAGAATTATTGGGACGGAATCGAAGGGGGACTGATTTGCGAAAAGTGCCAAAGAGAGCATAAGCATGGTCGCGAGATTGATAACAGTACGATCAAACTCTTTCGATTTATTCAGAAAAATCCGATTGAAGAAATTCGACGCATTCAAGCCAAGCCTGATATAGCACTTGAAGCTAGTGATATTCTGGAGCGGTATATCGCAAATATCCTGGAGCGTGAACTTAAGAGCAAAAAGTTTCTAAAAAGTTTGTAATAAAAAAGTGCGGAAAATTTTATTTCCGCACTCGATTCTTAGTTCGTAACTATGATTGCTTCGGCACAAACCGTGCACCCGCATTTTTCGCAGAAGATTTTACCTTCGATTCTCAGCTTATGGGGCTTACTGTCTATACATGACCCCATCGGCTCAAGCGTGGCGCCTTTTAAGCATACTTTATCTTCATTAGATGATATCGAGGCGCTAAGGAACTTCAGTCGGACTTTGATTTCTTTTAGTGCCATCGTTTTCTCCTTGTCAAATTGCCTACGTTCTTTATTAATTGCAATTCGTCTCGAGAAACAATTCTGATTCCTGGCGGATTCTCTGCCCCTCTTTTCTGTGCTACATGCTCCTTCACTTTGTGGCATTCTGCATCCTTCTTCACCAAGTAATCTGTTTCGTCAATTTCTGATAGTAAGCCTTTCTTCAGAAATAGATTGAATGTTAATCCAATCTGAGATAAATGTGTATTTTCATATATCTCGGCACAAATCATTTCCAGTTCTCTATATGATAGCCTATCGCCATCACCACAGTACTCGAGAATGCGCCTCCAAAATTTAAATTGTTTTGGCGCAAGTGCTAGGCCATTTCTTGTTACCATGCTAAAACCCCCTGTTGCAAAAAGTCTTGGATAATCGCGATTCGACTAAACAAGCAGTAACTGTTGATTACTATAACATAAATAAGCATTTGTATCAATAGTGAAGAGTGAGATTAAATGTGGTATATATAATGTATATTTAATGACAAATTTATTTTACCAATTCGGTACGGATAGTATCATAATACTCAAGGAATTTTATGGCAGAAATCAAAAACGATAATCCATCCGCCGCTAAAGCTATGGATGACAGGATGGAAAAAATTATCTCTCTTTGCAAGAGACGCGGTTTTATTTACCCAGCCAGTGAAATTTATGGTGGCTTTGCCAACGCCTTCGACTTTGGTCCACTTGGCTCACAGCTGAAGAAAAATCTAAAGGATCTTTGGTGGAGACGATTCGTCACTGAAAGAGAAGACATAGTCGGCCTTGATTCCGCTATTATTCAAAATCCAAAGGCTTGGGTCGCTTCTGGTCATGTTGGATCATTTTCTGATCCTTTGATCGAATGTACAGAATGTCATTCTAGATATCGTGTTGACCACATGGAAGAAGGAAAATTTGTCGGCGGTAAGGCTAAGGATAAAAACCAGTGTCCATCTTGTGGCAGTAAAGAATTCACCGAACCAAAAGAGTTTAATTTGATGTTTAAGACCTTTGTCGGTGTGACTGAAGATTCTGTTTCAACTGCATATCTTCGTCCGGAAACTGCTCAGGGGATTTTCTTAAGCTTCAAAAATGTGATTCAGTCTACTCGGATCAAGCCACCGTTTGGCATCGCCCAAATCGGCAAAGCATTTAGAAATGAAATTACTCCAGGAAACTATATTTTTCGTACTCGTGAATTCGAGCAGGGCGAGATTGAATTTTTTATCAAACCTACGACTGAAGAATCTGAGAAGTGGTACAAGCTTTGGCTAGACGAGTGGATGAAATTCTTCTTGGACTTAGGCATCAAAGAAGAGAACTTGACTATTCGTGAGCATGCAAAAGAGGAGCTTTCTCATTATTCATCTGGAACGTCTGACATTGAATATAATTTTCCATTTGGAGTTTCTGAGCTTGCAGGCGTTGCACAGCGAACAGATTTTGATTTGACTCAACACGAGAAGCACTCTGGACAAGATCTCAAATATTTTGATGAAGCAACTGGTGAGAAATACGTACCTTTCGTTGTTGAGCCTACGATGGGCATCGATCGCGCGATGCTCGCTTGCTTGGTAGACGCATATGATGAATCCGATGGTACTGACGGCCGACAAGCCGGTGAAGTGACGATGAGATTGAGCGCAAAGCTCGCTCCAATCAAAGTTGCTGTATTTCCTTTGGTCAAAAAAGAAGGGCTTCCTGAAATTGCACATGGAATTGCTAAGGAATTGCGCGGACTTGGCATAGAGGCTTTCTACGACGAATCTGGCTCAGTAGGAAGACGCTATCGTCGTCAGGATGAGATTGGCACGCCTTGGTGTGTTACCGTAGATTTTGATTCTTTGACTGATAAAACAGTGACCCTCAGAGATCGTGATTCTATGAAGCAAGAAAGAGTTTCAGTCGCTAAAATATCTGAAATTATCAGCAACAAGCTTAAGTAAAAAATCACGCTATAGTTCGAGAATACTCAGTCTGAGACTTATAAACAGACTGAGTATTTTTTTGTATCCACAGGTATGAGGTCACAATAGTTTGACGGGAGCATTTATAAGTCTTATTATATGAATAAGTGGGAAGAAGTGGGAGAAAATGGGACATCCAATATTTACTCCATAGAGTTCGCGCTAGCAGGGGGATCTGATCAATAAGCTGCGTTTCGTATGTTTATAGGTGAATACAGCCACACAATCGATGAAAAAGGCAGAATGTCAGTACCGGTCAAATTTCGCGGTGCTCTTTCGGTTGGATGTGTTCTGACGCGTGGGCTTGATGGCTGTTTATGGCTATATACAGCTGAAAAATGGGCAGAGCTTGCAGACAAGATTGCGGCACTTCCAATCACGCAGAAAAATTCACGTTCCTTTGCACGTTTCATCATGTCTGGAGCGGTAGATAGTACGATCGATCGGGCTGGCAGAGTGAGTATTCCAAAGTATCTTTCGGAGTACGCCGGTATGAAGAGCAAGGTTGTCGTGACTGGTATGTACGATCATATCGAGATTTGGTCCGAAAAGAACTGGGGAGAATTTAAGAAGGGGATGGAAGAAAATTCACAAGAGGTTGCAGAAAATTTGAGCGAGATCGGTTTTTAGGAGTTCATCAACAATTTATCAATATATTGGTTTATCGAGTCAACAGCCAGCGCCATATAAGCCTCATCCAATGCTCGTTTGTACTACGTTTACGATGCTGCCCCACTTCGCTCTTTCGAGCTACGAGGGGCGTCGCAAGCGACGGAGGAGGGCAAAGGAGGGGTGGGGCTTATACGAGGCGATAAAATCGCCATCAAAAACAAAAGATTTTTCAAAAGAAAACCTGCTCAAGTAGAATTGAACAGGTAATCGCTTCAAGGATTATTATATCCGAAAGTACGAAAAAATAAAAATTGCTGGCTGGTGACTTGAGCGACCAATAATGTAATAAATCGGTGATTCGGAGGAAAATTGGGACGAAGTTTTGTAGTTACAAATAGTAATGATAATAATCTTGGCGCCAAGAAGAAAACAGTTGGTCGTCAGATTGTGATTGGACCAAACGCGATTAAATTTGTCACCCTGACAATAATCGCTGTTTTGGCGATTGTTTATCTCAATCAATCAACAGCTGGTGCTTCTAGAAGTTTGAAGATTCGAGATATTGAAGGCAAAAAAAGCGAACTAATATTAGAGAAAGAAAGATTAGAGACTGAGCAAACTCGGCTCAAGGCGCTAAAGGAAATTGATAGTGGAGTTCAGAAAAATACTTTAGAACCTGTCTCTAGCGTTCAACATATTCAGAATGGGACGTCGGGTATTGCGCAAGCGAACTGATTTTTTGGTATCATATAAATATGAACGATTACACAAGGACAATCGAAGCGCGTCTAAAATGGTTCGGCGTGGTTATTATCATAGTTGTTGTGATTTTGTTTTGGAAAATGTATGTTCTCCAAATTTTGCAGAATGATAAATATCTGGCACTTGCCCAAGGTCAGCAGCGATTTGAGACTACCGAGATGGGCCAACGTGGTCGGATTTATGTTCATGACTCACCAGTCGATTCTAAGGCCTATTATCCCCTGGCTTTTGATCAGAAGAAATTTGCGGTTTGGGTTGTTCCAAGACAGCTAAAGGATAAAGCGGCTACTGCAAAGTCTCTTGCTGAGTTTTTGTCTTTGCCGGAGAAGGACATCTTTGACAAGATAAATAACGATAAATACTATATTCCGCCGATTAAGCATGGTCTCTCTCTGGATGAATCAAAAACCATCAAAGCCAAGAAATTTTCTGGGGTTTTGGTTGTGCCCGAATATAGCCGATATTATCCGGAGGGCACACTTGCCTCTCAGGTACTCGGTTTTGTAAATGCTGAAGGCCAAGGTATGTATGGCTTTGAGGGTAAATACAACGCAGAAATGCAAGGGAAAGAGGGGAATGTAAAAGGTGAGAAGGATACACTTGGAAGGGTTATAAGTTTACTAGAACAGCAAGATCCACAGGACGGAACAAGCTACGTTCTGACAGTTGATCGCTCCGTCCAATATTTTGTTGAGAAAAAATTAAGTGAGGCGATTACGAAATATCAGGCTGATTCTGGTACGGTTATTATCATGGATATAAAGAGTGGCGGTATTATTGCGATGGCTAGCTCGCCTACCTTTGACCCAAATAGTTATCAAGATCAGGCGAAGGCTGATGCAAATTTGTTTATGAATCCTGCCATATCATATACCTTTGAGCCTGGTAGCATTTTCAAGCCGATTGTTATGGCTGCGGCAATCGATGATGGACTTGTAACAAAGGACACAAGCGAGACGTTTGGTGAGTCTATCGATGTCGGCGGACACACTATCCATACTGCAGAAGGTAAAGCTTTCGGTCTCGAGACAATGACACAAGTTCTGGAAAATTCGGATAATGTCGGTATGGTTTGGGTGGCGGAGAAAATCGGTAATGAAGTTCTCAACAATCAACTCAAGAAATTTGGTTTCTATGATAAAACTGGCATTGACCTGGAGGGAGAGGTTACCGGCCGACCAGCGTATCCTGTGAAGGATTGGAAAGACATTAACAGAGCAACAATTGCATTTGGCCAAGGCATAACTGCAACGCCGCTTCAGCTGCTTACTGCCTATGCCACAATCGCCAATTCTGGCAAATATATTTATCCTCATTTGGTAGATAAAATAATTTTACCTGATGGCACAGAAAAAAATGTACCGAAACAAGAAGGCGAACAGGTGATCAGTGCCGCGACGGCTAAGGATGTTGGCGAAATGCTAAGGTCGGTTGTTTTGAATGGAACAGGGAAAAAGGCTAATGTACCTGGCTATAAAGTTGGGGCGAAAACAGGGACTGCGCAGATCGCGGATCCAATTAACGGAGGCTATTTGAAAAATGATAGTGGTCTTGGAATATTTGTTCATACGGCTGCTGGCTTCGCTCCGATTGATGATCCGCAGTACGCCATGCTGGTGAAGCTTGATAAACCAAAGACAAATCGTTATGCTGAGTCAACGGCAGTGCCTTTGTTTGGCGAAATCTCCTCCTTTCTGCTAAACTATCACTATAGAATAGCGCCGACTGAAGTTATCCCAAAATAAGTATGAAAGTTTCACAAAATAAGATGAAAAATGCATTCCTTGGCATAATTTATAAAATACTAGCGGCTTACGCAAAAAAGGTGATCGATACACACCATCCTTTTGTTGTTGCGATCACTGGTTCTGTCGGAAAAGGCTCAGCTAAAGAAGCTATACTTCAGGTCATGAGAGACCATTTTGGCGACGATGAGGTGCGAGCGAACTACGGAAGTTTGAATGCAGAGATTGGGATCCCCCTGACGATTTTGGGTTACAAAAGTCTTCCAAATAAGTTTCTTTGGTTACCATTTCTTGTTGGCGCCTATTTTCGAACGAATGAAAAGAAATATCCAAAATATTTAATATTAGAGATGGGCGTCGAGCATGTCGGTGATATCGAGTATTTTACTAAGATAGTTACTCCGGATGTAGCAGTAATTACTTCGGTTAGTGGCGCTCACCTGATGAATTTTTCGAGCTTATCCGCATATCAGGCTGAGAAAATATCTTTGGCAGATAAAGTTCGCAAAGATGGGGTTGTGATAGCAAACTTCGACGATAACGCATTGAAATCAAAACTTGCTGGTAGAGACGTTGTGTCTGTCGGAATCCTTGAGAAGAGTGCACAGTATCATGCAGAGGATATTCGGGTGACTCTCAAGGGTACTGATTTTCGTGTTGTTAGTCTTGGCCAGAAAATTGCTATTAAATCAAAAGTTGTCGGTCAGCATTTGATTTATCCTTTTCTTTTCGCTTATGCTATTGGCCAATTATCTGAAATTCAATCTTTGCAGATTAAAAAATCTCTTGAAAAAATATCTTCAGTTAACGGTCGTATGAATTTCATTGAGGGCAGAAACGGTATGATGATAATTGACGATACATACAATGCTAGCCCAGTTTCGGTGAAAGCAGCCCTAGATACACTAGCCTCGCTTAGCAATGCAAACAACCGTAAAATATTTATTATGGGAAACATGAATGAGATGGGCCCTGCAGCAAAGAACTTGCACCAAGAAATTGGAGCCTATGCCAGCAAAAAATGTGATATTGCGATTTTTGTCGGCCCGAATGCCCAATACATGGCCGAAGGCTACAATGATGGCAAAACTTGTTATCAATATCCAAATCGAATTGAACTGATCACATCATTGGATAAAATATTGAAACCAAATGATTTAGTTCTAGTAAAAGCTTCACAAAATATGAATTTTTTTGAGGAGGTAGTGAAGAATATTATGAAATATCCGAACGAGGCGAGTAAGAAGCTTGTTCGCCAGAGTGGTTTTTGGCTGAAAAAAAAGAATAATAGTTATTAAATTATAGATATGGAGAAATAAGCCATGGAAATTCTAGCAATTAGACCTGAAGACCTGATAAAAATGTTCTGGTTTGCACTAGCATCTTTTTTGATTGCGATTGCTTGGACACCTATACTGACCAATTTCTTGTACAAAAATAAGCTGGGTAAGAGAATTAGAGACAGCAAAGATGCTCCAATAATGGCCAAGCTCCATGAGAAAAAGGCGGGGACACCAACAATGGGCGGATTGCTCATCTGGGTAACAACAGCACTTCTAACTGTTTTGTTTAATTTATCGCGCCAAGCAACTTGGTTGCCTCTCTTTTGTCTTGTTGCAACTGGAATCGTTGGCGCTATCGACGATGTCTTGAACGTTCGGGGCATCGGCGAAAAGGGCGGCGGATTGACGCTTCGACAGAAGTTTCCTCTTTATGCGATTATTGCTGCAATTGGTTCTTGGTGGTTCTATAGCAAATTGGATTGGAACTCAATTCATCTGCCAGCAATGGGCGATTTTACAATAGGTATTTGGTATATTCCTATCTTCATCATTATATTAGTGTGGATGGCCTTTTCTTCGAACGAGGCAGATGGATTAGACGGTTTAGCTGGTGGTCTCTTTGCATTAGCTTATGGCGCGTATGCTGTGATTGCACTAACAAATGGTCAGGCTGGCCTCGCGGTCTTTTGCGGGACAATCATGGGCGCTCTAATGGCATTTCTTTGGTTCAACATTCCACCCGCAAGATTTTTTATGGGGGATACTGGTAGTATGGCCCTCGGCATGACACTTGGTGTGATTGCTTTTTTGACTAACTCTGTCGTAGCACTTCTTGTGATAACTATTCCTTTCTCTATCGAGGGTCTCAGCTTTATTATCCAATTTATCTCGAAAAAACTTCGTAATGGTAAAAAAGTTTTTCTTTCTTCGCCGATCCATCATCATTTTGAAGCAATCGGCTGGCCTGAGCATAAGATTACGATGAGATTTTGGATTTTGGGATCTGTTTCTGCTGTAGCTGGACTTGCCATAGCCTTATTCGGTCGTGGATCAATCTAAAATAAAGTGGAGTAGCTAATGATCAATACAAAAAATACACATGCTAAGCTAGCGGGGAGCAAGGTAGCTATTATCGGTCTCGGAATCGAGGGCGCTGCTCTTTGCGAGTTTCTTATTGATAAAGTTTTGAGCATTACAGTTTTGGATAAACTTGATCCGGCAAAAATCGAGGAAAAAGTTGATCAAGATCTCTATCTCAAGATCTCTAAAGTCATTGAAAATGAAAGAATTACTAAAGTTTTTGGCTCAAGCTACATGGATTCGCTGGACGAGTTCGATATCATTTTTCGTTCGCCATCTGTTTATTTCGCTGATCCGAAGTTGTTAGCTGCCAGCGCCTCTGGTGTGAAAATATCTAGCCAAATTGATTTATTTTTTGATCTATGCCCATGCCAGATTGTCGGAGTGACTGGGACCAAGGGTAAGGGAACAACGGCTACTTTGATATCAGAGATACTAAAGAAGGCCAAAAGCTGTAATGTCTTCTTGGCTGGCAATATTGGCTATCCTGCTATTACATTGATTCCAGAAATAAAAAGTGATGACATCGTCATACTTGAGCTATCGAATTTTCAATTAGCTGATCTTGGAAAGAGCCCTCAGGTTGCTGTAGTAACAAACGTCTATGTTGATCATCTTGATTACCACAAGAGTACAGAAGAGTATCGTACTGCAAAATTTAACATTTTGGCTCATCAGCAAGAAGGTGATATAGCAGTATTGAACAAAAAATCATCTTTTAGTACTGATGAGCTTGTTTCCGTGAAGTCGAAAATTAGATATTTTGGCTCTGATTCTGAAGACGCAATCGTTTGTCGGGACAAAGTAATCCTGGACCCAGCCGTTCGTAATCTAGAAATATGTGGACTTATGGAGATTAATCTGTTTGGTAGGCATAATTTGGAAAATATAGCCGCTGCAACCTTGGTAGCGGACTCGCTTGGTGTAGACGCTAAAACTATTAGCGTGGTGGTCAAAAAATTTGTAGGTTTGCCACACAGATTGGAGCTGGTGAGAGAAATTAATGGAATGAAGTTCATAAATGATTCGTTCGCTACAAACCCAGAACCAACAATTGCTGCTATCGAATCTTTTCGTAACAATAAGATTTTGATCTTGGGCGGTAGCTCAAAAGGCGCCGATTTTCATGAATTAGCAAATAAAATCACTTCCGAAAATGTAAAAGTCGTCGTTCTGATTGGTAGGGAAGCCTCAAGGATAAAAGAGGCTTTGCTAGATGCAACGTATTCCGGAACTATCATTGATAAAGCTCTTGATTTCGACGCGGCCGTTCAGGCTTCATATGATGCTGCTAAAGAAGACGATGTAATTATTTTTTCGCCGGCCTGTGCAAGCTTTGATATGTTTAAAAATTATAAAGACAGAGGGGATAAGTTCAAGGCGGCGGTTTTGAATCTACCAAAGAAATAATATGATAAATAAATTAAGACAAAGACATTCTGACTATTGGCTTTCATTGGCCGTTTTTGGCTTGATTGTTTTTGGCTTGATTATGATTTACTCTGTATCGAAGTATGATTCGCTCGATATAACACACGGCGCAACCGACAAACTATACTTGAAACAGCAGCTTAGCAGTCTTTTGATTGGAATTTGTGCATGGATAGCTTTTCAAGCGATCAATTATCAATTTTATAAAAAATATCTTGGTCACCTCTTTTTCATCACACTCGGCTTGTTGCTGTTACCTCTGATTTTGCGTCCTTTCAACATTACCGTTGGTGGCCGCTGGATAGTCATCGCAGGAATCAATTTTCAGCCGGCTGAGCTTGCAAAGCTAACTTTTGTTATCTACCTCTCTGGCATGTTTGCCAAATATGATAAGAATTTGAAGGATATTGCAAAGCTCTTTTGGCCATTCATAACTATTGTTGCCGCGATTGCCACTATCATGTTGATACAAAAGGATTTGGGCACTCTGGCAATTTTTGTGGTGATTGCATCGGTGATATTTATATTTGCCGGAGCACCCTTATATCAGCTAGTCGCCGCGACTGGTTCGGGAGCTTTTCTGCTCTGGCTAGCGATCAAGATTGAGCCATATCGAATGCAACGGCTCACAACTTTTTTGAATCCAGGAAGTGATACTTCGAGCTCAGGCTATCATATCCAGAATGCGCTTATTGCCATCGGCTCAGGTGGCCTATGGGGTCTTGGCTTTGGCCAGAGCAAACAAAAATATTTATATTTGCCGGAAGCGCATACTGACTCGATATTTGCTATAATATGCGAGGAGCTTGGCATGGTAAGGTCATCCTTGGTTATTCTAGTTTTTGCTTTTATTGGTTATCGTGGACTCCTAATTGCGCGAAACGCTCCAGATACATTTTCTCGTTTGATGGCAATTGGTATCACTTCATGGCTTTTCTTCCAAATGGCAATCAATATCGCAGCGATGTTCTCACTTGTACCGCTCACCGGAATCCCTTTGCCATTTATCAGTTATGGCGGAACCTCACTTATTGTTTTACTCTCAGCTGTAGGAATTCTCACTAATATTTCTAAATATCAAGTTTATGAAACAAAAAAATAATACGATAATGTTGGTAGGCGGCGGTACAGGCGGACATGCTGGACCGATTTTGGCGATCTATCAAGAGCTAAAAAAGACCCAACCAAATCTATCGATATATGTTGTTGGTGTTGGTAGTGAGGAGGAAAAGCATTTTTTTGATGGACTACCACTATATCGCAAGATCAAATCTGGAAAATTACATCGCTACGTCACACTGAAAAATATTGTTGAGTCGTTGAAGTTTTCTTATGGTTTTGTTGAATCGATTTTCTTATTGCTTTCACTCAAGCCAAAGCTAATCTTTTCCAAGGGTGGTTATACCTCAATGCCATTGATCTCCGCGGCTAATATTCTAAAGATTCCTTATTTCCTGCATGAATCAGATATTGAAATGGGAAAGACCAATAGGATTATGTCAAAAAAAGCCGAGAAGGTTTTTGTTAATTTTCCGACAAAATATTATCCTGGGATTGCACAGCAGAAATTGGTTTGGAGCGGACCTATACTTCGACATTTTGCAGATACTGGAAAGGATCCGAAAGCATTCTTTAAGTTTTCTGAATCGAGACCTGTAATCTTCATGACAGGGGGAAGTCAAGGATCGCTTTCGCTGACTAAAGGATTGATAGACATTGCTCCAAAGCTGTTGGAGAAGTACGATATTATCCATCAAGCAGGAAAACATAGTATCGAGATAGCGAATAAATTTTGGTCTAAACTGCCTCCCGAAGATAAGAAACATTATTATCTGGCCGAATTTTTGAGCATTGAGAATGATACTGATATGATGTGGGAGGCGATAAAAGCAGCCGACCTAATAATCACGCGAGCTGGCAGTACAATCGCCGAAGCTGCAATTTTGGGGAAGTCGATGATTCTGGTCCCTTGGCGGCACGCTGCACAAGATCATCAGCTGAAAAACGCACAATACCTTGTAGAGAGCAATGCAGCGGTTATGATAAAAGAAGAAGCTTTTACCCCAGCGACATTGCTATCTGCGATTGACGTTGCATTTTCAAAGAAAGATCATAACGGCAAAACGATATCCGAGGTATTTCCGAAAGATGGAGTTGCGAAAATTTGTGACAGTATAATTAAAGAAATCGAGGAAAAATGAAATATCATCTGATTGGTGAAAAGGGTGTCTCGATGCGAGGTTTAAAAAAATATTTGATTAGTCTTGGAAACATCGTCACAGGTTCTGATTTGAAAAGTGGCGGTCATAGCGCCTCGAACATTACGGCGGATATAGATTGCGTTGTCCGTACCTCGGCCGTAAATCCAGGCAGTGAAGGCTGGGTGGAGGTGGAGGCAGCAGAAAAGTTGAATATTCCCGTAATTAAACGATCTGAATTGATCGGCCGGTTAACCGCTGGCAAGAAGCTTGTTGCGATTTCTGGCATGCATGGTAAAACAACCATTACATCTATGGTCGGACTTCTAATGATTGAGGCTGGAATGGATCCGACTGTGCTTGTTGGCGACGAAGTTAAGGATTTCGATAATGATGTTGTCCGACTCGGCAAATCTGACTGGTTCGTCTTGGAAGCCTGTGAGTATGACCGAAGTTTTCTCGATTTTTCGCCACAGATTCTGATTCTAACAAATATTGAAGAAGAACATCTCGATACGTATCCTGGTGGTTTAGCAGAGATAAAAGAAGCTTTTATCCAGTATATAGATCGAATTCCTGATAATGGCTTGATCATAGCGTGCTTCGATGATAAGAACGTGGTTGATGTTCTTGGCAAGATCAAGACCAAAGCCAAAATAGTTTACTACGGTTTCGAGGCGAAGGCCTTTAATCATCTAGATTACGAACTGAGTGTTCCCGGGCGTCACAATGTTTTGAATGCTCTATCTGTAACTGCACTAGCGGATTACCTCAAAATTGATGAGCAAATTACTAAGAAGGTTTTGATTAATTTCACTGGCGCACATCGTCGATTTGAGCTTATGGGCGTCTACAATGGTTCCGATCTTATTGATGACTATGGCCATCATCCGACCGAAATCATGGCGACGATCGCCGCGCTTAACGAGAAGTATCCTGACAAGAACAAGATTGTGGTTTTTTGGCCACATCAATATAAACGAATTTTACCGCTGATTGATCAGTTCGCTCATGCATTTACCGAAGCAGATGAGGTCATTATAAAACCGATTTATTTTGTTCCAGGTCGCGATGAGGTTCTAAACATTAGCTCTGCGACACTAGTGGAAAAAATAAATAAAATAAAAAATAATGCGATCTTTTTCGAGACCGATGACGAGATTGTTAAATATCTGTCCGAAAGGTTGGATCAGGACTCTGTTTTGTTAACGATCGGCATACCTCCTGTTTACCAAATTTCAGAAAAGCTGCTGAAAGGAATAAAATGAATATCGATAAAATCCTTGAGGATGAGCTAGGGGAGAAACTAAAGAAAAATTACTTATTGAAGGATCATGTGAGCCTCCATGTCGGAGGGGTCGCAGACTATTTCTACACGGCAGAAAATATTGCTGATTTGACTCATTCCGTTTCCCTAGCACATCGTCTAGGTTTGCCATATTTTGTATTAGGTGGCGGTTACAATGTGGTTCCTTCTGATTCAGGATTTCATGGCTTGGTTATTAAAAACAAGAGTTCGAATATAGTTTTTAGTCCAGACTTTTCTACAGTAATTGTTGATTCTGGCGTCAATCTTGGAAAACTTATTAATCTTGCGGCTGGTCGCGATCTTGGAGGATTGGAATTTCTCTTTGGCGTTCCAGGTACAGTCGGAGGTGCAATCTATGGTAATGCCGGCGCCTTTAATTATGAGATCGGTGATTTCGTAAAATCAGTCACTCTTCTTGTCCCCAAGGAAGACAAGATGACAATCGTCCGACACACAGCTGATGGTATGAAATTTTCATATCGAAGTTCTAGACTCAAAGATAAAATAATCGGTCCAAAACCAGTTATTCTGACTGCGACTATACAGCTTGTCCAGCGTCGCAAGGACGAAATACTACGCATGATGCAAGATCATTTAGCCATCAAGAAGAAGACTCAGCCACTCGAGGAGACATCTGCTGGAAGCTTCTTTAAAAATATTGGACTTGGCCGAGAGAATGCTGCTGGGTTTTTGCTCGAGCAGGCGGGTGCTAAAAATTTACGTGTCGGGGATGCAGCGTTTTCTAAGAAGCATGCAAATTTCTTGGTTAATAAGAAAAATGCGACCTCCGCGGATGTGAAAAAATTAGCTGAGATGGCAAAGAATCTAGTCAAAGAGAAATTTAATAAAGTTATAGAAGAAGAGATTGAGTATATCGGAAGATGGTCATAAGAAGAAATAAAGATTATTCTAGATTGAAATCCAAAGGGTTTGGGCAGTTTCGCAACCCTTCTCTTTATAATCCAGCGAAAAAGAAAAAACCAGATCGCCTACGTTTTTCATTCGCCTTTTTTAAATTTATATTATTTATCCTTGTCCTCATAGCTATAGCCTGGTATTTATTTATTTCTTCGAAGTTTATCGTAAAAGATGTAATCGTCGAGGGTACAAATTTGCTATCGAAAGACCAAATTGCTGCTATGATACCAAAGAATCAGAATATTTTATTGCTCGATACCAAAGATGTTTCGAATAAAATTTCAATAAAATTTCCCGAGGTTGCGGACGTACAAATCTTTCGCGGCCTTCCAGATGCCATCAAGATTGTCATTCTCGAAAAAGAGGGAAGTATTGTTTGGCAGAGCGGTGGATTCAAATACTTAGTTAGTACTCAGGGTGAAGTTGCCAGACAAATAGTTGGTGAGGAAGGCGCAAACTTGCCAATAGTAATCGACAAGCGGAACTTGCCTATCGTCGAAGGGCAACGAATCGTCTCTGCGAATTTCATCGTTTTCGTAAAAAATATTTACGCAAACTTTGCTACTGAAACGAACATTAAGCCAGCATATTTTGAAATAGACGAGACTACATTTGATGTCAATCTGTACACCGACGCAGGTATATATATCAAACTTAACAGCTTACGCTCAAGCAATAAACAGCTTGAAAATCTCAAGAAGGTCTTGGTCGAAAAAAGACCGGATATCCATGAATACGTTGATCTTCGAATAGACGGCTGGGCCTACTATAAATAAATGCTAGTAATTTTATGACGAAATTCTTTACTAAATATTCGATTGAATTTACTTTATTCTTGTCTGGCTCAGTCGGGATGGTTTTAGAAATCGTTGGCTCTAGACTTCTTGCGCCATATTTTGGTAATTCAATATTTATTTGGACTAGTTTAATCGGGGTAATATTGGGTTTCATGAGCCTGGGTTATTTTCTTGGAGGCAAGCTTGCTGATAAAAGGTCTGATTATTTGACAATGAATTCCTTGCTTTTCTTCGCGGCAGTATCAATCTTTTTTGTTTATCTTTTTGATAAGCTACTGTTACCACAGATAGTCTGGTCCGGTGATACTAAATATATCTCGGTACTTGTTTCGATGCTTTTATTCGCCGCTCCCTCAACGTTTTTGGGGATGATTACGCCATATGCAACTAGACTTAGGATAAGAGATCTTGCGAATTCTGGTTCAATAATCGGCCGGCTATATGCCGTATTAACTTTCGGTAGTATCTTTGGGACCTTTGTCGCTGGGTTTGTTTTAATCACCTTAGTCGGATCAGAAAGAATAATATTGTGGCTGTCCTTTGCTCTCGCTCTTCTTAGCACTTTTTATCTTAGTAAAAGCGGTAGCAAACGGGTAACAATCTCAATACTATTCCTTGCTTTGAACTTAAGTTGCATTACGGTCAAACCGTTACAGAGCTTTATTGATATTGATACGATCTATGACAGATACGGAATATACGATATACCTGCAACGGCTAATAGCCGTCCAATGAGGTATCTGACCAGAACCCACGCTTCTGCGGAATCTGGGATTTATACGGACGTCAATAACGATCTTGTATTCGAATATACTAAATTCTACAGACTAGCCGATATCTTTAATAACTCACCAGAACAATCTTTAGTAATTGGTGGTGGGGCTATGACCCAACCAGTGGACATTGTGCGTCGATATCCGAAAAGCCATGTCGACGTCGTGGAGATAGACGGGCAGTTGATAGACATTGCAAAGAAATATTTTGATTATCATGATTTGCCGAATATATCCATACATATCGGGGATGGTCGGATGTACCTGAACAATAATAAGACGAAGTATGATTTTATTTTCTTAGATGCATTTAAATCAAATGAGTCAATCCCTTTCCAACTCACTACAAGAGAATCATTGCAAAAATGCGACTTGTCTTTGACTGATGGAGGCATCGTCTTCGCAAACATTATTTCGTCACTTGATGGCGAATCAAGCAAGTTTCTAAATTCTGAATACCTGACCTTCAAATCGGTCTTTCCCAAAGTCTATGTTTACGCAGTCTCGGACAGCAAAGACAGTAAAATAATACAGAATTACGTTCTGATAGGCTCTAAAAATGTTTCGGAAAAAGCTTTTACTACTACTGATGTGGAATTGAAAAAATATTTGAGCAATGATATCAGCTCGGATAGTCGCCTGGGATTAAATGGAATCGTGCTGACGGATGATTTCGCTCCTGTAGAACAACAACTAATTGGTTTATAACTATGGATAAGATTTGGGAAATAGCGCCGAGAAAATACAACGATTTAATCGATCAATTGCTTTTTAATAGAGGAGTATTCTCTGATAATTCTAAGAAAGAAGCCACGAAGCAAGTATTCTTTCAGCCTGACTTTGAAAAAGATTTATATCCTGCTAGCAAGATGAAGGGCATCAAAGAGGCAACTTTGCGTATCAAACAAGCAGCGGAAAAGGGAGAGACTGTGGGCATCTTTGCTGATTATGATGCAGATGGAATTCCTGGCGCAGCTCTACTTTATCGAGCGCTACGCCAGATTGGTATTGACGTAGCAGTCTATATTCCAAATCGTGAAACAGGCTATGGCCTTGCAAAGGAGGGGATAGAAGTCCTTGTGTCGAAGCACTGCACACTGATTATCACTGTTGATTTGGGCATTAGGAGTGTTAATGAGGCAATTTATTGCAAAGAACAGGGTCTTGATTTAATTATTACTGACCATCATCTGCCAGGTGACGAAATACCAGGTGCCCTTGTAGTCATAAATCCAAAGCAGCCAGGGGATAGATATCCATTTAAAGAGCTGTGCGGGTGTGGTGTCGCTTATAAACTTATTGTCGGACTCTCTGAATTTTTTCCAGATAGGTTGGATACAAAATATTTGAAATGGAGCTTGGACCTTGTAGCGATTTCAACAATTGCAGACGTCGTTCCCCTTCTCGATGAAAATAGAATCTTGGCAAAATACGGGCTAACTGTGATTAATAAGACCAGAAACGTTGGTTTAGCAAATTTACTTAAAGTTATCGGTTTAGATGAGCAAAAAAAAGTTGATGCTTATCAGGTTGGTTTTCAGATTGCACCGAGAATAAATGCACCAGGGCGAGTAGATCATGCAACAAAGTCGTTTGAGCTGCTGGTGTCCTCTGACGACGGTGAGTCCTCCGATCTTGCTAATTGGTTAAACGAAAAAAATGTTGTTCGGCAGGATCAGATGGATAAAGCGCAAGAAGAGGCTGTTGCCAAGATTGCGGCCAATAAATTAAATGAAAACAAAATCATTATTGTTACTGGTGATTGGCAACGAGGAATTATCGGTCCAACGGCAAGCAGATTGGTTGAAAAGTATGCGCGACCGGTAATCATGTTTGCGCGAGAAGAAGACACAATGACAGGAAGTGCCCGTAGCGTCCCCGGCGTAAATATTGTCGAGATTTTTGAGCTTTGTAAATCGGAGATTTCTAAATTCGGTGGTCACAAAGGTGCTGCTGGCATCACTGTAGCCAAAGATAATTTTCAAAAGTTCGAAAAGAAAATTGCAGAAGTTGCCTCAGCGGAAATCTCTGCAGAAGCCCTGATCAAAAAAATTAAAATTGATGCGAAAGTAGAACTGACTGATTTGACGATGACGTTTAATGCTGACTTGTCAAAATTTGAACCGTTTGGTATGGGCAATAGCCGTCCGACATTTCTTCTCTCTGGAGTTCGGTTTTCAACTTTTAGATTTGTCGGAAAAACGGCGAACCACTTCTCAGGGGTAATTGAGGGGCCTCGGCATAAGTTCAAGGCCATCTGGTTTAGCTGTCCTCGCTCACCAGAATACTTTGATAAAATAAAAAAGTATGACATCGTGTTTACACTTTCCCTAGACGAATGGCAAAATCAAAAGACATTATCTTTCAATATTCAGGACCTCCGAATAACTAAGGAGTAAAATGGCCAAGAAAACTTCATCAGTATATCTTTGCAATAATTGTGGCAATGAATTTTCGGTTTGGGCAGGTAAATGTAGCGCTTGTGGCGAGTGGAATTCTCTTGTTGAAATCAAAGAAGGAACTACGAAATCGAAGAGTGTTTCACCTCTGGAAATTACAAATTTGTCAGATATTGAGATAAACGACGGCTATCGAATAAAAACAGGTATCTCAGAATTTGATCGGGTTCTTGGTGGTGGAATAGTCCCCGGCTCTGTCATCCTGCTGGGTGGCGAACCCGGTGTTGGCAAGTCTACACTAATTCTTCAAGTTGCGGATAAAGTTTCATCAACTTTTTACGTTTCAGCCGAGGAATCAGCCACACAAATAAAACTTCGTGCTGATCGCTTGAAAATATCCGGCAAAATTAAAGTTGCGTCTGAAGCAAATATCGATAATGTGCTCTCAAGCGTCTCAAAAATTAAGCCAGAGCTGTTGATTATCGACTCGATTCAAACCGTGTTTACCGATGTCTATAATTCAACACCTGGTAGTATTGTGCAGGTTCGAGAGTGTGGAATGATCCTACAGCAATATGCGAAGTTGCACAATATCCCGATAATCATTATCGGCCATGTTACAAAAGAGGGAAATCTCGCTGGGCCTAGAATTCTTGAGCATTTGGTTGATGCTGTACTTTATCTTGAGGGCGATCGCTTCAGCGATGCGCGCCTTCTGCGTGGTACAAAGAATCGGTTTGGCGCCACAAATGAGGTTGGGATTTTTTCAATGCAAGAAAAGGGGATGGTGGAAATCTCAAATCCCTCCGAAATGTTTTTATCCGAATCTAAACCAAGTCCTGGAAGTTGCATTACGGTGACTCTTGAAGGTGCTAGGCCAATATTAATTGAAATACAAGCGCTGGCTGTGCCGACTCATTTTGGCTATCCGAAGAGGACTAGCTCAGGCTTCGATCTTAACCGACTAAACTTGCTCGCAGCAGTAATATCTAAGAAAACAAGTATTAATTTGGCAAATCATGATATCTACCTAAATGTAATTGGTGGCATAAAGCTGAATGAACCTGCGGTAGACTTGGCAGTATGTGCTGCGATAATTTCCTCTTTCTCAAATAAAAGTCTACTAGGTAGTGCCTGCGTCTTTGGTGAGGTTGGGCTACTTGGAGAGGTTCGAAAAGTCACCCGACATACTGATCGCGTCAAAGAAGCAACAGCTCTTGGCTATAAAGTATTAGACAATATCAAAAGTATTGATCAAATCATCGGACTATTGGGAAGTAGGCAGTAATTTTATGGTGTACTAACTGGTGTGGTGAAACTTAGCGTTTCGCTGGTTGCGACATTGCCATCTGTGTCAACGGCTCGAATGCTAAGAAAATATTTCTTATTTGGTAGGAGATTGCTAAGTGTCACTTTGTGAAGGAGCGTTTGTTCGGCGCTTTGGACTAGAATAGGCGTTGTCGTACCTTCTGGATAATATGTTAGCGTTGAGGTTGACTCTTTATCCGTCATCCACGTCACGTCCTCTGACGTTGCATCTAAGCTCTTCATTGTAGTCTGTGAAATAGTGAGCGGGTTTAGGTCTTTTGTGGTCACAGTGACTTCTGTGCTGCCCGTGGTGCCCTGACTATCCGTTGCAATAGCTGAGATCTTGTGGCTTCCATCAGCAAGAAGCGAAAAATCATAAGTCAGATTATATGGCGCTGCAACTACATCGCCTATAGATATACCATCAATAAAGTATTCAACTTTGGCTATTGGATTGGCCCCGCCAGCAGTAGCGGTGATATCAGCGGAACCTGAAACCACAGCGTTATTCGTCGGCGAAACTATTGAGATTGTAGGTAAAAGGGAGGCGAAGTCACAGGTTCCTGTCGGCATATTGGACACCATTCCGTTTTCTGTTGCCCAGGCCATAACAGGGTTTTCCCAGTTTGGATTATCTGGCTTTTCTGAATGAATGACTGTCACAATCTTTTCTTCCACGACTGTCGCCGGAGCATTGTCGGGAGCAAGATTGTTTGTGCCTTTGCAGACCCTAACTTTTTTATGAACATCATCTTTCTCCTTTGGCGCCTGCCAAGAAGTAAAGATATCAGTCGTCATTTCGGTTGAACCAGTATCTGGAAGTTTGTTTGACCACTTTTCGACGGTCACATCTTGAATTCCTGCTGGTCTTGTAAACTCTTCATTTGGAGTATCGCCTAGAGCGCCAACCACAAAGCTGTGAAATATTGGTGCGGCGACAACAGATCCATCAGCTCCAGATTTCATCTTGTCACCATTGCTGTTACCAACCCAGACGGCTACAGAAATTGATGGCGTATAACCGACAGTCCACGCGTCCTTGAAATCACTAGTCGTACCAGTCTTCGCGGCAACTGTACGATTGGAGAAAGCGAGAGCGGAACGAGTGCCGAAAACTAGGCTTCGGGCATTGTTGTCTGACATGATACTGGCTAATTCATAGGCAATTTGCGGATCTAGAGCCTGCTCGTTCTTGTCTTTTGTAGCGTCATACTCAAATAAAGTTTTGTTGTTTGAATCAGTAATTTTTAGTACTGACGTAAGCGGGTGCTTGATACCACCAGTCGCAAAAACGGCAAAAGCGTTTGCCATTTCTACTGGCCGGACCTCTCCTGCTCCAAGAACAAGGGATAATCCATAATCTGCTCTATGTGTGAGAGTAGTGATGCCCATATCACTCGCGGTCTGGAGTACATTATCGATCCCTGCAAGAGCCATGACTTTGACTGCAGGAATATTGAGAGAGTTAGAAAGCGCTTGGCGCATGGTAACTGGACCATTGGTTTTTCCATTATAATTTTGTGGAGTATATGGAGGTGTACCACCAAAATCGGTTTTTAGATCAAAAATAATTTTTGATGGTGAGTAATCTGGACTCTTGAAAGCCGTCGCGTAAGCAAAAGGTTTGAATGATGATCCTGGCTGTCGAAGTGAGTCGGCTACGTTTACCTGTCCATCGATCGTGTTGTCAAAATAATCCTTTGATCCAACCATCGCTAGAACTTGACCATTTTTCGGATCGGTCGCCACTAAAGCGGCATTTGTTGCGCCATACTTAGTATTTTTTGGAACGCCATCAGCAACTGCTTTTTCGGCTAATTTTTGTTTGTCATAGTCAAGAGTCGTGATGATGTTGAGGCCCTCTTTTTGTATTTGGTCATCGCCATATTGATTTGCAATTTGTTCGAGCACATACATAGCAAAGTGAGGTGCGAGAATAGAATCTCTTCGGGGTTTGACGACTAAGCCAACAGTTGTTGTATCCTCGACTTTAGCTTTTGCGGCTTCTTCCTCGGTGATCTTCCCGTTTTTGACCATCTGGTCCAGGACATGATTTCGTCGTGCTATCAGAGCATCAACATGGGTGCCATATGGTGAATAATAGGTTGGCGACTGAGGTATAGCGGCAAGAGTTGCGGCTTGGGCAAGTGTCAAATCCTCTGCGGTTTTGTCATAGTACATTTTAGCAGCGGCTTCAGCACCAGCTGTACCGTTACCATAAGGAATCTCATTTAGATACATGGTTAAAATTTCATCTTTGTTGTACATAAATTCAAGCTCAACAGCCAAGATCGCTTCTTTGATTTTTCTAGTAATCGAGCGATCAGAGGTTAGAAGTGCATTTTTTACATATTGTTGCGTGATAGTAGAGGCGCCACGGGTTACCTTTGTTCGTCCCAATAATTTTTCGGCTACGGCGGCGGCAATTTGTTTAAAATCGATGCCATGATGCTCATAAAACTTAGCATCTTCAATAGAAACAGTTGCGTCTTTTAGATACTGTGATATCTGGTTACTCTTGATAATCGTTCTCTTTTGCTCACCGGTTTCGAAAAGTAAAATCTGGCCGGTTCTGTCATATATTTTTGTAGAGACTGCAGGCTTGCGTCCAGCAATTTTGGATGGTGTTGGCAGATCTTTGGAGAACCAAGCAAAAGCTGCCGCCGTGCAGAAGATAAGCGCTATGAGAAGGTACACCAAAACGAGCCCTGTGCGTCGAGCGACTTCTTTCCATGATCGTTTTTTCTTAAACGTCCTGGATAATGAGCTTTTGTGATTCGTAAATTTGAATTTCTTGAAAAGTCGTGATTTCATTGTTCTCCCTTTTCTTTACATTATACGAGTATATTGATATTCTGTAAACAATATTAACAATGTGTTGCTTTGTCTCGAATAATTGAATCTTGTATTCAGTAAATTATAAATGTGAGGCAGAGAGATTTTGCACTAAATAGAAATTAAAGTCAAGGAGACTATGCGCGAAGAATTTTTTCTAAAAGGAATTTCTGAGATAATCAATGAGCAATCTCTCATAGAGAAATTGAAGTCAGGAAGAAAACTTCGGATTAAATATGGTGTCGATCCGACTAGACCCGACATCCATATTGGTCATGCTGTTTCGATGTGGAAACTGAAGGAGCTTCAGGATGAAGGTCACACAATCATATTCCTTATTGGCGACTATACCACAAAGATAGGTGACCCGTCAGGCCGAAATACGACGCGGCCGATGCTTACTGACAAGGAGATAAAAGAAAATGCTAAGTCATATTTTGAACAAGCTAGTCTTATTCTTGATCTTGAGAAGGCCGAGGTTCGGTATAATTCTGAATGGCTGGCACAGCTAACGTTTAATGATATTCTTCAGATTGCTGGAAAATTTACGGTTGCACAGATTATCGAACGTGATGATTTCGAGAAAAGACTTGAAGCTGGAAATGATGTTGGCTTACACGAAATGTTTTACCCACTGATGCAAGCATATGATTCTGTAGTTCTAAAAGCAGATGTTGAATTTGGCGGAACGGACCAGAAGTTTAATATTCTTGCCGGACGTGAGCTCCAGAAAAAGATGGGTCAAGCTCCACAAGATATTATATTGGTTAAACTTCTTGTTGGGACCGATGGTAAGGTAAAGATGAGTAAATCAGTCGACAATTATATTGGCATTACCGAGGCGCCAAATTCTATATTCGGAAAAACCATGTCTATTCCCGACAATATGATCGTCGAATATTTTTCTTTGGCTACCCTTATGCCTATCAAAGAAGTTGATAAAATTGAAGCAGAGCTAAAATCTGGTGCCAACCCTCGCGATTTGAAAATGAAGCTTGCTAGCGAAATAGTTGAGCTTTATCATGGCAAAGCCGCCGCGAAAGAGGCAGCAGAAGAATTCATCAATGTATTTTCAAAGAAAGAGCTTCCAAAAGACATCCCCGAGATTGTGATCGAAGAAGGCACCTATGAACTCCCGCTTTTTCTCGTCAATCTCGGAGCCGTAACATCAAATAGTGAGGCTCGTCGGCTGATTGAACAGGGAGGTTTGAAAATTGATGAAGCAAAAGTTACTGATTGGAAAGCGATGATAGGCGTGAAAAAGGGGATGTTGATTCAGGCAGGTAAAATGAAATACTATAGGATTAAATAATGATAAATAAATTTAAAAAAGATGTTGAATCAACACTTAGTGAGCTGGTTGCTACTTCCTTTGGTGTAGATAAGCCAAATCTTTCTTTATCCTTTCCGCCGGATCTTCATCTTGGGGATTTTGCCTTCGAGTGTTTTTCTTTGTCTCAACAGCTTAAGCTAAGCCCTGCCTTGATCGCGACTAAACTCGCTGCATCTTTTGTCAAAGATGATCTGATCGAGAGTGTTTCAGCCTCTGGTCCATATCTCAATATCAAAATCAAGAATGCTCAATTATTTTCGATAATTACAAAAGAGGTCTTGAACAAAGGCAGCAAATTCGGTGATCATTCTTCGAATTCAAAAGAAACTATTATGGTGGAATATCTTTGTCCAAACACAAATAAGCCACTCCATGTCGGCCATTTGCGCAATGGCGCTCTTGGAATGGCTGTATCAAATATTTTGGCAGTTAGTGGTGCAAAAGTTATCAAGGCCAATCTAATCAATGATCGTGGCGTTCATATCTGTAAATCTATGCTCGCTTGGCAACGTTGGGGTAATGAATCTACTCCTGAATCAATGAAGATGAAGGGTGACCATTTTGTTGGATATTGGTATGTACGATTTGCGCAAGAAGCCAAAGCAGATCCAACTCTTGAAGATCAAGCTCAAGAAATGCTGCAACAATGGGAAAAGGGTGACGAAGATGTTTTGGCACTTTGGCGAAAAATGAATGGCTGGGTTTTGGCCGGTCTCGAAGATAGTTGCAAAAATCTTAATTTTCTTTTTGACAAAGTTTACTACGAAAGCAAGACTTACAAGCTTGGCAAACAGCTGGTCATGGAAGGACTTGAAAAGGGAATTTTTCAGCGAGATAAAAATGGCTCAATTATTGCAACGCTTCCTGCTGATAAGTTTGGTCTAGAAAAAGACGGTTCAGAGAAAAAATCAACTCTTATCCGCTCAGATGGTACAAGCCTTTATATCACTCAGGATCTTGAAACGGCCAAACTTAAGTTTGACGAAAATGGCCTGACGCAATCTATATATGTTGTCGGTTCCGAACAAGAGCATCATTTCAAAATATTGTTCAATCTGCTGGAACGACTTAATTTCGACTGGGCAAAGAAGTGCTTTCATTTGTCATACGCGATGGTCTATTTGCCAGAGGGTAAAATGAAATCACGTGAAGGAAAAGTTGTTGATGCGGATGAGCTACTTGCTGAGATGCATGTTTTGGCAATGGAGGAAATGAAGAAACGCGATTCAAATGATGAAGTTTCTGATATCGAACTAAACAAGCGTGCTCATGTGGTCGCTGATGCGGCGATTAAATACTTTCTTTTGCAGTTCAATCCAAAACAGGATATTCATTTTGATCCGAAGGCCTCTCTCGCATTTGAGGGTAACACTGGCCCTTACTGTTTGTATACCTACGCTAGGGCGAAAAGTATCCTTACTAAAATCAAAAATGTCTCTGACGGTGAGATTGACTTCAGTCTGCTTGGCGAATATGAAGAGATAGTTTTGGTCAATTCCATTATCAATTTTAATGACCTTCTGCAGAAGGCTGTTATTGAAATGAATCCTGCTAGAGTCGTGCTCGGTCTTTATGAAGTTGCAAAAGCTTTCAATCAATTCTATCACGCACAGCCAGTTCTTAGCATCGATGACCAAAACAAAAAAAATGCTCGACTAGCTCTAGTCGAAGCGGTTTCAATCGTTATCAAAAAAGGTTTAAATCTCCTCAACATAGAAGTTATCGAAAAAATGTAGTTGAAAGTTAAAGCGTTTCGTCTAGAGATTGCCCTCGTATATTTTCCCAGCCGATAGGGCCCAGATTTTTTGTATCTTTGGGTTCACGGCAAAGTCCTCGATAGTCACTCCGTCAAACAGATATTGATTTAAGAAGTTGCCTGATTTGTCGAATTTTAGGATTCGATTGTTGCCCTTATCGAGTACGAAAATATTTGCAGTATCTTCGTCTGTATAGAGTTTCGTTGGGTCTGTGATTTTGTTATTTGGAGCTGGTATGTCTCTGGTTGCAAAATCTTGTTCTAGCGAGCCTTTGACAAATTTCAAAATGCTACCATCGTTCATAAGCGTATAAATGTTTCCATCTACCGCAAAGTCGACAGCATTTTTCAGATTAACTTTTTTTGTGTCAACGTACTTTGTTCCTTTTGCATAGCCTCCCTCTCTAACAACATGTTTCCAAACCTCACCCTGGTCGGTGTCAAGGACATAGACGTTTGAAGAGTAAGTACTGAGCGTTTTTCCGTTCTCCCATTTCTGACCATCATCGACGACGGCAAGGCCTTCAAATGCTTTGCTCGAAGGATCGAATTTAAACATTTGGTTTAAGTTCGTTTCGAGAAAAAATTTATTTTCAAATGTTGAGTAGTATAAGGTTTGGGGAATGCCATATTCTTTGTTTAGAACTGTCACGAGCTTAGCCTCCTTGTCTCGCATATCTACCATAAACAGTTTACCTTCATCAGCAAATCCATAAATCATTGTGCCAGTGATCGCTATTTTTTTGACGCTAGCTTCTAATAGTGCGGGCTCAGCAACGTAGAAACGTTTCGCTTTAATGGTCTCGTCAATAACATCATTGATTTTTCGGAGTAGTGCGCTCGCTTTTTCACGATCTTTTTCTGAGGAAAGGGCTGTGGTTGCCAAAGATTGTGCTTCGCTAAATTTATTGCTTGTGTCGGTTTTGCCAAGCTTGAGATCGTTGCTGGCATCGTTATAGAGTCTCTCTGCTCGATCGTATGAAGTGTCAACCTGCGTTTTGGATAATACTTCTTTCCTGTTGGTGTTGTTTTCTTTGATTTTGTTATAAGCGACACAAAGTACTATTAGCATCAAAATGATGTAAAGAAATTTGCGATTTTCTTTCTTGAAAAGTTGAGCGATATTTTGATAAATAGCAGTTACGACATTTACTGTGGAAGAAAGCACCGCACTTTGCTTGGACTTCGAGTAATATGTTGAGTTGATTTTGACTTTTTGATAGTGAGGATGTTCCTTCAGTTTTTCGAGCTCTGGCTCGATCATCAGCTTGGTTTTTTGGGCGCCTCTGCTGACTGATTCACTGAACTTTCCGAGACCCCTGGAAATATCTTTACTGTATTTCTCCTCCCAATTTTTGGCAAAAAGAGCTGACCACTTTTTCGTTGTTTTCCAGCATTTTTTCAAAACTGGTGTTGCTGTCTTGGTACATTTTTCGTATATCGGTTTAATAGTTTTTCGAATTATCTGGAGCGTTGTCTCTTCTGGCTCGTCTAGAAAAATATAGTCAGCGTCTTCAGCGTTCAAGTCAGAAAAAAGAGGGTCGCGTGATTCAAGAATTATTGCATTTACATCAGCCACTTTGCGCTTTTTGAGCAAGCGATTTAGCAGGGCGAGGGCCTCCGTAGCGCTTGGTTCCTTTAGCAGGTCCCGAAGTCGATCAAGCGGAATATGCTGAAAGAGGGAAGTGTTTGCAAAAACAAACTGATCGTCTTCGGCGAGCTTGCCAGAGGTGACATCAGTGAACGTCTTGATTGGGTTCGTACTTGTCTCAATTTCCTTGTTCGTAATCGCGGAAATTTTATTTTTTCTAAAAATATAGCCGACCACGTTGCCGGAGTAAGAAATAATGATTTCTTTATCGCTTATCATGCCAACAACGGCATTTAGATGTCCGATCCACTGTCTTTCGCCTGCTTCGGCGACGCGGCTGACACCTTCGTTGAGGGCGGAAAGAAGCCTGTCAAAATCCTGATCAGTAATATCTCCAGAAGTAGTTTTCGCTCTATTCTTAACAATCTGAATAATCTTATTTACAATTTTTGAATTTGGGTATGGTTTGTCGAGCTCAATCAGGTAGAACAAAAAATTATTGGCAGAATTTTTGCTAACAATTTTTTCACATGCTAGTTCTTTGTCGCCAATTTTGTTTTTTGTTGCTAGAAGCGTTGACTTAGTAATTAAGGCCGGATGATTCATATTTTTGTTTGTTTTATCCTCGTTTTATTTTACCAAGATTAAGCAAATTTGCAAAATTTATTAGACTAGAAATTACAAAATTTATCAATCTTTTCAAATATAGCTTTGTTTGATACTATGACTGTGGCACCTGTCGGACATAAATTGGGCTATCAATTAGATTGCGAAGGGAATTCAATATTTGATTGCACTGCGGTGTAATCGTGAGATCTCCCACTTCACTTTTTAGGACCAATTTCCCCCGATAGGGCCATTTTTTAGTTGAAAAAATATTATGATAACTTTTTGTGGGCGGCAATTGTCTCTTTGTACAATTCGCAAATTGCAGCAAATGCTTTGCCCATTGCATGATGTGAGGCAATTTGTTGAGAGCCATGGCTAAGGTCTTCGGCTAGTTTCGGATTTTGAAGTATTTTAATAATATATTCTGCCATAGCCTTGTCGTCACCAGGTCGGAATAAATATCCGTTAATCCCTGGTCTCACTATCTCTGGTAGTGCGTTGGCATCGGCTGCAACGATAGGCGTACCAGCCGACATCGCCTCAAGGGTGACTAAGCTTTGAGTTTCGATCGTTGAGGCAATCGCAAAGACTGAAGCAGATTTATAAAGTGCCACGAAATCAGGAGACTCTTTATCAAGTCGACCCAGAAAGGTCACATCTTTTCGAACACCTAGAGACTCAGCTAGGGTTTCCATTTCTTGCATTAGGTCGCCAGTGCCAGCTAATACAAAGTGTGCATTTGTCTTCTTAACAACTTCAGGAATTGCTTTCATTACAACGTCAATACTCTTATCCTTGTCGATTCGACCAGTGTAGAGAACGATTGGATTTTCAGGCAGGTGGTATTTTTCTTTGAATTTTTCGATATCGGCTTTTGGCACATGCACAGAGAAGTGATCATAAAAAATTCCGTTAGAAACGGCAACAACAGGTGTCTTCACACCCCAGGCGCGAATCTGCTTTGCAATTGTCTCCGTTGGCGTGACGACGACATCACACTTGTTATGAAAATGAACAAGATAATTGATTAATATTTTTCGCGAGATCGGGAGTAACGGTTTGAATTTAATATAGGAGAGAGCAAATTCTAGGCTGAAGTGGTTAGTGATAATGACAGGGATGCCGAGCTCGTTGGCAACATCTCGAAGCATGATGCCAATAGTGGCAACGTCTTGAAGATGAATAAGGTCTGGATTAATCTTCTTGACCTGTTCGCGGATTTCGTTTTTGGAGGCCGAGGTTATCCGGAACCCTTTGCGGAAAGGATTTACCATCGATTTTAGGCGAAGAACTGGATATTTTGTAATCGTTTTGTCTTTGTAAGTGTCTCGACCGTCGCCAGGGCAGAAAACGTGGACTTCGTTGCCAGAATTTACGAGATTATTTGCTAGTATTTCTGTCGCTACCGCAACGCCAGAGATGTTCGGAATGAAAGATTCAGTGCCTAAAATTATTTTCATTATTCCTCCATATAAGTTATTCGAATCAACTTTATTATACCATGCATCATCGCCGTTCACAAAACGATGATTATTTAGTAAAGTTAATTTGCAAAATATTTCAGGGTGTAGCTTAGCAGGTAAAGCGTCGGGCTGGGGGTCCGAAGATCGTGGGTTCAAGTCCCACTACCCTGACCATCCTTCGCTAAAGCTACGGACGGCAGGCCATCTTGCACGTCGAAAGCTACGGACGGCAGGCCATCTTGCACGTCGAAAGCTACGGACGGCAGGCCATCTTGCACGTCGAAAGCTACGGACGGCAGGCCATCGATTTGGATTGACTTATTTGAATATTCTCTTGATAAGAGTTAGAATTAGTTTATCAATAACAGGAGGGGTATGAATAAACAAATATTTGGAAATCTTGAGCACATCTTTCATAAAAATTCTTGGAGAATTGCAACCGTTTTCATCGTGATTGCAATATTGGGAGGACTTACCTTCTTTATTCCGCGACCGGCAGCAAGGACAATCCAGATAACTGGAGAGGGGAAGAGTACAGTGGTTCCTGAAAAGTATACTTATTCTGCAACTATTGAAGTCAAGAAGCTGACTGCAGATGATGCACGAACTGCTGTTTCTGCGCAAGTCAGTCAGATTACAAAGATTTTATCAGAAAAGGGCATCTCTGCTGAAAATGTAAAATCAGAAACGATCAACGTTACTCCTGAGTACCAATCGACTGTAGCTGGGATGAAAGTCTCTGACTACCTCGGTCAGGAGAGCATTTCCATCTCAGCTGCTGATCTTGCTAAGCTACTTGAAATCTCTAGTGTTCTCACTGGCAACGATGCCACCAATTTAGTCGGCCCGACACCCTTCTTTGCTTCTGAAAAAGTTGCTTCAGCTCGTAGTGATGCGGAGAAGAAAGCCATGGAAAATGCAAAAACCAGAGCCGCTAGTCTTGCACACGAAAACGGAGACAAGCTTGCAGAGGTGCTGCAAACTTCTGAAGCCAATCTCGCTATGCCTTTGCCTGCAAGTGCAGCCTTGTCAGCGGGTGGTCAGAGCGTCACTCCATCGCCTACAGCGCTTACTGAAAACGAAGTTACAGCATATATCACGGTTACATACGCCGTAAAATGATCTCATATTTAGGAAGTAAAAAGCGCCATGATTATTTCGCTCTAATTTTTCTTGCTTAAGCGCTATTTTATGTTTAGAATAAAATTAACATAACTAGGAGATAAATGACAACCAAAATCATCGCAACTATAGGTCCGTCAACCGTGAGCCTTAGAGTATTTAAGGAGCTTGTTGACGAGGGGATGAATATAGCCAGAATCAACACAAAATACGGTTCAGATGAGCAATACCAGAAAATAAGAGAAAACTGTGATGCGACTGACTGCGAGCTGATGTACGATGTCAAAGGTTTGTCTAAAATTGATTCCCTTCGTGATGTAAAGTTTGATTATCTGGCAATCTCTGACGCTGAGACACCTCAGCAGATTGAAGGGATTAGGACATATTTTGAGCCAAGAAAATTGAAAATAATCTCAAAAATTGAGACACAAAAGGGGATAGACAATATCGATGAGCTGATCAAAGTGAGCGACGGCATTATGGTCGCCCGAGGGGACATGGGCAAAAATATTCCTTTCGAGCATGTTCCGATCGTGCAAAAAATTATCATCAAGAAATGTAACGAAAAAAATAAGATGGTTATTACAGCAACAGAGATGTTGCTCTCGATGACTGAATCGACGATTCCTGAGCGAGCTGAGGCAAGCGATGTAGCGAACGCCATTCTTGACGGCTCAGATGCAGTGATGCTCTCTGAAGAGACCTCGGTCGGGAAACACCCGATTCTAGCTGTCCGTGCGATGAAGACCGTGATAACTGAGATCGAAAAAAACCGCAAAATGTTGGACTAAGCCTGTATTCTAGATAATGTCAATACAGATTGACAGATATACCATTTCTCGACAAATAGTGGTATAGTAGTATTAATGAAAAAATATTTCAGTTATTTTATCTCGAGTTGGAAATCGTGCACCGCTTATAAGGTGGACTATTTTCTTAATTTCTTGTTTTCTCTTGTCTTCTTTTTTATCTCGTTCGCTCTTTGGAAAACGATTTATGGTGGTGAGGGTTTTCAGGGGATCGGTGGCTATTCGCTAGTCAGTACTATCACCTACTATTTTGTTACAAATATTATTTTTCGTCTCGATCTTGGCGTGTCTGTTTGGCTAAATAATGACATCTGGAGCGGATATTTGACAAACGACTTGGTCCGTCCCTGGAATGTGAAAATCGTCGAGAATATGTTTGCCTTTGCAAATTTGTTTGTTGGATTTGTCATTTACATTCCCTTCTTGATCATTATCTATTTTGCTGCCCATCAGTACATAGTCCTTCCGACTAGTCCTGATCTTCTATATTTTATCGTTACTTTGATCATCGGACTAGTCTTCTCAGGCCTTTTTGCCTTCACTTTACAGTCGCTCGCCTTTTATTTTGGCGACCAAGATGCAAATATTGAGTTGTCAAACTATCTTGTAATGATATTGGCTGGCGGCATGTTTCCCCTTATATTTTTGCCAGAAAAGATCGCGCATATATTCAACGCTTTGCCCTTCAAAATTTTGTTTGATGTGCCAGCAAATATTTGGCTGGGGAAAATGGCCTGGCCACAAATTTTGCACTCATGGATCGAGGCTGGGATTTGGATTGTTGTGATGTATGTAATATTTACATTTTTGTATAAGAACGGATTAAAGCGATATACGGGGACCGGACGATGAAAAAATACCTAAAAATTATGTGGACAGTGATTAGAAACGCCTATATTCGTGACTCGAAGATTCCAGGCTTTGTTTTTGTTAGTCTTATTACCTCGATGTTGGAAATTGTTATCACTATCGTCTTCTTTGATATTATCTTTAGCGCATCTGAGTCGATTGCTGGCTGGACTTTTTATCAAGTTTTATTCCTTTATGCACTTGCAAAGACGATTACTTCTTTTCATTCTGCTTTGACAAAAAATGGGATTCAGGCAATGGCTCACAGCTATGTGCGTCTAGGTGAGCTAGATTTTTACCTGACGAAACCTATCGACTCGATGTTCCTTGTCTCCGTCAGCAAACCAAAGATTTATAGCTTTGTTTCTATGCTTCTAACTATCGGCTTGGGGACGTATGCGCTAATCCATAGCGGAACCAATTTTGGTCTTCTGGGCATGATCTGGTTCGTGATTTTGGCTCTCACAACAACACTGCTCTACTACTATATAGAAGTTTTAACGATTATACCGACTTTTTGGCTTCTGCAGGCTTGGTCTCTTGCGGATGCGATCAACAAGTTGCAGCAATTTATGCGCTACCCAAATGGGATATTTTCTAGAGCGATCAGATATGGTCTTACCTTTATCTTTCCTATAATGGTGGTTGCTTATTATCCTGTAAAGGTGCTTTTTCACGGGCCAACTTTTTCGGACATCATCACGGTTTTTGCCGTTACCACCGCATTTATATTAATCACACGTTATCTATGGAGACTGGGCGAGCGAAGCTATTCCAGCGCTTCCAGCTAAGGAGAAAAATGAAAGCTATTGACGCAAAAGGTATTACAAAAAGTTTTACAAAAAAGAAATACAAATGGCCGAAGATCTGGAATCCAGAAAAAACGGTTCAAGTTGCCGTTGACCATCTCGATCTTGAGATCGAAGAGGGCGAATTTGTGGGCTTTCTTGGGCCGAATGGGGCAGGTAAGACAACCTTCTTGAAAATATTATCTGGTATCATGCACCCAGATTCCGGGACGGCAAAAGTGCTCGGCTACACTCCATGGGAGAGAAAGTTTGGCTACTTGGGCCAGATGTCGATGGTCATGGGTCAGAAAAATCAGCTTTGGTGGGACTTGCCAGCAATCGATTCGTACAACATGCTGAAAGATGTATATTCGATCGATGAGAAGAAATTTAAGGCAAATCTCGAGATGATGGTCGAGGTTTTGGACATGAAAACGCTGATCACAAAGAGGCTTCGAGACATGTCGCTTGGCGAAAGAATGAAGTGCGAGCTTGCAGCTTCTCTTCTTCATGATCCAAAAATCATCTTTCTTGATGAGCCAACGATTGGTCTCGATGTTGTTTCGTCTCAATCAATTCGAAAATTCTTGAAGACGGTCAATAAAGAGAAGAAGTGCACGATGATCTTGACCAGCCACTATATGGGCGATATTGAGGCACTTTGCAATCGTGTTGTGATCATCAACAAGGGTAAGAAAATGTATGACGGTCTGCTTGCAGATTTGAAAAATAAATATGCGCCAGAGCGAAAAATCGAGATCTTTCTTGGTAGTCTTGAGGAGAAAAAACTTTTTGCCTCGATCAAAGGGCCAAAGAAAATCTCTGAAAGTATTGGCATCATCAGAGTGCAAAAAGATAAAATGGGCGATATAGTGACTGAAGTTTTTGAGAAATTTGAGCCAGAAAATATTTCTATTTCTGATATTGATACAGAAGAAGTGATCGCCAAGCTTTTTCAAAAAAAGTAATAAAAAAGCGGCGAATCTGCTGATTCACCGCTCGATTTTTCTAATACTTTGGGCGATTAAGGCTCCCTAATCATTTCGCCTGGTTTGGCGCTTCGCCATTTTTCGACGATTACGCCCTTTTTGTCTTTGGGCAGGTGAAGCGTTGAGGTCACCTTGGGCACGGGCCAACAAATCCACCATGAAATTTTTTTCGGATCAACCGATTTAACAACTGTCGAGAGATAAGGCTTTCCTGATTCTACGTCATATTGTATTTGTCCTTGATATTCACCATCTATGGGTTGTATACTTTGTACCCCGCTCTCTGTAATGAATTCGCAATGCTCATTTGAACGATTGTATTGCGTAAATTTAGCAATTACGCCATCTCGAGACTCGAGATGAGAAATCTTTTCGTTAGAAGTTACTGAAGCAAATTGCATTGAGATGGCCAGCGATAGTGCCGTCCAGGCGATTGCTCCAACGAAGAATGTTAGTGGCCAGGTCATCTTGTCTCGATTTTTCTTTACAATGAGACGTCCGACAATGATGCACACCAGTACAATGATAATTCCAAGCAGCATGCTCAGAACCCTCCTTATATAAAATTGATCAGCACCGAGTGTCGATCAGACAGATAGTAGCACTATGTGGCAAAATAATAAAGAGTAATACTTGGGTTTGTACAAAAAAAGCGGTGAATCTGCTGATTCACCGCTAGATATAAGCAGCTATGGATGAGCTGCTTATCGGCAAAGAGGGTGTTCTTTGCTAGGCTCACGCTTCTAGCAAACTCTTGCGACGTGGGCTTGCTCTGGTCGGGCTAGTCCTGTTTTTTGTCATGTGGGATCGCCACAAAATTGTTTCTAATCTTTGCCAGCGAATAAAGCCTCGGTTGCTTTGACAGCGGCTTTGGTCATAGCAACGCATCCAAGCTTGTCGACAGATTCGCTTTTTTGCTCTTCTTTACCAAAGAGTGATGAGGTTGCTGTCACTACCGCGTGATAACCCTCGCGTAGCTGTCCGATATCATGGAGCCTGATTGTGATAGGACAATCAAGTAGCTCGCCGATCACTGTGCCAACTATCAGCGGGAAATAATCCAGCCGTGATAAATTCAGTTCTTCGCCATTTTGCTTTTTCACTATTGCCGTGAATTGCCGCCTTCTCTTTGGAGAGGATATCCGCGTAATAGTGACACGGCTCCCCTGCAGCTCGGGTAGCGTACTCTCGATAGTAATGTCTACCAAGAGTGAGGTTTGAACTTTTGCGTTCTTGTCCAAATTTATTGTGGTCATAGTCTGACCTCCTTCGTGCGTTTCTGATTTCTACTGTTGGATAATATTGTCCAACCGATTGATCTCATAAACGAAAAAACCGCCTGTATGGCGGTAATATATTTCTACAAATCATGCAAAATTACCGCCGGTTTTGTGGTGTGAGGACTGACAGCAGCAAATTAATATTGTTTGTGAAAGTCATAATGTAGCTATAATATACGACTTATGATCAAAAAAGTCAATTAAAACCGATAATCAGTCATCCATAGTTGTTGTTGTCGCAGCTGTCGGGTATAATTTCTAGGTGGGTATATTTATAAAAGAATAATTAAACGGAGTGTGGGAAAATGAAACCAATTTGGACAATTCTAATCACGGTCGTGGCTACTGCTGCGGTCGTCGGTGGCGGAACTTACTATCTTATTAATAAGAGTGCGGACAAGGATAAAAGTCATTTGCAGGCACAGATCGATGATCTCAATGCTAAAGTCACAAGTGCAACCAAGGCTCCAAGCAAGACTGTAGCGAGCGGAACAACAGTTAATTCTGGTGCAACTGTATCAACTGGCACGACTGTTACTTCTGGTGCTGCAACGACTGGCACAGCTGTCGCTAATCCAACTGCTAGCTGGAAGACATACACAAATTCAACTTACAATTTTTCATTTAAATATCCGGCTACCTTTACCGCAGTTGCAGGCGCTAGAAGCTTGGATGAGTCGATGGGAACTAGTTGCCAGACGATTACTCTCGATGCGCATACAGGTATTATAGTTTGTGATGTAATCGCAAACCTTACGGATTATGGTCTTTCTGCTCCAAATGGCATGGATCCGACTTCAACTTCGAACTTTACAATCGGGACAAGGGCTGCCAAAAAATACATAAGTGGCACTTCGGTAAGCTATGTGGTGATGAGCCCAGCAAATAATCGTATGGAAATAAATGGTCTTAGCACAAATGTTACGATTTTGGAGCAATTGCTCGGAACATTGATATTCAATTAAATATTAAGATTTTCTAATAAAAAAAAGAATCCTTTAGCAGGGTTCTTTTTTGTATTTATTGCATTTAGCGAAGGATGGTCGGGGATGCGGGATTTGAACCCACGACCTCATCGTCCCGAACGATGCGCGCTACCAGGCTGCGCTAATCCCCGTTTGTTTCTCTGAGCATACTAAATAATATTCGATTTGTTAAGAAGCGGCTGTTTTTGGTTGTCATCCTGAACTTGCCGTGCCACTTCCATAGCCTTGGCGAAGGGTGGATTCAGGATCCAAAATACAATTCGAAAGAAGGCTTCCTGGATTCCGGCTCTCAAGCTACTGGCTGGGATGACAAAAAGGGAAGATATGGCGTTAAACAAACTATCTATTGTAGTACTTTTGGCATCTTCTGGCGTATAATGTAGTAGATGGAAAAAGAGCAAATAAATCCTGAGATTGTTCGCCTTGCCCAAGCGGGGGATATCGAGGCGTTCGAAAAAATCCTTTCACACTATGAAAAGGCGATTTTTCATTTTGTCTCGCGAATAGTGCAGAACGATAAGGACGCAGAAGACATTACGCAGGAAACATTTATCAAAGTATACTTCAAGATCAAGAAGTTTAAGAGTGAATATAAGTTTTCTACATGGCTATTTGCGATAGCGAAAAACACGATCAATGATTGGTTTCGTAAGCACAAACACAGAGAGCTTTTGATTGTTGACGATCCTAACAAGCCTTTCGAAACGTATTACCTTGAAAAAAAGTATACGGAAAAGTACTCTGGAATTCAGCTGAAAATTGATATCGAAAGTGCGATCGCCAAGATCAAGCCAATTTATAAAACGGTTCTCATGATGTTCTACAGTGAGGGCTATGCCTACAAGGATATTTCGGAGAAGATGAGTTTGCCACTGAATACAGTGAAAACTTATATTTATCGGGCGAAGTGTGAGATGCGAAAGGAGCTGCAACATGGGGAGCTTTAGCACCGCGATAGGCGAGAGGGATATTTCGTCGATACTCCATTTTCAAATTTTACGTAGTGCGATAAACAAGCAGTTCACGCGCCAATCTTTAGCTAGATTTGGGATTATTTTTTTTGTGTTATCGTATTTTGCGGCGCATTTTTACTACTTTTTTGTATACAATGATTTCTCTTTTTTTATAAGAAGCTGTTTAGACAGCTTCGAGGTCAACCTCGCATATTTTAGCGATGTAGTTTACATTATTAAGTCAGAATATTCATACTATGCTGTCGCAGTTATATTGATCTTCCCGCTGATCTTGATATTGATAGGTCATACTGTGGTCAGTGATTATCTAAGATACCGCCGCCAAATCAATTTTATTGAAACAAAAGCGCGAAAAAACGCGTAATACAAGTACAATAAAATTAAGGAGGCGTATGGCAAGAAAAAGACAAATAGGCGTAAAGCGGAGCATGCTTTTGATCATCGTTATGGTCTTTGCATTTTCAGCTATCACATTTTCAACACCAGTTTCGGCGGCAGCAGCTGACACGACTGTGAAGGTAACTCAGATCTCTAGTAAAGATAAAAAGTCAAAAATTAAAGAAGCGCGCAAGATGTACTCGGCTGCGCTGGACAAAGCGAATAGCGAATACAAAGCAGCGAGGGATAAAGCCCTGGGTATAGACAAAGAGGCAAGTGGAAAAGCGAAAACGAAAGGGGAGAAGACTACGGCGAAAAAGCACTATCAGCAGGCCATAGCTGATGCATCTGCGAACAAAGAGGCAGCGAAGAAAGAGGCGAGAAAAATATATCAGGACGCGATAAAATAATCTATTTTCGGGACACGCCAAAATCAAATTTGGACGTGTCCCCTTTTGTGTTATAATCGACTTATGAATAATGTAAGGAGAAATATGCACGAGAATAAGAAGCACTTAGAGATTGATGACGAAATTGCGCAACAAATCGGCGATAAGATCGGTGTAAGATGGGATATGTTTGGCGTTGATCAGTTTCGACGTGGCATGGCAGTCGAGTTTGAGCATGGACTTCATGACAAACAGACAAATGTTACCAACAATGATCTCGAGATGACAGGCAAGATCGCTTGGGCTCATTTGAAAGAATTTCCAGACTACTACACTCGCCTCGAGGTGATGGAAGAGGAAGCTGAGAAGTTTTGGGGCAAGGAATAAACACGGTTTGAAGAAATTGGAAATTGATCTATTATATCAATAGATCAATTTTTATTATCTTTTGTTGAATTTTGCCATGTGATATAATTTATCTGTAATTAACGAAAGGAAAACGATGATTGTATTCGCCGGAATTATGCCTCATCCGCCGATTGTTATCCCAGAAATCGGACATGATGATGCGAAGAAAACACAAAAAACCCATGATGCACTTCTGAAATTGGCGACTGATCTTGCCGAGTCAGAGCCAGACACAATCATTATAATTTCACCACATATGACTCACTATCCACATCTATTTAATGTTTGTGGCATGAGAGATCTCTACGGCAATTTTAACGCATTTGACTGGCACGATTCGGGTTGGCATGGTCACAATAATACAAAATTGGCCGCAGAAATCGTTGATCGGACAGAAGAAGAGGGTTTGCCTGCGATGCTTTATGATAATGGGGAGGACGAGTACGAGCTCGATCATGGTGTGATGGTTCCCCTCCATTTTTTGCTCGAGAAACTCGATTTTCCTTGCAAAGTTATGCCGATCAGCTATTCTATTGCCAGTAGATCCGAGCATTTCATATTTGGCCAAATAATCGCCGATATCTGCACAAAAAATCCGAATGAAAGAGTAGCTATTATCGCTTCTGGCGATCTCAGTCATCGACTCGGACAGACGCCGCCTGCGGGCATGACTTATACTGGTGAAGAATTCGACAAGAATCTGGTAGAACTAATAAAAAAGGCTGATGAATACTCGATTATCAATATGGACGATGAGTTTGTTGAAAATGCTGGAGAGTGTGGCTATCGTTCAATCTTGATCATGCTTGGGGCGATCTCTGGCCGAGATTACCAACCAGAGGTCCTGTCTTATGAAGGTCCGTTTGGAGTTGGCTATATGGTCGCAAATATGAATGTGAGTTCGGAGTAAATATTTGTACTAGAGTATTACGTTGTATGACCCCTTGATCAGGAGCGAGAGCAATCGGATAATTGGCTCCATTATCGGATGAATTATAGAGATGTGTGTGACACTTTCTGCAATGATTACGCCGATCAAAATAAACGGACCGACGGTCTGGTAAGCGTATTTTGATTCTCGATTTAAGAAATATTCGACCAAGTGTGATCCGTCGAGTGGCGGAATTGGCAGAATATTGAAAACTGCCAAAATGATATTTAGGTCGACGATTATATTTAGGAAACTAAGAACAGCGGATGACTCGATCAAGATGCCCTGCATAAGTGCGATTCTGATCGGAATTGCTAGGATGAAAGCAAGAATCAAGTTGGTCACGATGCCGGCGAAGGCGACTTTTAGCTCATCTGATTTCTTGTTCATGTTGTTCGGATTGATCGGAACCGGCTTGCCCCAGCCAAAACCGACGACAAACAGCATGACTGTACCGAGCGGATCAAGGTGGGCAAGGGGATTGAGCGTAAGCCTGCCCTCAAATTTGGCCGTGTCATCTCCGCAGCGATGCGCCATCCATGCGTGGGCGTACTCGTGAACGGTGATTCCGATGATTAGGGCTACTATATAAGCCAAAAATATAAATGGATTTTGTATTAATCCTAGTAATAACATGAATTCCTTTCTAATGGGGTTGATAAATTATCTATTTTCTAGTATATTATTTAAGTTAAAGGTTTAAAAGACTAGATTTACTTAGGAGACAAATGGGACGTTGCGCAATTTGCACTAAGAGTGCTGTATCTGGAAGCCAGATTTCTCACTCTCAGATTCATACAAAAAGAAAATTTAAGGCTAACTTACAAAAAGTTGGTGGTACTTTGGTTTGCACTCGCTGCCTCAAAACCATCAAAAAAGAGACGAAGTAGTTTTATTCTGGAAGTTTTTCGCCCAGAGCAAGAATTGCCTTGTCTCTTTTTTCGATTTCAAGTGCAAAACAATCTTCGCAAAGTATGTCTTCGGTGAGGGGCTCAAAAGGCACCTCGCTTTTTTTACCACACTCTTTGCACTTGATCCAAAACATCGGATGTTTCTCTCGTAGCTTGTTTTTGTTGGCGGCAGCACAAACTTTACAACGTTTTGGGATGTTGTTTAGTCCTTTATCTAGAAAAAACTTCTGTTCTCCGGCTGTCCAGATGAATTTGTTACCACAATCCTTACAGATTAGTGTCTTTTCCTCTAAATCGCTTAGGTTTACGCCGCTCATTTGATCCTTTGTTATCTATTTATTTCAGTATACTACATTTCATGCGAAATTGGCTAGTCTTGTATTGTTATTTGACCTCGGGTTTGATAAGTTAGAATAGATGCGATCTTTAGATAAAATCAAGATGGAAGCCGAGAATGATGCATGGTCACATGCGTACCTGTTTGTGGGTAACGATGTAGACAAGATGAATGAAGCAATCAACTTTATTCATCTCTCAAAGAAATGTAGGATAGGAGACGTTATCAGCATTTCGCCTGAGGAAAAAATCGGTAAGGCTGGTGAGATCAAAATGGAGCAAATCAAGTCTTTGCTTCATGACGTAAGTTTGACGACCAACAACTCTTCAAGAATCGCTATAATTTACTCGGCAGACAAGTTGAATATTTCTTCAGCAAACATGCTTCTAAAAACATTGGAAGAGCCTTCAAAGAATATCATCTTTATCTTGGTCTCGGCGACAGAATCGGTGATCGCAACAATCAAATCGCGCTGTCGAATCTATCATTTTGGCACAGACGCAGAGAAAGATCATAAATATTCATACGATCAATTTGTTCAAGGCACATTGATAGACGGTTTCAAGAAAATCGAAGAGATTGTTAAAAATGAAGAAACAATGCCATTTCTTGACGGTTTGTCGGACTATCTTCTCGAAGTAATGAACGAAAAGCTTTGTACAGAATTGGCAGAGCTTGTCGAAAAGACTCAGCTGACAAAGAAAATGATCAAGGGGAATGCAAATCAAAGATTAACTTTAGAAAATTTATTTTTAGATATCAAGGATTATATATGAGTGAAATATTTGTAAAAACACGGAGCGATGGCAAGATTTATCCTGTCGACAAAGGAAATCTTGAGGTTGTCGCTGGCGATCAGGTTCTTTTTGATTCTGATCAATGTCAGGAGATTGCTCGCGTAATGCTCAGCTCAGAAGCAAAGAAAGAGACCGATAGTTTAGTTCCTGCCTCGCAGACAACAGGCGTGATCGTTCGACGACTAAACGAGCGAGATCTTGAAATTGATGAAAAAAGAAAAGTCGAAGCGAGAGAAAATTTGGATAGATGCAAGCAGATAGTCGCAAAACATGATCTGCCGATGGAGTTACTCGACGCCGATATTTCATACGATGGGAAGAAACTGACATTCTATTTTTCTGCTCCTGGACGCGTAGATTTTCGTTCTCTTGTCTCTGAACTGGCCGCAAATTTCCAGAAGCTAATCCGTCTCCAACAAGTTGGAGCTCGAGATCGTGCTAGATTTGTTGGTGGCGTTGGTCGCTGTGGTCAAGGCTTTTGTTGCAAGCGCTTCTTGAAAGGCGAGCTTGATGTTGTTAGTATCGATATGGCATACGATCAGAATTTGGCGCAAATGGGCTCAAACCGTGTCACGGGGGCTTGCGGAAAGCTGATGTGCTGTCTAAAGTATGAATTAGACTTTTATAAGAAGCAAAAAAAAGCCCTGCCTGCAGTCGGATCCAAGATTAAAACAGCTAAGGGCATGGGAACTGTTGTTCATCAATGTATCGTAAAAAATATCGTAAAAGTTGAGCTAGAAGATAGAACCATATTGGAGGTAGATTGCCCATAGAAATTATTATAATTGCTTGTCTCGCTATCGCGCTATTTTTGCTTTTGCGTCATTATCCAGAAGCGAAGGATTCTGGTGTTGTTCAGCAGGCGAAGAGAATTCGTGCAATATTTGCAAGATTTTCGCGTCCTCGAAAAGTTGCACCAGTTCAGCCAGTAGATATGTCTGAGATCGAGAAGGCGATTGTATCTGGTCAAGAGCATATCGTCGCGCCTGTTGAAATTCAGAAAGCAACAGATACATACAGTGATCTTGATCCAATCCTCGCGAGAACCCTTTGCCAAGCAGATGCGGCTCTTGAGGCGAATGATCTGCGAGAAGCAGAGGATCTTTCAATCGAGGTCATTACTCAGAATAAACGCTGTGGAGAAGCATATATCATAATCGGTAAAGTAGCCTTTTCTCGTGGCCAGTTTGATGATGCCAAAGAAGCTTTTGCGGTTGCAATCAAGTGCAACAACGAATTGGCTGAAGCATATTTCGGTCTCGGAAAAACACAACTGCGTGAGGAGAATTTTACACAAGCTCTCGAAAATTTGCAAAAGTCTATTAATCTCGAAAAGGGACACGCAGATTGGTATGGAGAACTCGGCAAGGCATTCATGGAAGTTCGACAGTATGCGAAAGCTGCTAAAGTCCTTAAACGGGCAGCGAGTCTTGATATAGACAATAAAGAATATAAGAATTTGGCTTCTGAGGCAGAGGACAAACAGCGAGCGCATTCTTACTATTCTAAGGGTAGATAATATTCTTCTGTTTGAGATTGATTTTTGATTACTTTTCTGTCAAAATATCTAAAGTAAAAGGGTTATTTTGTTATTTAGTGCCGTTGTAGCTCAGCCCCGACGCGCTGGTCGGGGAGCCGACAGGATCGTCGGCTTTGGTAGAGCAGTTATTTAGTGCCGTTGTAGCTCAGTTGGTAGAGCAACTCCATGGTAAGGAGTAGGTCACCGGTTCAATTCCGGTCAACGGCTCCATGAAATATGTTTTGAGAGCGTAAATTGATTATATTTGGCCAGATAGTGAGCGTAGGCCATTTTTTATTCGTGAGATTTGGCAAAGAGAATCTCTTATTGAATAATTTGCAAAAATACGCTATAATTGTTTGGTAAATTGACATTGTGCTGGGATAGCAAAGCGGTCAACTGCAACAGACTGTAAATCTGTCGGCTTCGGCCTTCGTAGGTTCGAATCCTTCTCCCAGCACCAGTGCCACCTTAGCTCAGTGGTAGAGCAACTGTTTTGTAAACAGTCGGTCGTCGGTTCAAGTCCGACAGGTGGCTCCATAGAATTAATTTGTTTATATATCAAACTTAAGGAACTGTAATGGCTAAAGAAGCACGAAAATTGGTAACACTGGAATGCAGCGTCTGCAAGAACCGAAATTATCACACTGACAAAAGAACAAAGGGTCAGGATGTAATCAAGAGACTTGAATTCGAAAAATATTGTAAGTGTTGCAAAAAGAGAACAACTCACAAAGAAACAAAATAATCTTTTCGATTATATTTTGAAATTACCATTTTTCAGTTAATGACAAATGGTAATTGACCAATGAAAAATAGCGCTACGGCGCTCATAGGGCCATAGTTTAACGGTAGAACAACGGTCTCCAAAACCGTTGATAGGGGTTCGATTCCTCTTGGCCCTGCCAAAAAAATTTCACCCCTTGGGGTGGAGTTTTTTTGATGTGAAAGCAAGTGTGAATCGAACGGGGAAGTGGTCGGAAAACAGTAGTTTTCCGTTGTTGGAAGGAACCGGAAAACGAGGGTGTCTAGAAGCCCCGATTTATTGGGGCGCGTGAGATTCCCCGCCCTCTAGTCCCTGCCAGCGCATTTTTCCTGCTAAAACCGTTCTGATTTTGTTTCATGGCGCTAGGACGGTTAGAACCTTTTTGGCATTGTGCAACAAAGCACCTTTTATTTTCGGTGTTCTTTTGTTAGAGTAATATAAATCAATCGTCTCGACTGAGGGCGGACTTGGATGATAAAAAAATGGAAAATTATTAAACTCTAAGGATTTATATTACTATGGAAAATAATTACACACTAAGAATTTCTATTACTTCGGCATGCAATTTGAATTGTATTTATTGCAATACTCAAAGGAAAATTGACGTTAAGAGTGTAATGAGTAAGGACGATATAATGGGTATAATTAATGCCGGATTTAAAGCGGGAGTGCGTAAAATAAGTTGGACTGGAGGAGAACCGACTGTTCGCCCCGATTTTATAGACATTGTGAGGGAGGCCAAAGAGGTTGGAATAAAGAAACAAAGCATGACAACAAATGGGATTTTGTATTATAAAATGGCCGAACAATTAAAAGATGCCGGAATTTCCAAAATTAATTTTAGCCTGGATACTTTAGATCCTGAGGAGTATAAGAAAATCTGCGGATACGATGGTTTCGATAAGGCAATAAAATCAATCAATATGGCGACCAAGCTGTATGAACGTATTAAGATTAACTGCGTTGTAACGAAAGCAAATCGGCACGTGACAGAGGAGATGATTAACTATTTTGATAAGTATGGGGATAAAATAATAATCCGTTTTCTAGAAATGGTTCCCTGCGGTCAAATGTATAAGAGCAACAAGTCAATTTTTGGCGAGAATTTTTTATCGGTTAACGAAATGATAGATGACTTTAAAAAGATTGGGAAAATTACTCCCGTCGACGTTGAGGGTGATGTGCCAAAATCATTATATTATAAGATTGCGGGAAAGATGGGAATATACGGTGTTAACCCTAACTACAGCGTCGGTTACGTTTGCGACAAAACAAAATGTCCTAAGATTAGAATAAGTCCAAATGGATTTGTTTCAAATTGTTCAATACAACTAAAATATGTAAGAGATTTTCGTGTCACAACACAGGAAGAAAAAAATAAGCTAATGTCGGAAATTGTAAATGAGAAAAAAATAGAAGCTATAAGGGTTTTAAGCATAAGCAAAAATATTATGATTTTTGGAGGTTCGGTATGAATCCTGAATATATAAGTAAAAAGTTTATCAAATGAAAACACCAATAAATCGAAAGTCCTACAAGTATATCTTGGATGATGTTGTCGATCTAGTAAAAAAAGCATGTGAAAGCGATCAAAGATGGAAATACCATATTTATCCAGTAGTTAAATATGGCAATATGTTGGCTGACGAGCTTGGCGCGGACAAGGAAATTGTTGAGCTTTCTTGCTGGTTACACGATTTAACAAGGATTAAAGGTGAAGTGGAAAATCATCATATAACAAGCTCTGATGAGGCGGAAAAGATATTAAATGATCTAGGGTACGACAAAGATAAAACGGAAAAAGTAAAAGGTTGTATACGTGCTCACAGGGGTAGCGTTAATATGAAAAAGAAAAACATTGAAGAGGAGATTGTTGCCTCTGCGGATGCGATGGCGCATTTCGAGTTCGCAATAATATTATTCTATTCTGCCTTCGGTAGAAAAGGGCTCTCTTTAGAGGATGGAACAAAGTGGATTTCTGAAAAAATCGAGAGATCTTGGAACAAAATATCCATACCTTCCGCTAGAGAGATGGTTTCTGACAGATATAAAGAGTTAAAAGATATCCTCCTGTATGAGAAACAGTTACAAGAAATAGCATGAGGATTTTATTAGTACGATAGGGGATAATTTTTTATGAGAAAGTATACCATTTTTAGCATTAAAAAAGACGCGATAAAAAGAGGGATTGACAGAGATATCATCAGAGACATTTCTGAGTTTTATACGATAAAGAATCTTAAGGAGCTAAATATTGATAGAAAAACAGCTTTGCATTTGAAGGACAACGAATGGAAAACTAACTGGAATCCTAGTCCGAGTGATGAGGTCAAAAGATTGTGTTGCAACTATGAGTCCGGGAAGGTTATTGTTGTATTGTGCGAAATTAATACGCCCAAGGATGCAGTAAAATTTGGTACAAAGTTGAAGGGCCTTAGTTACTTGCCGCACTTATGTAGCAAAAAAAGTATCAGGGGGAAATATGCAGATGCTTCGATGCTCAATCGTTTGCATCAAGATAAGCTTAATAAAATTTTTGTCCTTCTAGACAGGAATGGAAAAAAAATTAGCACTGTGCCGAATATTCTCCATTCGGTCGACAACGATATTGAATTTAACGATTATATGTCTTTGTTTTTTACTGACGTAAAACTTTAGGTTAGCCTTTTGCATATGAGTAATTATTCTTTGGGTTTAAATTTTGGTCACGACACATCTGCCTGCTTAATAAAGGACGGAAAGATTTATGCTGCTGAAGAAGAGAGATGGTCTGGCATCAAACATAATTATCCGAACGAAAATGAAAAGTTTTTGTTTCCCCATGAGTCCTTAAAATATTGTTTAGAAAGAGCAAAAATTTCCTTAGACAAAATAGACACAATAATTGGAGTCTCTTTGCATCCAGAGCATAGATTGGGGGAAGACGATGGGGTATTGCTAGATTATTTGCCAAAATCAATTAAACGGAAAATTAAGTTTATAAGTCATCATCAAGCGCATGTTTTATCCGGTTTTTATCTGACTAAATTTAGATCGGCTGTTGGATTGTGTATTGATGGGGCAGGAAGTATGCTGGGACCGGATTTTGATCAGCGCGAAAGAGTGTCAGGCTTTTATTTAGATGACAAAAGGGTTGATAAGATCTATCATCTTTCTGAAACTGATATTGGAAAGAGTAATAAAAGTGAGCAAAAGGAAAATAAACAATCTCTTGGGAACTTTTATAAAAACTTTGCGATAAGAACCGTAGTTCCTGGTGACGAACCAGAGGGCACCATGATGGCGATGGCAGCTCTCTCCTCAGGTAAAAAGTTTTATCGTGCAGTTAAGAAATGATTGAATTTAAAGACCATGGCATAATTTTTATAAAAAATGGTTTGGGTTCTAGATTGCTGACGGAAAAAATATATATCGGTGGCTTAGAATGGTCACCAAATAACGTCCGTCGCATTGACTTTGCTACTAGGTGCGCATTAGCAAGCGCTGTACAGCAGGCGTTTGAGGAGGCGGTTTTGCACGTAGTCATTCATCTTAAAAAGATAACTAATTGTGAAAACTTAATATTTTCTGGCGGGTGTGCCCTGAATTCTAAATTAAACGGAAAAATTTTGGATTTGGGAAAATTTAAAAATGTTTATGTTCCTCCAGCCCCAAATGATGCGGGCACGGCTGTAGGTGCTGCTCTTTATGGCTGGTGCCATCTCTTGAAAAACAAGAGACCAGAACAAACCGTATGCCCAGATTGGGGACCGGACCTGGGTAAGATTGATATCAAGCGAATAAATGACAATGGGTACTCCGTTGAAACATTTAGCAACTCTTTAGATCTTGCCAAAAAAACTGCAGAATTATTGAGAGACAAGGAGATTGTATTTCTAGCACATGGTAATATGGAGTTTGGCCCAAGAGCATTGGGGCATAGGAGCATATTAGCCCATCCTGGGAATGCTTTATTGAGAGATCGTTTAAATAAAATGAAAAGAAGAGCGTATTTTAGGCCTTTGGCTCCTAGCATTATTGAAGACAAGTTTAGATACTGGTTTACTGGTGATGCTGATTATTATATGAATAAAGTTGCTTGCCTTAAAAAATCAAAAAAAGGAGCAGCAGAAGGAGCAGTACATAGTGATAACAGCGCCAGGGTCCAGTTAGTACCGAAGGATGGCGGTCTGTATTATGAGATTTTGAACGAATTTTATAAGATTACCAACATTCCTATTTTAATAAATACTTCTTTGAATTTAAAAGGAAAACCTATTGCGCGGTCCTTTGAGGATGTGTTTAAGGTTTTTGATAAATTAGAACCTGACGCGTTGGTGTTAGATAATATTTTAATAACGAAAAAAAGCAGGTTGATAATAAGGGAGAAAAGAGATTATATCAAATAATCACAGCGACTGGGGAGCATAAACTCTGCTCAATAGCGGTTCTAACATTGTCCAAAGCTCACCGTCACGCTTAGCGCGACTTATAAGACGCTCAACGTCTTGCCAAAATATCCACCACGATGCTGGATATTTTTTTGTATTGAATAAATGATTGTTCGAAATAATCTAATATTTATGTTAGAATTATTAAAACACGCGGGTAGCTGGAAGGCTAAAAGCTATATTTAAAATTTAAATATATTAAATTGCAAGGATAATATGACTGAGGTTATAAGGCTCGAGGATATCAAGAAGATATACAAGACAGGGGATGAAGAGGTTGCTGCGGTCAAAAATGCCAATTTGATTATTGAGAAAGGCGAGTTTGTGGCGATTACCGGACCTTCGGGCTCTGGCAAGTCGACTCTGATGCACATTCTAGGGCTCTTAGATAAGCCGACAAGCGGCAAATACTATCTTGATGGAGAAGATGTTAGTAAGATAAGTGCAAATGATCAGGCTGAGATTAGAAACAAGAAAATTGGTTTTGTTTTTCAACAGTTCAATCTTTTGCCAAAGACTACAGTCAAAGACAATATTTTGTTACCAACGATTTACGGTAAGATAAATAATCCAAACGCAAAAGTTGACGAGCTGTTGGAGAAGGTGGGCCTAAAGGACCGCGCCAAGCATCTCTCCAATCAGCTTTCTGGCGGCCAGATTCAGCGAGTCGCTATCGCGCGGTCCCTCATCATGAATCCGTCTCTCATCATGGCAGACGAACCAACTGGGAATCTGGACACAAAAAAGTCAGCCGAAATCATGAAGCTTTTTCGAGAGATAAATGAACAGGGAGCGACTATTATTTTGATTACACATGAGGATAATATTGCAAAACATGCTAAGAGAATAATCAAGATCATCGACGGTGAAATCGTTAGCGATCAGAAAGGTATGAAATAATATGAAATTTTTTATTTTGATGAAGCAATCTATTAAGGCAATATTTAGCAATAAAGGCAGAAGTGCTCTGACTGTGCTTGGAATTGTGATTGGTATTGGCTCAGTTATTGCGCTGATGGCGCTTGGCAGTGGCGTTCAGGCATATATTTCTAATCAGATCGGGGCATTGGGCACGACTACTTTGATAATCTCAAATGGCGGAGGAATGGCTGCAGCAACATCAAGTTCTAGTGCCGGCAGCTCTTCTAATATTGGTGCTGGTCAACAAAATGCTAGATCTGGGGCAATGGGCGAAAGCGCTTCAGCTTTGACCGTTTCTGACTATGAGCTACTCCAAGACAAGACGAAAAATCCTGATATTAGCTCTGTGGTTGGTGTGATCTCCGGTTCTGGTACATACAGCGATTTGCGTTTTTCTGTTACGGGTGCAAACACCGCTATTTTTGCAATCAATTCATTATCTGTCGGGAAAGGAAGCTTGTTTACTGACGCAAATGTTGGCAATAAGGACAAAGTTGCGGTTTTGGGAAGCGATACAGCCACTAATCTTTTTGGTACCGATGAACCGATAAATAAATCTATTTTGGTAGGGAAAGATACATATACTGTGGTCGGAGTTTTGGCGGCAGCGAAAGGTAGTACATTCAACAATCCAAATGATATGGTCTATGTGCCATATACGGCAGCTTTTGTCTCCCTTGGGACCGATCGATTTAGTCGTTTCACTGTCAAAGCAAACTCTGACAGCGTCGTCGACAGTGCAAAAACTGAAATCGAGAATACTCTAATGAGCAGTCATAATATAAAGGAGAAGAAACTGGCTGATTTCTCTGTCAGCACTTCTGCGGATTTGCTTTCAACCGTCAGCAGTATTACTAACATTTTAACCTCACTTTTGTCAGGTATTGCTGCAATCTCCCTGTTGGTCGGCGGTATAGGCATCATGAACATTATGCTTGTTTCTGTGACGGAGCGTACTCGAGAGATCGGCCTACGTAAAGCCGTCGGTGCAAAAACTAAAGATATTCTGATCCAATTTTTGATCGAAGCAATTTTCTTAACTCTAGCCGGTGGAATTTTGGGCATCGGCCTCGGTTGGGGGCTTGGTGCAATCGCTGGGCACTTTGTGGGATTTTCGGCAGTGCTGACCCAGTCAGCAATTATTTTGGCCGTTGGTATTTCGACTGCTGTCGGAATCGTATTCGGTATTTATCCTGCCGCAAGAGCTGCAAAGCTCAATCCGATTGATGCGCTTCGGTATGAATAAGCGAGCAGCTTCACCTTGGTGTCATGATTTGATATTCGAGCTCATATATAATGTCTAGTTATTACAGAATTTAAACAATCAGAAATACTTAGCATATATACTGATTTAGCTAGCTGAGTTTGTATAAATTCAAAAATATGTTCTCCGCTTGGATAGTAAAATCACATTATTTTTTTGGTCGAGATAATTGCATTGTGCTAAAATATAAGAATCATGATTGCTTCTATCATACAGGCAGATAAAGTATCAAAAACTTATCATACTGGTGGGGCGGAGATTCGAGCTCTTTCAGACATCTCTTTAGTGATATTGCCAGGCGATTTTATTATGATCACAGGGCGAAATGGCTCTGGCAAATCTACTCTCTTGCATCAACTGGCACTTTTGGATTTCCCGGACTCTGGAGAAGTGATAATAAATAATCAGAAAACCACCGAGCTCTCCGAGCAGCTAAGAATGGATTTTCGTTTATCATCACTTGGCTACATTTTTCAAGAATATGCGCTGATTGCCGAGCTGACAGCGATAGAAAATGTGATGCTACCTGCGATGATGCTTGAATCATCAGAAAAAGCCAAGAAGAAAGCTGCGCAGCTACTTGATAAGGTTGGTCTTACAAATAAGCATAACAGACTACCCTCGGAACTTTCTGGTGGTGAGCAGCAGAAAGTTGCGATCGCACGTGCATTGGTAAATTCCCCTCGGATTATTTTTGCTGATGAGCCAACTGCAAATCTCGATACTATTGCTGCCAAGGAGGTGCTAAATATATTCAAAACTTTAAATGAGAAAGACGGCATCACTATTGTGATGGTCACTCATGAACCAGAGGAGCTTGAATACGCCTCAAGACTAATACATCTCTCGGACGGGAGGATCAAATGAGCACACAGATCCGCTTGCCTTTTTATCTTGCTTGGCAGTACATCCGTCGTGGACGAAAATGGACATTTTTTCTGACAATTTTCATGATGTCTGTAGCATTTATCAATCTGATTTTTATTTCTTCGTTATTTGCTGGTATTATCGACGGGACGAACAAGCAGATTATCAACACGATGACTGGCAATTTTTACATTACGCCAAATGACGGCCAGGATTATATTAAAGGCAAAGACCGCGCACTAGACTTGATTGCAACGGTCGACGGAGTGACAGGTGAGAGCGCGAGGACGCAAGTACCGGCTCGTATGAGCTACAAGAATATTCGTGGCAGCTGGCAAATTTTAGCGATCAATCCTGAGGACGAGAGATTAGTTTCGAATGTTGCCGACAAGATGACATCTGGCGTTTTTCTAGAGCCAGGTGACGATGATCAAATAATCATCGGCAGGCAAATCGCTGGCGGTGAGAACGTGGAGGAAAATGCTTTTTCTTTCAAAGGTGCCAAGGTAGGGGAAAAAGTCACTTTAACATTTGAGGGCTTCGCTAAAGAGTTTACGATAAAGGGAATCTTTGCTACTAAATTTGTTGAAGCTGATAGCCGAGCATTTATTACTAATTCAGCGCTAACAAAGCTTTTGCCTACAACTACTGACTTTGCGACGACTATAGCGATTAAGACAGACAAATCAGCCAGTGCGGACACTTTGACCAAGATATCGGCGCTAGGAATCGAAGGTAAAGTCTATTCCTGGCAGGAAGCGGCAGGGCTTATGAAGTTGGTAGCTGAAAGCTTCAAGAGTATCAATGCTTTGGTGACGATTGTTGGAATTCTGATCGCGGCCGTGACCATCTTTATAATTATTTACGTCGATATTGTGAATAAGCGTAAGCAGATTGGAATTCTCCGAGCGATAGGTATAAAATCATACATTATCATATTTTCTTATGTAATTTTGGCAGCAGTCTACGCAGTAGCCGGAGTAATTCTGGGCACGGTACTATTTTTTGTGGCCATCGTCCCATATTTTCAGGCGCATCCGTTTGTCTTGCCAATTTGCGATGCCGTCTTAGTCTTATCCAAGCTTGACTACATTGCCCGAGCTGAGGCGATCATGTGGGTCTCGGTAATATCTGGCTTGATCCCTGCGGCACTGACGACTCGTACAAAAATTCTTGATGCAATACTTGGTCGATAGATCAATAAAAAAATGCCCTGCTAGAGGGCATTTTTTGGAATCTCAAACTTTGACTACTTGTCGTATTTTGCAACAAATTCTTTGATTGCTTCAATATTTTCGATAACTAGCTTTGCTTTTTTTACGCCAAACTGAAAAGGGTATTGATCCTGTTCGTCGTTTTTGATTACGATCATGCGGTTGCCTTTGAACTCTGATTCGGAAATGATTGCCATAGTGACTCTCCTTACATTATTTATTTGTAGTACTATCATACCGCAAAGTTGTGAATTTCCAAAATACACTGCAAAAGTATGCTTTTGTGCTCATTCTATTGACATTTTTAGTAAAATAGAGTATGATATACACATCATTTCGTCGGAGGTATGGGAAAAATGAGTAAATCGTTAAAGTTAGTTCTTACTGCGTTGTTGCTAGTCTACTTAGTAGGCACAAGCATAACTCTCTTCCAGAGAGGCGCAGCAATTGAATCGTTGCAAGGTCAGCTTAACGCTGCGAACGCAACGATCTCCAAAATGGAGAGCGACCATAAGTTCAATAAAATGAATTACGACCTAGCCGTGAAGCACTGGCAAAAAGTTCAGGCGGATACGAAAGCATCAGCCGAGCTGTATGTCAGAAGCAAAGTTTCAGAGAAACAGTCTCAGTTAATCGGCTATCGTAGCCAGCTGGTGATAAATGGTTTCCGAGAAGCGTTTCGGCTGTTAACGCCATATCAGCGAGATATCTTCGCTCAAAGTGTAGATCTTTCGGTCTACTATCCAAGCGGTTTCGTCGGCAAATTGACAATCCAGAGGATGGATTATCTTCCTATTAATTTAGGTCTAAAAACATCCGCTGGTGAGCAGCTCTGGCAGGCTATAAGCATAGCTGAAGAGCGCGACTATCAATCCCAGTGGACCATCTTTGAAGATGGCTCCGCTAAGAAAGTTTCCGAGACTTATAATCGGGAGTTAAAAAAAGAGGGGATCGAAATCCCCAAACCAAAAAGTTTATAAAAAATTAGGCGCCGAGTCTCTCAGATAATTGATGGAGAGGGTCATATAAAGCCTGATCGATCCAGAAAGACTGGAAAACAAGCCTTCGAGCCAAAACTCGGAGGTTTTTTTATTTAGCAAATTTATCAAGTTTTACGACTAGGCCTTGATTTTGGACTAGAAGAATGTTTTTTCTGGATTTTTGTTTTACAAATTTTATGACATTTTCAAAATACTTTTTGTGTAGGGCGCTGTTTGGATTGAAATGGTCGCAAATGCATAATTTTACTTTTGAATCCTTCAGTATTTCAATCAAGTCGAATGCAGTTGAGTGGAATACTGAGCTTTTGCAGTATGAAAAGTTATGAAGATTGAAAATAAGGATATCAACATTCGCAAAAATAGATTTCAGTTCGTTGTTGAATTCTACTGGCCCTAGCATCTCTCCTGAATAATCTTCGGATCCGATCACATATTCTCCGTCTGTAGTTTTGAATCTCTTAGTAAAGCCAGAATCTCCGGTATAGCCGATCTTGACCCCACTAAGGTCGAGAACAAAACCAAACGATCCATCGATTGAATGATATGTTCTTATTGGCTTCAGAGAATATTTTTGGGATAACGTGATGCTCTCACCGGACAATTTACGAAGGTTGATGCTGGCCCTTGTATTTTTTTCAATATGCCAAGGCTTTACTGTACGGTCTTCTAGCGCTTCTTCGGACGCTAGTAGCTCAAATTTTTCACCATTGTTTGAGGCAATTTCTACGACTATGTTGGCGTCGTTGTCGTGGTCTGAGTGTGCATGTGAGATAAATAGTCCGTTTGTCCTGTATAGATTCACACCAATTCTTTGTGCTCTGTCGAGAGTGTTGACTCCCGGATCAACCATAAGTTCAAGATCGTGGTATTTGATATAAAAGCCACTGTGCAAAGGCTTGAATCCGATATCGTTCTTGAAAAATGGTCTATACTGTCTGCCGAGCATGGCAATAAAATTCCCTTTAATCTCATGAGCGTAAGTGTGGCCAGCGGCTCGCTGCTTTTTGTAGGCAGCTTGTTCTTCCGTCTCGGTTTTCTGTAGGTTTATAGTGTCTAATTTCATATTCTTATGGTACAATATCTAGTATTATTAGACAAGTGTTTACAATCATTGACAAAAATGATAAGGTATTTATGATAATCTGAATAAAGGGGGATTTATCATGAGTAAGAGATTTATTGAGCTCAGCTTCGAACATAGATTTGAAGCAATTCAACAGGCCTTAGGCCAAATGCGTTCATTGCTTATGACATTTGCCTCACCGATAAGTCTTATGACTTACGGCAGTGCAACATATGGCTATAACGATTTAGTTCGAGGCAATATGGACGACATTGATGCATTTCTGATTGTTCCGTCAGATGTACCTTACAATCAATTTCTCTCTACAGTAAATGGCGTCGTGCCTAAGGCCGGCTCCACTACTGAGCTTTTCTTCGAAAAGCTAATTTCGTCGGAGTTTGATATCATTCGGTTTTATGGCGAGAATGATGGCATTAAACTCGGCTTTCGTGTTATTACTGAAGACTTGCTGGTAAAAGTTACTTCTGAATCGACTTGTACCTCAAAGGTTATAAATGTTGCACCGAAAGGTGCAAAACAAATTTTTTATGACACCGAGGTTCGATTAGGTGGTGGTCCGGCACGCGAAGTTTCTCTTGATAGGCTTCCTATTGGCGGAACGGATTCAGCAGTGGAGGCAGTCCGTCAATACAGCTTTTCCGATTGCAGAGAGTATCTTGGTATTATTGGTAGGAAACTACTTACATGCCAGGCGGTCTATGATCCATACCACATAATCAAGCAATGTCTTGACAATCTTTGGAAAGCTTATGTCAAGTTTTCTTATCAGCTAAATCCAGCAATTCAACCAACTGATCTGATAAACTCGATCATGCGCTCTGAGCGTTTTTCTGATCAGTTTAGAGTATCACTTCAAAACAAGATTGAATATTGCTTCCTTGCAATATAATATCGCTTGTTTCTTCTCTTAGTCCTTCGTCTTATAACGAAGGACTTTTTTTGTAAGCAATCTGTGACTAACATTGATTATGTGTTGACAAATTTGCTCAAAAAGAGTATAATTATGACATTCTGAAAAGGGCAAAGAGCCCAAAAAAGGGGGAAGATAAATGAAATTTTATCTTATCACTGTATATTCAATGCCGGCTGTGCAGTCGCGCGTTGTCATCGCACCAAATGCGGTCGAGGCCGTGCGACATATTGCACGGAATCTAAGTGTTGGAGATAATACCGAGCTCAAGGTTGAGCGTTATCTTATCGAAGATACAGGTACAGAACCGCGTATTGAGCGCAACAAGAACATGCTGAAAGGCAAGTACAATGAGCTCATTCATAAGGTAAATGTGCTTGATGAATGAACATTATACCCTGACTTATTATAAGTTGGGGTATTTTTTTATCCCAAAAAGGAGCGTTTACGATTGACTAGATTGTCAAATTATGTTAATATATCGACATTCGTTTATCTTATATTGCGAAGAGCAAAATTTTGATAGAGGAGGACGAATATGACAGTTCTGAATATTTTCAAAGAAATGAACAATTTTGTTTACGAAGGTTTGCCCTTCAAAGGACACGTTCATGTCGAAAACCCGTATGATGTTTATTTTAGTTCGAAGCTTTCTCGGGATGAACTTACTGATATGACCCCAGTAGTATTTCGAACGCTTGATCATGAGTATGGCGTCGGGGTGTGTCTGCCTGATGGACTAGTTCTTTCTTACTCGTGTGGCAAATTCAACGATATCATCTGTCTTTGGCGAATGATCGAGATATTGCCTTTTTGTGGCAGCGTCAGTCGGCCAATATTGCCACATCTGGTAAATGCAGTAATACGGCAACAATCGTCGCAAGAATCTCTTTTGATAACATTGAGCAAGCTGATTGTTGGCGACTGTAAATCAATTTACAGAAATGTAATGAGTAAAAAGGTGCCAGAGGAGATTATTCGATTGATTCTGGAGAGCCAGAGTGGCCCGGCGCCAATGAATCTCAATGCGATCACAGAGGAATCGATATCCGGGACGATTGAGTGGAGAGAGGACTTTGCCAAAGCGGGTGCTATACATCCTGATGAGTGGGGTCGGATCGTCAAGGAGCGCGAAGAGTTGATCAAGCGTTATGAAAAATATATTCTTGATTACCTCTCTTATGGAAAGAAAACCTCAAACCAGTTCTTGCTGGACACGATAGCCGAAGAGATCGTTCTACTGGTGGAGGATGGGTTGGAGGAAAAATACTCCCCGATGACTGTCTCAGCCTTGGCGATTATTTTTTCCTATTTGCTCGAGATTAGAGAGTTATTGGATGATCAATCGAAGGATCAGCCTAGTGATGAGTCAGTGGTGCTTGCAAAACGTCTCGCTATCAAGAGTGTCTCAACATGGCTGACGGTACGCGAGCGACCTTGGTGGAAGCCATTTGTTTCAGAGAAGGCGATCGTCGCAACCATTGATCGGCTTGAAGAAATCTGTAAAGAATATTTTCTTCCCGAAACGAACGACTAAGCGCATGGACAATCTATGATCAAATCAGCCGGCTACCCTCACAAGTAGCTGGCTTTTTTATTTACAATCATTGACAAATAATCATAAAGTGTTAAAATGAGCTCATTCGTTAGGTTTCTTATCTGCAGCGTCAGAAATTTTTGAAAAGGAGAAAACGAATGAACACAAATACAGTAAACTCGACAAAAACAGTCGAAGATCGAAAAGTCGCTTTTGCGGCAATGGCAGAAGATTTTGATTATCTTTTGGCCAGTTTTGCACGCTTCATGGGCTTTGCTCGTAAAAGCTCGGAAATGAAGCTATTTGAGGCTTATCTCTTTTGCCTTCGGGAGAAAATGTCAAAAGGCATCTGCTTTCCGGTCGTCAGCGTCGCGCTTTCGGCACTCATCGGAAATGCCCAGAACATGGAGCATGCACTATCAAATGCTTCAAATGATGAATCGAGAGCGGCCTTGCTTGCGGAATTTATCCACAACAAAACGGAAGGTTTGCTCAACGCCTCCGAGTGGCTTTCAAATGAGAGCAAGACGTGGTCTGACCCAATTACCAAAGCGGATGCAGAAAATCTACTTTCGGAGTTGTTTGAAATTTATTATAGCCAGGTCTCCGTGCTGGAAGCTATGACTATTTTGCAACTGATCTCACCATGAATTGATGCCAGCGCCAGCTACCGTCACAAGTAGCTGGTTTTTTTATTACAAATTTGACGACATAATCTATTAGAGCTAGAATTTTAGTATACAAAATAAGGAGGGATTTTGATTGAACTAAAGAATGTTTCGAAAGTATATGAGCTCGGCGGAGAAAAAATCTTTGCGCTTGATCATGTCAATTTGCAAGTGGAAAAAGGAGAATTCATTGCCATCATGGGCCCATCTGGCTCGGGTAAATCGACTCTAGCAAATGTGATCGGTGGACTTGACGTGCCAGACGAGGGTGAAGTTTTGGCTGATGGGGTAGATATTGTGAAAATGAGTGATTCAGTTCTCTCGAATTATCGCAACAAGAAGATCGGCTTTATCTTTCAATCTTTTAATTTGCAGCCAACTTACACGTCTTTGGAAAACGTAATGATCCCACTTTTGTTCTCGGGCGTTAGTCTATCTGAGAGAAAAAAACGAGCGCTAGAGTGCTTGAAATCAGTTGGTCTCGAAGATCGGGTCAGTCACCGACCTGGGGAGTTGTCTGGCGGGCAGAGGCAGAGAGTTTGCATCGCGCGCGCATTGGCGAATAATCCTGAGATGATAATCGCCGACGAACCTACCGGCAATTTGGACTCGAAAAAAGGGGCCGAGATTATTGATTTATTGAAGCAGCTAAATAAAGAAGCGGGGATAACGCTTATTGTCATTACCCATGATGTATCGGTGGCTCGGGAAGCGAAGAAAATTTTGAATATTAAAGATGGCAAAATCTGCTAAGGAGCAAAATGAGATTTTTTGATTATATTCGTTTGGCTCTGAAAAATCTGACACGCCAGAAAATGAGAACTACTCTGACTATCATTGCTATTACTGTCGGCTCTTTGTCCTTGATCTTGATGGCTTCGTTGATGATTAGCATCAGACAATCGCTGATGGACCAATTTCGCAATCTTGGTGCCTTTAATCTAGTCACTGTTGTAAAAGATCCAAATTCAGTTGATAACAACAATCTGATGGGCACTGGCGGCAGATCCTCTGAGGGCAAGATGATCTCTGACGCTACCTTGGCTGCAGTAAAACATATTGATCATGTGGTCGCCGCAACACCAATTCTTGGAATTAGCGCGGACACGATGAAACTCGCAGGCCAGGATAAAAAAACTTGGGCGAGCGTAGTGGCCTTTGAGCCAGACACTAGTGTTTTTGAAATCCCGATAGTCGCTGGTCGTAATGTTACAAATGCAGATCTAGATAAGATCGTTGTTGGCTCTCGCTTTTTGGATGATTTTAAATATCGTGGTCGCGAAAAGGAACTTATTGGGCAAAAAGTCGTTTTCAATTTGAAAAATGGCGGTGGTGGCGGATCGGGTGTTGATTGGGGGACGCCGCCGGCGCAGCCTCCAGCAAATGCCGATGACAGCTGGTACAAGGAACAGGGTAACAAGGGAATCGAAATTGAGGCCGAGATTGTTGGCGTTGCGGACAATGGCACAGTCGGCGACGGTCAGAATTATATCAATATTGCTTGGGCAAGACGTCTAAACACCCAAGTCGTCTGGGAATGGGATAAAGAAGCACAGCAAAAAGCCGACCAGGAGAAACAGGCTGCTCAGCAAGCTCTAAATAATTCTGGACAAAAGAGCAACGTATCTAATAGCGGTAACCAGGGTAGCAATGTTTCATATATGCGACTTGTAAAGCATGACAATTTTGCTGATCAGGGCTACACATCAGTCGTTTTGAAAGTTGATGACACCTCAAACATTAAAAGTGTGGCCACGGAGGTGACGAAGCTCAGCTATGGTGCGATAACTGCAGAAGCGATGCTTAATCAGATCAATCAGATCATGACGATGGTTGGGATTGTGTTAGCGGCGATCGGCGGCATCTCACTCTTTGTAGCGGCGATCGGTATCATCAACACGATGGTGATGGCGACCTTTGAGCGAATTCGTGAGATTGGCGTCATGCGTGCTTGCGGCGCAACTCGTGCCACGATCAGACGTTTATTTACCTTTGAAGCAGCACTACTGGGCTTCTGGGGTGGCATTTTCGGCTTAATAATTTCATTCTTAATTATTCGGATTGCAAAAATCTTAGTTGCCAAATATGCTACTAACACAAATATTCCGATAGAAAATATCGGCGGATTTCCGTGGTGGCTCGTTGCAGGTGTGATAGTTTTTACCACACTTATTGGCCTATTGTCCGGTATGGGACCAGCGATCAAAGCGGCCAAGCTAAATCCTGTTGACGCTCTAAGATATGAATAATATTAGTTCTCGGCGTTGAAGCCGGTTTCTAGATGTGTGCCATCGCAAAAAGGTTTGTTGGCAGATTTGCCACAGCGGCATAGGGTAACGCGAGTTCTTTTCTCGTATTCTTTACCGTCAGCTGAAGTTATAGCAATTCCACCCTTGACCCAGATTGGACCACTCTGATTTTTCTCAGGATGCTCGATAAGACTGATTTCTGGTTTCAAATTCTCATCAATAATTTTGCCGGTTTTTGCATCTCTTGCTACGAGCCGCCCAGACGGACAGTTTGTGCACTCTTTTATTGCTGTCTCCTTTGACTTCTTGTCGGATGATTCTTCGACTAGATTCCAGACGCCTCCATCACGGTGGCAGAAGCCTGCGCCGATGCAGTACTCAGAAACATCATCCACAATCAGCTCCGGTCCTTCAATTTTTTCAACTTTATCGGCAAATTTATCTCTATTTGCAGTCTCTTTTCCGTCGAAATCGCTATCTATATGAGAGCCGTCACAAAATGGTTTGTTCTTTGATTTGCCGCAGCGACAGAGTGCATAATGTTTGTTCTCTGGATAATCTGTTGTTTTTTGCCATCCTTCAGGCACGCCATTCTCGTCATAAACAACTGTTTGTTCATCGAGCGAGAGTAATCCAGAAATTAAGTACGGTCCATCTTCGACTATTTCAATTTTTTCTTCATTAGCCATAAGATCCTTTCGCTTATTTGATCATGATATAATCGTACTCCGATCTTAATATTTCGGCTAGTATTTTCAGATTTTTTACATAAAAAAAGCCTGAGTTATGGTGGGCTCAGACTTTTGTTTTGTTTAATTTTGTGAGTTTGCCATTGATTCGATCATTGAAGCGTATCTTTCATGGTGTTCATCAATGATTGAGTGCAGACTCGCCGGGGTATCTTCTTTTATCTTTTCGATTTTTTGTTTGATCCCGTACATATAAATGTCGCGGTGATCTTTGTTTGCAAAATTGAGATCTAACGGCGTTCGTCGGCCGTTAGTAAGTTTGCGTGGATGCCGAAGGTACATCGACACCAGCCGCAGGCGGAGTGAGGCGTCATCAGACCCATCATCCTTTTCGAGAAGTTCTTTCTTCTCTTCCATCATTTTCTTAAATGCCATAATCATCCCCCTAACAAAATTTACAGATTACATAGTATCACATAATTATCAGATTAGTCAAGCCTGCAGGGCATATTTGTAAATTATTGGATGTTTTCTTTTGTCGGCCGATTCTATATAATGTAGATACATATAAAAAGGAGAGGGATTGGCAACAGTAAGCAAAAAAGATCTTGCGATTTTTAGCAAACATCTTTCTGTCATGCTCAAATCAGGCATCAATGTTGTCGATGCTTTGGAGACTCTGCAGAATCAAGCAAAGGTCAGCAAGTTTAGAGACATTTTGAAGGTCTGCAGCAGCGATCTTCGATCTGGTGTTAGTCTTTCTGTCTCTTTTGCTAAGTTCCCAAAAGTTTTTGATCAATTCTATCAAAATGTTATTCGAGTAGGCGAGGAGTCAGCGACCCTTGCAAGCAGCTTGACCTTTCTTGAGACAAAGCTAGAAAAAGAGCTTTCTCTGAAAAGAAAAGTTGATGAAGCACTATTTTATCCAAAAGTCGTTATAGGCCTTGCGTTTGTGGTTGCTTTTTCAGTCAGTATCTATATTCTGCCGAAGCTTGGCGACATGTTCCGCTCTTTTGATGTCCAGCTTCCTCTGGCGACGAGAATTTTGCTTGCGATAGCTGACTACATGAAGGTAAACGGCCTATATCTTTTTGCAGCGATTATCCTATTTCTTGTCCTTATCCGATTATTAATCATTATTAAATCAGTACGGCTACTCTGGACTCGATTTATTATGAGTATGCCGATTATTGGCCCGTTCATGGTAAACAAAGAGACATCTTCTTTTTGTCGAAATCTCGGCATTATGCTCTCGAGCGGCATACCAATCACTCGAGCCCTAACAATCTCTTCTACGACCACTGAGAATGCGCTATTTGCTCATTATATTGCAGAGCTAAACGCCGGTCTTCAAGAAGGATCAACGCTTGGAACGGTCTTGCAAAGTGGCAAACTCAAAAAGATTCCGATCATGGTCACTAAGATGATCACTGTCGGTGAGAAAAGCGGTAGCTTGACGCAAATGCTCCTATATTTAGCCGACAATTTTGAAGAATCGACAGATGATCAAGCCAAAAATCTTTCTTCGATGATCGAGCCAGTCCTCCTGGTGGCTATTGCCATTGTTGTCCTCTTTATCGCTCTGGCCATTGTCTTGCCAATTTATCAACTCTCCGATGTACTACGTTAATATCAAAAATAATATTGTGATAAAGAAACGACCAGCTTTTACCTTTCTTGAGCTCCTTTTGGTTTTGCTAGTAGTCAGTATTTTGGCCGCAGCTTCTTCTCCCTTCTTCTCAAGATTTCTACTACAAAATGCTGTCGCCAGCAGCTCTGAGCATATTGTCAGTACCCTCCGAAAAGCACAGGAATACACTATCGCTGGCAAAAATAATAGTACTTGGCAGACGGTCCTATCGGGAAACACGCTGACTCTAGTTCAACAAAGCGGTGGGACAGTCTTTGATACATATACGATGAATTCAAATGTTGCTGTTTCTGGACTCACAACAGTGTCATTTACCCGTCCGCTTGGTCAAGTTGCATCACCAGTCTCAATCAGCATCACAGCTGGTACAAATAGCAGAAGTGTTTCAGTGAATACAGAAGGAGTTGTGAGCTACTAATGAAAAATATTCGAAATATTAAAGGTTTTTCACTCGTTGAAATTTTGCTTGCAGTAGCGCTTTTTAGTGTTTTCTCGGTTGGTGTGATTAGCTTGGTTTTGCAGGGTTGGAACACAGCGAGACTTGCCCAAGAAAACTCAGTTGCGAAAGAATATGCTTCAGAGGGTATCGAAGCGGCTAGATCAATCAAAAATCAAAGCTTTGCCTCACTGATTAACACTAGCTCGACGGGGATCGTGCAGTCGGGCGGAGTCTGGACTTTCTCAGGAACGAACAATACTTTTGACAGCAACAAATTCACCCGAACAATTGCCGTTGCAGATGTTTATCGTGACGTTAGCAATAATATTGTTGCGACTGGCGGGACGCTCGATCCGCTCTCAAAAAAAATCACTTCAACGGTAAATTGGAATATTTCACCAACTCGGGCTGACAGCTCAGTAATTTCGACATACCTCACGAACTGGAAAAGCAGCTTTGCCGTGCCGAAGAAGGGTGGAATACTGGTCTATGGTGCTGGTGGTACCACAACCGACGCGATCAAGTATAAAATATTTGATGCAAATGCGAAGACTTGGAGTGCTGAGCTTTCGGCAAGCGATGTTGATACCGGCTCGACAAACAAGGCCTTACGCGCTGCGAAAGTTTACTCATCAGCCACCAGAAACGAAAAAGTGCTAATTTCAAGGCATTATAATGGTACAAATCAGTATATTTACGGACAAGTTTTTAACGGAACGTCTTGGAATACGCCTCAGCTTCTAGCAACTCTTACCGTAAATACTTTTCTTGACGTGCAGAACTTCGATGGAACCTATCTCGCAAATGGCGACTTTATGGCTGTTTTTTCGGATAACACGACTACGCCAAAGTCTCGCACATGGAACGGCACAGTTTGGAGCGGCGAAGTTGCGACGCAAAACGTCGGGGGAATTCCAAATTATATAATAGTGAAGCAGCGTGATGCGACAAATGAGGTGATGGTAGTAACTTTTGATCAGCTGAGCGATACCAATAGTGAGTACTTTAGCGGCGGGGCGTACGCGACGGGTAGCTGGACTTTGCATACCGAGCATTCTGCGGTTGCCCCTGTCAATACTGAAAAAATTATAGATTTCTCATGGAATAGCACAGACCCCACAAAAGGTATTCTCCTTTTTTCCAATAACGCGAACGATCGAAATATCCGGTACAAAATGTTTACAGCAAATGGTCTTGGTGGTGGATCCTGGGGGAATACCACGAATGGCGCAAACCAAGGGACACCAAGTACTAGAACTGGTGTGCTCGAGGCTTTGTCCTCCCCAACTGCCACAACATTTATTGCTTGCGATCAAAATACAGTGCCACAAGTAATTTGCTATCGAAGCGATACAGCTTTGACGATTACAAATCCAACAAATCAAATTATCGCACCCACAGCCGACTCGGGAATACAAAAAGCTTTTGACATGGGCTATGAGATGTTGGGCGGAACATACGCCGTTTCTGTCTATGCCGATGCCACGATCACGCCTAAGCTGAAGAAATACAATCAATCGACCAACACCTTTGACGCTGCGGCGACAAATTTAAATAATTTAGTCGGTACGCTCAAGACAGTTCGGGTCATTCCGCAGCCTGCCACCAACGAAATGATTATTGTCCTTGCCGATACCAACATGACACTGTACACAATTTTCTGGGATGGTACGAATCACCAAGTATATAGCTCGGCCGACGCACTTGGTTTTACTACACATGGAAGTACTGGTTCGGCAGCTATAGAATATTATTATGATTTCGGTTGGGATATATTTTGAATAATCAAAGAATAAAAAATACAAAAGGTTTTACTTTATTGGAGCTTTTGCTTTATCTTGGGATTTTTTCTGTCATTATTACATCTGTTGTCTATTTCGCTTGGAATATTATCTATGGTGGACAAAAGAGCGCCCGGCTAAATGAAGTTAGCTACTCCGCTCGGTATTCGGCTGAGAGAATAAAATACGAAATTAGAAATTCTAGCGGGATCACCACTGGCAGCTCTAACTTTGGTGTAAACTTAGCCACAACACCGGGAAGCAAGCTGACGCTGACAAGTGCCACTGTCGGCAGAAATCCAATCGTCATTGATGTGACTTCTGGCACACTCCGCCTGACCTTGGATACAAATCCTGTGGTAAACCTCACGCCTACAAATATTACAGTCACAAATTTAGTTTTTACAAATAATTCTTCAGGGGACAGCAAAACGAAAAATATTAGCTTTGCTCTCACACTTGAGTCAAATGTGGTGAGTCCTGGTCAGGTCAAGCAGTCGATCAATCTCAAGTCGGCGGCAGAAATCAGGGGGAACTAAGATGAATATTATAAGCACAAAAGCCAAAGGATATATTGCGATCACAACAGTCTTACTGATCTCCGCAGTCACTCTGATGATCGCCGTTACGGTCACGCTTGTTTCGATCAATGAAGGTCAGTCATCTCTGGCTTCGTCAAAAGGCGAAGAGAGACTTAGCTTTGTCGACGGTTGTATGGAAGACGCAATTTTGAAAATACGCAATTCTGCGAGCTATGCCGGCGGGACAACGACAACGCCTGACGGGAATTGCTCAATTACAGTCTCGAAGGTTGGTAGCGTCTACACAGTGACGGCAAGTCCAGTAGACCTTACATTTATGAAGAAGCTGCAGGCGGTCGTAACAAGGGGAGCAAGCACGGTTACTATTACTAGTTGGCAGGAAATATAGAATATATAGTCTGGAGAACGATAATTAGCTCATGTCAAATAGACAGATTGTAGACGGTAGAATATATTGGTAAAATATAACAAATAAAAAATAATGGAGGGAAGAAATGAAAAGGAAAGGTTTTACGCTCGTTGAGATCCTGTTGGTGGTTCTTATCATCGCAATACTTGCGATTGTAGTGTTCGTTAGCCTCAATCCGTCAAAGAGATTGGCTGACAGTCGAGATTCTAGAAGAAGTACGGACGTTGACTCAATCTTATCAGCAGTTCATTCGTCAATCATCGACAACAAGGGTACTTTGCCTACAGGGCTTTCAAATGGAATGCCTGCTCAGCTACAGATCGGTACAGCTTCTGGCGCTGCAATCAGCAACACTTATTGTACAGTTGCCTTGAATGCACACGTCGATTTGACTACGCCTTTGGCTAAGTATTTGAAGACAATTCCAACAGATCCAAATGGTGGAACATCTGGCTCAACTGCATATGCAATCCAAGTTGATTCAAATGGAATAGTTACTGTAACTGCTTGTAACTCTGAGAACTCCGGTATTTCTGCTTCCAGATAATTAGTACGGGAACAATATGACCAAAATTTTGATTGCCGAGGACGACGTTGCTTTGGCAAAAGCATTAGAACTTAAGTTTCAGCATGAAGGTTTTGAAACCGATCATGCTGTAGATGGTGCAGAGGCAGAGGTCAAGCTCCGAGCTGGTGGGGCTGACCTCTTGATCCTCGATCTTGTTATGCCAAAGGCAGATGGATTTGATGTGCTTGAGATGATGAAAAAAGAGGGTATGAAAGTACCTACGATTGTCGCATCAAACCTAAGTCAGGTTGAGGACAAGGAGCGCGCGATGAAGCTTGGTGCAGTGGACTTCTTTATTAAGTCAGACATCGCTATTAGCGATTTAGTTGACCGTGTGAAGAATATCGTCAAACCATAGGGATAAATCGGAGGAGGGAAGTGCTTGATGATAAAACGCTCAAGGAGATTTTAGTTTCGGAAAGCTATGTCTCAAAAGAGGACATGGCCAAGGCTGACGAGTATGCAAGTGCAAATCAGCTCGGTACGATCGATTTACTCCTTGAGCAAAAAACTATAAGCGAACCAACGCTCGGACAAGCAATTGCCGAGTATTTTGCAGTTCCGTTCACGGATAGTGAGCTTCTTCCGGACAAAGAGATTGTGATGAAGCTGCCAGAATCTTTTGTGAAAAAATATCATGCAGCTCTATATAAGGAGACGGAAAAAGAGTTTCTCATCGTGACGGATGAGCCAAAGAGATCAGGGCTCAAGGAAGCTGCTGGAGAGTATCTGAAAAAGAAGAAGATAGTTATCAGCTATGGTCAGCCACATGGTATTGATGCCTGCCTTCTTTTTTATCGTAAACCTCTATCCGAGAGATTTGCAAACATTCTCAAGTCTGATAAGCCGATTGCCCCTCAGCTTCTTACTGAAATATTCCTTGAAGCTATCACAATTCATTCTTCTGATATTCATTTTGAGTCGCAAGAGAAGGATGCACTGATCAGGCTTCGAGTTGATGGTATGCTTCGTGATGCGGCACGCATCGATCACGAGAATTATACCAACATTATCAATCTTGTGAAGGTTCAGGCTAACGTCAAAATTGATGATCACTTTTCTGCGCAGGATGGTTCTATCCGTTTCGAAGACAAGGAAAATATTGTCGATATGCGTGTATCTATAGTTCCAACCATTGACGGTGAAAAAATTGTTCTTCGTCTCCTTTCACACTATGTGAAAGGCCTCAGTCTTTCTGACGTCGGCTTGCTTGCGGAAGATCAAGCGATCGTCGAAGCTGCTGCCAAGAAACCTTTTGGTATGATTTTGGTCACGGGACCGACTGGCTCAGGCAAGACAACCACTCTTTACTCTCTACTAAAGCTTCTAAATCGTAAAGAAGTGAATATTACGACCATCGAGGATCCTGTGGAGTACCGAATCGCCGGGACAAACCAAATTCAGGTAAATTTACAAACCAATCTGACATTTGCTAAGGGAATCCGCTCTATCGTCCGACAAGACCCTGATATTATATTAGTTGGTGAGATTCGAGATACCGAGACTGCTGAAGTTGCTGTAAATGCCGCACTGACTGGGCATCTTTTGCTCTCAACTTTTCATGCGAATGACGCAGCTTCGGCCTATCCACGTTTGCTGGATATGAAGATCGAGCCTTTTCTCTTGGCCTCAACTTTAGATATTATTATCGCCCAGCGACTTGTTCGTCTAATCTGTCCAAATTGCCGTCACAGCAAATCATATTCCAAATCTGATCTGGATAAAGTTGGCGAGCATATTAGCAAGTATTTCCCGCACACTGAGACTACTTTATATGAAGGCAAGGGCTGCAAGGCTTGCAACAATACAGGCTTTCAGGGCAGAACCGGAATCTTCGAAATTATTCAGGTGACGAAGGAGATGAAGGAGCTTTTGATGACGCGTCCACCGTCTGAAGATATTGCTGAGCTTTCACACAAACAGGGAGGCAAGACGATGTTTGATGATGGTGTGAGAAAGGTAATTTTGGGACTCACAACCATTGATGAGCTACTTCGTGTAGCCAATCCATCAGATTAATCATGCAAAAAAAAGATATATCAAAGCCAAAGATTCGAAAAAAAGCAGCTGATGATACAGCTATTTTGGTTTTGAATAAGAAAACCGGGAAAATCCTTGACGCCAATACTGCTGCGAAGAAATTATTCAAAAAAACTATTAATGAAATTCGGAAGTATGTAGTTGTTCTTGATGAGCCGGTGCTGAAAGAGTCAAAATCAGATGATAATTCTGAGAAACATATCAACAAGTCCTTGGTTAGCATTTTCCAAAAAGATTTCAAAAATACTTCAGAGCTGCTTGATATGACGTTGACTCAGGCCATCAAGCTAACAGAAAGTGTTCTCGGCTACGTCTACTACTATCATGAGGATACCAAAGAATTTGTCTTGAACAGTTGGTCAAACGAAGCAATGAAACAGTGCTCCATTCAGCAACGACAAACAGTTTATATGTTGGATAAAACTGGACTCTGGGGTGAGGCCGTACGACAGCGTAAGGCGATAATGGTCAACGACTACCAGATGCCAAATGCGATGAAAAAGGGCTATCCTGCTGGCCATGCACCGCTAAATAAGTTTTTGACTGTGCCCGTATTTGAAAAAAATAAAATTGTTGCCGTGGTTGGCGTGGCAAATAAAAAAACTGATTATGGTCAGCATGATATAGATGGCTTGAACTACCTAATGACATCTGTTTGGATCATCGTCAAAAATTTACAATCAGTTGAGGAGCAAAAAAAATTAATTAGTGTGATTAATTCGTCGAACGATGCGATTATTGCCAAGAAATTAGACGGAACGATTCAAAGCTGGAGCAAGGGCGCCGAAAAACTTTATGGCTACAAAGCTGAGGAAATGATCGGAAAAAACATCTCAGAGATAATTCCTGATGATAAAAAAGGGGAGTTGGCAAAAATATTAGATAAGATCGCGGAAGGTGAGAATGTCAATATTATTGATACAACCCGTCTCAAAAAAGATGGCAAACTTATCAATGTCGCACTGGCAGTTTCTCCAATTTTTGATGAGCAGAGCAAGATTGTAGGTGCCTCGAGTATCGCTCATGATATATCTGAGCGCATCGAGATACGAAGCGAGATTGAGGATCAGCTGCGTGAACAGGAAAAGCTGAATCGGCTGATGATTGGTCGTGAGCTAAAAATGATTGAACTTAAGAAAGAGATACTTGAGCTTAAGTCAAGACATGGTCATACTCCAGCTGGAACAGCCCTAGATAGTCGTTTCCATGAGGGTATAGAGCTAGAGGAAGACTTGGTCCAAGCTCTTGACCAAGACTATATGAAAATGGTGATTGATTCTGACCTGCCTCGCAATAAGAAAAACACTATCGTTGGCTATTTGGAGGTCTTATTGATTGACTCACGTAAACACGAAAAAGCCTTGGAGGATCTATCATGAAGAGCGATATGCTTAAATTGTTGCATGCATTCGAAGAGCTCTATCTGATCGAGAAGAAAGCGCATGATCTTTATGAAAAGCAACTTCTCGGTAATCTTTCTGTTCATGAGCGCGAAGTAATACAAGGGATTCATGATGACGAGGAGCGGCATATGCAAATAGCGAAGAAAATCGCAGCTATTATTAAAAGTGAATTATGACCACCAAAACAACAACCCCAAAACTATATAATTCTGAGCAGGCTTCGATAGCTAATAAGATTAAATTTATTAAGATTATCGGTTTTGTTGGTATCCTTATAATCGGTGGATATAGTATTTCAAATTACATCATCAGAGATTACCCATTTGCGATCATGGAAAATATTTTGGTTCTGCTGCTTATTTATTCGCTCACCCTTGTTTATAAAAATAAAGTTGATCGTGGCACTGATATTGGTGCATTTGTTTTGGCATATATCACATTGCATAATTTTTCTACTGGTGGCTACTATGAAACAGGAATGCTTTGGACTTTCATGTTTCCTTCCCTGATCTTTGTCATTCAGGGAAAAAAAAGGGTCTTGTTTGGAATATTATATTATATTCATTCATTATTATAATGATTATCGGGCACATTTTTTACAATTTTCCAAGGCTACCATATTCTAACTTTATGCTAGTAAACCTAATTGTGATTTTGGCAATTGTCTCCGCAATTAGCTATTCAAAGCAATTGATTCTAGAAAGAGATCAAGATTTTTTGTCAGAAGGTGCTAAACAAGAGAAAAAAATCAATCAAAATTTAATCGAATCCTTGCAAAATCTTCAGTCAAGAAGTGATGAGCTTGAAAAGCTTAATAAATATATGACAGGTCGCGAATTGAAAATGATAGAACTTAAGAAGCGTGTTGCCGAACTTGAAAAAATAAATAAACAATAATATGAAAATACGTAATAAAATCTTGATATTTTCCCTTGCCGTCACATTTTTTGTGATGATTATTGTCATGGCGGACTCTTTTTATAACGTTGATTCAAATATTGTAAACAATGCAGAGTCAAAGCTCGAAGCCATTGCTTCAATTCAGGAAAACAGAATAAACTCCGAGATAGAAAACCACAAAATTCAAGCAGGCTTAGTCTCGAGTAGGACTAGCTTGACTGATGATGTTGTAAATTACGATCTTACGCATGATAAGAAGTATGTGGCCTCGCTGAAAACTCGCCTGCTGGACGTCATCAGCGCTGCACCTGATTTTAAAGCGGTCTATGTACTGGCTGACGACGGAAGTATTATTACTGGTACTGATACTGTCGATCCTCTTGGTCGACTGACTGGCGGCGAACTTACCAACGCTAAGACTGATCGTCAAGTTTTCGTTTACGAATCGTCTACGGCTATTAAGGACTTAGCGCTAACATCTCCAATCTCTCGAGATGGGAAATATGCCGGAATCGTCCTTATAATCACCGCCTCAGATGCGTTGCAAAAAATTATGACGGATTATTCTGGTTTGGGAGAAACTGGGGAAACCATCATTGCGGTTAAAAATATTAATGGAGATGCTGAGTACATTCAGCCACCACGATTTGCAGACCAAAACTCTTCACTTGTAATATCGAAAGATAAGCGTACTGTCGCTGCCAACGTTGCACTGAATAAGGTTGAAGGTCTTTCTAAAAATAATATCAATTATCGTGATCATGCTATTTATTCTGTTACTAGGTATATCGAAAGCGTTGGATGGGGGGTTGTTGTTCAAGTTGATAAGGCGGAGATATATCAACCGGTCTACAGTCACGCAATACAGCTTGGATCTATTGCTGTTTTGCTGATAATCATAATGCTGTTTGTCTCCTTCAAGCTCGCAAATTCCATCGCACGTCCTTTGGAGACTCTGCGAACTAACGCTGATATAATAGCAAAAGGCGATTTGAATCTTGACGTTGTTGTTCGTTCTAGAGATGAAATTGGTGAACTCTCAAGATCATTTAGTCAGATGATGAAAGCGATTATCGCATCACGAGCTTCAGTGGATCAGCAGGTCATGGACCAAACCAAGGAAATTGTTGAAAAAGAAGCTTATATGCATGATGAGCAAAAGGCAATTATCAATATTCTTGAAGATGTTGAAGAAGAAAAAGAAAATACCAAGAGAGAGAAGGATAGAATAAATACTATCTTACAAAGCATCGGCGATGCTGTATTTGTGGTGGATCAGAATTTGAAAATACAATTGGTAAATCAGGTAACCATCGATCTGTCAGGCTATAGTGAGGATGAGCTAGTCGGCAAGAAATATACTGATGTTCTTCGCTTTATCCATGAAGACGCAAATTCTAAAGTTGAAATAGTAAATGATAAATTTGTAAATGATGCCATCTCGACTGGCAAGGTTCAGGAGATGTCGAACCATACTGTGATTGTTTGCAAAGACAAAAAGCGAATTCCTGTCTCTGATAGTTCCGCGCCGCTAAAGAATCAAGCGGGCGAAATTATCGGTTGCGTCGTGGTATTTCGTGATGTGACTCGTGAATATGAAATTGACAAGGCGAAGACTGAGTTTGTCTCTCTTGCCTCGCATCAGCTTCGTACTCCACTTTCGGCAATTGGTTGGTATTCTGAGATGTTGGCAGATGGTGATGCTGGAAAGCTAAATGAAAAGCAGCAACAATATTTGCTTGAGATTACCAAGGGCAATAAGAGAATGGTTGAGCTGGTAAATTCTTTACTCAACGTTTCTAGGCTTGAGCTCGGCACATTCGTCGTAGACCCAGTTCCTACAAATATTGTTACAATTGCTGAGGAGTCGGTGAAGGAGCTAGTTGCACTTCTCGATGAGAAGAAGCTAAAAATTGAAGAAGACTATGGCAAAGAGATTCCGATGATCAATCTTGATCCGAAGCTAACCAGAATCATTTTTCAAAATCTGCTATCCAATGCTGTCAAATATACGCCGAAGGGAAAAGTTTCTATTTCTGTTTCTCGGAGTGATGGCAGCGTCGTGATCAAGGTTGCTGACACTGGGCTTGGTATTCCTCATCATCAGCAAAAAAGAATGTTTGAGAAGCTTTTCCGCGCTGACAACGTTCGCGTCTCGAATGTTGAAGGTACTGGTCTTGGTCTATATATTGTAAAAACAGTCATTGACAATGTCGGCGGTAGTATACGCTTTGAATCTAAAGAAAATGTCGGAACTACTTTTTATGTCAAGCTGCCACTAACTGGCATGAAAAAGAAGGAAGGTTCTCGAACTCTTGATCAGACAGAGTAGTGTTGTTATTGCCAAATTACTCTATTCTGATATCGATATCATAATAAAACATTACTAGATTTGATTTAAATTATATAAATACTAAATAAAATACTTGATTTATCAAAGTATAACAAGTATGATAAGTATAACTATTTAAATTAAGGAATTTTATGTTTGATCATAAATTATTTGGCACAGCCACCATCGGTGAGAAGGGACAGATCGTTATCCCTGTCGAAGCTCGTAACCTTCTTGATCTGAAGGTCGGGGATAAGTTGCTCGTTGTCTCTGGACCAGGAAATCATGGTTTACTTATCATGAAGCCAGATGTTATCAAGAAATTTGCACAAAAAATGAATGAAAAATTTGAGAAGCTACAATTTTTTGCAGACAGTGCTTCTGAAGAAGAAATAATATAAATATTAGCAGAGACCTTATGACAAAATTAATTAGATTTCTAAAGCCTTACATTTGGCAGATAGTGATTCTGCTGATTTTAACCTACTTGCAGGTTATGGCGACGTTGGCGCTACCCGACTATATGGCGAAAATTATTAACAACGGTATTTCGGGCAAGGACATCGGTCTTGTCTGGCATGACGGCTTCTGGATGCTTGGCATCTCTTTGGCTGGCGCTGCTTGTGCAGTGGGAGCAGGCTATCTTGCCTCAAAGATTGCTACAGGCTTCTCACGCGATCTTCGCGAAAGCGTATTTTCGCGAATTGAAAGCTTCTCACTTGTAGAGTTCAACAAATTCTCAACATCCTCTTTGATTACTCGTTCAACCAACGATATCCAACAGATTCAGATGGTGGTCATCATGCTTCTCCGTATGGTTCTGTCGGCTCCTATTATGGCAGTCGGCGCGGTATTCAAGGCGTATCATATGGCGCCCTCGATGAGCTGGATTATCGCTTTAGCTGTTGTTGTCATGTTTGGAATCATCGGAGTAATTTTCTCGATCGCGATGCCTAAGTTCGAGCTGTTACAAAAACTTGTCGACAAACTAAATCTTGTTACCCGTCAGAACCTAACCGGACTTCGTGTTGTTCGTGCCTTCAATAATGAAACGATTGAGGAAGAAAAATTTGATAAGGTGAACAAAGATCTTACAGATACAAATTTATTTGTGAATAGACTGATGGTGATAATGCAGCCGCTTATGACTTTAATCTTTAACTTTACGACTATTGGCATCATCTGGTATGGGGCCAAGTTGATTGGCAACGGTACACTCCAGATTGGCGATATGCTCGCCTTTATGCAATATGCAATGCAGGTGATTATGTCATTCTTAATGATCTCGATTATCTTTATTATGGTGCCAAGAGCTTCTGTTTCTGGCAAACGAATTGCTGAAGTTATTGAGACTTTGCCACTAATAACAGACCCTAAGAATCCTGTTAAGGTAGATGGAAAAGGCATAGGGTTGGTTGAATTTAAAGATGTGACTTTTTCATACCCTGGAGCCGAATCGCCAGTAATTTCAAATATTTCATTTACTGCAAAGCCTGGCGAAACCACAGCGTTTATTGGTAGCACTGGTAGCGGTAAATCGACAATCATAAATCTTATCCCTCGTTTTTATGATGTGACTTCGGGTAGCGTCTCAATCGACGGAGTAGATGTTCGAGACTTTAAGCTGGAAGACTTGTATCGAAAGATTGGCTATGTGCCACAAAGAAGCGTTTTGTTTTCGGGTACAATAAAAAGTAATATTACTTATGGCAATCAGAGCGCCACTGATTCGGAAATAGCTAAAGCTGTAAAAACTTCTCAAGCAGAAGACTTCATTGGCAAAACAGAAAAGAGTCTCGAAACCTCCATCGCTCAGGCTGGGGCAAACATCTCTGGCGGGCAGAAGCAACGCCTATCTATCGCACGCGCATTAGTTAAGAAGCCGGAGATTTACATATTTGACGATTCTTTCTCAGCATTGGATCTGAAAACAGATTCTGCGTTGCGTAAGGCCCTAGAGAATGAGACGAAGGATAGGACCGTTTTGATCATTGGCCAACGAATAAGTACGATTATGAATGCAGATAATATTATAGTTTTCGAGGGTGGGAAAATTTGCGGTCAAGGCCGGCATGAACAGTTGATCAAGAGTTGTGAAGTCTATCGTGAAATCGCCAGCTCACAACTTTCCGATGAAGAATTGAAAAATATTGGCTTATCTCTTCACGAGGTGGACAAGACGGTAATGGAGTTGACACAGAAGGAGAGTGTATGAGTAAGTATGAACAAAACGAAACAATTGTAGTCAAGAAGCCTGCAACCAAAGGTCCGCTAGGTGGAGGACCGATGGGTGGGATGATGGGCGGTGCGCCCGAAAAGCCAAAGAACTTCAAGAAGACAATGAAAACTCTCATTAGCTATATGAAGCCTTTTTGGATTCAAATCATCCTCGTCCTAGCCTTTGCTATTGCAAGCACAGTTTTTGCAATATTCAGCCCAAAAATCCTCGGACGTATGACTAATCAGATCGTCAACGACTACGTAAGTATGAAAATGTATGACGGAGTGATTGCAGGACTGCCTAAAGGCTTTGCTATCAAGCCGGGCATGACGGGGAAAGATTTAGTTAAATTCATGCCCGCTGAAGCTTTGAAAAAAATCCCTGCAGACAAGATGGGCACACTAGAAAAGCTAGACCTGACGAAGCGGCCATCTATCAATTTCGGCGTACTAGGTGATATTGCGACACTCCTAATTACACTTTATTTGCTTGGTATTCTTTTCGGTTATCTTCAAGGCTGGATCATGTCTGCTGTTTCGCAGAAAATTACGTACAAATTCCGGAAAGATATTTCCGAAAAAATAAATCGCTTGCCCCTGAAGTATTTTGATAAAAAGACCTATGGCGAAGTGCTCAGCCGAGTGACGAACGATGTTGATACGGTGAGTCAATCCTTAAACCAAAGCCTTTCTCAGATTGTAACATCCGTGACGATGATTTTGGGAATACTCGTGATGATGTTGACGATCAGTTGGTCACTGACTCTTGTTTCAATTCTTTTGTTGCCGATAAGCTTCATATTCCTTGGCAGTGTTATGAAAAAGTCGCAAAAATATTTCAAAGAGCAACAGGATTCGCTAGGTCATCTAAACGGTCATGTCGAGGAAATGTTTGGTGGCCATACAGTCATGAGAGTATTCAACGGAGAGAAGCAATCAGTTAGCAAATTTAATAAGATCAACAAGAGTCTCTACAATAGTGCTTGGAAATCACAGTTTCTCTCGGGATTACTTTTTCCAATACTCAATTTTATCGGAAACCTTGGTTTCGTTGGCGTTTCGGTACTCGGTGGATGGATGGTTATAAATGGTAAAATTCAAATCGGCGATGTTCAAGCCTTTATCCAGTATGTTCAGCAGTTCAATCAGCCAATTGCTCAGACCGCTAGCATCGCAAACGTTCTTCAATCTACCGCTGCGTCCGCTGAAAGAGTATTTGAATTTCTCGATGAAGAAGAGCAGGTTCCTGAAACTGCAACATCTGTAAAACCTATTGATGTGAAGGGTAAGATAGAATTTAAAAATGTTGTTTTCGGTTATGATCCAGAAAAGGTGATCATTAAGAATTTGAACGTTTGTATTGAGCCAGGACATCGCGTCGCGATCGTTGGTCCGACCGGAGCTGGCAAGACCACTTTGGTAAACCTGCTGATGCGCTTCTACGATGTTGATTCTGGCTCTATCGAAGTGGACGGCGTTGATGTTCGGAACATGAAGCGCTCAGACTTGCGAAAAATGTTTGGCATGGTGCTTCAAGATACTTGGCTTTTCAATGGCACGTTGAAAGAAAATATTACTTACGGCAAGGCTGATGCGACCAAAGCTGAGATAGAAGCCGCAGCTAAGGCTGCCCATGTTGACTATTTCGTCCATTCATTGCCAGACGGCTACAATATGGTTTTGAACGAGGAAGCAGATAATATTTCTCAGGGTGAGAAGCAGCTTATTACAATCGCTAGGGCGATGCTAGCACACACACCGATGCTGATTCTCGACGAGGCGACAAGCTCGGTAGATACTCGTACGGAGCTGCTTATCCAGAAGGCGATGGATAATCTAATGAAGGGCAAGACAAGTTTCGTTATTGCACACAGGCTATCCACAATTCGGGATGCTGACCTTATACTTGTAATGGACGAAGGTAACGTCGTCGAACAGGGGACACACGAAGAGTTGCTTGCAAAAAAAGGATTTTACGCATCTTTGTATAACAGTCAATTTCTGGTCACGGAAGTTTAATAAACAGTATTAATATCAAAATAAAAAGGAAATGAAAATGGGAAAGTTTAGAGAAGGTTTGAGTAAAAATAGGAAGTGGTGGACGCTAGGGACGGTTTGTTTCGCTCTACTCATGATCGTGTTAGATGGCAACGTGGTGAATCTGGCAGTGCCAAGTATTATGAAAACTTTTAACGCTTCGATCGGTCAGATTGAGTGGGTGAATAACGCCTATCTTCTCACCTTTGCGATACTCCTGATCACGCTCGGTAGACTTGGGGATGAAGTCGGTAGAAAAAAGATGTTCTTGGTTGGGCTTTTTTCCTTCATAATAGGCTCTTTTCTTTGTGCGGCAGCACCAAGTATCAATTACCTTATTGCTTTTCGTGTCATTCAGGGGATCGGTGGCGCGGCCATGATGCCAGCGACACTGTCTCTGATCGCAGCCAATTTCGAAAAGAAAGAGCGTGGCGCAGCGATGGGTATCTGGGGCGCTGTATCTGGCCTTGGCATAGTCTTGGGTCCTATTCTTGGTGGCTACCTGACCGAGAAGGGTCTTGGTGTAAACATAAACAATCTACTGCATATCACGGATTTCTGGCGTTATGTTTTCTATATCAATATTCCTGTTGGCATTTTGGCAATAGTCTCATCATTTATGTTTATTTCTGAGTCGAAGGATAGTGAAAAGAAACATAAGTATGATTTCGTAGGCATTTTCCTTTCCTCGATTGCTATCTTTTTATTGACCTTTGGGTTCATCGAAGGAGCGAAATTCGGTTGGTGGAAAGTGAATGAACAATTCATACTTTTCGGTCAATCAATCGGCGCTGGGAGCATTAGTGTCATTCCTTTTCTTTTTTTACTTTCAATTTTGTTTATTATAGTCTTCGTACTTTTCGAAAAGACCAGGAAAGTAGATCCGCTTGTAGATATGAACTTGTTTAAGGCAAGAAATTTCTCGATTGGTAGCTTTGCGGCAGCAGTTCTAAGCTTTTCGATGATGGGGTCATTTTTCCTACTTCCGCTATTTCTACAATCGATCATGGGCTTTACCGCGATTAAAACGGGCCAAGTCCTACTGCCTTTTGCAATCACAATCATGATTATGGCGCCGATCGCTGGTCGTCTCGCAGATAAATTTGGTGGCAAATATCTGATTTCTGCCGGCATGGCTATCATGGCAATCGGCGGTTTCTATATCGGACATTTTCGACTAGACACACAGATAAATGAGCTTATTTTGCCTTTCATTATCATGGGTCTTGGTATGGGTATGTCGATGTCGCCACTTACAAATATCACTCTTTTGGAAACACCAGAAGATGAAATCGGTGGTGCATCCGGTGTTATTTCGACTGCACGTCAAATTGGCTCTGTCATGGGCATCGCAATTCTTGCGGCATTTCTGCAGACAGTAATCGTCAGTAATATCCGTACAGACCTTACAAAAATTGATGGTCTCTCATCTTCTATTCAGACAGATATCGTCAATCAGGTGAAAAATGGCAACAACTATAATGCAAAAGACGGTCTCAGTGCTTTGCTCATGCAGTCGATGCAGCAGGACTTGAAAAATAAAGCTATCGAAATTCAAAAAGCGAATGATCCGAAGACCTTATCGTCACCGTCGGTGCAGTCTGAGACAAATGCCAAGATGCTAAAGTATCGAGATGAGACGATTCAAAAATACAAGAGTATAGGAATGCAAATAGGCCAGGCGAGCAAGCAGAGCTATGTTGACGGTATAAATAAAACATTTTTTCTAGCATCGCTTATTGCGCTCTTTGGTGCATTGGTTGCTCTTCTCTTCAAGGGTGGTGTCAGGACAAAAGTAAACTAAGCAATATTTGTAAATATTAAGAAATAGCTCTCCAGCAGGGCTATTTTTTAATCATAGCAAATTATGTGGATAAAGTGTTCGACTTATGTTCGTATTAGCTTTATGCTAGTAATCATGAGCATTACCACTGAGCCAAAAGATTACAGCGTTTTATTTCTCGATATGAATTCATTTTTTGCCTCTGTCGAGCAACAAGTCCAGCCCACCCTTCGTGGTCGGCCCATCGGCGTTGCGCCTTATATCGGCAGGACAGGCTGCATCATTGCGGCATCATACGAAGCGAAGCAAATGGGCGTAAAAATCTGCCAAGTCGGCGAGGCGAAGAAGATTTGTCCACAAATCGCAATTATCGAAGCGCAGCCTTCTCTCTACATGATTTATCATAAAAAGATAAAGAAAGTGATCGAGAGTTTTACGCCATATTTTGAGGCAAAAAGCGTTGACGAATTTGCTATTCATCTCACGCCGATGGACCAAAATCGTGAGAAAGCGACCGAACTGGCGCTCAAGATGAAGAAGGCGATTGCTGAAGAAGTTGGGGATTATCTCAAATGTTCCATCGGGATTGCGCCATCTGTATTTCTCGCGAAAATGGCGAGCGAGTTGAAGAAACCAGACGGCCTAACAGTTCTCGAGCTGAAGGATTTGGACAATTTTTACCATTCGCTCAAACTTCAAGATCTTACGGGCATAAATTGGCGGACAGAAGCCTCGTTGCAACGTTTCAAGATAAATTCACCAGCAGATTTCTATGGTAAATCGCTCGAAGAGCTTGTCCGATTGCTCAAGCACATGGGGCGGCTTTGGTATTTTCGATTACGCGGCTATGAAGTCGATGATCACGTGGTGAAGAGTAAGACGATCGGACATTCACACGTTTTGGCTCCAGAATTTCGTACGAAAGACGGGGCAACGGCAATTCTCCGTAAACTAATTTTCAAGGCTGGCTATCGTCTGCGCAAAGAAGGCTACTGTGCAGGTGGTATTTCTCTCATGATAAATTTTCTTGATGGCCAATCTTTTTCGGTCAGCCGTAGATTTTCAGTTTTTTCCGACAATCAGAGTTTTTTGCAAAATACTTATGAACTTTTGAAGGATTGTCCGTGGCGTGGACGGCCTATTTTGGTCGCTGTTTCCTCGTTTGATTTGCAAAGAAAAACTAGTGAGCAGATTTCTATATTTGCAGATCTAGAAAAATCAAAGAGCCTTTCCCTCGTTCTGGACAAGATAAACGATGAATTTGGGGCTGAGACAGTTTTCCCCGCCTCAATGCACACTGCCAAAGATTCGGCGCCCGATCGTATTCCTTTTGGGAAGCCGCGATATGATATTTTACACTGAGATTTTTTTTGATTATGTAGCTATCAGTAAATATTTGCGTAATACTTTGTGCTAGTTTATAATTAATTTAGAACATTTTTTTGTTTTTGTATTTGTGTAACCACAAGAAAAAGTACATTTAAGCGAGGGGCAAGTGGCAAAAATCTCCATCACAAAAGTACTTAGAGCGCGCAGGAAAGTAAGAATCCTGACGGTTTTGTTGTGTGCATTTGTTTTTGCTTTTGCTGTATGGAAGATTGTCATCAATAATCCCTTTGGGACCAAGGCGTCGGCCGGTTGCAATACTGTGGACGGGGTTACGACTTGTACAATTGATCAGCCCGGCAAATTGGCTCCGATGGGCAATGGCGAAGTTTTTTGTACTGGCGATCTTGCTTACGATTGGGCTGGTCAAAAAGCGACCAGCTGTACTACAGGCCAGCAAACGGTGATATCTTCTGGCGCTTCGGTCGTCATCGCAAACACAGCTGCTGTGACAACATATTTCACAAACACTTTGAAAAATCTTACTATTCAGAGCGGCGGGACTGTCACCCATGAGCCGTTGGCAGCAGCGGACACTTCAAACCAAATTTTTGGAAAAAAGGTAAGTATTATCGCGACTGATTATATCAGGGTTGAAGATGGGGCAAAGATAAATGCAGATGGAAAAGGCTATCCTGGAAATGCGACTATGGCCACTCATTCTGATGGCTATCCGACTTATGACACTGGTGGCGGGCACGGTGGACTTGGCTATCAAGCCACCAACAAGTTTGCTTGGGGTGGCGGTGGTAGTAGCAGTGTCTCGACAGGAGGCACAGCCTCGAGCTACACATCTCCTAGCGCGACTACACCCACACAGTTCCCGTCTTTATCTGGCTCTACGCTTTTGCATGGCGCTTCTGGCGGTGTAGCTTGTATCGATACTACTGCTTGCTTCACAGGTGGTAATGGCGGAGGCTACATTCATTTAGAAGCCCCAAAAGTTCAAATATTCCCTACGGCGCAGATAACAGCAAGCGGAAGTGCTCCAAACTATACACCTACACTTATCCCGGCTGGTGGTGGCGCCGGCGGAACGATAGAAATTGCAGGACAAGGCGCAAATGGGATTGTGTCTTACTGGCCTGATCTTGGTGATCCAGCGGCGACAATAGTTCCTGGTGGTCTCTCTGCAACTGCTGCAAATAGTGGTAACTCAGGCAAATTTACGAATTCGTTGTCCTTCGGCTTGCCGCTGAGCAATATTTTCGTAGGCAGCATGCTGAATTCTCTTGGCGGTGCCGCGGCTCTATCTAGCTGGACTGGACATATGCCAGCTGGCGGCGGCGGTGGAGCCGGGGGAAAAGTAACTCTTAGCGGTAAATATGTCCCACTTTGTGAAATAAATGTGGCATCTGTTAAGAACACTAGCGGCCATTATTACATTCCTGCTGGTTGCGAAGGTAGTGACGTAATAATAAATGGGGATATAACTGTATATGCTGATGATGCGAAAGTGCTTCAGAATGATTCACTGGATGCGCGGACGGCTTGTACGGATCCAGCGATAACAAACTGTGATAGTCACAGAAAGTTTCAATCGCTTACATTATCAAACAATGCAAAGCTGACACATAACGGCGTGACTATCCCAGAGATGATATCTGATGATTCAAATGTCAACAAATCGCTGGCTGATGAAGTTTACGGCACAGCTCGCTGGAAAAAGGTGGATATTGAAACTGCTGGAGATTTGATAATCAAAGATACTTCTAATATCAATGTTACTGGCAAAGGATATCCTGGCGGGGTTTTTTGCAATGCTTCAGGAACTGGCGTTTGTAGTACTACTTTGAATGCGAAGGCTGGCTATGGACCTGGAGGATCGTTTGGCGGTCAGTGGCCTTGGGGAGCTGGAACAACGAATTGTGGCTATGGCGCGAGCTACGGAAGCCTTGGCTCTGCCATGAAAGATTGTTTGACGAATCTTGTTGATACGTCTGTAGCGAAATACGGTGATGCCGACTTAAATTTAGCTAATAAACTTGAATTTGGATCTGGTGGCGGTGGTTTGCAAGTTCCTGCTGGTACTAATTCAACTTTGACTGGTGGCTCTGGTGGAGGCAGAATCAAACTTTTGATTAGCGGCACTTTAAATTTGTCTCCGGTAAATAATCCTAATGTAATACTAGCCAATGGTGGAAATGGGGCTTGTTACGGCGCAACGTCTCCTTCATGTGGGGCTGGTGGATCTGGCGGCTCAATTCTGATCAAATCGAAGTTCTTTTCGATTCCGAATACTGGTGTAGCCTTAGGTATTGAAGCTGGCGCGCCAAAAATGACTACGGCAACACCAGGCTCAGTGTCTAGCGATGTTTATCTTCCGATATTTTTTCAAGCAAAGGGAGGAGACGGAGGCCTGGGCGGCGCCTCGCAGGGTGGTGGCGGCGGAGCTGGGCGAATAATGGTGAAGAAGCTACTCTTGAGCTCGACGCCAACATTAAAGAAAACGTTGACTGCTCAGAAAAGGGGAGGGGTTTCAAATTCATCTTTCGATCCATATACATTGCAAAAAGATGATGAAATAGGAGTCTTAGTTGAAGTCTATGGTGTCGAGGAGCCACTTGTATTTCGTGACAGCTGGCTAAAGTCTTCAAACGGGAGCTGCCAATATGTAAGTAATAGTGGCGAGTTTAACCTCACTAGCTCCCCTTGGCCTGCTGGAAGTGATAACGCTGATGGCTATAGTCTGAGCCTAGACTCTGGAATGAAAGATGCAGGCACAGGTGCTATTTTGATATCATATCAGTGTAAAGTCCAATAAATATGAAAAAAACTTCAATATTCAAAATTTTAGCAAAGAGAAAAATCGTTCTATCTAGTGCGATATTTCTCGGCTTGGCGGCTGCTGTCCTTTCGGGCACATTTATCTTCTATCGATATTTTCAGCCAGTGAAAGCTGCAAATTCTTGTGCAGCTAATGTTTTGACGGTGAATACTGGAGCGACCGCAAAGATCGTAGATAATTTTTTGACTGGCTCAATTACGCCTTGCGATAACACAAATGTTTCTGGCTATGATATTACAGTTAGCGGTACTGGAGTGAAGCTGATACTGGCTGGATATAATACTTTCAAAAATATTTCAGTTTTGTCTAATGCTACAATAACCCATGAGGCGCTGTCCTCTCTAGATATTGAAACAGACGGTGCGAGTTTGCTGCCTACTGGCGAGGCCAAAAAAGTTCAAATGGTTATTTCTGGAACATTAACGCTCGATACCGGTGGCAAAATCTCGGCTGATGGTCTTGGCTATCCTGGCGGCACCGCTACTCACACTGCTGGCTTTGGCTTTGGCGGCGGTCAGGCTACTCAGGCTGCACTAGCTTCTACTGTTATCTTGGCTTTTGGTCCTGGCGGAGGTGCTTTCGGTGGTGTCGGCGGTAGTGGATTCTCCAATCCATCTCTGACAGCTGCGACGGGTACGGCTTACCCAAACTACTATGATCCGTATATTTTTCGCGCTGGCTCGGGCTCAGGATACAATGCGGGGCATATAAATACTCCGGTTCCTGTTGTCGGTTCAAGCGGTGGAGGAAGGATATATGTTCGGGCTGGTACAATAAACATCAAAAGTGGCACTATTTCAGCAAAAGGTAGCACAGGGCTTGCGCAGATACGAAAATATACTCTAAATGTTGTGAACAGATATTCTTTTACGGGGGGTGGCGCCGGAGGCACAATCTGGCTAGTCGCTGATACTATTGTTGCGCCAAAAGGGGCCACAGGAGTCACGCCCGATGTGTCTGGCGGTGCTATCGGAGGTGACTATCAGATCACAACAACAAATAGTGCAGATGATAAAGTTATTGCATCGGCTATTCATGACGGAACAAACGGTGTGAGTGAAATATTTGTGGATAGCCAGGAGAAATCGGATTTATACAAAAATTATTTTGGTTATTTAAGTACTGCTGGTGGTTTGCCATCGTCAGCAACAGCAACATTGACAGGTTCTCTGAAAGGCACAGCAGCTGGCGGCGGTGGGGGTGGTAGGATCCGTGTAGAGGCAAAAGTTGTTCGTCCGTCTTGTACTATTATCTCCGGAACTACTATTCCTGACTATTGTGAAAACGGAGATGTGGTCGTTGGCAATGGTCTCACAATCAATATGGATGCCGTAACAGTTTTGCAAGATTCCACACGCACTCTGTGTACTGATCCGACTATTTCAAACTGCGATAGTGCTAGACATTTTAACAGCCTTACGCTTCAGGGGAACGCGAAGCTTACCCATAATCCAATTACTTCTGGCGATCTATTAGTTGGCGGTACACCTTATACCACACTTCAAGGTGACTCATTGATAAAAGGTGCCGCTCGTTGGCGAAAAGTAGACATCACAGTTGATGACTATATAAGTCTGGCAACCGGTAGCTCGATAGACGTGAGTGAAAAAGGCTATACCGGCTCTAACAATACATCGGCTGCACTTGGACGAGCCGCAGGAGCGACAAATACCAATCAGGGCGGTGGCTATGCCGGAAAAGGCGCGGGGAATTCTCTGGTTAGTTATCCACCGGATTTCCAGACAAAGGTGATCAGTGGTAATTTTGATTATACGTCGACTTATTTAGATAGCGGCAAAACCTATCCACTATTTGACGCTGGTTCTGGGGCTGGAACTGCAAGTGCTGGAGGCGGTGGTAGGATTCACTTAAATGCAAAGAGCTTGACACTTGCTCCAGGGTCTTCGATCTCGGCAAATGGTACTGGCGTGGCAGCAAGTATGGCAGCTGGTGCTGGCGGCATGATTTGGATAGATTCTCAGAGCTATAGCTTTCCATCTGATCTTCCTGAGGCAGTTGTCACTGGTGGAACTGGCGCAAATGTTGGAGAAAACGGCTATATCTATACAGATATCTTCACACCAAATCTTATTTCAGCAAATGGCGGCAGCACGACAAACGGATTCAACGGTGGCGGTGGACGAATAATAATTCATCAGACTGTTGCGACTCAGAATCAGCCAATCATTACGAAGAGTGTGAAAGTTGTTGAACGACCAGGGATGACAGGTACAGCGGTGACAGACCTAAATCCTTATGCTCTTATCCTTGACGATGTGATTGAAGTGACTATTGCGGTTACAGGTCTGACACCAGGCACACCAAACACTACTATTGATGAAAATGTTTTGGCCGCGCCGACTGGCCAATATTGTTCGCCAATTTCTGCTACCGCTGCAACTCCGGCGAGTCCAAGTACAGCTCCTACAATCTCGACAGGCATAAAGCTTTTGACTTGGACATTTACGCCAACAAACACAAGCTCGTCTATGACATATAAATGCAGGGTGGTGAAGTCATGAAACTTTTCAAGCTAACATTTTTATTAGTTTTACTTACAGTAGTCTTGCAGCCTGGTATTATTCGAGCTGCAAACAATTCTTTACCAGATGTTATGTTTGGCAGTACGAAGCTGACCCAAAACGGAAAAAATTATTTTGGCGGAGTGACAGGCAACTACGCAGTTCTAAACAATTCCTCATCTCCAGATTTTGGTTTTCGCAATGATCAGAAGTGTGTGAAAAGCGATGGTACGCTGGTGATTCAGTCGATCACGTCGCCAAAATGCTTTGTCCTGACTAGTTCAAACTCAGCTGTAAACTTGCTTACGAGTCGCTCCTTTATTCGTATCGGTACTAACGACGAGCAGGCGATTTATGAGTTGCCGGCGCTATATTTTAGCAAGAGCACTATCGCTGGCGATGTATTTGGCAATATTGATTATAGTAAATTTTCTTTCTGGGGAAATAACACTTCTACTTCTGGTGATTCAGCTTGGACGACCAGTGGCTATGCGATGAATCCAAAATCACAATCTTCATGGCTAGACTCTAGCGGCAGCGGGACGACGGCGTACAACAGCTACTATGCCAAGATCAGGGCGATGGCAGACAACGGGAAAGTTTTTTCGCCTGCTGATACTACATATTTAAACTCGAGCACTGACATTCATATTTATTTGCAGAGCAAAGACATTGCTAGTAGTTCTTCGGCAAATGACGAAACGAATCTTTATCCTGAAGGAAAGACGTGGATTGTTGATGCTACTTCTTATAACCCTACTACTAATGGTGATCTGAGCATTAGTAATACTTCTGGCAAAAGAAAAATTACATATCATGGCATTGGAACTATACTCGTAAAAGGAAACGTAGACGTTGCGGCAAACGTAGAAATCATGCCTGCAACTGATAAGGACAAGCTAGGAATTATCTCTATCGCAGGTGACTAATTAGTGCCTCGTCTGAAATCGATTTTTTGACTAAATACAAGTGCCAAAATTTCTTCTCTGAGACACAATATTATTGTGGAAAAGTATTTGGTATTCTCGCATAAATTGGTCTATAATTAGATTAATAAAAACTAACGTTTTTCATATTTCGGGGAGGGAAGCGTAGATGCGAAAATTTAGCCCCATGAAAAGTCTCCAACAAATGCTTGGAGATATATCTAGTCGTACAAATGCGGCTCATTTTTTGCGCTCAAATATCCACGAGAAAAAGCTAAATGGTGGAGTTAGCTTTCAAAAAGTTGTCTTAGTCACATTTGTTCTTGCAGCAGCTCTAATCTGCGGATTTTTGTACAATAATCAACCACAAAAAGCGTATGCTGCAAATTGTCGGTGGACCGGTTCGGTAGGGAACGCAGACTGGATGACTGCGGGAAACTGGACAAGTTGCGCTAGTTTGGTTCCTCAATCAGGTGATTCAATAACCTTCGACTCTAGCGGTACACAGGTCGTAAATCTTAACAGCTCTACTTCTATTGCGAATTTGACCATCGCAAATACATTTGCAGGCACTATCACAGTTGGCGGAGGCTATACTTTGACAGTGTCTACAAACTATCGTCAATATGCAGGAACTTTCAATGCTCCGGCTGCTGGGTCAATAAGGGTTGGCAACCAGTTTATGAATGACCAAGGCGTGTTTAACGCTAGTACCAGTCTTGTAGATCTCTATAATGTTACAAACGCAGGTTCTGCTGGTTTCTGGGGTAATACTACTTTTTACGACCTAAGCATCACGTCACCAACAGCAACCCCAGTTTTGTTCGAGCAGACTAGGACTCAAACAGTTCTTCATAACTTTGTTGCGAAAGGTACTTCAAGCCAAAATCTTATTTTGACCAGAAATGCAGGCTCAAATTGGATCCTTGACCTAAAAGGAACGTATTCTATGGAATACGTCTCAGTCAGCTATTCCACAAGCTTGAGAGCAGGATATCTAAATCCACCAAACTCTTTCAACGGACCTAGCAATACAGGCTGGTTTCCGCCGATCAATGTATCTGGCTCATGCAGCTCGACTTCAGCTGAGACAGTTTATCTTGTTGTTAACGGCACTTTAAATACCCAATTTGCAACGACTGCTGGTGGTGCACCATGCACATACACAATTTCTGGGGTATATAGACCAAATAAGGGAGATGTTATCCAGACTTTTGTGAACAAGATTGGCGCATCGGATCCGACTGATGCACAAAAAGCAGTTGCAGTTATGAAATACAATACGGCCGGCAATGATGTGACGGGCTTGGACTTGAGAGAAAAGACACTATCTATCGGTACTCTTGATTCACAGGTGGTTACATACTCAGACCTCAAAATGTACGACTATGTCAATACGACTACTCGTAAGAACATTCTATATGATTGCACTGACGCTTATGGACCTAATAATTTTTTCAATCTCATGTCCAAAGCCTCTGGTTACTCGCAACAGCTGACAGTCTATATCCCAAATGGTGGCACTTATTCGGGACAGACTAGCGGCTACCGGGTAGTCACGGAAACTGATTATCTTCAGATTGCCACTGGTGGGACGTACCTAGGCGCCAATGACTCGACGATGGATCTGAAAGCTACTGGCACGCCATTTACCAAAAGTGGTACTTTTGACCCAGGTACATCTAACTTCATCTACTCTGCTGCCGTTACAGTGACAGCAGCTACTTACTATGATCTTACACTTCTTGGTACTGGCTCAGACACTGTTCTCGCTGCCGGGACGTTGACTGCTCTGCGTAATTTCACTATCGGAAATGGTACAGCAACGACTGTCGTTCGAGCAAATACGAATAATCCGATAATCAATATTGGCGATTCGCTTGCTCGACCAACATTTCTGATTAGTAATGCTAGTACCTTCTACGCCTCACCCTCTGCTGTGATGAATGTTTACGGTAGCTTCACAGCGCACGGAACCTTTACGCACAACAACGGCACAGTAAATATTTTCTTGTCGACTGGCGATCACGGCCATATCACGGCTGATAATGCTCCTGTTTCGAAATTTTATAACCTAAACATTACTCGTGGAGCGACCGCTACTGTAGCTTACAAGATTTATTTTGATACTAACTTTACTGTCGATGGCAATCTTACGATGAGAAACGATACAGATGTCAGACTTTATATTGAGAGCAAAACAGCTTCTATCGGCACTATCTCAGTGACAGGTGATATCATTTTCCCAGCAACACCAGCGAACACTGGTGGTATCTCTATCGGGGATAATATTTCTAGAGATTCTAATGGTAATCCTATATACGCTTCTTGGCCTTCAATTGATTTCAAAGGCAATTTCCGTCAATTGGATACAGATGTAAACCCAGGAGGATCAAGTATAGTGATCGCTGGTTATTTGACTGCATCGGGTTCCACCAATCAGCACTTTGAGCGTGCTCGGAGCACTTACAATGCTGGCACCGCATACCAACCGAGCTTTCTTTCTGGTGATCTGTCTTCGGTAACCTGGAAGATAAATAAACCCGTTGCAGGCACATTTGTCATTCCGGACTCTGACTTTGTCTTCGATAATGTGGTGTGTGACGCAAACTATGATGCAGAGTTTCAGAAAAATGGTACAAACACTATTGCCTTGAATAATTTTAATTACGGAAGTGATTGCAACTTTACCCAACCAAATGACGCAGACATGTTCTTGCTTTTTGGCAATTTCACTATGAATGCGGCTGGCAAAACTTTCTCCATCAACCCTACTTTCAAGACACAATTTGGCTATCTGCTAAGCAAGTTTTTCTATGTTTCGGACTTTGTGAATGACGAAACTTGGTCAAAGGGTGACGTTGTCATAAACAATGGTACTCTTACTTTTCCGACAGCTTACGCTACTAAGATGCGCAGCCTGACTATGAATGCTGGAAATTTCAACGCTCCAGGAGGTACGGGAGAACTGATAATGTACTCGAACTTTACAATTGGTGCTGGCGCAACTTTCCATAATAATTTGGGTAAAGTTAAATTTTTGACTGACTATATTGGCAGCTACATTACTGTGGCCAACTCTGCGGCGAGCACGTTCTACACTCTAGACTTTGGCAGAACACTGACAACCAAAAGAATTGATTATACAGGTAACTGGGCTGGCGGCATAGAAATAAGGAGTGCCCTAGTCGTTGATAGCAACTTTCAAATATACAATAGCAGTGAAAGCCCACTAAACATTTCTAAGATTAATTCAGCCGACGCTCTCCCTGTGACAATAAATGGCAACTTCACACTTCTTCATACGGATGAGACGGGTGCAATAGGAATTGGCAATTCTAATGTACCAGCTACTTTTCCAACGTTTGATTTGAATAGAGATTTTTCATACGAAGAAAATACCGACACAGCAGGGGACGCGAAAGTCTATCTTTGTATGAAGTTCATCGTTTCTGGTACTGTCGATCAGCATTTTACACGACTTAGAACTTTATATCCTTATGGGGTTACTCCTGACTATTTGGCCGGATATTTTGTTAACGTAACTTGGCAATTTAGAATGGGCGCTGGCGCCCATGTCATCGCCGATACAGACTTCATATTCAACGGCGTGGTTTGCGATGCCAATTATCGTGCAGAATTTTTGAAAAAAAATAGCAATAAGATTGCTCTGACAAATTTTCAGTATAACAACGGTTGTAACTTTATTCAGCCACTCGACGCAGTCGATAGCTTCCTTTGGTTCGGCGATTTCACGATGAACGCTAATTCGACTTTCACAATCAATCCGCTGTTTAAGACCCAGTTTGGATTTATGCGTAGTAAATTCGGGATCAGTTTTGTGGGTAACCAAACTTATCCTGAGCGTTGGTCGGGAGACAGTCTGCCATATTACTTCGACACAGGCACAAACGGTAATATTACTGTAAATAATGGCACTCTGGAGTTTCCGACTGGCTATGTAACAACGGCTGGTGGCGTGACGATAAACGGGGGAGTGCTGAAGGCTCCTGGAGGTGCAGGAAACCTGAGCGTCCACTACAATTTCGTACAGACTGGCGGTAGCTTTGTTCACCAAAATGGTTTGGTTACTTTGCTTGCTGATTATGCGAACAATACAGTATCTTCGATCAATAATTTATTGACGTTTTACAAGCTAGATATTACGAAGTATCTTGGCGATACATTCAGTATCTTACTAAAAAGTAATATTCAGACCGATAGCGATCTGACTTTTGGCAACAGGATGACGAGTTTAATTAACTATCCTCTAAATCACCTAATTTTTCGTAGTGAATCAAGCCTCAATCCTACAGTTACCGTAAAAGGAAATTTCATACTTCCTGACTACGGGAATAGAAATTGTTCTACTTTTGGTGCAACAACATATCCAAATCAACTCAATGTCGATTTGTGGGGCGACCTGTCAGCGCCAGCGACGAACGCAGTTGTACTAGACGCGAACTTCCACTTTGTGGGTGATCGTGAGCAGCAAATTGATGTAAACGCTCACCTGGAGAACGATGATACTTGGAAGGGTGTTTGGCTAAGCAATGGTAAATGGGAAATAAATAAGAGCTCTGCGTCCGGAAAAGTATCTCTAGCAAAAAACTTTATTGCGTCTAGCGTACATGGCATTATTGATAATAATAACGGTCACCCTCTGTATATGGATGTTAAGAAGGGTGTTCTTGACATGAACGGTAAGAATTTCGTTTTGCTCGGCCGGACAAATGATTTCATAGACGGTAGCGGCGGATTTGCAAACTTGGTTGATGTTACGCTTTCGGCGCAGGATGCAGGGACAATCAGGCTCCTGGGGACCGAACAAACCCCTAGGTTTGTTGTCCTCTCTAGATTCTCAACTGTTGAATACTATGATCAGAATGCAAATGGTAGAGAGATAAAGAAATGGAACTATGGGAATCTCAAGATAAACGCGGTAAACGGCGTGACAAAGGGAAAGTACTCTTTGCCAGCCTCTCTCGTGGGCTATTGGAAGATGGATGAAAGTAGTTGGTCGGGCATAGGAAGTGTTAAAGATTCGACAATTCTGGCCAATAACGGAACCGCAGCCAATGGTGCCGCGCCGGTGACGGGCAAATATGGGAATTCCGGTAGTTTCAATTATAGTATGAATAGTCTGGTAGACGCTGGCTCGATACCAAATGTTGATTTGACAAATGAAGTGACTGTATCAACGTGGGTAAACTTTGACAGCTTTCCCTGTGACCAAGCCCAGGGCTTTTTCTCAAAGGATCATGATCTGACGCTATATGCTACTTGCAGGAGCTATAATGCAGTCACTAATTTCCCACCACGTTATAGTTTCGTGTTCTCGACACCTGGCGGTCTAGTTGGTTCACAGTTTGCTGCGCCAGTGACCGGTAATTGGTATCATGTTGTCGGTGTATATAAGCAATATGAATACATGAAGATATACGTAAACGGGGTTCTCTCTAGCACTACGCCTATTACAACCAAACGGTCTGAAACAGCTAGTAATTTTCGGATTGGTAGAGGCTACAGTGAGCGAGTCGATTGTGTTGGCTTCGGAAGTGCTAGTTGCGATAGCTGGAATAATGTAGATACTCTTAGTGGACGACTTGATGAGGCAAGGCTTTATTCTGTTGCTCTGACTGATCAGCAAATTGCTAATTTGTATAATAATAATGATGCTGGTCCCTTACCTGGTACTAATATTCAAAACGATGTCTCGATTGTGGCCGGTACCCTTGACGGACAGGGTCGTGAAGCAAGCGTCGGTGGCAACTGGACCAACCAAGATACTTTCTTGTCGAAGGACGGCAAGGTAACCTTCACGTCTGCAGATAAGACAGACTTCGTGAATTCGATTGGTACGACTATTCCGGCTATCAAGCTACTTAATAACAACAATCAGCAGTGGGGAAGTGTTGGGTTCGACAGTGGTATTTCTGATGGTGGCCAGTGGAAGTTTGTGGATACGAACAATCATATAATCCTGCAAAACAATCTATATGTTGCAAATGGCAATGTTGCGACCGATGCAGCCGATCTAGATAATAAGCAGATGACGGTCATGGGTGATGTTGTCCTGACTGGTGGCAAGCTGACGGCTCGTGGCTCTGTGATAAATGTCGGGGGTAATTGGTCAAACACGGGCGGCACTGGAGTTCTCGCATATGGTACGTCTACGGTGAAGTTTACGAAGGCTGATGGGCCACAAAATATTTCAGGCAACACTACTTTTTATAATCTGACAAAGCAAGTTTCGACAGAGCAGCATTGGATATTTGCAAAAGATTCTGTTACTTCCGTCATGGGCAAGTGGACGGCAACTGGTACGCAAAACAATATTTTGTTTGTCGAGAAAGACGGCGTTGCAAACAACGGTGATCATTGGAAAATCTGGCTAAATAACGTATCTTCTGGCAAGGATTTGCAGTGGCTTGCGGTACGTGATTCAAACAACATTTCAGTTCAAGAGATAAATGTTGCAGCTGATAAAGTATATGATCTTGGAAACAATATTCGCTGGATTTTTGGAGGTATTGATATATCCGGATCATGCAACCTCTATGATGAAGCTGTTACGACTTTTTGTGCTCCTGGCGCGAATATAGTTTCGGTGGCTGTAAATGATGAGATCCAGCCGATGAAAGGCAGTATCGCAGCTGATGGAACCTGGAGCGTCAGCGGTATCCTTGGTAAAGCGGCGGGTGCGACGATAACTGTTTATCTAGATGGTGTGGCAATAGAGAAACGTGCAAATCTAGTTGCTGTTTCGAACGCTACTAATATCATCAACGCTAAATTATTCGAAAATCATCTCACTATCGGAGCTGAGGGTAGCGCAATGATCAATAATGGTAATTTGGCACTGTTTGGCCACTCTATAGCGGCTGATGATGACATAATTTTCGATATAAATGTCTCAAGTAAAAAACTGACTCTTCTAAATACAGGAAAAGTTCTTCGAGACGAAGTCTTGTATGTTGGGGGGAACAATAGTTCTTTGTATCAGCCGAAATTTGGAACGATGACTGGTGATCTGATCACAGCGCCTAGCGTTCATATCGGGCCAAGTGCAAAGATGGATCTTTCAAATTGTACAGATATTGATGCATGTAAAATAAATGTTGATGGCGGAAACTGGAGAAACGATCTGACTGGTTCGTTTGCAGCTGGCTCTTCAACTGTCAATTTCTCTGGCACTGCAAATGATCAGGAGATAAAGACAGGTAATGCTGCCTCAAAATTCGATAAATCGGTAATCAATGGCACGATTCAGACAAATAGCTGGGTTTCTCCTGACATAAATCCTTATCAATACCAAAAAGAGATTACGATCAACGGGCCATACTCAGCTGGCGGAAGTCCTAGTGCAACTCTTTCAAATGGCTTGGTCGCTGAGTACAAGATGAATGAAGCCTCTTGGACGACAAATGGCCCAGTTCTAGACTCGACAACAAATGGTGCAAACGGCATAAATACACGAGCAAATACAACAGATACTGGCAAATTTGGGCGAGGTGGTGATTTCAACGCCACGAATACAAGCTATGTTGCTTTGCCTGCTGCCGTAACTTCTGGCTTGAATAAGTTTACGATCTCGATGTGGGTAAACGAAACACAAGCTGGACCAGTTAACGATGACAGGACCCTGATTGGCAATTTTAGCACCAGTAATGAAGGTTCTCTTCGTGTGACAAGTAGGGGCGGACGATTGGGAATGCTGGCCTCAAAAATGAATTCGAGCTACCTCAATACAGCTAATACTTTTGATGGCACAGGCGTCTCCAGCACGGGGACATATAGCATTTCAAATAATAAGTGGAACCATGTTGTTGTGGTTGCTGATGGTATGCAGATATCTCTATATGCAAACAGTGAAGCTGACGGAAAAATGATACATCTCGGGTCAAGTCCAGCAGACAGAGGATTGACTGCTCTGTCAATGTACTTGGGCGCACAAAATTATAACAATTCTATTCCAGCAGCTTCTTACTACACCGGAAAAATTGATGATGTTAGGATTTACAATCGAGCACTCTCTGATGCGGAGATTGGGATATTGGATCAGGCCTCGGAGGATAATTCTTTCGACGTAAATAAACTTAATCTTGTGGATTACAAGGCAGTTCTCGACGATGGCGAAGTTGCTCGTTACGATTTTGAAGACCAAGCAAATGTAGGTAAGGATGTTTCGGGAAATAGCAATAATGGAGTACCTACTGGAGATATTACTGCTTTTGGCAAATTTGGAAATGGTTTGAAGTTCACCGCAGATGGTCAGAATTTAAGCTTGGGCAAACCATCGATACCTGGCCCTGGAAGCGAATTTTCGGTTAGTACCTGGTTTTACCAAAGCGCATATGCCTTCAGCTCTCAATATCTTGTATCTCAGACCGACTCAGCTGGTTCGGGCTTCTCGATCTTTACCGGTGTCGCTGATACCTCGGGCAATTACGATGACATTCTTGTTGGTGACGCTACAAATGATGCAACGGTATGGAAGGTCCCTGTCCTCTTCTCGGTCGGATCTGGCGCCTGGCACCATGTTGTAGTTGTCTCAAAGAAAAATGGAGCAGATCTATACTTCGACGGCATCTTGAAAGCCTCCAAGACTTCAGCTCTCTCATATGGAAATAACTCAGATAGCCTGGTCCTTGGCAAGAAAAATTTGACTGTATCTGGTGGTGACCTCAAGGGTGGGCTTGATGAATTCAGAATATATGATCGCTTGCTCACTTCGAGCGACGTTTCAACCTTGCACACTAGCAACACAACTTCTGACTGGGCAAATTTCTATACACATGCATTAGAAACTGGACAAGATATTATATTTACTGCGAGTGACAAGACTACTCTCTTACCATTTTACCGTGATAAATTCACAGCAAGTGGCCAAAATTCTCGCTTTGTTGTGAAAGTCCCGAGTGTCCCTGCAAATAGCTCAACGAATATCTATGCGTACTATGGTAACACACACTCAGACAGGAGCGATGCAAGTTTGATCACTTCTGCTCTTCCTGCACCAAAAGGTGCATGGTCGCTTGATGAGGGAGTCGGAACTACAGCAAAAGATGCTACCGCGAATGCTAATAATTGTTCTGTTGTTGCTCCGCCTGACTCTTGGACCGGTAGCGGCAAATCTGGCGCTGCGCTGGTTGGCGGAAACACAACGTTGAATTGGAACACGTGGAATTATGCCTTGTGCGGAAATGGGGCATCAATAAATTCAATTTCTGGTGCGATTACTCTTGAAGCCTGGGTAAACATGGCTTTTCCTGTGTCCCAAAATGTTAGTGGTAGCATCTTGTACAGAGAAAATTCTTACGATCTTGGTATCAGCTCTACATATACTGATTCTATTAATATAGACAGGTACAAATTTAGTCTTTATACGAGCAGTGGATGGAAAACAATTTATTCCGACTTCACAGCTACGCCTGGAAAGTGGCAGCACGTTGTGGCGACTTGGGACAATGGTAGCAAAATCATGAAATTGTATGTCGACGGTGTTTTACGAGCTTCTGGGAGTGAGTATGTTGCCAATTCGCTAGCTGCTTCATCGAGTGTCTTTAGTATCGGCGTTGGCCTCTATCAGAATTACGATAGGCTTCAAGGTCAAATTGATGATGCTAGAGTGTATAATGTTGCTCTCGATCCTGCACAAATAGCATTGGACGCAATAAGTAAGCCTTTCTACTCACTCAACTCTGTGGCACCAGTCGCTACAAATACCGCGTACGCTCCAAGTATCTTGTTCAGTGATACTGAAGCCACTTGGCAAGCAGAATCAAACGGTACATGGATAACCTCTGATGATTTCCACGCAAATACACTCACACTTGGTGATGGAGGTCTAAATGCAGGTGTGGGCGATGTCCATATCTACAGTGATTTCTCTCAGGTGCAAGGAACTAAAACAAGTAAGTTTACTGCTCCTGGTGCAAACAAAACTATGTATGTTGGCGGAAACTTTACCCACACTAGCGGGCAATTTATAACAAATGGTGGAACGCTTGCCTTCAATTCAAAGGCTTCGGATGTCAAAAATATTAAGCTAAATGGCATCTCTCCAGATAATTTGGCTTTTGATAGTGAAACAACAAACAGAGGACAATGGAAGTTTGCTGATACCGACACTGCGGTAGCCGTCGCAAACGATTTCACACTTGGTAAAACAGTAACTACCACGGCTGGCCTAGGCTCTGCGCCAATTACTACAAGATACATTTGGTATCCAGATGGTGCTCAGGGGATGATCAAGCAGGATACGGTAACAGGTATTAAGACATCCGTACCTGTACTACCTGGCGGGGGACTCTTCAACGTACATGGTAGTAGTGTCGACAAAGATGGAAACGCTTGGTTATCTTTTGACAACTATCCAGTCACAGGCTGGAACGGTTATCAGTCGATTAGAATTGATGCTGTGACAAATCAAATTACGAAATATCCTTCAGGCGGAGGGCCCATCGTAGTTGACTCTGCGGGCAATATTTGGATGTCGCAAGCTAGCTCGACAAATTATCTAATCAAATATAACTCTGCTGGTACTGAAGTCTGCCGAGGAACTACTAGCTATCATGCAAATGCAATGGCCGCAGATAGCAACGGAAATATTTGGGTGGCGGGAAATAATCAATATGGTATGGACGAGCTGCTCAAATTTGATCAGAGCTGTACTCAAAAAGTCATTGGTGACTCCTCGTCCCAACCTCTTGGTATCGCAGTCGATAGCGATAACAATGTCTGGGTTACTAGCAGTCTCGAGGGGGTTGTCAGAAAGATCAATGGCAACACTGGCGCCACAATGGCAATTGTTAGCACTGAGAATGGATATCCTGTTGGTGTTGCTATAGACGCGAATAATGATGTTTGGGTTGCAAACGATTCTAGCTATGGCACTGTAGTCAAGATAAGCCATACGACAAATACGGTGGTCAAAACTGTTGATGTCAGCGCTGGTCCATATGGTATTTCAATTTCAGGCGACGGAAAAGTTTGGACAACCCATTTGGGCTCAAATAATACAACCAAGATTGATCCAGTCACAGATACTGTTACAAATTACCCTGCCTCCGGTGCTGTATTCACAGTCGGTGACATGACTGGTTTTGCATTGCAAAAATTTGTCTTGAAGAATGATACGCAAGTAGCTCTCGGGCTGGATCTTCAGGGAAAAACACTGACAACAAAAAATGTTAAAATTATCGACACGGGAAGAATTACAGTAAGTGAGCCTTCTTCGGTAATCGTTTCAGGCGACTGGCAAAATAATGCAGATGCCGAGACATTTAAGGACGCCACCGGATCCGCGAAGCCTTTATGGGTCGCAAATTTTAATGGCACTTCACAGCGCATTCTTGGAAATACAGTCTTTTCAACGCTGAAGTCTACAAACTTTACTGCTACTTTCAGAGAGATTGCTTTCGGTGCTGGCACCACAACAGAAGTTACTAAATATTTGGATATTGAGGGCAAGAGCTCTTCGGCTAGATCTATCACTCTCAAGTCAACTGCTACTGGGAACAAGTGGAACATCAAGGTCTCTTCAATTTTGACGCCGAATCATCTAGTAGACTCTGTCAACCTATATGATTCGAATAATACAAATTCTGTTTATCTCTGCGCCTCGAATTCTAATGGTTCAACCACGGATAATATTCGTTGGAATATTACTGCTATTTCTTCTGCACCGGGCGTTTGCGGACTGCCAATTTCGATCGTCATTTCTGGCAAAGATCGTGTGAAGGTAGGCGAAACATTCAGCCTTGACTGGGCTGTGGAAGAGGCCGATTCATGTGATTTCACCAGTAATCCCGTGAATGCTAGCTGGAATACTGCTAGAACAATTCCTCCGGCTGATGTTCACGATTGGACAGGTTCTGTCCCATTAGCTATCAGCAATACAACAACTTTCACTATGACATGCAAAAATTCAAGTAATCCTGGCGGTGTTGTTAAGACTAAGACGGTCTCGATAAATGGTGGAATTTGTACCTTCAACGATAACAATACTGTGAACGCGATGCTCTTCTGCGAGAATGCATTTAACTTAAAAGGCGACAATTCTACCTTTAACGGCGCTGTCAGCTCACAGAATATGTCTATCGACGGGGCAACGCAAAACAACAGATTCAACTATGAATATGATACAGACGGAAACGCACCTCCAGGATTTCGTTATTTGAATATTCCTAGACCAAGCGAGGTGGGCAACAAGCAGTAAAATCAAATTGGCTATTGTTTAAAGAATAGTAATATTATAAAATGTAGTAAGTAATAATGCGCACTAGGAGGGACAATGGATTTGGAAAATGTGCTAAAGGGGCAGACCCCAGCACCGGCCACTTCTGGCCAATCGCCTGAGGCGGAGATCACACAATTTCAAGAGAAAAATAAAGTGAATATTTCACTGGTTTTACTTTGGTCTGCTGCGGCAATTGCCGTTCTCGGGACAGGTTTATTCTTCTTGCTAAGCTCAAGCGCTCACCAAGACGTTGTCGAGTATCAAAAAACATTGGTTGCCAAAGATGACGAGATTGAAAAGGGCAAGAAAAACGCAAATGAAAAGGAAATCGTATCAATAAAAGCAGTCGTCGCTCAGCTAAAAAATGCTGAAGCAAACCGTTTCTCAATGGTTGATTTTTTGCCTTTGTTTTTCGCTCATGTAGATAAAAATGTAACTCTAAATACTCTAGCAGTCTCAAGCGAAGGTGTAATCAGCTTCACAGGCAATACCGATAGCTTCAAATCGGCCGCTGAACAGGTTATGGCTTTGAAGGCATGGAAAATCAAGGATACTGAAGCGCTTTCGGGTGTGAACCTCGGGGCTGTCTCAGCAACTCGAAGTGAGGATGGCAAGGTTACTGTTCCTATCGCTATAAACGCTACGTTTGATAAGAAATTGCTCCCAGACGCGATTGCATTAGTGCCTTCGACTAGCGGCACAACAACAGGAGGTTCAAATGCCAAAGTTCAATAACGAGAGATTCCAAGCTGTTTGTGCGGTTTTCATAGCAATTGCAGCGATTGTAGTCTGCTGGCAGTATGCGCTCCCATCATACAACAAGAACGTATCAGATCAAGCAAAATATAAGGCTGATGTAGCTGCTGCCGACATTAAGCTCGCTTCTGTCAAGAAAAATGAGAAGGTTTTTAACGACTCACAGACCAGCGCAACTATCAATTTACTCAACATTGCAATTCCTGAGGACAAGGATTTACCAAATCTTATAACAGAGCTAGAGGCAATCGCGACAAATCATGGCATGTTTATCCCTGCGCCATCTATTACTGACGGCACAGACAACACAGTTATGATTTCTTTTGGAATATCCGGGACGCTACAGGAGCTAACAGATTTCATGACAACAATCCAAAAAGATTTACGATTTTTCAATATCAAGAGCGTCAGCATGTCAACCTCAAAGGACATCGTAAACATGTCCCTCTCAATAGAAGCATACAAACGTGCTAGTAGCGCTGTGGCCAAATAAAGGAGAAAGCTATGAAGACAAAATTAGATCCTAAAATTTTATCGCTTATCGGCGGCATCGCGGCCGTAGTCCTAGTGATTGGCGCATTTTTGTACATGTGGCAAAACGGTAAACCTGTAGCAGGGGAAAAAATAATCACAGATGTAAAATACAAGACTGTCGAAATCGGTACGACTATTGCCGACGCCCAGATTATGATGAACAAATTATCGTCAAAAGCCACGCTACCAGTGACAGCACCGACAGCAGATAAAATTGGCAAAGACAATCCATTTACTCCATAAACTACGTATCTCTGACTTCCATCTAGAAAATTGTTTTGCTGAATAAAACAGTTTTGTTTCGGTAGAATTTAATCATCAAAAGTTTTTTGAATGCCAACACAAACACAGAATTATAACTATCTCGATCCAGCTCTTACCAGCCAATCAGTTCTGGACGTTTTTGTGCTACAGGATTTGATTGATCCTGAGGATGCTAGGAAGCTGCAGAAGAAGCTAAAGACCAATCGTGAAATTGAGAATTTTTTGTTAAAAACAAAAATTGTTACCAAAGAAACGATCAACAAGGCCTATGGCATCATGCTAAAACTGCCTTTTATCGAGATAAAAAATTTGGATATTCCTGAGTCAGTTTTGTCTATGGTTCCGGAGAAATTAGCACGAAAATACCAAATTATTCCGATCGGTATAGAGGACAATTTAGTTCGTGTCGCGACCGCCAATCCTGCCGATCTATTAGTCGGCTATGACACGGGAATCGGCAAGCTATTCGCAGAAAAAAAGTTGGAAATCGAGCTTTTTCTTACAGGAACAGCTGATTTCGAAGAAGCGGTCAAACAGTATCGAAAAGGTTATGAAAACGATCTGCTGGTAAAGAAGGGCAGCGTACCTGCTATTTATTTGCGAAACCAGACGATCAAAGAGCAGTACCTGGACAAGATACCTCGAGATTTTATCGAAAAGTATAGAATGGTTGTTTTTGGTCAAAACAAAAAAGGCACATACCTTATCGCATGCGAGAAGCCAGATGATCCCGAGACGTTGAAAATTCTCAATTTCATAAGAAGTGAAAACAACATAAATTTTGAAAAATTTGGTACCTCTCGAGAAGATATAGACTTTGTAATCAATCTTTTGAACAATCCAAGCGGAGCACGCCAAACACATGGTTCTCTCACTATAGAGACCAAATCTGCAGAAAATACGAATTGGGCAAATGACTCTGCAACTAGTACTGAGATGGCAAAGCTCAAAGGTCAAAAAGTTCAGAGAGGCAACACTGGTCCAACGCTGAAGGATGTATTCAAAAGCATGGTTAATACATCTTCGGAGGATACTTCTGGCGATATTACCATTGATAGCACTGAAACAGAGAAAGAATACGAGGAAAGTCTTCATGAGACAGATATTGTTGAAGACAAAGGTGAAGTATCACCCAAAAATGATTTAGCCTCAACAACAGGTGCTCCCGAAGCTACTTCGGAAGTACTCCCTGACAATGAAAACCCTGAGGTGAAAAAGTCTGCTGATGCTCCGGAAGAAGCCTCTGATACTGAGGGGGAGATGGGCTCTTGGGTTGATGACAAAGACCTCGGGTCATTACTAACAAAAGAAATTCTGACAGAAGCCGATTTAGCCGAGGCCTCAAAACAAGGCTCTGTTCCACATATTGTGGCTGCTGTCCTCGACTATGCTCTAAATAATCGGTCTTCCGATGTCCACGTTGAGCCCGAGGCAAAAGTATTGCGAATTCGATGTCGTGTTGATGGAATCTTGAAAGATATTATGAAACTACCAATGAAGTTTCACCCTCCGTTTGTGAGTCGAATTAAGATCATGTCAAAACTGAAAATTGATGAAACTAGAATTCCACAAGATGGACGATTTGATACTATATTCAAGGAGAGAGAAGTTGATGTTCGTGTTTCGACTTTGCCGACTGTTCATGGTGAAAAGATCGTGATGAGAGTTTTGGACAAGAGTCAAGGGATTCTTTCTCTTGAAGATCTTGGTATGCAGGGTAGCGCATTTGAGGAGACAATAGCCGCTATCAAGAAACCATATGGCGTAATCCTCGCTACCGGTCCTACTGGCTCAGGTAAATCCACGACACTATATGCGGTCTTGAACAGAATTAGTTTGCCGGGTGTGAATATTGTGACGCTTGAGGATCCAGTCGAGTACGAAATACCAGGGATAAATCAGTGTCAGATAAAGCCAGAAATCGGCTTCACCTTCGCTTCAGGCTTGAGAAGCATTTTGCGCCAAGATCCAAATGTGATCATGGTTGGTGAGATCCGCGATGGTGAAACCGCTGGCATGGTTACGCATGCGGCTTTGACCGGCCACTTGGTTCTCTCGACCTTGCATACAAACGATACTGCTGGAGCTCTGCCTCGCATGATAAATATGGGCGTAGAACCTTTTCTCATTACTTCCTCGATAAATCTCATAGTGGCACAGCGTTTGGTCCGAAGAATATGTCCGAAATGTAAAGAGGAGATGGTGGTCCCACAGAAGCTAATGGATGAGCTGAAGGCTGAGCTTGATCTGATTCCGGCGACAAACGTAAAAGACCGAGAAAGAATTCCAGCGGAGCTAAAGCTTTATCATGGCAGAGGATGTTCTGACTGTCACGATGGCTACAAAGGCCGCGTTGGCATATATGAAGTCATGACGATGAATCCAGATATTGAGGAGCTTGCAATAGAGAAAAAATCTGCAAATGATATCAAGGAAGCATCAATCAAAAATGGCATGATCACGATGAAACAGGACGGAATCATCAAAGCATTTATGGGCGAGACAACCGTCGATGAGATCTTCCAAGCGGTTGTGGCTGATTAGCAAATTTCTTGCATGTGGAGAATAATATAGATATACTGTAAACAGAATATAAAGACTTTGGAGGGGTATGACAGAGACAAAAGGTAGCGAGATTTCGACATATCTGAACTATGCTATCAGTAACAATGCATCAGATATTCACATAAACGTTGGCGTGCCAGTAAACGTTCGTATTGATGGTAAGCTTATGCCTATTCCAGAGGCCTTGAAGGTTGATGAGCTCAAGGCAAAGGAGCTGGTTTCCGCATTTACTCCGCCAGATATGCTTTTGTCGCTCAAGCAGAAACGGGAGATAGACTTTTCGTTTGGTTTCCAGAGCATGCGTTTTCGTGCGAATGTCTTTTATCAAAAAGGTTCTATCTGTGCTTCATTGCGTTTGATTCCAAAAGAGCTTCGTAGCTTCGCTGACCTTGGTCTGCCGCCAATTCTTGAAAAGTTTACAGAGCACAGCCAAGGGTTTGTAATCATCACCGGTCCTACTGGCTCAGGTAAGTCAACAACTCTCGCTGCTATGATCGACAAGATAAATAGCGAAAAGCGAAAACACATTATCACTATCGAAGATCCTATAGAGTATGTATTTGAGCACAAACAATCTCTTATTTCGCAGCGTGAAGTCGGCTCAGATACAAATTCCTTCGCTCGAGCACTACGCTCTTCGCTTCGTGAAGATCCAGATGTCGTTCTGATCGGTGAAATGCGAGATCTCGAAACTATCGAGGCGGCTATCACTCTTGCTGAAACAGGTCACCTAGTTCTTACGACTTTGCATACAAACTCTGCTGCTCAAACTGCAGACCGTATCGTAAATGTCTTCCCACCTCACATGCAGCAACAAATTTCTAGTCAGCTTGCATCAGTTCTTCTTGGGGTCGTTTCTCAGCGTTTGATTCCGAAGATAAATGGCGGACGCGTTATGGCTGCTGAGATCATGATTGCAAACACCGCTATCAAAAGCTTGATCCGTGATGGCAAGAATTACCAAATTCCAAATGTCATCTCGACTTCAGCCGCTGATGGTATGATCAGTCTCGATAAAGTGCTTGCAGAGTATGTTTCAAGAGGGGATATCTCACTTGAAGAAGCGCTAAACTTTTCACTTGATCCAAAAACTTTCAAGATGATGGTATACTAATATCAATTAATCACACCCAATAAATGCCACGTTATCTTTACAAGGCAAAAAACAATAAGAGCGAGATTGTAACTGGTACAGTTCGCGCAGACAATCAGATCGAAGCTGAGAAGCTTTTGGTTCGGCATGACTTTGTGCCTATTGAGATTACACCAGAGCAGAAAAAAAGCTTTGGCTCTATGCTTTTCAACAAAGTATCGGTCAAGGACAAGGCAGTTTTCTCGCGTCAGCTCGCTACAATGCTAAATGCTGGCTTACCACTGACCAAGGCGATCAGTATTCTCGCAAAACAGGCAAAAACAGAGCATTTACGTCAAATATTTGTTGATATTTATACTGATCTTCAAGAAGGCTACAATTTTTCATCGGCCTTATCCAAGCATCCCGAGGCATTTGATCGTGTCTTTGTAAGTATCGTGAATTCCGGCGAAACGACCGGTAAACTCGACGTTGTTTTGAGCGAGCTAGCTGAGCAAATGGAAAATGATAGCTCATTTCTGAGCAAGGTTTACTCCGCGCTGTATTACCCTGCATTTATCTTTGTCGCACTTATCGGCGCTGCAGTAGTCATGATGATTATGGTCGTCCCTAAGCTAAAAGGAATGTTTACCGAAAACGCGACCGAGCTGCCTGTAATTACGAAAATACTACTTTCTATGTCCGCCTTTATGGTTTCATATTGGTGGCTACTTCTTATTATATTGGTCGCGCTTATAGTCTTTTTGAAATCGTGGCTCGGCACAGAGAAAGGTTCTAGAGCTATTCACTCTCTTCAGATTACTATTCCAGGACTAAAAAATATCTTTGAAGGTATTTATATGTACCGCTTTACTAGGACACTGGCGATGCTTATTGGCGCTGGCGTCCCTTTGCTTGATGCGCTTCACATCAGCGCTACTGTTATGGATAATCCACTCTACGAAGACGCGATCAATCGTGTCTCCTCGCAGGTAGAAAAAGGTATGTCTCTATCTACTCAGCTCATGAAAGAAAAGTATTTTCCACCACTTGTCGGTAATATGGCGGCAGTTGGTGAAGAGACGGGTGAGCTGGATAAAGTTCTGATAAAAGTTTCTGAGTACTACGCTCAGGCGACGTCTGATCTGACGAAGGCTGTGACTTCGCTTGTCGAACCAGCGGTCCTTTTGCTGGTCGCTGCTGGTGTTGTTTTTCTCGTATTTGCAATCTATATGCCAGTCATACAGATGAGTAATTTTGGTGGCTAATATTTGCATGGTTTTTGGAAATAGCTTATAATATTTATAAATAAATTATCAATATTAATGTCTTTGCTCGGTCGATCAAAGCTTTATATAAAAAATTTGCTTCTTGTTAAGCAGACTTGAAGCAAGCAGATATCTGCTTTTAGAAAATATGAAAATGGAGGGAAGAAAAATGAAAAAGTTAAAAGGTTTTACGCTTGTAGAGCTTTTGGTAGTTATCGCGGTCATTGGTATCTTGTCAGCTGTAGTTATCTTGAACACAAACAGTGCCAAGGTAAAAGCTAGAGAAGCCAACATGAAGACAACTCTCGATACTGTCCAAAATATCGGTGTCTTGTGTGCTGACGGTACTACGGTTGGTAATCTAGATTCCGCTGACGCCTATGTTGCAAAGTCAACTGGTACGACAACGACTCCAGCTATTTGCAACGGTGCAAGTCCAGCTATCACTGATGTCTGGCCTGTACCTGAGTCTGGCTACTACTATGCAGTCAAGAGCGGTAGTTCCGCAGACCCTACACTCAAGGATTGGCGTATCTATGCTTCTAAGGTTGGAACAGCAGGAACCTATGTTTCAACAGACACACCAGTGATAATGTGCTCTGCTTCGAAGTGTTCAACCAATGCGTTTTAGTTTTACGTTCTTTTACGTTCGGCAAAGATCTTTGCCGAACTAAAAGAGGGCAAAGTTTACAAATAGATAGATAATCGAGAGTCGGGACTTGCGGCTTAGGACCAAGGGCTCGGTATTATATCTTGTCATCCCGTACTGCGGCATGAGATACGGGATCTTGAGCAAAATTTCAAAAAGTATACGCGCAAGATTCCTGCTTCCGCAGGAATGACATGAAAAAAGCTATCACTAACGCAAGCCCACTTGCAGAAATGGATTTACGATGGATGCATACTATTTAATTTTCTTATTTATATTGGGCCTAGCGATCGGCTCTTTTCTAAATGTCGTCATTTTCCGAATGGATGAGCTGAAGACGATTCTTTATGATCGTTCGCATTGCCCATCTTGCAAGAAAATACTCAAATGGTATGACCTAATTCCTTTTCTTTCATTTGTAATGCTCCGGGCGAAGTGCCGATATTGTGGTAAGGGGATTTCTTATCAATATCCTATAGTTGAGCTATGCACGGGACTACTATTTGCCTTTCTTTTCTTATTCTTTGGTATTAGCTGGACTCTAGTCGTCTACCTAATAATTTTTTGCATTCTTATTGTTGTCTTCGTTTATGACTTGAAGACACAAACTGTGCCAGAGATATTCGTTTGGATCGCTCTAATACTGTCTGCGGCTTTTGGCTGGTACTTTGGCCATTTTAGTTTTATTGAAATGATTCTTGGTGGCTTGGTCGGCGGCGGATTTCTTGCAATATTGGTCTTGGCTTCGAAGGAAAAGTGGATGGGCGCCGGAGATATTAAGATCGGCTTGATCCTAGGCTTTTTGCTTGGCTACCCAAACGCACTGTTTGCTATGTTTTCTGCCTTTGTCCTTGGCTCGCTTGTCGGCCTCTTGTATGTCTATCTGAAAAATAAATCTATTAAGCGTGAATATCTGAAAGAATCTCTGCCTTTTGCACCATTTCTGATCTTCGCGACACTTATCGGTCTCGTTTATGGGCCACAGATTGTTGCATGGTATTTGGGCGGAATGTATTACTAAAGCCTTGGAGGGCAATATGAAATCACGAAAAGCATTTACTCTCATCGAGCTACTGGTCGTCATTGCTGTGATCGGTATACTCTCTGCTGTAGTTGCTATCAGCACAAATGGCGCAAAGATAAAGGCTCGTGATGCACAGAGAAAAGGGGACCTGCTAAAAATTGCTTCTGCGCTGGAAATATACAGAACGGATAATAAGTCCTATCCGTCATACTCGACTACTGCGAAACAGACTGTGCTTAATCTTGCACTTACTAATTCTCTAGTCCCCACATATCTCCCAACCATGCCTACTGATCCTCAGAATAGCTCTTCTGTTTATTACGATCAGCAGTATGTATATACTTCTGATAGCACTACGGCGAATCCAGCCGTTCCAGTAAAATCAACAAAATTCTCATTGTATGCTGTGCTCGAGAGGCCAAGCTCTGCCGACACTGCTACTGTACCAGTGCAGGCCACGACGTTGTGTCCAAAGTTTCCCTCCGGTAATCAAGTTTCTTCTCCTGTGAAATCGCCATCATATGCCGTAGTCGGAAATTGTAAATAAATGATGAAAAAGGCATACACACTAATCGAGCTTTTGGTCGTAATCTCCATAATCGGCTTTATGGCTATCTATTGTGTTCCTGCTTTTGCGAAGTTTGGCCGTAGTAGTGATTTCAAACAGAAGTCAGATGAGGTGAAAATTCTGATGCAGCGAACTTATGCGCTCTCCAGAAGCCCAGAAAATACGAGAGTACAGTACTATCGTATGAGGGTTGATAGTCAAGCGTTTGTTCTTGAGAGAACTGAAAAAGTCTCGCCTGTACTTTCTGCTGACTGGACTGAAGTCAGTCGAGTAGAGAAGCTGCTAAATAGTCCCGCAGGATCAGGTACGGCAAATAACCTTCAAACAATTCAATGTGATAATGCACCCGGAAACACTGCTTGCGTGATACTTACATGTTCTGTCAATCCACAAAAGAAGTGTGATATCTCAACTATTCCAACTGCGCCAATCACTACAATGTCCCAGATATCTCTTCGCGATTATAAAATATCTGGGATGAAAAACTTAGCCAACTTCACTTTCGAAGGAGTGAACAAGGATGGTGCTTATGATAGTGGCTTTAAGAGCAACAGCCCCTTTAATGTAGTGTTGACCTATACCCAAATATGATGATGAAAAATACAAAAAAAGCTTTTAGTCTTATCGAAGTCCTGCTTGCAGCGACTATTATTGTGATACTACTCTATGCGCTTGTGGCAGCAGGCAGATCAGCTCTTCGGAACTCATCGTCAATACATGAAAAAGCTCAAGCAATGTTACTGGCTCAGCAAGGTCTTGAGATTGTTCGTCAAATCCGTGATACAAATTGGATCGACGCAAATCAGCAGAATTGGAGCAACTTTTCCTTTGATACTACTGAAAAGTGGAGAGACAAAAGTGGCTCAGATATGAAAATTAAATTTGATTCACTTTCTGAGGCGAAGAGGCCATTCCTCGATGTTTTAGCCGCACCTGCCGATTATGAAATTATTTCCGTAGATAATCTTGAGTACCATAGGATAGTCAAGTATGTGAAGCTTGCTTCTGCAAATATGCCAGAGGGCATCGGTAGCGGAGGAGCGATCCAGCCCGCGGATAATGCCGTGAAGGTAACCGTCACCGTCAGCTGGGATACAGGGACACCACAATCGCTTAGCATCAGCGAAGTATTAACAAATTGGCGACCAAATTACTAAAATGACTCAAAAAACCAACAAAAAATCAAAAGCGTTCACTCTTCTTGAGCTGCTAGTCGCCACAACTATTTTTGGCATTGTGATGATGATGGCGATGAGCGCTATTACAGATAGTGCAAACTATTTGGCGAAGCTCAAGGCGATGCGTGTTGCCTCTGAAGAATCCAGAAGAATTGCGGATATTCTTGGCGAAAATATCAAGAACGCAAATAGCGAGATTAGCGTCACGTTCACCTCTGGCGGTATAGTACATACTGGCGAGCTATACAAATCTGGCATAGCCTTATTTAGTTGTACAGCAGCTGGAGCGTGCGATGCTACTCATTCTACTATTTTCGACCAATCGATGAGCGATTCAAACGCAGCTGCATTTGGTGCAAACACTCTTGTTCTCGGCGAAAAAGACACTAGTGGCAATCTTGTTTACAAGGTGTATTACAATAATAAGGATGAAGCTGAGCCAAAGCTATACTATTGGGAAGGAAGTTCCTTGGTTCTTGACTATAATTTTTTTAGTACTCTGATGGTAGATGCAAACGTGATCGCAGGTGGTGCGGTTGCCGATCTCGATTTACAAAATAATATTATAATAAAATTTGGGGGATATGCACCAAATAGCGTTACTATGCTGGACTCTGCGCAGCGTCAGCAATCCTATGTTTTTTACAATATAAACGTAAATACTCGCGGTACTGGCCTGAAACGGCAAGAGCTTTTCAATATCAACGTCTTGTCTGGCGTTACCTCTAGGAATTATAACTAATGATCGGGCTACGTGTGCTGGTTTTCCAAGTAATTGCTTGCTAGTTTCACCATTTTGAGCTATTTTTAGATAGATAAACTATTTATTTTGGAGATCACTATGACAAAAAGAATATTCTCAGGCATTCAACCTAGCGGCATTATCCATCTGGGTAATTATCTCGGCGCGATCAAACAGTGGGTAGATACACAGGATACAGCTGATCAAGCGATTTTTTGCGTTGTAGATCTTCATGCGATTACTGTTCCTCAGGATCCGAAGGCTCTGCAACAAAATATTCTAAACGCCGCTGCACTCTACATCGCTTGCGGTGTGAATCCAGAAAAAGCCGTGATATATGTTCAGTCTAGTGTGCCACAACATTCTGAGCTGATGTGGATCCTGAACACAATCGCGACAATGGGCGAACTTTCACGGATGACTCAGTTCAAGGAGAAGTCTGCGAAGAATACAAATTCTGACTCTGTGGGTGTTGGTTTGTTCGACTATCCAGTACTGATGGCTGCTGACATCCTCCTATATGGTACAACTCACGTTCCTGTCGGTCATGATCAGAAACAGCATGTTGAGCTAGCTAGAGACTTGGCGCAGAGATTCAATTCTCGATTTGGCGAGACTTTTGTAGTTCCAGAGCCAATAATCAAGAAAGAAAGCGCACGGATTATGGGACTTGATGATCCGACAAAGAAGATGAGCAAATCAGCTTCTTCACCGCTAAATTATATCGCGATGACTGATGATGCAGAGACAATCCGCAATAAGTTCAAGCGTGCTGTTACAGATTCTGGCAGCGAAATAGTTGCTCGTGAGGATAAGCCTGCTATCACAAATTTACTTAATATTCTGAGTGAAGTCTCTGGAAAATCAGTTGCAGAACTTGAGAAAAATTTTGCAGGCATTGGCTACGGTGATTTCAAGATGGCAGTCGCAGAGGCAGTTATCGAGTATCTCAAACCAATTCAGGACAAGTATTTCGAATTGTTGAAAGACGAGTCCAAGCTGAAAGCAATCTTGCGAGAAGGTGCCGAGCGAATCGCACCGATTGCCAAAAAAACGCTCAAAGAAGTTCAGGAAAAAGTAGGCTTGGGAATCTAATATATATGGATACAATTTACATAAATACAGATGGGGGATCGAGGGGCAATCCAGGGCCAGCGGGTATTGGAATCATCTTTTTTGATGACCAAAGCAAACAGATGCATAGCCACAAGGAGTGTATTGGCGATGGCACAAATAATGAAGCGGAGTATACCGCCATCATCCGAGCACTTGAGATTTTGCTCAAAAGTAAATGGTTTGCGGACAATAACTTGGCTGATAAAAAGGTGATTTGTCGTCTCGATTCGAAGCTTGTAGTCGAGCAGATAAATGGCAATTGGAAGGTGAAAGAAGCCCGTCTGAAGGACTACGTGACAAAAATCCGTGCAATGGTAGACCAGATGCATCTACATATCTCTTTTGTTCACATTCCTCGAGAAGAAAATTCTGCCGCTGACGCCTTGGTAAACCTTGCTCTGGACGAGCAGGCAAAGAATCTAAATAGCTTAACCTAAAAATATTATGAAAATAACCGTACGCGTAATTCCAAACGCGAAAACGCTAAAAGTCGAGAAGCATAGCGATGGAACCTTGAAGGTCTGGGTCACTGGCAAGCCATTTCGTGGTGCTGCGACGCTAGAAGTGATTGACGCGCTATCTGCCTTTTACAAAATTCCAAAAAGTCTTATCACTATCGTAAAGGGTCTTACTTCACGAAATAAGGTTTTTGATATCGACAATTAGTTTTTCTAGACCTGCTGTGAAATCGGGTGTATGATATAGAAGAACAAAAAATGGAGGGAAATAGATGAAACTAAAAAAGGGTTTTACGCTCGTAGAACTTCTTGTCGTCATTGCAGTGATCGGCATTCTTTCTGCTGTTGTAGTTCTAAATACAAACAGTGCAAAGAGTAAAGCACGTGACGCGATCAGGCTTTCTGATATGGCTACTTTGAAGACGTCTTTAGGCTTATATTTAGAAGCAAATGGAAAATACCCTGACCAGCGTCCGAGCCCTGATCCAAGCACGACTTGTTTGACGAACTGTGTTATCAGCCGTAGCGACACAGCTATGGATGGTAATCCCGGTAAGTATATTTCCGACATGGATACGTATTTCCCAGGTGGCCTCCCAAACGATCCGATAAATAAGTCAAACGGATCTGGCAATTATTTTTATTCGTATCAAGCTATTGTAGTAGTTTCCGCGGTTTCGCCACCATGTGATGTCTCAAAATATTCTCGTCGCATTCTTTTGGGCGTAAGGACCTTTGAATCAATACCTGCTTATACACGTCATCCGAAAAGTCCGATTCAAGAAGCACAGGCAGAATGTTGGCCATCAGCTAATGACTCAACCTGGGTAACAAATGGTAGCAATATGCTGCGAGAATGGGGATACACAGTTCTTGAAGAGAAATAATTTTTCAATAATTTAGTATGAAATACTGGCCTTATATTACAATGATATTGTTCCTTATGGGGATCAGTATTTTCGTAGTTATATATGGCGAGAAAAGTCAAAGAAATAACACTGCTGCGAAGTCTTCTGTCGTGGATAGCTCGCCCGCTGATAGCGCCAAAAATCAAAAGCAAAAAATATTTGCAGTGACGGTGCCTCATCATGATTTGGTTGCGGCTGATCGGAGCAAATACCTAGCTGAAATCGCAAAAATCGAATCGCCAAAGACTATTATCTTGGTTTCGCCCAATCACTTCGATACTGGCAAAAGTGATATTTTGACTACTGAAAAGATTTGGGACCTTGGTGAAAAAAAGATAAACCCAGCAGATGATATTATCAGCAAGTTGCCTTCTGAATTGGTCGGCAATGATGAAAATGCGTTCCTTGGTGAGCATGGCATCAAAAATATCCTGCCTGATATTGCCAATTATTTCCCTAACGCTAAAATCGTACCAATAATCATCAAACAAGACACAGCAAAAGGAAAAGTGGCTCTGCTAGCTGATAATTTAGTAAGAAATTGCAAAGAAGACTGTTTGCTTATCACCTCCGTAGACGATTCGCACTATCAGCCAGCGTCTCTTTCTGAGCTTCATGACAGTCTGACAATCAGAGCGTTGAACAATGTAGATGATGATTTGATTTGGCGAGCGGAAGTAGATTCGAATCAATCACTTGCGCTACTGATCGCTTGGTCAAAAGCTCATGATGCAAATAAATTTAGTATCTACAAAAATACAAATTCTGGAATTATTGCTGGCGATCGTGATGTCGAGGCGACTAGCTATATTTTTGGTGATTTTGCAGTTGGAGAAAAGAATGCAACCATTGGTGATGAAGTTACTTTTACCATAGCAGGCGACTCGATGTTCGACCGAGCGGTTGATTACAAATTTCGTGATAACAAAATATTTGATATTTTTGCAAATTTCGGCGACAGAGTTCTCGCTGGTACCGATCTCTCTCTACTAAATCTTGAAGGCCCGATCAGCGCTGAGCCGATTGTAGCTGACCAGACTGACTCACTGATATTTAATTTTCCGCCAAAAACTGTAGATGTACTGAAATGGTTAGATATAAATGCGGTGAGCTTAGCTAATAATCATACAATGAATGCGGGCAAGACAGGATTTGCTAACACTCAGAAAGTGCTAAAAGAAAAAGATATATTGCCGATCGGTTCGGCAACTTCTTTTGACGAAACTTCTATTGCCAGATTTGGCTCTGGAGTTACAAAACTGAGTGTTATCACTATCGAGTCGCTTGAGGTGAGCAAGGATTTGACAGAGATCGTAAAAGCAGAAAAAAATGCTGGCAATCGAGTCTTGATCATGCCACATTGGGGCACAGAATACGAACCAATTCATTCAGCTTCGCAGGAAAAGCTTGCACATAGCTGGATAGACGCAGGCGCTGACATTGTGATCGGCTCGCATCCACACGTTGTTCAAGATGCCGAATTATACAAGTCTAGAGCAATTTTTTACTCAATTGGAAATTTTGTTTTTGACCAAACTTGGTCTGAGCCAACTCAGAAGGGTCTAATTATTGCCGGGAAATTTAAGGGTGATAGTTTAGATCTAGTATTATTGCCGATTGTGAGCAAGAAAATCCAACCACAGCTACTTCGTGGGGCAGAAAAGACCGATTTTATTACCAAATTTCGTAACGATCTCGGTTTGTCCACTAGCAGTACAGGTCTTGGTTATGATAAAATTACTATACAACTAAGTAACAAATAATGTTCTATAAATGGAGGGAAATGACAAAGAGAGAAAAGATTTTATTATGGAGTCTGATTGGGGTTCTTATATTATCAAGTGCCGGCTTAGTCTATGCATATCGAGATAGCATTCCTTTCTTGCACAAGGATAAAGGTGTTTCTTTGGATGTAGCCCCTGTCGCGAGCGGGAGTACTGTGTCCACAGGTAGCGTTGCCACTGGAAATGCTGCTACTGGTAGCGTTGCTGTTAGCACTGGTTCTGTGGCTACTGGCACTACTGTCGTGTCTGATATCAAGTGGGTTACGCCTGCAAAGATTGCAGATCCTGGCGTTATCAAATTGTCTTATGATTCGAGTTACTCGACATATTATAAGGTCGCGAATTATACAGACGGCGGCGAGATGATCCTAGGCTTGATTCCGCCAGATGGTCCAGGCGCAAGCTCGATCATTCGATTCAAAAAGACGACCGATAGCAAATATTATTATCTGAAAAATAGCTCAACAAATCCAACTGATTCGCTTGAATCAACATTTTTGGTAGATTATGGCACAAAGACTTTTGTTGATACGAAAACTGCAGCTTATGCAGACCTCGCGAGTCCAGATAAGATTGTCCTAGATAGCAAGACTACGCTTAAGCTTGTCGGCGGGATTGGTACCTCACAGCTTTTCTCAGACCTAATAGAGCCAAAGCTTCTGACGACCACTGCCTCTGGCCCAATTTATCGAGTTATTACTGGCGATAACACACAGCCATACCTGAACAGAAGCTTGTATTTGAAGCATGCTGATGGCACAATTTCTGGCTACGTCGAGAGCATTGCCTTTCTAACAGATAGTGGCGTTGCAAATATTACCCTCACCACTGGGACTAAAGATGCTGCAGCATACAACACAAACAGTACTGCTGGCTGTGGAGGACCGGTTCTTACGACAATACTTACATCGACAAGTGATATCGCAAATCGTGTCACAGTCTATGGCACGACCTCAACAGGTGATAAAGTCTACACTTTGACTAGCCAGTCAGATGTGATTGCAACAACTGCGTACAACAACTATTCTACAGGACGAGGCGCAGATGCGATTACTTTTGCTCAGTATTTTAGCAAACCAGCACTATTCTTGTGGAAAGATGGCCTCAACGACTACGTTCTTTTCATGAATAATGAAGTCGGACCAATGGGCGAGTGCGGCAAACCAGTAGTCTATTTGTACCCGACTGAGACTACAAGCATTAGCGTAAAAGTAGGTGCAACGATCACCAAGAGCGAGCCACAATACAATGATGGCTGGAATGTTTTGGCTCAGCCAAGTGGCCAGCTTACACAGAACGGTGTATCTTATCCAAATCTTTTCTGGGAGGGTATCGGAAATGGCACTTATCCAGCAATTGACTCGGGGTTTGTTGTGAAGTCGAGTGACATCGAATCAACTTTATCTAGCCATTTGACACTTCTTGGCTTAAATACTCAGGAAAAAGCAGATTTCATGGAGTATTGGCTACCAAAAATGCCAAAAACGGCTTATACGAGACTGACTTGGCTGGGAACAAAAGATATGGATCGTCTTGCACCACTCACTGTGACTCCAGCACCAGAAACCAAGATCAGAATCTTCTTAGACTTCCAAGGATTGGATAAGATGATTGATTTGAAACCTCAGCACCTATCAGCGCCATCTCGAATCGGTTACACGCTTGTCGAGTGGGGCGGGCTACTTGTAAAATAGTGATCTGGCGATATATATAAATCAGCTTCTGAAAAGGAGCTGATTTATATATTACTACTTGTAAGCTAGTCTTCGGTGTGTTTGAACGATCTAGCGCCAAACAATATTTTCAGCTAGAGTATTTCTATGCCAACGAAAATTCGAACATTTGATTTTAGTCTTTTGGTCTTGCCGATCATTTTTACCACGGTAGGGGTCTCTTTGATCTATAGCTTGGTAATGGGCACGGCAAATGATGGTTTGGGCCTAAAGCAGGGGATGATCGCGATAGTAGGTTTGGCGATGATGTTAGTTTTTTCATTTTCTGATTATCGATATTTCAAGGGCACCGCTTGGATATTCTATGCGGTTTCTCTGATTCTTCTGGTCTGGGTATATATCTTTGGTAAGTCGGTAAATGGTGCGATGAACTGGATTGATCTGAAGATATTTCGGTTACAGCCCTCTGAGCTAGAAAAAATCAGCTTGATATTCACTCTTTCTGCATATTTTTCAAACAAAACCAATAAAATTAAGTGGCAGCACATTTTGGTTTCTCTCCTTATTTTGCTGGTCCCACTGGCATTGATATTGTTGGAGCCAGATCTTGGTACAGCGATAATAATTTGTTTTATCTATATCACGATATTGCTCGCGTCAAAGCCAACGAAATCGCAAATTGCTGTGATTGTTGGAGTCGTCTTAGCTATCTTTATCTGTGCTTTTCTTGCTTTCAAAGGTACGAAACCATTTCAGAACGTCTTGCATGATTACCAGAGACAGCGAATCGCTGTTTTTCTCAAACCTGATCTTGATCCATATGGTCGGGGATATAATGTGAAGCAAGCGCAGATTACCATTGGTTCGGGCAACCTAATCGGCAAAGGCTTGGGCAAAGGTTCACAATCTCAGCTTCAGTTTCTGCCAGAAGCACATACAGACTTCATTTTTGCTGGAATCGCTGAATCGTTTGGATTTCTTGGAACTTCAGTTTTCCTTGTGCTTTATTGCTTTTTGTTAACAAGAATTCTAGAAATTGGCGCTCGCGCACGTGATAATTTTGGTATGCTCTGCGCTTTTGGAGTTTTTGGTATGTTCTTTTTTCAAGCGCTTATCAGCGTTGGGATGAATATTGGATTTTTGCCAGTAACAGGGATTCCTCTGCCTTTTATGAGCTATGGCGGAACGTCGCTTCTTGTCTCGATGATGGCAGTCGGTCTGATCCAGAGCGTTTTTATCCGCCACGAAAAAATAACATTTTAATGTATTGACAATTTGGCTCTATCTGATAATATATATCTTATAGATAGCCCCACGGGCTTTTTTAAGTTAGGAGTAGAAAAAACATGTTTGCAATCATTTCAAGTAAAGGTGTTCAATACCGAGTTGAAGAAGGTAAAGAATACAAAATCGACATTTTGGAAGAGCCTTCCGATAAGAAGCTCATTTTTTCTGATGTCTTGATCGTTGATACTGACAAAGGTACTAAAGTCGGAGCTCCTTTTATCGAAGGTGCTACTGTCGAAGCTGAATTCATCGGCGATGCCAGCACTAAGAAAGTAAAATCAACTAAGTTCAGACCAAAGAAGAGATATCAACGAAATCTGGGTCACAAACAGCACTTTACGTTGATCAAGGTTCTCTCTATCAAAGCATAATTATGAAAAACGCCATATTTGATTATTTCAAAGGGGTGTGGAACGAACTTACAAAAGTTACGTGGCCAACAAGAAAAGTAGTTATCAATCATACAATTATAGTTATAATCTCAGCTGTGATAGCGATATCTCTGACTGCGGCAATCGATTTTGGACTTGCTCGGTTGGTTGAATACGTTGTTCAGCATAGGAGTTAGGGGATTTATGGATAAAGAAAAAGACGAAACAAAAATTGAAGAGCCTGTTGAAGGTTCGAAAAAGTTTCTTACAATGAAGCAAACTGGTGAAAGAAACTGGTATGTTATCCATACTTACTCTGGCTATGAGGAGCAAGTAGGCGAATCGCTGAAGCAGCGAATTGAATCTTTGAACATGCAAGAAAAGATCTTTGATGTTATCGTGCCAAAAGAGAAACAGATTGAAATCAAAAACGGTAAAAGAAAAATCATTGAAAAGAAGATTTTTCCTGGCTACGTCATGGTAGATATGATTGTCACTGATGACTCTTGGTACGTTGTCCGAAATACACCAAATGTTACCGGCTTTATCGGTTTCGGTGTTCGACCAACTCCAATGTCGAAGGAAGAGATTGACAGAATCAAGAAGAGAATGGGCGTTGAAGAGCCAAAATACCAGATCGATCTTCGTGTAAATGATCTCGTAAAGATTACTGACGGCGCTCTAAAGGGCTTCGAAGGCAAGATTGAAGAAGTCGATCAAGATAAGGGCAAAGCTAAAGTCTTAGTCAACATGTTTGGTCGCGAAACTCCAGTCAATTTGGACTTTTTGCAAGTTATAAAAGTATAATCAGTCAAAATCGTTTCATTGTTATATTGTCAAATTGCTGGCTTCTAGCGATTACATATATAGCTGAGATGGTGTCAAATATAAATAAGGAAAAAGATGGCAAAAGCAATAAAAGCAATAATCAAACTACAATGTTCTGCTGGTAAAGCAAATCCTGCTCCTCCAGTCGGTCCAGCACTCGGTCAACATGGCGTGAATATCATGGAATTCTGCACCAAGTTCAACGAAGCTACAAGAGAAAAAGGTGATACAATCATACCTGTAGAAATTACAGTGTATGAAGACAGAACTTTCTCTCTAGTTTATAAGCAACCGCCTGCAGCAATTCTGATCATGAAAGCAATCAAAGCAGCAAAAGGCTCAGACAATTCCAAGAAGACAAAAGTAGGCATTTTGACTCAGGTACAGCTTGAAGAGATTGCAAAAGAGAAAATGAGTGACCTAAATGCAAATGATATCGAAGCCGCTAAAAAAGTGATTGCAGGTACTGCTCGAAGTATGGGCGTTGAGATCGAAAAGTAATTTTGAAAAAGTTGAGACAGATATAAAAAAAGAAGCCCGAGAAACTCGGGATTCTTTTTTGTATATAATAGGTGCCGTCTGCAGACCGAAGCGAAAGGAGGGGCAACACTTCTAGTCTGCAGACAACGATATTCATACATTGTCATAATAACCAAAGATAGTATATATTGTCAAATATGAAAGAATTGCAAAAAATTGAATACGAAGTAGGAAGTAATCATACAATAAACTCTGTGTTAGAAACATTGAGTAATTTTGGTTATGAGATAGTTCAAAATATTGAGAGCTCAGCCGAAGCATCTAAAGCTGGCGGAAATATACAAATATTTCCAGTAAATTTTGTAAATCCAATAAGGCTGGAGTTCTTTGGAGACAATATTGACGCAATTGTTGAGTTTGATAAATCAAGTAATAAGAAGATTCGGTCTCACAATTTCGTTGACTTGAACAAAAATACTTTGACTCTGGATGATAATTCAGCAATTCGCCCCGGTGATTTTATTGTTCATGAAGATCATGGAATCGGCGAATTTAGATATCGAAGCGCTCGGATAATCGCCGATGAGATTGTGCATTATGTGAACATATCATACTTAAATAATGCGCTATTATGTGTACCAAGCGATCAAATTCCGAAAATATCTAGATATATTGGTGTAGGTCGAGCTAAGCCAAAGCTAAGTCGCCTTGGCAGTCCTGTTTGGAAGAAAACTTATCAAAAAACTTATGAAAATGCATTGCTTTTGGCGAAAGAGCTTCTCATAGTTTATGCAAAACGTCACATTGCCAGAAAAACTCCGCGATATATTAATTATGATTGGGAAAATGAAGTAGAAAAGACTTTTCGTTTCGCACAGACCCCAGATCAAAATGCAGCAATCAAAGATGTCTATAGCGATATGACCAAAAATGTACTAATGGATCGCTTGATTTGTGGTGACGTTGGCTTTGGCAAAACTGAAGTTGCAATTAGAGCTGCAGTACAAGCGGTCGCAAATGGATTTCAAGTTGTGATCTTAGTGCCGACAACTATTCTTGCAGAACAGCACAATGAGACTCTTAGAGCCCGTTTGAAGGATTTGCCGATTTCCGTCGAACATATTAGCCGATTGGTCGAACCAAAAATTCAAAATGAAATTATCGAAAAAACCAAAAATGGTTTGGTTGATATTCTTGTTGGAACTCATAGGCTCGTAAAGGGTAGTGTCGAGTTCAAGAACTTAGGGCTTCTTATCATTGATGAGGAGCAAAAATTTGGCGTTAAGGATAAGGAAAAGCTAAAGAAATTCCGAGAAGATCTTGATGTTATTTCGTTGACTGCAACCCCAATCCCGCGAACTCTATATATGGCGCTTTCGGGGATTCGTGAGATATCGCAGATTCAGTCAGTCCCATTTGGCAGACAGAGCATTGAGACTGCTGTCATCCCTTTTGAGAAAAAATCAGTGCTAGACTATTTAAAAAACGAAAAAGCACGTGGTGGACAGAGCTATTATTTGCATAACGAAGTAGCGACTATTCAGAGCGTCCAGAAGTGGCTATGTAAGGAACTGCCTGATTGTAAAATCGAGGCCGGCCATGGTCAGATGAGCGAAACGAAGCTTGGCGAAAATATGCGCGAGTTTGCAGCCGGAGAAATTGATATATTGGTTTGTTCAACAATCATCGAAAATGGTCTCGATCTGCCAAATGTAAATACGATGATTGTCGACGAAGCTGATCGTTTTGGTTTGTCTCAACTATATCAGATCAGAGGTAGAATCGGACGAAGCAGCAAGAAGGCTTATGGCGTTTTCACCTATCAGAATAAGAAGCTGACTCCAAATGCCGTAAGACGCCTCAAGGTCTTGGCCGAGAATACTGAGCTTGGTGTTGGCTATAATTTCGCGATTGAGGATTTGGAAATACGTGGCGGAGGGAATATACTAGGAAAAGAGCAGCATGGAAATATGGAGGCAGTGGGTTTGATGCTCTACTCGAAACTGTTGAAATTAGCAGTGGAAAAGTTGAAAAAAGAAGCTGCATAGAATAAATTAATAGGTGAGGGTCCATGACAATACTGAATAAAAACAAATGTTTGCTTGGACTCATAAGTCACCCGAATATTGGAATTCAAACGATCAAAAAGATTCTCCTTGCCTATGATAATGATATTGATAAGGCCTGGAATGCGCATCAAGATGATTTAGCAAAACGCCTTGATAGAAAGATCATACTTTTGCTTACGGATGCGAGAAACAAATTTGATCCGGATACCGAAATAGAGAAACTTGCAAAGCTCGATGTTGGCTATGTGACGATGTATGACAAAGCCTATCCAGAGCTGCTAAAGCAACTATATGATTTTCCACCTGTGCTATTTGTAAAAGGAAATATTGAGGTGCTCAAAGCAAAAAGTCTTGGTGTTGTCGGCAGCAGAAAATACACAAATTATGGTGCTAAAATGTCTCATAAATTTTCAAAAGAGTGTGCCGAAAACGGCTTAGTCATTGTTTCTGGCTTAGCCCTTGGTATAGATGCGATCGCACATCAAGCCGCGGTTGACGCAGGAACGCCTACTATTGGGGTCCTAGGGTGCGGCCTTGACCGAGTTTATCCAGTTAGCAATTATCATCTTGGGGAAGCAATAATACGAGGCGGTGGTGCCATAGTCTCCGAATATCCTCTTGGTACACCCCCAATGAAGCAAAACTTTCCGCAAAGAAATAGAATAATCGCTGGCCTTAGTGTCGGCACATTAGTCATCGAAGCGGCAGAACACTCAGGAGCTCTGATTACTGCTTATTCAGCACTCGAAAACAATAGAGACGTTTTTGCGATACCTGGAAATATCGATGCTGAAACTTCATATGGAACTAATGAGCTTCTAAAAAAGGGTGCAAAGTTGGTGACAAAAGTCGAGGATATCCTTGAAGAAATGAATATCAAGATAGCAGACAATCATACAAAGTATGAAGAATATATTCCGAATACGCCAGAGGAAAAGATAGTATTTAGCTTATTAAAAGTAGATTCTAAGTCAGCCGATGAAATGGTTGCGGAGACAAAAATGAATGTTATCGCGTTAAATGCGACATTGTCTTTAATGGAGCTAAGTGGAGCAATCCAAAACATTGGTGGTGGCAGATATAAACTGAAATAATTTTATTATTTTATCATTTTAATACAATTTATTAATTCAGAGAATTTGCAATAATATAGATCTGATTTGATTTTTATTCATAATGTTGTTAATTTATCTAAAGTGTTCGAAAAAATAAAAGGAAGGGAAAGAACAAAAATGAATCTAGTGATCGTCGAGTCGCCAGCAAAGGCGAAAACAATCGAAAAATATCTAGGCAAAGATTTCAAAGTCTTGGCCTCTTTTGGTCATGTCCGTGATTTACCAGAAAAAAACATTGGTATTGATATAGAAAATAATTATGAACCAAAATATGAAGTTTTAGCGAAAGCAAAGAAAACACTTGCTGCTCTCAAGGATGCATTGAAAAAATCAGATATGGTCTATCTCGCGACTGACTTGGACCGAGAAGGAGAAGCTATTTCTTGGCATTTGACTCATGCGCTTGGTTTGAAGCTTTCAAGCGATAAAGTAAAAAGAATTGTTTTTCATGAAATTACAAAATCAGCACTCGAAAACGCTGTTGCGAATCCAAGAGGCTTGGATCTAAACCTTGTTGACGCACAACAGGGTCGTAGAGTTCTTGATCGACTTGTTGGCTATAAGCTCAGTCCACTTCTTTGGAAAAAGGTAAAAAAGGGCCTTTCGGCCGGCCGTGTTCAGTCCGTGGCTGTTCGGCTCGTAGTCGAGCGTGAACGTGAGATTAAGAATTTTGTTCCTGTCGAATATTGGTTTCTGGGCGTTAGCTTAGCCGATCAGAAAAAGAAAGATGTCTTTACTGCATCCTTGGTTCAAGTAGATGGCAAGCCAGTCGGCAAAATGACGATCAAGACAAAGGACGAAGCCGACAAAATAGAGAAAGATTTAGAGGGCGCTTCATACAAAGTCATACAAGTTAAACATGACGACTCTATCCGTAAACCGTCTGGGCCATTTACAACTTCCACGCTTCAAATGGAATCTTCTCGAAAGCTCGGTTACTCTCCGAAACAGACTATGATGATTGCTCAGCACCTTTATGAAGCTGGTCACATCACTTATATGAGAACTGACTCAACAAATATATCTGCCGATGCTGTAGCAGCAATCAATACAACAATTACATCTCAATTTGGCGAAAAATATTTGAATAAGGGTAATAGATCTTTTGCAACCAATACGAAACATGCGCAAGAGGCTCATGAAGCGATTCGCCCAACTCATTTTGACAAGATGGAAGTCTCTAACGATAGGCAGGAGCAAAAGCTTTATGAGCTGATCTGGAGACGAACGGTTGCTACTCAGATGGGGGACGCAATATTTGATATTATTACAGTCAAGATTGAAGCAAAAGCGACTAAGGATTTTATTTTTGATGCGAAAGGTGAGGTAATAAAATTTGACGGCTTTATGAAACTATATCTAGAAGGAAAAGATGAAGAATCTGAAGATAATATTTCAAAAATCCCAAATCTTGCCGAGGGTGAACTGCTCGATTTCATCAAAATGTTGAAAAATCAAAAATTCACAGAGGGTCCAAAAAGATATAGCGAAGCAATGCTTGTGAAGAAGCTTGAGAGTCTTGGCATCGGTCGTCCGTCGACCTACGCGCCAACGCTTGAGACAATCCAAAATCGTGGCTATACAGAACTAATCGATAAAAAATTTCAACCTACTGAGATCGGAACTATTGTAAATGATCTGCTTGTCGCAAATTTTCCTATCGTCGTCGATTATAAGTTTACCGCAAACATGGAAGACGAGTTTGATGAGGTCGCAGAAGGAAAACTTGATTGGCATAAAGTCATTGATGAATTCTATGTTCCTTTTGCGAAGACTCTAAAAGAAAAAGATAAAGAACTAAATAAAAGCGACATCATGCCCTTAGAGGAACTAGAAGAGGAATGTCCAAACTGTGGCAAGAAGCTTGTAGTTCGTTTCGGACGCTTTGGCAAATTTATTGCATGTCCAGGATATCCTGAGTGTAAATACTCTCGTCCGCTCGAGACAAAAGCAGAAGAGAAGAGCTCAGAGGTCTCGGATGGTGAGGGCGGTATGGAGAGTCTTGTTGATGCTGAAAAAGAAAAATGCGAGAAATGTGGTGGCAAGATGATGCTCAAGGAAGGGCGTTTCGGTAAATTTCTTGCTTGTGAAAATTATCCAACATGCAAAAATACAAAGGCTATTGTAGGCAAAACTGGTATCAAATGTCCGAAATGCGAGAAGGGCGAAATAATTGAGAAGAAAACAAAAAGACGTCGGAGCTTCTGGGGCTGTTCACGATATCCTGACTGTGACTATGCAACTTGGGATAATCCAACAGTCAAGAAAGATGAAACAACCGCTGAGCAAGGAGTATGATGATTGATCCTGTGATGAAAAAAGCCGCTATAGATTTGGCCTGCGAAATTACAAACAAATGCGGTGACGTGATGCATGGTGTTTCGCATCTCGAAAGTGTTCTCAACTATTCAAATATGATTGTCAAAAGTTATCCTGAGGCTGATCTTGATATATTAGAAATTTCAGTTTGGTGGCATGATGTTGGTCGTTTGTATCTTGATCGTGGCCACGCTCTGAAAAGCATGGAAATGGCGATCGAAAGTCTGACGAAGATTGGTTTTGATGCTTCTGACGTCGAAAAAATTAGTATTGCTATCGAGAGTCACAGTAATAGTAGCGAAAAAAAGCCATCCACTATCGAGGGAATAATTCTTAAAGATGCTGACAAATTGGATTTCTTGACTTCTTTACGTTGGCAAATAGGAATGGACAACGATAGAACCAAGGAAATAGAGATTGGAATTGACAAGATACCGTTGATTCTCACTGATATTCTAATATTACCCGAGTCAAAAGAAATCTACGCTGAATTATTTACGAATCTGGTAAATTATCTAAAGAAATCTGACAATCCTTTTATCAATAAATATAAACCGACGATTGCTAAACGTTGGCAGGTTAATATCTAAAATATGCTTCCAAAATCAGTTCAAAATCTTATAGACGAATTTTCGAAATTGCCTGGTGTCGGCCCGAAATCGGCTGCTAGACTCGCTTTTTACTTGCTGACGAAGCCAAAGTCTGATGTTGAGTCTCTCGGCAAAAGCATCTTGGGCCTTGTTGAAAATCTTAAATACTGCGATATCTGCTACAATATTGCCGAGACTGAAGTTTGTGCAATTTGTAGCAATTCCGAAAGAGATCCTTCAATCATAACCGTGGTCGAAGAACCTTTGGACGTGATCGCGCTTGAGAAATCTCTGGGAATTAACGGCCTTTATCATGTGCTCGGGGGCGTGATTTCACCGATCAACGGTGTCAGTCCTGAAGATTTGCGAATTGATCAGCTTATCCGGCGAGTTCAAAATGGTGAGATCAAAGAGATAGTGCTTGCGACTAATCCGAACCTTGAGGGAGAGGCAACAGCTGCGTATCTTAAAAATAAAATTTTCGCAGTAAATTCTGAGATCAAAATTACTCGGATCGCTCGTGGGCTCCCAATCGGTGGTGATCTGGAATATGCCGACGAGGTGACACTGAAGCGTTCGCTAGAAGGGCGTAGGGACTACTAAATTGGCCAGAATAATTTGTTGAAAAAGTAGTCAGGGACTGATAAAATTCTTGAATTAAAAATAGGTGGATAACTCTTCTTGACAATCAGCTACATTGATCGCTAAAATCCAATGCAGTTGATGAAAAATTAAAACAAAAAGAAGAGGTCAAATGAGGGAAGAAAAATTCTGCTGTCCAAACTTAGATTGTGGCTTTACTAGCTACAATAGTGGTGAGTGTCCTGAGTGTGGAAAAGAATTGGACAAGATCAAAGGCGACGATTATGCATCTTTCAATAGCGAAACAGAAGAAGACAGTCCAGCAGAAGTAATGATGAGCGACTTCGACGATGATCCAGACGTGACGTCTTGGTATAAGGACGAAGAAGGCTCATATTCAGCCATGTAATTCCACTAAAACTCGAGGGAACTCTACGCCTCGAGTTTTTTTATTGGAAATGAGCTGAAATTATGCTAGAATAATATTAGATTGTCAAAGAATTAACGAGAATAATCATATGAAACTATACAACACGCTGTCGGCTAAAATTGAAGAATTCAAAACTATCGAGGGCAAGAAAATCCGAATGTACACATGCGGTCCAACAGTTTATGATACCGCCCATATTGGCAATCTCCGCAAATACCTTTGCGACGATATTTTGGTGCGATTGCTCAAATTTGAAGGTTCTGAGATCAAGAGAGTAATGAATATTACTGATATCGATGACAAGACGATCAAGCGTGCTGAGGGCGTCAAAAAAGATTTTGATATTTTAATCAGAAAATACGAAAATCAGTTTCTTGCAGATCTAGATTCTCTAAATGTTTTACGACCAGACAAAGTAACGCGTGCGACTGAGTATGTCGAGGACATGGCGGCTTTTGTTGAGGACCTTTTGAAAAAGGGCTTTGCTTATAAAACTTCTGATGGCTCTGTATATTTCTCTCTCGAAAAGTTCCCATCTTACGGAGAGCTTTCAAAGCTGGATAAGCGCGAGATTAAGGTCGGAGCTAGAATAAATTCTGATGAATATGAGAAGGAGAATCCTTCCGACTTCGTGATCTGGAAGGCTTGGGATGAAGCTGATGGAGAGATTTTTTGGAACACTTCACTCGGCAAGGGTCGTCCAGGTTGGCACCTAGAGTGCTCGACAATGAGCATGAAGGAGCTCGGCGAAACGATCGATATTCATACTGGCGGTATTGATAATATTTTTCCGCATCATGAAAATGAAATTGCTCAATCTGAAGCCCGAAGCGGTAAGAAGTTTGTAAACTTCTGGGTTCATAGCGAAATGTTGATGGTAGATAGTCGCAAGATGAGCAAAAGCTTGAATAATTTTTATAAATTGGCCGACATTATCGAAAAAGGATATTCTCCAATGGACTTTCGATATTTGGTGCTTACTGCCCAATATCGTTCTAAGCTAAACTTCACCTGGGATGGTTTGGAATCTGCAAAAAACAGCCGCGCTCGTCTAGTGCGCTTGGTTCAGGAGTTCGCAAAGGCAGATAAGGGCGAAGCTAATGAAGGTTACATTGCAAAATTCAAAACATATTTGGAAAATGATATTGATCTGCCAAATGCAATCGCTGTCCTTTGGGAAGTTGCTCGCGATGAGAGTATTTTTGCTGGATCGAGATATGCAACAATGCTTAGGTTTGATGAGGTGCTTGGCTTGAAGCTTGGCGAAAAAGATGCTCTTGAAATCCCAGCAAATATTCTAGAAATCGCAAATGAAAGAAAAGCAGCACGAGAGAACAAAGATTACGCCAAATCTGATGAATTACGGGATAAGATTGCGGCTCTTGGCTATATAATCGAAGACAAAAACAATGAGTTCACAATCTCTCCAAAATAATTTTTGGAACAAACTACATAAACCGTTTAAGGTGCTCGCACCGATGGCTGGCTATACTGACAGCGCTTTTCGGTTGCTTTGCCGCGAGCTTGGCGCTGATGTGGTTGTTTCAGAGCTAGTCTCAGCTGATGCGATTTTTCATCAATCAAAATATTGGTACAAAGATGAAAATAACACTTGGCTTTCAAAGCGCGGCAAAGATGAAACACTTGAAATGTTGAAGTTTGACGAGGCGGAACGGCCATATGTTATTCAGCTTTTTGGTAAATTTCCAGATAAGTTTGCTTTCGCCGCGAAGTGGGTGAGCGAAAATTTGAGACCCGATGGGATTGACATCAATATGGGCTGTCCAGCCAGAAAAGTCGTAAATAGCGATCATGGTGCCGCACTCCTGAAAAATCCTGAGCTAGCGGTACAAATCGTGAAAGCGGTCAAAGAAAATACCGATTTGCCAGTTTCGGTAAAAACGCGCCTTGGTTGGGACCATGATGATCAGATACTCGAATTCGCGCCGCAATTGCTGCGTGCTGGGATCAGCGCACTGACGATTCACGGCAGAACCTATAAAGACGCCTTCAAAGGCGCCGCTCGTTGGGACAATATTTATGAAGTCAAAAAGATGTTTGGCGATGAGCTAATCGTAATCGGTAACGGCGATATATCATCGTATGAACAATTAAGCACTTTAGCAAAAGATCCTTTTGGCGAGACAAGGCTTGACGGCTTGATGGTCGGCCGGGCCGCCTTTGGCAAGCCTTGGATCTTTTCGAAAGAAAGTATGACAAATGATGAACTGAAGATGATTATTTTGAAACAAGCACGATATATGTTAAAAATTAAGGGAGATTTCGGCATGATCGAGTTCCGAAAGCACCTTGTGAAATATATCACTGGCTTCGTAGGAGCTAAGGATCTACGAAAGAAGGCAGTGACCGTTACAAGTTTTGAAGACGTTGAGAGCCTAGTGAGCGAACTTTAGACACGAGGTATTGACATAGTTGAGGATTTGTGGTAAAATTGCTCTAACAAGGGGAAATTTACCCGACATCAAAGACAATCTATAGAAGTTTGCTTGTAGCAAGGATGGGGATCGTGCTGGACAGATTGTTTATCTGTGCGTACGTCAAAAACCTTGCTTTTTTGTTTTCTTATTTCTGACTGGGATCTTGGGATATTAGGATGATAGATTTATAGATTGACCGGCAATGAAGGTCCGTTAAAAAAAGTGGATCTGGCTAAGTTAGTCTCTGTCATTTCTCACCTTTCTCCTGGTTAGAACTAAGCGCGCAAAACAAGCAAATTCATGAATAAATTTCATCGTCTGGATCCCACCTCTCAAGCCACAGGCTGGGATGACAGGAAGGGGAGGTTAGAACTAAGCGCGCAAAACAAGCAAATAATTTTGATAAGAATGTGATGGTTTCATACTATTCATGCTTATCAAAATAAAACTCATGAAAATGAGTTGATAACGCAACTGACTTTGTGAATCGAAGATTTGCAAAGTAGTATCCCAAAATTTGTTTGGAGGAAATGCCATGAAGCTTATCACAACAGCTTGTCTGGTCATCTTATTACTTGTAGTGGCTCTTGCACCTGTGAGAGCTTCTGTAGCAAGTAGCATTGCAGCACCGCTGTACAACAGTACAACGGTCCTGAATAATGCCGGGTTTAATCCGGTGGTCAAGTCCGCGGCTAGCGCCGAGAACAAGACTCCGGACGCAACATTACGTACAGGCACTTGGAGCACGAACATCATTGTTCCGAAGTCCAGTGCAATGGCGCAGTTTAGATTTTTACTCATCGACATGAAAATTCAGGGTTTCGACCTTGGAAAATATACTGGAGTGAAAGTAAAAATCGACGACTCGATGATCAGCAAAGAGTCGATCAATCCTAATAAGTTAAAATCCGAATCAAAAAAAGGCGAAGTCTATGCAAACCCCGAAGGGGCTTACAAAGGCTCAACCCAATTTTGTAAGGGAAATTTGACACAGGGAGCTTTAACGCTTCGCGCCGACGGCGTTTTAGTTGTAGACACTAGCAAGCTGGATTTAGACCAGTACTGCTTAGAGTTTTCGCTAACTCACGAAGGCAAAGTAGTTAAAGATGATTGGCTCATCTGGATTCACATCACTAATCGTGAAAAGATGACAGACACCAATTCGTTTTACTTTACCCTTGTCAATCCTTCCAACTATCTTGACGATTACTGTCAGGCACAAGCCGGCACAAATTATCAGGATTCAGTTGGAAGACTCCAATCGGTTGCATTTTCGTCATATTATGATGAAATATTGAAACCGTATTGGAACTTGATCGATACCCCGATTTCTGCCAACTTAAAGGCAAATGCGCTTTGGCGCGATGTCAATAATGAGGCGAAGCCCCTGCAAAATACTGCTCCCGTCACAAAGGATTGTACCCATTGGGTACGACTCCAGAAGGACGGAAAAGCGTTTAGCGGTTGGGTGAATCTGAAGGTGTCGGAAAATCAGGATGAACCTTCTTTGATCCAAGGCCCATTGATTCTTTTCAATGGTGCTAAGGTCGGTCCACAGAAAATGTGGATAAGAGAAGAAGGCAAGGATGCTTGGACGGTAAAAGTTATCGATGTCCGCCCGAATGGCGTGACCACAGTGACCCTGTAAGGAGGGCGTGATGAGTAAATTCCTAACTTTGGCCATGGCGCTACTGCTTGCAGTGGCCTCGTGGTCCGCCCGTCCCGCGGGCGAACTTCCCTTATTTGACAAAATCTGCCACACGAACCCTGTTCTTGAACGGGGTCTCGGTCCAGAAATCGTCACAAAGGGTTATTCTATCCAGGCACTTGGTCGCTATGATCGCGATGGTAGACCGATGACTTATTATGAGTCATGGACTTCCGGACGGTCCGGCGAAGTGACCTGGTGTCGTTTCCGTGTTGGTGAAGCAGTCGAAGCAAAGAAAACAGGAGTTCGAGACATAGTTCTCGAAAAAATCCTTTTCGGCGTAGAGACCTGGGAAGCCAAACGAATCGTCCGATGTGGCAATCCTACAGCAATAACTTTCTATTTATGGAAAGTAAAACCTGTGGCAGCCTCAAAAAACGGTTTAAACGGTAAAAACGGCCGAAACGGTCATGACGGTAAACCCGGTCCAAAAGGTGATCGTGGCGAAACCGGCCGACCAGGCCGAGATGGAGTTGACGGCAAAGATGGTGCACAAGGCGAACAAGGACCTCCAGGTCCTCCTGCCGAAGTGTATTATCCGCCGCAAACCCCCTTACCTCCAGTTTTAACCAATGAGTCATACGCACCCGAATTTCGGGTAAACTATGGCTCAAGCGAATTTCGCCAAGGTCTTCAGATCTTTGGCGCGATCGCGATCGTCCCAACACCTGCTCCTGGCAAGGATGGGCTGAATGGTCAAAACGGGAAAAACGGTTTAAACGGTAACAATGGCAATAACGGCTTAAACGGCCTACCTGGCCCAGCCGGTCCTCAGGGACCCGCCGGCCCATGTGGTCCAGTTGGTCCGACATATTGCCCGCCACTGCCAATCGGCACAACCCCGCCACAACCTAATCTTTAGGTTTCTGGCACAATTATCCGAGGAACACTCTCTCTAAGTGAAAGAGTGTTCCCACATCTTAAGACAATAATTGATTTTATTGCCTTAAGTATGTGAAAATACACGTAGAAAATTTTATTATCAAAGCTACGAAAAAAACACTATTAATTAGGAGAAAAAATGAACTGTACTGAAAACAAAACCAGCACAAAGTCAAAAATCGCTATTGCGCTTTTGGCGGTCGCTGGAGTCTTAGCAGGCGTATTGGCACCATTGGCTTCGGTCAAAGCTGTTGATACTGTCGGCCCACGTTTCAACGTCTTGCCAGATGATTACAAGACTTTGCGCGGTGGAAACAAAACAAAAAATGAGCTGTCGAGAAATGCAGTAGTAACTGGCGTTGCTGGTGATACTGTCTCTGGCTTGGTCTATTACCACAATGATGTCTTGAACACCACTGCCAATAACACCAAAGTCAAAGTAACTTTTCCTGCACAGACAACAAATAAAAAAGCGACTGTTTCTGTAAATCTGTCTGCTGACAATGCTGAAAACATTATCAACGACACGATGGAGATTCAGTTGGATCAGGACGCAAAACTAACATTCGTCCAGGGTTCAGTTCAGTGGTTACCAAACTTCACTGATACGACTAAGCCTGCTGTTGCCCTTCCAAACGGTCAAACAGGTAACGAAATTATCACTCCAAATGGTGTTAATCTCGGTGGTATCAACGGTTGTTGGAATTATATCGGTTATGTCTATTTCTTAGTCAAAACTGATAAAATCGACCAAAAATTACCGGCTCTGAAGATTGAGAAAACTGTTCGTGACTTTACCGTAAATGAAGCAACTTTTGTAAAAGAGAATGAAGCCAAACCAGGCGATGTTCTTGAATACAAGATCAGCTATTCAAATACAGGTGAAGGCCCAGCTGCAAACGTAACTGTAAGTGACGTTTTGCCAGCAAATGTAACATATCTTGCCAACACAACTGTTCTAAACGACGGTACTGGTGAGAAAATGGTTGCAGATGGTATCGCTCAAAGTGGTATCAGCCTTGGCGCAATTGCCAACGGCACTTCGGGCTATGTAAAGTTCAAAGCCCAAATCAGTTCTACTGTTGCTGCGGATCAAACATTGACGAATACTGGTTATCTTCTGTTCAACAAGCAAAACTTGTCTGATACAGCGAAAACCAAAATCGTAGTCAGTGTGATCGTCACTCCGGGTCAGCCTGGTGCTGGCAATCCATTGCCTCAGACTGGTGCAGAGACTTATATCATCACTGCGTTAATCGTAGCTGCTGGATATGTCACTGCTAAATATCTGAAAAAAAGAAAAGAACTCGCAGAGTTGATCAAATAACTTTGTAGAGAATATATACAAAACCGCTCCGACTTATGTTGGGGCGGTTTTGTTTTGTATTACAATTATGCTAAAGTGTAGATATTAATAAGGCAGATTTATGGGATTGAAAGAAAAGCTCGAAGATCTAAAGATGATCTTGAAAATCGATAAGAAAAAATCTGAAATCGCTCAGATCGAAAAAGAGATGAATGAGCCTGATTTTTGGTTGGATGAAAAAAACGCTAACGAAAAAAGTCGCAAACTGAAGAATCTGAAGGACGAAATCAAAGAGTTTATGGACGTTTATGAGATCGCTGAGATTGCTAACGACGAAGAGTTGGAGTCGATGCGAGACGAGATCGAGAAGCTTGAGCTCTACTCAATGTTTACAGGCAAATACGATGATCATAATGCGATTATTAACTTTTACGCTGGCGCAGGTGGCGATGATGCCCAAGATTGGACCGAAATGTTGCTGAAGATGTATTTGCGTTGGGCAGAAAGCAATGGCTTCCGTGCGATGATTATCAACGAATCACGTGGCACAGAAGCGGGGATAAAGAGCGCCACGATCGAAGTTCATGGTCTCTATGCCTATGGAAAACTGAAGGTGGAATCTGGGGTGCATCGGCTTGTCAGACAGTCCCCATTTAACGCAAAAGCGCTTCGTCAGACATCTTTTGCCCTTGTTCAGGTGTTGCCCGAGATTGAGCAAGAAACAGAGCTTATAATCGATTCTAAGGACATTCGGATGGACGTCTTTCGGTCCGGTGGCAATGGCGGACAATCAGTCAATACGACTGATTCGGCTGTGCGTCTGACGCATATTCCAACAGGGATTGTAGTCGGCTGTCAGAATGAGCGAAGCCAGTTACAAAATCGTGAAAATGCGATGAAAGTACTTCGTTCGCGATTGGCCCAGCTTATGCTTGAGCAACAAAAGGAGCGCTTGGAGGAGCTAAAAGGCGATTTCTCTTCGCCAGAGTGGGGAAATCAGATTCGTTCTTATGTTCTTCATCCGTACAAAATGGTCAAGGATCATCGAACTAATTTCGAGTCCAAAAATCCAGACGATGTTTTGGCAGGAAACTTGAATGGCTTCATTGAGGCTCAGCTCAGACAGCTGATGAAATCAAAAACGACTGTTGAATAAAGTAAAAGTTTAGACGAATATTATATTAACTACAGTGAGGGGATATGGACAAATACCTAGCAATCTTTCAGGGATTAAAAGCACCAGCGATACCAGATATTTCTGGCTTTAATATCAAGAGCAACGAACTGCTTTTGATTATACTTGCAATTTTAATTCTGTCATTTGTTATCGATCTCTTGCTTGTTAATTCGGTTTTTGGTCGAAGTTATCGGGTTTTCGTTGCTTTTGGCGTGATTGTGCACGAATTCTCGCACGCTCTGTTATGTATTCTTATGGGCGCGAAAATTACGAAGATTGCGCTTTTTGATAAACAGGGTGGTAGTGTTGAGCATACCAAGCCGCTTGTTCCGATCATCGGCCAGGTTCTGATTTCTCTTGCGCCGTTTTACTTAGGCGCAGTTGCAATATATTTTCTTTCGCTCTGGATCGGTTTGAAGCAAGTCGACCTAGGTAGCATTAGCCTGACTTTTGATGGGGCAATTCACTTTTTCAAATCGTTGATCGGAACAATTAATTTCTCGGATTACAAAAACTGGCTGGTCATCTATTTTGTTTTGTCGATTGCAGTCACGATGACTCCAAGCAAGCAAGATATCAAAAATGTGGCTTTTTCGCTTATTTTTATAGGCTTGGTGATTTATGCCATTTATCATTTTACGGCAATTCGTTTCAGCTTCGCTTGGCTACCAATCGAAAAAATCACCGTGCTTTTGTCGACAGTGCTTGTTTTGTTGATTTTGTCTCTGCTTTTGAGTATCATTGTGTTTGCTGTTTCGAAAATGTTGAAACGACGTAGAAGCTATTAAATAGAAATTAAAAATTAGGTTAGGAGTTATTATGGTAGATTTTGGGAAAATCAAAGATGTATATGAGCTTCAGAAAAAAGCTCGGGCAATCCAAAAAGAGTTGAAAGATGTTGAAGTAGAGGCTTCGAGCAATGATGGCTGGGTTACAGTCGTTTTTAACGGCGAGCAACATTTGACGGAGATCAACATCTCGGAAGATGCTCTTGCGCCTGCAAATAAAAGATTACTTGAAAAAGATTTGAAAAATACCATCTCTCAAGCAATCTCTCGTGCTCAAGCAGTTGCTGCTGAGAAGATGAAAGATATTGCTGGCGGAATGGGAATTCCAGGACTATAGAGCGAACGCTTTCGCAATTAAGAAATGGATATATTATGAAACTAATTGTCGGTCTCGGAAATCCAGGCAAACAGTACGAAGGCACACGGCATAACGCTGGCTTTATGTTTTTGGATAAGCTTGTTGGCCACGCTGCTTTTACTGTATCTGGTGATAGTATTCAATTTTCGAAAGAGGATAAGTTCGATTCTCTAGTTGCGCAGACAGTTCTATCTGGCGAGAAGTTTATCTTTGCGAAACCGCAGACCTTTATGAATCTTTCGGGAAATGCGGTAGCGGAGATTATGCAGTATTATAAAATTTCTCCCGAGGATCTGATCGTCGTCTCTGATGATGCCGATCTGCCTATCGGAACATCTAGAATCCGCACTGATGGCTCGAGCGGGGGACAGAAGGGATTGCAGAGCATTATTGAGGCACTCAATCTCTATACTTTTGTCCGTGTACGCATCGGCATCAAGGCGCTAGCAGCGAATCAAGATGAAGCAGAAAATATTTCTCAAATCTCTCTTTCCGACTTTGTTTTGTCGAAATTCGATAAGCGTGAAGAAAAAATTCTAGAAGCTTCGATGGACGAGACGATTAGATATCTGGTTCAGTTCCTCGGGAGTAATCAAGAGATCGTCCCTCACACGATAGAGGCGAAGATCAATACTTAAGGGTTGATAAAAGAGGCAAAATTTGTTATAAGTAGATATAAATAAATAATCAGTGGGAGTCTGTCTGTGCTTTGGCGCGGGACGTTTGACCACAAGGAGAAAAATGACTGAGAAGAAGAAGAAAGTCAAAGACGAAGAGGAAGAAATCGTTGCGACTGAAGAAGTCTCTGAAAAAGAACTTCTGAAACAGGCTGAGGAGCGTGAAATCGAGCGCAAAGCACAAGAGGAAGCTGAGAAAGAGGCTGCAAAAGCTGAAGAGAAAATTGAGAAAATACAGGAGCGTCAAGAGCGAATCGCTCGAAAAGCAACTGTTCGTGTCAAACCAAGACATGGCAAGAATTACCGAAAATTGGCTGAGAAAATCGAAAGAGACAAAGAGTATACAGTCGTTGACGGTATCGCTCTTGCACTTGAGACAAATCCTGTCAAATTCGATGCAACAGTTGAGATGCACGTCAAACTAAACAACAAAGAAAAAAATACACGCGGAATGGTCGTTCTTCCTGGCGGCGTAACAAAAGAGAAAAATATTCTTGAAGTTACAGCTGAAAATGTTGACGAAGTTATCGCAAATGTAAAAGCCGGCAAACTTGATTTCGACCTTATGCTCGCAGACATCAAAGTCATGGCTAAGCTTGCTCAGCTTGCAAAGGTACTTGGTCCTAAGGGACTTATGCCTTCACCAAAGGCTGGCACTGTGGTTGAAGACGTCAAGAAGGCTGCGGCCGAGCTAAAAGGCGGCAAAGTAGAGTTCAGAGCTGACAAGAACAATGTTGTTCATATGTCCCTTGGTAAAATTACATTCGGTGCAGACCGTATCAAGCAAAATTATCAGGCGGTTATGGATCATTTGCCAAAAAGAATCGACTCTATCTACCTTACTACTTCAATGGGTCCAAGCGTCAAAATTTCTCGAAAATAATCATATTTTTGTTCCAAAAATGTTCTAGTAAATTAGGTTTTGCACTGGTTGCAAAACCTAATTTTTGTTTTTAACACTGTTGTACAGGATAATTCGGTCTAGCCTATATTTTTTCAAAATTTTGTTGAATATTACTTGTTTTACTATATAATTATAAGTAGCAAATTCGAGTGTAAAATTCACTGAAAAATTAACTATCAAGCGAGGGATATGCCAATTTTTGATTATCTTAAAAAATCGTTTCCAAAAAAAGTAAAGAAGGGGACGGTCGATGAAGTTCTCGCCTCAAAAGATAAAGTGCAAATCTCGCAGCTTGTCGAAAAGGAAGTCACTGTTGACCAACAGCGGCTAGATCTTTTTGAACAAAAAATGAAAATCGAGAAGGAAATCACGGCAATTCAGCGCTCAACACGCGTGTCTATGCCAGTTTTCGCTAGCCTCCACAACACTCTTCGCATGAAGTACCAATGGTATTACAAGTGGCACATGACGCCGTTTTCTTCGCTTGTACATTGGCTTGCGCTTTCATCTTTCTCAACAGTAATCTTGGCTGTTGTCGTAACGGTATTATTTACGAATACAGTTGTTCGTACCTTTGCCGATACGCGTCATGCTTGGGATACCAAAGATGCTTGGAGCACTTGGAATTTATCAAATGTTGTTGCAGATGACGCGAACACTCTTTTGCTGGCTCGACTGACTCTCACCACAAGCGGGGAGACAGTCGTTAGCGGAGAATCTGCGGTTGCCTCAGGCACAACGACAGAGGAAGCTCTCGTCGCTGACTATGCACCAACTGGCACCGCAACCCTTACTTTTTCTCCATGGAAAAAAGAGGTCGTAGACTGGCTTGCTGCAGAGAGCAAAGAAACGTTAAATGGCGGCGTGATCAAAAAAGAGTATTCGACTGATAATATTCTGTTCACTGAAGACATTGCAAATCTTGCTGACTCAGAAACGCTTTATATCCGTCTGACTTTTAGCACAGCTGATCCAAAAATATCGCCAGTTTTGTCTTCGTTGGCAGTAAATTATTCTAGATTGCCTTATGCTCCAGAGGGAGTTACCTTTGAATCGAAGCAGGTTCTTTTCGCTACTTCTCAGGTTCTTTCTGCAGGAGCATTTATTGATCCAGACGATGACGATCACGCAGCTTCACAGTGGCAGATTACTACTTTATCAGGTGATTTCACATCTCCAGTCCTAGATCAGACGGTTACTAGCTCAGATGCTAGCAATCTTACATCTCTTACTCTGAAGAATTCTCTCGATGCTGGCAATTATTTCGCAAGAGTGCGATACAAAGATTCAAAGGGCGCTTGGTCTCTCTGGAGTCAAGAAGCTTCGTTTACTGTTGCCAAGCCTGAAGGTCAAAAGACTTCAGTCCAAAATAATGGCACTGCGCAAGTTGCTGCCAATCCAAACGAAATTCTTGTTAACAGAACCGAAACGACGAAGACAATAGACAACAAAAACGGTACGAAGACCCTTGAGTCATATACTGGCATTGTCCACTACAAAGAGGACTATGCCAGCGCTACTTCCCAATGGAAAGATATTAATCCAAATCATTCCATTGACACTGCTGAATACGTCTTATTTGATGAGATGCCTTCGACTGTAAAAGTCTTCAAGGATAAAATTGGTTATGAAATCGAGTCTCGACAGACTGGTGATAAGTATACCGTCATCCTGAAAGATGTCGACGGGACACCGGTTTTGTCACGCACGACTGGCTCGAACAATATGGTAGCTTGGGCTGATATTAATACTCCTGAACAGAAAAAAATAAATGACACTCGTGATGCTTTGGCAAAATGGATTGCACCAGCAGCCCTTGCTGATGATAGTCAGGTGACAAAAGACAATGGCAACTTGAAGTTCGAATTTGATATCTCCGAGTATGGAGTTCGTCTTTGGAAAACTATCAAAGGCGAGGATGCGCCAAAGAATTTCAAATGGGATATTACCAAAACCGATGGCACAAAGCCGGGAACTGTAGTAGTTACCGACCCAGAGACGAAGAAGGAGACGACAGTTGTCGCCAAAGATGATCTTAAATTCCGAGATAAGCCGGAGGCTTTTGATGTAACTCCAGCCACTGGAGAGGTGGTCAAAGATGCGCAGGGTCAGGATAAAGTTGTCCCTATTGAGGCGAAGAAAATCGAGGGAGATCTAAATTCTACATTTGTTTGGCAGGAAACAGCGCCAAAGTCTGATATGAAGATTGATACAGATGTAAATTACTATCCACAAACTAATGATACTGCTGGTGCTAAAACTACCGATGGTGTGATTTCATGGTTCACTGGTCGTGGTGTTACTTGGTCTGAGATGCGTAGCGGTAATAGTGGGGGTTATGTTAGTGGTATCTACACCGCCCCGCCCGGTTATTATGCATACGACGGTATTTGTCTCGCTTCACGCTATGGTTTGAGCAACGGTTGGTCTGATCTATGCCGAGCTTATGCATCTTTTGATACATCCTCAATTCCTGATAGTGCCACAATCGATAGTGCGACTATGTCGATTTACGGCAAAGGAACTTATAATGGGGCTGGTGAATCGCCCGAGATGGATATTAATATTTTTGGATCAACACAAGCCAGTGCCTCGCAATTGGTAGCGGCTGATTTTACAGCAGTCGGCACTACGCCATTCTCTAATGCTATCACAAAGAGTAACTGGGCATATGATTACAACAATTTCGCCTTCAACGCTGCAGGCAAGGGAGCTATTAGTAAGAGTGGGGTATCTAAATTTAGTATTTATAATGGCAATTTTGATGCAGCGAACGTATCACCAACTCCATCGGCAACTGATTTCTCTACTATTTCGATGTATTTTTCTGAAGCGAGTGGCACCTCTCAGGATCCGAAGCTTTCTGTGACATACTCTGGTGGTCAGACGATCTCAGGAACTATTTATAGTGATACAAGTAAATCTAGCAACGTTGGCTCTGGTATCCCTATCGCTATTTCTTCAAATGGTGGCGGCAAGATGACAGGGGTTACTGGCGCGAATGGAACTTTTTCCTTCTCTGGTGTTGAGGTCATTCAAAATAAGCCAATTACAGTTTTCGTTGATGGTGGACCATTTCAATCTGCGCTCGTCGTCAAACCAAATTCTGTTGGAGATATTTCTGGTCTTGAAATGTATGTCTATAAGACGGTTTTGACATATCAAGCGACTGGTACAGGCGACTATATCGAAAATGCTGACTTAGCGATCGCTGATGACTGTGGCTGTTTCTCTGACTTTTCAGTATCGGGCTCGACCTTGAGTGCAAATGAAATCTTTATCCCAACTGGCAAGAATTATATTCCTTTTGGTGATGTTAGTATTTATACTCTGACGCAGTATGGCAATGTGACAATGAATACAAATGCCATGACTACATACAATCTGTATCAGTACGGCGGAACCTATTCAGCAGGAAGCGGTGCTGAATACATTCAAAACCTTTATCTCGCCGCTGGTGTTCTTAATGCTGGTAGCTCAACTATGACGTTGACTGGCTATCAGACAAGTATTGCTGGCGGGACCTTCAATAGTAACTCCGCAACTATTACACTTTTGGATACCTCTTTCAGTATGACCAGTGGTACTTTCAATGCACCGACTGGCGATCTTACCGTTATGACTGACTCAAGCGGATACTATTCTCAATATACTTGGAATGTTTCGGGTGGTACATATAATCACAATAATGGTACTCTCAAGATTGGCGCCATCAATAATAACTATTATGGTAATCCATATACTTTTAACACGATGCCGAGCCTATATAATTTGACTTATGCAAATACAAGCAGTGGCTATCCGAGCTTCAATTCTGACATTACGATTGCAAATAACTTAAGTATAACCAATGGTAGCTTCTCTGGGAGTGGAACCATAAATGTTGCTAACAACGTTAGTATCTCTGGCGGTGCCTATTTCTCGCCTAGCACTATCACGATTGGCGGTAGCTTGTTAAATGATGGTGGTAGCTATTCGGCATACACAACGACCTTCAACAACGTCGCTAAAACATCCCAAATCTCTGGAAATAACGATTTCTATACTTTTAATTGTACGACTCCAGGAAAGACGCTCCAGTTTATGGCAGGTAGTACGCAAAACATCTACTACGACATGAATGTGGTTGGTACTTCTGGCAGCCCAATTATCATGACAAAATATGGTAATGCAGCGCCGATCAATCAGTGGTTTTTCAATGCTAATCAATATGGCATGTCTCCTTGGAATATTGATTATGTCACTGTCTCATACTCGAACAATAAAAACGCACAGCCAATCGCTCCAACTCATTGGACTGATGGGGGGAATAACACCAACTGGATTGGAAGTCACGTTACTGGCACTGCTTATCAATACGTTGGCGGCGGTTCTAATGTAGGTTCAAACGTTCCTGTTTCCATTTCTGTAAACGGCGGATCGAAACAAACCATATATACTGGCAATAATGGTTCGTTTGATTTTGTCGTAGGCGGGATGGTTGCCAACACCCCAATTACGATTTTCTACGAACAGGGTCAGAACTATTACTCAGGTAGTTTGGTCACTGTTTCTGCTGGCAGCGGTGACATAACGGGCTTGTCTCTCTACCAATATGCAGTCACTCTATCAAACCAAAATGCGGCGCCGATAACCAATACAATTCTTGCTACAGCTGATAATAGTAATGATAGTCAGCTACTTTTCAGCGTAGACGGATCGAACAATTTTTCGACAAATTATTCAATCTATGTTCCAAGCGGAAAAGTTTATACTCCTGGCGCAGGGGTAACAACTTACGGCGCATTTGTCGATGGCACGCTCAACGCCAGTGCAAGTTTCACATCATATGATATGGGATCTTTCTATGTTGAAAATGGTGGTGTCTTCAACGCTGGCAGCGGCACAGTGACTGTCGGTAGCTTGTATCTTACCGGCGGCACTTTTAACTCTAACTCATCTACCTTGCTCTTGAATGGTTACTCTACTTATATTTCTAGCGGCACATTTAATAGCAATACCGCAACAATCACAGTTAAGAGCTACAACTTCAATCTTTATGGCGGCACCTTCAACGCACCGTCTGGAACCTTGACGCTTGATGCAAGCAATGTCAGTAATGACTTCAATTTTGATATCTCAGGCGGTGGAACATTCGTCCACAATAATGGTTTGATTCAGATAAATAACGTTTACAGTTCAAATAAGTATTATGTTCGCACAGGAAATAATCATTTGTATTATCTGCAAGCGAACTCTTCGTCAGGCACTGTCGCAATTCAAGATACTTTACGTCTTGATTATGAATTAAGTATCTCAAACGGTAATACTTTTGATGCATATGGTTATGCACTTGAGACTGTCAATTTTGTCCAAACAAGTGGTTACTTCTCTGCGCCATATGGAACAATGAAGGTAAGCGGTGCTTTCAACAATTCCGGGGGATCATTTTCAAACAATTGGGGAACAGTCGAGCTTAATGGCGGTGCTGGCACAACCCAGACTGTTTATGGCTCGACGACATTTTACAATTTCACCATGACGGCAACGTCAGCACGAACCATAAACTTCAATGCTGGCACTAATCAAACTGTTCAGGGACAATGGACGGCTACCGGTACTGCTGGTAATCAGCTAAGCCTTGCTCGAGATGGTGGCGCTGGTCAATGGGAGATTACCCCTAGCACAAGCATGGGCAATCAATGGACAGTTGACTATGTTACAGTTTCGAATTCGAAGAATGATGCTTCTGCTCCAATCAGTCCAGCCCACTGGGTAAATGGCGGAAACAATATTAACTGGGTGGCACAAGCAGGTTGTGTTTGGGATGGTGGTGGTAGTGATAACAATTGGAGCACAGCAGCTAACTGGACACTTGATGCAGTCCCAACCGCTGCCTGTGATGTCGTTTTTGACTCGACCTCGACGAAAGCTTCAACTCTTGACTCTGGCTTTACAGCTCATGTCAAATCACTTTCGATTAATACTGGTTACACAAACACGGTTGCACTTGGTGCCGACCTTAATGATGATGGCGACATCAATCTTGGTGCCGGGACTTTAAGTGCTGGTAACTACACTTTAAACATTGCTGGAAGTTGGAATAACACGGGTGGGTTATTTTCAAAGGCGACTAGCACAGTAAACTTCAATGCGACGGATGCTAAAACTATCAACGATAACGGTCAAAATTTTACAAATATTACGATTGCAGGTACTGGATCAACCGCGAGTGATAATTTTGATAGTGGCACGATCTCAAGCGACCGCTGGACTACTTCTGGCACAGTTAGCAATGTTTCAAATAAAGCTCAGTTTACAGTTAGCTCTTATAATGGTGCGTCATATATTCAATCAAAAAACGTTTTATCTGGCGACTATGATATCCAATACGATTATGATTTATCCGGAATGTCTACACCAAACACGAATTATGCAGGTATGTATTTAATTAGCAATGGTGTCCAACTTGCAGTTGCGAAAAATACTTCAGGCACTTGTTACTACTACACTTATGATGGCACCCAATATACAGATTATACAAACGATTGTACTGGTAAGCTTAGAGTTGTACGATCCGGCTCAAACATGACAACATATCGTTGGGTCTCTTCTTCTAGCTCATGGGCTGTCTCTCAAGCCTTGTCTGGCAAGTCTACTGCCGATACTACTCCACAGATTATGATGTATAATCCATCGTACGTTACCACGATTGCAACGGCAGATAATTATTTGGTAAATAGCGGAACTGTAGTTGGTGGGGGAGTAGCTGGAACTTATTCTCTTCTACATACATTGACAGCAACTGGTACGTTTAGAATGACCTCCGGATCTTTCAATTCTGGCGCAAACGACATCACAACTCCTGACTTCACTCAAACAGGTGGTATATTTATTGCGCCATCGACAAATATGTATGTTCGTAAGGATTTCGCTCATACGGCTGGTACCTTTACACATAATTCTGGCACCATGAATTTTGTTATGAATAGCGGTCAGTCGAATGATCAGAACATTTCTGGTAATACTACTTTCAACAATTTGGTAATGACCGCCGCTGATAGTGCTGCAAGATTAGTTAAATTTGAGTCGGGCAAGACTCAGACGATCGTTGGAACGACTACTATTACTGGTGCGTCTGGTAGAGAGATTTCTCTAAATTCTTCATCGAGTGGTTCCCAGTGGTCTATTGACCCTCAAGGCGCAAGAGCTATTTCTTATGTCTCGGTTAAGGACTCAATCAACGCAAACGCAACTGCAATATATGCCAACAACAGCGGTACAAACCTTACTAATGCAGGCAATGATGTAAACTGGTTCGTACCCTACTCAATCTCAGGTACTGCATATACAAGCGATGCAAAGTCGGCAACTGTCGCCAATGGTACGACGGTAGGTCTGTCGATAAATGGCGGAGCTAAATCAGAAGTTACTACGACAACAGGTGTTTTCACCTTCACTGGCAAAACTGTAGCAGCTAACGATACGCTTACTTTTTATCTTAACGGTGGAACCTATACTGGTAATTTAATCACTCAAGCCGTCGATGGTACAACAAATATTACCGGTCTTGAAATCTATGCAAATGATATTGTTATATCTCATGAGACTTCAGGCCCGATGACCAATACTCTACTTGCAACTGCAAACAATTGTTCTGATTGTGGCACGAGCATCAAATACACAGATACTGCTGGTGCTGTTGCTTTTGGCGCAGGCTACAAAGTCTGGGTTGCAACGGGCAAGACTTATACACCAGGTAATACAGTGAGCGCTGAGTCCATGACCATTGCTGGTACCTTTACCCCAGGAAGTGCCACGGTCACGATTTCTGGCTCTGGTACACCTTTTGTAAATAGTGGCACCTTTAACCAGGGAACCTCAACAGTCGTTTATACTGGTGCATCAGCGACCAACGTATCAGGAAGCACCTATTACAATTTGCAGACAAATCACGCCGCAGTGGTATTTACAGCAGCAGGGGATACGACAGTTACGAATGTTTTCACTATTTCGGCTGGTACATTTGATGCATCTTCTAGAACGATCACGCTGTCTGGCACTGCTACTCCATTTGTAAAGACTGGCACCTTTACCCCTTCAACTTCTACTATTCTATATACTGGCAATACTTCTGGCGTTAATATAACTCCCGCTACTTATTACAATCTTACTTTGAATAATGCTGCGACAACCTTTACTGCCGCTGGTGATATTTCAATATCTAATGTCATCACCATTACTGCTGGTATTTTTGATGCGTCAAGTAGAACGATTACTCTTTCTGGTACCGGTACTCCATTTATAAAAACAGGTACATTCACTCCTTCTACTTCGACTATTACCTACACAGGTGGTACTGCAGCTGTAAACGTAACTGCAGCTACGTACTACAATTTGATCGTAAACAAAGCTGCTACTATATATACTGCTGCAGGGGACATCACAGTTTCAAACGTCTTCACTATAACGGCTGGTACTTTTGATGGCTCAAGCCGAACGATCACTTTATCTGGCACAAATGGCTCACCTTTTGTGAATGGGGCTACTTTTACTCCAAGCACTTCGACAATCCTGTACACAGGTAATAATGGCGCTGGTAATACGACAATTGATGCGAATAGCACATATTATAATCTCACGGTTAATAATGCCGCTGAGACATATCTTATTTCAACAACGACAATTTCTGGTACTTTGACAAATACTGCTGGAACACTTTACTTCCCATCTGGTCTGATGACTTTATCAGGGACTACAGGCACACCGTTTGTGAATAATGGCACCTTCTTGTCATATGCTGAAGTCAGATATACCGGCAACAATCCTTCTGGAAATACAACGGTAGCAGGTGTTCCATACTATTATCTTACGTTAAATAATGCTTCAGAGACTTTCGTTGCTGGTGGTAACATTTCTTGTGCTAGAACATTTACAATTACTGCCGGCACTTTTGATGGAGCTGATAAGACGATCACATTAAACGACGATGCTGGAGTTCCTTGGACTAAGACTGGCACCTTTACTCCAAGCACTTCGACTATCGTTTATGGCGGTAATTACATTGCGGGCTCGACAAATGTCGTCGCTACAACTTATTACAATCTGACCCTAAATGCAGCTGAGTCATTTGGTTCTACTACTGATATTACAGTCACAAATGTTTTGACCATCTCGCAGGGATCATTTACGCCGGCTGGCACGCTTACTTTATCTGGCAATACTGGTACGCCAATAGTCAACAACGCTTCCTTCGATCCTTCATACAACGGAAGCACCGTAGTCTACTCTGGCAGCAATGTTTCTGGAAATACAAGCGTTATCGCGGCTACATATTACAGCTTGACAGTCAACAATGCAGCTGAGACTTATATTGCAACTGGCAATATTTCTGTCTCACGTATCTTTACTATTGCCGCAGGTACCTTTGATGGCGCTGATAAGACAATCACTCTTTCAGGTACAACTGGCGCTCCGTTTGTGAAAACCGGTACATTTACACCAAGTACATCAACAGTCGTCTTCTCTGGGAATTATAGCTCAGGTGATACAAACGCTGGAAGTGGTTCGTATTACAATTTGACGCTAAATAATGCTTCGGAGACCTATTATGCAAGTGGCGCTACAACAATATCAGGTGTTTTAAATATTGCTGCTGGCACATATCGTGGTAATTCATACGCGATCAATTTGACTGGTACTACAGGAACACCATTCGTCGCAACGGGTACATTCTCGGCGCAGACTTCGCCAGTGACATATTCCGGCAATTATGCATCGGGCAATACAAATGTTGCGGGGGTTACTTATGCAGATTTGATTCTAAACAATGCTGCCGAAACATATATTGCGGCAGGAGATATTACAGTTTCAAATGTTCTGACGATCACTGCTGGCACTTTTGATGGGTCAAATAAAACTATTACTCTGTCGGGTACTACTGGCACACCATTAGTTGTTAATGGAACGTTTTCGGCGAACACTTCAACGGTGGTATACACCGGAAATTATGCATCTAGCTTTACTAATATTGTTCCGGGTCTAGTTTTCTACAATCTTAGCTTGAACAACGCAAGCGAGACATATAGAGTATATAGCCCGATAACAGTTACAAATGTCTTGAATAATATTGCTGGTATACTCAGGACTGATAGCACTATTACACTATCTGGTACTACCGGTACTCCATTTGTGAATACTGGAACTTACACATTTTCAGCTGGGCTGGGTTTGATTGAGTACACAGGCAATAATCCATCTGGAAACACAAACGTCCTTTCGACAACATATAATGATGTAAAACTGAACAATGCTGCTGAGACCTATGTTGCAGCAGGGGACATGACAGTAGCTGGAACACTGACGATTGCTGCTGGCACTTTTGACGCTTCGAATCGCACAATTACTTTGACTGGTGCAGTTGCAAGTCCATTTGTCCGAACTGGTACTTTTACCCCAAGCACTTCGACAGTAGTTTACAATTGTAACTATACTTCTTCCCCAACGTATATTGCCGCTGGCGCATACTACAATTTAACAGCGAATTACACTTCGACTTTCCAAACATACGCTTTTGCGGGGGCAATTACTGCAAATGATTTCACCCACACTCTCGGAACAATCAACGCTACCTCGACTACGATCGGTGTAAATAAATTCATTCAAACTGGTGGTACCTTTAATGCACAATCATCGACGATGACAGTGGGGGATGATTTTCAGCGATCTGGTGGCACTTTTAATGCCGGTACTGGATCTGTAGTTCTTACTGGCGACGCGCTAATCCAAGGTTCGACTACATTTAATAATCTGACCCATGCCACAACGGGCAAAACAATATCTGTTACGGCTAGTACAACGCAAACAATTTCAGGCGCACTATCAATCAACGGTACAGATTCATCACACAAAATCACGCTTGTTTCGACGACTCCCGGTACACGTTGGAACATTGCACCAAATGGCACGAAGTCTGTTTCTTGGGTGACTGTTTCTGACTCAACTTCATCCTCACCGATCATGGCAACAAATACGACTGAAGGCATTGCTGGCAGCACTACCAACTGGCTGTCCCAAATTGCTCCTACAGTGACAACGCAAGCTGCTACGTCAATAACATCAGCGGCTGCTACAGGTAACGGTAATGTGACATCAGATGGCGGCGCCACTGTGACCGATCGCGGTTTTTACAACGTAGCTGACGCATCTGTTGGCCATGATTGCTCGAGCGCAGCTGCAGGTACTCAGATTACGGCTGGCTCAGGAACAGGTGCTTACACTGCTAGCATTGGTAGCCTTTCAGTAAATAGCTATTATTGTTATCGTGCATATGCGGTAAACTCAGCAGGTACCAGCTACGGAGCTTGGACAGGTTATCAGACTTTGACGACTCATACTTTGTCATACTCTGCAGGCAGCAACGGTTCGATCGTTGGTACAGCTTCCCAAACTGTCGATCATGGTGGAAGCGGCACTTTAGTCACTGCGACACCAGCTAGCCACTATCATTTCGTAAAATGGTCAGATAATAATTCTACAGTTGCAGCTCGAACAGATACAAATGTTACTGCGAATATTACTACAACTGCTAGTTTCGCGATTGATCAAAATATTGTAACGGTTACTGCTGGTTCTGGTGGCATCACGGACAAAACTGGTGACAATGCGGTTGATTATGGCAGTGGCTTAGCTGTTGTCATTTCCCCAAATGCTCATTACACTATTTCTGGTATTACATTAGGGGGCGTCACTCAGAGTATTTCAAATCCTGCTGGTGAAACTTTCACTCTTACTAATGTCACAGCGTCTACTACTCTAGCGGTTACTTTCACCATCAATACTTACACTTTGACATATTCAGCAGGTGCTAATGGTTCAATAGTCGGTAGCTCGCCACAGACAGTAGGTTACGGTAGCAACGGCACTCAGGTCACAGCTACTCCTGCTGCAAATTATCATTTCGTCAAATGGTCCGACAATGATTCGACAAATCCAGTAAGAACAGATTCAAATGTTACAGCAAATATTACGACTACAGCTAGTTTTGCTATCAATACTTACACTTTGACATATTCAGCAGGTGCTAATGGCTCGATTGTTGGTACTACACCTCAAACTGTAAACTATGGTGCAAACGGTACTCAGGTCACAGCTACTCCTGCTGCAAATTATCATTTCGTCAAATGGTCCGACAATGATTCGACAAATCCAGTAAGAACAGATTCAAATGTTACAGCAAATATTACGACTACAGCTAGTTTTGCTATCAATACTTACACTTTGACATATTCAGCAGGTGCTAATGGCTCGATTGTTGGTACTACACCTCAAACTGTAAACTATGGTGCAAACGGTACTCAGGTCACAGCTACTCCTGCTGCAAATTATCATTTCGTCAAATGGTCCGACAATGATTCGACAAATCCAGTAAGAACAGATTCAAATGTTACAGCAAATATTACGACTACAGCTAGTTTTGCCCTGGATATTCCTGCTAGTCCATCTGCCATCACTCTCACTCCAACTTCTTCGACAACATTTAACGTTACCTGGACGGATAATTCTACAATAGAAACTGGTTTCAAAGTATACACCGTTGCAGGCGCAGATTGCTCCGCTGCAACTTATTCAGCAACTCCAGATGCGACTCCTGCTGCCAACGCACAGTTGCAGAGCCTTGCTGGGTATAGCGTAAATACCCAATATTGTGCCAAGGTAGTAGCAACAAACGCTTCCGGTGATTCTGCTGCTGCTTACTCAGCACCAAAATACACATTGGCAAATGTTCCAACCTTTACGACTGTTGCTGGAGATTACTCTGATACTGATAAGTGGCACCTAGATACTACAATAAATGCAAGCGCAAATCCTGCTGGTACTAATTACTATATTCAATATTCTACTAACGACGGTACTGGCACTGGAAATTTTTACACTCCAAATGCGATGGTTTGGCAGACAAGCACTAGCTACTTGTTCAAGAAGGATAAAGATAATGCCGACCTGACAGCCAACACTCAATATTGGATGAAAGTAAAAGCTAAGAACGGTGACAATGTAGAGACAATCTACACCTCGAATTCTGTGGCTGACGTGACTCCTCCAGCTGCTCCAGTAATTTCAGCCCCAAGTAACGTTACCGCTTCTAGCGCACTTATCTCTTGGTCAGCAACACCTGGCGCTGATAAGTACACTATTTCTTATGGTACTGATAGCTCTGCGACTAGTGCGGGTACGATTACTGATGTTACAGGTACCAGCAAAACGCTTACCGACTTGAACCAGCTGACAAAGTATTATTTCAAAGTTCAGGCAATTTCAAATGCAAACGGCACAGGTCCTTACTCGGATCCAGCTACAGGAAATGCGAATTTCACAACAGGTGACTCTAATGCTCCAGTAGCGCCAATAGATTTCAATGGAACTGCTTCGATCAATTCGATCAATTGGACGTGGAGTGATTCTTCATCAACTGAGCAGGGTTACCGAGTTGAGGACATGGCTGAAACTAATCTTTCCGGTGATCTTGCCGCTAGTACAACTAGCTGGAATGAAGCTTCGCTACTTCCAGACACGGCTTATACTAGATACGCTGAGATTTGGAATACATCTGGTAGCAACGATTCAAACATCGCAACTGTTTATACCCTCGCTAAAACTCCTTCTGCACCAACAGTTTCCACAATATCGTCTTCAAAATTGAAGATCGTAGTCAATCAGAATGGCAATTCATCAACGACTCGTTATTCAATTTATAATTCAGTCGCAAACAAGTATGTGAAACAGGCCGACCATACCCTTCAGGATACTCCTGATTGGCAGCTTTATTCTGATTGGGGCGGCGCAAGTGGATTTGAAAACTGGAATTTGACGAAAAATACTAACTATTCATACACGGTCAAGGCACTGAATGGCGACAATGTTCAAACCTCAAGCAGCGCTGCTGGTTCGGCCACAACCCTGAATAATTTTCAAATTACGGTTAGCAAAGCTGGCAACGGAGCAGGTGATCTAAATCAGGTCACGCAGACTCTGGATGCAGGTTCAAATCTAGTAACTGTTGCAACTCCAGCCGTTAGCTCAAACTTCACATCATGGACAGGTTGCGATTCTACTAATGGTACAAGCTGCACTTTGACGAATATCACAGCCGACAAGACAATCACGGCAACCTTCACTTTGAAGACTTATACTGTAACAGTCAGCAAAGCGGGTAATGGCGATGGTACATTTGATCAGGCAACACAGTCAGTCAACTATGGTTCAAATCTAGTAACTGTTGCAACTCCAGCCGTTAGCTCAAACTTCACATCATGGACAGGTTGCGATTCTACTAATGGCACAAGCTGCACTTTGACGAATATCACAGCCGACAAGATAATCACTGCAACCTTCACTTTGAAGATTTATACAGTTACCATTAACAAAACTGGTAACGGCGATGGTACCTTTGATCAGGCCACACAATCTGTAAACTACGGCTCAAACCTTACGACTATTGCAACACCGGCCACTAGCTCAAACTTCACATCATGGACAGGTTGCGATTCTACAAATGGCACAAGCTGCACTTTGACGAATATCACAGCCGACAAGATAATCACCGCAACCTTCACTTTGAAGATTTATACAGTTACCATTAACAAAACTGGTAACGGCGATGGTACCTTTGATCAGGCCACACAATCTGTAAACTACGGCTCAAACCTTACGACTATTGCAACACCGGCCACTAGCTCAAACTTCACATCATGGACAGGTTGCGATTCTACTAATGGTACAAGCTGCACTTTGACGAATATCACAGCCGACAAGACGATCACCGGTGCATTTAGCCTCAAGACCTACACAGTCACGGTCAGTAAAGCCGGCAACGGTGACGGTGGATTCGATCAGGCAACACAAGTAGTAGATTATGGTGCTGGTTTGTTAGTCACTGCTACTCCAGCAACTTCCTCGGTATTCACGAGTTGGACTGGCTGCGACTCGACGACCGGCTCGACTGGCGAAGTTTGTCACCTCGCAAATATTTCTGCTAGCAAGACAATCGCTGCGACTTTCACTTTGAAGACGTACACAGTTACTATTACTTCTGCTGGTACAGGTACTGGTACTCTTGATCAGGCCACACAAACTGTAAACTATGGTTCAAATCTTACTGTAAACGCGACTCCAGCAGCATCCTCAGTATTTGTCGGCTGGACTGGAGACGCGACTGGCACCGGAAGCGCGATTCTCTCAAACATTACTGCAAACAAAACTATTACAGCAACATTCCAGCTTGTTATCGGAATCACTTCATCTGTTACAAGTAGCGGCGGTACAATATCTCCTTTAGGGATTACAAATGTTACAGACGGTTCAAATCAAGAATTTGTTATCACTCCAAGCCTAGGATATTATATTTCTAATATCAAAGTTGATGGTAACTTCCTGACTGGTACACTGAATAGTACTTATACATTTAGCAATGTCACTGTTGCCCATACGATCGAAGTTTACTTTAGGGCTGACGGAGTTAAGGTCTGGGACGGCCAGGCAGGTGACAACAATTGGTCAAGCGCAGACAACTGGACGGGCAATACAATTCCGGTTGCCACCGATGACGTGTTCTTTAGCACTCCGTCAACTAAGAATTCTCTTTTGGATTCAGGATTCACAAACCACATTAAATCCCTTGCTATTGAAGCAGGCTATACAGGCACAATTTCTGCAAATAATACGTTGAATGATGACGGCAACTTTGTCCTAAGCTCTGGTACATTCAGCGCAAATGCCCAGGCGATGAATATTGGTGGTTCTCTAACTATTGCCGCTGCACCTACTGCAGTATTTGATAAGGGGACAAGCACGATCAATATGAATGCCACAGCGGCTGGAAAGACTATCACATCAGCTGGCCAATCATTGAACAAAATTGTATTCAACGGTATCGGAGGTTCATGGACTTTGCAGGATGACCTGTCGGTTTCTTCTCTGCAAATCGATAACGGCATATTTGTCGATAACGGAAAGAACGTTCAGATAGCCGGCGATATTCTCTTCAACAATGCATCTGAAAACACATTGGTCTCTACCGGAACATGGACGATGACAGCAAATGGCAATCTTAATAGTACCTATGGGTGGACAGTAAACGTTATACATAAATTAGTTATCGCAGCAAATGTTACAGGTACAAGGATCCACACAGGTAATCCTAGCTATCATCAAAGTATTTCGGCTAGCAAGCTTGTCATGGAGGCAAACTCTCGTCTTGTCGGTGAGTTCTATACAACTATTTACAATGTTTACGAAAATGATCCAGTAGATATTGACTCTACCGCTGACATAATCGATCCTAGCGGTGTCGGTCAGCTTTATATTTATCCAGTTACTACATCAACCATTTATCAGAAAGCTATTTCTATCTCTACGAATCTCAGCATCGGAAGTGTTGCTAGTGGTACACTTAAGATGACAGGGGATTTCAGAGTCGCAAATCTTGCTGTCTATGGTGCTAATAGCAGTAATAGCGAAGCAACAGCCTTTACCTTGGATGCTAATGGACACAATATTACTACCAACAATCTTTTAGCCGGTAGCACAAGTGCTAGCCTCATACACTATGGAAAGATAATGCTTGGAAGTGGTACACACACTATTGCCAACATCATCGCACCAACCGCTACAAGCTATGGTTATTATAACCTTGGCTCATCAAATATCTCAGTGAGCGGAAATGTCGACTTTACCAGGGCAACAGTTACCCCAGGTACAAGCACGATGAACTTCAATCCAACAACGACTGGCAAAACTATCACAACAAATGGTCAGGCACTCGGAAACTTGACATTTAATGGCATAGATGCTGTTATCGATCCAAATGTTACTCTGCTAAACAACAATATTTCATTGTTGGCAAACCATACTCTTACTGCAGGTTGGACATTCAAGGACAATATTTCAGCTAAATCATTGACTGTAAATGCCGGAACATTGGTTGATGGTGGAAAGTCGGTTACTGTAGCAGGCGATATAATTATTGCAAATAAAGTTGGCATGCTCGCTTCTACTGGTGTGTGGACCCAGTCGGCTAGTGGAAATATATCTAATCCAGATACACACAATTCCTTTGGCAGTTTGGTTATGGCTGGTTCAGGGGTGACTTCCACAATGACAGCAAGTGTTTTTGTAGGCTTAGGCTTTGGTTCTGCGGGTGCACTAACAGTTGGTCCAGGAACTTTACTAGGTTCTGGCAAAACTCTTACTGTGTATTCTAGAACAAGTGACAGTGTTTCGGTGAACAATTTGAGCTCAGAATCAAAACTTGGTGTCTTGGATATGTATCCAATGAATGCAAATATTACTCAAAAAGCGATAACCCTACCAGTAAATTTTGCAACAACCGTAATATTTCAGCAAGAACCAAGTGCTATTCTTACTGCAACTGGTAATTTCTATTTTGGCAATAGTAATCTGATATTTGCTAATGATAGAGCTACCGCCTCAGCTGGTTATGTCGATATGAACACATACAATTTGAGCTGTAAAGATGTTTTCATTGGTTCCACTTCACTAACGTATGCAACAAATCCTGGCTATTTGAAGCTTGGATCCGGTACTACAAATATTGCCGGTAATCTTGGTCATGGCAACGCTTCAAATGTTGGCAACAAAATTGATCTTGGGTCTGGTACGATAAATGTTGGCGGAAACTGGGATTCTAGCAACATCAATGTTACTCCTGGCACTTCTACTGTTGACCTAACTGGTACAGCCTCGCTAACTGCACGTGGCTATGGTGCTACTCCTTATGATTTCTATAATCTTAAGTTAGCCCATACCGGTAAAACTACATCAGCTAATACTTCAGTTCATCTTGCAAACATTCTGTACATGTATTCTGGAGGCACACTATCAAATCTGAGTTCAAACGCATTCCGTCTCTATAAGTCAGACGGCGATCCAGTGATTAGCACTGGCGCATACCTGACTTCGAGCACACTTCTTGTCTATAGACCTACTGCTAGTTTATCTATTTCTGGTCATGACTTTGGGGCAGGTACAATTACATATTCTGGAGTGACGAATGATACTGCAATTACTCTGACGTCAGATGTTTCTACTACAGGAGATATCGTTGTCTACTCCCTAACTGCAAATAAGAAAACAACACTGAACGCAGGGGCGAACAATATTGTGGCCAATAATGTATTTGGATCATCTTCTGTATACGGCTCCGGAACAATAAACCTTGGCTCAGGTACACATAGACTTAGCGGTACAATCGCCAAACATCCAGGGGCAGTATCTCTGAATACAGTTATAAATTTTGATTCATCAAATACTTCGATCGGTGGCAACCTAAACTTTGCTGCTGCAACAGTCGATACTGGCACCTCTACTATCATTCTAAACGGTATCGGCAGCCAGTCTGTCTCTGGCTCAAATACCTTTAATAATCTGTCTGCTACTGCTAACCAAGCTCGAACAATTAGCTTCGCCTCTGGCACTACTCAGACTGTAAATGGCACATTAAATCTAAACGGTAGTGCTGCTGGTAACCTAACACTCAATACGTTAGTTGGCTCAGCTACAGATCAGTGGAATATTGATCCAAAAGGAACAAAATCTGGCTCTTATCTTTCAGTCCAAAACTCTAAGAATCTAAGCTCTACTGTGATCAATCCTGCAAACTCTACAAACCTTGGTAATACTGACAATTGGTTCCTACCATCTGGCACAATCACTTCATCTTCTGCTAGAACAAACCAAAAAGATCAAACCTTGGCTTTGACGACCGACACTGGCGTAAGCATGATGGTCTCAAACTCACCAGATTTCGCGGGTGCAGAGTATGAGCCATTTGCAACTACCAAGCCTTGGACATTCCTTGATCCAACTGTCGATGGTACAAAGACTGTCTATGTAAAATTCAAAGATACATATGGCAACGAGTCAGCTACATTCTCAGTATCAGTTATCTTAGATACTACAGCGCCTGCCGCACCACTAACTCTTTCAGCTGTAGCTGGAAACACTTCTGTCTCACTATCATGGACCAATCCAACTGTGGCTGACTTTACTACTGTTGCTCTTTACCGAAGCACCAAGGCTGACTTTACTCCAGCTATCGACAACGGCCTAGGCAGATATGACGAGACAACAAACAACAAGATTGCAACTCTAGTAAGAGATGTACAGACTTATCTAGATGCAGATGTTGTAAATGGTACAACATACTACTACAAGCTCAGAGCCATAGACAGCTCAGACAACTATTCACTTGAGTCAAATCAAGTATCTGCTAAGGCTGACAACGATCTGCCAACAACTGCTACAAACTTGACTCTTAGCAACAAGACAAATACTAAAGATGGCATCGAGTATGTAAACAGCAAAGATGCAGTTATCTCATTTGCTCCTGCTTCTGACATAAATTCAGGTCTTAGAAACTACATCTTATCTATTGGATCTACTAGCAACGGTACAGAAGTACTAAATAACAAAGAGATTCTTATCTCCGCAATTGCTAATCCATTAGCTCCAAGTATCGCTCTATCTTCGGTCATTACAAATGTTAATTCATTGGCTGACGGTACTTACTACGCAAGGCTCCAGGCTAAAGACAATCAGAATAATCTAAGCAGTATCTCTGCCGAGCTCAAATTTATGATCGATACAGTCGCTCCAGCCATCTCGGGAGAGATAAATGTTACAGATGTCTCAAACAGAGCTGCTTCTCTCTACAAAGCATTGCTCACTTGGCCAGAAGCTACAGAGACCGGTAGCGGTTTGATCGGCTATGTTGTAAGAAGAGGTGGAGTAATTCTATCACCTGATGCTTCTCTGGTCTCTGGAAATATCCAATATGATGCAGCGAATAAGATGTATTCGTACCTTGACGATCTTGGTCCTAGCAAATCTGCAGGCTACACAGTCTCTGCAATTGATCTTGCAAAGAACGAATCTGCAAACTTAGATGCGAAGTTTAACGGTACAGATGCAATAACAGTCATACTTCCAGAAGAAGCTCCTGGTGAGGGAGTACTTACCATCACTGAGCCAAAGGCACTTCCTAGTGATTCACTTGGTGAGAAGACTATGGCAACAATTACTTGGAAGACATCAGTTCCTGCAACTAGCCAAGTCCTATACGGTGAGAACACAGAGTACGCAATGAAAACAACTCTAGATCTAGGCCTAAACTCTTTCCACACAGTGGTCTTGAAAGATTTGAAATTCAACACGACTTACCATTTCGTAGTTATCTCGAAAGATAAAAATGGTAGTGAAGTTCGATCCGACCAAGTCGCTGAGTTTAAGGATCTGACGTTTGTTACAAAAGATGTCTTGGCTGACCAGGGTGTACTTGAGACGGTCATCCAGAATCTATCAGGGTCTTTCATGAAAGTCAGAGACATTATTACCAACATGATTGGAAGAACCTCAATTGCTAACACAAACCAAACAATTGCAAACTCACTTGGAATGCAGGTAGAAGATGTGCCTGCTGCAAGCTCAACCGTTGCAGTTTCCATAGCTGTCGCTTCTGCCGCAGCCGCGCCAATCGCGAATGCAATGACCTTGTTCTCACTCCCTGAATATATTCGCGCACTTATTTATTCGATGCTTTCTTTAGGCACGAAGAGAAAGAGAAAAGAGTGGGGGAGGGTTGTTGAAGACGGCACTGACTTGCCATTAGTCCAAGCCAAGGTCACGCTCTTCAAACTTGAGAAAACGATGAATTCAGATATCGTAAATAAGAAATTGATTGAGACTGTCTACACTGACAGTGAGGGAAACTATGCATTTATTGCCGCTCCAGGAGAGTATGAGATTGTCGCAACCAAAGACATGTACCATATGGTTGAAGGCAGTTCTGCATCTTACCGCCCAGGATCAGTAATTACAGTGAAGAGAGAAGAGGAAGGTCTAATCGTTCCAAAAATTCACATGTCAATGACAAGCAGTAATACACGAAAAAAGCTCTTCTCTCTCAAGAGATTGGACAATATTGAGAGAGTGTTGGTTTATATCTCACTGGTATTCCTAACGTTTGGTTCGGTTACGGTAATATCTGGCTTGCTAAAAGATTCTAGCTCTGTTACCAACCTTATGCTTCTCGCAATCTATCCATTCCTTTGGTACATAAACATCAAATCACTCAAGAAATCCTCTCCGTTTGGTGATGTTATAGACAAACAAAACTCTCAAGGCGTTCCGCTAAGCCTAGTCAGAGTTATGAGTAAAGATGGCAAGAAATTGGTCAAAACAACTGTTACAAATCAAACAGGAAAGTTTCAGACTTTGGTTCAGAAAGGCCAGTATCAGGTCAGAGTTGCAAAATCAGGTTACTTACAATCCGAACCAGTAATATTGGACACAGAGCAAAAGATAGAGTCTCTGCATGAGAGAATCGAGATGGACCGAGATAAGAGAATTTAGGCCTAATCGGATGATAAATGTCTCGCATTTATCATCCGAAGCTGGTAATATATTATATATAAAGTATTGAGGGACATGAATATAAAAAAAGTTTTTCTAATTATTGCTATCTCAGCTGTACTGCTAATGCCAAGATCAGTAGTGGCAGCTGATTCGAACACATTGAGCGTCTCTACTGTCTCAGGATCAAAATTGGGGTATTCTTTGTACTGGGATTCCGGCCAGGGCAATGTCAAAATCGAGCGCTCTTCTGATGGCTCAAACTTTGCAACCATTGGCGAGACCACGCTAAATTACTATGTTGATTTCAACGTTCTAAAAGATGTGTCCTACACATATAGGGTCAATATTGGTGGTAAAATAGTAACATCAAACGCGTCTAATCTTTCTGCGGGAGCTTCAGTAATCTCTGACATCAGGATAGAGCCAGGATCAACAAATAAAGCTGAGGCATCTGTAGTTTTGTACTTCAATACTGATAAGTTGTCCAAAAGCCAGATTTATTATGGCGATAATGAATCATATACAAGTCAGACCGAAATCGACAATTCGTTGAATCAGTCGCATACGATCTTGCTTGAAAAACTCAAACCAAGCTCCACGTATCATTTTAAGATTAAGATATTGGATATCAATGACGAATTTCCTGTTGAGAGCGCAGATCAGCTTTTCACGACTCCTAGCGCGCCAAACGATACTTCTATCCTACAAATTATTATTAAAGCCCTGACCGATGCATTTTCCGGCTTCGCTAGCTGGTTTGCGAGCTAACAATGAACAAGAAACCAATTATCAAAAGTGGTGCATACATTATCTTGGCGATCGGAATACTCCTAATTCTCGCACTATTCTTGGGCGGTTTGCTACTTTTTGTCACCTATCCAGAAGCAACTTTTGCGAAGAAAATGATAGTTCTCGGCGGGCTGCTGATTGTCTGTGCAGCAATAATCCTTATTACTCTCTCTCTGTTCGAATCGTTGACTGAAGTTGTGAAGCTAGATGAAGAAGTCAAAGAAATCATTGAAGAGGAAAAGCATAGTACTAAATCGGTAGAAAAAGATGTCTGATATTGCGATTAAAGCAGCAAACCTCAAGAAGCAGTTTGTTGTAGGACATAATTATGTTGATGCCCTACGTGGTGTTGATCTAGAGATTAAATCGGGCGAATTTGTTGTTATCTATGGCCCATCAGGTTGTGGCAAAACAACACTTCTTAGTCTGCTTGCAGGACTTGATTTACCATCCGACGGGAAAGTCTTTGTCCAGGAAACAGACCTCTCAACGCTTTCAAGTGATGAACTAGCTCATTATCGTCGCTCCAAGATCGGTATGGTATTCCAGCAGTTCAATCTTATTCCGACATTAAATGCTAAAGAAAATATTGAGTTGCCACTGATTCTGTCTGGAGTGAAGAAGAGAGCGGCTGGTAAACGAGCACAAGATCTGCTAAAAGTCGTCAATTTAACCGACCGTGCAAATCATAAACCAGCAGAGCTATCTGGCGGGCAACAGCAGCGTGTCTCAATTGCTCGGGCACTTTCATACAATCCATCGATTCTTTTCGTCGACGAGCCAACCGGTAATCTAGACGTCGAGACTGGTGATGAAGTTATGAAAATGCTTAAGCAGATCAATGGCTGGGGTAGGACGGTCGTTCTGGTAACTCATAATCCTGATTTTCTGCCCTTTGGGGGTCGCGTGTTCTATATGGCTGACGGTGCAATAGTGAGAACCGTAGAAAATCCTCATAAGCAGAACGAGAAAGGTGACGCAGAGGGAGGGTTGAAATATTATGTTGCCTCAAAAATTCGTTCCGGAATGCCATTCTGGGAGTCACTGCGATTGGCGAAAAATCACTTTTTGAGTAAAATGACTCGAACCTTCCTGACAACGTTAGGTGTTTCTCTCGGCGTTGGTTCTATAGTTACGCTTGTCTCTTTGGGTATGGGCCTTCAGCAGATTACAACAAAACAGCTTGCCTCGCTTGATACGCTAGTGACAATAAATGTCTCTGCGAATGAAAATTCTGCTAAGCCGCTTGACGACACAGCAGTCGATAAGTTGAAGAACGTTGCGAACGTATCGCTAGTTAGCCCCTCGATGTCCTATCCCGTGAAATCTACATATGATAATTCTACAGCTTCGTTATTGCTTACTGGTGTAGACCAAGAAGCGTTAAGCTTCGAGAGTGTTGTCGTTAAAAACGGTAAAGCATTTGCTGCTTCTGACGAAGTAGTAATCTCAAGTGCAGCTGCGAAAAATTTTGATATCAAAGACCCTTCATCTGCGATTGGTAAGACTATTGATCTCGAATTTTATGTCTTCACTGCAGATGGAACAAATGGTTTGAAAACAAAGAAGGTCAACACGACAGCTAAAATTTCTGGCATATCCAGCGACGACCTAATTGCTGCAATCTATATGCCACTTTCAGAGCTAAAGACTATCTCTGAGCAAACTAAATATAACAGTATTAAAGTCAAAGTTTCTGATCGCAAAAATGTTGCTGCCGCGCGCAATGAAATTGAGGCGATGGGTTTTTCAACCACTTCTGTAGTCGATTTGATCAAACAAGTCGATAAAATATTCTACGTTACACAAATCATACTTGGTGTGATCGGAGGAGTCGCCCTGATCGTAGCGTTAATCAGTATTGTGAATATTATGACGATTTCTTTGCTCGAGCGTACTCATGAAGTCGGTACTTTGAAAGCGATCGGAGCAACAAACAAGGATATCCGGCGCATATTTGAGTACGAAGTAGCCTTTTTCGGCATTGCAGGCGGAGTTACTGGTGTCGCAGGGGCTTGGGGCTTCGGAATACTGATTAATTACGTGATTCATTTGCTTCTTGTTTCCACAAACACTGGGAACTATATGAATGTCTTCGTCACTCCTGCGCCGTTTGCTATCGAGATGATCATTTTGACGTTGCTTGTGTCGATGATGGCCGGCTGGTACCCCGCCAAAAGAGCCTCGAAGCTCTCGCCACTCGAAGCTCTGCGTTACGAATAAGTTTTTTCTGTCATTCCAGCCTGTGGCTTGAGAGGTGGAATCCAGGAAGCCTTTATCTAGTTGCAGTTGTTTGACAATGTTTGACAAATTTGCTATATTATTTGTATTCCATAGACCACCAGTTCCCATATAGGGATTAAATTCAGCTGGTGCAGGAGAAAATTCACAGAAAATTTAAATATTATTTAAATTATTTTGAATATTCATCCTGCGCTGGTCGCAGGTTTTTTTAAATTAATAGGGACAGAGTAGCAGAGAGACAGAGTGGCAGAGAATATATCTCCGACACTCCGACACTCCGACACTCCGACACACAAAATGGCAAAGACAAGAGTACAAAAAGGTACAATGATCGACAAGCTTGACGAGACAATCGCCAAAGCAAAGTCTGCCGTCATTGTTGACTATAAAGGTCTCAAGGTTAAAGAAACTGAAGAGCTTCGAAAAATCCTGCGAGATAAAGACGTAGTATTCAATGTTACGAAGAATACTTTAGTCAAAATTGCTTTGACTAAGCACGGAATTGAGTTTGATGCATCACTTTTCAAGAAGCCAGTTGCAATTGCTTTCGCTATGGGCGATGAAGTAGCCCCTGCTAGAGAGATCAATCTTTTTGCCAAAAAGCATGAAGCCATTGAAATCCTTGGTGGAATTCTTGAGAACAAGATGATAGATGCGTCTATGGTCACAAAATTGGCAGGTTTGCCAACAAAAGATCAGCTTCGCGCACAGTTGGTTGGCACAATCGCTGCTCCGCTTACTGGCATGGTAAATGTTCTTGCTGGCAATCTTCGTGGTCTTGTTCAAGTTTTGAACGCTTACAAAGAGAAACAAGTTTAATAGTTTATTAAAAAAATAATATAATTTAGGAGTTAACATGGAAGAGAAAACAGAAGTTGTAGTTCCTGCAAAATTCAAGGAACTTGTTGAAAAAATTGAGAATCTCTCAGTTCTTGACCTTTCTGAGCTTGTAAAAGTTCTTGAAGACAAGTTTGGCGTATCTGCTGTTGCACCAATGATGATGGGCGCTATGCCTGTCGCTGGTGGTGCCGCTGAGCCAGTTGAAGAGAAGACATCTTTCGACCTCATTATCACAAGCGCAGGCGCTGCTAAAATCGGCGTTATCAAAGCTGTTCGTGAGATCAAACCTGACCTAGGACTCAAAGAAGCAAAAGACTTAGTTGATGCTGCTCCAAAAGAAGTTCTAAAAGGTGCTAAAAAAGAAGAAGTTGAAGCTGCAAAAGCAAAGCTTGAAGCTGCTGGCGCAACTGTTGAAGTTAAATAATTTAGTTTATTTACCTACACAAATATAAAAAGAGCCCATATGGGCTCTTTTTAGTATTACAAAATTGTTCATATTATGGTATAAAACAGAGACATGACATTTAGTTTAACCAAAAAATTTGACAATGGTGTTCGCATCGGAACGCTTATAACGCCTCACGGTATGATTGAGACGCCATTTTTTATGCCAGTTGGCACTGTCGGCAGCGTGAAAGCGATGGCGCCTTGGGAACTCAAAGAGTTGGGCGCAGATATTGTGCTTTCGAACACTTATCATTTATATTTACGTCCTGGCGAGCAGCTTATCAAGTCACTTGGTGGCCTTCATAAGTTTATGGGTTGGGATAAGCCAATTCTTACCGATTCTGGTGGATACCAAGTATTTTCGTTGGGGGATAGGGGCGGAAAGAAAAATGGTTCTTTGGTCAAGATTACTGAAGAAGGCGTCACTTTTCAATCTCACTTAGACGGCAGCAAGCACCTATTCACGCCAGAGAAAGTTATTGATATCCAGCTCGATCTTGGCGTTGATATTCTAATGCCACTCGATGTTTGCCCAAGTGGCAACGCTACCCCAAAAGAAATAGAGAAAGCTGTTGAGCTGACAATTAAGTGGGCAAAAAGAGCCAAGGAACATTTTGATAGAGCTATTTTCTCGAATGAAAAATGGAAAATGAAAAATGGTAAATTGCCTACAAGGCCCATGCTTCATGGTATTGTTCAGGGCGGCTTAGACCCTGCACTACGAAAATATTGCGCCGAGGAGCTTATTAAGTTAGATTTTGATGGCTATTCAGTTGGCGGCCTGGCAGTTGATTTTGAGACTCGCGATATGTGGGAAATCGTTAAGCTGATGGGGGAAATACTGCCCGAAGATAAACAGAGATATTTGATGGGTGTAGGAACGCCGGACGACATAATTCACGCCGTTAAACTAGGCATGGATATGTTTGACTGTGTTTTGCCTACTCGTCTAGCTAGACACGCTTCGGTATACGTACGTAATTCTGGCGTTTTGCTCACAGAAAATGTTGATAATCACTTCGAGCTGATTAATCTGCTAAATTCTCAATACCGCACAGATGGCGATGTGATTGATGAAAATTGTGGCTGCGATGCTTGCAATAGGGGACTGACTAAGGCGTATATTGCTCACTTACTACATTCTAACGAAATTCTAGGATTACGACTCGCAACGTCACATAATCTCTGGCAATACTTGAATCTGATGAAGGAACTCAAAGGATAGTGTTTGTTTAATTTTGTATTACTTATAATTTTTTGTGCTCAAATATTGACAAGTATGAATTAGTATGATATACTGGCTTGTCATAAGGAGAGGAACATACGAACTCCTTAGAAGCTTTAAAAGTGTCAAAAAACATTTTTACGGTAACGTGCTGATAATCTCATGTTCCAATTTATTGGAACGCAGGCTCCCCCTCCGCCTGTGTAGATTATCGGCACAATGCTGTAAAGGTATTGACAATTTGAGCTCAGTATGTTATAATACTACAACAATGAGGTTATTGAGTAATCACATTGAGAGACAGAAAGATCACTAGTATGATGAAGTCACACAGTGTTCAAAATTTGAAGCGGCAGCGTTCTGCATTGCTTGACTCCTTCGGGAGAACATTGGACCCCCCTCCGCCAATGTAAAGCATTGCAGAACATTGTCGCTTTTTTAAAAAATTGCGTTGCACATTAAAAATATATATTACGTCCGATTCGGCAATCATGCTGGCGGCAAGCTATAGGTAAGGGGAGATAGGAACATGAAAAAAACTGTTCAAATTTTATTAGTTGCTGTTGCGCTTTTATTGCCGATCGCAACGATGTCCCAAATCGGGACGCCGTCTTCTGACGCTCGAGGTGAAACTTGGGAAGGTCAGGGGATCGGTACGCCACAAAATGTGGCACACCGTGGACTACCTGGTAAAACAGGAAAAGACGGAATAGGTAGGCCCTATGCAGTTCGCTCAACTGAAATAGTTACTGTTACAGTTGAGACGCAAGGAGCTAAAGGCGATAAGGGTGACTCTGGCCAAAATGGCATTGATGGTTTACCTGGCCCTAGAGGTGCTGATGGTATCAGCATCAAAGGTGATCCAGGAGAAAACGGTATTGACGGCCGAGATGGTAAAAATGGGCAGAACGGAGCCAATGGCTTGCGTGGTCCAAGAGGCACACAAGGACGAAATGGCAGAGATGCTGTCGTTCGTCACAAAGTAGTTTTTGACGATAAGAGGTGGAACGAATATCTTCGGCGCGAAAGTGCTCAAGATGGTCGGATCACAAAACTGTCAGGGAAGATTACAACAGTTGCAAAGACTGCAAAAGCTGACGATCAAAAAATGCGGCGAGAAGCTGCACTAGCTTTTGTTAGCATAGATTCCTTCAAAAAGGACAAGAAAGAAGATTCAGCCAATTTTATTGGACTTATCGTATTTCTTGCCTTCGCACTTATTGTGCTTGCCCTCGTGAAAGCGAGATCGAATAGGAGAACGCCATGAGTATCTTAGGTGGAATAATATGTTTTGCAATGTTTTGCTTAACACTATACTTAATCTTCAAGCCGAAGAGCGATGGTTCTGGATGCGACTCAGACAATTCTGGTCGCAATTCAAACCAATCTTCGAAAGAGGCAATGATGTCTCGAGCACCAATCGGGTTGCTCAATTTGAATGACACCGTCAGCTCCCCTAAGGACACGCTCGATCAGGTCAAGCAAGGATGCGATGTGCAAACAGTTGTCACTCCATGGAGCTATGTTAAAAGCATAACACATGCTGGTAGCAGAAGTTCATCGAATAACATTAATGTTATTCAGATCGATCAGTACTTTGATAGAGGCGATGATTGTGATGAGTACGGAGAAGTCTCGACTCGCCCGATTGTCGGTGGTAAAAGAAACAACTCATCGAGGAATCCGGAATTTCATAAAGAAATGCCGGCTCCGAAGAAAGTTGTTCAAACACCACCTGCAAACCCGCCGGCCAATCAGAATGTCAACAACAAGAAAAAAAAGGAAAAAGATAAGAATGGCCAGAAAGCTGGCAACAGATAGTTATAACCTATAGGGTGATTCTCGAGAGAGAATCACCCTATTTTTTTATCAGAAAGAGTACGTCTAGGATCAAAAATTATCGATTTTTTATCTTTAAAAGTTCTTCTTCGAAACCTGTTTTGCTATCAGCGGAGAAAGTTGCCTGACGAAAATCAAGCCAAGCTTTAAATTTTTCAATATCGTCAAATGTCTGTGTGCTTTTCGCTTCATGAATATTAAAGCTATTATCTATCCCAAATGGTTTGACTGCAATTTCGCTAGGGTTGGTAGCGTTTATGACTATTTCATAGAAGATATCTTTACCTGAGATGTCTGCATAAAATATCTGGCCATCCAGAAGAGGGATAGCATGAGTTTCAGGCTTTGTGCCTGTCTCGTCCATAAGTTTGATCTCTACCCAAGGTAGATTACTTTTCTTAAGTTGTTCTTCTTCGTTTGGAAGAATCTTATCTTTCTTTTCGGTGTTTAGTAAATCTACTGCGTTTACCGGAGAAGGCGCCACTTTATTTTCTTTGTACTCTGCAAAGTAGCTGGATAGCTCTCGAGGAGGCTTGCCAGCATTCTTCGCGAGATATCCTTCATATAATTTTGCAGTTCTCTCGGATATATCCTGATTCGGTTCTGATATTGTTTTGATGAGATCATTATTGCCGAAAGGCTGTTTAGAATCATCAAAGATTTTTCCAAATATTCCGATTCGATCATTGTCCTTTAGCGATGATTCACATCTTGTCTTATTGTTTGTATAGATAAGATCGGGCCTTTTGGTGTCTGATGATGTAAATAGCTTGTGACCATGGTAAATATCTGTACGATTGTTGTTTTTGACTTCATGCGTATTGTTTATCCAAACTCCATAAAATTTCCCATCGGGCCTCGTTACAGCGATAGTGAGCCCAAAAGCTTTCCTTGCTTTCGCATCAGGGACAAGCCCAAGGAGCACGTCGGCAGAAATCTTTTCTAAAGACTCGTGAAAATCCTTTTGGATATTTTGATTGTTGTATCGATCGACTATTTCTGTTGTGATTTCGCTAAGTAGCTTTTCCGGCAGAATTGCTTTCAGATCATTATTGCATACTGCAATGACTAGGTGATCGCCTGAGTCGACCTCAGAACTTTTGAATAACTCGCGCTCGACGGTATTTGGCTCGACTCGTTTGCCGATTGCACTCTCTACATGAGAGTAAGAATTTCTTTGAATTTGTAAAGCACCAGACTCTAACTTCGTCTCAGGAGAAGCGCCCTGATCAGCAGATTTTTCAGGTAAATTTGCTCCAAGGTCGGCAGTATTTAGCTCATGACCTGTTTTTTTCGTATCTTCTTCTGCTACATCTTCTTCATCTTCATTTAGCTCTTCGATATCCTCTGTCTCTGCGCCACCGCTTTTCCTTCCGACAGTCCTGATCTTGCTTGGAGCCTTATAGTTGTTGATTCTTCGATAATTGTTCGCGGGTTCAATCATATCGGATAATCTAAGCTGTTGGACTATTCCATCTGGATCAGACAAATCAACAACTTCAACCCATCCATTTTCATGAACTTCCACGATCTGGAGGTAATATCTTTTTTGGTTCAGTGGGTCAGACGGATCTAAGTCGGGATCCGTCGGCTCAGCGATCTTTACCCAGTATTCTTTTGGTTTAGGAAAGCTGATGTGCATCGATTCAGCACGTTCTTTCATTTGTGTAAGAACAGAATCAGGCTGCAGACGTCTGCGCCATTTTTCATGATTTTGCACAAGCTCATCTCTTTCGGCCGCTAGCCTTCGTTCGTTATCTTTATTAAAAAGTTCGCCGATTCCAAGTCTTGCGCCGATTGAGGCGAGCACACCGGCACATTGAGCCCCAACTTGAAGGCTTGCTTGTTGAAGAAAAGCAGCATCAATTTGTGCATCCGTTGAACCAAGGACATGTTCGCCAAATTGTCCGAAATGATGAGTGATGTCGCTGCCAGCGCCTGTTGCTGCCATCTGCTCGCCCACACTATTGAGGTGATAGATGTTACCTAGATTTTCGGTATGCTGAACTGCATGAGTGATCATGTCTCCGTTTATATCCACATGCTGGATTACATCACCAGCAGCAAAGCGATCCTTGAGGTGGTTGAAAGCATTTCCTACTATATGATTCCATCCACCGTTGAGTAGGGCATAGGCTGTAAAACTAACACTGCCGACAGCTTCGCCGATTTCAGATGCTCTTTCCCAGGCTTTACGGCGTTCTTCGATCTTTGTGCGTAAATCGCCAATTACAACTGTATCAGCCGCCATTTTGCTGGCTTGCTGAGCTTCGCTACCAACTGGCCTTGCTTCCCCTGGCGGATTTGCCGTTGGCGTAGGATGAACCATCGGTCTACCTTCAGAATCATATTGAATATCAATAGCATTTCTCTCATATGAATAAACAAAATTCACCAAGTCTTTGGTCGCTTGAGTCTGTCTCAAATCCCATTCTTCTAAAGTAATATTCTGATTTTTTATTGCGTCATGGTAGAGCGGTTCGCCTTGTGGGGAAGTGCCAACGCGTGGCATGCCAGAGGCAGGAATCTTCGCGCCTGGATTGGCTGGGATAGGGTGATTGTCTCTGTAGCAAGCAACACGATTACCGATTTCACGTGTCTTCTGGTGATATCGGATGTCGGCGATCTCAAGCTTCGCGCGATCTTCTCTCTCTGCTCTGTCAAACATACGGGTGATTTCTACTGACAGGCGACCAAGGCCTGAGCCAATCAAAACCCGGCTAAGCATAGGCAAAACTGCCGCCATACCGGCTGGTCCAGTCAGCGCGCCGATTGCTAGGCCAATACCGCCCGTGATTAGCCCCTTGATACCAATTTTTGCACCGATGTTTGCAAGCCGACGGATAGTTGTGTGCACTAAGCTGTATTCCAGTGTGCCTGTCTCTTCGTTGTAAGTAAAATCGCTATCAACAAGTCGCATCCCAAGGTTTTCACCATGAGGACCTCTGTTGACCTCCCAGTGTCCGCTACCGTCTAGGTATGACTTTGTTCTAGTCGTGCCTTCGTTTCTGGCGCCATAGATCTCTTTATAGCGTTTGTCTCTCATAGACCGCTCAAATTCGCCACTCTGGATTTCATTGACCAAGCGGGTAATCTCTTCTGCCTTGCTATAATTTTGCTCTCTCTCAAGAGGTTCGTTTGGATTTTCAGGGATCACTCTTTTTTTCTCAGCAGCATCAACAAAATTACGAAAGAACGGACTTCCGTCAGCAGGCTTTGCCTGTGTTTTCTTCTTGGTTGATTCAACTTTTTTGGCGGGAGCTTTTTCGGTTGTGGGTTTGGCGACAGCAGCTTCATCACCAGCAATTTCCTCAGCATCAGCTTCGGCTACGTCATCTTCATCTTCATCCGGACCACCATCTAGAATCTCGCTCATTATTCCTCCTTCGATCCGATGTTAGATTGCTGAACCATGTTAACAAGCTCAATCTTATAGAGTAGAGCTTCTTCGGCATACAGGGCTTCGATATCTATGTTAGATTTTTTGATTATTTCAAAGAATTCTTCCTCATTTTTGTTGTTTATGCTCTCTTTGACTTTTGCAAATTCATCGTCAGAAAGAGTGTTAATGATTCGTCCTTCGACTCGAGACTGAATAGTGTCCATCATCGTTTTGATGAGTCTGTCTTGCTCATCCGGAGCCATCTTTTCTAAACCAAGAAGGTCGATAATACTTTTGTCGACAAAATCGTCAAAAGTGATGCCCGGAAGAAAGTAATTGTTCTTCGGTGCAACAATTGAATTTGTGTTCGCCGTAGTTTTGCTTGAGTCCATTTTTCCCTCGCTGTTTAAATTGAATATACATATAGTGTACCATTTACAAATAATTTTAGCATACTTGTCTGAGCACGTGTCAAATAATTATCTATTGCCGACCTGTTTACTTTAGAATTTCTTTTTTCTATAATATAGAAAGATAAAAAATCTAGGAGGGTTGGTGGTAGAAAATCAACGAACTGCAGAAGCTATGACGGACAGCGATATCCTCGATTATTCTCGTGAACTCACGAGTGATCGTAACCGTTGGCAAGTTCCAGAAAAAGGAGCTGATTTCGATGTGTCAAAAGATCTCGACCAAATTGTCGCAGAAGATCAAGAGGATTTTCGACTCGAATATGAGCAATACCAAGAGATGATGGCCGACCCAATATATCGTGCAGACGCAGAAAGATGGCGCGAGATTGGGCGGGAAGCATTCCACAGAGAGCAAAACCTCAAAGTCAAAGGTGGCATCGCTGAAAATGTTTATGGCTCGATGACCAAGGAAGAATTCGCAGACTTCTCAAATATTGACACTTCGACCGAACAAGGGCGTAAAATTTTCGAGCAGCGCTTTCTTGATACATTTAAAGTTATGTGGAAGGATCGTGTTGTCACCCACAAGCGTTCTGAAAATTCAAAATGGACTTCTGACCTAGATGGAAATTCCAGCCTATTTCTAATCTCAAAAATTGCAGGGCTTAATATTGGTAAGCCACAGTATGTTTCTCAAGGTGACTCAGTTTCAGGGAAGATAAATATCGACACCGGCAATGAGGACGCGATCGGTTTAAGGTATGAGTCTGAGGCATTTCACAATGCAAACAAGAAAAACAGGGACACTGGTTTCATCGATCATCATGGTCAGCTTAGCAATGCTGAGACATCAGCAACCCAGTGGGTCTATGAAATGCTAGAAGAGATGAAGCTGATCAAAGATGGACCGATAGAGATTACGATAGGCAAAGATGCTAATGTTGAGAATATTAGCGTCACGGCCGATAATATTAAGAAATTTGTTGATATTGTAACCTGCAACGATAATAAAAATTTTCCAGACCAAGACAGATATTACGAGAATTATGCGACTATAAATCATACAATGATAGGACTTTTGCGTTTTACTAGCCCAGCATATTTGCTCAAATTTATTGCCGATGGGCGAGATCTTTATGAGGAGTTAACAGAAGAAGATCTTTTGAAATACAATCTTCTTCGAGAAGAAGATGTGCGTGATGATAAGGGAAATATCGTCAAAGGCTCCGACGGTAGAAATCAAAAACACATGGTGAACTATAGCGAGGTTTGTGGTGATCAGATCGCTCGAGCTCTTCAGGGAGTAAAAGAGAAGATTGATCCTGCACTTGGATTTGCTATCAAATCACAAAAGCTTGGAAAAGTGTTTGTTGACCTTGTAGATCGCAAGGATGAGCGTGACGAGGCAGCAAAATCACTTGGTTTTGACACATATTTACTCTGGAATTATGATGATAAGACGAAGAGCAGTAACTTTTTTATTACATCTAAAGATGGTATACCGTTCGATTTCTCTGTACCTGAAGGACACAATGTTCGTGGAAGAATGATCATCAAAGACAAACAGCTCGGAACATCAGTTACTTCTTTGTTAGAAATCCTCAAAGAAATTGTGGGCCCAGATTTTGAGCCAACTGGTGAGCTTAAGGCATATATCGAGAAAAATGAAGCAGACCTTGTTGAAGTCAAAGAAGAACGTGAAAACATTGTTCTATCTGATTTTGATCCAAAAGGTCGTCTTTTTGATTCACTCGAGGAGTTCAAAGATGCCGTAGAATATCAGGACAATTTAGCCAGTTCTACTGATCGTGAAAATGTTAAAATATTGGTTAAAATTGAGAATCGATATTGGCGGTATATGACTCCAGAGAATACCAAGATTACGAAAAAAACCAGGCTTCATTTTCGTGAATATGATCCAGTGAACGATCTGTTGTTGGCCAATTCCTCGGATTTATCTCCTTCTGAGATAGAGAAGCTGGAGTGCGATTGGTATCTTACAAAAGATCTTGTGATCGATAAAAAAATTCCTGCTACGGCTGCAGAAAAGATTGATAAACCAACGCCAGAGGAATCTCTTGGCGATCAATTCCTGTTGCGTGGAGAGATTAACACAAATCCCGAAGAATTTGTTGCCGCAATACGTTATTATCTTGCTGGCAACAACTGGGATGAGCGGAAGGACAGAAGAGTTTTTATCAATAAAGATGATAAATTCTGGCTGGTTATTAGCGCTGTTGATAATGAAGCAACTGGTAACAAAGAAATATTACTTCGTGAATATATTGTGAAAGATGGGAAGCCTAGGGGAGTGACAATCGTCGAGAGCCTCGATGATATGAAGAACAGTGATTCTTTGTGGTACGGAGGTACTGAAAGCATTGCTCAGCTAGCTACTTCCGAAGCAGATGGCTTAAATAAGGAAACTGACAAGGGAACAGAGATTGTTGTGCCTGAAAGAGTAGATAAAGTCGTGCTCCCAGTCGCAGATTTTGACGAAAATGTTGATATTCCTGAAGAAATTTTAGCTACTGATGATACATCAATCCCAGCTGAGGACGCTGGAACTCTGACGGTTCCTGAGCGAAGGATCGAATCCGTAAAAAATACTGCAGAATCTGAATTCGCCAAAGCATTCGCTGTCGGTAGTGAGTGGGAAATTGTTGATCCTTCTAACATAATTGCGATACAAGCTCATTTTTGCAAGAAATATAAGTCTGGCGACGAGATAGAGATCAAAATATCAGACGATAGCACTTTGTTTGAAAAGGGCCATTATATCACGATCGAAATAGTCCAAAAGAGAGAAGGCAAGATAATTACATCGTTTTCGGCAGCACCTTCTGCCTATATATTGTTGAGCCTAGCCCGTCCTAAGAATCTAAAATTAAATGCTAGTTTGAAAGGCAAATTCCAGACTATCTTGTATGATTCAACTGCGGCTTTATCAAACCCAAAATTGACAACTGAGTCAACAATTGCTGAAGCACCTACTGATATTGAGGCGAAGGATGACTCTTCCGAATCGAGATATACTGCATACAGTGCCACGGATCTTGACGAAAGAACCGATCCAACGATGAAATCATCTGAAACAGATGATGATTATGAAATGACAAGTGAAGTTGACCCAAAGCTACTCAAAGAGGGAGATCAATTATTGCCAAGGGTAAATCCTGGTACGATTCAAGCTCATGAAGTACTATTCATGAAAGGGAAGCAGCCTGCACAAACTATAACCGTTGATTCTGATAAGTTTAGGTATGTAGTTTCGAAATCAGAGCTTGGTATCGATGGGGGAGCTACACTTAAAGTTGCGAACAAGAAGACGTCAAACTCATCAATATATTTCGTGCCGATAGATCAGCTCAAATTCTTCGAGCTGGCTGAGCCACGCAAAGTCAAGAAGACTCTTCTCGACGAAGAAACATATAAGACAGTCAAGTCCGTATATGATAGGGGACGAGTTAACGAGTCGGACGATCCAGATCGGAAATTTGAACCTGATCCGACAATGAGGGCTGAACCAGAACTTTCACCGATTGATGCTCCGCTAGAAGAGATCAAGAAATATGAAGCAGCTGAGTACTCTGCTGTAGAGAACGCATCACTTGACCCAACAATGAAATCTGAGCCAGTGCCAGTGTCACAGGATAAAAATACCGAAAAATCAGAAGAGGATAAGCCAAAAGACTATTCATTAGTTGAAAATGCTGTGGGTGAAAATTCTTTCATATTTGATGAAGCAGGCGGGCCTTTCATAGTAGAGCCTGGTCAAGCTTGGACGCTAGATGGTCCGGGTAAAGGACAGAGTACGATACTAACAGTTAAATACGAACGTGGCGCCGGTAATCACAGTAAAACTAAAATAAATAAAGAGACCGACTCTTTGGTAATTACCTATAGAGACCCAAATGGAGAGATCTGGACAATGCCTGATTCATCTCAGGATGATGCTACGTCAATTCAGCATGATGCCATTTCGATCTCAGATTGGATGTTTGTTTTTGGTGATTGTCCAGAGTCGAAAATTTATCAAGCTCAATTTGATGGCAGAGAAATCAAATTGCCAGAGGAGAAATAGATATGACATTGCAGAATACCAATTCAGAACGAGACCAAGCCTTGGCCCGATTTCACGAGAAGAAAGAAATTATGCGGAGGCTACATAAATCTTCAGAAAATACAGCACCGCTTGCAGATACTCAAATTGATCATAGTGCTGCTTTACTGAATCAGTTGAAGCAGACCGAAATACCCGGGAATCTTACAAGAAGCGACCAACGTGTGATGCAAAATGTTGCTGTTGAGTCAAAAAAAATAGATATCAGCGAGTCGGTTCGTCAGCGCGAGCTGAACGATGCCTATAAGGCAAAAGTATTAGCCAAACGTCTAAATAGGGAAGCTACTCCCACGGCTGTTGACAGCCTCAAAACCTCAGAAATTGCAAGCCAAGTGCAGTTAGAAACCAAACCAATTGTTGCCTCTGTCGATCAAAATGGCTCGACCATACTAGATGATAATATGTTTACAAAAGTCCCTGAAACAGTCCCTGCTGCGACTGTAAACACTGCTCCAATCACCCAGACTATACCTATCATGTCTGAGGGGACTCCAGCGCTTACTGAAATTGCTAGTGAAGCAAAGAAACCCAATGATGAGTTCAAAGAGGATCTTTCGGTAGTCGAGGAACGCTTAGATACGGGTCCTAATCCAACGACCCCTGATGAGATCCCCGCAAATGTTCTCTCCTTGGCAGAGCAGTTTGGCGTAGCACCAGCAAAGCCACTTGCAGCTCCTATCGCAGAAGTAGCAACACCAACAACACCAATTTTGACACCTGATTCCGCTGAAATTCCCTTGGTAGCGCCAACCACATCCACAGAAGTGCCTACACCTGAGAGTGCTGGAACGCAGCCAATTGTTCCACCTGCAATTCAGCAAACCGCGGAGATTCCAGCAGTGGTAGCACCTCCTACAGCCCCTGTCGCTACCGAAGGAGCTGTTTCGAACGAAACGGTCTCTCCTAACTCAGCTTCACCTTCGTTACCAGTCGACAATTCAGCTAATCACCAGCATATTAGTAGCTTACCGGATGATTCGTTCTCTTCTCAATATGCGAATATCGGTGGTGGCGGGGTCGCCTTGCCCGAAGAGGAAGTAAAGAAATAACAATATGATAAATTCACGAGGCACGCAAAATTTGGATGTTAGCACCACAACATTTTTAGGGGTTGATATTATGGTATTAGTTTGGACGATATCGACCGTAATAGTTTTGGTCCTGGCTTACTTTCTGTATAAAAAAATTAAAGTCACTCTTCTTCGTAAAGGTCAGATAGCGATTACAAAAGAGTGGGTAATGTTCAAAGTTATGGTGCCAAAAGAGAAGCACGCTGAAGAGGATGACCAGCGGAAAAGTTTTCAAGAGATGCTGGCTGTGATTGAACCATTTTATGCAAGTTTGAATTCGATATTTGATAGTTCAATCGCTGCTAAGATGAAGGGCCAGCAGCACATTTCGCTAGAAATCGTTGCTAAAAATGGTCTTATCTTCTTCTATGTCGGCTGTCCCAAGAGCATCTCTGATTCTGTAATGCGCAATCTGCAGTCTCAATATTCTCAGGCTGAAGTTACCCTAGACACCAACTATTCCATTTTTCCGAATAAACCTTTGGCTGTCGACACACTTTGTCTCAATTTGATTAGAAGATATATTTTTCCGTTAAAAACTTACAAGATTCTCGAAGAAGATCCGCTGAACGCAATTACAAACTCTTTATCAAAACTCGCTGAGGATGAATCAGCCGGTGTCCAACTTTTGATCCGTCCGACCAACGGAATCTGGCGCGTCAATGTTGAGAGAGCCGCATACAATATTCAGCATGGTAAATCACGGATCTCATATTCCAATTCAAATGCAGTTAGAGCTAGCGAATCCTTTTTCAATTTTATTGGTTCGGCTTTTAACTCTGTAAAGTCTACTGGGGCAGATGAGAAAAGCGAATATTATGATCCTTCTAACCCCAAGCTAACGCCAATGCAAGAATCTCAAGTTAAGCTACTTGGTGAAAAAGCGGCTAAAATTGGTTTTGATTGTCAGATCAGGATTGTTGCGGTTGCTCCTACAAAAGAAGCCGCTAGACAGATAACCAAGAATGTAGCTTCTTCATTTAGTCAGCTCAATTCGCCTGATTCAAATGGTTTTTCCGAGCTTATTCCGCCAAAGAAATCTGCGGAGATTGCTAATTATGTATTTCGCACATTTGGAACTGGTCCAAAGTTGATACTAAATACCGAAGAGCTTGCCTCTGTTTTTCATTTTCCAAATCGCTATGTAGACACCCCAAATATTTCTTGGCTGCTTGCTCGTAAAGAAGCTCCACCATCAAATCTGCCAGCAGAGGGCACTATTATCGGCAAATCTGTTTATCGTGGCCAAGAGAAGCTAGTCCGAATAAAATTAGCTGATCGTCTTCGCCATGTTTATACAATTGGTCAAACCGGTGTAGGTAAGACTGTCTTGGCGCAAAATATGGTTTTGCAGGATATTAAGGACGGTCATGGTGTCTGCTATCTTGATCCAAATGGAGATGCCGCTGAATGGATCCTGAATCATATTCCGAAAGAACGCGCTGATGATGTAATTTACTTCAATCCTGCCGATAAGGAGCGTCCTTTTGGTCTAAACATGCTTGAGTGGAAAACGCCCGATCAACGAGACTTTTTGGTCCAAGAATCGCTCCAAATATTTCAAAAATTGTTCGATCCAAACCAGACTGGTATGGTCGGACCGCAGTTTGAACACTGGATGAGAAACGCTGCACTCACTTTGATGGCTCATCCAGAAGGTGGCACCATCATAGACATACCACGTATTTTCACTGATCCAGATTTTGAGAAGGACCGTGTAAAATACGTGACCGATCCAGTCGTTCGCTCTTTCTGGGAAAAGCAGATGGCTAAAACTGCAGATTTTCATAAATCTGAAATGTTGAACTACTTCACTTCGAAATTTGGTCGTTTCATGACAAATGATATGATTCGAAATATTATTGGTCAGAATAAATCGTCATTTGATTTTAGAGATGTGATGGATGGCAAAAAAATTCTAATATGCAATCTGTCTAAGGGTATGATCGGCGAAATCAATGCTTTCTTGCTTGGTATGATCATAGTTTCCAAAATCGCAATGGGTGCTTTTTCAAGGCAGGACATTCCGGAGGATGATCGTATCCCATTCTTCCTCTACGTTGATGAGTTCCAAAATTTTATTACTGATGTTTTTGCGACGATTCTTTCGGAGTCTCGAAAATACAAACTGGGACTGTATATAACCCATCAATATATCGAGCAACTTGACGAGAAAATTCGGGGTGCCGTATTTGGTAACGCAGGTACACTGTGTGCCTTCAGAATCGGTGCTGCGGACTCCGAGGTCATTGCCAAATATTTTGATCCGCTAAAGCCTGATGATCTTACAACTGTCGATAAATACAACATGTATGGCCGAATGTTGATCGATGGCGCGCCGACTAGACCTTTTAATATTCAAACTATCTGGCCTGATGACTATGAAGGAAATCCAAAATTAGGTGCATCAATCAAAGAGTTATCACGTCTGAAGTACGGCAGACCGAAGGAAATTGTCGAGGAAGAGATTATGGAGCGATCTCAGGTTGATAAGATTGACTTGCCGGGTTTGCAGTCTACAACAGCTACTCCAACACGATAAAATTTTCTTTTAATTATTTTCTCTAAAAGATGTTGACGTATATGTATATATATGTTACTGTATTTTTAGCTTGTAATTATTCCTAATAGTTGTCAAGCTATAAAAAACAAAAAAAGGTCACAATGCCAGATGAAAAAGAGCTGCAGACGATCAAGCAATTGCTAGATCTTGCAGAAAACAATCTCCGCCAGGCCAAAAACATTCTTTTTTCAAAAGAGTATGCCAAAAAGGCCGAAGAGCTCAAGTCAAGCGATGACAATCAAGTTATCGAAGGTGTATTTGACGGCGAAAAAATGGTGGCACAGAACAAAAAGACTTACTTAGTCCCTTCAAACTATGCCTCCAAGTCAAAGTTAGTCGCGGGTGATATTTTGAAGCTGACAATACTTGATGACGGAAGCTATTTGTTCAAACAGATTGGCCCAGTCGCAAGAAAGAAGCTGACGGGTATTCTCAAAGAGGTAACTGACGGGAAATTCGTTGTAGTCTGCGGAGCTGCCGAATATCGTGTTCTGCCTGCGTCTGTGACATATTTCAAGATACAAGTTGACGATAAATTGACCATATTAGTGCCGGAAGACGCAGAAAGCGTCTGGGGCGCTGTAGAAAATATTATTTAAATTATAAATTATTATAAAAGGAAAAAATGTCTATCAAAAACTTTTCCCCTTACAAGATTGTGAAAGAAGCATTTCTAGAGTTGAAACCAAATGAAATTAAGGTTATCTCTGGGCGTTTTGGCATTGACCAAGAGCATAAAACACTTTCTGCGATTGGTAAATTCTTAAACTTGTCTCGCGAGAGAATCCGTCAAATCGAGCGCGAAGCATTAAAAAAACTTGCAAGCAAAATCGTCGATCAGAGCAACGGATATATTGGTGAGATTGTTGAGAATTTCGAAAAAGCTGGTGGGATCACTAGCCACAACAAAATTGCTGAGAAACTTCTAGAAGAATCTACATGGAAGAATAAAAACGAATTCAATTCTCTTCATTTGATCCTTGTTTTGATGCCACAAATCATCAAAATCGAAAAAACAAATGAGCTTGAGGCTGGCTGGATGTTAGCGTCTCTTTCTAAAGACGATGCAGTAAATGTTATCAACGATTGGGTCGCTCATCTTGAAAAGACCAAGAAGCCTTTGACACTCGATGTTCTTATTGAGCAAAATCCTGCACATTCAAAATATAAATTGACATTTCTTTCGGAACTACCTTCTGTTAGCAAGAAATTAGTTAAAACCGATTCTGACTTTATTGGACTATCAAGCTGGCCAGAAGTAAATCCTCGAAATGTTAGAGATAAGATTTATTTCGTACTAAAGAAAAATGGCAAGCCAATGCATTTTGATGATATTGCAAGCAAAATATTTGAGCACGGTTTTGACCGAAAAAGCGTAGTTAAGGCAACAGTTCACAACGAGCTGATCGCTGACGATCGTTTCGTATTGGTTGGACGTGGAATCTATGGCCTTTCTGAATGGGGATATAAGGAAGGCACAGTCGCCGATATTATCAAAGAAATACTGACTGACAAGAAGGATGGTATGCCGGTTGACGAGATCGTAAAAGCAGTTCTGAAGCAGAGAATTGTGAAGAAGAATACAATTCTTATTAATCTTCAGACGAAGCCTCTTTTCAAGAAAATCGACAAAGATCGCTACGCTCTAAAATAATTGAAATTACACTCAAATAAAAACAGTACCAAGTAACATTGGTGCTGTTTTTATTTTGTTTGAATTGAGTTATAATGACTTTGTAATTAAATCACAATATACAAAGGCTAATTTGATTTTAAGATTATGTCGTATATAATATATCTTGTTTACCTGGTATTAATCATCGGTCCAATTTATCTAATTTGGGCTATTTCTAAAATAAATAAGAAAATGAGAAAAGTTGATTGGCTGAATTCACAAGAGTACACAATCTTGCGGATTGATGTGCCTAGAAACAACGATAAATCACCAATGTCCGCCGAGCAGATGTTTGCCTCGATTCATGGTATTTTCTCGGAGACCTCAGATTATCAAAATCATTTGTCTTTCGAAATTGTCTCTAAGGAGAAATATATTCAGTTTTATGTTTATTTGCCAGTCCACCTGAAGGATTTTATTGAAGGACAGATTTACGCCCAATATCCTAGTGTTGAGATTAATGAGGTTGATGATTATGTTCAAGAAGTTGATATTTCACAGAAAAATTGCTCAATTTGCGAGCTCAAACTAAACAAACCTGACGTTTATCCTATTAAGCAATTCACAGATTTTGAAGTTGATCCGATTTCAGGTATTACCTCTGTTATGTCGAAGCTAAATAGTGGCGAAGAAGTATGGTTTCAGATGATTATTCGGCCGATTGGTGATGACTGGCAAGAAAAAGGTCATGCGATGACAAATTCTGTCAGAAGCGGTGCAAAACCAGGTGGCAAATCATTCGCAAAGACTATCTTCAAAGGTCTTTTTGGTTTCTTGAAGGAGATTGCAGTTCAGGCTGTCCAGCCTGGTGCTGATACAACCGTTGTAGCAAAAGAGGTCAAGTTACCAGCCTCAGTTGAGGAAGCGTTGAAGTCAATCGAGCAAAAAATAACTAAGCTTGGCTTCGAGTCAAAAATACGAATTGCTTGTATTGGTCATGATCCGGTTTCAGTTAAGCTGAAATGTCAAAATATTGCAGGGGCGTTCAAACAGTATAACACGACAAATCTAAATGGTTTTAGAGTTGGTGAGATTCGTGTGAATGATCCAATTAGTTGGAAGGACTTCGCATATCGTTCATTTGAAGATGATGGTAACGTTTTCAACATTGCTGAACTAGCCTCAATCTACCATTTCCCACACAGCTCAGTCGCAACACCAAATATTGTTTGGTCTGGCTCGAAGAAAGGTGAGCCACCTGCAAATATCCCACTTCAAGATAACACGCCTGCTGACGAGTTGACTGTAATAGGTGAGACTAATTTTCGCAATATTTTCAAAATTTTTGGAATCAAAAAAGATGACCGTCGTCGTCACGTTTACATTGTTGGTAAATCTGGTGTTGGTAAATCTGTTTTGATAGAGAACATGGCGCATGACGATGTGATGGAGGGAAGGGGAGTCATCATCGTTGATCCACACGGTGAACTCGCTGATAAAATTTTATCATGCGTCCCTGAAAACCGCATTGAGGATGTTGTGGTTTTTGATCCGTCTGATCGTGACTATCCAGTTGCGTTTAATCTGCTCGAGAATGTTGATGATGATTTCAAGAGTATTGTTGCATCCGGCTTTGTTGGTATATTCAAAAAAATATTTGGCGATTCTTGGGGACCACGTCTTGAACATATTTTGCGTAACACAGTTTTGGCTCTTTTGGATTATCCAGAGTCGACAATGCTCGACATCCCTCGCATGCTTACAAACAATGGCTTCAGAGACAAAGTTGTCGAGCAGGTAAAAGACCCAGTTATCAAAGATTTCTGGCAAAATGAGTTTGCTGCGTACGACGCAAAGTTCAAGACCGAAGCTGTTTCTCCTATCTTGAATAAAGTTGGCCAGTTCTTGGCTTCGTCCACAATTCGAAATATTGTTGGTCAACCTCACTCAACTATCGATGTTCGTGACATCATGGACAAGAAAAAGATTATGATTGTAAATCTGTCACGTGGTAAGATTGGCGAGGACAATTCTGCTCTTCTTGGTGCGATGATGATTACCAAAATTCAGCTTGCTGCCATGAGTAGAGCCGATGTTCCTGTCGAGCAAAGACCTGACTGTTATCTGTATGTGGATGAGTTCCAAAACTTTGCGACAGAGTCATTCGCAGTTATCCTCGCGGAAGCTAGAAAATATAATCTTAATCTAACGATGGCTCATCAGTACATTGCTCAGATGATTGACCCAGTCAAGGATGCAGTGTTTGGTAATGCTGGTACTCTGATTACTTTTCGTGTCGGAGGGACAGATGCAGAGGTCCTTGTCAAAGAGTACGCTCCTATTTTTGAAGCAAACGATTTGGTCAATCTCGATAAATATAATATCTACATTAAGCTTTTAATTGATGGTGTTTCTTCGCCAGCTTTTTCGGCGCGTACTTTGCCACCAGTCATGTCAATTTCGGGCAATGCTGAAAAAGTAGTCAATTATTCTCATCAGCGATATTCAAGTACTCGAGCTCTAGTAGAAGCTTCTTTCGCTAGTATTAAGTCCGCTGAGGAAGATGAGCTTAGGGCTTCATCTGAAGCCTTCCGCAAGGGTGGTTTAGAAGCATTGCTTGTCAAAAAACCAGCATCAGATATTGGCAATTATCAACGTTCTGCTCCAACGCCGCAGCCTACTTTTGTTCGTCAATCAGAAAACGTTGTTCCTTCTACGATAGCACCTATAACGCCAGAAATCGCGCCAGTTACACAAGGTGTACCAGTTTCAACAGTTTCAACCTCTATGCAAACCGGGAGCCTGCCTTCAGATATCTCGTCATCCGCTGATCAAGCTACCCCTTCCGAAGATGAAAAGCCACGAAATGAAGAACCAAGGGGATTGAAATACCAGAATATTATAGCAGGGAAACTATACAAGGAGCGCACGGCAAGAGGAAATGTAAAGTGGTACTTAGGTGAAGAAATCGACGAGCAAAAATTAGCAGAAACTGGCATTGTAGTCGACGATAACGCTAAGAAAATGATTGAATTATCTA